>Ga0164241_10000075_pt1 | contig 234860 bp, 232 predicted proteins | sample OricomyardsoilBY_FD_108780 | JGI IMG/M metagenome (GOLD analysis project Ga0164241, IMG submission 108780) | Backyard soil microbial communities from Emeryville, California, USA - Original compost - Back yard soil (BY) | ecosystem: Environmental > Terrestrial > Soil > Unclassified | place...
CGCGCAGGGCCGCGGCGGCAATGTCCTTCAGGCTGACGCGCACGCCGGCCCGCGCCTCGGCCGCGCGGCGCAGGATGATGGGCAGGTCGACGAAGCCCGCCGAGGCCACGAAGCCCAGGCGGATGACCCCCGCCTCGCCCTGCCAGGCGCGGCGGGTCAAGTTGGTCGCGGTCTCGGCCAGGAACAGGATCCGCTTGGCCTCGGGCAGGAACACCCGGCCGGCCGGGGTCAGCTTGACGGTGCGGTTGGCGCGCTCGAACAGCTCGACCCGTAGCGTCCGCTCCAGGGCCTGGATCTGGCGACTGAGGGTCGGCTGAGTGGTGTTCAGGCGCGCGGCGGCCCGGCCGAAGTGCATCTCCTCGGCGGCGGCGACGAAGCACCCCAGCTGGCCCAACTCCAGCATTGCTGGCTGTTCTCCCCGTGCCCCCCCGCCACCAGGACAATTGAAGGACAATTCGCCGGACTCCACAAGGGATTGGCCTGACCTGTCGGTTAAATCTGGTAAATCCAACGCCGTTTCGAGCCTGCGGTACATACGAAACCCGTATGGCTCCATGATGAATTTGCAATGGACCGAAATGAGGTCCTCGACGATGCTCCGCTCACACTGGTCAGGCCAGTTGGCCAATCAAGTCAGGCCAATTGGTCTAGAACATCCAGGCTGGGGGGCGGGACGGCGTGATCGAGATCGATCAATCGACTTTGGACAAGTTCAAGGGCGTCAGCACGCCGACCCTGGCGACCGCCCTCTACAAGCGCGGCCTGCGTAACCAGGCCATCCAAGGCGTGCGCCCGCTGGGCGCCATGACCGAGAGCATGGTCGGCCGCGCCTTCACCCTGCGCTACATCCCCGCCCGCGAGGACCTGAACGGCATCAAGGTGTTCGAGGACCCGAAGCATCCGCAGCGCACCGCCGTCGAGGCCTGCCCGCCCGGCTGCGTGCTGGTCATGGACAGCCGCGGCGACGCCCGCGCGGCCTCGGCCGGCGGCATCCTGGTCCGACGCCTGATGATGCGCGGCGCGGCCGGGGTCGTCACCGACGGCGGCTTCCGCGACAGCGCCGAGATCGCCGAGATGGCGATGCCGGCCTTCCACCAGCGCCCCTCGGCGCCGACCAATCTCACCCTGCACCAGGCGATCGACATCAACGCGCCGATCGGCTGCGGCGGCGCGCCGGTGTTCCCCGGTGACGTGATCGTCGGAGACGCCGACGGCGTCATCGTCGTTCCAGCGGAAATCGCGGCGGACCTCGCCGACGAGGCCCTGGCCATGACCCTCTACGAAGACTTCGTGGTCGACATGGTCAAGGCGGGACAGACCATCATCGGCCTGTACCCAATGACTAACCCAGAAAACAAAGAAAAATTCGACCACTGGCGCAGGACCAGGTCGCCTCAATAACCGAGCAGGAGGGGAATCCTAGCTCTATAAAAAAGGGGAGTGACTAATGCATACTCAAAAGAACCACACCGCGCGTCGCGCGGCATTATTGTTTGGCGTCTCGGCTGCTGTATTGGGGGTCTGTGGACAGGCCTCCGCTCAGGAAGCCGCCGCGAAGGCCGATGAATCCCAGGTCGTCGAAGCCGTCACGGTGACGGGCTCGCGCATCACCGCGATCGCCACCAACGCGCCGACGCCGATCACGGTCGTCTCGACCGAACAGATCCAGCAGACCACGCCCAGCAGCCTGCCGGACGGCCTGAACAAGCTGCCGATCTTCCAGGGCTCGGCGATCCCGACCCGCTCGGGCGACGGCGCCGGCAACCAGGCCCAGAACGTGCTGGCCCTGCGCGGCTTCGGCACCCAGCGCACCCTGGTGCTGATGGACGGCCACCGCCTGACGCCGTCCAACGCCAACGGCACGGTCGACGTCGACTCGATCCCGCAGATGCTGATCAGCCGCGTCGACGTCGTCACCGGCGGCGCCTCGGCCGTCTATGGCTCGGACGCCGTCACCGGCGTGGTCAACTTCATCATCGACAAGAAGTTCACCGGCCTGAAGATCGAGGCCAACGCCGGCATTTCGACCTATGGCGACGGCAACAGCTACAAGTTCGGCATCGCCGGCGGCGCCAGCGTCCTGGGCGGCCGGGGTCACGTCCTGGGCTCGTACCAGCGCCGCGAGACCGACGACGTCTCCAACTTCGACCGCGCCTATGGCCGCGGCGTCTACACCCTGACCGGCAGCGGCACGGTCGCCGCGCCGTTCACCACCTCGATGAACGTCCGTCGCGGCGACAGCGCCTTCGGCGGCAAGATCACCGCCTGCACCAACTCGTGCTCGGCGCTGAACCAGCAGTTCATCAGCAACGGGGTGCTGGGTCCGTTCCTGCCCGGCCAGACGACCGGCACCGGCAACCAGAACGTCGGCGGCGACGGCGCCTATGCCCGCTACACCACCGCCCTGGTGGCCATGCGCCAGGACGAGCTGTTCGGCCGGTTCGACTTCGACCTGACCGACAACGTCCAGTTCTACGCCCAGGCCTCGTACGCCAACGCCTATTCCGGCGGCTGGCACTTCCCGGTCAAGCTTACCCCCGGCAACGGCCAGGCCAGCACCTTCTATAAGAACAACCCGTTCCTGAACGCGGCGACGCGCCTGGCGCTGGGCGACAACGGCCTGTCCGATGCGACCAACACCTTCCAGATGGGCACCTACATCATCAGCACCGGTCCCAAGGGCCTGACCGGTACGCGCAACGTCAACGAATACACCAACTTCAACACCGGCCTGAACGGGACCCTCGGCGACTATCGCTGGGACCTGACCTACACCCACGGCCGCAACGACCTGATGGTCGAGAGCCGCAACAACTCCAACTACCAGAAGCAGTTCGCCGCCCTCGACGCCGTCACGGTCGGCGGGACGGTGCAGTGCTACGCCGCCACCCAGGCCGCCACCGCCGCAGCCTACAAGGGCTGCGTGCCGCTGAACGCCTTCGGTCCGACAGCGATCAGCCAGGACGCCTTCGACTGGTTCACCGACAACACCCACCAGAACGTCATCAACACCATGGACGACGTGGCCGGCAGCTTCACCGGCACCGCCTTCCACAACTGGGCCGGCCCGATCAACTTCGCCATCTCGGGTGAAGCGCGCTGGAACAAGTACACGGTGTGGAGCGACGCCAGCCCGACGGCCACCGTCGACTGCACCGGCCTGCGGATCTGCAACCCCGCCCTGGCGCTGTGGGCTCAGCCGGTCTCGGCCAATGTCACGGCCAAGAACAACGTCTGGGAAGTCGCCGGCGAACTGGCCATTCCGCTGCTGAAGGACCTGCCGTTCGTCAGCAGCCTGGATGCCAACCTGGCCGGCCGCTACACCGACTACAGCACCTCGGGCAGCGTCCAGACCTGGAAGGCAGGCCTCGACTACCGCGTCAACAACACCCTGCGGTTCCGGGCGACCACGTCGCGCGACATCCGCGCGCCGACGCTGAACGACCTGTTCCAGCCGGTTCAGGCCTCGGTCAGCGGCTTCGTCGACCTGCACACCAGCACCAGCAGCACGGTGTTCATCTCGACCAAGGGCAACCCCGACCTGGTCCCCGAAGTCGCCCGCACCTACACGGCCGGCGTGGTGTTCACGCCCAGCTTCCTGCCGGGCTTCAACGCCTCGATCGACTGGTACAAGATCAGCATGGACAACGCGATCGGCGCGATCGCGGCGGGTAACAACACCATCCAGCGCCTGTGCGAGGACTCGGGCGGCAGCTCCCAGTACTGCACCCTGTTCGAGCGTCCGGGTCCGTTCAGCGACCACTCGCCGGCCAACTTCCCGACCAAGGTCTTCAACCAGAGCCTCAACACGGCCTTCACCGAGATCAAGGGTTGGGACGTCGAGGTCAACTACCGCTTCCAGGCCCTGGGCGGTTCGTGGTCGACGCGCCTGTTCGGCAACTACCAGCCGACCAACGTGTCGCAAGCCTTCCCGGGCGCGCCGCTGACCACCGTCTCGGCTCCGCAGGCCCGCATCACCGGCATGCTGCGCTACGAGCACGGTGACCTGGCGATCGGCGTCCAGGACCGCTGGCTGGGCGGGTTCAGCAAGATCACCTCGCCCGGTCAGGTGTGGGTCGATCCGGACGTGCGCCCGTTCAACTCGGCCGACCTCAATGTCGAGTACAAGCTGGGCGCGGACAAGAACACCACCGCCTATGTCACGATCCAGAACGTGGCCAATTCCAAGCCCGAGATCGTGCCGCTGGCCGGTTCGATCGGCCTGACGTTCCCGGTCCCCGGCGGCCAGGACATCATGGGCCGCTACTACACCGTGGGCGTCCGCGCCCGCTTCTAGCGACGACCTCGGCGGCCGTCCGCGCTCCCTGCGCGGGCGGCCGTTCGCGCTTCCAGTTCCCTGATTTTGGAGCAGTCCGATGCTCGACAAGCGCCAGCCCTGGTCGCGCCGCAACCTGCTGCGCCTGGCCGCGACGGCCGGAACCGCCAGCCTCGTCGCCCCGGCTCTCGCCGCCGAGCGGGTCCGCCCCGTGATCCGCGACGTGCGGACCATGACGGTGCAGGGCCCCGGCCGCACCTATGTCTATGTGAAGATCGAGACCAAGGACGGGACCTTCGGCGTCGCCGAGGCCTATGGCACGCCCGGCGTCGGCGTGGCCGAGCAGATCGAGGCGATCAAGCCGGCCCTGATCGGCAAGGACCCGCTGGAGATCGACAAGCTCTACACCTTCATGGGCGACGGCGCCTCGGGCCTGTTCGGTTCGCGCACCGACGGTTCCGCCCACCAGCTGATGCGGGCGTCCAGCGGCCTTGAGATGGCGCTGTGGGACCTGGCCGGCAAGCTGCTCGAGACCCCCACCTGCGTGCTCCTGGGCGGACGGTTCCGCGACCGGGTCCGCGTCTATGATCATTCCCGGCCCCGCGATCCGCTCGACAAGGCGTCCTGCCGCGAGTGGGCCGCCAAGGTCGCCGCCCATCCCAGCGGCTTCACCGCCCACAAGGTCGACATCCCCCGCACCCTGGCCTTCGGCGAGACGGGCAAGGGTCTGCCTGACGCCGCCAAGGACCCCGGCAACCGCCGCCTGACCACCCAGGAACTGCGCCAGATCGGCCAGGCCTTCGAGAACATGCGCGAGGCGATCGGCTGGGACCACGACCTGATGGTCCACTGCCACTGGGAGCTGGACCTGCCGTCCGCCCTGCAGTTGGCCGAGGTGGTCGCCCCCGTCAAACCGCTGTGGCTGGAGGACCCGCTGGGCGTCGACTACAGCGACTCCTGGAAGACCCTGGCGGCCCGCTCGCCCGTGCCGGTCCTGACCGGCGAGAACCTGGCGCGGCGCGAGGGCTTCCTGCCCTTCCTGGCCAACCAGGGAACCCAGTTGGTCAATCCGGACCTGCGCAACAGCGGCGGCTTCCTGGAGACCAAGCGCATCGCGGATCTGGCGTCGCTCTATGGCGTCCCGCTGACGACCCACAACACCGCCAGCCAGCTGCACACCTGGCAGGTCTGCCAGTGGGCCGCCTCCATCCGCGACTTCGTCATGTGCGAGACCGTCACCGGCGAAGGTGGCTGGATGGACCAGGTCCTCAAGCTGGACGGGCCGTACATCGACAAGGGCTACGTCAAGGTCGGCGACAAGCCGGGCACCGGCGTCGAGCTCAATCGCGACATCGTCGAGGCGCACCTGGCGCCCGGCCAGAAGTGGTGGGGCTGATGACCAGCAAAGCGTACTCCACCACGGGCCGTTGGCTCGTCGTCGTGCTTTTGGCCCTGGCGGCGGTGTTCGCCTACATCGACCGCGTGAACCTGTCGGTCGCCCTGATCGACCCGCACTTCAAGGCGTTCTTCAAGCTCAGTAACACCGACCGGGGGCTGACCAACTCGGCGTTCTTCTGGTCGTACGCCCTGCTGCAGGTCCCGGCCGGCTGGATCGTCGATCGGTTCGGCTCCAAGCGGCCGATGGCGATCGGCTTCCTCGTGTGGAGCCTGCTGACCGCCGCCACGGCCCTGACCACCGGCTTCTCGGCCCTGTTCGCGGTGCGGATGCTGCTGGGCGTCGGCGAGGCGGTCATGCACCCGGCCAGTATGCGCTGGATCCGCTTCAACTTCGAGGAGCGCAGCCGAGGCCTGGCGATCGGCGTCTTCATGTCCGGCTCGAAATTCGGCCCGGCCATCGGCGCGGTCGCCGCCGCCTGGCTGATCGAGCATCACGGCTGGCAGGCGATGTTCGTGATCATGGGCGTCGCGGCCCTGGTCTGGCTGGTCCCTTGGCTGCTGTTCGTGAAGCCCGACGCGGGCTCGCTTCAGACCGTCGAGACCACCGCCCCCACCGTCCCCATGAGCCGCCTGCTCAAGAGCCCGGTGCTGTGGGGCACGGTGATCGGGACCTTCTGCTACATGTACTTCGTCTATTTCTGCCTGACCTGGATGCCGGCCTATTTCAACGAGGCCCGCCATCTGTCGCTGGCCTCCAGCAGCCTCTTCACCACCTTCGGCTTCGCCGGCATGGCCACGGTCTCGATCCTGGGCGGCTGGGCGGCGGACATGCTGATCCGGCGCGGCCATGGCGCGGTGAAGGTGCGCAAGGCCTTCACCATCGCCGGCTTCCTGCTGGCCACCACAGTGCTGATCGGCGCGCAGGCCACCTCGCTGAACGTGGCCCTGGTCTTCTCGGTGCTGTCGCTGAGCGGCCTCGGCCTGGCCACCGCCAACTACTGGGCCCTGACCCAGACCCTGATCCCCGGCTCGTCGATCGGGCGCATCGTCGGCATCCAGAACTTCGCCGCCAGCGCCGCCGGCATCGTCGCCCCGATCCTCACCGGCTGGCTGGTCGACACCACCAAGAGCTTCGATGCCCCGATCAAGACCATCGTGGTGTTCATCGCCCTGGGGGTCGGCAGCTACCTCGTCCTGGTCCGCGAGAAGTACGCGGTGACGGAGACCTGATCATGCTCAAGATCATCGCCCTGGCGGCCAGCCTGCTCTACGCCGGCAGCTATACGGACGGCACGTCGAAGGGCGTCTACGCCTTCCGCTTCGACGAGCAGACCGGCGCCCTGACACCGCTGGGCCTGGCCGCCGAGACACCGCAGCCGGCCCACGTCTGGATCGCCCCGGACGGCAAGACGCTCTACGCCGTGAACTGGCAGACGCCCGGCGGCGTCAGCGCCTTCCGCATTGCGCCGGGCGGCAAGCTGACCCTACTGGGTCGCGTCCCGTCGAACGGCGACAAGCCCAACCAAGTCGTGCTCGATCCGACCGGCAAGATCGCCGCCACGGTCAACTACACGACCGGCAATCTGGTCGCCTATCGCGTGCTCCCGGACGGCAAGCTGTCCGATCCGATCTATGCCGACCAGCACACAGCGCCCGGCGGTTCGCCCCACGCCCACGGCATCATCTTCACCAAGGACAGCCGGCACATGTTCGTCGCCGAGTTGGGGCTGGACCGCGTCTACAGCTACGGGGTCGACGCCGCGAAGGGGACGATCACCCCGGCCGCCACGCCGTTCGTCAGTGTCCACGCCGGAGCCGGTCCGCGCCGCCTGCAGCTGTCGCCCGACGGCCGCCACCTCTACGTCAACCACGAGACCGACGGCGAGGTCAGCGTCTTCGAGGTCCACGGCTCGGCGCTGAAGGAAGTCCAGACCGTCCCGACCCTGCCGCCCGGCGTCACGGTCGCCAACAAGACCGCCGAGATCGTCATCGATCCAGCCGGCCGCCATCTCTATGTCGGCAACCGCGGCCACGACACGATCGCCGTGTTCGACGTCTCGCCCGACGGCCGCCTGACCCTGGCCGCCAATGTCCCAGCCGGCGGCAAGACGCCCCGCAACCTGCGCTTCGACCCGACCGGCCGCTTCCTGCTGTCCGCCAACGAGGGCGACGGCAGCATCACGGTGTTCAAGGTCGACGCAAAGACCGGCGGCCTGACCCTGACGCCGTTCTCGGCCAAGCTGGACACGCCCGGCGGCCTCTACTTCCTGGCGCCGAAGCCATGAGGAGCCTGGTCCTCGCGCTCACGCTGCTGGCCACGGCCGCCCATGCCGAGCAGCAGACCTGGCGCTTCGACAACCTCAAGCGCATCGGCGACCACCCCGTCACGGTCGAGGGCGCGCCCAAGCTGGTCGACAGCCCGGTCGGCAAGGCCCTGGCCTTCGACGGCGCGCACGACAGCGTGCTGATCGACGGCCGGCCGCTGGTCGGGGCCAAGGCCTTCACCGCCGAGGTGGTGATCCGCCCCGACGGCGGCGCCTTCGCCCAGCGGCTGCTGCACATCGCGCAGACCGATCCGAAGACCGGGCTCGACGTCCCCGCTGCCGGTCCCGACCACACCCCGCGCCTGATGTTCGAGGTCCGGGTGACGGACAAGGGCTGGGCGCTGGACACCTATGCGACGAGCGCCGCTGGCGACCGGCCGCTGCTGTTCATGGACAAGCTGCACCCGCTGGGCCGCTGGGCCGTGGTCACCCAGACCTATGACGGCCAGACCTACCGCGCCTATGTCGACGGCGTGCTGCAGGGCGAGGGTCCGCTAGCCTTCACGCCCCACGGTCCCGGCCGCGTGCGGGCCGGCGCCCGGATGAACCGGATCGACTACTTCAAGGGCGCGATCGCCCTGGCCCGCTTCACCGACCGCGCGCTGAAACCGGAAGAGTTCCTGAAGGTCCCCGAGAGTGGCGACTGGCCCAGCTGGGGCCGCGACATCGGCGGGGCCCGCTATTCGCCGCTGACCCAGATCACGCCGGCCAATGTCGCCAATCTGAAGCTGGCCTGGACCTACCACATGGATCCCGCGCCCAACGCTTCGGGCGAGGGCTTCAAGCCGTTCTCGACCGCCACGCCGCTGGTCGCCGACGGGCGGATGTATCTGGGCACGCCCTATCACCGCGTCGTGGCGCTGGATCCCACGACCGGCAAGGAGATCTGGACCCACGAACTGGCCGATCGCGACCAGCCGGCCCTGCGCGGCGTCGGCTACTGGCCGGGTGACAAGGACCACGGCCCGCGCGTCATCGTCTCGACGCTTCGCGGACGGATCGTGGCGCTGGACGCCCGCACCGGCCTGCCCTGCCCCGACTTCGGGACCAACGGCGTGGTCGACACCAAGACCCCCGAGATCATGAACGGCGTGGCCGGCGGCTTCTACAGCTACTCAGCGCCGCCGATCATCTTCGAGAACCTGGCCATCCTCGGCTCCAAGCTGCAGGAATATCCCGGCAAGGGCCCGGCCGGCGACGCCCGCGCCTGGGACGTCGTCACCGGCAAGCTGGTCTGGACCTTCCACTCGGTCCCGCGCGAGGGCGAGAAATTCCAGGACACCTGGGAGGGCGACAGCTGGAAGCAGCGCTCGGGCGTCAACATGTGGAACATGCCGACGATCGACGCCGAGCGGGGCGTCGCCTATCTGCTGTTCAGCGCCCCCAGCTCCGACCGCTATGGCGGCGACCACAAGGGCAGCAACCTGTTCGGCAACGCTCTGGTCGCGGTCGACGTCCGCACCGGCAAGTATCTGTGGCACTTCCAGACCGTGCACCACGACGTCTGGGACTACGACCTGGCCACGCCCCCGACCCTGCTGACGGTGATGAAGGACGGCAAGGCCATTCCCGCCGTGGTGGCCATGAACAAGACCGCCTTCCTGTTCCTGCTCAACCGCGAGACCGGCGAGCCGATCTATCCCGTTGAGGAACGCCCCGTGCCGCCCTCCTCGGTCGCCGCCGAGAAGGCCTGGCCGACCCAGCCGTTCCCCACCAAGCCCGGCATCATCACCCGCATGGACTTCGCCATGGCGGACCTGGCGACCATCACGCCGCAACACACCGCCGCCTGCCAGGCGATGATCGACAAGGGCCACGCGGTCGGCAGCGTGATGTTCGAGCCCCTGCGCGCCGACAAGCCGATCATCCGCTTCCCCGGCTCGGCCGGCGGGCCCGAATGGGGCGGCGGGGCCTTCGACCCGACGCTGGGGCTCTACATCTTCAACAGCAACCAGCTGGGCAATATCGAGAAGCTGGTCGCCAACAACACCAACGAGATGAGCGTCGTCTCCGAACGCTTCCGCGACCGCGAAACCCGCAGCCCCTGCCAGAAGCCGCCGTGGGGCGAGCTGATCGCGGTCGACGTCAACACCGGGACGGTCGCCTGGCGCTCGATCCTGGGCGTCACCGACGTCTTCCCGAAGGGCAAGCAGGCCACCGGCCGCCCGGGCAACGCTGGCCCGATCCTGACCGCCGGCGGCGTGATCTTCGTCGGCGGCACCGACGACCATCGCTTCCGCGCCTACGAGACCAGGACCGGCCGCGAGCTGTGGACCCAGGTGCTGGACTACTCGGCCCACGCCAACCCGATCACTTACGAGGGCGCGGACGGCCGCCAATATGTGGCGATCGTCGCCACCGGCGGCTCGTATCTCTCCAGTCCCAGCGGCGGCGACAGCCTGCTGGTCTACGCTCTGCCGAAATAAGCGCGTAACTTTCCGGTGCGTCGCTGCGTATCTGACTACGGGCGGCGAAACGGAGATTGGCGATGACGACGCGTAGAGACTTTCTGGCCACCGGGGCCTTTGCCGGTCTGGGCCTGGCCGCCTTCGGCGCGCGGGCCGAGACCTTCGAGGTCACCCACACCGACGCCGAGTGGAAGCGCATGCTGCCGCCGGACTCCTACGAGGTCCTGCGCCACGCCCGCACCGAGCGCGCCGGCTCCAGCCCGCTGGACAAGAACTACAAGAAGGGCACGTACAGCTGCCGCGGCTGCGACCTGCCCCTCTATTCGTCGACCACCAAGTTCGACAGCGGCACCGGCTGGCCCAGCTTCTGGCAGGCCCTGCCCAACGCCGTCGCCAAAAGTGCGGGCGGCAGCATCATGTGGGGCACGGAAGTCCACTGCCGTCGCTGCGGCGGCCATCTGGGTCACGTGTTCAACGACGGCCCCAAGCCGACCGGCCTGCGCTACTGCATGAACGGCGTCGCCCTGACCTTCAAGGCCGCCTAGGACCCTACTCCGATGATCCTGTTCCTGCTGGCCTATCTGGGCGGCGTGCTGACCATCGTCAGCCCGTGCATCCTGCCGATCCTGCCGTTCGTGTTCGCGCGGGCCGACAAGCCGTTCGTGCGCAGCGGCCTGCCGATGCTGGCCGGCATGGCCGTGACCTTCGCTCTCGTCGCCACCCTGGCGGCGGTCGGCGGCGGCTGGGCCGTGCACGTCAACCAGTACGGCCGCTGGTTCGCCCTGGCGCTGATGGCCTTCTTCGGCCTGACCCTGCTGATCCCGAGCCTGGCCGACCGCCTGACCCGGCCCCTGGTGGCCCTGGGCGGACGGCTGTCGCAGCGCGCCGACCGTGAGGAGAGCTTCGCGGCCTCGCTGCTGCTGGGCGTCGCCACCGGCCTGCTGTGGGCCCCGTGCGCGGGTCCGGTGCTGGGCCTGATCCTGACCGGCGCTGCGCTGCAAGGCGCCAACGCCCAGACCACCCTGCTGCTGGTCGCCTTCGCGGCCGGCGCGGCGACCTCGCTGGGCCTGGCCTTGCTGGTCGGCGGCAAGGTGTTCGCGGCCATGAAGCGTTCGCTGGGGGCCAGCGAGTGGATCCGGCGCGGCGTCGGCGCGGTGATCCTGGTCGCCGTCGCCGCCATCGCCCTGGGCGTCGACACCGGCTTCCTGACCCGCGTCTCGCAGACCAGCACCGCTACCCTGGAGCAGGGCCTGGTCAACAAGCTGCATCCCCAGCAGGAGTCGGTCCTGCTGCCCGCCGCCGGCGACGCCATGAGCGGCAGCCCCGCCATGATGGCCGCCAACCCGGCCATGATGAGCGCCAATCCCGCGATGATGTCCGCCGGCGGCGCTCCGGACGGCGCGATGATGATGCGCGCCAAGCCCGGCGAAGGCCCTGCCCTGCCGGTCAAGGGCGCCGCCCCGCCGCTGGACGGCGCGGTGACCTGGCTGAACTCCCCGCCCCTGACCCTGGCCCAGTTGAAGGGCAAGGTCGTGGTCGTCGACTTCTGGACCTACAGCTGCATCAACTGCCTGCGCTCGATCCCCTACGTCCGGGCGTGGGCGGAGAAATACAAGGACCAGGGCCTGGTGGTGATCGGTGTGCACGCGCCAGAGTTCGCCTTCGAGAAGGACGTCAAGAACGTCCGCAAGGCCGTCGCCGACCTGAAGATCGGCTACCCCGTGGCGGTCGACAACAACTACGCGATCTGGCGCGCGTTCGGGAACCAGTACTGGCCGGCCCACTACTTCATCGACGCCAACGGCCAGGTCCGTCACCACCACTTCGGCGAGGGCGGCTACGACCAGTCCGAACGGGTGATCCAGCAACTGCTGGCTGAGGCCGGCAAGGCCAAGGTCGAAGGCGGCCTCGTCGCGGTAAACGCCACCGGCGCGCAAGCCGCCTCGGACGGCAAGGACGTGAATTCGCCCGAGACCTATGTCGGCTACGACCGCGCCGAGAACTTCGCCTCGACCGGCGGCGCGGCGCGAGACGCCCGTAAAGTCTATGCGCTGGGCGGGCCGCTGAAGCTGAACGCCTGGGGCCTGGCCGGCGACTGGACGGTCGGCAAGGAGCAGGCGGGGCTGAACGCGGCGGGCGGCAAGATCGCCTACCGCTTCCACGCTCGCGACCTGCACCTGGTGCTGGGTCCGGCGGCGAACGGCGCCAAGGTCCGCTACCGCGTGACCATCGACGGCAAGCCGCCCGGCGCCGACCACGGCATGGACACCGACGCGGCCGGCAATGGCGTGATCACCGGCCAGCGGCTCTATCAGTTGGTCCGGCAGAAGAGCGCGATCGGCGACCGCACCTTCGAGATCCAGTTCCTGGACGCCGGCGCCCAGGCCTACGCCTTCACGTTCGGCTAAAGCGCCACTGGGTTTCCGACGACCAGACTAGGCCCGGGTCGAGCCGGGTCGTCGGGAAGGCCGGACGGTTGGGGCTGTCGGGGAAGTGCTGGGTCTCCAGCGCGATCCCGCCCTCGCGCCCGAACCGCTCGCCGGCCTGGCCGGTGAGATCGGGCAGATAGCCGGCGCTGTAGACCTGCAGGCCCGGCTCGGTGGTCCAGACCTCGAGGGTCCGGCTCGAGGCGGACAGCCGGGCAGCCAGCCGGGGCGTGTCGGTGACGCCGCCCGGCAGCACGTAGTTGTGGTTCAAACCGCGTGAGCCGGCCAGGTCCGGATGGTCGAGGACGTCGTCCAGACGGCGGGGTTCGCGCAGGTCCAGCGGACCGCCGGCGACCAGAGCCACCTCACCCGTCGGGATGCAGGCCGCGTCGGCCGGCGTGAAGGCGCCGGCCGGGACTTCCAGCACGTGCTCGCGGATCGTCGCGGCGCCGTCGAGGTTGAAATACGGATGGGCCGTCAGGTTGACGTGGGTCGGCTGGTCCGTCTCGGCCCGGTAGCGAGCGATCAGGGTGTCGGCGTCGGGCGCGACGGCGAACTCGACCGTCACCCGCAGCGTCCCCGGAAAGCCCTGGTCGCCATCTGGACTGGTCAGCGACAGCCGCACGCCGATCTCGCCGTCCAGCGGCTCCATGGCCCAGATCGCCTGGTCGAAGCCGCGCGGGCCGCCGTGCAGCTGGTTATCGCCCTCGTTGGCGATCAGCGTATAGTCGCAGCCGTCCAGCGTGAACCGCGCCCCGCCGATGCGGTTGGCGTAGCGACCCACGGTCGAGCCGAAATAGGGCCCGGCCGCGCGATAGGTCGGCGCCAGGTAGTCGGCGAGATGCTCGAAGCCGAGGATCACCTCGCCCAGTTGGCCGTCACGGTCCGGCGCGCGGACACTGACGAGCGTCGCCCCGAAGTCGCTGACCCGGACCTCGAAGCCGCCGGCGTTGCTCAGGGTCGCCAGCCGGACGGGCGAGCCGTCTTCCAGCGCCCCCCAACTCCGGATCGCGACGCTCACAGCTTGGCCAGGCGTCCGCCGTCGACCTCCAGCGCCGCGCCGCTGACGAAGCGGGCGTCGTCCGAGGCCAGGAACAGCACCGGCCCGGCCACGTCGTCGGGCTGGCCGACATCGCCGGGCTCCAGCACCTCGGCCCCATTGGCCAGATTGGGGCTGGACCACAGCATCGGGGTGTCGATGGCGCCGGGCATGACGGCGTTGACGCGCAGGCCCTTGGCCTTGCCCTCGATGGCGGCGGTGCGGGTCAGGCTGAGCATCGCCGCCTTGGCCGCAGCATACGGGGCGACGTCCGGGCTGGTCTGGCGGGCGTGGATCGAGGCGACATTGACCACCGCCCCGCCCGGCCCCATGCGCCGGAACGCCTCGCCGGTGAAGAAGGCCGCGCCCAGCAGGTTGACGTCCAGCAGGCGGCGCCAGTCCGCGCCGGTCAGGTCCGCGATCGGCTTGTAGATCATCATGCCCGCGACGTTGACGACGGCCCGCAGGTCGCCGTGAGCGGCCATAGACGCCTCGACGGCGGACGCCACGGCGGCCTCGTCGCCGATGTCGCAGGCCACGGAGAGGACGCCAGTCGCGCCCAGGCTCCGCAGTTCCTCGGCGACCGCGCCGTCGTCGGCCTTGAGGTCGATCAGGGTCAGGCGCGCGCCCTCGGCGGCGAAGCGGCGGGCGACGGCCAGGCCGATGGCGCCCAGGGCGCCGGTGACGATGACGCCGCGATCCTGGAAGCCCCCGCTCATGCCTTGGTCGTCCCGAACTTCAGGAAGCCCGGCGACTGGCGCAGGCGGTCGAACAGCACGGCCGCCAGCAGGATCCCGCCGCGCACCACGAACTGGTAGAAGGTCGGCACGTCCAGCAGGTTCAGGGCGTTCTGGGCCGCGCCCATGATCAGCACGCCGACGATCACGCCGACCACCGTCGCCACGCCGCCCGACAGCGACACGCCGCCCAGCACGCAGGCCGAGATTACGGCCAGCTCCAGGCCCTGGCTGGTGTTGGGCTGGCCGCTGGTGATGCGGGCCGCCAGGACGATGCCGGCGAGGCCCGCCGCGAGACCTTGCAGCACGAAGACGATGACCCGCACGCGGTTGACCGGCACGCCGGCCAGACGCGCAGCCTCCGGATTGCCGCCGATCGCCAGCACGTTGCGGCCGAACACCATGCGGTTCAGCACCACGGCGAAGACCACGAAGCCCAGCACGGCGATCCAGATCGGATAGTTGATCCCTAAGAACGCGCCCGAGCCCAGCTGGTAGAAGCGCTCCACGGGAATCGACACCGCCTCGCCGCCCGAGGCCAGGAACGCCAGGCCGCGCACGATCTCCATGGTCGCCAGGGTGACGATCAGCGAATTGACCTGGAAGCGGGCGACGACGAAGCCGTTGACGAAGCCCACGGCCGCGCCGGCCGCCAGGCCCGCCAGCACGCCGGCCGCGACGCTGCCCGTGCTGGACATCACCACCGCGCACAGCACCCCGGCCAGGGCCGTGGTCGAGCCGACGGAGAGGTCCACCTCCCGCAGGGCCAGGACCAGCATCATGGTCGGGGCGATGGTCGCCACCAGGGTCACCGACAGGATCAGGCCGCGCATGTTCCGCAGGCCCAGGAAGTCGGGGACGAACACCGACAGCAGCACGAACAGCACCGCCAGCATCAGCAGGGGTCCGGCGGCGCTGAAGCGGCGCAGGAAGGACAGGTTGGAATTTCCCATGGTCATGCTTTCGGACAATCAGTGGGCCGCGCCGGCCGCATCGGGCAGGGCCAAGCGCAGGAGCAATTCGGAGGTGGCCTCGGAGCGGTCGACGACCCCGGCGATCGCGCCCTCGCGCATCACCACGATGCGATCGGCCACGCCCATCACCTCGGGCATGTCGCTGGAGACGAACAGGACAGTCTTGCCGGCCTCGGCCAGGCGATAGATGTGGCCGTAAATCTCGCTGCGGGCCCCGACGTCGATGCCGCGCGTCGGCTCGTCCATCAGCAGGATTTCGCTATCGGCCGCCAGCCAGCGGGCGATGACGGCCTTCTGCTGGTTGCCGCCCGAGAGCGTGCCGATCGGCGTCTCGGCCGAGGCGGTCTTGACCCGCATCAGGGCGATCAGGTCCTGGGCCGTCCTGGCCTCGGCCCCGCCGCTCAGGAAGGCGGCCTCGCCGGAGCCCAGGTTGCGGGTGGCCACGGCGATGTTCTCGCGCACGGCCGCCAGCGGGAAGATGCCCTCGCCCTTGCGATCCTCGGGACATAGGGCCAGGCCGGCGGCGATGGCGTCGCGGGGGCCCTTGAAGGTGGCCGGCTTGCCGTTCACCCGCAAGCGACCGCCCGTCGGGGTCTCGGCGCCGTAGAGCAGCCGGAACAGCTCCGAACGTCCCGCGCCGACCAGACCGAAGAAGCCCAGAATCTCGCCGCGCCGGGCGGCGAACGCCACCGGCTGGCGCAGGCCCGGGCCCAGCAGGGCCTCAGCGGCGATCGTCTCCTCGCCCAGCGGACGGGCGCGGTAGTCATAGATGTCGGTGATGGTGCGGCCGGCCATGGCGGCGATCAGCTTGGTCTGGTCGACCTCGCCCATGGACAGGTAGTCGACGACGTGCCGGCCGTCGCGCAGGACGGTGACGCTGTCGCTCAGCGCGAACACCTCCTCCATGCGGTGGCTGACATAGAGGATGGCGCGGCCCTCGGCCTTCAGATCACGGATGATCCGCATCAGGGTCTCGGTCTCGCGGGCGCTGAGCGAGCTGGTCGGCTCGTCGAAGGCGATGACCCGCGCGTCGCGCAACAGGGCCTTGCCGATCTCGATCATCTGCCGCTTGCCGATCGACAGGGACCGGACCGGCGCGTCAGGGTCGATGTCCTCGCCCAGGCGCTGGAGGATCTCGGCGGCCTTGGCGCGCAGGGCCTTGGCGTCGACGAAGCCGCCACGCCCGGGGAAGGCGCCCAGCATCAGGTTCTCTGCGACGCTGAGGTCGGGGGCCAGGTGCAGTTCCTGGTGGATGATCGCCACGCCGGCGGCGGCGCTGTCGCGCGGTCCGGCGAAGGCGCGGGCCTGGCCGTCGACCTTCACGGTCCCGCTGTCGGGATGGTATTCGCCGGCCAGGATCTTCAGCAGGGTCGACTTGCCGGCGCCGTTCTCGCCCATCAGGGCGCGGATCTCGCCGGCGGCGACCGAGAAGCTGACGCCGGCGAGCGCGACGACGCCCGGGAAGGTCTTGCCGACGCCTTCGTAAGACAGGAGCGCCATCACGCCGCCTCCGCCGCCAGCAGCTGGCGGAAATTGGTCCGGGTCATCATGATGCCCGTGGTCAGGGTGACCGCCGGCGGCTTCACGCCCTTGGTGATCCAGTCGAACATGGCCGAGGACGTGTCGTAGCCGTGGCGACGGGGGCTGAGCAGCACCGAGCCGTAGAAGCCGGTGGGCTTGGCCTTGCGGAACTCCGCGTCGGCCGTGCCCGAACCGCCGATGCCGACGCCGATCACGGAGTCTGCGTTGAGGTTCAGGCCCTCGGCCGCGCGGACGCCGCCCAGCACCGTCTCGTCGTTCAGGCCGACGATGATCCAGTGGCGCAGTTCCGGCTTGCGGATCAGCACCGGCGAGGCGGCGGTGAAACCGCCTTCGGTATCGGTGGTGCGCTGCGGGGCGTCGACGATGTTGGCGGCCGGCAGGCCAGCGGCGATCAGGGCCTCGCGCGCGCCGAAGGTGCGCTCGCGGGCGGTCTCCAGGCTGTCATAGGCCAGACGCAGGACGCCCGTCTCGGCGATCGGCCAGCCGCGACGGCGGGCCTCGCCCAGAGCCTCTTCGCCAGCCATGCGGCCGATGGCGCGGGCCGAGATGCCGACGTGCGGCACCGAGGCGATCGGCTGACCGCGCGGGCCGATTAGGCGGTCGTCGACCGACATCACCTTCAGATCGTTGACCTTGGCCCGCTCGACGATGGCCGTGCCCAGGCGCGGATCGGGCGTGCAGATCACGAAGCCCTTGGCGTCCTTGGCCGCCAGGTTGTCGATCGCCGTCAGCACCCGGTCGCCGTCGGTCGCCCCGATGCGGATCAGGTTGAAGCCGCGGTCATGGGCGGCCTGGCCGGCGAACTTCCACTCGTTCTGGAACCACTGTTCCTCGGGCTGCTTGACGATGAAGCCGATGCGGACCTTGCCGTCGCTCTGGCGGCAGCCGCTGAGCGCGGGCAGCGCCAGGGCCGCCGCGCCGAGGATCAGGCCGCGCCGCCCGATCACCATTCGCGCACGCTGCCGTCTTCGCCGCGCCAGATCGGATTGCGCCAGGTCGGCGCGTCCTTGGCGGCCTCGCGGACCATGTCCTCGTCGATCTCGACGCCCAGGCCGGGTCCCTGAAGGGCGGCCACCATGCCGTCGCGCACGTCGAACACCTCCGGATTGCGCATATAGCTCAGGAGGTCATGGCCGACATTGTAGTGGATGCCCAGGGACATTTCCTGGATCACGAAGTTGGGCGTGGTCAGGGCCAGCTGCATACAGGCGCCCAGGGCCAGCGGGCCCAGCGGACAGTGCGGCGCTACGGCCACGTCATAGGCCTCGGCCATGGACGCGATGCGCCGGCACTCCGACAGGCCGCCGGCGTGGCTGAGGTCGGGCTGGATCACGTCGACCGCGCCAGCCTCGAAGAACGGCTTGAAGTCCCAGCGGCTGTAGAGACGCTCGCCGAGCGCGATCGGCACGCTGGTCAGGCGTGACAGCTGGACGATGGCCTCGGGGTTCTCCGACAGCAGCGGCTCTTCCAGGAACAGCGGCTCCAGGCCCTCCAGGGCGCGGGCCAGCTGCTTGGCCATCGGCTTGTGCAGGCGGCCATGGAAGTCCAGCGCGACGTCCAGGCCGAGGGCCTTGACCGCCGCCACGCGCTCCAGCGCCTCGTCGAACTTGCGGGTGCTGTCCAGCCAGCCGATCTCGCCGGTGGCGTTCATCTTCACGGCCTTGAAGCCCTGGGCGATGCGGGCCTTGGCGGCCGAGACCACCTCGTCGGGACGGTCGCCGCCGATCCAGGCGTAGACTGGCACGCGATCGCGCACGAGGCCGCCCAGCAGACGCCAGACCGGCACGCCCAGACGGCGGCCCTTCAGGTCCCACAGGGCCTGGTCCAGACCCGACAGAGCCGACATCAGCACCGGGCCGCCGCGGTAGAAACCGCCACGATAGGCCACCTGCCAGACGTCCTCGATATTGTCGGCGTCGGCGCCGATGAAGCGTTCACGCAGCGAGGTGAAGGCGCCGGCGACGGCTTCGGAGTGGCCCTCCAGGCTGGCTTCGCCCCAGCCGACCGCGCCGTCCTGGGTCTCGACCCGAACGAACAGCCAGCGCGGCGGCACCATGAAGGTCTCGATGCGAGCGATGCGGTTGGCGGGCGCACCGGCGCCGACGAAACCTCCGAAACGATCATCCATCGTGACGTTCCGCCATTTGAAAGGCGCAGCGCGGGGAAGACCGCATCGACATAGCTCCCGAATGTTCCTTGCCCGGTGGATCGCCGGGCGTTGCTTCATGGTTATGCCGGCCCGACTGGCGGCGTCAAACGTTTTATCATATTAATCTTCGAATATGGACAGCCGAGGTTTCGCCGCCTACGGTTGCGCCGGAATTTGGAAGCCCGTGATGACCGCCTACGCCATCGTCGACCGTCCCGACCGCGACCTGCTGGGCGAAGGCCCGCTGTGGTCGGCGCGCGACAACGCGCTGTACTGGGTCGACATCAAGACGCCCCGTATCAACCGGCTGGACCTGGCCGGCGGCGCGGTCCGCACTTGGTCGATGCCCGAGGCGATCGGGTGGCTGATCGAGCGGCGAGGCACGCCGGGCGGCTTCATCACCGGGCTCAAGAGCGGCTTCGCGGCGCTGACCCTGGATCCGCTGATGATCGACCGCTTCGGTGATCCCGAGGCGCACCTGCCCGACACCCGGATGAACGACGCCAAGGCCGATGCCCGCGGCCGAATCTGGGCCGGCTCGATGGACGAACGCAGCGAGGCACAGCCGATCGGCGCCCTGCGGCGGCTGGATCCGGACTTCACATGGCGGGAGGCCGACACCGGCTACCACATCGCCAACGGCCCGACCTTCAGCCCGGACCAGAGCGTGCTCTATCACGCCGACAGCGCCCGGCAGGTCGTCTACACCTATGATGTCGAGGACGGAGCCCTGGCCAACAAGCGGGTCTTCGTGCAGTTCGAAGGCGACATGGGCTATCCCGACGGCATGACCACCGACGCCGAGGGCGGGGTCTGGATCGCCGCCTGGGACGGCGGCCGGGTCAATCGCTTCACGCCGGAGGGCCAGCTGGACCGCTTCATCGCCCTGCCCGCCTCGCAGATCACCAGCTGCGCCTTCGCCGGGCCGGACCTGGATCGGATGTTCGTGACCTCGGCCGCCATGGGCCGGGACGATGAGCCCCACGCCGGGGCCTTGTTTGAAGTTGACGCCGGGGTGCGCGGCCTGCCGCCCGGCCAGTTTGGAGGCTAAGCGTATGACCGCCTGGACCGAAGTCCTCGAGACCCTGCCCTTGGTGGCGATCCTGCGCGGCCTGACGCCCGACGAGTCGGTCGAGGTCGGCGAGGCCCTGGTCGCCGCCGGCTTCCGCTGCCTGGAAGTGCCGCTGAACTCGCCGCAGCCGTTGGACAGCATCCGCCGGCTGCGGGATGCTTTAGGAGATCGAGCCATCGTCGGGGCCGGCACCGTGCTGACGCCCCAGGCCGTGCGCGACGTCGCCGGCGCCGGCGGCCAGATCATCATCTCGCCTAACACCGATGTGGCGGTGATCGGCGAGGCCAAGGCCGCGGGCCTGATCTCGTTCCCAGCCTTCTATACGCCCAGCGAGGCGTTCACGGCCATCGCCGCCGGGGCCGACGCCCTGAAGCTGTTCCCGGCCGAGACCGCTGGCCCGGTAATGCTGAAGGCGATGAAGGCGGTGCTGCCGAAGACCACGCCGGTCTTCCCGGTCGGCGGCGTCGAGCCCGGCAATGTGGCGACCTGGCGCGCGGCTGGGGCCAACGGCTTCGGCCTGGGCTCGGGGCTCTACAAGCCCGGCCGCTCGGCCGCCGAGGTCGGCGAGATCGCCAAGACCTACGTCGCCGCGTGGAAGGCCAGCGCCTGATGATCGCGTTCGGGGATTGGGGCACCAGCCGTCTGCGGCTCGGACTGTACGACAGCGACACCCTGCTGGAGTCCGTCGAGGGCCCCGGCATCGGCGCCCTGACCGTTTCGCCGGCCGAGACCCTGCTGGGGGCGGTCGCCAGCTGGCGCGAGCGCTACGGCCTCTCGCGCGTCGTGCTGGCCGGCATGGCCGGCTCGCGCACCGGCGTGGCCGAGGCGCCCTATGCTGAATGCCCCGCCGGCGTCGGCGACTGGGCCGGCAAGGCCGCGACCGTGACCCTGGACGGCCTCTCCGTCGAGGTCGCGCCGGGCGTGGCCGGAACCGCCCCCAGCGGCGCGCCCGACGTCATGCGCGGCGAGGAGACCCAGGTGTTCGGGGCCCTGGCCCTGCACCCGGACCTGGCCGAGGGCGAGCACGTGTTCGTGCTGCCCGGCACCCACGGCAAGTGGTGCCAGGTGCGGGATGGCCGCATCGTGGGCTTCCAGACCTTCTTGACCGGCGAGCTCTTCGCCTTGCTCTCGACCCGCTCCAGCCTGCTGCTGGGCGCGGACACGGCCGAGAACGCCGAGCACGAGGCCGCCGGCTTCGCCCACGGCCTGGAGCGCGCGCGCGGCGGCCATCTGCTCAGCGCCCTGTTCGAGGCTCGCAGCGCCCAGCTGCGCGAAGGTCGCACCGGCGCCTGGGCGCGCGGCTTCTTGTCGGGCCTGACGATCGGGACCGAGGCCGCCGAGGGCGCCGCCGCCTTCAAGGCCCAGCGCGTGATCCTGGTCGGGGCCAGCGCCCTGACCGAGCGCTACGCCGCCGTGCTGGGCGCCCAGTCGGTTGAGGTTATCGCCCTGGGCGGTGAAGTCTGTGTCCTGGCTGGCCTCAAGCGCTTCGCCCTGACCCAACGTCAGGCGTGAGCCCATCCAAGTAATCTGTTGCGAGGCCCAGGCAAATTTGACAGCACTGACCTCATGAAAGCCTCTGACGCCATGGACCGCAGCGCGCTCGGGCGCAACCTGACTTTTGGGCTTCTGGACGTGATCGGGCGGGCCATCGTCACGGGCGCCTATGACGGCCGCCCGTTCCCGATCGAGGCCGAGCTGTCCAAGGAGCATTCGGTCAGCCGCTCGGTGACGCGCGAGGCGGTGAAGATGCTGGCCGCCAAGGGCCTGCTGACCGCCCGGCCGCGCCAGGGCACGATCATCACCCCGCCGGCGGCCTGGAACTGGTTCGACACCGACGTGCTGCGCTGGCTCTTGGAACGCAAGTTCTCGCTGAGCCTGCTGCGCCAGTTCACCGAGCTGCGCCTGAGCATCGAACCTGGCGCCGCAGCCCTGGCCGCCGAGGCCGCCCGCCCCGAGGGCATCGCCCTGATCCAGGCCGGCTACGACCGCATGGAAGCAGCGGACCATGGCGACGACGATCCGCTGTCGTCGGACATCGCCTTCCACGTCTCGATCCTGGAGGCGTCGGGCAACCCGTTCTACGCCCAGTTCCGCGACGTGGTGGCCACGGCCCTGCGCACCTCGATCCAGTTCACCAACCGCTATCGCGGCCGCAGCGCCAGCCTGCCGGGCCACAAGGCCGTGCTGGACGCCATCATCGCCCGCGATCCGGAAACGGCCAGCGCCGCCATGCGCGTGCTGATCGCCGACGTCATGGCCCTAATCAAGGAAGCCAGCGAGAGCCAGCCCGAAGACTAGTCCGCTCTTCAGCTCTACGAATTCCCAGCCCGCCGGCCTCGCGTCGGCGGGCTTTTTCGTGCGTTGCGCTCCAGGCAAAAAAAGACCGGACGCCGAAGGGGGAGATCGGCGCCCGGTCGCAGGAGGGAGGATAGAGGGGGTCGTACGTTAGAAGGTGGCGCGCACCCCGACGGAGACGCGGCGGCCCGTGTCGTCCATCTGGATCAAGCGCTCCTCGTAGATCGAGTAGCTGCGGCTGTGCTTGTTGGTCAGGTTGATGACCTCGGTGAACACCGCGAAGTTCTTGTTGATCTTGTAGCTGCCGGAGAGGTCGTACTGGCCGTAGGCGTCGACGTTCTCGGGCTGGCCGTTCGCGCCGAAGGTGCGGCGCAGGAACTTGTCACGCCAGTTGTAGGCGCCGCGCATCTGGATCGGGCCCTTCTCGTAGAACACCACCAGGTTGGCCGAGTCCGACAGGCCCTCGACGTTGAACGTCTGGGTGCTGAGGGTCGGGTCGAAGCTGATGTTGCTCTTGACCTTGGTGTAGTTGGCCGACGCGCCCAGGCCGTCGAACGGCGCGGGCAGGAAGTCGAACGTGTACTGCACCGCCGCTTCGAAGCCATAGATCTTGGCGTCCTGGGCGTTGGTCGGACGGGTGTCAAGGAACTGGTAGCCGAAGAACGTGACCGGCGTCGTCACCTGCGAGACGAAGTTGGACACCTTCTTGTAGAAGCCGGCGACGCTGATGTAGCTGGCGTCGCTGATGAACCAGTCGATGCCCGCGTCGCCGTTCCACGACAGGTACGGCTTCAGGTCCGGGTTGCCGCCGCTGACCGTGTTCGACTGCGGCGGACGGAAGTCATACGACCGCGACAGGCTGAGGTTGGACAGGGTCGGACGCGTCAGGGTGCGCGAACCGGCGACGCGGAAGACCACGTCGTCGCTGATGTTGTAGCGGAACGAGGCCGACGGCAGGAGATAGCCGTACTTGTTGTCGGCCGTGACCGGCACCGGCGGGCTGTAGGCCGCGTCGGCCGAGGTCGGGTCGCTGGGGCGCGGCGTGATCGAGATCAGCTGACGCGAATTGCCCTCGGCGTGCAGGTCCGTGGTGATGTAGCGCAGGCCCGCGACGCCCGACCAGGCGTGGCCGTTCAGGTCGCCGCCGAAGTCGACCTGGGCGTAGACCGCGAAGCTCTTCTCCTCGACCGAGCCCGAACCCTGCGGGTTGTAGACCGGGTTGAGGCTGTTGCCGTTGCCGGCGAACACGGCGCGGAACGCGGCCGCGGCGGCCGGGTCGTTGCGCTGGTTGATCGCCGCGTCGCTGCCCCAGTACTGGACCAGCTTCTTCACGTCGTAGTCCAGCCAGCTCATGCTGGGGCCGCCCAGGATGCTGCCGGCGTTGAACACCGTGGTCAGCGAGGCCGGGACCGAGGCCAGGTAGCCGCAATAGAAGCAGCCCAGCGGATCGGGCGAGGTCAGCGAGACGATGTTCTTCTTACGGAACGTCGCCAGGCCGCCCAGCTTGATGTCCTTCAGCACGCCGTCGAAGTCGTGCTTGAAGTCGATATTGGCCTGCGAGACCGCGTCCTTCACGCTGCCGCCGCGCTCGGCGCAGCAGTGCAGGCGCAGACGCGAAGCGTCCGTGGTCGACAGCACATTGGCCATCGACGGCAGGCCGCCCGGGTTCAGGCTGAAGGTCGGGGTCAGGCCGGTGTTGCGCGAGCCCAGCACGTAGAACACCGACTTGTTGCCGTCAGTGGCCTGCGAGTGCGAGACGTCGACGTCCAGGGTCGAACGGTCCGACGGCGTGTAGTGGGCGTTGATCGCCAGTTGGTAGGTCTTGGCGTCGCGCGGGCTGTCGAAGACGATCTGGTCGGTGGCCAGGTTGCCCGCGGCGCTGCGGGTGAACTTGGTGACCGTCTTGTTGGCGTTGGCCTCGGCGGCGATCGTGTCGCCCGGATCAGTGTAATAGCCGATCTGGTTCGAGCGCGATTTCACCCGGAACTGGGTGTAGAGGCCGTCGAAGCCCAGCTTCAGCTTGTCGTTGACCCACCAGTCGAACGCCATCGTGCCGCCCATGCGCTCGCGATGGTTCTGCTCGACCGTGGTGTTGAACGTGCGGGGCATGGCCACATTGGCCATGTCGATGATGCCGTCCTTGTTGAAGTCAAGGTTCTGGCCCGCGATCCAGCCGCCGGTGTTGACGTTGGTCAGGCGCGACTCGCGCTTGTCGTACACCAAGCTGATCAGGCCGCCGAAGGTGCGGTCCTCGTTGGTGTCGCTGAGCACCATCGAGACGACGGGCGTCGCCTTGTCGGTGGTGCTGTCGATCTTGGCGGCCGTGCTGCCGGCGAAGTGGAAGCCCGGACGATCCAGCGGACGGGCGGTGCGGATGATGACGGTCGAGCCAATGCCGCCTTCCTGCTGGACGGCGTCGGAAGACTTGTAGACCTCGGCGCCGCTGATCAGTTCGGAGGCCAGGATGTCGAAGCTGAACTCGCGGCCGCCGTTCTCGGTGGCCAGCAGGCGGTTGTTCAGCAGCACGGTGTTGAACTCGGGACCAAAGCCCCGGACCGTGATGAACTTGCCTTCGCCGCCGCTGCGGTCGATCGAGACACCGGTGATGCGCTGCAGCGATTCGGCGACGTTCTGGTCAGGGAATTTGCCGATGTCCTCGGCGGCGATGGAGTCGACGACGCCGACTTGGGCGCGCTTCAGGTCCAGCGCCTTGGAGAGACTGGCCCGGGTGCCGGTGACGACGACTTCTTCCACCGTGGAACTGTCATTGGCCTGCGCGGCGGGCGCGGTCTGGGCCAGGACAGGCGATGCGAGGAACAGGGTGAAAGCGCTGGCGCTGCACAGCAGCAGGCCGCCTGAACGGCGATAGGCTTGTGTCATTTCTCTCCCCAGAGACTGCGGGTTTTTATCGTGGCGCACGTGTTTGTTTTGGTGCGTTGAAGCGTCTATCTCATAAATCAGATAAATCTGAAATAGGGAAAATTGACGGCGTGATCACGGCGTTCCGCCCGCGCCCCGATTGACGGCGACGCTAAAAGCCGATTTATCAGACAAATAAAGAAAACGAGGAAACCGCAGGATGTCGACCCTGAAGCTGGACAGAAGACTGATGTGCCTTGGCCTGCTGGCCGGGGCCGCGGGATGGTCGTCCACCGCCGCCGCGAGCGCGCGCTATGACGACAAGACCAAGGTCTTCCGCCTGGACGGCGGCGACGTCACCTATGCCTTCGGCGTCAACGCCCAGGGCCAGGTGCAGTCGCTCTACTGGGGCGGCCGCCTGGCCGACGGCGACTCGCCGGGCCTGCCGGTCAGCCTGCGCGACCACTCCTCGGTCGATCTCTCCACCTCGGTCACGCCGCAGGAATTCCCCGCCCAGGGCGGCGGCATGTTTGTCGAGCCGGCGATCAAGGTCAGCTGGCCCGACGGCGTCCGCGACGTGGTGCTGAAGTACGTCTCGCACCGGGTCACCGACCAGGGCCTCTCCGTCCGCCTCAAGGACATCGAGCGCGAGCTCTATGTCGAGCTGCGCTATGTCATGGATCCCGAGACCGGCATCCTGGGCCGCTCGGCCGTGGTCGAGAACCGCGCCAAGACGCCGGTGCGCATCGAGCAGCTGGCCGCCGCCGCCCTGACCTTGCCTGTCGAGACCGACTACCGCCTGCACTACCTGACCGGCCGCTGGGCCGCCGAGTGGACCGTGCAGACCCGCCCCGTCAGCCCCGGCTCGACGGTGATCGAGAGCCGCCGCGGCGACACCGGCCACCAGAACAACCCCTGGATCGCCATCGACCGCGACGGCCACTCCGACGAGGAGACCGGTCCGGTGTGGTTCGGCGCTCTGGCCTGGAGCGGCTCATGGCGGATCACGGTCGACCAGGACACCCTGGGCAAGGCCCGCATCGTCGGCGGCTTCAACCCGTTCGACTTCGGATATCGCCTGCAGCCCGGCCAGACCCTGGAATCGCCGGTGTTCTACGCCGGCTATAGCGGCCACGGCATGGGCGGCGCCTCGCGCCTGATGCACCGCTTCCAGCGCGAGAAGATCCTGCCCGGCGGCGACAAGGCCCCGCTGCGGCCCGTGCTCTACAATTCGTGGGAAGCCACCGAGTTCAAGGTCGATGCGCCCGGCCAGATCGCCCTGGCCGAGAAGGCCGCCACGATCGGCGTCGAGCGCTTCGTCATGGACGACGGCTGGTTCGGCGCGCGCAACAGCGACAAGGCGGGCCTGGGCGACTGGACCGTCAACCGCACCAAGTTCCCCGACGGCCTCAAGCCCCTGATCGACAAGGTCAGGAGCCTGGGCATGGAGTTTGGCCTGTGGGTCGAGCCCGAGATGGTCAATCCCGACAGCGACCTCTACCGGGCCCACCCCGACTGGGCGATCAACTTCCCGACCCGCCCGCGCACGCAGGGCCGCAACCAGCTGATGCTGAACCTGGCCCGCAAGGACGTCCGCGACCACCTGCTGAAGGTGCTGGACGAGCTGGTCAGCCAGAACGACATCGCCTTCCTGAAGTGGGACCACAATCGCAACTGGTCCGAGCCGGGCTGGCCCGAGCAGCCCGTCGAGGACCAGCAGAAGATCTACGTCGAGTTCGTCCGCAACCTCTACTGGATCATCGCCGAGCTGCGCCGCCGTCACCCGAAGCTGGAGATCGAGACCTGCGCCGGCGGCGGCGGTCGCGTCGACCTCGGCATCCTGGCCCTGACCGACCAGGCCTGGCCGTCCGACAACACCGACCCCTATGACCGCCTGACCATCCAGGACGGCTATAGCCACGCCTATGCCCCGGCGACGATGATGTGCTGGGTCACGGACTCGCCCAACTGGGTCAACAAGCGCACGACCTCGCTGGAGTACCGCTTCCTGTCGTCGATGCAGGGCGGCCTGGGCATCGGCGCCAACCTCAACCACTGGAAGGACGAGGACTTCGCGACCGCCAAGAAGCTGGTCGCCGAGTACAAGACCATCCGCAAGACCGTGCAGCGTGGCGACCTCTACCGGCTGATCTCGCCGCGCGACGGTTCGGAGCGCTCGGCCACCTTGTCGGTGTCGCCGGATCGCAAGCAGGCGGTGCTGTTCGCCTTCGCCCATTCGACCACCAAGCTGGACCCCCTGCCCCGCATCCAGCTGCGCGGCCTGGACCCGAAGGCGACCTACACCCTGCGGGCCATGTCGGGCCTGGCCGATCCAGCCACCCCGGCCAAGGCCAGCGGCGCCTATTGGATGGAGTACGGCATCGACGTCTGGCTGCGCGGCGACTTCCAGGCCGCCGGCTTCGTGCTGGAAGCCTGATCATGAGCAGCGCTTCGAAACGCCTGATGCTAGGCTCGGCCCTGGCGCTCGTCACCGCGACGGCCGCCCTCGCCGATGTCCCCAAGCCGATCCAGCCGCAAGTCTCGGCCGATCGTCCCGACTGGGAGAACCCGACGGTGTTCGCGCGGAACAAGCTCCCCGCCCGCGCCACCGGCTTCCCGTTCGAGACCCGCGCCCTGGCCTTGGCCGGCGACATGGCGGCTTCGAAGCGCTTCCGCTCCCTGGACGGCGACTGGAAGTTCGCCTTCTCGCCCGGCGTCGACCAGCGGCCCAAGGACTTCTGGCGCGACGACTTCGACGTCTCGGCCTGGAAGACCATCAAGGTTCCCGCCGACTGGCAGGCCGAGGGCTACGACCAGCCGCGCTACAACAACATCACCTATCCGTTCGCGGCCAACCGTCCGCTGATCCCGCATGCGACCAACCCGGTCGGCTCCTACCGCCGCGACTTCGACCTGCCCGCCGACTGGAAGGGCCAGGAGATCGTGCTGCACATCGGCGCGGCCAACTCGGCCTACTATGTCTGGGTCAACGGCAAGCCGGTCGGCTATTCTGAGGACTCCAAGCTCCCTTCGGAGTTCGACGTCAGCCCCTATCTGCGTCCCGGCAAGAACAACGTCTCGATCGAGGTCTACCGCTGGTCGGACGGCAGCTACATCGAGGACCAGGACTTCTGGCGGGTCAGCGGCATCGAGCGCAGCGTCTGGCTGATGGCCGCGCCGGCCACCCGCGCCCGTGACGTCTATGTCCACGCCGGCCTCGACAAGACCTATCGCGACGGCCGCCTGTCGGTCGATGTCGAGGTCACCAAGCCGCGCCCCGGAAGCAAGGTCCGCACCAGTCTGCTGGACGGCGATCGCACGGTCCTGACCCGCGAGACCGCCGTTCCGACGACTGGCAAGCTGACGGTCGCCGCCGAGGTCCCGGGCGTGAAGACCTGGAGCGCCGAGACCCCCAACCTCTACACCCTGGTCACCGAGGTGATCGGCGCCGATGGCGCGGTGATCGAGGCCTCGTCGCGCCGCATCGGCTTCCGCACCGTCGAGATCAAGGCCGGCCAGGTGATGGTCAACGGCCGCCCGATCATCATCCGCGGCGTCAATCGCCACGAGCACGACGCCGACAGCTTCCACGTCATCTCCGAGGCCGCCATGCGCCAGGACATGGCGCTGATGAAGCAGAACAACGTCAACGCCGTCCGCACCTCGCACTACCCCAACGACGAGCGCTGGTACGCCCTAGCCGACGAGTACGGCCTCTATGTGATGGACGAAGCCAATATCGAGAGCCACGCCTACCTGTCGAAGGGCGAGGACAATCCAGCCGAGCGCGAGACCTATGAGCTGGGCTTCGACCCGGCCTGGGAAGCCGCCCATGTCAGCCGCGTGGCCAACATGGTCGAGCGCGACAAGAACCATCCGTCGATCATCTTCTGGTCGCTGGGCAACGAGACCGGCGTCGGCCCGAACTTCGAGAAAGCCGCCGCCCATATCCGCCAGCGTGATCCGTCCCGCCTGATCAGCTTCCTGGGCTGGAGCACGCTGGACGACCACCGGCCCAACGCCTTCGTCGACATCTACGCACCGATGTACGACAGCCTAGCCCAAATGGTCGACTACGCCACCGACCCGCGCTTCACCCAGCCGATGATCCAGTGCGAGTACGCCCACATGCAGGGCAACGCCGGCGGGGTGCTGAAGGACTACTGGGACGTGATTTACGCCCACCCCGAGAAGCTGCAGGGCGGCTTCGTCTGGGACTGGGTCGACCAGGGCATGAACGGGACCGACGCCAACGGCCGTCACTTCTGGAAGACCGGCGGCGACTACGGCCCCAATCCCGGCGGCGACATCGAGTTCGGCGACGGCCTGAACCAGCCCGACCGCACACCCAATCCGCAGCTGCACGAGCTGAAGAAGGTCTATGCCCCGATCGCCTTCCAGGCGGTCGACGCGGCGGCCGGACGCTTCACAGCGCTGAACCGCCAGGACTTCCGCGATCTCTCGGGCTTCGACCTGGAGTGGGAGCTGCTGGAAGACGGCGTCCCGGTCGCTCACGGCGCCCTGCCGAACGCGTCCACGGCCGCCCGCGCCACCCAGGCGTTGTCGGTCGCCTTGCCCGCCGCTGGCGCGCCGGGTGTCGAGCGGATCGTCACCCTGCGGGCCCGCGCCAAGGCCGGGACCATCCCGCTGGTCGAGGCCGGCGCGGTCGTGGCCTGGGACCAGTTCGTCCTGCTCGCCGCCTCAGCCAAGCCGGCCGCGCCTGTGGCCCAGGGCTCGGTGGCCCTCGCCGACGACGGCAAGACCATCAAGCTCTCGGCCAAGGACGCCGAGCTGGTCATCGACCGCAAGACCGGCCTCGTCGACCACTACGCGGTCAGCGGCAAGACCATCCTGTCGGGCGGCGCGCCGAACTTCTTCCGCGCCCTGACCGACAACGACCTGGGCGCCAAGGTCGACAAGACCCACGCGGTCTGGAAGGGCTTTTCCGACGCGCGCGACGTCCGCGCGATCACCGTCGACAAGGCTGCGCGGACGGTGTCGATCGACTATGTCTATGGCGGCGGCGCGGTGCGCTTCCTGACCACCTACGCCCTGAAGGCCGACGGGACGGTCAAGGTCAGCGGCCGGTTCACCCCGAACCGCCCCGACCTGCCCGACCCGCTGCGCGTGGGCCTGGCCTTCGACATGCCGACGGCGATGACCGACGTGGCCTGGTACGGCCGCGGCCCGCACGAGACCTACGCCGACCGCAAGTGGAGCGGCGCCTTCGGCCTGTGGCACGGCCCGATCGCCGCCCAGAACCACGATTACATGCGGCCCCAGGAGACCGGCAACAAGGTCGATGTCCGCTGGATGGACATCGGCGCCGGGCAAGGAAACGGCGTCCGCCTGACCGGCGACGCGCCCCTGTCGATGAACGTGCTGGCCTTCCCGTACGAGGACCTGCAGCGGCATACGCCCGGAACCTGGCGCTCGTCGGACATCCGTCCGCACGACCATGTCAGCCTGCTGGTCGACGCGGCTCAGGTCGGCATCGGCGGCGACGACACCTGGACCCTCGCGGCCCGCGCCCACGTCCAGTACCGCATCCCCCTGGCCCCGCTGACCTTCGGCTTCACCCTGTCGCCCTCGTCGCTGGACCGGACTAAGGTGGGAGCCAAGGGCGGGGCGGACTAGTCCAGGAAGAACTGCCGCTTGAAGGCGAACATGTCGTCCAGCAGGCAGTATTCCGGCGCGCCCAGTTCGATGACCGGACAGGCCTTGGCCAGACGCGCGCGCCAGCCAGCCAGGCTGGCGCGGAACGCCCGGTCCTCGTCCGGCGTCAGCCAGCGCCAGAGATAGGCCAGGGTGACGTGGAAGCGGTACGCATCCGGCTCCTGGATCGCGATGCCCAGCACCTTCGACAGCTGCGCCCGCAACCGGCGCAGCTTGGCGTCCTCAACCGCGTCCACCGGCTCCAGACGGATGGTCAGCGGACGCTCGCTGGCCGACGGCCCAGACATCCATCGCATGCCGGCCGCGCCAGGCCTGTTCAAGCCGGTCTTCGAGCCGCTTTTCGACAAGCTGCTTCGGCTTTCGCCTCCACGACCTGATCCATGGCGGGGCCCGCGCCGAGGAGCTCATCCGTGGCTACGAGGCCGCCTGGGCTGACTTTGGCCGAACAAGCCCCGACGGCCAGGCTCAAGCCCTATTGAAAGGATCCAGGGCAGCCCAGCAGCGGGCCCGAGCCGAACTCCTAGACCAGGGGATTTCCGTGACCCGCTGACTGGGGCCGGAACATACCGGTCGCGCCACACACGATGCGTCTAGCGGCGGCGGTGGCAAGGCAGCGACGCACTGGCGACGCGGCCATTGGCGGCGTCAGCCGCACGGCCCCGGAAGATTGGAGCGACGACTTGTTTGGATCGCGCCCATGATTGTTGGCGCGGGCGATCCTGTTGAGCGAGATCGGGTTTATCTCGTCGACCAGCCTCGCAACTGATCGAACTTGCGACAGCCGCTTGACCGGGAAATCGAGCCTTATCGGCGAACCTGGGAGGTGAATTGCGACGCCAATATTCCCGTTCCAGATCAAGCCTTAGATCGGGCTTCTGAACGCCGTCGACCAGAAAAGTTCGCGTCAGAGAAGGAAACGGTTCGTGAATCTCTCTTAACTGTTTTGATTTCGTCCCAAGCGCGACTCATTGGGAGGAGCCCCGAGGAACGCGTTGAGCGACGGAGTCAATTTATGAAAGGTCGGCACTACTTCGAACTCACTCGCCGACGCCTGCGAGCTGAAGGCTGGGGCTTGCTTTGCGTCGCATTTTTTCCAGCAGCCGCAATTGGGTCTTTGGCCTTTGCAGGCCTCAAGTTGATCATGCGATGGCTTGGTCACTAGGCGCAATTTGAGGCCTCATCTTCCTGCGCCTACGAGAGCCGATCACCGAAAGTGACTGAATGACGAAAGCAATTTCAGGAGCCACTCTTGGGGCTCTTCGCCGTTCTCGGCAGCCTGATCATTGGTGATGTTTCGCCAAGTTTCGATCAGGGCCCGGAAGTAGGAGGCGCTTATGTCCTTGTCGCGCTGTAATGCATTCAGGCAGAAGCGCACGATATCGCCCTTCAGCTGGTACCATAGCTCGTCCGCCAGGATGTCCGACCGGGCTGCGTTGAGGTTTAGGTCCCCTGGCGTGCGGATGCTTACGACGCACCTTAAGACGAATGGAAGTTGTGTAAAGACGTCATACTGGCCGCCAGCCTTTGCGTCGTCGAAGAAGTCCACGGGCACGCGGATCCCATGAAGTATTACAGCGCCGGAGGAGTTCAGGGGCTTGAAGTAGGACCGCCCTTTGACGACCTTCTTATCTTTCCAATCAAGCGACGTATTATACCGGACGATGGCATTCATCTCAGTCTTGAGTGAGTTCTCGATGTCTATGGAATCCTGAGTTCCGTCGACTACGACTTTCGTCGAGAAAAGACCAATGTCCGTGACGGGCTGGCCGCGTTGTTCAAGCCAGCTGACGGAAAAATCGCCCGTCACGCCCGGTGAAACCTCCGCATTTTTCCACGACGCTGTCCTGATCTGCGCTTTGACATCGGGAAAGTCCGTGCCGACCTCGCCCCTGCGCTTTTCGACAGCGAGTAGATCTGCGCGGTTTTGGGTTCTGCATTGCCCTTCATATTGGCGGTCCGGTGCGAGCCTGACCTTGAGACTAATTGGAAAGGGCGGTTCTGGAACAGTCTTGGAAATCTCGTTTGAGATTTCGGCAGGGGTCATCATGCGCCAAGGATGGTCAGGCTTGAGCGCCAAGGTGGTGACGGTGCCAATTTCGTCCCTGGCGCCTTCGCCAATCCAGAACAAGCCGCCGACGCTGTTGACCTTTACGTTGACGGCAGGCTTTGTCTCGCGCGCAGCGACCAGGCGTTTGGAGATGACATTGATGTGCGTGGCCACGAGAAAATAGGAGAGTACGCCGATCCCAAATCTGGAGATGGGCGTGAATTCAACATTGTGCTCGGCTTTGAGCTGGTGAAACTCCGCGCTTCTATAAAACGATGCGCCGACCTTAGCGTAGAACTGCGAGATTATGGGCTCATCCATGCCCATGCCATTGTCTTCGACGACCAGAAAATCGCCGTCGTTTGTCCGCTCGAAAACGACGGAAATCTCCGGCGAGTAATTTAGTCCCCAGGCCTCTTCGAAGGCCTTGCGGACAGAGCAAGCATCAATCGAATTCTGCAGTAGTTCGCGCAACGCTACCGCCGGCTGGCCGTAGAGGCTGGTGCCCATGAGCAAGTCGATGATCTTGTCTCGGTCGAGCTCGAAACGCGTCGGCTTGTATCGATAGATGGGGCGATTTTCGGCGTCGAGCATCGGCCTAATGCGTGACCGGTCGACGCGCGATGGAAGCTTGAGCCGATAGTAATCTGGAAAAGGCTCCAGATGTGGATCGCGCATCGCAGACAGCACCGCAATGCAGGCAACCAGTTCGTGCTCGATCGTATCGCAAAACCCGCGGACCGACTCCTCGATCATTGGATGGCTACAGGTCGCCGTCACCGAAATCTGATCTGGCTGCAGGGTCCATGTTTTGATGGCCTGGTGCCGCGACCATTCCTGGACCGAAATGCCATCCTTGATGTCGAGACTGTCGAAGAGCGCCTTGGGAGCGCGCTTGGAGTCGAAATCCAGCAGGTCGGCTAAACGCAGCAGCACCGCAACCGTGGCAGGGCTGCAGAAATTGTTATCGCTGCAGATAACGATCTGGCTGGCGAGGAGTGGGGAAGTGTCGAGCGTATGGCTTTCGCAAATGAAGGACAGGTACGGCACCAGGTCCAGGTGGCCGTACTTGATCTTGCCGCCCCATTGATCCGAGATGATCTTCTTGCACCGAACGCCGTGGGTGGTTCGGATGTAGGCCCCGAGCAAGGCGTCTTCGATCCGAGTTGCGTCCTCTTCGCGCCCCTCTTCGACCGCCAATTGGTGATCCTGCATCTTTTGCGGTTGACCTGCCAGGTATCTCGAGAACGTGCCCTCAGGTGAACCTTTCGGCGAAATGAAGCGATTGGAGATCATGTTCCTCCACGACTGCACCTCCCTGGTCGTCGGCGCCAAGCCGATGTCGTGGAAAAAGCTTGAGAGGATGCACAGTGTCAGGTCGGCCGCCGAAAAGCGCTCTAGAGCGCTAGGATTTAGCGCCAGCAGCTTGCCCATCAGGCCGAGCACCCTGAACAGGTGGTCGCTGTCATGGAGCGTGTATTCGGGCAGCGTGCTTAGAATGATCTTTGCACGATCGTGGGCGAACTTGACGCAATCCAGGACGACTGAAACCAATGCAAAGGCAGAGACGTCTGTCTCGGCGCGTCTCTTTAGCGCTTGGAAGATCAAGCTCTCTTCAAGACGGGCAAGGATTTCGGCATTGGGGTACTGGTCGTCAGCCAAATCGATCACCGGCCCTCAATACCGCCACCGACAATCCGCGCTCGGCCACTACACATCCCGAGCCTTGGGTCTCGATAGCTCCCGCCCCCTGTAGAACGCCAGGCCGCGCACGCAGCTGACGGCCGGATGGCGTCCGATTCCTGGAGCAGCCTAATGCGACTTTGGGTGGAAGTGGAAGCTTAAGCTCGATCCTCGCGACAGGCGGTCGCTCGCCGGGGGATCGGGTTTTTGGATTCTCTTTGGCTATTGTGTATGGGAAGTATAAGGAAAGTCTTTTTTGAAATTTACTGCAGTCTATTGTCAATATATGGTAATAAATTTCCTGATATATTCTTGAATGTATACTGCTTTGTGCTGATTTTTGCCTCGATTTCGTGCGTAGAATCCGCTGTGCAAATCCGGAGCTAAGGGAGGGTAAATTTAATCTCAACCAGCATAGCGTGTTAGCTCGGTTTGAGGTAGGCGGTGCGCAGGCGTGTACTTTATGGGCGCTTGTATAGACTCTATATATGTCCAGTATATAGCGTTTGGAGTTCGTATTCGCGGTGTCATTTCAAGTGATGGCGATAGTTTATTGTGATTTTTTGTTTGAGTTTTAGACTTTTTGTTTTCTATAGATTACATCAAACTAAATCTGAAATTGCAAAAATTATGCTTTTATCCACCTTGGGTTGGGAAAATATTCGAAGACTCCTCGAATAAACGTTGATCTGCAAAAAAGGTTCCGTAAAATTTGCAGCATATTGCGATTTTCTGGCCTCATTTCGAAGATTTTATGAGATTGAAGCCTGGTGCGAACGGTGGTATCCAATCATCTGGCAGACTTTATCGACTTGGAAGCATCTGCCGCTTCCTTGGCCCATTTTGCTGTCTCCTGTTCAATGGTGCTCGTGAAATCCGCGACATTCTTGAGGGCGAGCTTGGGCCAGTCGCCGCCTTCAGAAATCGCGACTGCCCAGCGAACTCGGGCCTCCATCTGAAGTCCTTCTAGTTTTAACGCCGTCTCCAGAAGGCGTATCCAGGCGCTGGTAAGCCCAAAGGCTTGGTCCACGATCAACAGGCTTGCGCCGATGCCCAGTAGGACAAATCCCCAACTTTTAAGGTCCTGTGCGATCGCCGCTGAAAGCAAGGGGCATGCGGTGCCAGCAATCAGCAGCCCCACCGACAAGGAGCGCACGACAATGCTAAGCGCTTGCCTTTGCTTCTTCTTCGTTCGGTACCAAGCAATCTGCGCCGTCATCCAGCCGTCGATCCAGTTGAAGGCCGCCTCTGGGTCGCGTGGCAGGTCGGCCGCCTCAAGCGGGCGGTGGGTGACTTGCTTTGCTTGAGCCGGGATCAGCACGATCAGTCGTCCCCCCTTGGTGACTGCCTTGGCTTAGGCGGCGGTAGATCCAAGTCGATGATGCAACTCTAGCTGTGCCTTTGAGGCAAGCCTTGTCGACCAGCTTTGTCGCCTTGTCTTTGACGGGTACCTCTGCCCGCAGTCTTCGCTGCCGTTGGAATGCTTGCAGCCACACCAGGGCGCGATGAAGTTCGCGGGACTGTTCTGATCACAACGTTCACTGAGATGCTGGCCTTGAGCGGATCAGGCTGGGCTCCGCACCAGGCCCGTTTCGGACCGGCTTCCGCCCCGCTTCGGTCCCTTCGGGCCCTGCAGCCGGGTCCCCGCGAAGCCGGCCACTCCGCTTGCACCCCCGGTCTCGCCGACGGGCAAGGATTCATGTTGAACCCCTGTTTGAAGGTTTAGGACCATGGGGAAGGTCGCTGACGAACTCCACCCCCAGCGCCTCTCCGCGTGCGCTAGCGTCCAGCTGTCACATATCGCTGCTAGCAGCCTGCGCCCATGATCGTCGAGCCGCGCCCGCGGCAGAGCGAGGCGAGCCACAAGCGGAGCCGAGGAAGGCTAGCGAACACGCGCGCCGTGATCTGGTTAGGGTAGTCGAGGCTGTGTTGAAGGCGCGTCTCACGGATAGACCGAATTCTCTCTAACGCTAGGGACAAGCTTGCGACCTGGCTCGAACGGGGCGGCTCGGTGAAGCCGATTGACCTTCGGCAAGCTCTGGAGCCAACCGTCAAGAAGGAGAGAAGCCGCAATCACTGACCCGCCCTCGCCCTCGCCCTCGCCCTCGCCCTCGCAACGGGGCAGCGCCGGGCCGATTCTATGTCGGGCTTCGGCGAAGGACTGCGAAAGCCGGCGTAGGAAGGGCAGTGTTCAGAAGGGGTTTTGGTGGAAACCCCGTCTTAGTTGGAGGTTTAAGACGGGCCGCATAACCCCGCCCAGGCACCGTACTGATTTTAGGAGAGAAAATGGCGCGCCCGGAACGATTCGAACGTCCGACCCTCAGATTCGTAGTCTGATGCTCTATCCAGCTGAGCTACGGGCGCGCACTGCCTTTCGGCGAGGCGGGGGAAGTAGCCCGTCCGTTTCGGGAACGCAAGCCTGGTTTTTCGGAAAATCGGAAAAGTTTCGCGAGCCGGCGTTCGACGAGCCGAACGGCCTTGCCGCGCGGGCGTTCAGGGGCGCGGGATTGAGGCCGTTTCCAGAGGATCTGGGCGTGACAGCGTCGCTTGATTGGTGTCCATGGATGGCTTCGGGACGGCGGGCAGGCCTTCCCCCATATCCCCCTCGTGTCCGCCATAGAGGATCCGTATGCGTCGCTTTGTTTCCCTGCTCGCCCTGGCCGCGTCGCTCCAGCTGACGCTGGCGCCGATCTCCGCCGCCCATGCCGAGTCGATCCCGCTGGGCCTGCCGGCCACCAAGCCGGTGTCCAGCTCGACCGTGACCAAGGGCATGGTCGCCGCGGCCAATCCGCTGGCGGTCGAGGCGGGCCTGCGGGTGCTGCGCGACGGCGGCTCGGCCGTCGACGCCGCCGTGGCCATCCAGGCGGTGCTGGGTCTGGTGGAGCCGCAGAGCTCGGGCCTGGGCGGCGGCTCGTTCATGGTCTTCTACGACGCCAAGACCGGCAAGGTGACGGCCTATGACGGCCGCGAGAAGGCCCCGGCCGGCGCCTCGCCCGACATGTTCACGGGTCCGGAGGGCAAGCCCCTGCCCTTCATCACGGCGCTGCTGTCGGGCCGCTCGTCGGGCGTGCCCGGCGCGATCGCCATGCTGTCCCAGGCCCAGAAGGAACACGGCAAGGTCGCCTGGAACACGCTGTTCAAGGACGCCGAGACACTGGCCGACGACGGCTTCGTGGTCAGCCCGCGCCTGGCCACCATGATCGCCGGTCGCGCACCGCAGGCCAGCCAGCCCGACGCGGTGAAGTACTTCACCAAGCCGGACGGGAGCCGCTACAAGGCCGGCGACGTGCTGAAGAACCCGGCCTATGCCGCCACGGTGCGCAAGATCGCCGCCGAGGGCCCCGCGGCCCTGCTGGACGGCCCTATCGCTCAGGCGATCGTCGATCGTCTGCACGAGGGCGACCTGCCCAGCAGCATCACCCTGGCCGACCTGAAGAGCTACAAGCCGCGCTCGGCCGCCGCCCTGTGCCGGCCGTGGAAGGTCTACCAGGTCTGCGTGCCCAACCCGCAGTCGTCGGGCCTGGCGGTGATCCAGGCGCTGCAGATGCTGGAGCACACCGACATCGGCAAGCGCGGCCCGACCGACCCCGTGGCCTGGACCCAGCTGGCCCAGGCCGAGCGGGTCATGTACGCCGACCGCGACCGCTATGTGGGCGATCCTTCGTTCGTGACCGTGCCGGTCGCGGGTCTGCTGGACCCGGCCTATGTCGCGCAGCGCGCCAAGCTGATCACCGACAAGGCGGGCGCGGCCCCGCCGTTCGGCAAGCCCAAGGGCGCGCCCAAGGTCGGGATCGACATGACCAAGGAGCCGGGCGGCACCACCCACCTCGTGGTGGCCGATCCGCAAGGCAACGTCGTGTCGATGACCACCACGGTCGAGAGCATCTTCGGCAACGGCCGGATGGTCGGCGGCTTCTTCCTGAACAACCAACTGACCGACTTCTCGTTCTCGCCGAAGGAGAAGGACGGCGCGCCGGCCGCCAACGCCATCGCGCCGGGCAAGCGTCCGCGCTCGTCGATGGCCCCGATCATCGTCCTGGACAAGAAGGGCAAGTTCGTCGCCGCGGTCGGCTCGCCGGGCGGCAACGCCATCCTGTCCTATAACCTCAAGGCCATGGTCGGGCTGTTCTACTGGGGCCTGAACATGCAGGAAGCCGTCTCGCTGCCGAACGTGGTGGCGCGCGGTGACACCTACTCCGGCGACGCCGAGTGGTTCGGTCCGGACATGCTGGCGGCGCTGAACGCGCGCGGCGTCAACATCAAGGTCGGCCAGGTCGAGGGCTCTGGCCTGCACGGCGTGATCGTGCGGCCGAACGGCGTGCTGGAAGGCGGAGCGGATCCCCGTCGCGAAGGCGTGGCCAAGGGCCTCTAGAGGCCTCTCAGGGACTAGGTGCGGGCCTGGTGCTCTTCCAGGCCCGCCTCGACCTCGGCGCGGGAGAAGACCTCCTCCTGGCCATCCAGCAGCAGTTCGGCGTCAGAGGCCTCCTGCACCGCCACCATGGCCGCCACGCGGCGCAGGGCGGTCGGGACGTCGGGGGCCTCGACGGTGATCTCGTGGATCGGCTTGCTGCCCGCCGAAGCGCCGATCTTCACCGCGATGGTCCAGGTGGTCGTCATCGAACTTCCTCCTAGGTGGCCGAGGCGTCAGCGGCCTTATCGTCCGGCTCGGGCAGCGGATCGGGCGCGCCGGCCAGGGTGAGGTCGAACACCGAACCGCCAGGCCCCGTCTCGACCAGCGCCAGGTCGCCGCCGTGACCCTGGGCCAGCTCGCGGGCGATGGCCAGGCCCAGGCCCGTGCCGCCGCGACGCACCGAGCCGACGAACGGCTGGAAGAGGTTGGCGCGCGCGCGCTCGGGCACGCCGGGGCCGTCGTCCGACAGCCGCAGGATGCTGTGGCCGGCGTCGCGGCGCAGCTCGACGAACACCTTGCCCTTGCCGCCCCGGTCGGTGGCGCCCTCGATGGCCTCGCGGGCGTTACGGAACAGGTTGGTCAGGATGCGGTGCAGCTGGTCCGGATCGGCCAGCAGCTGCTCGCGCGGACCGATGACGGTTTCCAGGGCCACGCCCTGCGGGGTCAGGCCGGCGTCCTCGGCGGCCATGTCGAGGGCCGGGCGCAGCGGGATGATCCGCGTCACCGCCTCGGGCTCCTTGGACTTGCCATAGGCCATGACGTCCGAGGCCAGGGTGATGGCGCGATCCAGGGCCCGTTCCAGGCGCGGCAGGGCCTGGGCCACCTTGGGGTCGCCCAGGGCCGCCAGGCGGTCGGAGGCCATCTGGGCGCTGGTCAGCATGTTGCGCAGGTCGTGATTGATCTTGGCCACCGCCTCGCCCAGGGCGGCCAGGCGGGCCTTGGAGGCCAGCGCCGCCAGCAGGTCGGCCTGCATGCGATCGAGCTCGGCTTCGGCGCGGCCGATCTCGTCACGGCGCTTGGAGACGGCGATGCGCGCCTCCGGATCGCCCGGATCGACGCGGAAGGCTTCCATGGCGCGGGTTATCCGCTGCATGGGGCGGACCAGGAAGATGTTCAGGAAGGCGTAGACCAACAGGCCGGCCAGGGCGGCGACGAACACGGTCACCCCGGTCAGGCGCCAGAAATAGGCGATCAGCTGGGCCTTCAGCGGCGCATCGGGCAGCACCACTTCGACGAACTCGGCCTTGCGGAAGCGCGGCTCGGCCATGACGCGGACCGTGCTGCCCTTGGGGCTGGTCAGGGTGAAGAACGGCGCGGCCAGCCACGAGCCCGGGTTCTGGCGACGCAGGTCGACGAGATAGGGCGTCTTGAACGGCTCCTTGGGCGGCAGGACGAGGCGCCGCGCGCCCTCCGCCTGGACGGCGACCGTGACGGCCCCGGCCTGGTCGAACATCTGGTTGGCGACCGCGTCGCTGACCCGCAGGTCCGGATCCGATTCGGCGATGGTCGAGGCCAGTTCCCCGGCCCGCACGCGGTCCAGCAGCCACTGCTCCTCGAACTGCGCCAAGGTCAGCGGCAGGATCAGCAGGCCGCCGAAGGTGACGACGATGGCGGTGAACAGCAGCAGGCGCGCCGACAGGCCGCCGGGCCACGGAAAACGTTTCCGGGGCGGGGCGGGCTCAGTCTCCGACGGCGAAACCGTTTCGACCATCCGACGTGGCTACTTCTCGTCCAAAGTCTTTGGCATAGGCGCTGCTTCGCGCCGCTTGCGCCAATGGCGCCACATCGGCGGCAGAAAGGCCAGAACGCCCATGCCGACAATGGGAAGATAAATCCGTGGCGAGAAGAGGGTCTCCATCGTCACGGGGCCGCCTTGCGCGAAGAGATGGCCAAGTCCCGCGCCGATGCCGGCATAGACGAAGGAGCTGGGGATCATGCCCAGCAGCGAGGCCAGGACGAAGGCGCGGGCGGGAACATTGGCCACGCCGGCGGCGACATTGACGATCAACAGCGGGAAGGCCGGGATCAGGCGCAGGGTCAGCAGATAGTTGAAGGCGTCCTTGCGCAGGCCGTCGGCCACGCGCGCCAGGAAGGCGTCGGGCTTGCGGCGCAGCATGTCGCCGAAGGCGGTGCGGAACACCAGATAGATCACGGTCGAGCCCGCCGTGGCTCCGGTCAAGGCCGCGAAGCCGCCGCCGAGGGGGCCGAACAGGAAGCCGCCGGTCAGGGACAGGATCAGGGCCCCGGGCAGCGAGACCGCCACCGAGCCGATATAGACCGCCAGATAGATCGCCACGCTCAGCAGCGGCTTCTCGCGGACGAAAGCCTGCAACTGGGCCCCGCTCTTACGCAGCGCCTCCAGCGACAGGTGGTCGGTGAGGCCGCTGGCGAAGGCGGCCACGAACAGGATCACGATGACCGCAAGCGGACCGAAGCGGCGCAGCAGCGTCAGGACCCTCTCAGCTGTCATGGAGCGCCGACCGCGTCCTCGACCGCCGCGAAGCCGTCGGCGCGCAGGCGGGCGGCCAGGTCGCGCTTGATGCGGGTGACCAGCCCCGGCCCGCCATAGACCAGGGCCGAATAGAGCTGCACGGCCCGCGCGCCGGCGCGGATCTTGGCATAGGCCCCGGCGCCGTCGGCGATCCCGCCCGCGCCGATCAGGGCCACGCGGCCGGCCGCGGCGGCGTGGAAACGCTTGAGGACCTCGGTCGAGGCGTTCAGCAGCGGAGCGCCGGACAGGCCGCCGCCCTCGCCGGCCCGGGCCGACTTCAGGCTGTCTGGGCGAGCGATAGTCGTGTTGCTGACGATGATGGCGTCCAGGCCCGCATCGACCACGGTCTCGACTATGGCCTCGACCTCGCCGTCCTCCAGGTCGGGCGCGACCTTCAGGAAGATCGGATAGTCGGCGCCCGAGGCGACCTTCATCGCCTCGCGGGTCTCGGAGATGCGGCCTAGCAGCTCCTCGAGGGCCGCCTTGGTCTGCAGGGCGCGCAGGCCCGGCGTGTTGGGCGAGGAGATGTTGGCGGTGAAATAGTCCGACAGCCCCCATAGGCGCGAGAGGCCGGTGACGTAGTCCTCGATGCGATCGCTGGCGTCCTTGTTGGCGCCGATGTTCGCGCCGACGACACCGCCCCGACCCTGGCGGGCCTTCAGCCGCGTCACGAAGGGATCGAGACCACCGTTGTTGAAGCCCATGCGGTTGATCACCGCCTGGTCCTCGGTCAGACGGAACAGGCGGGGACGCGGATTGCCGACCTGGGCCAGCGGCGTGACGGTGCCCGCCTCCACGAAGCCGAAGCCGGCGGCCAGCATGGCGTCCGGAACCTCGGCGTTCTTATCGAAGCCCGCGGCCAAGCCCACGCAGTTGGGCAGTTCCAGGCCGGCGATCTTCACCGCCAGGATCGGGTCGTCCGGGCCGCCCTCGCGCGGGCCCAGGCCCCATTGCAGGCCGCGAATGGCCCAGCTGTGCGCGTCCTCAGGATCGAAGACGTGCAGGGCGCGGGCGGCGATATCGTGCAGGCTCATGCGAGATGTTCGCCCAGCTGCGGCACGCCGTCGGCGTCCAGGGTGAGGTGGGCCTCGGTGACGACTTCAGACACCAACAGCGGACGGAACAGATGCGGGAACAGCGCCCCGCCGCGCGAGGCCTCCCACTTCAGGGCCTCGCCCAGGCCCTCGGCCTCGACGCCCAGCAGGACCAGGTCCGGCAGGCCCTTGAAATAGAGCGCGGCGGTCGTCTGGGCCTGGTCGGCGGCCGACAGGTGGATGAAGCCGTCCTGATGGTCGACGGCCGAGCCCTCGAACCGGCCGACGGCCTTGGCGGCGTCCCACTCGGCGCGGGACAGGATCTTGTAGATCAGGGTCATTCGCCGCCGGCTCCGCCGTTTTCGTTCGCGTAGAAAAGGTGCTCCAGCACCGGGCCGGCCGCCGTCCAGCCGAACACCACCACGGTGGAGGTCGGGAAGCGGCTGCGCAGCTTGTTGGTCTGGATCGGCGAGGCTGCGCCCTGGAAGGCCAGGCGCAGGGCCAGCTCGTGCAGGCCCGGATTGTGCCCGACCACCATCACCGTGGCCGCGCCGTCGGCGTGGTCCTCGATCGCCTGGACGACCTCTTCGGGATCGGCGTGATAGAGGTCGCGCAGGTGTTCGACCCGCGCGGCGGGGAAGTTCGGCGCGACCTGCTCGGCCGTCTCGCGCGTGCGGCGGGCCGAGGAGACCAGCAGCAGCTCGGGCGCATAGGCCATCCCGGCCAGCAGCTTGCCCATAACAGCCGCATCGGCCCGGCCGCTGTCAGCCAGGGCGCGCTCGAAGTCGCCGCCGGTCTGGGCGTGCCGCTCGGCCTTGCCGTGGCGCATCAGGATCAGTCGCTCCATGGGTCCTCCATAGCCGTCCGTCGCCTTGTCAGGAAGCCGGTGGTTGACACCTTGTTCGCCAAGGGGTCCAAGGCGGCATGGCTGCGCTCGATCTGTTCACACCCGTCCTGTCCGGCGGGGGAACCTGGCGGTTTCCCGCGAACGAACCTCTGCGGCTCGATTCGGGCGCCATGCTCGAGGGTCTGGAGATCGGCTACCAGACCTATGGCGAGCTGAACGCCGACAAGTCCAACGCCGTCCTGATCTGCCATGCCCTGACCGGCGACCAGTTCGTGGCCTCGCCGCACCCGACCACGGGCAAGCCCGGCTGGTGGCTGCGGATGATCGGTCCCGGCAAGCCGCTGGACCCGGACCGGCACTTCATCATCTGCACCAATGTGATCGGCGGCTGCATGGGCTCGACGGGTCCTGCCTCGATCAATCCGGGCACCGGCCGGGCCTACGGCCTGGCGTTCCCGGTCATCACCATCCCCGACATGGTCCGCGCCCAGGCGATGCTGGTCAGCGCGCTGGGCATCGACACCCTGTTCGCGGTGATCGGCGGCTCGATGGGCGGCATGCAGGCCCAGCAATGGGCTGTCGACTATCCCGAGCGGCTGTTCAGCGCCGTGGTGCTGGCCTCGGCCTCGCGCCACTCGGCCCAGAACATCGCGTTCCACGAGGTGGGCCGCCAGGCGATCATGGCCGACCCCGACTGGCGCGGCGGCGCCTATGCCGACCACGGCGTCCAGCCCGGCAAGGGCCTGGCCGTGGCGCGGATGGCCGCGCACATCACCTATCTGTCCGAGCCGGCCCTGCAACGGAAGTTCGGCCGCGAGCTGAAGCGCGATGGCCTGTCGTGGGGCTTCGACGCCGACTTCCAGGTCGAGAGCTACCTGCGCCACCAGGGCGCCAGCTTCGTCGATCGGTTCGACGCCAACAGCTATCTCTACATCACCCGGGCCACCGACTATTTCGACATCGCCGCCAGCCATGGCGGGGTGCTGGCCAAGGCCTTCACCCGGGCGCGCGACGTGCGATTCTGCGTGCTGAGCTTCACCAGCGACTGGCTCTACCCGACGGCCGAGAGCCGCCACCTGGTCCGCGCCCTGACCGCCGCCGGGGCCCGCGCGGCCTTCGCCGAGATCGAGAGCGACAAGGGCCACGACGCGTTCCTGCTGGACGAGCCGGTGATGGACGCGGCGCTGGCGGGCTTCCTGAGTTCGGCCGAACGCGATCGGGGACTGATTTGACCGACGTCGCCATCCGCGAGGACTTCCGCGAGATCCTGCGCCTGGTGCGCCCCGGCTCGCGGGTGCTGGACGTCGGCTGCGGCGAAGGCGCGTTGCTGGACCTGCTGGCCCACGACAAGCAGGTCGACGGGCGCGGCCTGGAGATCAGCTCCAGCGGCGTGGCGGCCTGCATGGCGCGCGGCCTGTCGGTGGTGCAGGGCGACGCCGACCAGGACCTCGACCACTTCCCCGATCGCAGTTTCGACTACGCGGTGCTGTCCCAGACCCTGCAGGCGACGCGCAATCCGCGCCATGTGTTGGACGAGCTGCTGCGCATCGCCGACCGGGCCATCGTTTCGTTCCCGAACTTCGGCCACTGGCGCGTGCGCTGGTCGCTGCTGAGCCGGGGCCGAATGCCCGAGACCAAGGCTTTGCCCCTGCCCTGGTGGTCGACGCCGAACATCCACCTGTGCACCCTGGCCGACTTCATGGCCCTGACGGCGGACCTCAATCTGCGCGTCGACGCCTGCGCCGCCTTCGCCGGGACCGGTCCCGCGCGGCCGATGACGCCGACCGGGGCGATGGAGAACTGGCGCGCGGAGACCTGCCTCTTCATGCTCAGGCGCAACGGCGCGACCGCCCAAGGAAAGTTTTCTGGCAAGGAACTTCCGCCCGTCTCGGGCGATCTCTTCGACGGATGAAGACCCTTCGTCTCATGACCTACAACGTCCACCGCTGCGTGGGCACGGACCGCAAGCTCGACGTCGAGCGTGTGGCCGAGGTCATCGCGGCTGAGCGGCCGGATGTCGTGGCCCTACAGGAGCTGGATGTCCTGCGCGCCCGCACCAAGGGTATCGACCAGGCCCACCGCCTCGCCGAACTGCTGAAGATGAGCTTCCACTTCCACCCGGCCATGACGGTCGAGGAGGAGCTCTACGGCGATGCCATCCTGACCGCCCTGCCCGAGCGCCGGATCAAGGCCAAGGGCCTGCCGCTGTACAAGCGCGTGCCGGGGCTGGAGCCGCGCGGCGCGTTGTGGGTCGAGGTCGATGTCGACGGGACCAAGGTCCAGATCATCAACACCCACCTGGGCCTCGTGCCCCAGGAACAGAAACGCCAGGCCGCCGCCCTGCTGGGTCCCGACTGGATGGGCGCCGACGAATGGCTGGCTCCCGGCGTGGTGCTGGGCGACTTCAACGCCACGCCCTATTCGGCGACCTATCGGATGCTGCGGACCGCCCTGCGCGACGCCCAGGCCCCGACGCCGGCCTGGCCGCGTCCGGCGACCTCGACCTTCCCGTCCAATTTCCCGTTCATGCGCATCGACCACGTCTTCATGACCAAGGGCCTGGAGACGGTCGGCGTCCGTTCGCCGTTCGACGCCCGCGCCCGAGTGGCGTCCGACCACCTGCCGCTGGTGGTCGAGCTGGAGATCACGGCAACAGGTGATCCGGCGGGATCGGCGGCGGCTCCGTAAGCTTCACGAGGTCGCGCCGCAGACGGGCGCGACGGCCCCACGGCCGCCAGGCGTCGTCGGGCGCGATGGCGTCGCCCAGGCTCCAGTCGGCGATGAACTTCTGAACCCCGGTCAGCTTGCGGGTCGGCACCGGCTGTAGCCGCCGAGGCGGGCCACCTTTCACGTCTAGCGCGTTGATCGCCGCGCCCAGGCCGCCTTCGCGCTCCATCGCCTCCAGTACGTCCTGGGTCGAGCGGTCGATGAAGTGGCCGACCAGGCGACCCAGGAAGGCGCGGACCGTCTCGCGCTCGATCTCGCTCTTGGCCTCGAAGGCCAGGTCGCATTCGCTGTCCAGGCCGATCGAGCGGTTGTTGAGGTTGGCGCTGCCGATCCGCAGCATCCAGTCGTCCATGATCGCCACCTTGGAGTGGACGATGATCGGCCCGCCCCCCGGCGTATGGGCCGAGAAGGCCGAGAAGCGCTTGTGGACGTCGACCTCGCGCAGGCGGTTGATCGCCGAGGTCCGGGCGCTGTCCATGGTCATCTGGTCGAAATAGCTGGGGCTGCGGGCCGGGCCGACCGTGACCACCTCGGGACCGTCCGGCTCGGCCAGGCGCTCGGCCAGGGCTTCGACGATGATCGGCGAGGTCAGGTACTGGTTCTCCAGGTAGATCAGCCGCTTGGCCCGGCGGATGGCCGACAGGTGCAGCAGCATGCACTCGGTGATCTCCGGCCGGTCCTGCCAGGCGGCGGAGGTGCGGGCTACGGCGATCGGCAGGCGACGCAGATCGGGCAGCAGGCGTTCGGGCCACGGCGTCTCGTCAGGACGATCCGGCCGCTCGACGGGATCGCCGCCCGAAGCCTTCCAGCGGTCGACGAAAAGGTCGGCCATCGCCTCACCCGCCCGGCCGTCGACCAGCATCGAGACCTCGTGGCGAGCCGGATAGTGGCGCCCCGTGGGCAGGCGGCGCAGCGGATTGTTGTCCAGGTGCCGGGTGTCGTCCCAGCGATCGACGCCGATGTCGCCGCCGCTAACGAAGGCGGTCACCCCGTCGATGATCACCGCCTTCTGGTGGTGGCAGGCGCTGGCCGGCAGGGTGGCGTCCAGGCGGTACTTCACGCGTGAGCCGGCGAAGAAGGCCGCGCCGCGGTGGGGCCCGAACAGCTGCGAGGCGGCGATCGGGAACGGCATGTCCCAGGTCAGCACCCGCACGTCGAGCGCCGGGTTCAGCGCCGCCTGCCGCCGCAGGATCAGGCCGATGCGGTCGGCGTGGCTGGGATCGCGACTGCGCTTGACCCGGTCCGGGTCCAGACGCGTCAGCGGATCGAACACCCAGGCCAGGATCCAGATCGACTTCTTGGCCGACAGGATCAGCGGCTTGAGCGAGTCGAACGCCTCGTCGTTGTCGATGAACAGGGCCACGCGATCGGCGGGCTCGACCCGCCAGCAGTTGTATCCCGGTTGGAAGACTGAAGAGCTGGAACTCATGTCACCCTGAACGCCGTGAGATGCGACAACGCGCGGACAGTGTTATGGCTCCGCTTAGGGACCACGTCCCCAACAATCAGAGCTGAAGCGCCATGACCACGATCGATCCGTCCAAGGCTCCGCATGTCCTGTCGGATCGACAACGACTCTGGGCCTTCTGGCTGGGCTGCCTGGTGGTCACGGCGGGCGTCATCCTGCACATCCCGATGTACCTGATGGGCGCGAACACCGGATACCAGCTGGCCGACATGCCGATGGATCTGGGCATGACGATCGGCATGCTGATCATTCCTCCCGGCTGCGCCTTGGCGGGCTGGGGCCTGCTGCCGCGTCGTGGTCACGATCACAGCCATGACCACCACACCGTCGACGTCACCCCGCCCGAGGATGCGCCGCTGTCGCGCGCCCATTGGGGCCTGATGGTGACCCTGGTCGTGGCCCTGATCATCGACATCATGAAGCCGGCCAGCCTGGGCTTCGTCGTGCCCGGCATGATCAAGGAGTACGGGGTCTCCAAGGCGATGGTCGCCTGGCTGCCATTCGCGGCCCTGACCGGCACGGTGGCCGGCTCGATCATCTGGGGGATACTGGCCGACATCTTCGGCCGTCGCGCCTCGATCCTACTGTCGGCGGTGATGTTCGTCGGCACCTCGATCTGCGGCGCCATGCCCGATTTCTGGTGGAACGTCGGCATGTGTTTCATGATGGGCGCGGCCGCCGGCGGCCTGCTGCCCGTGGTCTACGCCCTGCTGGCCGAGACCATGCCGTCCAAGCACCGGGGCTGGAGCCTGGTCCTGGTCGGTGGCCTGGGCGCGGTCGGCGGCTATCTCGCCTCGTCGGGCCTGTCGGCCCTGCTGCAGCCCGAGTTCGGCTGGCGGATCATGTGGTTCTTGAACCTGCCCACGGGACTGATCCTGATCGCCCTGTCAGGCGCGATCCCGGAGTCGGCCAAATTCCTGATGAGCATCGGCCGGATCGACGCGGCCCACGCGATCATGAAGCGCTTCGGCTCGGTGGTGCGCGAGCGCGACGAGACGCCGGTCGAGGCGACCGATCACCACCACGTCCTGACCGCGCCGCCGGTCGAGCGCCGCTTCGCAGGCATGACAGCCGCCTTGAGCATCGCCGCCATCGCCTGGGGCCTGGTGAACTTCGGCCTGTTGCTCTGGCTGCCGGCCGAGCTGGTGGCCAAGGGCTACAGCATGGGCGTGTCGAGCCAGCTCTTGGCCAAGTCGGCCCTGATCGCCTTCCCGACCGTGTTCGTCTGCGCATTCCTCTACAGCCGCTGGAGCACCAAGTGGTCGCTGGTCGGCACGATGGTGGTCAGCGCCATCGGCGTGTCGGGCGTGCTGACGATCGAGAACGGCGCCAGCCCGATCCTGCCCGTAGCCCTGATGATCATCGGCACGAACGGCCTGCTCGCCATCCTGCTGCCCTATGCGGCCGAGAGCTATCCGCTGCGAGTGCGCGGCCGGGCCACCGGCTGGATCGCGGCGTGCAGCAAGTCCGGTGGCCTGATCGCCCAGTTGCTGGGCATCCTGGGCGCGGTGCCGGCGTTGAAGGTCGCGGCGCTGATCATCATCGCGCCGCTCGCCGTGGCGGCCCTGCTCACGGCGCGCTTTGGGACCGAGACGCGCGGCCGGGACCTGCGCGAGCTAGAGCGCTAGCCGGCGATCGCGGCCGCGTCGCGTTCGCCGGTGCGGATGCGCAGAGCCTGTTCCAGGTCCATGACGAAGACCTTGCCGTCGCCGATCTTGCCGGTGTTGGCGGTGCGTTGCAGGGCCTCGATGACGGGCTCCAGCACATCGGTCGGCACGGCGATCTCCAGCTTGACCTTCGGCAGCAGCTTCACCTCGTATTCGGCGCCGCGATAGACCTCGGTCTTGCCCTTCTGGCGGCCGTAGCCGCGCACCTCGGTGACCGTCAGGCCCGACGCGCCAGCCTCGGTGACGGCCTCGAGCACGGCGTCGAGGCGGCTCGGCTTAATCACGGCGACGATCATCTTCATGGCGGCTGTTCCCGGGGAGCGAACGGTTGTTACGAGTCCAAGCTAGGCGTCCAAACGCTTCGCTCCAAGTAAGATCAGCCTTCCAGCGTGCTCGGCGCCTGATGAACAGGCGCCGGCCTGCCTTCTGTGTGGCGCGCGGGTGTCGGTCCCGCCGGGCTGGGCAGCAGGACGCCGGGCGCGAACACCCTGGCGCGGGCCCGATGGCCGCGCGGCTTGACCGCGAAGGTCTGCTTGATGGCTTCCATCAGGATCACCCCGGCGAAGCGCGGCCACAGGCGGGCGCCGACCTGCTCGAAGCCCTCGGCCCAGCCCGCCATGGCCCCGACCGGCGGCACGTAGAGCGCCCGGGTCCAGCCGGCCGGCTCCAAGTCGGCCTCGCGAATCAGCGCCTCCAACTGGCTGCGGCTGTAGGGACGGCCGTGACCGAACGGCGTGGTCTCGGCCCCGGTCCAGACGCCGTCGCGCGACGAGACCGCCACGATCAGCCGGCCCGTGGGCGCCATGACCCGGCCGATCTCGGCCAGCAAGGCGGCGGGGTCGTCGGCCTCTTCCAGGGCATGGACGGCCAGGACGCGGTCGAACATGGCGTTGGGCAGCGGCAGGGCGGTCTCTTCGACCAGGCAAGCCTGGTTGCGGCCGCCATGCGGCCAGACCTCGACACCTTGCTGGGCGGGCATGGCGGCCACCACCCGGCGGGCGTTGCCGCGCGCGGCGTCCAGGAACGGCGTGGCGTAGCCGACACCCAGCACGTCGAGGTCACGCGTATTGCCCCACGCCTCTTCCACCTTGCGGGTCAGCATCGTCCGCGCCGCGCGCCCCAGCGGGGCGGCGTAGAAGGCTCTCAGGTCCAGCACGTCGCGGCGCATTGAGTCTCCTGAACGTAGGAGCCATCCTTGTAGGCGCGCCGGCCGAGGCGCGATAGAGCAAGCGCCCATGGCCCTCACCGTTCATCAGTTCCCCTGCCTGTCCGACAACTACGGCTTCCTCATCAAAGACGTGGCTAGCGGCAAGGTGGCGACCATCGACACGCCCGACGCCGAGGCGATCCTGGTGGAACTGGCCAAGCTGGGCTGGAGCCTCGATCTCATCCTCAACACCCACTGGCACCCCGACCACGCCGGCGGAAACGAGGCGCTGAAGAAGGCCACCGGCGCGACGATCACCGGCCCGGCCGAGGTCACCCGCATCGCACCTCTGGACCGCGTGGTTCGCCACGGCGACGTCGTGCTGCTGGGCGAGACCAGGTTCGAGGTCATCGACACCGGCGGCCACACCCTGGGCCACATCGCCTATCACGACGCCGCCGACGGCATCGCCTTCGTCGGCGACACCCTGTTCGCCCTGGGCTGTGGGCGGCTGTTCGAGGGCACGGCCGAGCAGATGTGGGACTCGCTGTCGCGCGTCACCGCCCTGCCCGACGCCACCACCGTCTATTGCGCCCACGAATACACCGCCTCGAACGCCCGCTTCGCCCTGTCGGTCGACGACGACCCGGCGCTGAAGGCCCGCGCCGAGGCGGTGTTCGCCGCCCGCGAGCGCGGTGAGGCGACCGTGCCCACCACCATCGGCGCCGAGAAGGCGACCAACCCGTTCCTGCGCGCGCCCCTGCTGCGGCCGGACGCCGCCACGCCGGCGGCGGCCTTCGCCGAGATCCGGGCCGCCAAGGACAGCTTCAAGGGATGAGTAGCGTGACGGACCTAAACAAGACGGAACGGGCGATCGCGGGCGACCTGGGCGCCAAGGAAATCATCCGCATGTTGGACATGCAGCCGCATCCGGAGGGCGGCTGGTACAAGCGCACCTTCGAAGACGAACCCGGCCCCGACGGCCGCGCCCACTCCACCTGCATCTACTACCTGCTGGAGGCCGAGCAGATGTCGGCCTGGCACCGCGTCGATGCGGTCGAGACCTGGCACTGGTACGCTGGCGCGCCGATCTCGATCAGCCTGTCGCCGCCCGACGGTTCAGGGGTCACGGCCTATGTCCTCGGCCCGGACCTGCGCGCCGGCTGCCGGCCGCAGGTGGTGGTGCCGACCTCGTGGTGGCAGACCGCCGTCAGCCTGGGCGCCTGGACCCTGGTCGGCTGCACCGTCGCGCCGGGCTTCCGTTTCGAAGGCTTCGAGATGGCCGCGCCGGACTGGAGTCCGTCGAAAACCTGACCCCCCACCCCTGCGTCAACCGGTCGCGGATGCTCAGATAGGGTCCCCATAGTGGGTAACTTGGTCGCATGGCGTCGTTCTGTGAGCCATGCAATCCTTTTCACGTCGCGTTAAACCGTCGACCCTGGGGAAACCGAGTCACCTATGTCCGAAGAGTACGTCAACGCTCGCGCAGCCACCCGCTACGCGACGGATTACATCCTGCGCTGGGTCGAGATCGCCAACGAAGTCCATGGGTCGGACCTCCTGTACGCTCTTGTTTTCACCACCCTGTGGGCGGGCAACTGCTCGCACATTCGCGGCGGCCTCTATGCCGAGGTCGACGACATCCCGCCGGATCATGAGCGCCGTCCGCTGACCGTGCGCCAGGTCGCCGACTCGCTGGCTCTGCCCTACGAGACCGTGCGCCGCCGCTTCGTCGAGATGCTGGAAAAGGGCATGGCCCAGCGCATCGGCCGCGAAGGCTTCATCGTCCCCGCCTCGGCCCTCTCCAAGCCCGAAGTCGTCCAGGGCCTGCGCCGCTCGCACCAGAGCCTGACCCGCTTCCTCAAGGAACTGAAGACGATCGGCATCGAGGCGGCCTAAGGCCCCCTCATGCCCGCCGCCGACCGCGCCCTTCGCGGGCTCACCTGGCTGATGTTCCTGGTCACCGCCATGACGACCAATGTCGTCGGGGTGCTGATCCCGGAAGTCGCCAGGGCCTACGGCCTGAGCCTGACGCAGGCCGGCGGCTTGCAATACGCCACCATGGCCGGGATCGCCCTGGCCGGATTGTTCCTGGGCGGCCTCGCGGATCGGCGCGGCCGCCGGCCGACCGTGCTGCTGGGTTTGGCCCTGTTCGCAGCCGCCGCCCTGCTGATCGTCTTCAACCGCGCCTTGGGACCGCTGCTCGGCCTGCTGTTCGTCAGCGGCCTGGCGATCGGGATCTTCCAGACCGGGGCGATGGCCCTGATCGGTGACCTCTCCCCCTCGCCCGCCGCTCACACCCGGTCGATGAACATCGTCGAAGGCTTCTTCGCCGTGGGGGCCATCATCGGTCCGCCGATCGTGGCCCGGCTGCTGAGCCAGGGCCTGCCGTGGACGGCGCTCTACGGCCTGGCCGGCGTGCTGACCCTGGCGCTGCTGGCCGTCGCCCTGCTCGTCCGTTTCCCCGCCGCCAAGACCGCGAGCGACCCGGCCCAGATCGACCTGCTGGCGGCCCTTGCCATCGCCCGCGATCGCCACGCCCTGGGCTTCGGGGCCTGCATCTTCCTCTATGTCGGGGTCGAGACGGCGGTCTATGTCTGGATGCCCAGCCTGCTGGCCGCCGAGGGGGCCAAGGCTCTGCTGCCCGGCGCCTGGGCCCTGTCGACCTTCTTCGTGCTGCGGGCCGTCGGCCGTTTCGTCGGGGCCTGGACGCTGGAGCGGCTGGGCTGGACCCGCGCCCTGGCGGCCTGCTCGATCGCCATCCTGGTCTGTTTCGCCGGGGCCCTGGCCGGGGGCCTGAAGAGCGCCGCGGTGCTGCTGCCGCTGTCGGGTCTCTTCATGTCGGTGCTCTATCCGACCCTGAACTCCAAGGCGATCAGCGGCTTCCCGCCCGTCCGGCACGGGGCGGCGGCGGGCTTCATCCTGTTCGTCACCTGCCTGTCGGCCGTGGTCTCGCCCCTGGCGATCGGCGCGGTCAGCGACGCCTTCGGCGGGCCGCATGCGGGCTTTGGCCTGGCCACGGGCATGGCGCTGCTGCTGGCCGGTGCGCTGGTGTTCAATCTGATCCAGGATCCGAGCCGAGCTCGGCTATCGACCTAGACGCTCGAGCCGCGCACGATCAGTTCGACCGGCGACAGGGTCGAGCGCGCATCCTCGCCAGCCATGCGGCGGAACAGCAGGTCGACCATCGCCCGCGCGCCGAATTCCAGTTCGTGGCGGATGGTGGTCAGCGGCGGATTGCTGTGGCGGGCCAGGACGATGTCGTCGAAGCCGACCACCGCCACGTCGCCCGGCACGCTCTTGCCGGCCTCGACCAGGGCTCCGACCGCGGCCAGGGCGATGACGTCCGAGAAGGCGAAGGCGGCGTCGAACGCCACGCCGGTCGCCAGGAACTCGGTGATCGCAGCGGGCGCCTCTTCCATCGTGTAGGGCGCGGGGACGACCAGGGCCGGATCGAACGGCAGCCCGGCTTCGGCCAGACCCTGCTTGTAGCCCTCGAAGCGCTGGGCGGCCTCGGGGGCGTCGACCGCGCCGAGGAAGGCGATGCGCTTGCGGCCCTGGGCGGCCAGGTGCGCGACGGCCAGCTTGCCGCCCTGGACGTTGTCGCTGCCTACCGCGCAATAGCGCTGGCCCGGCAGCTGGGCGCCCCAGACCACCATCGGCCGGTAGGTGTCGGCGACGACGTTCAGCGCCTCGTGCTGGGTGCTCTGGCCGATCAGGACCAGGCCGTCGGCGCGGTGCGACTGGATGATCCGCTCCAGCCAGCCGGCCTCGGTGACGATCACCTTGTTCAGCAGGACGGAATAGTTGCGGCGGGTGATCTCGTCGGCGAGACGCCCCAACATCTCCAGGAAGAACGGGTCCGAGATCAGCTGCCCGGCCTCGTGGGCCAGGGGGATGATGACGCCGATGGTGTCGGTCTTGCGCAGGCGCAGGGACCGCGCCGACTGGTTGACCACGTAACCGTGGGTCTGGGCGATTTCGACGATCTGGTCGCGCAGGGTCTTGGGGATCAGCGGATTGCCGGCCAGGGCGCGCGACACCGTCGAGATCGACACCCCCGCCATGCGGGCGATGTCGGCCATCTTCAGCCGCCCGCGTTCGGGGGCCTCAGCGAGCTCGGGGCTATCCATGACCAGACAATAGAACCTTGCGGATGCACGAAAAGCCTCGCTGGCGTCGCATTACGCGGGGTTGAGTCCGCGCAGCGACGCCATCGAAGCTGTATACGGCCAAGCTAGACCATACGGGTAAACGGCCCCTGAGCGCTTATGGTTACGCTTGAAGAACGACGTTCGCCATAGTTCACGATTCGAGCGAACAATCAGCGGTTCATCACCTTGATGATGCGCTTGGACGAGGGCCGGCCCGCCAGCCCCTGGTCCGGGGAATAGGTGATGGTCAGGGCCCCGTCCTTGATGGCGGCCGACGGCTTGCGGCCCTCGGCCAGCAGGACCCGGAACACCCGCGAGATGATCGAGCGGTCGCCCTTGCGCGCCATGCGCTCGAAGGCCTCGGCCACGACGGTGGCGGAATCGGCGGCCAGGACCGAGGTCTCGGGCCGCACGTCCTCGACGGTCGAGAACTCGATGTCGTGCTGGGCCGCGCGGCTGGCGCGGGCCGTGGCCAGGGTCACGCGCTGGACGAAGACCTTGAACGACATGATCGCCGGCGGCTGGATCGACGTCGCCCGGCCCGACAGGGCGGCGGCCGCGCCCATCGGGGCGTCGTCGGTGAACAGGATCATGCCGCCCAGCTTGGTCACCCGCAGCACAGGCTCGCCCAGGTCGTTGCGGTAGATGACGTCACCGCGCGAGGCCGGCTGGGCCGACAGCACCCAGACCTCGGCGCTGTTGTCGAACTTCATCAGCGGTTGGGACGAGGCCTGGTCGAAGATGAAGGCGCCGCCGCTTTCGGAGACGTAGCGGCCGACCGGCGGGGCCGCTACGCGACGCGCCTCGGCCTGGCCCTTGTGGCCGAGCAAGGCGTCCCGCAGCGAGTGCGGCATCTGCTGGGCGTTCGCGGACGCCGCCATGAGCATCAGAGCCGCGATCCCCAGGGACACTCGGGCCCCGAAATCAGCCAACTCCGCCTTACAGAATTTCATGCGACCCGTACTGCCCGCCGACTGGGGCGAATCTTGGACGCGTTAACGTCCAAACCCCGAAGCCGGCGGCATGAGGCCCAACCGCAACAGTCGGCGTCAAGCCTTGGCTTCGGGGAAGGTTCGCAAAGGCCCTATCAGGCCATGTACTGGCCGCCGTTCAGGCTGAGCGTGGCGCCGGTGACGAAACCCGCGCGCTCGCCCGACAGGAACGAGACCATGTCGGCGATCTCCTCGCCCTTGCCCAGGCGGCCGACCGGGATGCCGGCGATGATCTGGGCCAGCACGTTCTCCGGCACCGCCGCCACCATCTCGGTGTCGATATAGCCGGGGCAGATCACGTTGACCGTGACGCCCTTCTTGGCGTTCTCGAGCGCCAGGGCCTTGGTGAAGCCGATCAGGCCGGCCTTGGCGGCCGAATAGTTGGTCTGGCCCATCTGGCCCTTCTGGCCGTTGATCGAGCTGATGTTGACGATCCGGCCCCAGCCGCGATCGCGCATGCCCTCGATCACCGGGCGGGTCATGTTGAAGGCCGAGTCCATGTTGACCCGGATCACTTCCGACCACTGCTCATAGGTCATCTTGTGCAGCATGCCGTCGCGGGTGATGCCGGCGTTGTTGACCAGGATGTCGACCGGGCCCAGCTCGGCCTCAACCTTCTTCACGGCCGCCTGGCAGTCCTCGAAGTGGCCGACATTGCCCTTCACGACCATCACGCCCAGTTCCTTGGCGCAGGCCGCGGCCGCTTCCTCATTGCCGGAATATCCAGCCGCCACCTTGTGGCCGTCGGCGATCAATCGCTCGCAGATCGCCCGGCCGATCCCGCGGGTGCCGCCGGTTACGAAAGCCACTCTCGTCATCTGATCTCTCCCGAACGCAGTTTCTTATGGTTCACGTGATCCGCGCGCCCCAGCAAGGCTGAAAGCGCGCGGTCACAGTTAAGGTTGCGAGACGTTTTTGAGTCAGCCGACGCGTGTCGGACCTAGACGGCCTCGACGCACATGGCCACGCCCATGCCGCCGCCGATGCAGAGGGTGGCGAGACCCTTCTTGGCGCCCGAGCGCTTCATCTCGTGCAGCAGGGTTGTCAGGATGCGCGCGCCCGAAGCGCCGATCGGGTGGCCGATGGCGATGGCGCCGCCGTTCACGTTGACCTTGGCCGGGTCGAGGCCCAGCTCGCGAACCACGCACAGCGACTGGGCGGCGAAGGCCTCGTTGCTTTCCACGAGATCGAGGTCGGCGACGGTCCAGCCGGCCTTTTCCAGCGCCTTCTTCGAGGCCGGGATCGGGCCGGTGCCCATGATCTCGGGCTCGACGCCGGCATTGGCCCACGAGGCGATGCGAGCCAGGGGCTTCAGGCCGCGCTTGGCGGCTTCGTCGGCGCTCATCAGCACCAGCGCGGCGGCGCCGTCATTGAGGCCCGAGGCGTTGGCGGCGGTGACCGAGCCTTCCTTGGTGAACACGGGCTTCAGGCCGGCGATGCCTTCCAGGGTCGCGCCGTGGCGGATGAACTCGTCCTTGTCGACGACCGTGTCGCCCTTGCGGCCCTTGATGGTGACCGAGATGATCTCGTCGTCGAACTTGCCGGCCTTCTGGGCGGCCTCGGCCTTGTTCTGGCTAGCGACGGCGAACACGTCCTGGTCCTGGCGGGTGATCTGCCAGCGCGAGGCGATGTTCTCGGCCGTCTGGCCCATGTGGTAGCCGTGGAAGGCGTCCCACAGGCCGTCCTTGATCATGGTGTCGACGAAGGCCAGGTCGCCCATCTTCTGGCCGCCGCGCAGGTTCTGCGCGTGCGGCGCCTGGCTCATGCTTTCCTGGCCGCCGGCCACGACGATCTTGGCGTCGCCGGCCGCGATCTGCTGGGCCGCCAGGGCCACGGCGCGCAGGCCCGAGCCGCACAGCTGGTTCAGGCTCCAGGCCGGGCTCTCGACCGGGATGCCGGCATTGACCGAGGCCTGCCGGGCGGGGCCCTGGCCGGCGGCGGCCTGCAGCACCTGGCCCAGGATCACTTCGTCGACATCGGCGGGGGCGATGCCGGCGCGCTCGACGGCGGCCTGGATGGCGATCTTGCCGAGGTCGGAGGCGGGCAAGCTGGACAGCGCCCCGTTGAACGAGCCGACCGGCGTGCGCGCGGCGGAGACGATGACGATGTCGCTCATGGAAAGCTCCCGTGACGTTCTGACGTGACGCCTTCGCGGTTGCGGCGCCCGTGCTTTTGCGATGCAGCATCCAACATGCACACCGCGACGGCGTTCGTCACGGGCACATTTTCACGGCTTGGCGACAGCTCCAAGTCATCTGACCACTGGCGCCCTGCCTTTGCATTAGCGATAGTGCGGTGCGAAAAGCGGTTGGAGCCGCCGGCTGGATCATCTTCGATGATCCAGGTTCTTTACAAGAAACGCGTTTTCGGACGACGAACCGGTACCCACTTCGTCTGAAAACGCTCTAGGGAACGAAATGTCCGAGAACCCTGAACAAGGCGAAAAGACCGCCGGCGCCGAGAAGGCGGCCGGTCAGCGCGTAATCATCAAGAAATACGCCAACCGTCGCCTCTACAACACGGCCTCGTCGTCCTACGTGACCCTCGAACATCTGTCGGACATGGTGAAGGAAGGCGTCGACTTCGTGGTCTATGACGCCAAGTCCAACGACGACATCACCCGCTCGGTCCTGACCCAGATCATCTTCGAGGAAGAGAACCGCGGCGGCGGCCAGAACCTGCTGCCCATCCAGTTCCTGCGCCAGCTGATCGGCTTCTACGGCAACTCGATGCAGGCCTTCCTGCCGTCGTACCTGGAAATGTCGCTGGAGAGCTTCTCCAAGCAACAAGAGCGCATGCGCGGCCAGTTCGCAGGCCTGGCGCCCGGCAAGATCCCCGGCATGGGCGTCTACGAAGAGCAGATCCGCCAGAACATGGCGCTGTTCGACCGGGCGATGAAGATGTTCTCGCCGTTCGCCTATGTGCGACCGGAAGACGGCGGCGCCGCGCCGGCCGAGCCGGCCCCCGCGCCCGCCGCCCCGGCCAGCGACGACTCCCTGACCGAGCTGAAGCGCCAGATGGAGGCGATGCAGGAACAGTTGGCCAAGCTGGCGAACAAGTCCTAACCCGCGCCTTAACCACGACGGTCCAGGCGATCTTAACCGTCTCGGCTCTACGAATTCGGGTATGAACGGCCCGATCGATCCTCTTCGACGCCCTGGTCCCGCGCGCCGTGCTCTGCCGGCGCCGCGCGATGGCCAGCGTCACGAGACCGAAGAAGAGGTCGTCTTTGTTGTGGAGGAAGACGCCCCCCCACCGCGTCAGGAACCCCCGCCGCGCCGCGAAGGCTTCGCCGCCTTCGCCGCTCACGTCATGGGCCAACCTGGACAAAAACGCGGCCTGCGCGGTGGGCAGGAAGTGCTCGACGCGGCCAGATCGACCTATCTCGGGACGGAATATTCCGGTCCGGCCGATCGCCGTCCCCAAACGGGCCTGCTGAAGAAGACCAAGATCTAGCCTTTCAGGCGGGCCAGTTCGGCCTCGAGCGCGGCGACCCGCGCCTCCAGTGCGACGATGCGCTGGCTATCGCTAACTGGTGGCGGCCGCACGCCCGCATGGGACGCCGCCTCGGCCGGCGTAACGCCCAAAAGCTCCGCGAAGACAGACACTTCCCGCATCGACAGCTCGCGCTGGTCCTTGAAGGCCAGGGCCAGCTCGGCCTCGCTCAGACCGGCCGCGGCGGCGAGGATCGTGCGCGAGAGACCGCGCTCGGCGAGGCGGTCGTCGTACCAGGCGGCGTCGAAGAAGAGGGCCATGAGCAGGAACCGAAGGGTTGGCGCCAGTCTTGCTTAATCGTTGGTGAATTCATCGCCCACGGGTTTTCGCATGCTGTCCGTCGCCATCCGCATCTTCGACGTCGCCATCGTGGCCCTGATCTTCACGGCCCTGACCTAGGACCGCCCGAGAGCGCTTAGGCGCTCTCCAGCAGCATCATCGTGCCCTGGCCGCCGTCGGCGCAGATGCTGACGATGGCGCGCTCGCCCTTCGGACGGGCGGCCAATTCCTTCACCGCCTGGCTGAGAATCCGCGCCCCGGTGGCCCCGAACGGGTGACCCAGGGCCAGCGAGCCGCCGAACGGGTTCATGCGGTCGCGCGGGAATTCACCCATCGGCGTGTTCACGCCGGCTTTCTCGCTCAGGAACTTGGCGCTTTCCCAGGCGGCGATGTGCGACAGCACCTGGGCGGCGAAGGCCTCGTGGATCTCCCACAGGCCGACATCGGCATAGGTCATGCCGTTGCGGGCCAGCATGCGCGGCACGCCATAGGCCGGGGCCATCAGCAGACCCTCGTGGCGCAGGTCGATCGAGGTGACCTCGTAGTCGACGATCTTCACTTTCGGCGTCTCACCGGGCAGGCGCGCCATACCGGCTTCGGAGCCGACCCAGATCGCCGCCGCGCCGTCCGTCAGCGGCGAGGAGTTGCCGGCCGTCAGCGTGCCCTTGCCGCTGGTCTTGTCGAAGGCCGGGCCCAGCTTGGCCAGCTTCTCCAGCGTCGAGTCCTTGCGCGGGATGGTGTCGCGCCTGGCGCCGCCGATCTCGATGACCAGGTCGTCGAAGAAGCCCTGCTCCCAGCCCTTCACCGCGCCCTGATGGCTGAAGAGGGCGTGGGCGTCCTGGTCGGCGCGCGACAGGTTCCATTCCTTGGCGGTGATCTCGGTGTGCTCGCCCATCGACAGGCCGGAGACCCGGTTGGCGACCTTGGGGATGAAGAGCTTGACGTCCTTCAAGTTCAGCGCGCCCAGCGCCGACAGGCGCTGCTGGCCGGTCTTGGCGCCCTGGAACTTGCGGATCCAGTCCGACAGGGCGACCGACAGGCCGATCTGCACCCGACTCATGCTCTCGACGCCGCCGACGAGGGCGAGGTCGCGGCCGCGCCCGTCGATCATGCCGGCCGCCTCGATCGCGCCGATCATGCTGGTCGAGCAGGCCATGATCGTCGAGAAGGCGGGAATGGTCGGGTCGGCCCCGGCGTCCAGCAGCACCTCGCGCGCCAAGTTGCTCCAGGTCAGGTTCGGGATCACCGTGCCCCAGACCGCGAAATCCGGCCGCGCGCCCTTGGCCAGCATGGCTTTCACCACCGGCACGGACAGCTCGATCGCGTCGTACGAGGCGAGCGGCCCGTCGACCTTGGCGAACGGGGTGCGGACGCCCGAGGCGATCCAGGTGTTCGAGGCGGATTTGGCGACAGGCATGACGAACTCCGGAAGAGCGGAAACCTTGGCCTATATGGGGTCGCCGCCTCGTTCTTGTCGAATACCGCCCTTCGGTTTTCCCTTAGGCGCGGCGACCTATTTGCACGCGGACGCCGAGCAGCTTAATCGGACGGCATGAGCACCGAACTCTCCCTCGACGACAAGAAGGCCAAGGCCCGCGCCTGGTTCGAAAACCTGCGCGACCAGATCTGCGCCGAATTCGAACGCCTGGAGGACGAAGCCCCGGCCGATCTCTATCCCGGCGCGCCCGGCCGCTTCGAGAAGAAGCCCTGGGACCGCCCGGCCGGCGGCGGCGGCGTCATGGGCATGATGCACGGCCGTCTGTTCGAGAAGGTCGGCGTCCACGTCTCGACGGTGCACGGGACCTTCACGCCGGAGATGGCGAAAAACATGCCCGGCGCGGCTGACGACCCCCGGTTCTTCGCCACCGGGATCAGCCTGATCGCGCACATGACCAACCCGCGCGTGCCGGCCGTGCACATGAACACCCGCTTCATCGCCACGACCCAGAGCTGGTTCGGCGGCGGCGGGGATCTCACCCCCCTGCTCGGCTATCAGCGGCAGCAGGATTTCCCCGACGCCATCGACTTCCACGCCGCCTATCAGCGGGCCTGCGACAAGTACGATCCGGACTGGCACGCCAAGTACAAGGCCTGGTGCGACGAGTACTTCTTCCTGCCCCACCGCAACGAGCCGCGCGGCATCGGCGGCATCTTCTACGACCACCACGACAGCGGCAGCTGGGATCGCGACTTCGCCTTCACGCAGGATGTCGGCCGGGCGTTCCTGGATATCTATCCGGAACTGGTCCGCCGCCGGATGGGCGAGGCCTGGACGGCCGACGAGCGCGAGCAGCAGCTGGTGCAGCGCGGCCGCTATGTCGAGTTCAACCTGCTCTACGACCGTGGCACGATGTTCGGGCTCAAGACCGGCGGCAATGTCGAGTCGATCCTCAGCTCGATGCCGCCGGCCGTGAAGTGGCCCTGAGAGCCTAGAGCTTCATCGACAGCTCGACGTCCTCATCGAACGGCAGCGACAGGTAGCCGGCCTCGGTCGAGCGCATGCGCGCCAGATATTCCGGCGCGTAGTCGGCGTTGTCGGCGACGATCAGCGCGCCGGGGCGCAGGCGGCTTTCCAGCAGAGCCAGGACCTCCGGATAGAGCGCCTTGGCGCCGTCCAGCAGCACCAGGTCGATGGTCTCGGGCAGCTCGACGGCCAAGGTCTGCAAGGCGTCGCCCAGGCGGATCTCGATCAGGTCGCTTAACCCGCCGGCCACGAAGTGCTCCTGGGCGCGCTCGGCCTTCGAGACTTCGAACTCGGTGGTGATCACGCGGCCACCGCCGTTGTCACGGACAGCCGCGGCCAGGTGCAGGGTCGAGATGCCGAACGAAGTCCCGAACTCGACGATGGTCTTCGCGCCGATGCTGCGGGCCAGCATGTAGAGCAGCGCGCCGGTCTCGCGCGACACCGCCAGCGGGAATTCCTTCAGGTGGCCGTAGAGCTCGAGATATTCGGTCTTGCTGCGCATCAGCCGCTCGCGCTCGGCGGCGGGCACGCCGGAGAAGACGGGACGCGCCGCTTCGCTCAGGCCAAACAGGCGGTCCAGCAGCGGACCCAGCTTGATCAGGGTGTTCATGGGAGGTCTCCAAAAGCGCGGTGTTGCGCTGACCTCAGAAATGCGACTAATTCGTCAGGTTTGCTATTCGCGTTGCCGGACGCCCCAATGCCCGACCACCCAAGCCCCCGGATTTCCTCACGAAAGCAGCCCAAGCAGGCCCGCTCGGCCGAGCTGGTGGCGGCCATACTGGAGGCGGCTGCTCAGGTTTTGGCCAAGGAGGGCGCGGCGCGCTTCACCACCGCCCGGGTCGCCGACAAGGCCGGGGTCAGCGTCGGTTCGGTCTACCAGTACTTCCCCAACAAGGCCGCGATCCTGTTCCGGCTGCAGAGCGACGAGTGGCGCCAGACCTCGGACCTGCTGCGCTCGATCCTGGAGGACGGCGCGCGCCCGCCATTGGAGCGCCTGCGCGCCCTGGTCCACGCCTTCGTGCGGTCGGAATGCGAGGAGGCGCAGATGCGCACGGCCCTGAGCGACGCCGCGCCACTCTATCGCGACGCGCCGGAGGCCACCGAAGCCCGCGCTTCGGGCGTCGGCATCATCCTGAGGTTCATGCGCGAGGTCTTGCCGGATGCGCCGGAAGCGACCTGCGTGCAAGCCGCCGACCTGATCAAGATGACGCTGAAGGAAGTGGCCAGCGTCTTCTCCGAAACGCCCCGGACGGACGCCGAGATCACCGCCCATGCCGACGCCATGGCCGACATGTTCACGGCCTACCTGGAGAGCCTTGGCTCAAAGCGTTTTTAGGCGGCCTTAGGGCACTTCGCGCCGGTGTCGATCCACGCCTTGATCAGCTCGCCGAACTGCGCCTGGGTGCCGGGGGCCGGGATGCGGCCCGCGCCCGGACGCCAGGCCCAGCCGACCAGGTGGTCCTCGGCCATGTGACGATGCAGCTCGGGCATCGACTTGCCGCCGTTGGTCGAGGGGTTCTTGATCTGGGCGCAAATCTGACCAAGCGACTTGCCCTGCCAGGCCATCTCGGCCGGAGCCAAGCCCCATTTGGGATCGCCGGGGATGCTCTTGATGTCCGCGCCCCAGGTCGGGACGTTGGCGGCCGTATGGCACGAGAAGCATGGCATGCCCGCCGGCCCGTGGCCGCTGTCGCCCGCCACCATCGGCGGATTGTGCGGATGCAGGTTGTCGCCTTGGGTCGGCGCGCGCTGGACCGGGTGGCAGTTCAGGCAGCGCGGGCTCTGGATCACCTTGCCGGCTTCCTGGAACAGGGCGACCGACCGCGCAGCCGGGTCCGTGATCGACTGGAAGCTGGCGGCGGTCTTCAGCGCCACGGGAACCGGCTTGGCCGGAGCTTCGGGCGCGGCCTGCACGCTGACGACCACCGCGCCGGCGGCGGCCAGGGTTCCAGCCAGGATCACGACGGTAGCGACACGCATGCGAACCTCCCGGATTTCACCGGGAGAGCAACGCTTCCGCTTAGCCTTGGGTTTCCTGCTTGAGGAATCCGCCGATCCACGCGGCCATCCGCGCGGCGTCGTTGTCGGCGCCCAGGCTGGCGATCGCCGCGTCGGCCTGCTCGTCCGTGAACCGCGTGCCACGCCGCGCCTCGATCAGCGCCGTGGCGTAGGCCGGCGAGAACTCGGGATGGAACTGCATCGAGATCGCCTTGGCGTCGTCGTACGCCAAAATGCCGTAGGGCGTGAACGCGCTGCCGGCCAACACCCGCGCGCCCGGCGGCAGGGCGGTCACCTGGTCCTGGTGCGAGCCCGGCACCGCCACGTGGGCCGCGCTATCCATCCACGGTTCCTGCGCCTCGACCGCATAGGCCTGCAGGCCGACGCCCCAGCCCTTGTCGGACTTCTCGGCCTTGCCGCCGAACGCCTCGGCCATGATCTGGTGGCCAAAGCACACCCCGACCAGCGGCTGCTCGCCCTTGGCCTGGCGCAGGAAGGCCTTCAGCGGCTCGATCCACGGCAGCGGGTCATAGACCCCGGCCGCCGAGCCGGTGATGACATAGGCGTCGTTCTCGGCCGGATCGGCGGGCAGCACGCCCGCCTCGACGTCGTAGACGCGGTAGCTGTGCCCATCGCCCAGCAGCGCCTCGAACATCGCCGAATAGCTGCCGTAGGTCTCCGCAAGGTCGCCCGGCGGGTGGCCGGTCTGGAGCAGGCCGATCCTCATGTCAGTAGACCATCCCCTGTGCCACGGCCTTCAGGCGCTCAATGGCGCTGAACTTGTCCTCGATGAAGTCCTGGTCGATCCACCAGATCTCGACCTCGCGCATGACCTCGCCGACCAGCGGACCCTTGGGCACGCCCGCCTGCATGACCTCGTCACCCGACAGCGGGAAGGCCGGCGGGTTCCAGGTCTCGGCCAGGGCCAGCAAGGCCCGCCACTGCGGCGCGGTCGAGTCGCGGCCCGAGCCGGCCCAGGCCAGCTTGATCCGATCGCTGAACGCCCGCACGCCCAGGCCGTAGACGGCCCGGCGGGCCTCGCGCGGACTCATCCACGAAACGACGCGCGGGTTCTTGCCCACGGCGTCGACGATGCGGTCGCGGACATTGTTGGGCAGGCGCAGGCGCTCGGCCAGGTCGGCGGCCTGCTTGGGGTCGTCCGGGATCAGGGCGGCCAGGCGCAGGTCGGGATCGTTCTCGAACAACTGCTCGGTCTCGATGGCGACCAGGGCCTCGAAGCGGGCCAGGGACTTCACCTGCGGCAGGATCGAGGACAGCACGCTGGTGGCGCCCATCAGGCGCAGGGCCGGACGCGGGTCTTCCGCGGCCAGCATCTTCATCAGTTCCTTCTGGGTGCGCTCGGCGGCGCGGCCCGAGACCATGCCCTTCAGCGCCTTGCAGGCGGCCAGGGCCTTCTGGTCGGCGTCGCCCTTGCCGTACCAGGCCTGGAACCGGAAGAAGCGCAGGATGCGCAGATAGTCCTCGCGGATGCGGGTCATCGGATCGCCGACGAACACCACCCGGCCCTCGCGGGCGTCCTTGATCCCCTCGCCGGTCGGGTCGAAGACGCGGCCTTCCAGGTCGGCATAGAGGGCGTTGAAGCGGAAGTCGCGGCGCTCGGCGTCCTGGCCCCAGTCCTGGGTGAAGGCCACCACCGCCCGGCGGCCGTCGGTCGAGACGTCCTTGCGCAAGGTGGTGATCTCATAGGGCCGGCCGCCCGACAGCGCGGTGATGGTGCCGTGGTCGACGCCGGTCGGGATGGCCCGCAGGCCCGCCTGCTCCAGGGCGTCGATGATCAGGTCCGGCGTCAGGGTGGTGGCGATGTCGATGTCGTCGACGGGCTTGTCCATGACCGCGTTGCGCACGCAGCCGCCGACGAAACGGGCGCAGCCGGGATAGCCGCGCGCCTCCAGGGCCGCGAACACGGCCTTGGTCTCGGGTAGCGCCATCCAGGGCTGGATGCCGATCGATTCACTGCTCAACGCCGAACTCCCACAAGTACGCGTTTTGGGCCCCTTTGAACGGGGCGTCATTGTTAGGCCAGGAGACCCTGGCTTCGCCAGATCGGAAACACCCTATTCGGAGGGTGTCCGTCCGCTTTCGTCGTAAAGCGCTTCGTACAGCGACCGGAGCATGCCGGCCGTCGCCCCCCAGATGAACCGGTCGTTCCAGGGCATCGCATAGAAATGACGTCGCGCGCCGTCGGGAGCCTCCCGCGACTGGCGCTGGTGGTTGGCCGGATCCATCAGGAAGGCGAACGGCGTCTCGAAGACGTCGGCCACTTCCTCGGGGCTGGCCACGAAGGTCGCCTTGGGATCGATGAAGCCGACCACCGGCGTGACATGGAAGCCGGTCACCGTCTGGTAGCCGTGCAGCAGCCCCGCCACGCTGACGCAGGCCGGGTCGAGGTTCACCTCTTCCTGCGCCTCGCGCAAAGCCGTCTGCCAGGGCGTCTCGCCCGGATCGCAGCGGCCGCCCGGGAAGGCGATCTGGCCGGTGTGGCTGCGCAGGGTGTCGGAACGGCGGGTCAAGAGGACGGTCAGGCCGTCCTCGTGCTCGATCAGTCCCACCAGCACGGCGGCCGGGCGCAGGGCGTGCGGATTGTCCACCTTCAGGCCGGGATTGAGGTCGTAGTCGGACTTCTTGGGGTCGGCCAGGCTGGGGTCGTAGTCCGAGATCGGATGCAAGCGGCTGGTGATCCAGGCTCTGCGTTCTTCAGGCGTCATGCGGGAACGGCTCCCGCCGGCGCGATCGGGAAGAAGGCGCCGTTGGAGGTCACGCCCCAGACGTCGTCGTGCTGGCCGGCCATCTCGGCCAGCTCGTAGAACACCGGCCGAGCGATCAGCGCCTCCAGGCCCCGGCGGACGTGGACATAGGGGCGCGGCTCGCCGGTCTCGGCGTCGATCTCGACGCGGATCGGGTTCTCGGGACCAGCCTCGACGGTGTCGCCGACATTGGTCTGGAAGATCAGCACATCACCCTCGCGATCGACGCGGGTGGCGATGAACGGCGCGTCCTCGACCGTGATCTTCATCTTCTCGACCGGCGTGACCAGGTGATAGCCGTCCGGATCGAGCCGCAGCACGGTCGAGAACAGCCGCACCAGGGCTTCGCGGCCGATCGGCGTGCCCTCGTGGAACCAGACCCCGTCCTTGCGGATGCGGATGTCGATCTCGCCGCAATGGGGCGGGTTCCACAGGTGGACCGGCGGCAGGCCGCGCCCGCCGGCGGCTTTGGCAGCCGCGGCGACGCCGTCCAGTCCAGATGTGGGGGACGCGTCGGTCATCACTGATCAGTTAGGCCTATCGGCCTTCCTGCTCAAGCGCGCGGATCGATCGCGACCAGACCTGAGAGCCCTTCGTCCCCAGCTTCCTTCAGCGGCAACAGCAGCACGCGGCGCTGGTCCACCGGCCCCGGCAGGACGACGCCGGCCGTGTGGGCGTTGGTGAAGCCGACCCGGCCGAAGTAGGGGCCATCGCCGACCAGCAGCACGGCGCGCCAGCCAGCGGTGCGGGCGGCCTCGACGGCGCTCTCGACCAGGGCTTGGCCGAGGCCCGCGCTGCGCTCGTCGGGATCGACGGCCAGCGGACCCAGGAACGCGACCGGCTCTCCGCCGATGGTCACCGGCCACATGCGGCAGCAGCCGACGGGCTTGCCGTCGCGCAGGGCCACGAACGAGCAGTCGGCCAGCAGGGTGTTGCCCTCGCGCAGACGCTCGGACGACTTGGCGAAGCGGCCGGGGCCGAACACCCGGTCGATCAGGTGGGTGACGGCCGCTTCCATCGCCGGGGTCTCATGGACCAGTGGCGGATACGGAGCGGTAGAAATGGTCTTTTGAACGGAGGTCATCGGCCTTCGGGAAATGCGAAAGGGCGTCGGGGGCTCCCGACGCGAAGGCGCGACCGGGAGAGCGTCAGATCGTGGCGCGTTCGCGCGCCATTCGTCGAAGGCGTCGCATCGCCTGAAACTCCCAAAAGATGCGCGCGCTGTAGGGCCAAGGCTTTCTCAGGTCAATAACGTTGCGGTGCGGCGACTTGGCCCTATGTTGCGGGCCGATGTCCGACCTCGCTGAACCCGCACCCGACACGTCTACCCGCGCCCTGTTGCGGGAGCATGACTTCCTCCTCTTCTGGGTGGCGCGCTTTGTCTCCACCCTGGGGGTGCAGATCCAGTCGGTGGCCCTGGGCTGGCAGGTCTACGCCATCGCCCGCCTGACCCACTCGGTCGGGGAGTCGGCGTTCATGGTCAGCATGATCGGCCTGGCCCAGTTCCTGCCGCTGTTCCTGCTGACCCTGCTGGCCGGCGAGACGGCCGACCGACGCACCCGCAAGCTGATCGTCGCCACCACCCTTTGCCTGGACGCGATCAGCGCCAGCGTGCTGCTGACCCTGGCCCTCATGGGCTCGCATCAGCTGTGGCCGATCTTCGCCGTTTCGGTGATGTTCGGGGCCAGCCGCGCCTTCCTGTCGCCCGCCAGCAGCGCCATGGGGCCGATGCTGGTGCCGCGCCCCCTGTTGCCACGCGCCATCGCCTGGAACTCGCTGTCCTGGCAGGGCGGCTCGATCATGGGCCCGGCCCTGGGCGGCCTGCTGCTGATCCACTCGCCGGCCCTGGCCTTCGGCACGTCGCTGGCCCTCTACCTGGTGGCCGCCGTGCTGGCCCTGATGATCCGCAAGAACACCAAGCCGGAGACCCAGCCCGGCTCGCGCGTCGAGCTGATCAAGGAGGGCCTCTCGTATGTCTGGAACAACAAGATCGTCTTCGGTTCGATCTCGCTGGACCTGTTCGCGGTGATCCTGGGTGGAGCCACGGCCCTGCTGCCGGTGTTCGCCAAGGACGTGCTGCATATCGGCCCCGGCGGTTTCGGCCTGCTGCGCGCGGCCCCGGCGATCGGCGCGACCCTGGTCGGCGTCTATCTGGCCAGCAGCCCGATCCGCCGTCACGCCGGCCGGATCATGTTCGCCGGCGTCGCCGTCTTCGGTATGGCCACGGTGGTGTTCGGCCTGTCGAAGCTGGAATGGCTGTCGGTCGCGGCCCTGGCCGTGCTGGGCGGGGCCGACATGCTCAGCGTCTATGTCCGCCAGACCCTGGTGCAGATCGTCACCCCCGACGCCATGCGCGGCCGCGTCGCCGCCGTCTCGGGCGTGTTCATCAGCGCCTCCAACGAACTGGGCGAGGTCGAGAGCGGAGCCATGGCCTGGCTGCTCGGCCCCATTGGCGCGGCGGTGTTCGGCGGCGTCGGGGCCATGGCGGTCACGGCCCTATGGGCGTTCCTGTTCCCCGACCTGCGCAAGGCCGATCGGCTAGAGTAGACCCGCGAGCTTCTTGATGCCGTCGCCGGTCAGGCGGCGGATGATCCACTCGTCCATCGAGGCCGCGCCGAGGCTGTCATAGAAGGCGATCGACGGCGCGTTCCAGTCGAGCACCGACCACTCCAGACGGCCCAGCCCCTCGTCGATGCAGCGCTTGGCGAGGTTGGCCAGCAGCGCCTTGCCCGCGCCCGAGCCGCGCGCCGACGGCCGCACGAACAGGTCCTCCAGATAGATCCCGTGCCGGCCGACGAAGGTCGAGTAGTTGTAGAACCACAAAGCAAAGCCCACCGGCTGGCCGTCGATCTCGGCGATGTCGGCGAAGGCGCGAGCCTGGGGACCGAACAGCGCGGCCGCCGTGTCGGCCTCCGTCGCCTGGACCGTGTCGAGCAGCTTTTCATAGTCCGCCAGATCGAGGATGAACTGGTGGATCAAGGTCGCGTCGGACGGCGTGGCAGGGCGGACGGATACGGGCATGGCGGTCTCTGCGGACTATCGGGACTTCGTTCTGGAGCAGCTGGCCCCGCTGGGCCACATCACCTCGCGCTCCATGTTCGGCGGAGTCGGCGTCTATGCGAACGGCCTGTTCTTCGCGCTGATCGACGACGACACCCTGTACCTCAAGGGCGACGACGCCTTGAAGCTCGAGTTCGAGGCCGCCGGCTCCCACGCCTTCGCGCCGTTCGGCCACGACAAGCCGATGGCCTACTGGACCGCCCCGGCCGAGGCGCTGGATGACCAGGACTTCCTGCTGGAATGGTCGCGGAAATCGCTGGAAGTCGCCGCACGGGCGGCGACTTCCAAGAAGAAGCGCTAGCCGATCTTCACCCCCGGCGGCGGTTCGCTGGCTTCCGGCACGAAGAAGTCCGGCATCAGGGTCGCATCCCGATCGACCTTGTACTGGTCGAAGTCCCGCTCGCCTTCGCCGTACAGGAAGGTGTCGTCGATCAGGAACTGGCCGGTCAGCTCGCGCGAGGGCTTGTTGAAGATCGCATAGGCCGCGTCGGCCATGATCTCGGGCGTGCGGCAGTGCTTGAGGCCTTCCTCGCCGGCTAGGGCGAACTGGATGGCGGCGGTGGCGATGCCGGTGCGCGGCCACAGGGCGTTGAAGGCGATGCCGTCGCTCTTGAACTCCTCGGCCATGCCCAGCACGCACATCGACATGCCGAACTTGGCCATGGTGTAGGCCACGTGCGGCCCAAACCAGCGCGGCGACATGTCCAGCGGCGGCGACAGCATCAGCACGTGCGGATTGACCGACTTCTTCAAGTACGGGATGCAGGTCTTCGAGGTCAGGAACGTGCCGCGCGTATTGATCTGATGCATCAGGTCATAGCGCTTTATGTCGGTCGACAGCGTCCCGGTCAGCGAGATGGCCGAAGCGTTGTTCACGCAGATGTCGATGCCGCCGAACTGGGCGACGGCCTTCTCGACCGCTTCCTGGACATTGGCCTCCTCGCGCACGTCGACGACCAGCGGCAGGGCCTGGCCGCCGGCGGCCTCGATCTCCTTGGCGGCGGTGTAGATGGTGCCCGGCAGCTTCGGATGGGCCTCGGCCGTCTTGGCGGCGATGACGATATTGGCCCCGTCCCGCGCCGCGCGCAGGGCGATGGCCAGGCCGATGCCGCGCGAGGCGCCGGTGACGAAGAGGGTCTTGCCCTTGAGGCTCATGCGAGGTCTCCACGCGGTTTGATCAGGCCGAAGCCGGCGCAGACGAAGCCGGCGATGAAGCTCATCTTGGCCACGTGCGCGACGGGACCGTGATCCTTCAACGCGACGCCGACAAGGCCGATGACGAGCGCCGCGATCCACAGGCCGGCGGAAATGCGGAACGTCTTGGCCCTCAGGAGATCGATCGCCCAGACCACCATGCCGATCGACCAGATACTGGAGGCGATCATGTACGAGGCCTCGCCGAAGATCTTGGCAGACGAGGTCCGCACCAACATCACGCCCAGCAGGCCAAGCACGAAACCAATCAGGCCCAGGGCGCTGGCCGTGCGGCGGCTCGCCGACCAGACGCCCAGCATGCCGATCATCAGCAGCAGGTCGATGGCCACATAAACGAGGTGCGGCTGTGGCTGGACCAGATGCGGATAGATCAGGAACGGCGCGACGATGTCGACCGCCGAGCCGGCCAGCACGGCGACGCCGGCCAGGCGCAGGACGGTGCGGTCCTGCATCAGGCGCCGGCTCCGACGGTCTTCACCGACAGGTCCCACAGGCGGTCGGCCGCCTCGGGGTCCAGGGCATGGGGCATGACGCCGTTCCAGGGACGCTCCTGGCTCCACGGGACGGCCTGATTGCAGTCCTCCAGATAGAGCCCGCCGACGCCGTCCAGCTCGTCGCCGATCGCGGCCCAGACGCTGGTCGCCGCGCCCTGCTCGGTGGTCTTGAAGCCCTCGCGCGGCTGGTCGTTCTCGTCCAGCCAGCCCATGGCCCGCTGCTCTTCGATCGACATGTGCCGCTGCAGAGGGGTCATGATGCCGCCCGGCATGACGGCGTTGGCGTTGACGCCCTGGTCCTTGAACCGCTTGTCGAAGCCGACCGCGAACAGGCTGTTGGCGGTCTTGGCCTGGCCGTAGGCTTCCCACTTGTCGTAGTCGCGATGCTCGTAGTTCGGGTCGTCGAAATTCACCCCGGCGCGGCGGTGGCCGATCGACGACAGCGACACCAGCCGCGCGCGTTTGCCCGAGGCCTTGGCCCCAGCGACTAGGTTCGGGGCCAGCAGCGCCGACAGCAGGAAGTGGCCCAGGTGGTTGGTGCCGAACTGCATCTCGAAACCGTCGGCGGTGCGCATCAGCGGACTGGCCATGACCCCGGCGTTGTTGATCAGCAGATCGATCGGCCGATCGCCCCAGACGTGGGCGAAGTGGCGGATGGACTCCAGGCTGGCCAGGTCGACCATGCCGAAGCTGGCGCGCTTGAGGCCGACTTCCTCGTTGATCGCATTGGCGACCTCTTCGCCGAGGTCCGGCTTGCGGGCGGCGATGATCACCTCCGCGCCGGCCAGGGCCAGGGCCCGCGCCGTCTCGACCCCGATGCCGGTGGCCGCGCCCGTGACGATGGCCACGCGCCCCGACAGGTCATGCCCCGCGACGACCTCGCGCGCCGTCGACTTCGCCCCGAAGGGCGAGGTGATCCGTTCCGCCATGCGATCCTCCCAGATCGTGTTGTTATCGGTGGAGCTTAGCCCACCTTCGAGAAATCAGGCGCCCTGCGTTCGGCGAAGGCCATGAACGCTTCGCGCGCCTCGGCCGTCTGCAGGCGGGCGGCGAACTCCGCGCCCTCGGTATCCATCAAGGCGGCGATCTTTTCGGCGTCGCGCATCAGGCGCTTGGTGACGGTCAGGGCGCCCAGCGGACGCTTGGCCAGCTGGTCGGCGGCGGCGCGGGCGCGGGCCCGCAGGTCGCCGAGCTCGGCCGAACCGTTGGCGATGCCCCAGGCCACCGCCGTGCCGCCGTCGATCGCCTCGCCCAGGGCGAACATGGCGTAGGCGCGGGCGTGGCCGATGCGGGCCGGCAGCAGCCAGCTGGACGCGGCTTCGGGCACCAGGGCCAGGTTGACGAACGGCGTGGTCAGGCGCGCGTCGGGCGTCACGAACACCAGGTCGCAGTGCAGCAGCATGGTCGTGCCCACGCCCACGGCCTGCCCCTGGACGGCGGCGACCAGCGGCCGGGTGGCGTTGGCCAGGGCCTTCAGGAAGCGGATCACGTGGCGCTCGCCCGTGAAGGCGCCGGTGGCCTGGGCGGCGAAGTCCTGCAGGTCGTTGCCGGCCGTGAAGCTGTCGCCGTCGGCCTGGATGACCACGACACGGACGGCGGTGTCTTTCTCGGCCAGCTCCAGGCTGTCGGCCAGCACGCCGTACATGGCGTTGGAGAGGGCGTTCTTCTTTTCCGGACGCGCCAGGGTGATGGTCATCACGCCGGCGTCGATCTCGACCTTCACGTGGTCGGTCATGGTCATTCTCCCTTGGGGAACTTGGTCTGCAGACTGGCGAGCCAGCGCGCGACGACGCCGATCTCCTCGTCCGTGAAGCCTTCGGTCAGGTGGGCGTTGATGCCGTCGAGGCCTGCCTTGGCGCGCTCGCGGGCCTCTCGCCCGTTGTCGGTCAGGTGCAGCCGCATGGCGCGGCCGTCCTTGGCGTCGGCGCGGCGCTCGACCAGTTCGGCGCGGGTCATGCGGTCGATCAGGCCGGTCATGGCCGAGGGGGCCAGGTCCAGGGCGTCGGCGGCCTCGCCGATCAGCGCCCCATCCTTCTCGCCGAGATAGAACAGCACGCCAGACTGGGCGGCGGTCAGCCCGCCCTTGGCCGCCATCTTGCCCTCGATCCAACGCTGCACGCGCCGATGGCCGGCGTTGAGCAGGAAGATGAGGCGGCGATCGGCGGGCACGGACATGCCAGCCACGTTAAATTTCGCACGCGAAATGTCAAACGTCTGTTTTTAGTTCGAACTAGAATTCGCCGCGTACCACGCCACGCCCTCGCCATCGACCGTGCGCTGGATCTTGCCGCGACCGATCAGGCAGTTGAGATGCGCCAGCGCCTCGCCCGTGGCCATGCCCAGCAGGTCCGGCCCGATCTGTCGGGCGAACAGCGCCCCGAAGGTGTCGACCACCCGCTTGGGCTCGACCAGCTTCTTCTCCAGGCGCGCCAGACCGCGCTCGTGGCCCGAGATCAGGCCGTCGATGCGGGTATGCAGGCCCTCGAACGGATCGTTGTGGGCCGGCAGCACGATGACCTCGTCCGGGACCGTCGCCTTGACCTTGGCCAGCGACCGCAGCCAGTCGCTCAAGGGATCGGCGTCCGGCTCGGTCGGGAACACCGAGACGTTGGACGAGATGCGCGGCAGCACCTGGTCGCCGGAGATCAGCACGTTCAGCTCCGGGCACCACAGGCAGGCGTGGTCGGGCGAGTGCCCCTGCCCCGTCACCACCCGCCAGGTCTTGCCGCCGATGTCGAAGTCCTCGCCGTCGCTGAGCCGGCGATAGCTGTCGGGCAGGGCGTAGATCGCCTTGCCGAAGCCGCCGAAGCGAGCCTTGTAGTTCTCGATGGCGTCCTCGTCCCAGCCGGCGGCGTGGAAGAACTTCACCCCATCCTCGGGCGCCTCGCGGCCGGTGTCGGCCACCAGCATCCGGCACTGGAAGTATTCCAGGCGGGTCATCCACAGCCGGCAGTCGAACTTGCGGGTGATCCAGCCGGCCAGGCCGATATGGTCGGGGTGCAGGTGGGTGACGATCACCCGGGTGATCGGCTTGCCGCCCAGGGCGCCGGCGAAGGCGTCGCGCCAGGCCTGGCTGGTCTCTCGGGTCTGGACGCCGGTGTCGACGATCGCCCAGCCCTCGCCGTCCGCGATGGCCCAGACATTGATGAACTGCAGCGAGCCGCCCAGCGGCATCCGCAGCCACAGGACGCCCGGCGCGACCTCGACCGCGCCGCCCGAGCCCTGCTCCGGCGCCGTCTCGAACGGATAGACCAGGCGCCCGGCCTTGCGGACTTCGGGGACCTCGGTCGTCTCTTCGTCTTCAAACCCGTCGCGCATTTCGTTCCCTTCAGGCCCGGTTCAACCGGCTCTTGTCGTTGATCCAACCCATTTTTTGCGCCGAAACCCAGTCATCATCACGCCTAGGTCGGACGGTATCTTGACCCCCGATACCAGCACGCGCTTATGTCCGCGCGAGGAATCCACCCAGGAGATATTCCATGAAGCGTTTCGCGATCGGCCTGTCGGCTGCACTCGCGGTCGCCATTCTCATTCCCGCCGCCGTCATTTCGGCTCCGAAGGAAGAGAAGGGCAAGCCCGCCGCCATCGACGCCAAGTCGCGTGAGGTCGGTAAGAAGGAAGCCCCGGCGGTCATGGCCGCCAGCGGCGCCAGCTGCACCGTCACCGACGCTCGCTACATGGGCGAGGACAAGAAGGCCGGCGACAAGTACTACGAAGTCGCCTGCTCGGAAGGCATGGGCTTCGCGGTCATCGCCAAGAAGGAAGGCGCTCCGCAGGTCTACACCTGCCTGGAATCGAGCCAACCGGCCGCGGACGGCAAGGTCGGCGGCCTGGCCTGCCTGCTGCCCGACAACGCCAACCCCGGCGCGAAGCTGGCTCCCTACGTCCAGAAGGCCGGCGTGACCTGCGAGCAGGAAAACGCGCGCGCCATCGGCTCTGGCGCCAAGAACTCGTTCTTCGAAGTCGCCTGTAAGGGCGGCGCGGGCTACATCGTCCAGACGACGAACCCGATGAACCTGAACGGCGAAGTCGTCGCCAACAGCTGCCTGCTGTACGAAGAAGGCGGCAATGTCAGCTGCAAGCTGACCAACCGTCAGACCCAGCTGCAACTGGTCGACGCGCTGAACACCGCAGCCGCCAACAACTGCGTGGTCAAGGACAAGCGCTACGTCCTGAGCACCAAGACCGACAGCTACTACGAAGTCTCGTGCCAGGACGGCAAGGGCTACATGTACCAGCAGACGACGGCCACCAGCGCCTTCGTCAAGTCGATCCCCTGCGCCCAAGCCGGCTTCGTCGGCGGCGGCTGCACCATGACCGACGCCGTCGCCGCTCAGACCGAGCAGGCCGGTTTCTACAGCAAGCTGGCGGCCAAGGCCGGCTTCCCCTGCGACGTCGAGAAGTACGGCATGCTGCCGAGCGCCGACCCGAAGAAGGAAGTCGTCGAGCTGCGCTGCAAGGGCAGCGAAAACGGCGCCATCGCCGTGTTCACCGCCACCGGCGGCACGGTGTTCGACTGCCTCACGGCCGAGTTCAACGGCTACCGCTGCTCGTTCTCCAAGAAGGACACGCAGTACGCTCGCCTGAGCCAGGACCTGGTCGGCTTCAACAAGGCCTCGTGCAAGGTCTCGGACGCTCGCATCATCGGTTCGACCGAGAACGAAGGCTTCGTCGAAGTCGCCTGCTCGGACGGTCTGCCGGGCTGGGTGCTGGGCTATCCGACGGGCGTCGCCAAGCCGGCGGCCAAGGAGTTCCTGTCCTGCGCCCAAGCCAAGGGCATCGGCGGCGGCTGCAAGCTGCCGACCAACAAGGTCAAGTGATCTAAGCCTTGAGCTCTAAGTAACGAGGCCCGCCGGAGCGATCCGGCGGGCCTTTTCTTTGATGCTCCCCCGCATCGCGGGGGAGCATCTATCAGAGCGCGGCTTCGATCAGGCGTGGGCCGGGCGCGGCCATGGCCCGGGCGAAGGCGTCGTCGAAGGCTTCCGCCGTCTCGGCGCGTTCGGCGGACATGCCCATGCCCTGGGCCAGCTGCACCCAGTCGATGCGCGGATTGCCCAGGTCCAGCAGCTTCGAGGCCGCCGGTCCCGGATTGCCGGCCCCGGTGCGGCCCAGCTCGATGCCGAGGATGCGGTAGGCGTGGTTGGCGAAGACCACGACGGTGACGTCCAGCTGTTCGCGGACGATCGTCCAGAGGCCCTGCACGGTGTACATGCCCGCCCCGTCGCCGGTCAGGGCCAGCACCTTGCGGTCCGGACAGGCCACGGCCGCGCCGATCGCCAGCGGGATGCCCTGGCCGATTGCGCCGCCGGTCAGCGACAGCCACTCGTGGGCGCGGGCGGCCTTGGTCTGGGTGAAGATCGGCAGGCCGGCGGTCACCGCGTCGTCGGAGATCACGGTCTGCGCCGGCATATGCTTGGCGATCGAGGCCCCGATGGCCCAGGCGTCGAAGCGACCGGCGGGGGCCTCGGGCGCGGCATAGGTCTCGACCCGCCCCGCCGACGGCGCGCCGACCGCGTCGGCCAGGGCGTTCAGCGCCGCCGCCGCATCGACCTCGCGGCTGCTCAGGGTCTCGACCGAGCAGCCTTCGGGCACCAGCACGCTGGGTCGGTCGGGATAGGCGAAGAAGGCCACCGGACGCTGGGTCGAAACCAGGATCATCAGGTCGACGCCATCCAGGTCCTTCAGGGCCTGCTCGCCGAAATAGGGCAGCTTGTCGGGGCGGAAGCGACCCTCGCCCCGCGCCTGGCGGGCGGTGAAGGTGTCGGTCAGCACGCGCACGCCATGCGCCGCCAGACGGCCGGCGGCGGCCAGGGCGACCTCGCCGCACGCGCCCGAGCCCAGCAGCAGCACCGGCTTCCTGGCAAAGGACAGCGCCTTGGCGACAGTGTCGACGGCGGTCTTGTCGGGCTTGGCGAAGGCCGGCGGCGTGACGACCGGCCCCTTCACGGTGGCCTCGTTCCAGGCGGCGTCGGCGGGCAGGACCAGGCAGGCGTTGCCGCCGGGCGTCCCGTAGCTGGCGACGATGGCTTCGGCGGTCAAAGGCCCGACGCTGTCGGCGCTCTCGGCCGACTTGACCCACAGCGAGTTGGGCGCGGCCAGGGCGGCGATGTCGCTGTTCAGCGGCGCGTCGAAGCCCCGGTGATAGGTGGCGTGGTCGCCGATGACATTGACCACCGGCGTATAGGCGCGGCGGGCGTTGTGCAGGTTGGCCGCGCCATTGGCGTAGCCGGGACCCAGGTGCAGCAGGGTGCAGGCGGGCTTGCCGGCCATGCGGCCATAGCCGTCGGCGGCCCCGGTCGCCACGCCCTCGAACAGGCACAGCACCGAGCGCATGCGCGGCTCGCGGTCCAGGGCCGAGACGAACTGCATCTCGCTGGTGCCCGGATTGGCGAAGCAGGCGACGACCCCGTTGTCGGCCAGGGTGGTGATCAGGGCGTCCGCGCCGTTCATGCTGTCCTCCGCTTTTATGCCTCCTGTCTCCGACATTTCGGCAAGGACGCCAACCCAGGTTGCGCGACGGCGGGAAGCTGTCGCAGTCTGTCGGCCAAAATCGGGGGAAAACGTTCCATGCAAGGGATGAGTGCTGCCGCGCGCTGGACGCTGATCGCGTCGGTGATCGCCGGCGTCAGCTATGTGGCGACGTGGGTGTTGCACCTGTCGCCGGGGATCGAGACCGTCTGGAAGGGCGCCGGCGTGGCGCTGCTGGCGGTCCACGCGGCGCTGCGGGCCAAGAGTCTGGACGGCTGGCTGCTGACGGCGGTCATGGCCTTCGGCGCGGGCGGCGACGTGCTGCTGGAAACCCACGGCCTGACGGTCGGGGCGGTGTCGTTCCTGTTGGGCCACCTGGTGGCGACGTTCCTCTACCTGCGCCACTACCGGCAAGGCTCGGTGGCGCCGCTCGTCATTGCCCCCGTCGTGGTCTGGGCCTCCCGCCTGCTGTCCAGCGGCAACAACGGCGTCGTGGCCTACAGCGCGTTCCTGGCGGTCATGGCCGCCACCGCGCTGATGAGCCGCTTCCCGCTCAAGACGGTCGGCCTGGGCGCGCTGATGTTCGTGGTCTCGGACCTGCTGATCTTCGCCCGCAGCGGCCCGATCCCTGACACCCTGGTCACCGGCCTGGCGGTCTGGGGCCTCTATTATTGCGGCCAGCTGCTGATCTGCATCGGCGTGGCTAGAGAACTAGAACAGCCTCGTCCGGCGTAGTCGCGAACAGCCGCTCCAGCTCGTTCGGACGCCGGTCGCGCGCCATCGCCTGGTTGATATAGCCCTTGTCGGTCAGCTCGCCGCTGGCCGCGTCGGGGGCGCCGTCCAGGATCAGGGCGCGCAGCACCTTGCCGCCACCACCCTTGGCCGAGGCGTTCATCCGCGACAGACCCTCGGCGATCGCCGCCCGCACCGTCGCCGCGTCGCCCAGTCGCTCGCAGGCCTTGGCGTCGAGGAACAGCATCAGGCCGACGCCGTCCTGGCCCTCGCCGCAGACCACCGCGTCGGAAACTACACCGCCGATCGCCGACACCGCCGCCACCCGCAGGGCTCCGGCGGCCACGAAGGTGCCGCTGGCCAGCTTGAAGTTCTCCACCAGCCGCCCGTCGAACACGAGCCCGGCCGCCGGGTCGTCCGGATCGGCCAGTCGCGCGGCGTCGCCCAGGCGGTAGAAGCCGTCCTCGTCGAAGGCCTGGGCGGTGGCCTCGGGCTGATCCAGATAGCCCGGCGAGACCTGCGGCCCCTTCACTCGGATCTCGAACTTGCCGCCGTCGCCGGCCGGGACCAGCTTCACCGCCGTGCCCGGGGTCGGCAGGCCGACCATCCCCGAGCGGGCGTTCAGCCAGTGGATGTTGCAGGCCGTCGGCCCGGTCTCGGTCGCGCCATAGCCGGCCGCGAAGGTGATCCGCTCGCCGACCGTCCGCACGGCCACGGCCTGGACGCGGTCGAGGATCGACTGGGCCATCGAGGCCCCGCCGTACTGGATGACCCGCACCGTCTCGAAGAACTTGGCGGCCAGGGCCTCGTCGCGCTCCAGCTCGCCGACGAACATGCCCCAGCCGGCCGGGACCATGTTGTGATAGGTCGTCGCCACCTCGCGCAGATTGCGCACGGTCTCGCCGAACTTCCCCGGCACGGGCTGGCCGGCGTCGATGTACAGCGTCCCGCCCCGGTGCAGCACCATGTGCAGGATGGCGTTGGCCCCAAGGCTGTGGCTCCAGGGTGCGGAATTGACCAGCACCGGCGGCTCGGGATCGGCGTAACAGCCTTGGATCTGGGCCGCGTTCAGCGCGATGTTGGCGTGGGTGCAGACCACCGCCTTGGGCCGTCCGGTCGAGCCCGAGGTCAGCAGCAGCTTGGCGATGTCGTCAGGCTGAGCGACCGGTTCGAGCGGCGCGCTCTTCAGCAGCTCATCGAAGGCCACGTCGCCGGCTCGGGCATTGCGGCTGACCACCACCGGCAGGCCGGCCAGGAACGGCGCGGCCAGGGCGTCGCCGAATGCGTCGGCGTCATCGGCATAGACCGCCACCGGCTTCAGCCGCTCGGCCGCGTGCTGCAAGCGGGTGAGGTCCGCGCCCTTCAGCCCGTATTGTGGCGAGACCGGCGCGGCCGGCGCGCCCAGGCTCATGGCGGCGTAGGCGATCAGGGCGTGGTCGATGCCGTTGCGGGCCAGGATCAGCAGCGGCTGGCCGCGTGAGAGGCCAAGGTTCGCGAGACCACCGGCCAGGGCCGCGACCTTCGCCCTGGCCTCGGCATAGGTGATCGTCCGCCAGCCTTGGCCGTCGCGCTCCGCCAGCCAGACCCGGTCCGGCGCCTCGGCGGCCCAGCGGGCCAGGGGCTGCGTCGTCGTCCGCACCGCGTCCGAATAGGGCATCGGATTGCGCAGGATCAGCGTCTCGCCACGACGCTCGACCTCCAGGGCACGGGGCGCGTAGCGGGCGTCGCGGAAGGGGGCGGTGTTGAGGGTCGATCCGTCCATAGCCTCCGTTATGCGCCCCCCTCGACATTTTTTCCAAGACCTGTCGAATCCACTTGAGCCGGCGCGTCTCTCAGGTCGAAGCGTCGCGATGGCCGCGCGCTCACGGGAGACGGACGATGCAATACGCCCTGCTGATCTACGAGAACGAAGAGCTCTATCGCCGCGACAACGGCCGCGCGCTGGAGGAGATCATCACCGCCCACGTCGCCCTGGCCAAGGCCATGGAGGAGGAAGGCATCCTGCGCGGCGGTTCGGGCCTCAACAGCACCGACACGGCCACCACCCTGCGCAAGACCGGCGGCCAGTACAGCCTGCATGACGGGCCGCTGGCCGAGGCCCGCGAGCAGTTGGGCGGCTTCTACATCGTCGAGGTTCCGGACCTGGACGCGGCCATGGCCGTCGCCAAGCGCATCCCCCTGGCCGGCGACGGCTCGGTCGAGGTGCGCCCCACGACCGACTGCTAGGAGACTGTTTATCACGCTCGACCAGACCGCGCGGGAGGCCGGGGGGCGGATCGTCGCCGCCCTGGCCGCGGCCTTCCGCGACCTCGATCTGGCCGAAGAGGCCTATGCCGAGGCCTGCGCGCGGGCCGCCGCCGTCTGGCCGAGCGCCCCGCCGCTGGACCCGCCCGCCTGGCTCTACGCCACGGCGCGGCGGTGCGCGTTGGATATGATCCGTAGACGGAATGTTCGCCAAAACACCACGCTCGACACTCCCGAACCGGAGACCACGGCCGAGGATATCCTGGCCTCCGACACCAGGTTGATCCCCGACGAGCGGCTGCGGCTGATCTTCGTCTGCTGCCACCCGGCCGTCGCGCCCGAGGCCCGCGCAGCCCTGACCCTGCGGCTGGTCTGCGGCCTCTCGGTCCAGGAGATCGCCCGCGCCTTCCTGGTCGCCGAGCCGGCCATGTTCCAGCGCCTGACCCGCGCCAAGAAGAAGATCGCCCAGGCCGGGGTGTCGTTCGAGGTCCCCGGCCCCGAGGCCTGGCCCGAACGGCTGGCCGCCGTGCTGTCGACCCTGGAGGTCGCCTATGCCCGCGCCCACGAGGACGCCGCCGGGACCGGGCAGCACGCCGGCTACGCCCGCGAGATGCTGGACTTGACGGCGGTGCTGGCCGAGCTGTTGCCGAACGAGCCCGAGTGCCTGGCCTTCGCCGCACTGGTCCGCTTCGCCGAGGCCCGGCGACCGGCGCGCCTGGACACCGAGGGCGCGATGGTCTCGCTGTCGGAGCAGGATCCGGCGCTGTGGAACCGCGCGCTGATCCGTGAAGGCGAGGCTCTACTACGAGCGGCCGCGCGGCTGAACCGCCCGGGTCCGCGCCAGCTGCGGGCGGCGCTGCACGGCGTCTGGTGCGTGCGCCGCTCCCTGGCCGAGCCGCCGCCGTGGTCGGCGGCCCTGGCGCTCTACGACCTGCTGCTGGCCTGGCGCGAGGACCCGTTCGTACGGATCAACCGCGCCGTGGTGCTGGCGGAAGTGGCTGGACCGGCGGCGGCGTTGGTCGAGATCGAGGCGTTGGACGCCTCGCGGCTGGACGATTTCCAGCCCTTCCACGCCGTACGCGCCGACCTGCTGGCGCGGCTCGGACGGCGAAATGAGGCTCTGGAAGCCTACGACCGGGCGCTGGACATGGCACCCGGACTGGCAGAGCGGCTATGGCTGATCCGTAGACGGAGCGAAGTCTAGCGCGCGAGGGTCTCCAGGAACCGCACCGGCTCCCCACGGCCCTCGGCGACGATCTCATCGTCCCGCATAACCACGATCCCGCGCACGATGGTCGCCTTCGGCCAGGCCTTGGCTTCGAAGCCGTCGAACGGGGTCCAGCCCGCGCGGTTGGCCATCTGCTCGTGGGTGATGACCTTGCGAGCCTTCATGTCGACGATGGTGAAGTCGGCGTCGAAACCCTCGGCGATGCGGCCCTTGTCGGCCAGGCCGAACACGCGGTTGACGCCATGGCTGGTCAGGTCGACGAAGCGCTCAAGGCTCAGCTTGCCGTCCACGACGTGGGTCAGCATCACCGGCACCAGGGTCTGGACGCCCGGCATGCCCGACGGCGAGGCCGGATAGGGACGGGCCTTCTCCTCGCGGGTGTGGGGGGCGTGATCCGAGCCCAGCACGTCGGCGATGCCGGCCTCGATGCCGCGCCAGACGCCGGCCACGTGGTCGGCGGTGCGGATCGGCGGGTTCATCTGGGCAAAGCCCTTCAGGCGCTCATAGGCCTCGGGGGCGACCAGGGTCAGGTGCTGGGGCGTGACCTCGACCGAGGCGACGTCCTTGTTCTGGGCCAGGAAGTCGATCTCTTCCTTGGTGGTGACGTGCAGCACGTGGATGCGCTTGCCCACGTTCTTGGCGATGCGGACCAGGCGGTGGGTCGATTGCAGGGCGGCCTGGGCGTCGCGCACCTCGGGGTGGCTGGTCCAGTCGCCGGGACGCGCCAGGCTGCGGCGGTCGGCCAGGCGGTATTCATCTTCAGAGTGGAAGGCCGCGCGGCGGTTGACGTGGCGCAGCACGTTCTCGACACCCTCGTCGTCCTGCACCAGCAGCGAGCCGGTCGAGGCGCCCATGAACACCTTGATGCCGCAGCAGCCCGGCAGGCGCTCCAGCTCGCCCAGGAACGTCGCGTTCTCGTGGGTGCCGCCGACATAGAAGGCGTGGTCGGTGTGCATGCGGTTCTTGGCGCGCGACAGCTTGTCGGCCAGGGCGTCCGGGTCGGTCGTCGTCGGCTCGGTGTTGGGCATCTCGAAGACGGCGACCACGCCGCCCAGGGCCGCGCCGCGCGAACCGCTTTCCAGGTCTTCCTTCCACTCCAGACCCGGTTCGCGGAAGTGGACCTGGCTGTCGATCACGCCCGGCAGGACGGTCAGACCGGTGGCGTCGAAGACCTCGCCGGCCGAAGCCTGGCTGAGGTCGCCGATGGCGACGATCTTGCCGTTGCGGACGCCGATGTCGGTGAAGCCGCGACCCGCGTGGTTCACCACCTCGCCCCCACGCACGATCAAGTCGAAGGTCTGGGTCATGGGACGGCTCCTGCGATGGGGTTGAGGCGGTCTAGGACCGCCCCGCCCGCGAGGCAACCGAAACTAGCTGGCGTCGCGCTCGCTGATACGCTCTTCGGCGATGATCTCTTCGACCGCTTCGGCTTCCGCAGAGACCTCTTCGAGCACCTCGACGACAGGTTCGGGCGTGATCTCTTCCGTCGGCGGCGCGATCTCGGCGCCGGCGGCTTCCTCGACGATCGTGGCTTCGACCACCGCTTCCTGCGGCGAGACCTCGGCGCCCGGCTCGGTGCGGGCCAGCAGCGCATTGGCGGCCTTGACCACGGTGGCCACCGGCAGGTCGCTCATGTGACGAATGGCTTGCGACAGATCGGGATCGACGGCCAGGAACTGGTCGAAGCTGCGCGGACCGCGCACGGCCACGGCCTTGTCGCCCCAGGGGCCGTAGCGCCGCTCGTCCGAGGGTCCGAACAGGCCGATGGTCGGCGTGCCGGCAGCGGCGGCGATGTGCATCAAGCCGGAGTCGTTGCCGATGAACAGCCGCGCCCGGCGCAGGCAGGCATAGGCGGTCAGCAAGTCCACCTTGCCGGTCAGGTCGATGGTCCGGCCGCGGGCCGAGGCCATGCGCAGTTCCTCGACCATGCGGGTGTCCTCCGGGCCGCCCAGGATCAGCAGGCGACCGCCGGCCATCGGGCCGTCCTTGTCCAGCAGTTGGGCCGCCGTCTGGGTGAAGCGCTCGATCGGCCAGACCTTGCCGACCCAGTTCGAGGCCGGCCCCACCGCCAGGATCGGGCCGTCGCCGACCAGCAGCTCGTCGGCCAGGGCCTGGACGTCGGGGGTGATGTAGAGGTGCGGCGCGGGCGGATCGCCTTCCAGCTTCAGCGTGCGGGCGGCGTCGACCACCTTGTGCACGACCTCGCCGGGCAGCTTCTTCCAGATCGCCCGCTTGTCGCGGCGCAGGAAGAGGGCCGTGGCGCTGCCGCGCAGATCGACGATCAGGCTCCACTTCTTGTGGCGCACTTGGTTCCAGAGCTTGAACCAGTGGCCCTTGCCCTTGCCCTTCTCCATGACGATGACGCGATCCAGGCCCGGCACGTGCGCAAACAGCGGCGCGGCCAGGGGACCGGCGACGATCGTGAAGCGGGCGTTGGGGATCTGGTCGGCCAGCATCTTGATGAGGCCGGACGAAAGCACCGCATCACCGATGCGTGTGGCCGTGATGAAGAGAATCGGGAAGGCCCGCTGTGTCATCGGACTATCCATAGATCAGTAGATGAGTCGGCGCATCCCACGTTAACACTTGAGCTTTCTCCGTTTTCGAGGACTGGCGCTGGTGAGCTTCCGGCGCCACATCTGCGGGCATGAGCTCAGCTATCGTCGCCCGCCTCGCCTCCCGCGCCGTCATTGCCGTGTCCGGTCCGGACTGGCGCAGCTTCCTGCAAGGCCTGCTGACCCAGGATGTCGAGACGATCGCGCCGGGCGAGCTGCGCTTCGCCGGCCTGCTGACCCCGCAGGGCAAGCTGCTCTACGACCTGTTCGTGGCGGGGACCGAGGATGGCGCCCTGTTGGACGTCGCGGCGCAGCACCGGGACGCCATCCTGACGCGCCTGACCATGTACCGCCTGCGGGCCAAGGTGACGTTGGAAGCCAGCGACCGGCCGGTGCTGGCGGTGTTCGGCGGGGATGCGCCCGGCGACTACGCCGATCCGCGCCTGCCGGGCCTGGGCGCTCGCGCCTATGACGACCGCGAGGCCACGGCCGACGAGGACGCCTACGAGGCCCACCGCCTGGCGCTGGGCGCGCCTGGCACCGCCGACTGGGGCAGCGAGACGACCTATCCGATCGAGGCCGATTTCGACCTGATGGCCGGCATCGACTTCAAGAAGGGCTGCTTCGTCGGCCAGGAGACCACCAGCCGCATGAAGCGGCGCGGCACGATCAAGAACCGCATGCTGCCGATCGCCTTCGACGGCCCCGCCCCGGCCTTCGGGACCGAGGTGCTGGCCGGCGAGCTTCGCGCCGGCGAGGTGTTGAGCGGCCGCGACGGCCGGGCCATGGCCCTGCTGCGCCTCGACCGCATCGAGGGCGCTGAGCTGACGGCCGACGGCCGGCCGGTCCGCGTTGAGCGGCCAGATTGGCTCGCCTGAGGCCTTTCGTTCTCGAAAAGTTCTGGTAGCTTCGCCGCATGACCGAGATCACGCGCTGCACCTGGTACGGCATGAACGGCAATCCGTTCTACGAGGCCTATCACGACCACGAATGGGGCGTGCCCGAGTGGGACAGCCGCGCCCTGTGGGAGAAGCTGGTGCTGGACGGCTTCCAGGCCGGCCTCTCGTGGATCACCATCCTGAAGAAGCGCGAAGCCTTCCGCGAAGCCTTCGCCGGCTTCGATCCCGAGAAGGTCGCCCGCTTCGACGAGACCGACCGCGCCCGGCTGATGGCCGACGCCGGCATCATCCGCTCGAACGGCAAGATCGACGCGGCCATCTCGGGCGCGCGGATCTATCTGGACATGCGTGAGCGCGGCGAGGACCTGGGCCAATTGCTGTGGGACATGGTCGGCGGCGCGCCGATCCAGAACCAGTGGCAGGCCGGCCAGGTCCCGGCCCAGACGCCGCTGGCGGTCGAGATGTCCAAGGCGCTGAAGGCCAGGGGCTTCAAGTTCGTCGGCCCGGTCATCGTCTACGCCTTCATGCAGGCCACGGGCCTGGTCAACGACCACCTGACCACCTGCTTCCGCCACGAGGAATGCAAGGCGATGGCCAAGCGGGTCTAGGCTCGCCTTTACGCCTTCGATCATTTTATCATATTAATCACCCATAAGCGCGAATGACGGCGTGCCGAGGGTGGGAAACATGACGAACCGATGGGCGATGAGCTGTATCGCAGCGGGCCTGCTGCTCCTGGCCAGCGCCTCGACGGCTGAAACCCGTGATCCAGTGGACTGGGTCAACCCCTACATCGGCACCGGCGGCACCGAGGCCGGGGCCGAGTACGGCGGGACCATGCCGCTGGTCGGCACGCCGTTCGGCATGACCAACTGGACGCCCCAGACCCGCCAGAACCGGATCAGCGTCAGCTCCTACGCCTACGAGGATCAGTGGATCACCGGCTTCATCGGCACCCATCAGCCGGCCGTGTGGATGGGCGACTACGGCTACGTCACCCTGATGCCTCAGATGGGCGGGCTGCAGCCCAGCCCCGAATATCGCCGCCTGCGCTTCAGCCATGCCGACGAGACGGTGACGCCCTACTATTATTCCGTCCGCATGGGTCCCGACGGCAAACGCATCCATGCCGAGATGACCGCCACCGACCACGCCGGCTATCTGCGCTTCACCTTCCCGGCCGGGACCAAGCGCTCGGTGATGGTCGAGGCCACGCGGGCCGGCACGCGCGGCTGGATCAAGGTCGACACCGCCAAGGGCGAGATCGTCGGCTACAATCCCGACCGGATGGACGCCCATCTCAGCACGATCAAGCTGCCGAACTTCAAGGGGTATTTCGTCGTCCGCTTCCGCCGCCCGATGTCGGCCGGCGGGGTCTATCAGGGCCCGCTATCGGCGCCAGGGACCGAGATCGAGGGCGACAATGTCGGGGCCTTCGCCCGCTTCGACGACGGCGACGACCGGGTCGTCGAGGCCCAGGTCGGGACCTCGTTCATCAGCCTGGAGCAGGCCCGCGCCAATCTGGACGCCGAGCTGCCCAAGTGGGACTTCGAGGGCACGGTGGCGGCGCTGAAGGCGACCTGGAACGCCAAGCTTGGCCAGGTCACGGTCGAGGGCGCGCCCGACGACCAGCGCCGCATCCTCTACACCGGCCTGTGGCACGCCCGGCTCTATCCCAAGCTCTTCTCGGAACAGGGCCGCTACTACAGCGCCTTCGACGACAAGGTGCACACCGGGATCAGCTACACAGCCTTTTCGATCTGGGACACCTACCGCGCCCAGAACAGCCTGCTGACCCTGCTCGCTCCCGAGCGGGTCGACGGCATGGTCCAGGCCCTGCTGCAGAACTACCAGGAGGGCGGGTTCATGCCGAAATGGCCAAACCCCTCCTACACCAACATCATGATCGGCACCCACGCCGACAGCCTGGTGGCCGAAGCCGTGACCAAAGGCTTCAAGGGCTTCGACCTGAAGCTGGCCTATGAGGCGGTGCTGAAGGACGCCACGGTCCCGCCCGAAGGCGACACCACCCGCCGCTGGTACGACCGCGAGGCCGGCGTACCCTACGAAGCCCGCGCCGGCCTGACCTGGTCCAGCAAGCTCGGCTACATCCCGGCCGACAAGATCTCGGAGTCCGCGTCGAGCACCCTGGAAGAGGCCTATGACGACTACGCCGTCGCCCTGGTCGCCAAGGCGGCCGGCGACACAGCCGGCTACAAGAAATTCCTGACCCGCTCGCTGACCTACAAGACCCTGTTCAACCCGGCGCGCGGCTTCATGCAGGCCCGGAACCTGGACGGCAGTTGGGCCTCGCCGACCGAGGGTTGGACCGAGGGCGACCAGTGGGTCTACCTGTTCGCGGCCCTGCACGACATTCCCGGCACGATGAAGCTCTTGGGCGGCGAGGCGGCGTTCAACGCCAAGCTGGATGAGCACTTCGCCGGCGGCCACAACCGCCACGACAACGAGCCCAGCCACCACTACAGCTATCTCTACGACTTCGGCGGCCAGCCGTGGAAATCCCAGGCCAAGGTGCGCGAGATCGCCAAGGCCGCCTATGCCGATACCCCCGTGGGCATCCTGGGCAACGAGGACTGCGGCCAGATGTCGGCCTGGTACGTGTTCGCGGCCCTGGGCTTCTATCCGGTCAATCCGGTGTCGAAGACCTACATGATCGGCAGCCCGCTGTTCCCCGCCGCCGCCCTGAACCTGCCCAACGGCAAGCGCTTTTCGGTGACGGCGAAGGATAACAGCGACACCAACGTCTACATCCAGTCGGCCACCCTGAACGGCAAGCGGCTGGACGCGCCGGTGATCACCCACGACCAGATCCTGGCCGGCGGCGAACTGGCCTTCGTCATGGGGCCCAAGCCGTCGAAGTGGGCCTCGGCCTGGCGCGACCGGCCGCTGGCGCCCTAGCCCGGCGGCGGCTCGCAGGCGCCGTACGTCTTGTCGAGGATGGCCAGGTCGTCGGCGATCGGCTGCAGACCGACAGCGGCCCGGCGCTGGTCGACGGTCTCGGGCGCCTCAAGGTCGGCCGGGATCGCGTACTTGCCGTCCTTGCAGGTCGTTCCCTGGGTGCCGTAGCGCTGGGGCCGCTTGTCGTCGGTGGCCAGGCGGTCATAGAGCCGCGCATAGTCCTCGGGCCGGGCCTCGCGAATCTTGGCCAGCGGCTCGATCAGGGCCAGCACCTCGCGTTGGAAGGCCAAGTCGAAGCCGGCGTGGTTGACCAGGGTCATGGCCGAGGCCGAGGTGCGCTCCGAGGTCTCCGAGATCTTCGGCCAGCCGTGTTTGGCGATGATCGCCTTCAGCCTCGCCACATGGACCTTGTCCTGGGCCGCGATCAGTGGAGCGGCGGCCTTCTGGGCGGCGGACCGCTGGTCCGGCGGCAGGTTCTTCGACGACTCCAGCATGGCTATCCGCATCGCGGAGTCGACGAAGCCCATGCCCGTGATCGCCTCGATGACCTCGGCCCGATCGCCGACGGTCTTCACCCGCGCCACCGTCGCCTGGACAGGATCGGCCACGGCCAGAACGGCCGCCAGAACCACCATGATCATGCTCATCAAGCCCCGCTATTCCAGGTTGCCTCATAGAACCGACAGTTGCGCCGCGTGGCAAATCCGCCCCTGGTCTGGAGCGGCGCCGTGACTAACTCTCTCCGCATGGCCCGATCCCTTCTCGCCCCTCTGCTCGCCGTCGCGCTCCTGGCGCTCCCGAGCGCCGTGCTGGCCTCGCCGAGTGTCTGCGCGCTCACGGCGTCGCCCCGGGTGCTGGCAAGCACAGGCCCCAAGGACGCGAAAGGCTCCCAACTGCTGCAGGTCTGGGAGGTCCCGGACGCTGCGGTCTACTGGTCGGATACAGCGCCCGACAGCAACGCCTATCGCGACTTCATGGCGGGGGTCGAGCGGTCGGTGACGGTCCGTGATCCCGTGACGCTGCTCCAGCGCTCGCCGGCCTTCGGCGCGCCGTTGCTGCTCCGCTACAATCAGCTAGTGGCGTCGCGCGCGGCGGACTGGATCCGGCCCGCCGGTTGCCTGGAGCGCCTGCTGATGGCGGTCCAGCACGACCGCGTGGACACCTTCGCCCGCCCGACCGAGTTCGCCGCCTTCGTGCTGCGCTCACCTGACCAGACGCGGCTGCGCGTCTACTATCTGACCCTGAACGAGGACTGGATCGGCCGCGTGACGCCGATCACCGAGCGGGTGCTGGAAGATCACAAGGCCGGCTGGACGGTGCTGATCGGCCTGCACAACCACAACTTCCACCCCGGCCAGCCCGCGCTCGACGGCGTGCTGGCGCCGAGCGAGGCCGACGCTCAACTGGCCCGCACCCTGGCCCGGGAAGCCGGACTGGAAGCGGCCTGGATCACCAACGGCCTTCACACCAGCCATATCCCCGCCCAGGCCTTCGACCTGTTCCAGCCCTAGGGCTTCTGGCTGACCCGGACCCAGTCGACTTCCATGGTCGCCGGCAGGGCGGCCTCGTCGATCCCCTTGGCGTTGGCGCCTTCGGGCCAGCGGCCGCCGAAGGCCAGGTTGAGGATCAGGTGGAAGGGCTGGTCGAACGGCGTCGCCGCCACCTCGCGGTCGTCGCGCTTCCAGTCGGCGGCCTTGGCTTCGGCGTAGCGCTGGCCGTCGACGAACCAGACGATCGCTTCCGGCGACCACTCGACGGCGTAGACGTGGAAGCCGTCCGAGGAGGCCGGTATGGGCGTTCCCGTGCTGACCTGCTTGTGGCCCCCGTTGGCGTCGCCCGCGAAGTGGATCGTCCCGAAGACGCGGTTCTCCTTCCCGCCCTCGCAGGTCGGGCATGGTGCGCCGAGATTGACCGTCTCCAGGATGTCGATCTCGCCCGAGCGGGGCCAGCCGCCGTAGGTCTCGTGCTCGGGCATCATCCAGATCGCCGGCCAGACCCCCTGGCCGCCGGGAACGCGGGCCCGGGCCTCGATGCGGCCGTAGCGCCACGAGGCCTTGCCCTTGGTCAGGATCTTGCCCGAGGCGTAGTCGCCGGTCTTCATCGGCCCCGTCGGCCCGGCCCACGGATTGGCCAGGCCCTCGGTCTTGCGCTTGATCGTCGTCAGCTTCAGCAGGCCGCCGCCGACCGAGACGGTGTCCGGGCTGACCGTGTAGCACTGCCGCTCGTCATTGCCGCCCCCGCCGCAGTCGGCGGCGTAGGTCCATTTGGTGTCGTCCAGCCGGTCGCCGTCGAACTCGTCGGACCAGACCAGCTTCCAAGGCTCCTGGGCATGAACCGGCGCGACGGCGGACAAGAGAGCGAGGGCGACGAGGATCGGCTTGAAGGTCATGGCCCATCTAGATGGGCCGTCGCCGGATTCTCCAAGCGTTGCCATCCAGCGTCCAGCCAGGCCGGGGCCAGGCGGCGTACGCCCGAGGCGCTGAGGTGGTCGTCGTCGAAATAGATCGGCTTGCCGTCCATCATCGCCAGGCAGCGACCGTTGCGGCACAGGGTCTGGGACGGGAACACCGCCGCGACATGCGGACGATCCTGGACGGCGGCGCGGATCGCATCCTCGGCCGGCAAGGCCCGCGACAGCGGCAGATCGGCGGCGATGCTGGCGCAGCGTCCGGGATCGAGGCCCAGCTGGGCGGACTGGGCCAAGCACTCGGGCGCGCCCAGGGTCAGCTCCGGGAACGGCCCGACCACCAGCACCCGGACATCGGGGCGACGGCGGGCGATGGCGTCCAGCGTGGCCTTCAAGGCGGTGGAGACCCGCTGCCGCTTCCCGGGCTTGCCGGCAACCTCCATGGTCACGCGGGGCGAGTTGACGTCGTAGAACGGCGGGGCGTCGCGATAGAGCGGCCAGCGGCCCATCAGCACCACCAGCTTCAGCTTCGGGTCCGAGGCGATCAGGGCCATGGCCTCATCGGCGCCGGCCTCGCACTCCAGCTTGAAACGGTACATGGTCTTGACGGTGACGCCGACCAGCGGCGGGCAACCGCCGTGCGCGACCTCGCGGACGCTCCAGCCCCGCGCCTTGGCCCAGACGACCACGCCGGGGGTCAGGGCGTCGGCGTGGGAGTCACCCCAGACCAGGACGTCGTCGCCCTGCCCGCCAGGGACCACGCCAAAGCGGCAGGCGTCGCCGTGCTTTCCCATGCAGGCCTTGCGGGACGGATTGACGTCGGTCTCCTCCAGGTCGGCCAGGGCCTTGGCGGCAGGCGACAGGCGCTGGGGCAGGCCGTGGCTGAAGAACAGCAGCGCGCCCACGGCGATCGGGACCAGCAGGGGCAGCAGCCTCAGGCCCAGGCGCCGCCAGGGCCGGTCGGTCGGACCACGCCGGAACGGCTGCTCGACGAACCGCCAGCTGAGGATCGCCAGGACCAGCGTCGCGCCAACCAGGCCCAGGCGCTGGAGCGTCGTCAGCGGCTGCTGGGCGACGTCGGCCGCCAGGACCAGCAGCGGCCAGTGCCAGAGGTACAGCGAGTACGAGATCCGCCCCAGACCGACGACCGGCGCCAGGCGCAATACGGCCAAGCCCGGCGCCGCACCCATGCCGCTCCAGATCAGCAGCGCCGTGCCCAGGCACACAGGAACCGCCGAGAGCCCCGGAAACACGCTCGCCTCGTTCAACAAAGCGAGACTGCCGGCGATCATCAAGGCCCCGATGACGCCGACGAGATTGGCCGTGGTCCGGTCGCCCGGCGGCTTGACCAAGCCCAGGGCCAGGACCCCACCGGCCAGGAACTCCCAGGCCCGCATCGGCAGGCCGAAGAACGCCCAGTTGCTGGCGACCATGACCTGGGCCAGGACCAGCGAGCCCAGCAGCAGGACCACCGCCAGCGTCGCCCGCCGACCGAGCAGGGGCTTCCACGACAGCAGCGCGATCAGCGCCGGCCAGACCAGGTAGAACTGCTCCTCCACGCCCAGCGACCACAGGTGCAGCAGCGGGTTCTGCTGGGCGCCGGGCGCGAAATAGCCGGCGGTCTGGGTGAACAGGATGTTGGTCAGGAACAGGCCCGAGGCCGCCGTCGCCGCCCCGGTCATGGCCAGTAGGCGCGGCATCTCGATCCACGCCGCCAGCGCCGCCGTGACCAGCACCACCAGCAGATAGGCCGGGATGATCCGCCGGGCCCGCCGCAGGTAGAAGCCACCCCACGAGAAGGTCCCCTCGTCCCGCGCCTCCGCGATCAGCCGGGTGATCAGGAAGCCGGAGATGACGAGGAACACGTCCACCCCGACGAAGCCGCCCGGCAGCAGGCCTGGAAAGGCGTGGTGGATGACGATAGCCGCCACGGCCACCGCTCGCAGGCCGTCGATGTCGCGCCGATAGTCCATGCCGCCCCTCGAAATTACATTCGTAATCAAGTGAGCGACACGATGCTGCGCCGTCAAGAGCAATTATTACGCTCGTAAAATTCTTTCCCGCCCTCGCGAACCGGCCTAAACACCGGCCCATGCGCACCGGACCCGACATGATGCTGGAACTGGCCTGCGGACCGGGACCGGTCTGTGGGGTGGACGAGGCCGGGCGCGGTCCCTGGGCCGGGCCGGTCAGCGCCGGCGCGGTGATCCTGGATCCCGATCGCATCCCCAAGGGCCTGAACGACTCCAAGAAACTGACCGCCAAGGCCCGCGCGGGCCTGGAGGAAGAGATCAAGGCCGTCGCCATCTCGTGGTGCGTCGGCATGGCCTCGATCGAGGAGATCGCCCAGCTCAACATCCTGCACGCTGCGGGCCTGGCCATGCACCGGGCGGTCGCGGGGCTGCACGTGACGCCAGCCTTCGCGCTGGTCGACGGCAACTACGCCTTCAAGCTGCCGTGCACGGTGAAGACGGTGGTCAAGGGCGACAGCCTGTCGTGCTCGATCGCCGCCGCCTCGATCCTGGCCAAGGAAGCGCGCGATCGGATCATGGTCGAGATGGACGCGGTCTATCCCGGCTACGGCTTCGCCGGCCACAAGGGCTATCACGCCCCAATCCATGTCGAGGGCCTGCGCAAGCTTGGCCCCTCGCCGATCCACCGCATGGGCTGGGCGCCGGTGAAGGCTGCGCTGGCGGGTGAGCTAGAGGGCTGATTGCCCACAAGTTTTGAGTCTGATCAGACTCAAATAGCCGCTTCTCGGTAGAGTTAACGCCCCGCTAACCACGTCTGCTCACGCGGCATTTACCAGCAAGACTCATGATTCCGTTCTCTTTTATTGGGACGCGGGACCATGAAGTTCGGGCCGGAAACCATCATCCTGGGCGACTGCATCGAGCAGATGAACGCCCTGCCGGAGAAGTCGGTCGACCTGATCTTCGCCGATCCGCCCTACAATCTTCAGCTGGGCGGCGACCTGCTGCGTCCCGACAATTCCAAGGTCGACGCGGTCGACGACCACTGGGACCAGTTCGAGAGCTTCGCCGCCTACGACAAGTTCACCCGCGAGTGGCTGAAGGCCGCCCGCCGCGTGCTGAAGGACGACGGCGCGATCTGGGTGATCGGCAGCTATCACAACATCTTCCGCGTCGGCGTGGCCGTGCAGGACCTGGGCTTCTGGATCCTCAACGACATCGTCTGGCGTAAGTCCAACCCGATGCCCAACTTCAAGGGCACCCGCTTCGCCAACGCCCACGAGACCCTGATCTGGGCCTCGAAGAGCCAGAACGCCAAGCGCTACACCTTCAACTACGACGCCCTGAAGATGGCCAATGACGAGGTGCAGATGCGCTCGGACTGGACCATCCCGCTGTGCACCGGCGAGGAGCGCATCAAGGGCGCCGACGGCAACAAGGCCCACCCGACCCAGAAGCCGGAAGCCCTGCTCTACCGGGTGATCCTGTCGACGACCAAGCCGGGCGACGTGATCCTGGATCCGTTCTTCGGCGTCGGCACCACGGGCGCGGCCGCCAAGCGCCTGGGCCGCAAGTTCATCGGCATCGAGCGCGAGGCCGAATATCTGGAACACGCCAAGGCCCGCATCGCCAAGGTCGTGCCGATCGCGCCGGAAGACCTGGATGTCATGGGCAGCAAGCGCGCCGAGCCGCGCGTGCCGTTCGGCACCATCGTCGAGAGCGGCCTGCTGTCGCCGGGCGACACCCTGTACTGCAGCAAGGGCAACCACGCCGCCAAGGTCCGCCCCGACGGCTCGATCACGGTCGGCGACCTGTCCGGCTCGATCCACAAGATCGGCGCCCTGGTCCAGTCGGCCCCGGCCTGCAACGGCTGGACCTACTGGCACTTCAAGACCGACGCGGGCCTGGCGCCGATCGACGTGCTGCGGGCGCAGGTGCGCGCGGGGATGAACTGAGGGACCGTCCTCGCCCTTCGACAAGCTCAGGGTGAGGACTACTTTTGGCGGCCTAGCAGTAGAAACCTCATCCTGAGCTTGTCGAAGGACGAGGTTTCGGCCCCTCAGGCGGTGGGGGAATACGCCTCGACCGTCACGTGGCTAAGCTCGTGAACCCGGGTCAGGCGCTTACGCACCTCGGGTGCCGGAGCCGCGCCCAGATAACTAACGATCGCGCCGTAGGCGCCGGGACCTAGCCGCCAGACATGCAGGTCGGTGATCTTCGCATCGCCCGGACCCTCGACCTCTTCGCGCACCTCGGCTTCGAGATGGCGGTCGGTGGCGTCCAGCAGCACGCCGGCGGTGTCGCGGATCAGGCTCCAGGCCCACACAGCGATCACCACCGCCCCGACGATGCCCATCACCGGGTCCAGCCAGGTCCAGCCCAGGAAGCGGCCAGCTAGTAGCGCGGCGATGGCCAGGACCGAGGTCAGGGCGTCGGCCAGCACGTGCACGAAAGCCGCGCGCAGGTTGTTGTCGTGGTGGTGATGGTCGTGCCCGTGGTCATGAGCGTGATCATGGTGGTGGTCGTGGCCATGGTGATGTCCGCCGCCCAGCAGCAAGGCGCTGACCAGGTTCACGACCAGGCCGATCACCGCCACCAGGGTCGCTTGGCCAAAGGCCACCGGCCGCGGGTCCAACAGGCGTCCGACCGACTCCCAGGCGATGCCGATCGCCACCACGCCCAGCACCAGGGCCGAGGCGAAGCCGGCCAGGTCCCCGACCTTGCCCGTGCCGAAGGTGTAGCGGCCGCTGCGGGCGTGCTTGCGGGCGAAAGCATAGGCGAAAGCCGCCGCCGCCAGCGCCCCGGCGTGGGTGGCCATGTGGAAGCCGTCGGCCAGCAGGGCCATCGAGTTGAACATCACCCCGGCGACGATCTCCCCGACCATCATCACCGCCGTCAGCGCCACCACCCACAGGGTGCGGCGGGTGTTGTCGTCATGCCCCGTCCCTAAGAACACGTGCTCGTGGGTCAGGGCTTCCAGGTCTCGATCCAGCGACATGGCGGGCCTCACTTGGCGTAGCGGCGGATGGCCGCCATGACGTCTTCGGCGCCTTGGGCGCGCGCTTCATCCGAGAGCCCCGGCGCGGCGACGTGCTCGTGCACATGCGCCTCCAGGATTTCGTCCATCAGCCCATTGATCGCCCCGCGCACGGCGGCGACCTGCTGCAACACCGAGGCGCAGTCGGCCTCGCCGTCGATCGACCGCTCGACGGCGGCCAGCTGTCCGGAGATGCGCCGCACACGGGCGAGCAGGGCGGGGTCGTTCTTCAGGTGAGCCATACTATACCCCCCTATAGTATAATCCACCGCGTGTCATCCCGGCCGAAGCGTAACGTAGAGCCGGGACCCAGGGGCGGCGCGCTCAGCGTTCCCTCACCCCCTGGGTCCCGGACAGCCTCTGCGAGGCTTCCGGGATGACAAGAAAATTAACCCCCGCCGCCCTTCGACCAGAAGGTCCGCAGCGAGTCCGCGTCGCCGTTGTACTGGTCGCGGTCGCAGGGGCCGACGCCGTCGGCGGTGTGCGGCTCCGGGCCGTTCACGCCGTCGGTGTATTGCCAGAGCGTCCAGCTGGGCCAGTTGGACGGCACGACCGCGGTGTCGCCGTACTCCGCCAGCCAGAACCAGCACTGGCTCAGCACCGGGTCCTTCTGGTCGCCCAGCAGCTGCTTGACGTAGCTGCCCGAATAGAAGCCGGGCCAGCGCCCCGTCTGGGCCTGGATGCGGCTGACGAAGGTGCGGGCCTGGTCCAGGCTCATGCTGGTCCCGCCGGTGTTCTGCTCGAAATCCAGGACCAGCAGCAGGTCGGCGTTGTCAGGCCCCACGGTCGCCAGGAAGTGGTCGGCCTGGGCGGTCGGGTCCTCGCCGTCGCCGAAGTGATAGGCGCCCCACAGCAGGCCAGCCGCCTGGGCCGGTCCGCGCCGGGCGGCGTATTCGGGGTCGACATAGGTCAGGCTCTGGGTGGCCTTGTGCAGCACGCCGATCACCCCGCCGGCGACGATCTGGGCGAAGTCCGGCGCGCTGTTGTGGTGCGACAGGTCGATGATGGCGTTGGTCGTGGCCATGACGGCGTCTCCCGCTCTGAGCGTCGGAGCTTGCCATTGAAGCCACAGGTTGTCTCGGAATTAGATTCCCGAGATCAGAGCAGTCGCTCCGCCGCCAGGGCCGCCTTCAGGAACACGCTGGGCAGCGCCCCCAATCCCTCGCGCGACGTCCAGACGAAGTCGCCGTCGCCCTCGGCCGCGAACACTCGAAGCGTCAGCGAGAAGTGCGTGAACACGTGCTCGACCGCGCCCAGGTCGCGCCAGCGGACGACGGCCGGGGCGGCCTCGACCGCCTCGGCGTCGGAGAACGGCGTCGCACGCCAGTCGCTGGTCGGCAGGCCCAGCATCCCGCCCAGCAGGCCTTTCGGCGGACGGCGGACCAGGGCGACCTCATCGCCCTTCGTCAGGACGTAGGCGACGCCGTGACGGCGCGGGCGGTCGGCCTTCCTGGTCTTGTGCGGATAGGTCTCCGGCGCGCCGCCCTTTAACGCCGCGCACCAGGTCGAGATCGGGCAGCGGTCGCATAGCGGGGCCTTCGGCTTGCAGACCGTCGCCCCCAGATCCATCAGCGCCTGCGCCCAGTCGCCCGGGCGGTCGTCGGTGACCAGCTCGCCGGCCAGGGCCTTCAGCTCCGGCTTGCTGTCCGGCATCGGGGCCTCGACGGCGAACAGGCGCGACATCACCCGCTCGACATTACCGTCGACGACATTGGCGGCGCGGTCGAAGGCGATCGCGGCCACGGCGGCGGCGGTATAGGCCCCCACGCCCGGCAGGGCCCGCAAGGCCTCCTCGGTGTCCGGGAAGACGCCGCCGTGCTGGCCGGCCACGGCGCGGGCGCAGGCCAGCAGGTTGCGGGCCCGGGCGTAGTAGCCCAGCCCCGCCCAGGCGGCCATCAGGTCGCCATCCTCGACCGCCGCGAGGTCCGAGACCGTCGGCCAGCGCTCGGTGAAGCCCAGGAAGTACGGCGTGGCGTGCGGCACGGTGGTCTGCTGCAGCATCACCTCCGACAGCCAGACGCGGTAGGGGTCGCCGCGCACGCCGGCGCGACGGTCGGCGGGCGAGACGCGCCAGGCCAGGGTCCGGGCCTGGGCGTCATACCAAGACAAGAGGGCGGAACGGATCGCGTCACGGTCTTTCATCACCCCCTCGCCTACCGCGAACCGAGCCCGGCATGCTAGTTTCCTCGCATGCGCCGTCCCCTGCCCACCGCGGAAGAAGCCCTCGCGATCCTGCGCGCCAAGCGCACGCGGCCGCAACGCCGTCCGCCGCCGCCCGCCAGCAAGAACCTGGCGCCGCTGCTCAAGCAGCTGGAAGACCGCTTCGGCAAGGGTCCCGCCGCCCTGCAGGCCCGCTGGCGCGAGATTGTCGGCGACACCCTGGCGCGGCGGACGGAACCCGTCCGCATCATCAAGGGCCGCAACGGCGAAGGCGGCGCGCTGGAGCTGCGCGTCGACGGCCCCGTGGCCTCGCTGATCCAGCACCAGGCCCCGCAGATCACCGCCCGCCTCGACATGCTGCTGGGCAAGGGCGTCGTCACCCGCCTGCGCATCGTCCAGGGTCCGGTGAAGGCCGCCGCCCCGCCGGCCGCCACGCGTCCGCGCCGCAAGCCGCCGCTGGACGCGGCGCTGGAGAAGCAGCTCAGCGACAGCCTGGCCGAGCAGCCCGAGGGCGGCCTGAAGGACGCCCTGCTGAAACTGGGCCGGGGCGTGCTGCGCGAGCATCCCTAAGGCGACGAGCCAATTGACAACCTCGCCGTGATCACGCTGTTGCAAGCCTCAAGCTCGCCCTTTTGTCTCCATCTTTTTGGGGGCCTAAGAATCGCGCTTAACTTCGCCATTCCGCTGCAAGGAAGATCGACCATGCGTCTGCTGACCCGCCGCCTCCTGACCGCCGTCGCCCTCACCGCCTCGCTGGGCGCTCTGGCTGCCTGCGGCCCCAAGGGGACCAAGGTCACGGCCGACGACATGACCCTGGGCAACGCCGCCGCCAAGGTCACCGTGGTCGAATACGCCTCGGTCGCCTGCCCGCACTGCGCCAAGTGGAACGAGGAGGTCTTCCCGGCCTTCAAAGCCAAGTACATCGACACCGGCAAGGTCAACTATGTGGCTCGCGAAGCCTTGACCGGCGAGCCGCGCCTGGCCAATGCCGGCGCCATGCTGGCCCGCTGCGCCGGCAAGGATAAGTACTTCCAGGTCACGGACGCGATCTATCACGCCCAGATGCGCATCTTCCAAACCGGCGACATCCGCGGCGAGCTGCTGACCATCGCCCAGGCCGCCGGCATGAGCGAAGAGCAGTTCAACAGCTGCCTGACCGACGAGAACGCCGCCAAGTCGGCCGAGCGCATCGACAAGCAGATGAAGGCCGACAAGATCGAAGGCACCCCGACCTTCATCGTCAACGGCAAGAAGGTCGGCGGCGAGTCCGGCGGCGAGGTCACCCTGGCCCAGCTGGACACCGCCATCGCGGAAGCCTCGAAGTAATGAGCATCGACCGGCGCGCGCTGATCGTCTCCGGCCTCGCCGTCACGGCTGTGGCCTCGTCGGCGCGCGCCGCGCCACTGCCGCCCGCGCCGGGCGACATGGTGCTGGGCTCGCCCAAGGCGCCGGTGCAGCTGGTGGTCTACGCCTCGGCCAGCTGCCCGCACTGCGCCCACTGGTGGACGACGATCCAGCCGCAGGTCCGCAAGGGCTTCATCGACACCGGCAAGGTGCGGCTGGTCTTCCGCGAGTTCCTGACCCCGCCGCCCGAGTTCGCGGCCGCCGGCTTCATCCTGGCCCGCCGCATCCCGGGCAAGTATTTCGACGTCCTGACGACGATCTTCCAGAAGCAGGAAGAGATCTATCGCAGCGAGAAGCTGTTCGAGGGCCTGCAGGCGATCGGCAAGCAGTACGGTCTGACCGACAAGCAGTTCAGCGACGCCCTGAACGACGCCGCGGCGCTGAAGGCCGTCAACGACCGCATGGCCAAGGCCGTCAGTGACGGCGTCGAAGGCACGCCGACCTTCTTCGTCAACGGCGCCAGCGTCGACGGCAACGACTTCGCCGCCCTGTCCAAGGCCTTCGCCACCGCGGCGAAGGGCTAAGGGACTGGACGGGACCGCCTCGTGCAGTTCCAACGCCTTCGCCTTTCGGGCTTCAAGTCCTTCGTCGAGCCGACCGAGTTCCGGATCGAGCCCGGCCTGACGGGCATCGTCGGCCCGAACGGCTGCGGCAAGTCCAACCTGCTGGAAGCCCTGCGCTGGGTGATGGGCGCCAACTCGGCCAAGGCCATGCGGGCCGGCGGCATGGACGACGTGATCTTCGCCGGCAGCGGCGCGCGCCCGGCCCGCAACCACGCCGACGTCGCCCTGACCATCGACAATTCCGACCGCACGGCCCCGGCCCAGTTCAACGACGACCCGGTGCTGGAAGTCGTCCGCCGGATCGATCGCGGCGAGGGCTCGACCTACAGGATCAACGGCCGCGAGGTGCGGGCTCGCGACGTCCAGCTGCTGTTCGCCGACGCCTCGACGGGGGCCAACTCGCCGGCCCTGGTCCGCCAGGGCCAGATCAGCGAGCTGATCGGCGCCAAGCCGCAGAACCGCCGCCGCATCCTGGAAGAGGCGGCCGGGGTCTCGGGCCTGCATACCCGCCGCCACGAGGCCGAGCTGCGCCTGCGGGCCGCCGAGAGCAACCTCGCCCGGCTGGAGGACGTCGCCCGCGAGCTGGAGACGGCCCTCAACCGTCTGCGCCGCGAAGCCCGTCAGGCCGAGAAGTACAAGCGCCTGTCGTCCGAGATCCGGGCCGTGCAGGGGGCCGTGCTCTACACCCGCTGGACCGAGGCCCGCGACACCCTGGAGCGGACCACCAGCGAAGCCACCAACGCCGCCCGCCTGGTCGAGGACACCGCCCGCGCCAGCGCCGCCGCCCAGGTCGCCATCACCGAGGCCGAGGCTGCCATGCCGCCGCTGCGGGAAGAAGCGACCATCGCCCAGGCGATCCTGGGCCAGCTGGCCATCCAGAAGGACCGCGCCGAGCGCGAGGCCGAGGCCGCCGCCGCCGAGTTCGAGCGCCTGTCCAACGATCTGGCCCGCATCGACGCCGATCGCGCCCGCGAGGAACAGGCCAAGGACGACGCCGGCGCCGCTCTGGCTCGCATCGACGCCGAGCTGACCGAGGTCCGCGACCTGGTCGCCGCCGCGCCGGAACGGGGTCCCGAACTGGCCGCCGCCGCCAAGGCCGCCGAGGAAGCCCGCGCCGCCGCCGAAACCGAGGTCGAGCAGCTCGCCGCCCGGGTCGCCGCCGAGGAGGCGCAGTTCCGCGCCGCCGCCGCCCGCTTCTCGGAAGCCGAGGCCCGCGCCAACCGCACCAACCGCGCCCTCGACCAGGCCAAGGCCGAACGCGCCGCCGTCGGTCCCGAGGTCGACCCGGCCGCCGCCGACGCCCGCCAGCGCTTCACCAATGCCGAGGCTGCCCTGGCCGCCGCCCGTGCGGCGCTTGAGGAGGCCGAGAACGAGCGCGTCAAGGCCGCCGAGCAGGAAGCCCAGGCTCGCCAGCTGGCCCGCAATGTCGAGGACCAGCTGGGCCGCTTGCGCACGGAAGCCCGAGGCCTGGCCCAACTCACCGCCCCGCGCAGCAAGAGCGGCCACGCGCCGGCCCTGGACAGCGTCGCGCCTGACAAGGGCTATGGCGCAGCCCTGGCGGCCGCCCTAGGGGACGACCTGGACGCCGCGCTCGACGCCAAGGCTCCGTCCTACTGGGGCGGCGCCGAGGCTCCTGCTCCGACCTGGCCGGACGGCGCCGAACCTCTCGCGCCACTGGTGAAGGCCCCGCCCGCGCTCGCGGCTCGCCTCTCGCACGTGGCCGTCGTGGCCCGCGCCGACGGCGACCGGCTGCAGGCGGCTCTGAAGCCCGGCATGCGCCTGGTGTCCAAGGAAGGCGACCTGTGGCGCTGGGACGGCTTCGTGGCCCGCGCCGACGCGCCCAAGCCCGCCGCCGTGCGGCTGGAGCAGCGCACCCGCCTGGCCGAGGTCGAGACCGAGATCGACATCATGGCCCCGCGCGCCGAGGCCACCGCCGCCGCCCTGAAGACCGCCGCCGACCGCATGCGCGCCGTCGAGGACCTGCTGCGCGATAAGCGTCGTGGCCCGCCCGACGCCGAGCGCCTGCTGAACGGCGCCCGCGAGCAGGTCGCCAAGTTCGAGCGCGAACAGGCGATGCGGGCCGCCCGCGCCCAGTCGCTGGACGACACCATCGCCCGCTTCGAGGCCGAGAAGACCGAGGTCGACACGGCGCTTGCAGAAGCCCGCGAAGCCCACGCCGCCGCCCAGACCTCGGGCGACCTGCAACCGCAGCTGGCCGCCGCCCGCCAGGCCTCGGCCCAGGCCCGCGAGGCCGCCAGCGCCGCCCGCACGGCCCTGGACGTCGAGACCCGCGAACGCGCCGGCCGCCAGCGCCGGCTGGAGAGCCTGGAACGTGACCGCGCTGACTGGGCCAAGCGCGCCGAGAGCGCCGGCAAGCGCACGGAGTCCCTCGAAGGCGACCGTGTGAAGGCCGCCGCCGCTCTGGAGGGCGCCCGCGAAGCCCCAGCCGCCTTGCAAGAGAAGCTGCTTGTCCTGCTGGACGAGTTCGGCGCCGCCGAGGCCCGCCGCGCCAAGGCCAGCGACGCCCTGGAAGCCGCCGAGACCCTGCGCCTCAACAACGACCGCGCGGCCCGCGCCGCCGAACAGGCCGCCGGCGAGGCCCGCGAGAAGCGCGCCGCCCTGGTCGCCCACCTGGACGGCGCGCGCCAGCGCTTTGGCGAGGTCGCTTCGGCCATCCGCGAGCAGGCCCGCATGGAGCCCGAGGAGTTGGGTCGCCACGTGGCCGGCGAGGCCGTGGCCGTGCCGAAGGACGCCGCCGGGGTCGAGGCCCACCTGTTCGCGCTGGAACGCGAGCGCGACGCCATCGGCCCGGTGAACCTGCGCGCCGAGGAAGAGGCCCAGGAATATGCCGGCCGCCTGGAGACCATGCGGATCGAGCGCGCCGACCTGTCGGGCGCGGTGGGCAAGCTGCGGGCCGGCATCGAGGAGCTGAACGCCGAGGGGCGTGAGCGGCTCTTGGCCGCCTTCGACGTCATCAACGCCAACTTCCAGACCCTCTTCCAGGCCCTGTTCGGCGGCGGCCAGGCCGAGCTGAAGCTGATCGAGAGCGACGACCCGCTGGAAGCCGGCCTGGAGATCTTCGCCTGCCCGCCCGGCAAGCGCATGGCCAGCATGAGCCTGATGAGCGGCGGCGAGCAGGCCCTGACCGCCAGCGCCCTGATCTTCGGCGTCTTCCTGGCCAATCCGGCCCCGATCTGCGTGCTGGACGAAGTCGACGCGCCCTTGGACGATGCGAACGTCGACCGTTACTGCAACATGCTGGACGAGATGCGCCGGCGGACCCAGACCCGCTTCATCGCCATCACCCACAACCCGGTGACCATGAGCCGGATGGACCGCCTGTTCGGCGTCACCATGGGCGAGCGCGGCGTCAGCCAGCTGGTCAGCGTCGACCTGTCGACCGCCGAGAAGCTGGTCGCGGCCTAGGCGCCGAACAGTCCCATCACCGCGTGGCGCAACGGGTTGCCCGGATCGGCCAGCAGCTTCACGGCCATGGCGCACGAGATCGTCACCAGCAGCGGCCGGATCAGCTTCGGACCGAAGCGCATCGCCAGCCTCGATCCGACCTGGGCGCCGAGGAAGGCCCCGGCGGCCATGGCCAGGCCGACCGGCCAGACGACCGCGCCCTTGAGGATGAACAGGACGAGGCTGCCCAGGTTGCTGGCCGCGTTGGCCAGCTTGGTGTGGGCCGTGGCCTTCAGCACGCCGTAGCCCAGCAGGGTGACGATCGCGACCATGTAGAAGGCCCCGGCGCCAGGCCCGAAGATGCCATCGTAGAAGCCGACCAGCGGGGCGACGAAGCAGGCGAACGGGATCAGCGCCATGCGCGGGGCGACGTCCTCGGCCTTGAGGGCGCGGGAAAAGCCGAAATAGAGGGCGATGGTGATCAGCAGCAGCGGCACGATGGCCCGCAGCAGCTGCGGCGACAGCAGGCTGGCGCACAGCGCGCCGCACAGGCCGGCGATCGCGGCCGCGCCGGCGACCGGCAGGGCGGTCTTCCAGTCGATCAGGCCGCGACGGGCGAAGGCGATCGTCGAGGACAGGGCGCCCATCGAGCCCTGGAGCTTGTTGGTGCCCAGGGCCTGGACCGGCGACAGGCCGGCCAGCAGCAGGGCGGGCAGGGTCACCAGACCGCCGCCGCCGGCGATGGCGTCGAGCGCCCCCGCGAGGGCGGCGACCACGAACAGGCTGGCGATGACGTCGAGATGGACCATGAGCGGCTCATGGTCCCTTTCAGGACGTCAGGCAAAGAAAAAGGGCCCCGAAGGACCCCGTAACTCAGCTCGTCCAGAGGCTGGCCCACTGGTGGGCGCGATCCTGCTTGGAGTTGGTCGTCTTGCCCAGGGCGCGGAGCTCATCGCGGGCTTGCGCCTTCTCTTCCTTGCGGACGCGTTGCTCGGCGGCTTCCAGAGCCTTGCGCTCCTTGCGCTCGGCGCGCCGGACGGCGGCGATTTCTTCTTCGCGCGCCAGGGCTTCGAGACGGGCCTTTTCCTTGGCTTCAGCGCGAGCGGCGCGGACAGCTTCGAGTTCGGCGGCGCGTTGCTCTTCGCGCTTGTCGAAATCGGGGTCCTGGACCGTCGGCTTGGCCTTGAACTTAGCCAGCATGGCCTTCTTGGCTTCCTGCTGCGAGGAAATGCGATCGGCGAATCCGGTGTTCTTCAGGTGCGACATGAATCTTCGTATTGTTTGGAGGCGGCGGCTCTAAACCCCAGATCGACGAAAAAATCAATGCGTCATCGGGTTCCGCCCCACCTTGCCTAGAGGGTGTGGCGCCAAGAGAACGCCCGGGATGTAGGAAGCCGTTCCCGCTTTGGATAGGGGCGCGACGGAATGACCGACCGAATGAAAAGGGGATGGTTTTGCCCCTCCTTGAAACCGAGGGCGAAATCCTTAAGTATTCCCGTTACTTGGCCCGCGAAGCGCTCACCTTGACGCACCGCAGCGAGGTCTATAGGTTCCGCGCCGATCAAGCCGGCCGGAAATGCGCCATTTTTGGCGCGCCCGCGGCGTTTTCGGACCTGCCGCTCCCATGCCCAAGGCCGACGAACCGAACGACAAGGCTCTGAATAGCCTCGACGCTCGGCTCGACGCATTTGAGGCGAGGAAGGCGGCGGAGAAGCCGGTGAAAGCCGCGTCCGAAAAGGCCAACCAGGACGGCTATCGCCTCCTGGCGGATTTGATCGGGGGCGTATTGGTGGGTATCGGCTTCGGCTGGCTTCTCGACCACTACGTCCACACGAGCCCCTGGGGCATGGTCGGCGGTCTGCTGATCGGCCTGGGGCTCGCGATATTCTCCATCGTCCGCAAGGCGATGAAACTGAGCGCGCAGGCGTCGGCGCCGTCCCCTCAAGGGAATGCCGACGGACACATGGGAGACGGGCCAACCGTCCCCAAGCAGAAGAGAGACTAGGGCCTATGGCCGATCCGATGCACCAGTTCCAGATCCAGAAGATCGTGGAACTGCCCACCGTGACCGTTCCCGGCCTCGGCGCGATCGACCTGTCGATCACGAACTCCGTGGCCGCGATGATGCTGGCCGCCCTGCTGGTCATCACGTTCTACAGCCTGGCCGCGCGCAAGGCCGTCATCCCGGGCCGCCTGCAGGCGGTGGGCGAGATGCTCTACGGACTGGTCGATGGGCTCGCGGAGTCGATCATCGGCCACGAGGGCAAGAAGTTCATGCCCTTCGTCTTCACGCTGTTCGCCTTCGTGCTGTTCATGAACATCCAGGGCATGTTCCTGGTGTTCACCGCCACGTCGCAGCTGGCCGTGACCCTGACCCTGGGCCTGATGGTCATCCTGACCGTCGTCGCCGTCGGCTTCGCCAAGAACGGCCTGAAGTTCTTCAAGCTGTTCGCGCCGTCGGGTGTTCCCCCGGTGCTGTACATCCTGCTGGTGCCGATCGAGATCCTGTCGTTCCTGATCCGTCCGATCACCCTGGGCCTTCGTCTGTTCGGCAACATGCTGGGCGGCCACGTCGTGCTGAAGATCTTCGCCGGCTTCGTGATCGCCCTGGGCGGTCTCGGCGTGCTGGGCTGGGCCGGTTCGGCCCTGGCCCTGACCTCGGTCGTCGCCCTGACGGCCCTCGAGTTCATGGTGGCCTTCCTGCAGGCCTTCGTGTTCGCGGTGCTCGCCTGCGTCTACATCAACGACGTCGTGCACCTCGACAGCCACTGATCAACCTTTAGTCTTTCCAACAAATACCCTCTTCAAGGAGTCTCTATCATGGACGCTGCTGCAGCTAAGTACATCGGCGCTGGCCTGGCCATGCTCGGCATGATCGGCGCGGGCATTGGCCTGGGCGTGATGTTCGGCAACTACTTCCAAGGCGCCCTGCGCAACCCGACCGCCGCCGCTCAAGAGCGCCCGATGCTGTTCCTCGGCATGGCTCTGACGGAAGCCCTGGGCATCTTCGCCCTGGTCATCGCCTTCCTGATCCTGTTCTCGTAATCGGATCCCTGGAGCGCGGCGCTTCACCGGAAGCGACGCGCTCCATGCTTTTGTTTTCTCGCGCTTCCTGGAGCGGGCCGGATCACGGCCCGCTCCAAGCGCACTAGCTGAGAGGCGCCTTCGCCCATGGCGACGGAACATCACGGCACGGTCGAGACGACTGAAGCCCCCAAGCACGAAAGCGGCGGCCTTCCGCAGCTGCAGTTCGAGCACTGGGCGGGCCAGATCGTTTGGCTGCTGCTCATCTTCGCCGTTCTCTACGTCGTGCTGTCGAAGGTGCTCCTGCCCCGCGTCAGCGGCGCGATCGACGAGCGCGGCGGCAAGATCGCCGGCGACATCGCCGACGCCCGTCGCATGAAGGACGAGGCTGAAGCCCAGGCTCGCGCCGCCGCCGCCGAAGTGGCCGAGGCTCGCGCCAAGGCCCAGAAGACGGCCGCCGATGCGAAGGCCAAGGCTTCGGCCGAAGCCGCCGAGCGTCAGGCCAAGGAAGAGGCCGCCCTGGCCGAGAAGCTGGCCGCGGCCGAAGCTTCGATCCAGGCCGCCCGCGACACGGCCATGAGCCATGTCCGCGAAGTGGCCCAGGACACGGCCGGCGCGATCGTCGAGAAGCTGACCGGCAAGGTGGCCACCGCCGCCGAGCTGAAGTCGGCCCTGGCCTGAGGAGCTGAAGATGGAACACGAATCCCTGTTCAGCCTCTCGAACCCGGAATTCTGGGTTCTGGTCGCCCTGGTGATCTTCTTCGGCCTGCTGGTCTTCCTGAAGGTCCTGCCGGGCGCGCTGTTCGGCGCCCTCGACGGCTACGCCGCCAAGATCAAGGCCGAGCTCGACGAAGCCCAGCAACTGCGTGAAGAGGCCCAGGCCCTGCTCGCGGACGTGAAGGCCCAACGCGAGGAAGCCGAGCGTCAAGCGACGGGCATGCTGGAAGCCGCCAAGGCCGACGCCAAGCGTCTGGCCGAGGAAGCCAAGGAAAAGCTCGACGAGCAGATCAAGCGCCGCGCCGAGATGGCCGAACGCAAGATCGCCCAGGCCGAGGCGCAAGCCGCCGCCGACGTGAAGGCCGCCGCGGTCGATCTGGCCGCGCAAGCGGCCGAGACCGTCCTGGCCGCCCGCCTCGCCGGCGCCAAGACCGACCCGCTGGTCGATCAGGCCATCGGCCAGATGGGCGCCAAGCTGCAATAGCAGCCGGCTCCATCGGACAAGAACGAGGGCGCGGACCGCAAGGTCCGCGCCCTTTCTTTTTGGGTTCGTCGCCATGGCGCCGGTGACGTCCGGTTGTGTAGACTCGCCTTCCGAAGACGGACTGAAGGACGACGACATGCAGCTGGCGCCCGGCGATCCCGCGCCGATGTTCCGCGCCGTGACGCGCGCCAATCCCCGCTACACGCTGGACACCGTGGCCGGCCGCTACCTGCTGCTGGCCCTGGTCGCGGACGGCGACGACGCCTTCATCGCGGCGGTCGAGGCCCTGATGGCCGAGCAGACCGCACTGCTGACCGGAGACGACCTGGCCGCCTTCGGCGTGCTGCGCGACGCGGGTCGCTGGGCGGCGCGCGCCGACAATCTGCCAGGCTCGCGCTGGATGCTGGACCAGGACGGCTCGGCGACCGCCACCATGGGCCTGGGCGCGTGGTCGGGCTGGGTGCTGATCGATCCCAACTACCGGGTGCTGATGACCCTGCCGGCGGACCAGACCGACCGACTGCGCCAGATCCTGCCCGCCCTGCCCTCGCCCACCACCCATGCCGGCGTCGAACTGTCAGCGCCGGTGCTGGTCGTGCCGCGTGTCTTCGAGCCGGAGGTCTGCCAGGCCCTGATCGCGGCCTACGAGGCCGATGGCGGCATGGCCTCGGGCTTCATGCGCGAGGTGGACGGCAAGACCGTCGAGATCCGCGACGCCAACCACAAGATCCGCCGCGACCTGTTGCTGCCGCCGGGTGAGCTGCGCGACGCCGTCCGAGCCCGGATCCAGCGCCGTCTGGGCCCGCAGATCATCCGGGCCTTCCAGTTCCTGCCGACCCGCATGGAGCGCGATCTGGTGGCCTGCTACGACGCGGCCGACAACGGCTTCTTCCGGCCGCACCGGGACAACACCACCAAGGGCACGGCCCACCGCCGCTTCGCCGTCACGATCAACCTCAACGCCGAGGACTACGAGGGCGGCGACCTGTGCTTCCCGGAGTTCGGGCCCAGGACCTATCGCGCCCCGACGGGCGGGGCGGTCGTGTTCTCCTGCTCGCTGCTGCACGAGGCCCGGCCGGTGACCAAGGGCAAGCGCTACGCCTTCCTGCCGTTCCTCTATGACGAGGCGGCCGCGCAGGTGCGCGAGCAGAACGCCGAGCACGTCGGGATCGAGGGCTACCGCTACAAGGCCGCCAAGCCGGCGGAGACGGCCTCCTAGGCGGCCTTGGCGGGCGTCTTCTTGGCGGAATTCTGGGCCATCTTCCGAGCGACGTACTTCTTGACGCTCTTGCGGGTCTTCTTGAGCAGCCGCCAGCGGGCCCGGCGCAGGACCAGCTTCTCGGTACGGAGCATCTGCTGCCAGACGACCAGCAGGACCTCCGGCTCGCGGCGCATCAGGCGGCGGATCGGGAAGACCAGCTTGGGGTGACGCTTCTGCCAGCGGATGAAGGTCTTCCGCGCCTGGAACGAGTAGCGCAGCACGATCATCAGACCGATGACCAGCAGCGGCAGGCCCAGGTGCCCCGGCAGCGGCGTCAGCACCGCGCCGGCCAGGATCACCAGCGTGCCGAAGCCGATGGCGATCCAGCGGAAGGCCCGGGCGGCGGACTCGCGCAGCAGCAAGGCCAGTCGCGCGCGGCGCCGAACCCTGTGCTTGATGTCGTCGATGGTGGCGACCGCGTTCACCGTGCGTTGCGCTTCAGGGCGCGGAGCTTGAAGGACTTCCGCCAGCGGACCGCCATGCGCCACTTGCGCGGCACGATCAGGCGTTCGACGCGCAGGGCCTGCTGCCAGGCCACCAGCACGACCTCCGGCTCGCGGCGCAGCAGGCGGCGCAGCGGGAAGATCAGCTTGGGGTGGGCGTGCTGGAAACGGACGAACTGCTTACGCGCCTTGAACGAGTTGCGCAGGATCAGCATCAGGCCGACCACGGTCAGCGGCAGGCCCATCGGACCGGGCAGCGGCGCGATCAGTATGCCGCCAATGACCAGCAGCACGCCCAGCGTCACCAGGATGACGCGCAGGAATCGCGCGATGAGCTCACGGGCGAGGTCATCGGCGGTGCGTCGGGCGCGCGGCATGGCGAGTGCGAGAGCAGTCATGGGTGGACGGAACGGGCCTGCGCGCCGCTTGCTCCCTGGAAAAGCCAGTCAGCCCGGATGCGCAACCCCGATATGTGGACCCATGAGGGCGCCGTAAAGGCGCCCTCTGGTCGCAAGGGGGTATGGAATTTGCTATTCAGCTGCGAGTGGCGCCGCTGCAACAGGTTTCCACCTCAACCGGGGCTTGCGGGCCGCCAAGGTTTCATCGAGACGGCGCAGCGGCGCATGGAACGGCGCGCCCTTGAAGCGCTCCGTCTCGCCCGCCTTGGCCGCGCCGGCCAGCAGTCGGAGCGCCTCGATGAAGCGGTCCAGCTCCTGCTTGCTCTCGGTTTCCGTCGGCTCGATCAGCATCGCGCCGTGGACGACCAGCGGGAAGTACATGGTCATCGGGTGGAAGCCCTCGTCGATCATCGCCTTGGCGAAGTCGAGCGTGGTCACCCCTGTGCCTTCCAGCCAGGCGTCGTCGAACAGGGCCTCGTGCATGCACGGGCCGTCCGGGAAGGCCGGGCTCATCACGTCCTTCAGCTGAGCCTTGATGTAGTTGGCGTTGAGGACGGCGTCCTCGGCCACCTGACGCAGGCCGTCGGCCCCGTGGCTCAGCATGTAGGCATAGGCGCGGACGTACATGCCCATCTGGCCGTGGAAGGCGCTCATGCGGCCAAAGGCGGTCGCCGCGCCCTCCTCGCCTGCGTGCTCGACCATCGAGAAGCCGTTGTCGTCGTGGACCAGCCAGGGCGTGGGCGCGAAGGCGGCCAGGGCTTCCGACAGCACCACCGGACCCGCGCCCGGACCACCGCCGCCGTGGGGCGTCGAGAAGGTCTTGTGCAGGTTGATGTGCATGGCGTCGACGCCCAGGTCGCCCGGGCGCACCCGGCCGACGATGGCGTTGAAATTGGCGCCGTCGCAGTAGAAGTACGCGCCCGCCGCGTGGGTCAGACGAGCGATCTCGACGACGTCGCGCTCGAACAGGCCGCAGGTGTTGGGGTTGGTGACCATGATGGCGGCCACGTGGTCGCCGAGCTTGGACTCCAGGTCCGCCAGGTCGACGCGGCCGTCATCCGTCTGGGCGATCTCGACGACGGTGTAGCCGACGAAGGCCGCCGTGGCCGGGTTGGTGCCGTGGGCGCTGGTCGGGGCCAGCACGGTCTTGCGACGGCCGTTGCCGGCCGCCTCGTGGGCGGCGCGGATGGCCAGCAGGCCGCACAGCTCGCCATGGGCGCCGGCCTTGGGGCTCAGCGCGACGGCCGGCATGCCGGTCAGGGTCTTCAGCCAGTGGGCCAGACGGTCCATCAGCTGCAGGGCGCCCTGCACCGTCGACTGCGGCTGCAGCGGGTGGATGTCGGAGAAGCCGGGCAGTCGCGCCATCTTCTCGTTCAGGCGCGGATTGTGCTTCATCGTGCACGAACCCAGCGGATACAGCGCCAGGTCGATGGCGTGGTTCTTCTGGCTCAGGCGCACGTAGTGGCGGACGGCTTCGGGCTCCGACAGACCCGGCAGACCGATCGGCGCGTCGCGCAGCAGGCCGGCCAGGTCGCTCGACGGGGCGGCGGCTTCCGGCAGATCGACGCCGGTCTTGTTCCAGCCGTCCAGCTCGAAGATTAGGGCTTCGTTCTGCAGCAGGCCGCGATTGCCGGTCAGGGTCTCGTGGCCGGTGTCATTGGCGACGCCTTCGGGACGGGTCGGGCGGCCGACGTTGTTCATGCTCATTGGCCCACCGCCTTGCTGAGGATCTTGGCGAAGAAAGTGATGTCGATGTCGAGCGTAGTCTCGGTGGCCGCGACCAGCAGCACGTCGTCCAGGCCCGCGCCGGCGTCGAGGCGCGAGAACGGCACGCCGGCGATGACGCCGTGGCCGGCCAGGGTCTCGACCGTGTCGGCGGCGTTGCGCGGCAGACGGATGGCGAACTCGTTGAAGAAGCGGGGGGTGAGAATCTCGACGCCCGGCACGGCCTTCAGCGCGTCGCGCAGGGCCACGGCCTTCTGGTGGTTCAGGGCGGCCAGTTGGCGCAGGCCGGTCTCACCCAGCAGGCTCATGTGGATCGAGAACGCCAGGGCGCACAGGCCGCTGTTGGTGCAGATGTTCGAGGTCGCCTTGTCGCGGCGGATATGCTGCTCGCGGGTCGACAGGGTCAGCACGAAACCGCGCTTGCCATCGGCGTCGACCGTCTCGCCGCACAGGCGGCCCGGCATCTGGCGGACGAACTTTTCCTTGCAGGCGAAGAGGCCGACATAGGGGCCGCCGAAGTTCAGGCCGTTGCCGATCGACTGGCCCTCGGCCACGGCGATGTCGGCGCCCATTTCGCCGGGCGACTTCAGCAGGCCGTACGAGACGGCCTCGGTGGTCACCACGATCAGCAGCGCGCCGGCCGCGTGGGCGGCCTCTGCGATCCTGGTGACGTCCGTGACCGTGCCGAACACGTTCGGGGTCTGGACGACCACGCAGGCCGTGTCAGCGTCGATGGCGGCGATCACCGCGTCCTCGGCGTCGACGGCCGCGGGCATGGCCTGGGTCGAAACGCCGGCCGCGTGGGCCAGGGTCTCGATGGTCTCGATATAGTGCGGGTGGACGCCGCCCGACATCACCGCCTTGTTCGGCGGGTGACGCGCTGGGCCATCATCACGGCCTCGGCCGCGCCGGTCGAACCGTCATAGAGCGAGGCGTTGGCCACCTCCATGCCGGTCAGGGCCGCGACCTGGGTCTGGAACTCGAACAGCACCTGCAGGGTGCCTTGCGCGATTTCCGGCTGGTAGGGCGTGTAGCTGGTCAGGAACTCCGACCGCTGGATGATATGGTCGACCGTGGCCGGCACGTGGTGGCGATAGGCGCCGGCCCCGCAGAAGAACGGTCCCTCCCCCGCCGAACGGTTGCGACGGGCGAGGCCCGCCATCTCGCGCTCGACTTCGATTTCGCCGGCGTGCAGCGGCAGGTCGACGGTTCCGGCGCGGCGAGCCGAGGCCGGCACGTCGATGAACAGGTGGTCGATCGACTTCACGCCGATCGCGCCGAGCATCTCGACGCGGTCTTCGGGGGTCAGGGGGAGGTAACGCATTGATCTGCTTTCGTGGGGTCGAAAGTTAGAGGGTGCTCAGGAAGGCTTCGTAGGCGTCGCGGTCCATCAGGGCGTCGACCTCGGCCGGGTTCGACAGCTTGATCTTCGCGAACCAGCCGCCGCTTTCCGGCAGGGCGTTGACGGTTTCCGGCGCATCGCCCAGCTCGGCATTGCCTTCGACGACTTCGCCCGACACCGGGGCGTAGACGTCCGAGGCCGCCTTGACGCTTTCGACGACGGCGAGGTTGTCGCCTTGCTTCACGGTCTTGCCGGCTTCCGGCACTTCCACGAACACCACGTCGCCCAGTTGCTCCGCGGCGTAGGCGGTGATGCCGACGGTGGCCACGTCGCCTTGGACGATGACCCATTCATGATCTTTGGTGAAACGCATCTCTGTCGGCCCTTGATTAGAGTTTGCGGACGTAACGGTTCGGCACGAACGGCGTGGCGACCACTTCGGCGGCCGCCTGCTTGCCTCGCACGATGACTTTCAACTTCGTCCCGATCGCGGCATAGGCCGGCGGGGCGAAACCGATGGCGATGGGGAAGCCGAGCGAGGGCGCGAAGCCGCCGCTGGTCACCTTGCCGATGACATTGCCTTCTTCGTCGGCGATCTCGGCGCCTTCGCGGGCCGGAGCGCCTTCCAGCACCTTGAGGTTCACGCGGACACGCGACAGCTCGCCGGCCAGTTCCTTGGCGATCCGGGCCGCGCCCAGATAGTCGCCGGCCTCGCGGCGCGACTTGCCGACGGCGAAGTTCAGCCCGCCCTCGATCGGCGAGACGGTCTCGTCCAGGTCATGGCCGTACAGCGGCAGGCCCGCCTCCAGGCGCAGGCTGTCGCGCGCGCCCAGGCCGATCGGCTTGACGCGCTCGTCGGCCAGCAGCGTGTTCCAGATGCGCTCGGCGGCGTCGGCCGGGACCGAGATCTCGTAACCGTCCTCGCCGGTATAGCCCGAACGCGAGATGATCGCATCGACGCCGAAGGCGGTCAGGGCGACGGTGTCCATGAACACCATCTGCGCGGCTTGCGGCACATGGGCGGCCAGCGCGGCGGCGGCTTCGGGACCTTGCAGCGCCAGCAGCGCGCGGTCCTCGAGACGAGTCACCGTGGCCTCGCCGGCCAGGGCTTCGGCGATGATCTTGTAGTCGTTGTCCTTGCAGGCGCCGTTGACCACCACGAACAGGCCGTCGTCGTCAGGACGCGCGGTCATCAGGTCGTCGATGATGCCGCCCTCGGCGTTCAGCAGCACGCCATAGCGCTGCTTGCCCGGCTTCAGGCCCTGATAGTCGGCCGAGACAACCTTCTCGAAGCTCTTGGCGGGGTTCTCGCCCCGGATACGGGCCTGGCCCATGTGCGAGACGTCGAACAGGCCGGCGTGCTCGCGCGTCCAGAGGTGCTCTTTCAGCACCCCGTCCTTGTACTGCACCGGCATGGAATAGCCGGCGAACGGCACCATGCGCGCGCCCAGCGCCACGTGGGCGTCGAACAAGGGGGTCTTCTTGAGGTCTTGATCGGACACGGTGCGGGCTCCAAGCGGGGTCGGCGAGACGGTCGGCTCTCGCCGACTGGTCGCGCCCCCGCTGTCCCTTAGGCCTGAGAGATTCCGGCCGCTTCCCTCGGGAAGACAGCCTTGCTCCTTCGGCGAGCCGCCCTTTCGGGAGGCTTCTTTCCAGCGTTCCTAAACCCGCGCGGTCCTTTTGCCTGAGCGTTTCCGGGGCGGTTGCGCCTTCGGCCTCGGGACGAATCCCGATGTCTCCCGCTGGGGTCGTCGGCTCTTTGGGCGACGGGGCGACGCGAGTCAACGGCGGACGTGAGCGCTCGCCCGATGATTGCGAACAATACAAGAACATGCTCAGACTTGAAATCGCAAAATGCGACTTCAAGAGCCGCCATGACCAAGCCCGTTTATTCGTCCGACACCGTTGCGCCACCTCAGCTTTTCGAGGCCCGTGGCTATTCGGTGGTTCTGGATGCCGATGTAGCCAACCTCTTTCAGGTGGAAACCAGAAGCCTGAACCAGCAGGTTCAGCGCAATGCGCAGAAGTTTGACGGCTTCGCATTCCGGCTCTCAGAGGAAGACCTCTCGAACTTGAGATCACAAAATGTGATCTCAAGTGACGGACATGGTGGCCGACGGTACCGGCCCTACGTCTTCACCGAGCATGGTGTCGTCATGGCGGCGACCGTCGTGAAGTCCGAACAGGCCATCGCGGCTTCACGGTTCATCATCGAGGTCTTCGTCGAGGCGCGGCGCAAGGCGCCCGACGGCAGTAATCTGCCCAGCCTGATAGACTCGCGCCGACTGATACCGCTCGAGGCCGAAGTCCGCGCCGGACTGATGGGCAAGCTCAACGACGCCCTGGGTCGCGTACTCGACGCCATTGCCGATCCAGTGGCCCAGACCAGCGTCCGCGACGAGGCCCGAGCCCTGGCCGCCGAGGGCTTGGCCAGCCTGAAGGAATACCTTCGCAAGGCCGGCGTGCAGAACGAGAAGACCCTGGCCGAGGTCCGCAAGCTGCTGGCCGAAGCCGAAGCGGTCGAGGCCGAGACCGCCCTGCGCGCCACCGAGAACCAGCATCGCCAGTTGGCCCTCCTGGCCAAGCAGCTGCGCCTCGTCCTCGTCGCCCAGCAGTCCCTCGAACGCGGCGGCGTGGAGGACCTGCTGGGCGTGCTGAAGGACCTGGAGCGGGCCTAGAGCCCGAAGCCGCCGAACCAGTCGTCTTCGCCGATCGGCGGGCCGGGCGGGATAGCGACCTTGGCCTTGCCATCCTCGATCAGGGAAGCCAGGCGGTCGCCGCTTTCGTCGGACACTACGCCGGCCAGGGCGCGGGCCTGGGCACTGTCGGCGGCGTCGCCGGTGGTGACGGCTTTCAGCCCCTTGCCCCAGTCAGCCAGGCGCGCGCGGATCACGGCGGCGGCGGTCGGCGAGAGGTCCTTGTCGCCCAGGGCGTTGGCCAGACTGACCACCATCCGCTGGCGGACGCGGCGGGCCAGTTCGGCTTGGCGACCGGTCGCCTTGCCGTCGAAGGCGGCGAAGGCCAGGGCCTTGTCCATCAGACCCTCGACGCCCGGCTGGGCGGCGTCGCGGCGCTTGGCCTCCATCAGGCGGTTCAGGCGCACCGGCGCGAAGAGATCGCCCCAGACCAGGTCGGCGGCGACGTCGGCGGTCGCCGGCAGGTCGAAGACCGGGCTCTGTCCGAAGGTCTCGATGTCGTTGGCCTTGTCGTTGCCCTGCGACTGGCCCGAGGTCAGGACGTCGAGGGTCTTGTCCGACAGGTCCAGCGCGGCCGGCGTGATCGTGCGCAGAAGAGCGTCGATGGCGGCGGCCTGGCGGGCGGCCGGGACGACCTTGCTGGCCTCGTGGCCGTCGCCCTCGGCGCCGTAGGTGAAGTCGATCCCGCCGACCAGCTTGGACGTGGCGTCCACTTGGTAGCGATGGAAGATGTAGATCGGCACGACGATGCGGCGCAGGTCCGCCACAGACGCGCCTTTGGGCAGGTTACCCAGGCCGAAGCGGTCGAGGGCGATCTTGCGCACCGCCATCAGGTGGTCGAGCTCGGCGACCGGGTCGGAGCCATTGTCCCAAACCGCGCCGATCGGCTGGGCCGTGTCGGCGGCGCGGGCGTCCTCGTCGGAGACATAGCGCAGGCCGTCGGCCTGGCTCTTGTCGGCCTTGGCCTTCAGCCATGCCTTCTCGTCGACGCCGGCCGGAGCCACGCCGTACAGCCAGTCGATCACGAACTTGTCCCAGCTACCGACGCCGCGCCCATAGGCGTCGGAGAAGTCGAGCTGGCCGTTCTTGATGGCGATGCGCGGGGCCGGATAGTCCATCACCGAGGCGCGATCGCCGTAGGTGCTGGCGGCGAAGTTGTGCTGCAGGCCGATCGAGTGGCCGATCTCGTGCGGGGCCAGCTGACGCAGACGCGCCAGCGAGATCTCGATCGGGTCGTTCGGACCGCCTTTACCGGTCTTGTCGGCGCCTTCCAGCCCCTCGAAGATCAGCCGGTCCTGGCGGACGCGCTGCGAGCCCAGCAGCACGTCACCCTTGATGATCTCGCCGGTGCGCGGATCGACCACCGCATGGCCATACGACCAGCCGCGCGTCTGGCGGTGCACCCAGTTGACGACGCTGTAGCGGGCGTCCAGCGGGCTGACGCCCTCGGGCAGCAGCTCGACCTTGAAGGCGTCGATGAAGCCGGCGGCCTCGAACGCCTGGTTCCACCAGCGGCCGCCCTCGATCAGGGCCGAGCGCACCGGCTCCGGCGCGGCGCGGTCGACATAGAAGATGATCGGCTTCTTGACCGGCGAGCGGGCGGCGGTCGGGTCGGTCTTTTCCAGGCGGAAGCGATGGACCAGACGATAGACCAGCGGCTCGTTCAGCGGCGCGGAATAGTCGGCCACCGTGTGGTCGATGACGCCGACGCGCGGGTCGTTCTGGCGGGGCGTGTAGCCCGGCTCCGGCAGGGCCACGAACGAGTGGTGCAAGGCCAGGGTGACGTTGCGCGGATCGGGGACGATGCCGCGCACCTCCGAGCCCGGATCGTCGCCGACGAAGGTCTCGACCGCTTCCAGCTCGACGTTCAGGGGGAAGACGTTCACCGCGCCGGTGTCGGCATAGGACAGGCCGTCGTTCAGGCGGAAGTCACCCTGCTTGCTGCGCTTGAGGGTCTTGGCGACGCCCTGGGCGTCACGGGTGAGGAAGCTGGTCACATCGACCAGCAGGCCGCCGTCCGGGCTCTCGGCCTCGATGACGTTCGACCAGGCGCTGGAGATCGGGAACGAGTCGGCCACCGCCTTCTGCTCGTCGACCGAGCCGCGCGCGGCCGAGAAGCCCCAGTTCTCGAACTGGGCGATAACCTTCCCGCCCACGCGGCGGAAGGCGATGATCTGTGTATCGCCCGGGGCCGAACGATCCAGGCCCGTCGGGTTAGAACCGAGGCCCGACCGCAGATAGGTCTGGTAGATGTAGCGCCCAGCGATCCCGTCCGCGCCCGGCTTGGGCAGCAGCACGAGGATCTTGCCGTCCTTCTTGTCGACGAAGACCGGCAGCAGGCCGTCTTTGCGCTCCAGGCCGGCGGTGGCGTCCGCGTATTTGTCCGCTTTGGGCTTGGCCTTCTCGGCGAAGGCTGGCGCGGCGATCGCGCTGACACAGACGCTCGCCATCAACATGGCGACCACGGACTTCTTCATGACCCCTCCCGACGCACATACAAGCGCGGCCGGGACTGTCGTGCGCCCTCGCGGCGATTGCAACCGCCGCGAGGAGCTCGGGATCTACATCCGCTCCGGCGCTTCGATGCCGAGCAGGTCCAGGGCCAGTTCCAGCTGGCGGCGGGTGGTCTCGGCCAGGGTCAGGCGCGAGGCGCGCAGCTCTTCGGTGTCGGCACTCATGATCGGGCAGGCCGCGTAGAACTTCGAGAACGACTGGGCCAGCTTGTAGGCGTGCTCAGCCACGAAGTTCGGGGCCTTCTTGTCATAGGCCTCCTGCAGGGCGCCTTCGAAGGCGTCCAGCAGCATGGCCAGGTCACGCTCGGCCGGCTCGTGGATCACGATGCGGCCACCGACGGCGCCGGCTTCGGCGGCGCGGCGCAGCACGCTCTTGATGCGCACCGACTGGTACAGCAGGTACGGGCCGGTCTTGCCTTCGAAGCTGGTGAAGCGGTCGAGGTCGAAGACGTACGAGGTGCCGCGGAAGTTCTGCAGGTCGGCGAACTTCAGGGCCGCGACGCCGACCTTGTGGGCCGTTTCCTCGAAGGCCTCTTCCGACAGCTCGGCGCCCAGGCCGGCTTCACGCAGGCGCTCGCGAGCCTTCTCGCGGGCCATCTCGATCAGGTCGTGCAGCTTCAGGACACCGCCGGCGCGGGTCTTGAACGGCTTGCCGTCCGTGCCGTTCATGGTGCCGAAGCCGATGTGCTCCAGCGAGCCTTCCGTGGCGTAGCCGGCCAGGTAGGCGGCGCGGAACACGGTCTCGAAATGCAGGGCCTGGCGCTGGTCCACGCAGTAGAGGATCAGGTGCGGGTCGAACGACTTGCGGCGGTCCAGGATGGTGGCCAGGTCGGTCGTGCCGTACATGGCCGAGCCTTCCGACGACACCACCAGCAGCGGCGGCACGTCCTGCTTGTCGCCCTCGCGGGCCACGCGGACGATGCGGGCGCCCTGGTCCTCGACCAGCAGGCCCTGGGCCTCCAGCTGATGGACCATGGGCTCGATCAGGTCGTTGACGTCGCTCTCGCCCTTCCACAGGTCGAAGTCGACACCCAGGGCATGGAACTCGCGCTCCAGGGCCACTCGGCTGACATTGACGAAGTGGCGCCACAGCAGGCGGTAGCCGAAGCGGCCGTTCTGCAGTTCGGCGGTCGCCTTGCGGGCCCGTTCCTTGAACGCCGGATCTTCCTTCTGGCGCACCGAGGCGGCCGGATAGATGCGGTCGAGGTCGGCCAGGGTGATGCGGCTCTCGAACTCGGCCATCACCTTGGCCTCGTCGGCCGACGAGAAGCCGCGCGGGGCTTCCGGCAGCTTCTGCATCAAGGCGTTGATGAAGGCGTCCTCGTCCATGATGGCGCTGATCAGCAGGCCCATCTGGAAGCCCCAGTCGCCGAAGTGGGCGTCGCCGACCACCTCGTCGCCGCGGAACCGGTACAGGCGCTTGACCGACTCGCCGATGATCGAGGCGCGCAGGTGGCCCACGTGCATCGGCTTGGCCACGTTCGGGCCGGCATAGTCGATCAGCACCCGGCGCGGGCTTTCCAGCAACTGGGCGCCGGCGCGGTCGTCCGAGGCGATCTCGCGGGCGCGGGCCGACAGGGCCTCGTCGCTGACGCGCATGTTGATGAAGCCGACGCCGGCGATCTCGACCGAGGCCAGGCGCGGGTCGCCCTTGAGAATCTCGACGACCTGCACGGCGATCTCGCGCGGATTGCGCTTGGCGCTCTTGGCGGCCGCGAGGGCGCCGTTGCACTGGAAATCAGCCAGGTCGGGGCGGTCGGAGGCGGTGACGCGTCCGAATTCGGGAGGCAGTCCGGCGGCCTGGAAAGCGGCCGCGGCCGCCTCGCTCAGGGACCGCTTCAAATCGTTCATTGCTTGGTAGTCGTCCCTGCTTGGGTCTGGCCCGCTTGCTGGGCCTGGACGGTCTGGCCGGCATTGACGCGGAAGCGCTTGCCGTCACGGTTGAAGGCGGCCATTTCCGGGGTCACGTCGAAGCCGAGCAGGACCTCGAAGTTGCTGCCGCTGACCTTGTCGTCGGCGCGCGGAATGGTGATCTGCTCGATGGTCTCGGTCGCGTAGGCGCGATCCTGGCCCGCGGCGAAGTTCACCGGCAGGTCGAAATATTCCTTGGCGATCACCGACTGGTTACGCTCGGTGACGGCGACCCAGTAGCGATAGACGTGCTTGTCGCCGACGGCCGTCGGGCCGCGGCCCAGCTGGAACAGCGCCTCGATGCGGATCTTGATCGGCTCCTGGGCCTTGTAGGCGCAGCCCGAGGCGATGCTCTGGATCTCGCCCGTGAAGCCGGCCTGGTTGGCCGCTTCCTTGCCGTCCTTGAACTCGACATAGCGGCTGGCGTCGTACAGCACCTTCACATAGGGGCACGGGCCGGCGTTGCGCAGTTGCTGCAGCGGCGCCTTGGGCTGGTTCCACTCCTCGTCGCGCTTCTTCTTCTTGGCCGCGGCGCCGTCGTCGTCGGGACCGCCACCTTGGCCACCGCCGCCGGGTCCCATCTGCGCGTGGACAGTCGTCGCCGTCGCGACGAACGAGACGGCCATCAGGGCGCTGATGGCGATCGGAAGAATACGGCGCATGAAACGTCCGGTTCGAGAAAAAGAAGAGCCAAGCGGGACCATGCGGGCCCTTCGGCGTCATGCAGCCTGATAAAGGCATATGCGTGACGTCGCAACGACGCAGACTCCTGGCGCCGGGCCGTCCAAGCGACTAGTTTCCGCGCCATGAACGCCCAGACCCCGATCCGTCGCCCGATCTCGCTCGTGCTCGCCAGCCCGCGCGGCTTCTGCGCCGGCGTGGATCGCGCCATCCAGATCGTCGAGCGCGCCGTCGAGAAGTTCGGCGCCCCGGTCTATGTCCGCCACGAGATCGTCCACAACCGCCACGTGGTCGATCGCCTGAAGGCGCTGGGCGCGGTGTTCATCGAGGAGCTCGAGGAAGCCCCCGACGACCGCCCGGTGGTGTTCTCGGCCCACGGCGTGCCCAAGTCCGTGCCGGCCGAGGCCAAGGCCCGCCAGATGATCTATCTGGACGCCACCTGCCCGCTGGTCTCCAAGGTCCATGTCGAGGCCCAGAAGCACTTCGACGCCGGCCGCGAGATCGTGCTGATCGGCCACGCCGGCCACCCGGAAGTCATCGGCACCATGGGCCAGCTGCCCGAGGGCTCGGTCACCCTGATCGAGGACCTCAAGGACGCCGCCGCCTGGGAGCCGAAAGACGCCGCCAACGTCGCCTTCCTGACCCAGACCACCCTGTCGGTCGACGACACCGCCGACATGGTGGCCCTGCTGCGCGAGCGCTTCCCCGGCATCGCCGCCCCGCACAAGGAAGACATCTGCTACGCCACCACCAACCGCCAGGATGCGGTCAAGCACCTGGCCGAACAGGCCGAGCTGGTGCTGGTGGTCGGCTCGAAGAACTCGTCCAACTCGGTGCGCCTGATGGAGGTCGGCCTGAAGGCCGGCGCCACGGCCGCCCACCTGATCGACGACGCCACCGGCATCGACTGGACCTGGTTCGACGGCGTCTCCCGCGTGGGCCTGACCGCCGGCGCCTCGGCCCCGGAAGACCTGGTGCAAGGCGTCATCGACGCCATCTCGGCCCGCTTCGACACCACCGTCGAGGAACTGGTCGAGGCGCGGGAGACCATCACCTTCAAGCTGCCAAGGCTGCTGACGGCTTAGACGACGCGGGTTCGCAGCCAGTCGGTGAGGGCGGGAATATCGAGTTCACCCCGCGCGACCGCGAGCATCGCTTGGGTTGCGTCGCCGCCTTCCGCAATCAGCCTCAACCCGTTGTCGTCGAGAAACAAGCCGAGCGCCATGAACGCCGCGCGCTTGTTGCCGTCGATGAACGGATGGTTCGATGCAATTCCCACCGCATAGGTGGCGGCAAGTTCGACCAAGTCAGACACGCCTTCGTAGGCATAGCGGTTGAGCGGCCGAGCCAACGCCGACTTGAGAAGATTGATATCCCGCACACCGCTAGCACCGCCCGTCTGACGCAGGACTTCGTCGTGGAGCATCAGGAGAAGCTCCTCATCCATCCATAGCGGCTCGGGCATCGCTATTTGGCGAGATCTTCGAACGTCGACCGATAGCGATCGAGGAACGCACGACCGCGTTCAAACCGCTCGTCGAGGCTGGGTTGCTTGGAGATCACGAGTTGATCGCCTTCGGCTTCGGATACCACGAAGACGTCCCCAGGCTGAGGCGCCAGACGCACTAGGGCTTCGTCGTTCGGCACGAGGACCACGTCGTCACCTTGCTGCTCGGCTCTGAGAACGATCATCGGTCACTCCTTCCCCGCGAACATAACATGATCGTCCGAGCGGCGACAGGCACGCCCCCTTGACCGCCAGCGCCCTGTCCCGCATCCCGACGCCATGGCCGTCTATACCGACATCACCGACGCTGAACTCGAAGCCTTCCTGGGCGGATACGACCTGGGCGCCCCGCTGGCGTTCAAGGGCATCGCCGAGGGGGTGGAGAACTCCAACTTCCTGCTGGAGACGGAGAAGGGCCGCTATATCCTGACCGTCTACGAGCGGCGGGTGAAGGCGGAGGAGCTGCCGTATTTCCTGAACCTGCTGACCTGGCTGGCCGACAAGGGCTATCCCAGCGCTCGGCCGATCGCGGACCGCAACGGCAAGACCCTGGCGACCTTGCGCGGCAAGTCCGCCGCCATCGTCGAGTTCCTGCCCGGCCTGTCGGTGCGCAAGCCGACCGTCGCCCACTGCCGCGAGGCCGGCGAAGGCCTGGCCTGGCTGCACCTGGCCGGCGAGGGCTATCCCGGCCGCCGCGCCAACGACCTGGGCCAAAGCGCCTGGTCGCCGCTGTTTTCCAAGCATCGCAAGGCGGCCGAGGACCTCAAGCCCGGCCTGTCGGCGACCATCGACAACGACCTGGCGCAGCTGGCCCTGATGTGGCCGCGCAACCTGCCGACAGGCGTGATCCACGCCGACTATTTCCCGGACAACGTCTTCTTCCAGTCGAACGGCAAGTTCGCCGCGGCGATCGACTTCTATTTCGCCTGCGAGGACAGCTACGCCTACGACGTGGCCGTGACCCTGAACGCCTGGTGCTTCGAGGCCGACGGCAGCTTCAACATCACCGCCGCCAAGGCGCTGCTGAACGGCTATGAGCGCCGCCGGCCGCTGAGCCCGGCCGAGAAGGAAGCCCTGCCGATCCTGGCGCGCGGCGCGGCGATCCGCTTCTTCCTGACCCGCCTGGCCGACTGGGGCTCGACGCCCGCTGGGGCCCTCGTCAGGCCCAAGGACCCGCTGGAGTACGAGCGCAAGCTGGCCGTCCACCGCGAGGGGCTCGTGCTGTTCGCATGACGCCCAAGGTCACGATCTATACCGACGGCGCCTGCAAGGGGAATCCCGGCCCGGGCGGCTGGGGCGCCATCCTGTTCTACGGCGACAAGAAGAAGGAAATCTGCGGCGGTGAGCCGGCGACCACCAACAACCGCATGGAGTTGATGGGCGCGATCTCGGCGCTGGAGCTGCTCAATCGCCCCTGCAAGGTCGAGCTGCACACCGACAGCCAGTACGTGATGAAGGGCATCCAGGAGTGGATCAAGGGCTGGAAGGCCCGCGGCTGGAGGACGGCCGACAAGAGCCCCGTGAAGAACGACGACCTGTGGAAGCGGCTCGACGCCGCGCGTGAACGGCACGACGTCGACTGGCGCTGGGTCAAGGGCCACGCCGGCCATCCGCTGAACGAACGCGCCGACGCCCTGGCCAACGAAGGCCTGCGCAAGGCCAATCCGCGCTTCGTCTAGAGGCTGCCCGGCTCGGAGCCCGTCGCGAACGGCAGGCCTTCGTCCTCCCAGCCGGTGATGCCGCCGATCATCAGCTTCACCGGCCGGCCCAGGCGCGCCAGCTTCAGCGCCGCGCGGTCGGCGCCGTTGCAGTGTGGGCCGGCGCAATAGACCACGAACAGGGTGTCGGCGGACCATTGCGCCATCCGCTCGGCGTTGATGTCGGCGTGTCGCAGATGCAGCGCGCCGGGCACGTGGCGACGGGCATAGGCCTCCGGCGAACCGACCACGTGCAGCAGGACGAAATCGACGTCGCCGGCCTTCAAGGCGGCGCCGACGTCGGAGCAGTCGGTCTCCAGCGACAGGCGGGCGGCGAAGTGGGCGGCGGCGTCGCGGAAGGATGCGGCGGGGATTTCAGACACGGTGCTCGGCTTGGGGTTCATGGCGGTCTCCAGCGGTTGATGGCGAGAGACTTGCCCCATCGGCCAGGGTTGCGTTAGCTGGCGAGATCGACAGCGACCGTAAAGATCATGCCAAACCAACCTCTCGTCGTCGCCCTGGCCTATGACGGCCTCTGCACGTTCGAATACGGCGTGGCCGTGGAGCTGTTCGCCCTGCCCCGGCCAGAGATGGGCGCGGACTGGTATCGCTTCGCCACCGCCGCCGTGGAGCCGGGCGACCTGCGGGGCCTGGGCGGTGTTCGCATTGTCGGCGACGGCGGGCTGGAGTTGCTGAGCGAAACCAGCGTCATCGTCGCACCGGGCTGGCGAGGGATGGACCAGCCCGTGCCGGCGCCGCTGATCGAGGCTCTGCGGAAGGCCCACGCCAACGGCGCGCGGCTGATGTCGATCTGCTCGGGGGTATTCGTGCTGGCGGCGACGGGTCTGCTGGACGGCCGACGGGCCACGACCCACTGGCGCTACGCCGACGCCCTGCGCGAGCGCTATCCAGCGATTCAGGTCCAACCGGACGTGCTCTATGTCGACGAGGGCGACCTGCTGACCTCGGCCGGCAGCGCGGCGGGGATCGATCTCGGCCTCCATCTGATCCGCCGCGACTTCGGGCCCGAGGCCGCCAACACCGTGGCCCGCCGTCTGGTCGTGCCGCCGCATCGCGATGGCGGCCAGGCCCAGTTCGTCGAGCGGCCCGTGCCCGTGGCGCACGAGGCCTCGCGGCTGGGGCCGATCCTCGACCGCATGCGCGCCGACCTGACCGGCGACCACACCATCAAGGCCCTGGCCGGCGCGGCGGGGATGAGCGAGCGGACCTTCCTGCGTCGATTCGAGGCCGCCACCGGCGAGACGCCAGCCCGCTGGTTGCTGGCCGAGCGGCTGAACCGGGCGCGGGACCTGCTGGAGACTTCGCCGGCCGGGATCGAGCAGGTGGCCGAAGCCGTGGGTTTGGGCGCGCCGGCCTTGCGGCATCATTTCCGCCGGCAGTTCTCGACCACGCCCGGCGCGTACCGGGCGCGGTTCGCGCGGGCTTAGAGCTCGACGACCAGCTTGCCGTCGGTCGTGCCAACCAGGGCCGCGAAGGCCTCGTCGACCTGGTCCAGCGTGAAGCGGCGCGGGTCGAGACGTGGGACCAGCTTCCCGGCTTCGACCAGGGCGGTCGCCTGGCGCAGGATCTCGCCGTGCGCGGCCAGGCCCTCGCCGGTCAGCAGCGGCAGCAGGGTGAAAACACCCGAATAGCTGGCCGCCTTGAACGACAGCGGACCCAGGGCGACCGAACCCCAGCCCAGGCTGGAAACCACATGGCCGTTGCGGGCCACGACGCCGAAGGCGACGTCCAGGGCGCCGACCGTGTCGTAGACGATGTCGAAAGTCTCGATGATCGGCGTCTCGCGGTCGAGGAATCGCGCGCCCAGGCGCTCGACGGTCTCGCGCTTGGCGGCGTTGTCGATAGCGGTGACCACCGCGCCTCGCGCCTGGGCGATCTGGATCGCGGCGAGGCCGACGCCACCCGCACCGATCACCAGCACCGACTGACCGGCGGAGACCTTGGCGCGATCGACCAAGCCCTCCCAGGCAGTGATCACCACCAGCGGCAGGGCGGCAGCCTCGCGGGCGGTCAGGTTGGCCGGAGCCTTGGCCAGCAGGCGGGCGTCGACCACCTGATAGCCGGCCAGCGCGCCTTGATGGCCACCGACACCGCCGGTCAGGCCATAGACCGCGTCACCGACCCGGAAACCTTCGACGCCAGGGCCGACGGTCTCGACGACACCGGCCATGTCCAGGCCCAGCACGGCCGGGGCCGGCTGGTGGGCGTGGGCGGCCTGGCCGACGCGGATTTTACCGTCCAGCGGGTTGAGGCCGGCGGCGGTAACATGGACCAGGACTTGGCCCGCAGCCGCGACGGGCTTGGCGATCTGCGTCAGGCGGAAGGGCGCGTCATAGGCCTCGAGGACGGCGGCGCGCATCGTGGAAGGGGCTTGGGTCATGGAAGACCTCCGTTGAAAGCGCCCTCCAGATAGACCCTGACCGCTTGTTTGAAATCCAACGATGCCGCATCACTTCCATTCAGATTTGAATGGGCGCCCTAGAAAGCGATTGGGCCGATGATGGACTGGACGAAGTAATCATAAATATCAAATGCTTACGGGGTGTCGTGAACTCATCGTGTACACTCGGGCGTCGTGCCCTGGCGTCGGTTCGCGGGCAGCGGCGTATTTGGGTCTGTTAGACTGGGCGAACAGGAAATCTATCGGCGACACGGAAGTCGGCGCGACCGCCCTCAGGACTTCCTCTTCTGGGCCAGCTTTGCTTCGCGCTGCCGGCGCTCCGCGAGAATTTGATGTCGCCGGTGATCGCTCATCTTCTTCCACTGCCGGATCTCCTCCGTCGTTCGGAGACAGCCGACGCACATGTCGGATCTTCGATCGAACTGGCAGATGTCCAGGCAGGGGGAGGGGGCGGCCATGACGCTCTTTGGGAAAAGGCCGGAGCTGGGCGTTGCGCGCCCAGCTCCGGGAGGGCTAGCGCAGGATCGCCTGCAGGGAGGTGATCGCCATGATCAGGCCCACAACGGTGATCACCGCGCTCGAGGCATAGGGCGCCTTGCGGGCGAATGTGGCGAATGCGCCTGAGAAGCGCTTCTCAGCGTGCCGGACGCCCAGGGCGGCGACCACACCGACCGTCACCATCGTCACAGCCAGGCCGATCGAGAAGCAGAGCACGAGGGTCGCGCCCAGAGCGACTTGCTTCAGCTGCAAGCACAGGAGCAGCACGGTGATGGCGGCCGGGCAGGGGATCAGGCCGCCGGTCAGGCCAAAGAGGATGATCTGCCCGGTGGTGACCTCTCGGCCCGCGAAGCGGCGCTTGATGTCGTTGGCGTGGGCGCGCTCGTGGGCGTCTTGATAGCTTGGATCATTGACGTCCAGGCCGCCGTGATCGTGACCGTGATCGTGGTGGTCATGGTCGTGCTCGGCGAACGTCACGTCGAAGTCGTGAGCATGGTGGCCATGGGCGATCGACAGGCGGGCCTCGAAGGCGTGCGGCTCTGGGATGGTCTCTTTTGACTCCAGAAATCCGACGCGGTCAGCGAACGAAAAGACCTGCACCGTGCCGTCCTCACGGGTCGTGGTGACGGTGACCTCGCGTGGGCTGGGGAGCAGGCCTTTGACGGACGCGATCCGGAAGCACGGCTGGACCCCGTCCTCATAGATACTGAGCGCGACGGCGCCGTGCCCAGTGTCGATACGATGGGTCTCGTCGTGGCCATGCTGATGGTCGTGTTCGTGCGCTTCAGCCTGACCCTCCCGCCAGGTGCGCCAGATCATCCAAGCCGCGACACCCAGAATGATCAACGCCGAGATCAACTGCAGCCACGGCTCGGACGCGTTCACGTCGAGATTGCGACCAAAGTAGAGGCCGGCCAGACCGATCGCCCAGACAATCGCCGTGTGGGAGAGGGTGGCCGACAAGCCCAGCAAGATTGCCTGCCAGACGGTGCCGCGGACGGCGACGATGAAGGCGGCCATCATCGTCTTGGAATGCCCGGGCTCCAGGCCATGCAGTGCGCCCAGCAGCAGCGCTGATGGGATGAAGAGCCAGGCGTGGGCCGTGCCCTGGGCGAAGAGTTCAGCAAGCGGTGTCATGGGAAGCTCTGGTCACAGGGCGGGAAGTTCGAAGGGGTTTAGGCAAGCGGCATCCGTCGCGCGGACCCGATGGACCGCGCGTCCTCGACGCCAGGTGAGACGGCGCTATTTCGCGTAGCGACGTATGGCGGCGATGACTTCGTCGGCGCCCTGCAGGCGCGCCGCGTCGTCGAGATGCGGCGCGGCGACGTGCTCCCGTAGGTGCGCCTCCAGAATTTCGTCCATCAAGCCGTTCACGGCGCCGCGGATCGCCGCGACCTGCTGTAGGACGGTGGCGCAATCGACGTCGGCCTCAAGCGCACGGTCGACGGCGGCGAGCTGACCGGAGATGCGGCGAACTCGGGCGAATAGGGCAGTGTTCGTTGATAGGTGCGACATAGGGTACTCCCCTAGGGTATATTTTGGATCGCGGCAATGCTGGAACGATGGCTGTCAATGAATGCCGCCCTCGCCGCCTTCTTGCCGGAGGCGTTGTCGCACGGGTTGACCTGCTCCCGATTGCGAAGCTTCGCCGTACAGGACATGGTTGTGGCATGAAGCCTGCCGCATCCAAGCCGCGCCCAAATCTACCGCCGCTGCCGAGGTGGGCGCAGCCGGCGCTCCAAGGCCTGGCATTCTGGATCGGCCATAGAAGGGCGCTCTATAGCGATCACCCGCTGGCTGAGGCCGCGCTGGTTGCCGAGCTGTGCAACCTCATCCAAGCCCACCTGCCAAAGAAGGAGCGGCAGCTCAGGTGCGAAGTTCAATACTCGCACCTCAACGTCAAATCCGGGGTGATGGGGCCGTTCGCGAGAATGGACCTGCTGATCTCAGCTCGCCCCACGCCACAAAATGATCAATTCACGCCGCTCATCGTGATCGAGGTGAAGCGGTACGGCGCAAACAAAAAACTGATCGACGCGGATTTGCAGCGACTAGCCGCCGTCAAGTTGGCCCGGCCGGAAATGCGGGCCTTCCTGGTCGTCGTCGCCGAAGCATCCCACCCCAAGGAGTATGTGAGCGGCGAAGGGGAGGCGATCATCAAGTCGCAGCCCGTGCCGAACACGGATTTCATTTTCCGGGTTCGCCGGGTCCTGAAGGCCTCTCCTTCCTTCAGCACGGATCAGATCGACAATGCCCAATTTGCTTGCCTGATCGAGGTGCTGCCCAAGCCGCCCCGGCCTCCGAAGCCGGCCAAACCGCTGAGGTTGATCAAGCCGGTTAAGAAGCCGATTCCACGCTGAGGAAGTTGTTGCTTACCCGGAGCCGGCGACTGCCGCGCGGCGGTCGCGATAGCCTCCGCGACGTTCGTTGGACGCCAGTTCGACAACCGATCCTTCAACCGCCAACTCTGTCTGGATTGTCCGTGGCTATTCGAACCCCATCATTTCGGCGTCTTTGCCTGATCGTCACCGCCGCACTGGCGCTTTCCGTCGCCGGCGCCTGCGCTTCCAACGCCCAAGAACAGCCAGCGACCACACCGTCCTCGCCTGTCGCCGATGCTGGGCTACCGGCGGCTGCGCAGACCGGCCTCGTCCAAACGCAGGACCAGGCGCGGGATAACGCCGCCAAGGCCTCCGAAGGTTCGACGACCGCACCGGATGCCGCCGGCGAGAAGTCGGACAAGTCTTTCAATTGGACTGCGCTCAGCTCGATAGCAGCGTTTATTGCGTCGCTGGCTGCCGTGTTCGTCGCGCCCTATATGGCTCGCCGCAACGCCGACAAGATGGTGGTGATCAGCGCCCGGGCCGTCGATGTGAGCGAGAAGCAGGCGGCGACGAGCGTCCGGTCGGTCGAGGTGGCTGACAAGAACGCCCAGGCTGCGCTCGAAAATGTGGAGGTGGCCAAAAGGAACGCCGAGGCTACTGCTCGCAACGTGGAGATTGCCGCAACCAATTCGGCCAATCTCGGCATTCACGCCGTCGCCCGCTTGCGCCAGGAGTGGATCAACGACTTGCGGGACCTGATCGCGGAAGTTCACTCCCTGCTGGGGAACTATCAAGATCCCTCTTCGGACGTGATCGAAACAGATCCGGATCGAAAGGACCGAGAAGAGCGGCAGCGGCTGGCCAATACCAAGGTCGCCAAGATCAAGTTGCTGCTCAATCCGACCGAAGTGCCTTCGCGCAATCTCCTGGATGCGATCCGAACCCTCGAAAAGCCCGGCACCCTGAAACAGCGGATGCGCCGCTCCAAATGGCTCATCATTTGGGGCGACATCGTCCTCAAGGAGGAGTGGGACCGGGTCCGCGCAGAACTGACCGGCGCCGACAGGCCAATCCTTGCCCGACGAGAACGGCCGGCGAGATCCTTCTTCGCCGCGGCGCTGCGGAGCGCCCGATCGCGGTAGATCCCAGAGCTATAACCGTAGGGCATGGACCGGTGCTTGGCGGTCAATTGTGTTTCTACCCGGCTGGCCCGAATGTCCCCTTCGAGATCAGTCGAGGGACACCATGAAAGACCTGTCGCGCGTCGTGCACTACCCGGAAGTTTCGCACGAAGGTTATGCCAGCCTGCAGGTGCCGACCTATCGCGCCTCGACCATCGTGTTCGAAGATGCGGACGCCTATTCGAACCGTAAGTACCGGGGTCCTGACGGGTATACCTACGGCCTGCACGGCACACCGACGACCAAGACCCTCGAAGCCTACCTGACCGCGCTGGAAGGCGGCGAGCGCACGGTAATCGTGCCCTCGGGCCAGGCCGGGGCCACCATCGTCTTCCTCACGGTGCTGTTGCCGGGCGACAAGGTGCTGATCCCCGACACCGCCTATCCGCCGGTGCGCGGGTTCTGCGTGAACTACCTCAAGCCGCGCGGCATCGATCACGAGGTCTATGACCCGATGATCGGGGCGGGGATCGCCGACCTGATCGACGAGCGCACTAAGCTCGTCTGGATCGAGTCCCCCGGCTCTACGACCATGGAGTTCCAGGATGTGCCGGCGATCATCGCCGCCGCCCACGCCAAGGGCGCGCTGGTCGGCTGCGACAACACCTGGGCCACGCCGCTGCTGTTCAAGCCCTTGGTCCATGGCGCCGACTTCTCGATGGAGGCCCTGACCAAATATGTCGGCGGCCATTCCGACCTGCTGCTGGGCTCGATCAGCGTGCGCGATGTCGAGCTGTTCAAGGCGCTGAAGGCCACCACCCGGATGATCGGCATCGGCGTCTCGCCCGACGAGGTGCAGCTGGCCATCCGTGGCCTGCAGACCATGGGTGTGCGCCTGGCTCATGTCGGCAAGGTCGGCACGGACCTGGCCCATAAGATCGTCGGCCTGCCAGGCGTGGAGCGCGTGCTGCATCCGGCCTTGCCCGAGTGCCCCGGCCGCGAGTTCTGGGAACGCGACTTCGCCGGGGCCAGCGGCCTCTTTGCCGTGGTGCTGAAGCCGGGTGTCGACGACAAGCTCGGCCCGGCGCTGACCGCGCTCAAGACCTTCACCATCGGCGCCTCCTGGGGCGGCGTTCGCAGCCTGATCGTGCCGATGGACATCCGTCCCGACCGGGTAGCCGTGCCGTGGACGGAAGAGGGGACCATCCTGCGCATCAGCATCGGTCTGGAAGATCCTGAGGATCTGTGGGCCGACCTGGAAGGCCTGTTCGCGGCCTTGGCCTAAGGCGAGCGGAGGGGCGGGGACATGCGCGCACTGGTCTCGATGGTTCTGGCGGCGGGGGTCCTTTGTGGGCTCGGGGCCTGCTTAGAGAAGCCCAAGGACAAGTCCGGCGGTGGCGGGGCGACCCTCGCGGCCGTCCGCAAGCGCGGCTACGTGATCTGCGGCGCCAGCCCGCTGACCGTCGGCTTCGGCATGCCCGATAAGAAGGGCTACTGGCGGGGCCTGGACGTCGATACCTGTCGTGCTGTCGCGGCGGCGGCCCTCGGCGACAAGGACAAGGTCCGCTTCGTTCCCCTGACCGGCCAGCAGCGCCTGACCGCCCTGCAGAGCGGCGAGATCGACGTCCTGCCCCGGACCACGACCTGGACGCTGTCGCGCGACGGAAACGGCGTGAACTTCGCCTTCCCCAACTACTACGACTATGTCGGGCTGCTGGTGCCCAAGTCGGCCAAGGTCGGGAACGTCAAAGACTTGGCTGGTGCGTCTGTGTGCGTCCAGACCGGTTCGACGACCGAGGTTACCTTCACCGACGTCTCGCGCCAGTACGGCCTTGGCCTGCACGCCGTGGTGTTCGACAGCGTCCAGGCCACGCGCCAGGCCTTCTTCAGCGGCCGTTGCGACGCCCTGATCACCGACGCCTCGGCCCTGGCCTCGGTTCGCGCCACCCAGGCGGCCAATCCCGACGACTATGTGATCATCCCGGCCAATGACGAGGTCGCGCCGCTGACGCCAGCAGTCCGGCACGGCGACGATCAGTGGTTCGACATCGTCAAGTGGTCGTTCCAGGCCATGCTGATGGGAGAGCAGCTGGGGATCACCTCGGCCAATGCCGAAGCCATGCTGAAATCCGACAGCCCGACCGTCCGCCGCTTCCTCGGCGTCGAGAAGGGTAACGGCAAGGCGCTGGGGCTCAATGAGGCCTTCGCCTACGACGTGGTCCACCAGGTTGGAAACTATGCCGAGGTCTATGACCGCAACGTCGGCAAGGACAGCAAGCTGAAGATCGACCGTGGCCTCAACCGCCTTCAGCGCGACGGGGGGCTGATGGTCCCCCTGGCCTTCAACTGAGCGCGCCCATGTCCGGGCTCGCGCCAACGCAAGGCCGTCTTCGCGGCCTCGTCTATCAAGGCCTGGTGATCCTGGCGCTCGCCGGCGTCGCGGCCTGGCTGGTCGGCAACACGCTGGCCAACCTGGCCAAGCGCGGCATCACCGTCGGCTTCGACTTCGTCACCCGCTCGGCCCGCTTCCCGATCTCTGAGGGCGTGCTGCCCTACCAGCCGTCGGACAGCTTCGCCTGGGCCTTCGCAGCGGGGCTGGCCAACACCCTGATGCTGGCCATCGTCATCGGCGCGGTCTCCACGGCGCTGGGTCTGGTCGTCGCCCTGGCGCGGCGCTCGCAGAACCCGCTGGCGCGCGGCGTCTCCACCGTCTTCGTCGAGGCCCTGCGCAACACCCCGCTCGTGGTGCAGCTCTTGTTCTGGTACGCGCTGGTCACCGTCGGCCTGCCCAATGTCCATGCGGCGTTGAGCCCGATCGCGGGCGTCTTCCTGACGGATCGCGGCCTCTATCTGCCAGGGCTGCGGCTCTCGAGCGCGGCGCTGTTCCTGACGCTCAGCGCGGTCGTGGTGATCGCGGGCGGCGCGGCCTACGCCCGGCGCGAGACCGGCAAGCGTGGGATGATCCTCGGCGGCGTGGGGCTGGTCGCGCTCTCGCTGCTGGGCCTGGCGCTGAAAGCCGGCGTGACCGTCGAGACGCCCCGCCTGGGCCACTTCAACTATGTCGGCGGCTTCGCCCTGACGCCCGAGCTGGTCGCTCTGCTGCTGGGCCTGATCCTCTATTCGGCGGCCTTCATCGGCGAGATCATCCGGGGCGGCATCGACGCCGTGCCGGTCGGGCAGTGGGAAGCGGGCAGGGCGCTGGGCCTCTCAGACCGCCAGACCCTGCGTTTGGTCGTCATCCCCCAGGCCCTGCGCGTGATCATCCCGCCGATGACCAGTCAGTACGTAAACGTCGTCAAGAACACGACCCTGGCGCTGGTCGTCGGCTATCCGGACATTTCTTCGGTCATCGCCACCACCATCAACCAGACGGGCCAGGCCGTAGAGGGCGTCCTCGTCCTGATGGCGGTGTTCCTGGCCCTCAGCCTCTCGGCCTCGCTGTTCATGAACTGGTACAACCGCCGCATCGCGCTGGTGCAACGATGAGCACGCAAGCCGTCCCACCCAGCGTCGCCCAGGCCTTCCTGCGCACTGAGACGCTGACCGCCGAGCCGCCGCCGCCCCGGCCGCGCCTCGATCTGGTCAAGGCGCTGTTCGGCGACCTGGCCACAAGCCTGGCCACCCTGCTGATCGCCGCCCTGGTGATCCTGGCCCTGCCCAAGCTGCTGTCCTGGGGCGTGGTCAACGCCGTCTGGAGCGGCGAGGGCGCGGCCTGCACCGGCGTCGGCGCCTGCTGGGCCTTCCTGCGCGACAAGCACCCGCAGATCCTGTTCGGCATCTATCCGCCGGAGGAGCAGTGGCGACCGATGCTGGTCGTGGCGATCTTCCTGGGCCTATCGCTGTGGAGCCTGTCACCCCGCCACTGGACGCGCGTCACCCTCGCAGCCTGGGTCATCGGGACGGCGGCGGTGCTGGTGCTGATGGGCGGCGGTCTCTTCGGCCTGGAGGAGGTCTCCACCTCCGACTGGGGCGGCCTGCCGATCACTCTGCTGCTGACCGTCAGCTCGCTGGGCCTGGGCTTTCCGCTGGCCGTGGTCCTGGCCCTGGCGCGGCAGTCGGACCTGCCGGTCCCGCGCATGATCGCCGTGGCCCTGATCGAGATCGTTCGAGGCCTGCCGCTGCTCAGCATCCTCTATGTGGCCGCGATCATGCTGCCGATCATGCTCCCCGAGGGTGTGACGATCGACAAGCTGCTGCGGGCCCTGGTGGCGCTGACGGTGTTTTCCGCGGCCTATCTGGCCGAGGTACTGCGTGGCGGCCTGCAGGCCATCCCACCCGGCCAGGCCGAGGCGGCCCGCGCCTTGGGCCTGTCGTGGTTGCAGACCACCCGCCTGGTCGTCCTGCCCCAGGCCATCGCCAAGGTGATCCCGCCGCTGACCAACACCGTGGTGGTGATCGTCAAAAACACTAGCCTCGTCCTGGTCGTGGGCCTGTTCGACCTGCTCAGCTCCGGACGCGCGGCCCTGGCCGATCCCGCCTGGCCCGGCCCCTATGCCGAGACCTACCTCTTCATCGCCCTGATCTATTTCGCGATCTGCTTTTCGGTGTCGCGCTACGCGGCCTGGCTGGAGCGTCGCGCCGCCTTCGGAGTCCGCCGATGACCGACATCCCCGCCGCCGTCGAGCTGTCCGGCGTCCACAAGTGGTATGGCGACTACCACGCCCTGCGCGACGTCACGCTCAGCGTGGCCAGTGGCGAGAAGATCGTGGTCTGCGGACCCTCGGGCTCCGGCAAGTCGACCATGATCCGTTGCGTCAATCGCCTGGAGGCCCATCAGCGCGGCCACATCAGGGTGGCGGGCGTCGAGCTGACCGGCGATCCCAAGACCATCGACGCTACGCGGCGCGAGGTCGGCATGGTGTTCCAGAGTTTCAACCTCTTCCCGCACCTGACGATCCTGGAGAACTGCACCCTGGCCCAGACCTGGGCCAAGAAGGTGCCGCAGAAGGCCGCCCAGGAGACGGCCATGCGCTACCTGGAGCGCGTGCGCATCCCCGAGCAGGCTAGCAAGTATCCGGGCCAGCTGTCGGGTGGCCAGCAGCAGCGCGTGGCCATCGCCCGGTCGCTGTGCATGGACCCCAAGGTCATGCTGTTCGACGAGCCGACCTCGGCCCTGGACGCCGAGATGGTCAAGGAGGTGCTCGACATCATGGTTGAGCTGGCCGCCGAGGGCATGACCATGATCTGCGTCACCCACGAGATGGGCTTCGCCCGCCAGGCCGCCGACCGCGTGGTGTTCATGGACGCCGGCCAGATCCTGGAAGTCGCGCCGCCGGCCGAATTCTTCGCCGCACCGCGCCACGAGCGCACCCGCCAGTTCCTGGCCCAGGTGCTGCACTAGGTTTCGTTTTCGTCCGTCGCTTTCGACACCCGCCGCGCTCGGCTCGGCGCAAGGAGCTTCTCCATGTCCAAGATCGACCAACGTCTCGCAGACCTCGGCATCGTGCTGCCGGCGCTGACTCCCCCGGTGGCCAACTACGTGCCGTCGGTCCGTTCGGGCAGCCTGGTCCATATCTCGGGCCAGCTGTCGGTGGACGCCTCGGGCGGGATCAAGGGCGTGGTCGGCGAGGCGGTCGATATCGACCAGGCGGTTGCGGCCGCGCGCCTCTGCGGGATCAACCTGATCGCCCAGTTCAAGGCGGCGTGCGACGGTGACCTCGATCGGCTGACGCGGGTGGTCAAGCTGGGCGGTTTCGTTCAGGCCGGGCCAGGCTTCCACGACATCCCCAAGGTCATCAACGGTTGCTCGGACCTGATGGTCGAAGTCTTCGGCGACGTCGGCCGTCACGCCCGCTCTGCCGTCGGCGTCTACCAGCTACCCTTGGGCTTCGCCGTCGAGGTCGACGCGATCATCGAGATCGCGTGACGCACACGATCAGCGCTGCCTGAGGCGGATCTCGCCGTACGAGCCGCCGGTCGCCACCGTCAACTTTCCGCCGACACCGGCATCCCCGGCGCCGAGCACGTGTTCGATCAGGCGCGCTTCCACCTTGCTGCTCCCCCAGTCCGCCGGATCGGGCTGGGGTGGCGCCGTGGCCTTTGACGCTGGCTTGTCGCGGCGGTCTCCGTCGAGATCGAAATCGGCGAACATCGAGCCATCCCCATAGGCGTCCTCCGCCGCCGCCCAGCCGCTCAGTCCCCGGATAAGCTCGGCGTCGGCATAGGCGCGCTTGGACACTTCGGGCGAGCCGATCGCCGCAAGCTCTCCATCCTTGATCAGTTCGAACTCGAACGTGACAGGCTGGCCGGCGCGCCAGTCCTGTCGTCGCGGGAAGGCCTTGTGGGCGACGTGGCGACGGTTGCGCAGCTCCTTGCCGAACAGCAGGAACTGGCAGTCGGGGAAGGGGCGGTTCTGGGCCCACTCCGTGGATTTGGCTTCGGCTACCTGCCGAAACTCTTGGTTCAGCTCCCAGGGCTCTAGCTTGGACAATTCGTCATTGTCGAAGTTGAAGCTGTCGTCATAGGGCTTTGATCGATCGAAGTATTCCCGAAAGCAGGGCGCGCCGGTCTTGTCTCGCGACAGGCGAAGGTTGCCGCAAACTCGGTTGCGAAAAGCGTCGAGGATCTCGCTTACCAGCGCATGGGTGCCGGCATAGGCCACGTGCCAGGTCGGGCCTGTGTACTCGTTGAAGTGGCTAAAGCGACCCACCGACACGACCGGTATCTGGTAGCGCGTCGGAAACACCACGATCTTCCGAGCGCTGTCGAAACTGGTGCTCAGCTCGCCCCCGAAGGTGGTCACCGAAAGGCGCCCGTCGGCGACGGCAACGAGACGGTCCGGCGATTTGGCAAGCAGGCAGCTGGTCATCGGCGAGGCCTTGGTCTTTCGCGAAGGTGGGCGCCGTCAGCTTCCACGGCAAGGAAGCATCGGACGCGGGCGATCTAGGAGCCCGTCGATTTGACGATGCCGGCCCGGGCCTTCAGCAGCTCGGCCACGAAGGCGTTCACGTGGCGGGCGCGCTGCGCGTCCGGCCTGAACAGCAGGTAGGACCGGAACAGCACCTCGGGCTCGAAGGGGCGGAAGATCACGCCGCGCTCGGAGAAGCCGTGAGTCGAGCATGGATTGATGAGGCCAACACCGGCGCCTTCCAGCACCAGGGCGCAGACGGTCGAGGAACTGGGCGTCTCCACCACGATCTCGGGATGGACTTCGGCAGCTTCGAGGATTTTGGCCAGTCGGCCGCGCGCGCGATCCTCCGGCGCCAGGGCGATGAATGGAACGCCCTGAAGATGTTCGGGGCGAATGACGGGTTCCTGGGCGAGGGGATGGCCAGGCGGCATGGCGCACAGGGCGCGGAAGTTGCCGAACACCCGATGGTCGACGCCTGAGAGATCGACCTCGTCGGCGGCCAAACCCACGTCGAACTGCTGGTGGACCACCAGGTCGCGCACCGCCGTCGACGACGGCGTCTGCAGGGTGATGGCGATCTTGGGATGCTTGGCGCGGAACGAGGCGATGGCGCGCGGCACCAGGGCCGAACCCAGGGCGGCGTGGCTGGCGATCCGTAAGGAGCCGGATCCGAAGTCGCGGATCTGGGCGGCCGAGGCGCGCAGGCGGTCCAGGCCCACGAAGCTGGTATTGACGTCCCGGAAGAAGAGCTGCCCCTCCGGCGTGGGCACGAGACGCCCGCGGACCCGGTCATAGAGGTTGAAGCCCAGCGACGCCTCCAGATCGGAGAGGGCGCGGCTGACTGCCGGCTGCGTGATCTGCAGCAGCTCGGCGGCGCGCGAGGCCGAGCCGCTGATCATCACCGCGCGGAAGACCTCAAGATGTCGAAAGTTCATGCCGCCCCACGCCTCCAGACGAGAACCATAAGGTTTGCGCATGGATTGCGGCAAGTTCGACTGTGGCGTCTATGGCTTCGCGGCCGCCGCCGGCGCTGAAGCGGTCGTCACCCGCTTGAGGATGCCGAAAACAAAGGCCTCGCCCTGGCGCAGGTCCTCGATGCCGGCGCGTTCGTCATCGCCATGGATCCGGCTGGCGCTGTCAGGATCGGCGGGCAGAGCCCCGATGCCGTAGACGGGCACGCCCCGTTCTCGCCAAGGCGTGGCGTCGGTGCTGGCGACCAGCAAGGTCGGCAGTACGGAGACACCGGGCCAGGTCGCCTGGGCGCTGTCTTCCAGGGCCTTGAAGAGCGCCGTGTTGAGATTGGACGGGGCGATCTTCGACCGCTTGTCGAAATAGGCGGCGATCTCGGCCTTGGGCCGCGCGCTGATGATCTCGATCTCGACCTTGGGATTGGCGATCACCTGCTTCAGCTCGGCGACGAAGCCCTCGACGGTCTGACCGGGCAGCAAGCGCGCGTTCAGCACGGCCTCGGCGTCGCCAGGGATGACATTGGGCTTTTGGCCGGCATTCAGCATGGTCAGGACAAGGGTGTTGCGCAGCAATCCCTCCATCCCCCAGCCGCCCGGATCATTGGCCACGACGGCCCGCGCGGCCGTGGCGCGGGCCGGAGCATCCTTGGCCTTCAGCAGCTGGTCGATGGCCGCGGCCAAGGCCGGGCTGCTCAACTTGGCCTTTTTCTGCAGAAAGGCGCGAACCTCCGGAGACAGCTGCACGGGCGTCTCGTGCGACTGAAGCCGGTTCAGGGCGGTCACCAGTTGGCCATTGGCCGAGCTGGTTATGGGGATGGGGCGCGAAGAGTGGCCGGTCGGGCCGTGGGTCTTGATCTTCAGATTGAGCGTCAGCTTGTCGGCATAGGTGACCTGAAGTTCGCGGACCTTGCCATCCGGGCTTCCTATCGTGCGTCCGCCCTCGTTCAGGGTGAATTCGGCGTCGATCTTATCCCAGTGGTTTTCAGCCAGCCAGTTGGTGTTGAACTGGCCCTGTTCCTCGTCGGCCTCGGCCAGGAAGATCACGTCGCGCGACCGGGCCGCCGGGTCCTTGGCAAGCTTCAGGACGGCCTGGGCGAACACGGCGACCGAGCCCTTGTTGTCCAGCGCCCCGCGTCCATAGATGAAGCAGTCCTTCTCGACCGCGCCGAACGGATCGACGCTCCAGCGCTCCTTCTGAACGGGGACCACGTCGGTATGGGCGGCCAGCAGCACCGGGCGCTGGCGGCCGTCGCCTTTCAGCCGGGCGATGAAATGGGCGGCCTTGCCGTTGGGCGCCAAGATGATCTCGTTGGGAATGCCGGCGGCGTCGAAGACGGTCTTCAAATAGTCGGCGGCGGCGCGGGTATCGCCGGGCGCATTGGTGGTGTCGTAGCGGATCAGCTCCTTGAGCATGGTCGCCACATCGCTCTGTCCGGCCGGCGATGCGGCCTTGGCCGGAGCGGCCGCGAGCATCGATCCGCTACACAGCAGGGCGAGCAGGGCGGAACGACGGAATGACATACGGCAACCTCGAGACGGCGACTTTGGCGGCGCTGATCCTTGGCCGCCGCGCTCGGCGTGACAATGGCTCCGTCTGCAAGGCTCCATACGCTGTTGTTATGGGGCGTGGCGCTACGTGGCCTTTGGTTCACGTCTTCAGCGTGTCCAGCAACGACGCCTAACGGCTAGGTATTCGATGGGCGCACAATTATCGGGCGCCGGCGTCGCGCGATCGCCCCAGGTCGTGACAAGAAAATCGCTGGGCGACGTCGGGCGGTCCTCCAGCCCCTTACTAATGTGGGGATTGGGCGACCTATAACAGTTCGTTATGGAGTGGTGTTCCCCCGTCAATTGTCATTCTACCGTCATCCCCACACCGTCGTGAGCGACCGACGTTCAGCGAGAGCGTCCAATAAGGGGAACTCATATGGCTTCGAACGGGGGAAAGCGCCGCGCCTGGCTTTTGGCGGGCGTGGGCGTTTCGATGATGACCGCCGCCGCCTCGGACGCGCTGGCGCAAGCCGCGGCCGCCGATACGCAGGTGGAAGAAGTAGTTGTCACCGGTTCGCGCTTTGGCGGACGGACCGCGATCAACTCGGCCACGCCGATCGACGCGATCACCAATGACGAGCTGACCCGCGGGGCGGCGCCGAACCTCCAGGACATGCTGAAGGTCGCCGTGCCCAGCTTCAGCACGCCGCGTCCTGTCGCGGCCGGCGCGCTCGACTTCATCACGCCGCCGACCATGCGCGGCCTATCGACCGGCCAAATCCTGGTCCTGGTGAACGGCAAGCGTCGCCACACGTCAGCCGACCTCAACAACGGCAACCAGATCGGCCGGGGTGACGTCGCTTACGACTTCAACTCCATTCCAGCCGCCGCCATCAGCCGCATCGAAGTGCTGCGCGACGGCGCGGCCGCCCAGTATGGCTCGGACGCCATCGCCGGGGTCATGAACCTGCAGCTGGACAAGTCGATCGGCGTCACCGCCAACGGCCAGGCCGGGGTCACCTCGCAGGGCGATGGACGTGATCTGCAGGGCTCGATCGGGGCGGGCTTCGCCGTCGGCGACGGCGGCGTCATCCGCATGACCGTGCAGTACCAGGACCACGAACACTCCGACCGCGCAGCGCCAGACACCCGCCAACAGTATTTTGGCCGCAACGCCGCCGGCGGCCTGGTCGCGCCATCCGCCAACTTCGGCTCCGGCACGGGGCTGACGCCGTCGAGCGGCACGCTCGATCCGCGCGAAGCCACGGTTGATCGCAACATCTGGGTCTTCGGCGATCCCGAGTACACCAACACCAGCGTCTTCCTGAACGGTGAGCTGCCGATCAGCGAGAAGGTCACCGCCTATGGGTTCGGCGGCTTCAATCGCCTGAAGGGCACGAGCTTCAATTTCTTCCGACGCGCCGGCCAGGACGAGACCATTCGTTCCCTCTATCCGGACGGCTTCGTTCCGCTGCAGGACATCAAGCTGCTGAACAATTCGGTGAACCTGGGCCTGCGGGGTGACGATGTCCTGGGGTTCAAGTGGGACCTGTCGACCGGGCTGGGGACCAGCATCAACGACATCGGCTACAGCAACTCCAACAACGTCTCGATGGGGCTGACGACGCCGACCACCTTCTACCGGGGTGGTTCGCGGTTCCGGCAGTGGACGACCAACCTCGACCTGACCCGTCAGCTCGATCTGGGCCTGGGTTCGCCGCTGAAGCTGGCCCTGGGGGCGGAATATCGGAAGGACTACTACGACCTCGTCGCTGGCGAATTGGCCTCCTACGCCAATGGCGGTGGTCTGATCCTGGACGGGCCCAACGCCGGCAAGCCAGCCCCGGTCGGGGCCCAGCCGGGCGGCGGGATCACGCCTGCCGACGCGGCCGCGGCCAACCGCAGCGCCAAAGCGCTCTATGCCGAAGTCGAGAAGGACTTCGGCGATCGCTTCATGATCGACGCGGCCATCCGCTACGAGGACTACTCCGACTTCGGCAGCACGACGAACTACAAGGTCGCCGGGCGGTTCGAACTGTTCGACGGCCTGGCGCTGCGCGCTTCGGCCGGGTCTGGCTTCCGCGCGCCGGCTCTGGCTCAGTCCTACTTCGGCAACACCAACATCAGCTTCGTCAACGGTCAGCCGCTGAAGATCCTGACCGTGCCGGTCAACACCGCCATCGGCGCCCTGGTCGGCACCAAGCCCCTGACGCCGGAGAAGTCCGACAACATTTCGATCGGCGCCGTCTTCCAGGGCTTTGGCCTCTCGGGTTCGGTCGACTGGTACCGGATCGCCATCGACGACCGCATCGTCATGTCCTCGAACTTCCAGAGCACGGCCCTGACCACGCTACTGGGGTCGAAAGGCTATTCGGGCATCTCGGCGGTCGCGTTCGAAAGCAACGCGGTCGACACCACCACCACGGGCGTCGATGTCACGGTCCGCCACAAGGCGGGCCTGGGCGACTTTGGTCAGCTGACCACCACCCTGGCGGCCAACTTCAACAAGACGCGGCTCGATCGCGTCGCCGGCACGCCCGCGCCCCTGGCCGCGCTTGGCATCGCCACGCCGCTGTTCGACCTCACCCAGCAGGTGCGCACCACCGACAGCACGCCCAAGGACAAGATCACCGTCAACTTCAACTGGGAGAAGGGGCCCTGGAGCGTCAACCTGACCGGCACGCGTTATGGCCAGGTCAGCCAGGTGGGCCTCACCGGCAAGACCCAGGCTCAGGTCGCCGCTCTGATCCCCGGCTACAATGTGACCCTGGTGCCGTCGGCGCCGGGCTCGGCCAATTCCGACATCATCCAGCGCTTCCGCGCCGACATCGTCGCGGACCTGGACGTGGCCTGGCGCGTCAATGACAAGCTGCGCCTGTCGGCGGGGGTCAACAACGTCTTCGACAAGTACCCGGAAAAGCAGATCGCCTCGACCGCGGCCAGTGTGGCGGCCGGCACCAACGGCTCCGACAACAACGGCATCTTCCCCTACGCCTATGTCGCGCCCTACGGCGTCAACGGCCGCACCTACTACGTCAAGACCAGCTATCGCTTCTAACCCCAGCGGGCGGGGAGGCGAGCGCCTCTCCGCCTTGGAGATTCCGTATGCGCGCAAACCTCCCCCCGGCCATCCTGGCGGGTCTCCTTTTGCTGGCGGCGGCCGGCGCGGCGTTGGCTCAGGATCATGGTGCGCATGGCCACGCCCCGCCGCCCGGGACGTCCGAGCAGCCGCCGTCCTATGCCGTCAGTCGAAAGGCGATCGCCTATTTCAATACGCCCAATCGCCATGGGACTGCTCTCGACCCCAAGGCCGCGACCGATGTCGGCAAGGTACGCCTCGATCTTGAGAATGAAGCCGATGTCCTCGTCCGCTTCACGAGTGGCCTAGCCGCTGAGACAGGCGCCGGGTGCCCCTGTTCGGTGCGGGCGCTGTTGCGGGTCAACGACCAGGCGCCCGTGATCATCAAGCGGGTCAATGTCGGCGCACCCAGCGTCCAGAGCGTCGACCACTACGAACACGACCGCCAACCTGCCGATGGCTCGTTCGTCTTTACCCTGCCGAAGGGGCGTCACGAGATCGCCCTGGTCATGCAGCCGGTCGACGGGGCGGGGACGGACCTGGAGGCCTACTACGTCAATCTCCAGGCCGTGCCTTATCCGACGGGGCGGTAGCTGACGCTCTGCCTGCGGCACGATGGCGCGCGCGGTCTAAAGACTTCGCACGTCGAGGCCAGGTATTGCTCAGCTTTTGTCAATGTTCGCGGCTGGTGGGTAAGTCCTCAGCTAGTGTAATCTTATAACATGTAATCATATAACGCATTTCAATCTCGACTGAGCGGAGGTATGGCAGATTTAGATGGCTGGACTCGCACTCCTTGGTCGGCAAATCGGCAGGAATGCCGAGGCGTGGCGCTCGCGCCGCGCGCCGTCTGTGCGCTTCAGCTTCGGCAAGGCGATGGCGCTGTTTGTGACCATCGCCTTCCTTCTCGGTATCGTTATCTGCGGGCCGGCCGAGCACGCGGCCCTGGAGACCGAAACGCCGGTCGCCAGCCAGGTCGTGGCGTCGACCGTCCAGTCGCCGGTCATGATCAAGGCCGCTGGCGACCATAAGGCCCCCGTCAAGAAGTCCCTCGCAGCCTGCACCGGCCACTGTTCGGCGCATGGCGTGAGCCTGCCGGTATCGTTCGCCCCCGAAACGGTGGCGTTCGAGCACCGCGCCGTGTGGCTGGCCGAACAAGACCAGGGCCTGCTGATCGAGCGCCCCGTCCTCCTGGATCGTCCGCCTAGAGCCTGACGCGACCCTTCCGCCCGAGCTGGCGGACCGTCTGCGTCTCAATCTCTAGGAACACATCTTCATGACTTTCATCATGCGTGGGCGGCTGCGTTTCGCGGCCGTGAGCGCGGCCGCGATCGTAGGCGCATTGGCGTCGGCGACCGGCGCGGCCGCCGATCCGGCGCCGCCGTTCAAGGACCTGCTCGCTCAGGCCCAGACCAATGCTCCAAGGCTAGCCGAAGCCGCCGCCGGTGTGCGTCAGGCCGAGGGCCTGGCCCGGCAGGCCGCGGCCCGTCCCAATCCGACCCTCGGCATGAACGTCGAGAACTTCAGCGGCGGGGGCGTCTACAGCGGCACGAACAATGCCGAGACGACCTTCCAACTGAGCCAGCCGCTGGAAGTGGGCGGCAAGCGCGGCGCACGCGTGGCCGCCGGCCGCGCCGCCCTTGATGCGGCGCGTGCGCGTCTCGTCCAGTCCAAGGCCGACTTCGCCTTCTCGCTGGCCGACGCCTACGCCCTGGCTGAAGCCGCCGAGCGCCGGGTCACCCTGGCCGAGGAGGCCGTGACCCTGTCGGACGAAACCCTGCGCGCCTCCCGGGCCCTGGTCGACGCCGGCAAAGAGGCCGAACTGCGGACCCTCCAGGCGCAAGCCGCGCTCACCGGCGCGCGCGCGTCGCTGGAAGAAGCGCGGGCCGAGCGGACGGGCGCCTTCTCGCGGCTCACCGCTCTCGTCGGATCGACCACGCCCTACACCTCGCTCAGCGACAGCCTGCTGACCAACCCCAAGGTCACGAGCCAGCCGGGCGACATCGACGCGCTGTCGACGCCCACTGTCCTGGCGGCCGAAGCCGATCGCGAAGCCGCCGCCCGTCGCGTGCGCATCGAGCGGACCCGCGCGGTGCCGGACGTCACGGTCTCGGCCGGTGTTCGCCGGTTTAGCGGTGACGACTCCACGGCCTTGGTCGCGGGCGTGTCGCTGCCGATCCCGGTCTTCGACCAGAACCGCGGCAACATCACCGCCGCCCAAGGCGAGCTGCAGGCCGCCGAGGCTCGGCTCAACGCCGCGCGGTTCGACGCCGAGGCTGACATCCGCACGGCCCGCTTCCAGCTGGGCGCGGCCCAGTCGCGCGCCGACGCGGCCGGCCAGGGCGAAACCAGCGCCGCCGAGGCCTTCCGCCTCACGCGGATCGCCTACGAGTCCGGCAAGGCCCCCCTTGTCGAACTGATCAATGCGCGCCGGTCCCTGGCCGAAGCGCGTGACCAAACCATTCAGGCCCAATTGGCGCGCGTTCGCGCCGAGGCCGACCTGGCGCGCCTGCAAGGCCGCCTCTTCGGAGATCGCTGATGCGCAAGTCCAACTCCTCGAACCGGCAGTTGCTGCTGGCCGGCGCGGCCGTGGTGGTCGTGGCGATCGCCGCCTTCTCGGTCGGCAAGATGTCGGGCGGCAAACCCGCCGAGAGCGCGCCCGCCGAAAAGCCGGCGGCGGCGGCTCCCGCGGCCGGGCCCCAGAGCCTGTCGATGGGCCCCGAGCGCATCACCGCCTCGGGCGTCCAGCTGCAGACGGTCAGCACCGGGGGCCTGGCTTCCGAGGTCGTCGCGCAGGCCACGGTCGAAGCCGAACCCGGTGGCGAGGCGGCCTTGACCGCCCGCGCCGCCGGTTCGATCACCCGGATCACCAAGCGCCTCGGCGACCCCGTGCGAGCCGGCGAGACCCTGGCCCTGGTCTCCAGCCGCGAGGCGGCCCAGATCTCGGCCGACCGTAGCGTCGCCTCGGCCAAGGCCGACCTGGCTCGCAAGAACCTGGCCCGCGAAAAGCGCCTCTTCGAACAGAAGGTCAGCCCGCGTCAGGACTACGAGACGGCTCAGGCCGAAGTCGCGGTGGCCGAGGCCGAGGCCCGCCGGGCCGCGACCGCGGCCGGCGCCTCGGCGGTGTCGGGCGGCTATGTCGCCGTGATCAGCCCGATCAACGGCCGCGTCACCGCCATGACCGCCAGCCTGGGCGCCTTCGTGGCCCCCGAGACCGAACTCTTCCGCATCTCCGATCCGGCCAAGATCCAGGTCGACGCGTCGGTCACCGCCGCGGACGCCCGACGCGTTCAGCCCGGCGACCAGGCGATCGTCGAGACGACCAGCGGCGAGACCCGTACGGCCGTCGTGCGATCGGTGACCCCCGGCGTCAACGAGGAGACCCGCAGCGCCACGGTGGTCCTGACCCTGACGGGCGGGGCAGGGCAGTTGCAGCCGGGCCAGCTGGTCCGCGCCCGCATCACCTCGCGCCAGTCGACCTCCAGCGGGATCGTCGTGTCGGAAGAGGCGGTCCAGACCGTCAACGGCAACGACGTGGTCTTCGTGCGCACCAAGGAAGGCTTCCGCGTGCAGCACGTGCTGGTCGGCCAGCGCAGCGGTGGCCGTGTGGTCATCGTCGAAGGGCTGAAAGGCGGCGAGACCCTGGCGGTCAAGAACGCCTTCCTGCTCAAGGCCGAACTCGGCAAGAGCTCGGAAGAAGACTGACCCCTAACCGCTATTCTGGAGACACGCCGAAATGATCGGTCGCTTACTCTCGATGTCGGTGAAGGGGCGTTGGTACGTCCTGCTTCTCACCGTCATCATCGCACTCCTCGGCACGTGGCAGCTGACCAAGCTGCCTATCGACGCCGTTCCCGACATCACCAACAACCAGGTGCAGATCAACACCGTGGCCGGCGCGCTTTCGCCGGTCGAAATCGAAAAGCGGGTGACCTTCCCGGTGGAAACGGCCCTGGCCGGGATCCCGGGCCTGGAGACCACCCGCTCGATCTCGCGCAACGGCTTCTCCCAGGTCACCGCGATCTTCTCGGAGAAGACCAACCTCTACTTCGCCCGCCAGCAGGTGGCCGAGCGTCTGACCCAGGCCGGCGACAGCCTGCCCGCCGGGATCCAGCCGCAGATCGGGCCCGTCACGACGGGCCTGGGCGAGGTCTACATGTACTCGGTGGAGTACGCCAATCCGGGCGGCAAGGGCGCCAAGGTGCGTGACGGCCAGACCGGCTGGCAAAGCGACGGCGCCTATCTGACGCCGGAAGGCGAGCGTCTCACCGACGCCACCTCGCAGGGCGCGTACTTGCGCACCATCCAGGACTGGGTCGTCCGTCCGCAACTGCGCACCGTCAAGGGCGTGGCCGGCGTCGACTCCATCGGCGGCTTCCAGAAGCAGTACGTGGTCGAACCCGACCCGGCCAAGCTCGTGGCCTACGGCGTCTCCTACACCGATCTGGCCAAGGCGCTGGAAGGGGCCAACCTCTCGGTCGGCGCCAACTTCATCCAGCGCGCCGGCGAGGCCTACCTGGTCCGGGCCGACGCGCGGGTTCGCACGCTCGACGAGATCCAAAACGCCATCATCGCCACCCGTCGCACCGTGCCCGTCGCCGTCAAGGACGTCGCCACCGTGCGGGTCGGCGGCGACCTGCGCACCGGCGCGGCTAGCAAGAACGGCGAGGAAGTGGTCGTTGGCACCGCCCTGATGCTGATCGGCGAGAACAGCCGCTCGGTCGCCAAGTCGGTCGGTGACAAGCTGGTCGATGTTCGCAAGGCGCTGCCGAACGGCGTGGTGATCACCACGGCGCTCGACCGATCGGTTCTGGTCAACGCCACGATCAAGACGGTCGAACGCAACCTGACCGAAGGCGCCATCCTGGTCGCCGCGACCCTCTTCCTGCTGCTCGGCAACGTCCGCGCGGCGTTCATCGCCGTGCTGATCATCCCGCTGTCCTTCGTGATGATGGCCATCGGCATGAACGAGCTGAAGGTGCCCGGCAACCTGATGAGCCTGGGGGCGCTGGACTTCGGCCTGATCGTCGACGGCACCGTCATCATCATCGAGAACTGTCTGCTACGGCTGGCCGAGCGCCAGCACCACGAAGGCCGGCTGCTACGCCTGCCCGAACGCCTGGAGACCGTGCTGCGCGCGGCCCAGGAAATGATCCGTCCGACCGTGTTCGGCCAGGCGATCATCTTCCTGGTCTTCGCCCCGCTGCTGACCTTCACCGGCGTGGAAGGCAAGACCTTCTCGCCGATGGCCATCACCATCATGCTGGCCCTGGGCGCGGCCTTCATCCTGTCGCTGACCTTCGTCCCGGCCCTCGTCGCCATCCTGATGCGCGGCAAGGTCTCGGAAAAAGAAGTCAAGATCATCGCCGTTTCCCGGCAGCGCTATGAGCCCGTCCTCAAGCGCGTGGTCGATCGTCCCTGGCCGTTCATTGGCGGCGCGGTGGCGCTCTTCCTGGTCGCGGGCGTGGTCTACACGACGCTGGGCCAGGAGTTCATCCCGCAGCTGGACGAGAAGAACGTCGCCATGGGCTCGCTGAAGATTCCGTCGACGGCGCTCGAACAGTCGCTGACCATGCAGCGCCAGGTCGAAAAGAATATCTCGTCCTTGCCCGAAGTGGAGATGATGTTCTCCAAGACCGGCACGGCCGAGGTCGCCACCGACCCGATGCCGCCCAACGCCTCGGACGGCTTCATCATCCTCAAGCCGCAGAAGGAGTGGCCCAAGGACGTCGCCAACAAGGCCAAGGTCGTCGAGCGCATCGAGGGCAAGGTCGCCCCGCTGCTGGGCAACAGCTTCGAAGTCACCCAACCGATCCAGATGCGCTTTAACGAGCTGATCGCCGGTGTCCGTGGCGACGTCGCCATCAAGCTCTATGGCGACGACCTGGAGAAGATGAGCGTCACAGCTGCCAAGATCGGCGCGGTCCTGCAGTCGATCCAAGGCGCGGAGGGCGTCCGCGTCGAACAGGTCGGCGGGGCGCCGACCCTGGACGTCAAGTTCGACCGTGCCGCCATCGCTCGCTTCGGCCTCAGCATCGACCAGGTGGCCGACACCGTGGCGACGGCCATGGGCGGTCGTCAGGCCGGGGACGTCTTCGAGGGCGACCGCCGCTTCGACATCACCGTCCGCGTGCCCATGGCCCAACGTGACGACCTGGACGCCCTGGGCGCTCTGCCGGTCATGCTGCCGGCCGGCGACAACGGTCTGCAACGGTCGGTGCCGCTGCGCGAGCTGGTGCAGTTCCGCTTCTCGGATGGTCTGAACCAGATCAGCCGCGAAGACGGCAAGCGCCGGGTGGTCATCCAGGTCAACGTGCGGGGCCGTGACATCGGCTCGTTCGTCACCGAAGCCCGTAGCAAGGTCGACGCCGTCCAGCTGCCGACCGGCTACTGGCTGACCTGGGGCGGCCAGTTCGAGAACCTGAAGGCGGCCACCCAGCGACTGTCGATCGTCGTGCCGCTGTGCTTCGCCCTGATCTTCCTGGTGCTCTACATGGCGCTGGGCGGGTTTGGGCCGGCTGCCTCGGTGTTCGCGGCCATTCCGCTGGGGCTATCGGGCGGTGTGTTCGCCCTGGCCCTGACCGGGATCACCTTCTCGATCTCGGCCGCGGTCGGCTTCATCGTGCTGGCGGGCGTCGCGGTCCTCAACGGCCTGGTCGTCATGACCAGCGTCCGAGAGCGGCTCGACGCCGGCGTCCCCGTCGCCCAGGCCATCTATGAGGGCTCGGTCGAACGCTTCCGCCCGGTCCTGATGACGGGCCTGGTGCCGGCCATCGGCTTCATCCCGATGGCCCTGGCCAGCGGGACCGGCGCCGAGGTCCAAAAGCCCCTGGCCATGGTGGTCATCGGCGGCCTGATCACGGCAACCGCCGTGACCCTGCTGGTCCTGCCCGCCATCGCCAAACTCATCCTCCAACTGGGGTCTGGTCGGAAGACCCCGGACGAGGACCCGGCCGCGTCGCCCCTGAGCACGACGCACTAGGCCGGGGCGCCGGCGCGGCCCCTCAGCCCCACAGCGCCGCGCCGGCGCATCTCCTCCAACCCATCGAGGGCTCCGGCCTTCGATCGAGGCAACCGAAAGGGAAACCCCATGCAGACCCCCGGACAAGCTGTCCTTCTCCGCATCTACACCGACGAAAACGCCCTGGTCGGCGACCGCTCGCTGATGGACGTCATCGTCCAGCGCGCCCAGACCGCACGCCTGGCCGGCGCCACGGTCCTGCGCGGCCGCAAAGGCTTTGGCGAGTCCGCCCGCATGCACGAGCCGCGCCCGCTCGACTTCAACGACAACCTGCCCGTGGTCATCGAGTTCGTCGATGAAGAGGCTCGCCTGCGCGACTTCCTGACCAAGCTCGACGATCTCAAGGACATCGGCCTGGTCACCTTCGAGAAGGTCGAGGTGCTTCGCTACGGCGGCCATCACGTCGAGCCGCACCGGTAGGAGCGACCATCATGACCAGCAAGTCTGCGCACGATCATAAGGGCCACGACCATGGCCCCAATGGCGACCACAAGCACGGCGAAGGGGAGGGCGGCCACGGCCACGCTCACGGTGGGCTCTTCGGCGAGCGAACCGAACTGATCTTCGCCCTGCTGTGCGGCGCGACGCTGCTGGTCGGTTGGCTGATCAGCCTCAAGGCCGAAGGCTGGATCCCGCTCGCCTTCTTTATGGCCGCCTACGTGTTCGGCGGCTGGTTCACCCTGACCGAGGCGATCGAAAACCTGCGCAAGCGCAAGTTCGAAATCGACACCTTGATGCTGGTGGCCGCCGCCGGGGCCGCGGCCCTGGGCCAGTGGGCGGAAGGCGCGCTGCTGCTCTTCCTGTTCAGCATGGGCCACTCCCTGGAACATTACGCCATGGGCCGGGCCCGCCGGGCGATCGAAGCCCTGGCCAAGCTGGCCCCCGAGCGCGCCACGGTTCGCCGGGATGGCAAGACCGAGGACGTCGCCGTCGAGGCCCTGGAGATCGGCGACATCGTCCTGGTGCGGCCCAATGAGCGCATCGCCGCCGACGGCGTCGTCGTGGCCGGCGACAGCAGCGTCAACCAGGCCCCGGTTACCGGCGAAAGCGTGCCGGTCGACAAGCGCGCCAGCGCCGATCGCGATCTCGACTTCGCCAAGGCCAGCGCCGAATACCGCGTCTTCGCCGGCACCATCAATGGCGCGGGCGCGCTCGACATCCGCGTGGCCCGCAAAGCCGGCGAGAGCACCTTGGCTCGCGTGGTGCGCATGGTCGCCGAGGCCGAGGCCCAGCGCTCGCCCACCCAGCGCTTCACCGACCGGTTCGAGAAGGTCTTCGTGCCGGCCGTACTGGTGCTGGTCGCGACCCTGATGCTGGCCTTCCTGGTGCTCGACGAACCTTTCAGCCGCAGCTTCTACCGCGCCATGGCCGTTCTGGTGGCCGCCAGCCCCTGCGCTCTGGCCATTTCGGTGCCCAGCGCGGTGCTCAGTGGCGTGGCCCGGGCCGGGCGCGGCGGCGTCCTGGTCAAAGGTGGCGGTCCCCTGGAAAACCTCGGCACGCTGACCGCACTGGCCTTCGACAAGACCGGCACCCTGACCGAGGGCAAGCCCAAGCTGACCGATATCGTCCCTGCCGAAGGCGTCGATGAGGCCGAGCTGCTCGCCATCGCCGTCGCCGTCGAGGCGCTCAGCGACCACCCACTGGCGGCCGCCGTGGTGCGCGACGGGGAGGCCAAGCTGACGGGCCAGGCTCGTCGTGAAGCCACCAACGTCAAGAGCCTGACAGGGCAGGGCATCCAGGCCCAGGTCGATGGCAAGGACGTCGTGATCGGCAAGCCGGGCCTGTTCGAAGGCGACCAGAAGGATCTGCCCCTATCGGTCTTGAGCGACGCCAAGCGCCTTGAAGCGCGCGGCCGAACGGTCGTCGTCGTCCGCTACGGTGATCGTTTCCTCGGCGTGCTGGGCCTGATGGACACTGCCCGTCCGGCGGCCCGCGATGTCATCGTGCGCCTTCGGGCGCTGGGCATCACCCGCATGATCATGCTGTCGGGCGACAACCAGTCGGTCGCCGACGCCATCGCCAAGGACCTGGGCCTGGACGAGGCCCGTGGCGGCCTGATGCCGGAGGACAAGGTCGAGACCATCAAGGCCCTGCGCCAGCAGTACGGCAAGGCCGCGATGGTCGGCGACGGGGTCAATGACGCCCCGGCCATGGCCAACGCCACCGTCGGCATCGCCATGGGCGCGGCCGGCTCGGATGTGGCTCTGGAGACGGCCGATGTCGCGTTGATGGCCGACGACCTGACCCACCTGCCGTTCGCCGTGGGCCTTAGCCGCAAGACCAGCGCCATCATCCGCCAGAACCTTTGGGTCAGCCTGGGCATGGTCGCGGTGCTGATCCCGGCCACCTTGTTCGGCCTGAAGATCGGCGAGGCGGTGATCTTCCATGAAGGCTCCACCTTGCTGGTGGTGGCCAACGCTCTGCGGCTCCTGGCTTACAAGGAGCGTGTCGCATGACCTCCGAAAAGACGCAGGCGCCGCCCCAGACCGTCGTCCAGCGCGCCCGCCATTGGACGGGCTTGGTCTTGATCGCGGCCTTGGTCTTCCTGGCCGGGACCGTCGCCGTCCTGGTCATGCTCATGGGGCATATGCCATGAGCGGGCGTGGCGCATCCTGGCGCGGCGGCATTGCCCTGGCCATGATCGGCGTGTCGATCGCCGGCGCTGCCTTGGCCGACACACTCGACAAGCCCATCGCGCTATCGGCCCCCCGCGGGTTTGTTCTGGACGCGGTTCGCGCCATCGCCGAGGGCGAAGGCGTGCGCTTCCATGGCGCCGTCTGTCGGCGCTCCTTCGGACCGTCGCCGCGTTTCGTTCGGGCCGATCGCCTGGATCGGGACGGTCACGTCCTGAGCACCGCTTCAAAGGTCCTCTGGGACCTGCGAGGGCGCGAACGCCACTGCACGTTCTTCGACCTGCCGACGGCGGGTCCATCGGTGCAGGGCGAAGTCTTCCGCGTCTGTTTGCTTTCCACGAACGGCCCGTGTCCGGAACCGGCCTCGGCCGCGCGGGCCGCGGGCGACAAGGCGACGAAAGGCCGCCCATGATCATAGAATCAGAGATCGATATCGCCGCGCCCCCGACCAAGGTCTGGCGAACCTTGACGGAGTTTGGCGCCTATCCGCGCTGGCACCCGCACTGGGAAATCGAAGGCGTGCCGGTGCAGGGCGCGAGGGTCTACATCCGCATCGGCTCGAACCCCGAAAAGCGCCTGAGGTTCAGGGCCAAAGTGATCGGCATGGCACCGGCCGAGGAAGTCGCCTTCCAGTCGGGGCCGTTCTTCGCGCGCTCGTACGAATACTTCCGGCTCGAACCGAGCGCGCGCGGCACCTTGCTGCGCCACACCAACGAGATCACCGGCCTGGCGGCCCTGCAGTTCAAGTTTAAGGCTGAGCATGAAAAGCTGATTAAAATCTATAGTTTCCGGCTAGAAGCTCTCGCGAAATACATCACCACCAGCACGCCCTTGCGCGCTGTGGCGCGGTCGCGTCCGCGGACCCGGATCTGAGCCCTGCGGCTGCGCTAAAGCGCCGCGCCAAGTGTATCTTGTAACGTATTTCCTCGACGCGACACCGACGCTATAGGCCCCTTGATGTTCGACGTGACGACATGGCTGAAGACTTGGACAGGGGCGCTCCTGGCGTGCCTGCTCGTGCTCGCCATCGCCGCGCCGTCCGTGCGCTCGGACTTCTGCGCCACCGACACTTCCGCGTCGGGCAAGCACAACGCCGTCGCGGAAGCACAGGGTTTCGACCACGAGGTTGCGGTGGATGTCGGCCAGGTCGACGACCAGGACGCGTCCGACACCAAGGGCGGTGAGCCGGGCGGTCACTGCCATCATTCCCCGTCGATGCTGTCCCCGCTGATCGGCGCCAAGGCGATGGTCTTCGCCGATCGCATCCGCCTGGTTCCCCAAGCCCTTCGCATGCCGCCGTCGAGCCTGTCCGACGGCCCCAACGAGCCCCCTCGAGCCTGACCCTGGCCGCGCCTTCACGCGCGTAATCGCCTTCGTCAGTTCTCACGCAGGGATCAATCATGCCTTCCCGATATGCCCGGCCCGCCGCCATTTTTGGCGCGGTCCTGGCGCTTGCCGGCAGCGGCGCGCTTTCGCGCGCGCTCGCCGAACCGCTCACCCTGGACGCCGCCATCTCGCGCGCCCAGACCCAGTCACCCCTCGTTACGGCCGCCGAAGCTTCGGTGAAGGCGGCTGAAGGCCGTGCTCGCCAGGCCGGTCTGATGCCCAATCCCGAAGCCGGCCTCCAATCGGAGAACTTCTCCGGTTCGGGACCCTATGGTCGCTTCGGCGCGGCCGAAACCACGGCCACCATCAGCCAGCGCCTGGAGTTGGGCGGCAAGCGCCGCACCCGCGCCGCCGCCGCTAACGCCGAGGTCGACTCTGCCCGCATCGGCTTCGTCATCGCCAAGGCCGATCTCACCCAGGAAGTCCGCGTCCGCTACGCCGAGGCCCTGGCCGCCCAGGACCGCCTGGTCCTAGCCCGCGAGACCGCCACCCGGGCCGAGGGCCTGTCCAAGGTCGCCGGCACCCTGGTGGAAGCCGGACGCGAGCCGCCCCTTCGGGCCCTGCGCGCGGAGGCCGCCAGCCGCGAAGCGGCCGCGGCCGTGATCGGCGCCGAAGCCGAAGCGCTCGCGGCTCGGCGCGCCCTCGTCACCCTCTGGGGCGATGCCGGAGAGGCGATTGAGCTGGTCCGCGCACCACAGGCGGCCGCGCCCGTCCAGGCGACGATCGACCCTGGCGAGACTCTGGACGTGCGCCAGGCCCGCGCCGACCTGCAAACCGCGCGGGCGGTGATCGATCGCGAGCGGGCCGTGGGCCGGCCGGACCTGACGGTCCAGGCGGGCGTGCGGCGGTTCGAGCAAACCGGGGACTCGGCGATGATCGTCGGCTTCACCGCGCCGATCCCGATCTCCAACCGCAATCAGGGTTCCGTCGCCGCGGCCCGCGCCGACGCCACCGCCGCCGAGGCGCGCGAGCGCCTGGCCCTGGCCCGGTCGGTTCGGGCGGTTCGCGACGGCGAGGCCTCGCTTCGCGCGGCCAACGCCAGGCTCGAAGTCCTCGACAGCAAGATCGTCCCTCAGGCCCAGACGGCGGTCGACCTCGCCAGAAGCGGCTTCGAGGCCGGCAAGTTCTCGCTGCTCGAAGTGCTCGACGCCCAAGGCGCCCTGACGACCGCCCGCACCGAACTCATCGCCGCGCGCCTCGAGCGCGCCAAGGCGCTGGCCGCGCTCGAACGCGCCGCCGCCCAATAGGAAAGCTCACCATGAAGTCCACCGATAGAAAGACCTTGCTGACGGCCGTGGCGGTCAGCAGCCTGCTGGCCGCTGGCGTCGGCGCGCTGGTCGGCAAGACCATACTGTCCTCGCCGCCCAAGGAAGCCGTCGCCGCCGAGGCCAAGGAAGATCACGCCGGCGAAAAGCCCCACGTGGGCATGACCGCCGATCGCATCGCCTCCGATGGCATCCAGCTGGTGACCCTCACCGGCGGCGGCCTCGACGCCGCGGTCTCGGCCCAGGCCACCGTGGTGGCCACGCCCAACGGCGCGGCGATCCTGGCGGCTCGCGCCGACGGCGCCATCGTCCGCATCAACAAGCGCCTGGGCGATCCGGTCGCCGCCGGTGAGGTGATCGCGGCCATCGAGAGCCGGGACGCCGCGGCCATCAGCGCCGACCGCAGCACCGCGGCCGCCAAGGCCGCCGCCGCCCGCCAGGCGCTCGTGCGTGAGCAGCGCCTGTTCGAGGCCAAGATCACCGCCCGCCAGGACCTGGAAGCGGCCCAGCGCGAAGCGGCCATTGCCGAGTCGGAACTGCGCCGCGCCAGCGGGGCCAGCGCCGCCGCCGGGGTTAGCGGCAACGGCCGGACCTTGGCGGTCACCAGCCCGATCTCGGGTCGGATCACCGCCGCCACGGCCACGCTCGGTGCCTACGTCACCGCCGGCTCCGAACTCTTCCGCGTCGCCGACCCCGGCCGCATCGAGATCCAGGCGGCCCTGCCGGTCGCCGACGCCCAGCGCGTCAAGCCCGGCGACACGGCCGTCCTGGAGTCCGCCAGCGGGCCGGTGAACGCCACGGTGCGCAGCATCACCCCGGCCCTCGACGCCGAAAACCGCTCGGCTACCGCCGTGCTGGCCGTCAGCGGCCAAGCCCCGTCCTTGACGCCCGGTCAAGCCCTGCGCGCCCGGATCACCCCGCGGGGCCAGGCTGCAGGCCCGGAGGGCCGCATCTCCGCGCCCGACGAGGCCGTCCAGACGGTCAACGGCGCCGAGGTCGTCTTCGTCCGCACCAAGGACGGCTTCGAACCGCGCCCGGTCCGTGTCGGCCGTCGTGGCGGCGGTCACGTCGAGATCCTCTCGGGCGTTCGCGCCGGCGAGCAGATCGCCGGCAAGGGCGCGTTCCTGCTGAAGGCCGAACTCGGCAAGGGGGAGGCGAGCCATGAGGACTAAGGTCATTCTCACCATGGCCGTCCTGGCCGCGAGCCTCACCGCCTCGGCCGCCGTGGCCAAGGACACCGTCACCATCGACCGCCTCGGCGGTCGGGAGGTCGAGATCATCACCGCTTCGGCGCGCGACACCGCAAGCGGTCTGCGTGTCTTTGGCCTGGTCCGGCGCGCGTCTGGCGCAAGCCTGTTGCCCGTCACCGCCCACCTCGATATCAGCGCCTACGACCCTGACGGTCACTGGGCCATCACCGTGCCCACCCGCCTGGCCGCGCTCAGTCCCCAGCGCAAGGATCGTGAACCCGCTCGCTACGAGGCGACCTTTCCGCTGCTGCAGCGGGCCTCGGTGACCAGGCTGCAGGTCCGCTACGCCGCCAAGCCGCACGCCATGGAAACCGGCGAGGTGGCTCGATGATCGGTCGCGTTCTAGACCTCTCCGTCCGCTTCCGCTGGGCGGTCATCGCCTTGGTCACGCTGGTCGCGGCGCTAGGCGTCTACAACCTCGTGCGCCTGCCGATCGACGCAGTGCCCGACATCACCAACAAGCAGGTTCAGATCAACACCGTCTCGGGGACGCTGGCCCCGGCCGAGGTGGAAAAGCTCGTCACCTTCCCGGTGGAGACAGCCATGGCCGGCATCCCCGGTCTGGAGTCGACCCGCTCGATCTCGCGCAACGGCTTTTCCCAGGTCACCATCGTCTTCAAGGAAAAGACCGACATCTACTTCGCCCGCCAGCAGGTGGCTGAGCGCCTGACCCAGGTGCGCCAAAGCCTGCCGGTCGGCGCCGAGCCGGCCATGGGCCCGATCTCATCGGGTCTGGGCGAGGTCCTGATGTGGACCGTGGCCTACGAGCATCCAGGCGGGAAGGGCGCCAAGGTCACCGACGGCGCCCCCGGTTGGCAAAGCGATGGAACCTACCTGACCTCGACCGGTGAGCGACTGTCGGACGCCACCGCCCAGGCGGCCTTCCTGCGCGAAGTGCAGGACTGGATCGTTCGTCCCCAGATGCGCTCGGTCGCGGGCGTGGCCGGCGTCGATTCCATCGGCGGCTTCGAAAAGCAGTTCGTCGTCCAGCCGGACCCGACCCGCATGGCCTCGGTCGGCGTCTCGTTCAACGACCTGGCCAAGGCCCTTGAGGCCGCCAACCTCGCCGTCGGCGCCAACTTCGTCGAGAAGGGCGGGGAAGCTTTCCTCGTTCGCGCCGACGCCCGGGTCCGCACGGTCGACGAGATCGCCAACGCCACGGTCGCCGCCCGCGAGGGTGTCTCGATCCGCGTGCGCGACGTCGCCACCGTCAAGCTCGGCGGCGCCCTGCGCACCGGCGCGGCCTCGGAGAACGGCGAAGAAGTCGTGGTCGGCACCGTCTTGATGCTGACCGGCGAGAATAGCCGCACCGTCGCCGGCGCCTCGGCCGAGAAGCTGACCGAGGTCGCCAAGAGCCTGCCGGCCGGCGTCAAGGTCCAGGTGGTCTACGACCGCTCCAAGCTGGTCGGCGCGACCATCAAGACCGTCGAGAAGAACCTGGTCGAAGGCGCGCTGCTGGTCATCGTGGTGCTGTTCCTGCTGCTCGGGAACTTCCGCGCCGCCCTGATCACCGCCCTGGTCATCCCGCTGTCCATGCTGATGACCGCCATCGGCATGAACAAGCTGGGCGTCTCAGGCAACCTGATGAGCCTGGGGGCGCTGGACTTCGGCCTGATCGTCGACGGCGCCGTCATCATCGTCGAGAACGCCTTGCGGCGCCTGGCCGAACGCCAGCACCACGAGGGCCGTCTCCTGACGCTGTCGGAACGGCTTGGCGAAACCCGCGAAGCCGCCCGCGAGATGATTGCCCCGACCGTCTACGGCCAGGCCATCATCCTCTTGGTCTATGCACCGCTGCTGACCTTCACCGGCGTGGAAGGCAAGACCTTCTCGCCGATGGCCATCACCGTGATGCTGGCCCTGGCTGGCGCCTTCGTTCTGTCGCTGACCTTCATCCCGGCCATGATCGCTCTCTTGATCAACGGCAAGGTGGCCGAGAGGGAAGTCGCGCCCGTTCGCTGGACCAAGTCCCGCTATGAACCGGCCCTGCGCAAGGTCGTGGCCAAGCCCTGGCCGGTCATCGGCGGGGCCGTCGCCCTCTTCGTCGCCGCGGTCCTGACCTTCGGGTTCCTGGGGCGCGAATTCACGCCTCAGCTCGACGAGAAGGACATGGCCGTCCAGGCCCTGCGGATTCCCTCAACCTCGCTGGAGCAGTCCCTGCGCATGCAGCGACGGATCGAGCGGGTCGTGGCGTCCTTCCCCGAAGTCGCCTTCGTCTACTCCAAGACCGGTACGGCCGAAGTCGCCAGCGACCCGATGCCGCCCAACGCCTCGGACGCCTTCATCATCCTTAAGCCCCAGAAGGAGTGGCCCAACAAGGGTGAGACCAAGGCCGAGCTGATCAGTCGGATCGAGACCAAGCTGGAGGGCCTGACAGGCAACGCCTACGAGTTCAGCCAACCGATCCAGATGCGCTTCAACGAACTGATCGCCGGCGTGCGTGGCGACGTGGCCATCAAGGTCTATGGCGACGATCTCGACGCCATGTCTCGGACGGCCGAGGAGATCGCCACGGTCCTGCGGACGGTGAAGGGCGCGGCGGACGTCAAGGTCGAGCAGACCTCGGGCTTCCCGACCCTGGACGTCCAGCTGGATCGCGACGCCATCGGGCGCCTTGGCCTGACCGTCGAGGAAGTCGCCGACACCCTCTCGGTTGCAATGGGCGGCCGCGAGGCGGGCCTGGTCTTCCAGGGCGATCGCCGCTTCGACGTGGTGGTCCGCCTGCCGGACGCCAGCCGCAACGACCTCGATGCGGTCGGCGCCCTGCCGGTGATGCTGCCTGAACGCGCTGGTGGTGGGGCCCGCGCCTCGGTGCCGCTGCGCGACGTGGCCAAGTTCTCCTATTCGGAGGGCCTCAACCAGGTCAGCCGTGAGAACGGCAAGCGCCGCGTCGTGGTGCAGTCCAACGTCCGCGGCGCCGATCTTGGCTCCTTCGTCGGCGAGGCCCAGGAGAAGGTCGCCGCCCAGGTGAAGGTCCCGGCCGGTTCGTGGCTGGTCTGGGGCGGTCAGTTCGAGAACCTCAAGGCCGCCCAGGCGCGCCTGGCGCTCGTCGTGCCGCTCTGCTTCCTGCTGATCTTCGGCCTGCTCTACATGGCCCTGGGCGGCATCGCGCCAGCCGCGGCCGTGTTCTCGGCCATTCCGCTGGCCCTGGCCGGCGGGGTGTTTGGCCTGGCGTTGCGGGGCATCCCGTTCTCGGTCTCGGCCGCCGTCGGCTTCATCGCGCTCTCGGGCGTGGCGGTGCTGAACGGCCTGGTGATGATGACGGCCATCCGTCAGCGCCTGGCCACCGGCATGGCGCTGGAGAAGGCGATCATCGATGGGGCCATGGAACGCCTGCGGCCGGTGATGATGACCGGCCTCGTCGCGTCCCTGGGCTTTGTGCCCATGGCCCTGGCGACCGGCACGGGGTCTGAGGTTCAGCGCCCGCTGGCCACCGTCGTCATCGGCGGTCTGATCACCGCCACGGCCCTGACCCTGTTCGTCCTGCCGGCCATCTGTCGCTTCGTCCTGCGCAAGGCCGAAACCCGGAGTCCTGAACACAGCTGAGCCAAGGGCGGCGCGCCGAGCAGGTCTCGGCGCGCCGCCTCTTTCTTCAAACCCAAGTCCGGAGACAGTCCATGACCAAGTCGTCGATCGAAGGGGGAAGCACGGCCATCGCCGTGTCGGGGCTGCAGGCCCAGAAGAAGCGTATCCAGATCCTGGCCGAGAACATCGCCAACGCCAACTCGACGGCCAGAACCCCCGGCGGCGAGCCTTACCGACGCCAGATCCCGGTCTTCAAGGTCGAGCCCATGGGCGGCGACGAGGGGGTGGTGTTGAGCGGCGTGAAGGCCGATCCCAAGCCATTCCCGCAAGCCTATGACCCTGGCCACCCGGCGGCCAACGCCGCCGGTTACGTGCTGTTGCCCAACGTCAACAGCCTGGCCGAGAGCCTCGACCTCAAGCAGGCCATGAAAGCCTACGAGGCCAATCTCAACGTCCTGGACACCCAGGACGCGATGGAGAAGGCCACCCTTTCCATTCTCGATAAGAAATAGACCTCCGGATCACGCGCGACGCCCACAATTGATCGGTTTCGTGCGTTGATCCCTCAAACTTGGCAGGCGCGTTTCGGCGCACGGGATAGGGAGACGTTTTCGATGGGAGCAGGACACGATCACGGCGCGAGCCAGGCCAATGGCCGCAGGCTCGCGGTCGCCTTGGCGCTGACGTCGACGTTTCTGATCGCCGAGGTCGTTGCCGGCATCGCCTTCAACAGTTTGGCGCTGCTGTCGGACGCCGCGCACATGTTCACCGACGCCGCGGCCCTGGCGATCGCCCTGGCGGCCATACGGGTCGGTCAGAAGAAGGCGACCGAGGAATTCACCTTCGGCTATCGCCGGTTCGAGATCCTGGCGGCGGCGTTCAACGCCATCCTGCTGTTCGGCGTGGCCATCTACGTGCTGGTCGAGGGCGTCAAGCGCATCGTCAATCCCGAGCCGGTCGGATCGGTGGGGATGTTCATTGTCGCGGCCCTGGGCCTGGTCATCAACCTGATCTCCATGCGCCTGCTCAGCAGCCACAAGGACAAGAGCCTCAACGTCAAGGGCGCCTATCTGGAGGTCTGGGCCGACATGCTCGGTTCGGTTGGCGTGATCGCCGGCGCCATCGTCATCAAGTTCACCGGCTGGCGCTTCGTCGACCCGATCGTCGCCATCGGCATCGGTCTCTGGGTGCTGCCGCGCACCTGGATCCTCTTGAAGGACACCAGCCGCATCCTGCTGGAAGGCGCCCCTCCGGGCATGGCCCTGGCCGGCGTGCGCAAGGCCATTTCCGAGACCGCCGGCGTGGCCAGCGTCCACGAACTGCACCTGTGGACCACGGGCGCCGACCAGGCGGTCTGCACCGTCCATGTCGTGCTGGCCGATGGCGCGGTGGGCGAGGATGTCCGCAAGGCGATCGCCGCGCGGCTGGAGACCGACTTCGACCTGCATCACGTCACGATCCAGACCGAGGTCGTGGAGTGTGCGGAGGAAGACCGGCACGCCTAGCGGCCGGCTGAACGAGCGTAAGGCGCGTCCGCGTTCTGGCGCGCGCCAGGATTTTAGAGAGTGAGGTGACCCCGTGGCCCAAGACGACCTGCACATCCTACGGATCTATCTCGACGCGGGCGCGACCTTGAACGGCGTGGCCTATGACGCGGTGCTGATCGAGCGCGCCCGCGCCATGGAGATTGCCGGCGCGGCGGTGCTGCGCATTGAGGAGTCTTTCGGCGAGGCGGTGCTGCACGGCGCCAAGGCCCGCGACCTGGCGCCCGAACAGCACCTGATCGTCGAGATGGTCGACACCCGCTCCAAGCTCGACGCCTTGGCCGCGACGCTCGAAGTGGCGGCCGATGTCGGTCTGGCGACCTTGGGCAAGGTCCAGGTCGTCGCCTATGGCGGCCACCGTCATCACGGCGCGCCGCCCACCTGAGGCCACGACCACGCCAGTCACGCCCCCGAGGGGGCTACGTTGAGGAGCCGAAGATGACCGATCCCAAATCCCCGCCCAAGCCCGACACCCAGCCGGCGCCGCCATCCGACCGTCAGGCCCCCGAAGAGGGCGGCATGATCGACGAGGGCGGCGTTTTCGGCGGCAATGTTGAAGGCGTCGAGAATGAAACCGAGACCCGCCGCGATGGCGGCATGATCGGCGAAGGCTAGGGCGGCCGGCGGACCGCCAGGAGCGTCATCCGCGTTGGGTGGCGCTTTGGCGCCATGCCACCGACGTCGGGGGACGACATGTATCCAGCTGACCTCAAATCCCTGACGGGCTTGCGCATCGTCGCGGCCGGATGGGTGCTCGTTTATCACTTCCGAAACCGGCTCGGCCTTGACCTCGAACATGTCGGCCTGATCGACAAGGGCTACCTTGGGGTGGACCTGTTCTTCATCCTGTCGGGCTTCATCCTGTCCCACGTCTATATGCGCGCCTGGGCGGAGGGCCGGTTCCGCTACGGCTCGTTTCTCTGGGCGCGCCTGGCGCGGCTCTACCCGGTCCACCTTCTGACCTTGGCCGCGACCGTCGGGCTGTGGGCGCTGGGCCGCTGGGCTGGCGCCAGGTTCGAGGCCGCCGCCTTCGATCCGGCCGCCATTCCCCAACACGTGCTGCTGATCCACGCCTGGTGGGCGACGCCGACCGTGCAGTGGAACTTCCCCTCCTGGTCGATCTCGGCCGAGTGGTTCGCCTACCTGGCGTTCCCCGCCTTCGCCTTGGCGTCATTGGCCCTGCGCCAACGTCCGATCGTGTCGGTCGTCCTGGCCGTGGCCCTGTTCCTGTCGCTCGACGCCATCGTCCAGGCTTTTGGCGGATCCCTGACCAGGCTGACCGCGCACGGCGGCGCGCTGCGGATCATCCCATCCTTCGCCATGGGCGTGGCCCTGCATCGGCTCGGCTCGACCCGCGCGCTGCCACCGCTGGTCGCGCACACCGGGATGGGCATCGCTGTGGTCTGGATCGCCGTGGCCGCGACGCTGGGCCTGGCCGATCGCTGGACGTGGCTGGGTCTGGCGGTGCTCCTCTACTGCACCGCCGAGACGGCGAAGGCCGGGCGGGGCGGCGTCCTGGCCGCGCCGCTGATGGTCTATCTCGGCGAGGTCTCCTACGCCGTCTACATGACCCACCTGCCGGTCGACATCGCCTATTTCGAGGTGCTCGATCGCTTCGTCCGGCCGGTCGGCGGCTGGGCGTGGGTGGCCTGGGGCGGCGTCCTGGTCGTCTGCTTGGTCGTCTCCGTCGCCGTCTATCATGGCGTGGAGCGTCCCGCCCGCAGCTGGCTACGCCGCCATGATCCGTTTGCCCGGCGGCCCGAACCTCATCAGGCGGCCTGACGCGCGGGCCTTGCCGGGGGGACGAGGAAGACCTCGTTCCGCCCGGCAAGGCGTTTGGGCCTTACGTCGTCAGACCTCCACCTCCTTGCGGCTGGAGGAGCGCAGGACCGCGTCGTAGAGCGCGCCGTCCTGCTCGGTCCCGCCGAAGAGGACGACGAACTCACTGACCGTGGAGCCGCGGGTGATCGACACGTGCGCCACGAACGTCAGAGGTTGGCGGACCTTGGCGGTCGACTCCAGCCGTCCGTTCCGTCGGGCGAAGGCGAACCTTTGTCCCAGGCCGTCGGCGCGCAGCGTAGCGATGACCACTTGATCGGCCTGAAGGTTTCCCAGGAGCGGGGTTACGCGGAAGTACCAGGCCGCCCGGCGGCGAATGATCTCCAGCCGAATGGCCCCATTGTCGAGATAGACGCAATGGGGATCTCCGTCGCCGCCGTCGTGATAGAGCGCCAGCACACCCTCGAACCTGTGCATCCAGACCAAGGTCAGAGCGGCGATCAGGGCGATGAGGACCAGCAGCACGGCGGCGGTCAGAGCCCAGGGATGGGCGGCGGCGTAAAGCGTCAGGTCGTGGATCAGGGGCACGGGGCAACGCTCCCAGCCTGGGCCGGCTTGACCGGCGACGGAATGGGCGCGCGCGCGCACGCACGAAGCCGCGACAGGCGGCCGATAGATTTCAAAGACATGGAATTCCTCGAACACGAAGGGCGCGGCGGTGGCCGCGCGGTCTAGGCGATGGGTTCGAGGCGGGGTCTGGGGGGGCGGTCCTGGGGATTGGCGCCAAGGCCGACCCGGTGATCATTCTCCAGCTGGAACTGCGCGGCCGACGTCATCGCCGATCCCGGTCCGGTCGCGCCGGCGTCGTGTCCGCTCAGGGGACCGTCCGCGTGGTGGTGGTGCGCGCCGGAAGCCGCGCCCTCACTCGACTGCGGCGCGGATGACGCGTGGTCTTCGACCAGCATGGCGCGGGCGGAGACGGTGGCGGCGGACGCTGCCGCTTCGAGGCCTGGCGTCTGGGCGGACAGGCTGGCCGCCTGGGCGCGATCGGCCAGTTGATGGGCTTGCTCCAGCGGGGTCTGGATCGCCAGCACGACCATCAGCAGGGCGGCGAAGGACACCACCAGCTGACGAACGTGACTGAACGCGACAGAGCCCACGGATTCCCCGACAAAGCGACGCCGGCATTGTCGCGTTTTCGAGCCTGATCTTCAATATCCAAGCCCCGTTGTGGGGGGCTTTGCCCGATCGGGTGACGGCCTTCAGGGCGCACGGTTTCGTCGGGTCCGGACCTGGCGCTGGAGCGGGCCTCGCCCGACGGGACGCCCCCGGCGGGCTCGCTGCTGGCCTAGCCTTCGTCCAGGGCGGGTCCTGGACGCCTGATCACTTCGGACTGGGCGCGGATCGGCTCGACGGCGCCGCCGAACCCGATCACGAAGGTGGAATCCACGCCGCCCCAGCTGATCGAGACGTGGGCCACGAAGATCAGCGGCTCGCGGACCTTGACGATCGACTCCAACCGGCCGCCGCGCCGGGCGAAGTCGAACCTCTGGCCCGCGCCGTCTGGACGGATGATGGTCACCACGACATCGCCGGGCTTCAGGTCATGGTCGCGGCAGATCACCCGGAACCGCCAACTGGCGCCGCGCCGGACGATGTCGAGCCGAAAGCGCCCGCATTCCAGGTCGATACGTTGTCGATCGTCCTCGAGTGGACGGTAGAGCGTCAGGATTTCATCCACCTGGCGACCCCAAAGGCTGATGAGCACCAGGATCACGCCGGTCAGGAGCGCAAGGGCGGCGGCGCCCAGGACCCAGGGATGGGCCAGGGCGATGGACATGAGGTCCAAGCGCGACGTCACGAAGCACCCCGCGCGACCGGAGGGATGGGGTAGGGGCGGGCGGCGAGACGACGCTCAGCCGTCCGGAGCCGCATGGCGCGGCCTGGAAAACTGCAGAACATGGATGATCCTCGAACAGGACGGAGCGCGGGCCGGGCCGCGCGGTCTTAGGCGACGTGTTCGAGGTCGGGCCGGGGAGGGCGGTCTTGAGGGTTGTCGTCCAGCCCAGAGCCGTGGTCGTTCATCAGTCGAAACCGGGCGCCCGACACGGTGGAGACCGTCGGTTCGGCCGCGCCGGAGGCGGCGCCGTGCAGCGGCGGGCCATCCGAATGGTGGTGGTGCGGGGCCGAGGACGGCGCCTCGGTCGGATGGGCGTCGGCCAAGACCGAGATGGCGACAGGGATCGAGCGGTCCGCTGAGGTTCCGGCGACAGTTTGGTTGGCGTTGTCGAAAGCTTGGGGCGCGCTCGCGCTGAAGCCCTGGAAAAGCTCGGCGTCGAAATGGGCCTGCTCAACCGGCGTCTGCACGGCCAGCACCACCATCAGCAGGGCGGCAAACGCCACCAGGCCCTGGCGAAGTCGACGGAAGACGACAGATCCCACGGTTTCCCCGATCAGAACGACGCCGCCATTGTCGCGTCTTCGACCGTGATCTTCAACGCCCGATGCCCGTAGTGAGGCCGGCTAACTCTGCGGTTCCGGCTCAGGTTTCGCCTCTGGGGGCAGGGTGAGATCAAGGCCCAGGCGCGCCTCGGCAAACCGCAGGATCAGGTAGCGCGTAGCCCGCTCCAGACCAACGACCGTCGGCGCCCGAAACAGAATCTTGGCGACCTCCTTATCCTGGACGACCGGCTGGCCGCCTTGGATATCGTTGATGTGGTGGGTCGGCTCGACCCAGCCGCCGAATGATTGGCCCGTATGAACGAAGCGGCTTCGAAGGTCATAGGCCGCGCTGATCGAGGCCTTGAACGCGTCGGCCTTGAAGCCCCAGAAGGCCTGGTCGGCTTCCGACCCTTCGAAAAACGGCGCGTCGATGTGGTCGGTGAAGGTCGTTACGAACCGGCGCTTGATCTCGTAGAGCCGCCCGCGCAGGGCTTTGCTTGCGGCCTCGCCGTCCTTCAGTTCCTTCTCGATGCGCTGCAGGACAGCTTCCAGCTCGGGGTCCAGCAGCTTTCCGCCGGTCGGGTAATGGGCCTCGGCGATGATCTCGCCGGCCGTGATCAGGTGCAGATAGGCCTGCTCGGGATCGTGCTCGCTGTTTTGGAGCGCCCGCATGTAGAACCTGGACGCCGCATCGAAGGCGTTCAGAGCCACGATGTCGGTCGCGCCGGTCCAGACAGGATAGAGCCGTCGAACCTCCTCCAGGTTCAAAGGGATAGCGATGTCCTTGCGCGGTCGATGGGCGTTCTGCGGCAGCTCCGGCCGGCTGAACGTCGAGAACGCGCTGAGATCGGGCAGATGGAAGATGCCGTCGTTCTGGAGCGAGCCGTGGGCGTCGAACCGCTTGCCGAACAGGACGCTCATGCCCGACGCGAACATCTCGCCGTAGCCGCCGTATTGCGGGACGACCACGCCCGGCGCCTTTTCGTAGTCGTCGGTCGAGAACGCCGCGACGAATGCGCCGCGCGCATTGCGGTCGGCAAGCATGCGGCTGCGCGCCGCCCGGTCGCCAAAACTTGGCCAGGCGTGCGTGATCAGAAGATCCTGCTCGACGAACTCGCTGATGAACCAGCTGGTCGTCGAGATCAGGACCCGCTGCACCCGGCTCGAAGCCCGCAGGCTTTCCGCGCTTTTCGTCTCTGTCACACGGGTCTCCAGCCGCTTGGAAAGACCTTCCGCCCACCTGCCGAGCGGCCCGAGGAGGTCGTTGGGGAGGGTGTCCCGCCTTGGCCCAGGACACCGGTGTGTTTCTAGCAGACCACGGTTAGACCCCCGCTATTGCAGAGGATGACCACCTGATCTCCGACCACGAACATGTGGAAGCCACGGCGGCGAACCTCGGCTTCGAGCTGTTCCATGGAGGCGAGGATGTTGACCCAGCCGATGTTGCGGCGAACGAGCCCGCCGTTGCGGGCCTGCTTGGATTGGAAAATGTGTTGAATAAATGGATTATACACTCTATAAACTCTCTTATTGATTTCAGTTCATCTGATGTCTTTCTCAGTCGTCGGTTTTAAGTGGCGCTGAAAGCGGATTGAGGGAATCCCAATCCTACCTCTATACTACCACAAAACTTGCCTCTTGTCAAGCTTGGTTAACGCCGTTCGCTGAGGCGAGGGGCGTTTCAGCGCGTCGCCGGGCCAGGCTGGGCGCCGCCCGGCGCTTGCGCGCCAGGCTCTGCCCGATGTCGAGAGCGACCGGCGGGCACGCTCGGTCCCGCGGCTTTCGCCGCTCCCTCGGGCGCGCCCCTGCGGGCAGGCCCCAAAGAAGTGTTTTGGGGCCTGCCGCCGGACGCTCGACGCCGCCTCCCGCCACGCGCTGCGCGCGGGCTCCTGTGCAGGCTTCATTGTCATGAGCGCCCGCTGACGCGGACGCGCGGGGCTTAGGGCTCCGCCCTCGGCGCGCTTCGGATCGTCTTCCGCCCAGCTTCGGACCCTTCGGGTCCTGCAGCCGGGTCCCCGCGAAGACGCCCCTCCGCTTGCACACCCGGCCTCGCCGGCGGGCGCCGGGGTCAGGCGCGCTTTGCGCCTGACCCCGAACCCCTAGGAGGAAATTCCTATGACCGAGCAAGACCATACCGCCGCGATCGCGGCCCTGAACGACGCCTGCCGCGCCGAGCCCGGCGCGGGCTGGGTCCTGACCCAGGGCGTTCACGCCCTGTCCGAGGCCGACAAGGTGAAGGCGTTCGCCGCCGTGACCGCCTTCACCGACTTTCACGAGGACAACAACCCGCACGGCGAACGCGACTGCGGGGCCTTCATGGTGGGCGAGACCAAGCTCTTCTGGAAGATCGACTACTACGACCTCGACATGACCTTGGCCTCGCCCGATCCGGCCGACCCGGCCGTCACCAAGCGCATCCTGACCCTGATGCTGGCCGAGGAATACTGACGGCGGGCCGCCGCCGTCCGATGGGCGGCGGCGGCTTTTCCCACCTCGGATTGATGGGGGCTTGTCGCTCTGCCCACTTGCCTGCCACCTACAAGCCAAGAGATTGGATCGACTATGACCGACATCGCGGATGACGACGCCGAGACCCTGGTGGTCCCTATGGAGATGGTCGAGGCGCTGTTCGAGCCGTGGGACGACCTGGACGCGGCGATCACCAGGCTCGAAGCCGAAACCCGAAGCTTCGCAGGGGTGCCCGAGATCGTCGCGACCATAATGGCTGCCCGCGAGGCCTTGCGCTCGCCGCTCTATGTGCTGCTCAGCGGCTATCAGGCGGTCGTCAGAGAAGCTGAAGCTGAGGCTGAAGTCGGCTCCTAGCCGGTTGGGGCCGTCTCGAACCGACCTCGGACCGCTGGAGGGCGCCGTGCAGGCTCCCGCTATCGTTGGATTGGTCGCGCGGGTCTGCATATCGCCAGGGGTGTGATAGTTTATCCAGGGTTGAGTTTGGCGCGTGGAGGCTGCCATGGCGTGGATTGTCGGGATCGGACTAGTGGCCTTGGCTGTCGCCGCCGACCTCTGGGTCAAACGGCGCCGCTTCTATCGGCGCAACATGGCCGGACTCGAAATCTTCAGCAGCTTCGGCGCGTCCGTGACCACGCGTGGCCTGGAGCGCCTGGTTCTGGGCGCGAGCCGGATCGCCGGATTGCTCGGCGCCCTGATGCTGTTCCTGGCGGCTGTTCGCGCCTTTGGCTGAGGGGGCGCGGGGGCGGATCGGACGCGGCCGCGAACCCTGATCGGGGAGATCGCGGGTCTCGACTTTCGCGTCTGGGACGAAACCCGAGCGGTCGCGACCGCTGGCTGCTGGACCGACTCGGAGTAACGGCGATCAACCATCAAGTCCCCAGAGGACAGTTTCCACCTACGAGGACGGCTGTGCCGACCGAGACTTCACCGCACTATGTCGATCTGCATGTCGGCGCCCGGCTTCGTTTGCGTCGCAAGGGCCTGGGCCTGAGCCAGACGACCCTGGCCGACGCTGTCGGCCTGACGTTCCAGCAGCTCCAGAAATACGAGCGCGGCGCCAATCGGATCAGCGCCTCCAAGCTCCACGGCATGGCGGCGGTGCTCAATTCGTCGGTCGGCTGGTTCTTCGAGGGATTGCCCGATCCCGTCGAGCCCGAGAGCGTCTTGGCCCAGGACGCCGAGCGGATCGCCCGCGTCACCCAGGCCTTCCTGATGTCGCCCGAGGGCGTCGAGCTGGCGCGGAACTTTCCAACCCTGCCGCCCGCCGCCCGGCGTCAGATCCTGGACCTTATGGGCGCGATGGCCGACCTGGACGATCGCGGGCAAGGGGCTGACGACTAGCGCCGGCTGGCGCCGCCTTCAGGCGCCGGGGGCGGGGTCGCTCTGGCGCAGGCGGCGGTGAATATCGGTGGCCGCGATCGCCGCCTCCGCCGTGGCGATGGCGATCTGGTTGAGGCCTCGGACCACGTCCCCCGCAGCATAGAGGCCATCGATCGAGGTGCGCTGGTGGGCGTCGACGATCAGGTTGCCGTCGTCGTCGTGCTCGGCGCCCCAACGCACCGCCAGACGGCTCTGCATCTCGCAGCCCAAGGCCAGATAGAGGCAGTCGAAGGCCGCCCGCGCGTCGTCCATCTCGACGATCACCTGGTCGTCCAGCGTCACGGCGTCGAGGGACGTGGGCGTGACGGCGACCCCGGCGTCCTCCAACGCCGCCAGGTCCAGATCGTCCGTCGCGCCCAGATGCAGCAGGGTCACGCGGTCGGAATAGGTGCGCAGGAACATCGCTTCGCGCGCGCCCAGCGGGCCATCACCCAGAACGGCGATCGCCTGGTCGATGGCCTCGTAGGCGTCGCAGATCGGGCAGATCCTCACCAGCGCGCGCCGGATCGCCGCGTCGATGCCGGGGAGGTCGGGTTTGATGTCCAGCACGCCGGTGGCCAGCAGCAGGGCGCGCCCTTGCACCGGCCCACCACCGTCACCGGAGAAGCCGACTTCGAAGACGTCGCCGCGCGTGTCGAGCGTCTCGGCCCGCGCGGCCCGGAACGCGGCGCCGTAGCGTTCGGCCTGATCGCGCATCCGGGCGAGCAAGTCGTCGCCACCGACCCCTTGCGGAAAACCTGGCGTGTTGTGGCTCTCGGGGATCCAGCTGGCGCGCGGCTGGCCGCCATCGAGCACCAGAACCTTGCGGCGAAAGCGCCCGAGATAGGTCGCCGCCGTCAGGCCTGCCGGGCCGGCGCCGACGATGAGGGCGTCGTAGATCATCGGGCGCTATCTTTCGGCGTCGGGTCCACCGCCTCAACGGAACTGGACCTGACCCGGTTCCAGTTGCGGGGGCTCCGCGTCCGACCGCTTCAGCCGCGCGGCAGCAGCGGCGAGAGCGCCATGGCCGCCACCGCCAGGCCCATCACCGCCGTGGCGATCCATCCCAGCACGCGCACACCGCGCCCGACCACGAACTGTCCCATCTGGCCGGGCCGCGAAGCCACGCGCATCATCGCCGCCATCATCGGCACGGCGATCACGCCGTTGATCACCGCGCTCCAGAACAGCGCCTTCATCGGGTCGAGCGGCGACCAGTCGATGCCGACCCCCAGCAGGGTGGCCACGGCGATCACGCCGTAGAACCCCGGCGCCTCCCAGGGCTTGTGCGCCAGACCGCACTTCCACTTGCGGCATTCGCCGACCGCATAGGCGGCCGAGCCGGCCAGGACCGGGACGGACAATAGGCCGGTGCCGATGATGCCCAGCGCGAACAACAGGAAGGCAAAGCGTCCGGCGGCGGGCTCCAGGGCCCGGGCCGCGTCGGCGGCGCTGGTGATGTCGGTCTTGCCCTGGACATGCAGGGTGGCGGCGGTGGCCAGCATGATGGCGATGGCCACCAGGTTGGAGACGGCCATGCCGACCAGGGTGTCGAGCCGGATCCGCCGCATGGCCCGGCCGGCCTGTTTCGGCGCCTGCGTCAGCGGCTTGGCGTGGGCCTTGCGATTGACCTCCTCGACCTCCTGGGCGGCCTGCCAGAAGAACAGATACGGGCTGATGGTGGTGCCGAAGATGGCCACGATCGCCGTGATCAGCGCCGTCGACGGCTGCACCCGCGGCCAGACCAGGCCCTGGACGACGGCGGGCCAGTCGAGCTTCACGGTGAACAGCACCGCGACATAGGCCAGCAGGACGAAGGTCAGCCATTTGAGGAAGGACACATAGCGCTGGTAGGGCACGAAGAGCTGCAGCAGCAGCGACAGCACCGCAAAGCCCACGGTGAAGATGTGTGAGCCACGATGGGCCAGCAGCTCGGCGGCCGCGCCCATGGCCGCCAGGTTCGCGCCGATGTTGATGGTGTTGGCGGCCAGCAGCAGGACCACCAGCAGGTTGACCGCCCAGCGCGGCATCACCTCGCCAAGATTGGCCGCCAGCCCCTTGCCGGTCACCCGGCCGATCTGGGCGCTGACCAGCTGGATCGCGCTCATCAGCGGGTAGGTCAGGACCATGGTCCACAAGAGGCCATAGCCAAACTGCGCGCCGGTCTGGGAATAGGTGGCGATGCCGCTGGGATCGTCGTCCGCCGCCCCGGTGACGAGGCCGGGGCCGAGCTTGCGCAGCAGGCTGGTCGCCGGGCGCTGGGTGGTGTCTGGAGGCGGGGCGGCCGTCACGCGGCCGACTGCGCGTCCAGGTCGACGTCGGCGCGTTGCGCCACGTCCCAGGGGGCGAGCGCGGCCATGGCCTCGCCGACCGGGCGGCCATCGCGGGCATAGTCGCCAGTCTCCAGCAGGCGCTGCAGCTCGGTGCGCGCGCGGTTGACCCGGCTCTTCACCGTGCCGATCGCCACGTTCATCACCGCGGCGGCCTCTTCATAGGAAAAGCCGCCGGCCCCGACCATGATCAAGGCTTCGCGCTGCGGGACCGGCAGCGCCATCAACGCCTGGCGGACATCGTCCAGCTCGATCGCGGCGGCCGGATTGTCGGTGGCGACCAGGGTCTGCTCGGCCCGTTCCTGATCCAGCTCCACCGATCGCCAGCTACGCCGCTTCTCGGACAGGAACTGGTTGCGCAGGATCATGAAGGTCCAGGCGCGCATGTTGGTGCCCAGCGCGAAGCTTTCACGGCAGCGCCAGGCCTTGGCGACGGCCTCCTGAGCCAAGTCGTCGGCCTGGACCGCATCCCCACAGAGCGAGCGGGCGAACGCGCGCAGGTGGGGGATCTGCGAAACCAGTTCTTTTTCGAAGATCTTGTCGCGTGACGCCGTCGTCATGGGCTGGCCCTGTCTTCACCGCCGGCGCGGACAATCTTTGCCGAGGCCGCGCACTGCAGCTTCAATCCCAGCGAAAGACTTTGGTTCCAAAGCAAAGTCAGGGGTTTAGACAGTATTCGATGTCGTGTGTTCGGCACAAGGAACGGGCTTGTTCGCCCGTTCCTTTGGCCATGACCGGCTCCCCAATCGGCGCCGCCGTCCAGTCCGGGCGGTCGTCGGCCTGCGGCGCCGTCTAGGCCGCGCGTGATCCTATCGACCGGAGCGTCCGCCAGGCCTGGAGACAAGCGTGGGCGGCCTCGCGGCCCTTGTTGTGTTCGTCCTCGCGGCTGCGGGCCAGGGCCTGGTCTTCGTCGTAGGTCGTCAGGACGCCGAAGCTGATCGGCCGTCCGGTGCTGAGCCCCGCCGTCATCAGGCCGGCCGCGACCCATTGGCTGATGTATTCGAAGTGCGCGGTGTCGCCCTTGATGACGCAGCCCAGGCAGACGATCCCATCGAACCGGTCGCTGGCGGCCAGGGTCTGGGCGATCAGCGGCAACTCGAAAGCGCCCGGGGCCTCGACGATGTCCTCCTCGCCCAAGCTGACGCCCTCGGCCTCGAGGACCGCGCGGGCGCCCAGCACCAGGCCGTCGACAATGTCGGCATTGAAGCGGCTGACGACGAGGGCGATGCGGGGAAGATCTTGGGTCATGACGTGAGGTCCTTTCAGGCGGCGTGACCGAGGTCATGGCCAAGCCGGTCGCGTTTGGCGTTGAGATAGGCGGCGTTGTCGGCGGTGATCGGGGCCAGCACCGGCACGCGCTCGACCACGGTCAGGCCGCCGGCCGTCACGGCCTCGACCTTGCGCGGATTGTTGGTCATCAGGCGCACCTGCCGCACGCCCAGGGCCTGCAGGATCTGGCAGGCCGCGTCGTAGTCGCGCGCGTCGTCGACGAAGCCCAAGGCATGGTTGGCCGACACCGTGTCGAGCCCCTGGTCCTGCAGGGCGTAGGCGGCGATCTTGTTGGCCAGGCCCAGGCCGCGCCCTTCGTGACCGCCTAGATAGACCAGCACGCCGCCGTCCTGGCCGATGCGGTCCATCGCCGCGCGCAACTGCTCGCCGCAGTCGCATCGCCCAGAGCCCAGGGCGTCGCCGGTCAGGCACTCCGAATGGATCCGGACCAGCGGGGCGGCCGTATCGCGTGGGCCGCCGATCAAGGCCAGGTGTTCAGCCTCCGCCGTCCGGAACGCCACGACTTCGAAATCGCCATGCGCGGTAGGCAGGTGCGCCCGCGCCACCTCGGTCACCGCCTGGCGATGGACCACCAGTTCGGCGATCGAGACGATCGGCAGGTCGTGACGCGCCGCGAAGGCGTCCAGGGACGGGCCCCGCGCCATCGCGCCATCGGGGTTCATGATCTCGCAGATCACGGCGGCGGGCCGCAGCCCGGCCAATTTCGCCAAGTCTACGGAGGCTTCGGTGTGGCCGCGCCGCGCCAGCACGCCGCCAGGCGCGGCCCGCAGCGGGAAGACGTGACCGGGCGACACCAGGTCGGCGGCCGTGGCGCCGGATGCGGTGGCCGCGGCGATGGTCGTGGCGCGATCGTGGGCCGAGATGCCGGTGTCGATGCCTTCCGCCGCCTCGATCGAGACCGTGAAGGCCGTGCCGCGCCGGGTGCGGTTGTCGGCGACCATGGGCGCCAGGCCCAGCCGCTCGACCGCCTCGGCCTCCAGCGACAGGCAGATCAGCCCGCTGCCCTCCTTGGCCATGAAGGCGATGGCGGCGGCGTCGACATGCTCGGCGGCCATGACCAGGTCGCCTTCGTTCTCCCGGTCGACGTCGTCGACCACGATGATCATCCCGCCCGCCCTCAGGCGTGCGAGCGCTTCAGATAGACGTGACATAGGCGCTCCGCATATTTGGCCAGCACGTCGACTTCGACATTGACGAGATCGCCGACGACCGCGTGCTGCAGGGTGGTGTGGGTCCAGGTGTGGGGAATGAGGGCGACGCCGACGCTGAAGCCGCCAGGGGCCTGGATCGGGCCGACATCGGTCAGGGTCAGGCTGATGCCGTTCAGGGTGATCGATCCCTTCTCGACGCAGTAGGGCCAGAGGCCGTCGGGCAGGCTGAACCGCACACGACGGTCGTCCTCGTCGCCGGTGATGGACGTGATCCGCGCCAGGCCATCGACATGGCCCTGCACGATGTGACCCGACAGCCGCGCCGACACCCGCAGCGCCCGTTCGAGATTGACGCGGGCGCCGACGGCGAGGGCAGGGAAGGTGCTGCGCGCCAAGGTCTCGGCGCTGAGGAAGAAGGTGGCCTCTCCAGCGGCGTCCTGGGCGATCACCGTCAGGCAGACGCCGTCGACGGCGACGCTCTCGCCCAGGGCCAGATCGGAAAAGCCCGTGGCCAGGCCGATTTTCACGGCGCCGTCCCCCGCCTGCGTCACCCACAGGGTCTCGCCGACGGTCTCGATGATCCCGGTGAACATCAGGCGCTGGCCCCCAGATCGAAGGCCAGTCGAACCTCGATCCGGTCCTCCTGGTCGGCCGCGTCCGCCGCCCTGATGACGACGTGCTCATCCCAGAGGTCGCTGGCCAGCACCGCCGTGCTCAGCGTCGGTCCCGCCTCGATCAGCGCCTCCAGGGCGCCGTCTTCCGCCAGCTGCGCCAGCAGCATGGGCAGGTCGTCATGGAGGCTGGGCGCCAGGCCCCGCATCCGCGTCTCGGCCAGATAGGCGGCCGGGACGCGGCGGCGGCGGTCGAGGATGGCCAGGCGGCGCGGGGACCGGCGCGGGTCGAGCACCCGCCGCACGGTGAAGAGGGGGCTGTCGGCCAGGATCGTGCCCGAGCCGGTGATGATGGCGTCGGCGCGGCGGCGCAAGGCGTGCGCCAGGTCCAGCGAGGTGGCGCTGGTGAAGGTCTTGGCGCCGGCGGGCGGGATCATCGAACCGTCCGATCGCAGGGCCTGCTTGACCGTCACCCACGGCCGGCCGCTGCGCAGACGTCGCGCGAAGGGCGCGATGAGCCGGGCGCTCTGGGCGGCCAGCCGCGGCGCCATCGGGTGGGGCAGGTCGGCGGCGAAGGTCACGTTCAGACCGGCGGCGGCGAGCTGGCGCGCGCCCCCGCCGCGCACCGCCGGGTTCGGATCTGGCGTGCCGATCCAGACGGCGCGGACGGGACTGGCCAGGATGGCCTCGACGCAGGGCGGGGTGCGGCCTTGGTGATTGCAGGGTTCGAGCGTGACGACGAGGGCGCTCACCGCGTCCAGCCGGCCGGCCTGGCGGCAGGCTTCCAGCGCGGCGACCTCGGCATGGGCGAGACCGGGGCCCCTGTGGGCCGCGACCGCCAGGATCTCGCCGTCCGTGGCCAGGGCGGCGCACCCGACCGGCGGATTGGGCGCGGTGGCGCCGGCCAGGGCCGCGCCGGCTTCAAGAGCCTGTTGGAAAGCCGTCGCGACGGCGCCGGGAGGAGGGTGGGGGCGGAACATGACGGCGACTTAGAGCGGGCTGCCGGGCCGGGCCAAGCGCTTGTCGCCATTCGAAAGTCTTACATTTTAGAGGCCATCGGAAATGACGCCGGCGCGATTTGTCCCTAGGACCTTGGCCATGACGTCGTCCATCGCGCCCCGCCCATGAAGGGGCCCCTCAATAGTGTCGCGCCGCACGGCGCCTGGTCGCCCGGTCTCCAGAAGGCCAGGCTCTATGACCTCCTTCTGCAGGACATCATCCTGGGTGATCTGCCGCCCATGCAGGTCCTGGAGGAGAAGGCCCTGGCCGCGCGCTACGCCGGCGGTGTCGCGGGCATCCGGGACGCCCTGGGCCGCCTGGCCATCGAGGGGCTGGTGGTGCGCCGCCCGCGTGTGGGCACCATCGTCGCCCCCCTCGATGTCGCCGAGATCGAGCACGCCTTCCAGGTCCGCCGGATGCTTGAAGGCAAGGCCGCCGCCCTGGCCGCGCGCAATCGCAGGCCAACCGATGTCGTGGCCATTCTCGACGCCTTCGCCGGGGCCGAGGACGCCATCGCCACGGGTGATTTTCGCGCCATGCTGGCCATGGACCTGGCCTTTCACCGCGCGGTCGCCGTCGCCGCCCAGAACCCGACCCTGGCCCGGTTCGTGATCGCCCTGCAGAACGTCGCCACCCGGTTCTGGATCTGGCAGATGGAAAAGCAGTCGCCGGAAAGCCAGCTGGAGGACGTCGTCCTGCACCGGGGTCTTGGGCAGGCCATCGCCGACGGCGACGCGGACCTGGCCGAAGCGTTATGCGACCAGCTGATCGGTCATCCGCCAAGCGGCGAGACCCGCTGACCGGCTCTCCGAAGGGGCCATCACCGCGGCTCGCCTACAGCCGCCGTGACCAAACCGCCGTCGATCGGCGTCAGGCTGGCTCGGCGTCAGGACGCTAACGGGCGACTTGAACCGTCCGCCCAGGCGCCGCTCCATGGCGGGATGGGCTCGATGATTCACCTCACGCTTGGACGGATCACCCTGGACTGGGGCAAGAACGAGGGGTTCACAAACCACAGCGCCCTGTTCCGACCAGGCGACCTGACCCAGGTTCCGTACTACTACGCGGCCGACGAGGATGATCCCGAGCGGACGCACCTCCCGCTGATCAAGTCCTCGGACAACTTCAGCTACCGGCTGATCACGGAAATGCAGGAAGGCTACTCCGCGCCCGTGAGCGTCGTCGCGCGACGCCTTCTTCTGCTTGGCCATACCGACGCTTTCTGCCGAGAGGAGTTCGAGGCCCTCTGCGAGGTGCTGCCGAGCCGGCACGACTTCACGTTCGATGAACTCAAGACGATGCTCCAGACTGCGGACTTCAGCACCGCGCACTACGCGCCCGACAAAGGGTCCGAGGAGTTCACCGAGTTCTTCTTCGACCATGTCTTGCCCGTGGCGGGGCCCAATGGCGTTGACCGGATGTTTGCTCACGCGCGCCGCGACAGCGACATCGACGGCTTGAGCCCGTACACGATCATTCGTCTTCTGGCTGCCAATCCGACGGCGCAGGATCTCCCCGTGACCTGGCAGTTCGCCGATGTCGCTGAAGGCGGCTGGGCGCCGCGCGCCGCGTTTGACGCGCCCTTGAAGCAGAGCCGGCGGTTCCTCATGGTGACTGAAGGCTCTTCCGACGTGAACATCCTCAGGCACGGCCTGAACTTGCTCTATCCGGACCTGACCGACTTCTTCGATTTCGTCGACATGCAGGAGGGGTATCCGTTCTCCGGCACTGGCAACCTTTACAATTTTATCCGTGGCCTGATCAGCATCAAGATCCAGAACAACATCGTGGTCGTCTTCGACAACGACAACGAGGGGGTGTTCAATTGGGAGCGATCGTCGCGCCTGAACGCGCCGCCGAACATGCGCATCGTCAAGCTGCCCGACCTCGATCGGTTCAAGACGTTCCGCACGCTCGGGCCTTCCGGCGAGCATGTCGGCGACATCAACGGCACGGCGGCCGCGATCGAGTGCTACCTCGACGTGGGACCCGCGCCGACGATCCGCTGGACCAGTTACGACCAGAAGCGCGATCGCTACCAGGGCATGATCGTCGGCAAGGAAGACCTTCAGAAGGCCTTCCTGACCCAGAAGCAGGTCGATCCCGACTACGACTACTCGGGCCTGGAAGCGATCTTGGCCATGCTGATCGCCGAGTGCATCGCCATCACCGAGCAGGAGGCCAAGGCCGTGCTGGCCGCCGAACGTTTCGACGCCTGACGGCCCAAAGGAAGACATGGCGGACTAGACGTCGCGCGCATTGCGCAGGCGCACCTCTCGGTCTTCTCGCTCGGCGTCATGGCGCCAGGTCGCCTCCATGGCTTTCAGGAGTTTTTGCGTTCGAGGCCAGGGCTTGGCCGCCGCCGCCCAGGCAGCATACTTGTCGGCCAGGTCGCGCTCCTGCTGGCCGCCATCATCCATGCCGCGGGTGGTGACCCCGCGCTTGTTGAAGCGCTCGATCCGAACCCCGGTCTCCACGTCCTCCGACTTCACCCGCTCGATTTCGGCGGCGACGACCGGTCCTGGCCAGAAGGGGTCTACCTGGGTCGAGTGGGCCAGGGCATGGCCAACGTACTGGTCGGTGATCGGCGCGCGACCGTTCTCGCGCCCCAGGTCGCGGACGGTGTCGACCCAGGCCGAAAGGACGTCGCTGTCGACTCCGTCGTCCGTTGCGCCGGGCAGGGTGTCAAAGTTCATCAACAGGCGGAACGACTGCGTTGCCGACGAGATTTCCGCTTCCGACGCATTCTCGGCGGGGGCTTCGCCCTCGGCCCTGAACACCGTCTTGATCAGGTGGAAAAAGAACTCCGGGCTGTCGGCCATATAGCGGTAGATCGACAGGCTGCGCTCGCCGTGCTCGATCAAGGGCAGCAACGCGAACTCGCGCGCGGCTATCACGTCCACCGAAGCGTCGGGCCGCGCGTCCAGCGCTGCTAGGGCGCCTTCGACGTAGAACGCCGTCATGGTGTCGGCTTGCACACGCCCGGCATTAACCTCAGAGACGAGAGCCTCGAGCATCCGCAAGAGCACGGTGGTGGGAAACTCGTCCCATTGATCATAGGCGGCGCGAAGGGCGGCGCTGGCCCGGCCGACCACCAGATAGAAGAGGGCGCCTTCCAGGACGTCGCCGGCGGCCAGGCGCAGCCCGGGCTTGTTGCGCCAGTAGGCGATGGCGACATCGTCGCCCAGCTCGCCGACGAAAGCCCAGGTCTCCGGCGTGTCCGGCCAGTGTAGACAAAGGTCAGCGACCGCCTCAGGTGTGGCGCCGGCGGCCTGGACCTGGAGGATGACCTCCTTCCAGGCGGCCTGGCTTTCCGGTTGGTCCCGAAACTGATGGTAGCTGACCCCGCTCAGCATCCGGGCGAACGTGAGCAGGTCGGGATCCTTCAGCGCCGTATGGAAGAGGGCGAAGACATCCTGCGGGTCTTTCAGGATGTCAGTAATGGCGATGGCGACGTCATAGCCCGTCTCCGGCGCGCCGCGAACGACACTGAGGACGCCCGCCGCCCCTAGGGTCTCGTGCAAGGCCGCCAAGGCCTTGTGCCGCTGCGCCTTAAGGTCAGCCATCGCCTGCTCGTAGTCACGCATCGCCATCGGCATGTCGGTGAACAGCGTGCGGGTGGTCACCACCAGGTCGTCCGTCCCGAACCGGTTGGTCACGGCCTGGTAGGCCCGCAATTCGTCGGCCGGGATCGCCCACGCGGTGGAAGCGAACGCTTCGTGGCGCTTCAACTCCTTGCGCAGGGCGTGCCAGACTTCGGTCCGGTCCTCGGCTGACATGGTCGTGCGGACGGTATCCAGACGTTCGAAGGCGAGAGCGCGATGGTCTGGCGGCAAATCGACCAGACGCCGGATCAATGTGACCCAGCGTTCGGCGCTAGCGCCGGCCTGGTCGATCAGCGTGGCCGTGACGTAACGGGTGCATTGCGCCAGCAGGCCGCGCGTCATGGCCTCGCGATCACCGCCCCCGTCTCGCAGCCTGGGCCGAACCGTGGCGAGGGAGGTGTCCTGACGGCCGGGCAGGATATCCAGGAGCAGTTGCCAGCCCACCTTCGGAGAGGTCGCCAACAAAACCTCGAGCACATCGCGGCGATCGTCCCAGGAGGCGTTGGTCCCGGGGTTCCAGAGCAAGAAGATCGATCGCAACGTGCTCTTGGGCCGGTTGGCGTAGCGACCGCCCGGGTCGATCTCGGCCAGGCGCACCAAGGCCAAGGCCACCCGCGCGAACAGGTCGGGCGACCAGGCCAGGGCTTCCAGCGCCCAGAGGACATTCGTGTAAGCGCCCGATCGGCCGAATGTGTCTCCGCTTTCGGCAAACAGGGCCAGGGCCTTAGGCTGTTCCCCCTCGAGCAAATGCTCGAGGGCTTCCAGGAAAGGGTCGGGTGCGGCCTCCGCCAGGACGATCAGCTCGTCGCGCAAGCTGGCCATCAGGCTGGCGTCAGCCTTGAGGCCAGGGAGATTGGCGATGAGGTCATCGACATAGGCCTGCGGCGTCTTGTGCGGGACGTCGAGGTGGGCCTCTTCGTGGAGCAGAGCGATCTGCAGCAGCGTCTGGGCCAGCCCTTTGCGGAGGAACCGGCTGTGGCTGTAGCCGTCCTCGACGGGCGCGAAGGCCTCGTCCGACGGCGCGACCACCTCCGAGAACACCGCGGTGGCGACCTTTTCGAACCGTTCGAGATCGTCCTGGGTGAGCCATTTTCCGAGCTGGACGAAGGCGTCAACCGGCGCCCGCGTCAGCCAGATCGGGTGTTCACGCTCGATGAACGGGTCCTGCTCGGCCAGAAGCGGCTGCAGCGTCCGCATCAGGTCGATGTAGCTTCCCGGCTCGTTAAGGTCGCCGAGCCGATCCCGGTCCGACTCCTGGTCGGTATTCCAGCTGCCGGCCAGCATGGCAGGCAACAGCTCGCGGCCCTTTTGGGCCCAACGCGGGGGTTCGATGTTTTCCGACGGCTTGTGTCGCGCCAGAATCGTCACGCTGCGACTGATGGTGCGCGCCAGGTCTCGACCCTGCTGGCCTTCGAAGCCCATTGTCTTAAGGGCCGTGGCCATCTCCTGGACGGTGGGTCTGGGTAGGACCGCTTCGCGACGACCGGGTTGATCCTGGCCCAGCGCGATCACCGTCGGACCGGCGCTGGCCAGGGCGCCGCTCATGGGCATGGCCGCCTCCGTCGGGAGGAAGACGAGATCCTTGTAGCCGAGCAGCTGGCGGGCGGCCTCATCGGTCCGTGGCACCAGGGTGCGCGCCTCCAGGTACTGGCGCTTGTCGTCGGCAGAGCGGCGGATGGCGGCGACGGCAAAGGCGATCACCTCGCTCGGGGAATCGGCGATCAGGGGATTGCGGCTAGGACCACCCAGGAGAGCCTGGATCAGGGTCTCGGCGGCGCGCTCGCGACCGGCGAGAACCACGTCTTCGGTCAGGGGCGGATCGAACCGGCGTGAATAGAACTCCCAGTATTCGTCCGTGCTCAGCGCCCCGTCCTTGGGGTAGTTGCCGATCACTTGGCGAGCCCATTTCGACGCCACGGCCGGGCGCTCTTCGAGCCAGGTTTCCAGCTGGACGCCGTCGATCAGCCGCACGTCCTTCCAGACGTATTCTGCCTTCAGCGCGTCGACGAAGTCGTGCAGCTTTACGGTCGGGGTGTCCCAGGTCTGCGGGGTGACGAAGACGAAGGTCATCGTCCTGCGCTTGTCCTCGTCGATTTCCTTGGAGCGTGTCTCGAAATCCTTGCGGGCCTTGGTCGAGATGGCTTTCTCGGCGCCGAATTCCCAGATCGAGCGCCCATCGGGCACGAACGGGCTGGTCACCGCCGTCTCGACCACGCCGTCGAAACCGCGGACCCGGCCCTTGTCGCCTTCGGGGAACCGGTAGTGGCCGATATCGGACACCGTGCCGCGGATCAGCGCCCCGACGAGGCCGGGGAGGCTGGACGGTCCTTGTGTGGTCCCGGCCCAGGTTTCCAGGTGCCGCGCGGTGATCCATTTCATCGGATGCGTCTCCACAATCTAAGCGTGGCAATAGCAGGCCTGTCGCTCGCTGGTCGAGAGGGCGACCCGTTGATGTGGGTACAGGTGTGGCGGCCCAATAGAGCGGAGGAAGCAGGCGCGCCGGGCGCGCCTGCATGGGTCAGAAGTTCACGGTGACGCCGCCGAACACGGAACGCCCGTCGCCGGGCCAGATCGTGGCGGTCGCGGCGGTCCAGGCGACGGCGGCCTGGGTGTTGGAGACATAGGCCTTATCGGTCAGGTTCCGCGCATCGACGAACAGCGACACGGCGGGCGTGACCTTCCAGCCGGCGTTGAGGTTGACGATCGCATAGCTGGGGGTGGCCTTGGTGTTCTTGTAGTCGATCCAGGCGTCGCTGGCCGACCACTCGACCGACGGGGCCACGAACCAGCCGCGCGGGTCGTCGTAGCGGACCTCCGAGCGGTAGAAGTTCTTGGGCACGATCGGCAGGCGGTTGTCGCCGAACTGGACGTCGTCCTTGAAGCGGAAGTCCGACAAGGTCCAGGTCTGGCGCAGCCGCCAGTGCTTGGCCGGCGCCCAGTCCAGCGCCGCTTCGATGCCCTGGTGCACTGTCTTGTCGGCGTTGAAGGTCGCCGCCGGGATCGACGAGGTCACCGCGTACTGCAGCATCTCGTCCTTCAGGTTCGCGCGGTAGAACGTCAGGTCGTAGGTGAACAGGCCGCGATGGCCGCGCGCGCCGACCTCGCCAGTCCAGGCCTTCTGGGCCTTCACGGGCGCGAAGCCGGTGTTGGTCGGGCTCATCGAACTGAAGTTCGGCGGCTCGACCGAGCGGGTCAGGTTGGCGAACACCTGGTCGCCCGCCTCGTCCTGCCACAGCAGCCCGACGCGCGGCGACACCCAGTCATAGGTCTTGTCGGCGTGCAGGTTGAAGGTCGCCGCCTGGCCCGGGATGGCGAAGCTGGTGTAGTCGCGTTCCGCCTGGCCCCAGGTCGCGCCGGCCACTACGGCCACGCGGTCGGTGACGAACAGCCGGCCCTCGCCGAACACGTCCACGGCCTTGGCGTTCTGCAGCGTCCGTGAGGTCGGCGCGCCGCGAGCGCCCCGGTTGTTGACGTAGAAATTGCTGTCCATGTCGCCGGTCCGGTACCAGGCGCCGAAGAAGGCGTCGGCGCGCTTGCCGGCGATCTGGCCGTCCCAGTCGAAGCGGCCGAAGGCGCCGTAGTTGCGGCTCTGCTGGTCGATGACCTGGAAGATCGGGTGGTCCAGGTCCTTCCACACCGCATAGACCGCGCCCTGGAAGACGAGGCTGTCGTTCAGCCGCCAGCTGGTGCGCAGCGAGCCGCGCAGGCCGCGCTGGTTGCGACCCTGGTCGCCCGCCAGGTTGCCGGCCGCCGACTGATGCGGATCGGCCTCGAACTGGGCGACCGTCAGGGCGCCGGGGATCTCCTGGTTGATGTTCGAGCCGTTGACGATGAAGCGGACCTCACGGTCCTGGCCGAACGACCGGCCGATGTTCAGCGAGCCGAACTGGATGTTCTGCTGGCTCTGCGAGCGCCAGCCCTGGGCGGTCTGGTTGGTGGCGGCGGCGTAGACATCCCAGTCACCCGACTGCCGGGCGATGGCCACCCGCTCGCGCAGCAGGCCGAACGACCCGCCGTCGATGCGGACCTGGTTGTCGAAGCCCGCATCCTTGCCCGTCGGCGTCACCAGATTGACCGCCCCGCCCAGCAGCGCCCCGCCGAACCGCAGCGCGTTGCCGCCGCGATAGACCTCGGCATAGCGGGTGTTCAGCGGGTCGGCGACCTGGCTGTCGCCAAACCCATCGGCTTCGTTCAGCGGCACGCCGTCCTGGGCCAGCAAGAGGCCGCGGTTGTGGACGGTGTTGCCGATCCCCGAACCGCGGATCGAGATACGGATGTCGCCGCCCCACTTGCGCTGGGCGTAGACGCCGGGCGCATCGCGCAGCATGTCGTCCAGGGCCAGCGCCTGGCGGCTAATGTAGCTCTCCTGCGAGATCACCGACACGCCGCCGGGGGTCTCCGACAGCCGCCGGCGCGCATCGGCGACGACCTGCGGATCCTCGGGGTTGGGACGGGCGGTGACGATGACCGAGGAGACCTGGTCACCGGCGGTGGTCTGGTCGGCGGCGGACGCGATGTCGGCCGCCAGAGCGGAGAGGGGCGTGCAGAAGGTCATGGCCGAAGCGGCCAGCAGAAGCGTCTTCATGGTGTGGTTCAGGTCCTTGGGCTGCGCAAGGCAGCCGTGATCGATCTGCCGCGCGCGGTCGGGCTGACCGCGCGGGCGCGAAGGCCGGCGGAAGACCGCCGACGTTTAGATCAGGACGCTGGGGGGACCGGTTGGAGGCGGCGGAGGAGCCGCAAGACCTCGGCCGGGCGCCAGGTTCGACGCGGCCGCTAAGGGCAGCTCGACATAGGCCACGGCCTTGGTCTGGCCGATTGCGGTGATGGTAGGCGGCGCGACCGCGACGCCCTGGGCCGCGAACGGGCAGGGGGTGTCGTGGGCGGAGGCCTGGCCCTCGGCGCCGCCGTGGTGAGCGCCCAGCGCTTCACCGGGCTGGATGGTCATGGGGCCATCGCCGGTACAGAGCACCAGAGCGAACGGCAGGGTGTTGCCGGCGGCCTGGCCTGGCATGTAGCCGGCCGGGAGCATGATCCGCAGGGCGATCGCCAAGGTCGCGAGCACCAGGAAGGCGTCGCGGGCCAAGGATCTGGCGATGGCGTTCGAACGGGTCACGTCGGCGCCTTTAGCCGATCGATCGGCGGTTGTCGCCTGCCACGCACGCCACCGTGCCTCAGGGTGACTACGGAGGGCGGTTATCCATGGGAGGCCGGGGCGGCGGGCGCCGCCCCAAGGTCTTTCGGGCGCTGCCGCGCCCGTGTGCTTGGGGCTCTGCCCCCGGCGCACTTCGGATCGCCTTCCGCCCAGCTTCGGTCGTGGTGGCAAGGATCGCCACGCTGGCAGCGACGACCTGCAGCCGGGTCCCCGCGAAGGCGCCCCTCCGTTTGCACCCCCGACCTCGCCGGTGGGCAGGGTTTCAGGCGCGCTTTGCGCCTGCACCCTGTCCCAAGGAGGCAGATCATGACTGCGACTTCCGAAACCAACCCCACCGCCGAACTGACGGCCGTGGCCGCCGGTGTGGCTCAGTTCGGCGAGGTGCGGGATATCCCGCTCAATCGCCTGAAGGCCTCGCCCAAGAACGTCCGGCGCGTTGGCCATCGCTCCGAGGCGATCGAGTCCCGCGCCGCCACCATCGGCATCAAGGGCGTGCTTCAGCCGCCGGTCGTCGAGCCCGAGATCAAGAACGGCAAGGCGACCGGCTATTATCTCGTCACCGCCGGGGAAGGGCGGCGTCAGGCCCTGCGCCTGCTGGCCCAGCGCAAGGCCCTGCCCAAGACCGTAGCCGTGCGCTGTATCGTCGATACCACCAACGACCCGGCCGAGGTCTCGCTCGACGAGAACATCAGCCAGGAGCACATGCACCCGGCCGATCAGTTCGAGGCCTTCAAGGACCTCGCCGAGCGCAAGGGCTACAGCGCCGAGGAACTGAGCGCGCGCTTTGGTCCCAGCCCCGACACCATCCGCCGCCGCCTGCGTCTGGGCGCTGTCGCCCCCGCGCTGCTGGACCAGTACCGCGAGGAAGCGCTGACCCTCGACCAGCTCATGGCCTTCGCGGTCAATCCCGACCAGGAGCGGCAGATGCAGGTGTTTGAGCAGCTGCCGTTCGGCAGCCGCCATCCGCAGGCCATCCGCCGGGCGATGATCGACACCAAGGTCGCCGCCACCGACACCCGCGTGCTGTTCGTCGGCATCGACGCCTATGTCGCGGCGGGCGGGCCGACCTTTCGCGACCTCTTCACCGAGGTGGGCGAGGAATGGGTCGAGGACATCGTCCTGCTCGACCGCCTCGTCGGCGAGAAGCTGACCGCCATGGCCCAGGACATCCGCGACCGCGAGGGCTGGAAGTGGGCGACCGCCCACCTCGAATACCCGTACGGTCACGGCTGCTCGCGCATCTTCGAGCACGCTCTGCCGCGCGCGCCCGAGGCGGTCGAGGCCATCAACGCCTTGCGCCAGGAAGAAGCGGCCCTGACCGACCAGTGGGCCGACGTCGAACCGCCGCCGCCCGAGGTCGCCGCCCGCTTTGCGGCCATCGAGGCCGAACTGGAGGCATTCGGCGACGACTACGGTCACACCCCCGAGGAGAAGGCGCGGGCCGGGGTGCTGGTGATCCTGACGCCGGACGGCGGCGGCAAGCCCAGGATCGACCGGGGCTTCGTTAGGCCCGAGGACGAGCCCGAACCCGAGCCCCAGGTCGAGGATGAAGCGGGCGCCGAAGGCGACGAGGAGCACGCCGCGCCCGAGGGCGACGATGACGACGACGCGGACGCCGCGTCGCGGGACGGCGCCGATGACGCCGACGATGGGCGCGAGGTCGAGGAGCCGGTCGGCGATCCGGCCGCGCCCTTGCCCGAGCGTGTGATCGCCGAGCTGACGGCCCACCGTAGCGCGGCCCTGCGCGACGCCCTGGCCCAGAACCCCGACCTCGCCCAGGTCGCCCTGGTCCACGCCCTGGTCAGCCGCGTGTTCGGCCGGGGCGGGACCGCAACCTGCCTCGACATCCGCTGGGGCTCGCGTGACCTTGGCCAGTTCGGCGAACACATCGAAGACAGCGTGGCCGGGCAGGCCATCGCCGAACGTCACCGACTCTGGGCGCGCCAGATGCCCGCGCAGATCGGCGACTTCTGGGCGTTCGTCGTCGGCCTGGACGGCGACAGCCGCGCCAGCCTCCTGGCCCACTGCGTGAGCCTGACGCTGGACGGCGTGAAGTCCTGGGAGCGGCGCGACCGGGCCGTGCTGGACCATGTCGAGACCCTGGCCAGCGCCCTGGACCTCGACATGCGCGGCTACTGGAAGCCGACGGCGGTCCGCTACCTGAACCGCGTGACCAAGGCCCAGATCGTCGGGGCGGTGACCGATGGGGTGTCGAGCGAAGCGGCCTTGCGCCTGTCGGCGCTCAAGAAGCCGGAAATGGTCGCGGCGGCTGAACCGCTCCTCGTCCAGGCGGGCTGGCTTCCCGCCGTGCTGCGCACGGTCAGGGCTGAACCTGCCGACGCTGGGGGCGCTTCCGGAGGCGACGAGGAACCGGTCGCGGGCGAAGCGGAGGCCGGGCGCCCACCCTCGGCGGAACCCGGACCGCAGGACGAAGAAGCGCCGCCGCCATGCGATCTCGATGCGGTGCTGTCCGACACGGTGGCGCCGTCCGAGGACGACGAGGCCGAGGTCGCGGCCCTGCTGACGGCGGCGGAGTAGGGGGATGGGCGGCCGAGAGGCCGCCCATCTTACTTTGAAGGCCGGGGCGGCCGATCCTTTGGGATCGGCCGCCTTGTCGCTTCGGTCGCGGAAAGCGACCGGGGGAGCCCGAGGCACCATCTCTGCGAAGGCCACGATCGCGTTGTCGGCGATGGGCGCGACAAACCTGTGGACCGCGCTGGCGCCGACGAGATCGGCCGGGAGGCCTGCGCGGAATCGTCCTAACCCGGCCCGATGATCACCCAAGCCGAAATTGAAGCACTCCTGGAGGCCATGCAGGCCGAGTTCCACAGGACGGGCGACGATGGAGATCGGCCGGGACTGATCACCTTCCAGCGCGACGACTGGGTCGGGATGGAGTTGCCGACCTGCTGCACCTCGCCCGGGCGCGGCATTCGCCATCGCGGCATCCAGATCAAGGTGAGCAAGGAGCGCGAGACGCGGGTCTGGACGCGGGCCGAGGCCCTGGCGCTCGGCGAGATCGCGGAGTCGTTCGAAGACCTCAAGAGCGTCGAGGACGCCAGGGTCTAGCGGGCCTTGCGGGGCGCGGCCCCCGGCGCCCAGGCCCCGCGCCCGGCCGCTTTGGCCTCGGCCTGGACGTCGGTGTAGGCGCCTTTGCTGTAGGCGCGCCATTCGGTGGCAAGTCCCGAGCGGATCATGGCGGCGTTGAGATCGGGCGAGGCGCTGGACCAGCAGCGCGCCACCTGTCGGCCATAGCGGTCCTGATCGACCACGCGGCAGCCGACGCGTTCCCGCGTCAGGCTGATCAGCAGGTCGCGGGCCTCGTAGCCCAGGGGCTCGGCCGGCGCCTTGCCGCGCCGGACCTCCGGCGCATCGACACCGAACAGCCGGATGTAGGTCTTGCCGCACCGTAGGGTGTCGCCGTCATGCACGTTGGGCGCGGTGCAGGCGATGATCCCGGCGGACAAGGCGGAGAGCATGGTCATGCCCGCCGTCTAGCCTGCGTCGGCCACGCGTTCCAAGTCGTCGCCACGAGCGACCGCCAACCTTGCCGACGAACCCTCCGGGGGCGTCGCGCCCGCCCCGCCAGATCGGCGGGACGGGCTGGCCGCCTTGGTCTTCCCCGGAGCCGTTGCTGCGCGACCAGGTCATCGCCTCGACCTTGTCCACCGCGACCAGGATGACGTCGACCGGGCGGCCGAACGAGGGGTCATCCAGGCGGACCGAGCGATGGACCTTGTCTTCCTCGCCGATCTTGAGCTGGGCCTTGTCCAGAATGGCCGTGCCGCTGGAGACCCGGCCGCCGGGCGCTCTGTCGCTGGCCTTGTCGGCGACCGGGCGGGCCTGGACCCTGGAGCCAGAGGACCACGGTGTCGATGTCGCCCGCGACCAAGCCCTCAGATCGACGGTCAAGACGCCGTTGGCGGACATGAAGGGTCTCTCCAGAAGACCTTCGCCGAGCGCGTCGAACGCAACCTCTCTTGGCCTGATCTGACCGGGGATCGGTCCGTCCCCGCAACCTTGGCCTTTGCCTTTCTTCCCCTGGGGCGGCGCGACGCGCCGTCCTCCCCATTCCTCGCGAGACAAGAAACTTAAGGCCTTCGGTCCTTCGCCGAGGCTTCGGGAGCGCGCCCGACTTCCTGCCGTGAACGGGCAGGGCGCGCCCTGCGGGGCGGACTTCGACCCCGGTCCAGCGATCGCCATCGAGGCCGCGATCGGCGCGGCCCGGACAAGATCGGAGAGACCACCATGTCCACCATCGGCATCTTTTCTCGACGAACGACGAGCGGACCGCCCGGCGGATCAGCGACAGTCTCGGCACCGCGACCGAGATGCGGGCGATGAAGAACTACGCCGGGCACCGGTTGTCGCCGTGGCTCGGTCACCTGATGGTCAGTCGGCAGGAGACCGCCAGGCCGCTCCTGACCCCGGGCGAGGTGATGCAGCTGCCCGCGGACGAGGCGATCGTCCAGGTGTCGGGGGTGGCGCCGATCCGCGCCAAGAAGGCGCGCTACTACCTCGATCGCGAACTCGCCGGACGGGTCGCAGCGCCGCCGGCCAAGCCCGCGATCCTTCTGCCCAGAGAGGTGTCGCAATGGGTTTCGACGATCGTCGCCAAGGCGCCGGACGCGCGGGGAGGATCTGATGACGCTGATGAAGGTGGCCTACGGATCGAGCCGGAACTCGACCCGCTGGTCGAGGCCATCGTCGCCGATCAGGCGGAGCCAGAGCCAGAGCTGGACCTGGACGGGGACGATGGGCTCCAGGCCGATCAGGCCCGGCGTTTCCGCGCGGCGGCGCGCATCGCGGCCTTGGACCCTGACGACGGCATCCCGCTGTGAAGGTCCAGACCAAGGTGTTCCTGGCCAGGGACCTCTCCCTGGCCTTGGACGCCGCCTCGAAACGAATGCGCCGATCCAAGTCCGAGATCGTGCAGGCCGCCGTCGCCGCCTACTTGTCGCCGGACGGCGAGGAGATGGCTGAGGCCGCGATCACGCGCCGGCTCGATCGGATGACGCGAGAGATGGAACGCCTGGCGCGAGACGTCACCATCTCTAACGAGGCCATCGCGCTGTTCGTGAAAGCCTGGCTGACGGCGACCCCGAGCTTGGCGGCGGGGGACCAGAAGGCGCAGAACGCCAAGGGGCAGGAACGCTATGTCGGGTTCCTGGAGGCGCTCTCACGGCGTCTGGCGTCTGGCCGGCTGCTGCGCGCGGAGGTGTTGGAAGAGTCCGATCCGCCCTAGGCGCACGTAGTTGGGTCTGGCGCATAGCGGCGACCTACGGCTTGCGACGCATCGCCCACACCAAGGCGGCGGTCGCGCTGATGAGAGCGGCAAGGGCGGTGATGTGGTCCGGGGTCATGAAGGCTCCTTCGGGCTGGTCTCCCTTGCCTGAAGGAATTTTCCGCTCCGCACAGGTCACGACCGAGTCCATGTCCCCCTAACCCGGGGTCGTACCCTCCCAGAGATCGCGGCGTGGCCGGTACTCCTTGGAGGCGCCGCGCTTTTCGAAGAGTTCGCGAATGTGCCGGACGATCCACTTGTCGTCTGATTTGCGCTTCCAGCTGGGGTCCTGTCTGACTTCGTCCTCGACCATGCGCGCGCACTTGGACAGTGAGATCTCGCTGTTCTGGGCGATTATCGCCTTGGCGACCAGGCGGAGCTTCTCGGTTTCAGTTCGGCTTTTCTGTCGTTTTCCGGCCCGAAACTTGGCTTGCTGTTCGTCGGCCTGGCGTCCGCGCAATGCAGGGGGGAGCAACTGATCCTCTGCCACTGCCCTGGCCATGAGGTAGCCGAAAACGACATAGGGCTCGGGGTCATAACTTTGATTGCCTTCGGCGAGAGCGAGGATGGCGCGTCTGTAGGTTTCCGAAAGGTCGGGCGAGGGCTTGGGCCACGCCTTCAAGGGTTCATCGACAAGCTCGCTGAGGTCTTCGATACCGGCGCGCTCGCCCAGTCGCGCCAGCAGGGCCTGGTAGGCGGATTTGTAGTCCTCGACATGGATGTAGGCGTCAGTCGCGTCCTCGGTCAGCAGGACCAGCGGCCGTGTGGCCTCGGAGACCTGCTTGTCGGCGTGTAGGACGACGATGCGGGCCTGCTTACCTTTGTGCGCATCGTCATCGCCAAATTGCGCGAAAGGCGACTTGAGTTGTGCGGTGCCGACGACGCTGATCAGCACCAGACTACCCGGCTCGACGTCGATGACGTCGATGGTCTTGGCCATGAACTCTCGCACCCACGGTGGCGTCCACGGAAAGATCAGTTCCGGCCCGTACATCGACTGCCGCTGCCCGTAGGTTCCTAGTGTGTGCAGCGGCTTCCAGATCGACTTGTCGACATCGCAGGTCAGGTGGAAGCAGACGCCATCAACGACAACAGGTTCAGGACTCTCCCAGGCTTCGGCGAGGTCGAGCACCCGGTTGATATGGACCCTGTCCTCGGCGCTCAGTTCGAACGTTTCAATGTTCTCAGACATTCGGGACACCGCGTCCTGGAAGCGCCAGTTCCACGCCGGCGAAGGGCTGGAGCATGCTGGGCGGCGGCCAGTCCCGGTAGGCGTAGTCGATCAGGTCGCGGACCAGTTCCGGAAGGCCCGCCGTCGGGCCGGGTTCGAGCGGTTCGCCATGGGCCAGTCGATTGCGGATGTCGGGCAGGGTTGGTTTGACGGGACGCTTGTGGACCAGCCGGTGGGTGATCTGGCCGCCGTATTTCTGGCTGAAGGGCAGGGCGGGGTCGGTCAGCCCATCGCCGGTGACGATGTAGTCCAGGGCCTTGCCGAAGGAGGTCCGCATCAGCTTGTCCGGCTTCTTGGGATCATAGACCGGGCGCGGCTGGGTCAGGTGACCATAGCGGTCGACCACAGCGTACTCCAAGGCCGTGAAGGTCAGCAGGTCCGCCGCAATCAGATGGTCCGGCGACAGCCATGCGAAGAGGTAGGCCGTCTGCACGCGCGTCCAGCGCTCGGCCAGCTTCAGTGGCGTGTAGGCGTTGAGGCTAAGGTCGTCCACGAACGCGTACCAGTCGTCGAAGCTGTTGAAGGCGCGCCAGGCTGGAACAAGATCGCGATCCGGCCAGGGGACGGCCAACACACCCTTCTGGCGGCGGAGCTTTTCGGCGAGGGGGCTGAGGGCGGGATTGGTCGGCATGGGGCAAGCCTAGCCGTAGATCGGGTGGCATGGGAACCGGTCCGGCGGCGTTGTCCTCCGCGCCGGGCGTGGGCCGCCGGGAGACGATCGCGGCCCGGTCCGGACGGGCCTGGCAGGTCTAGCGGATAGGTCCGATCCGCCATTCTGCCTTTAATCCCGCGAACGCCCGACACGCCGAATTGGCTGTTGAGGTCGGCCAATTCCAGGTCTTCTTACTCGTCCCCGTAACCAACGGGGACCTGCCGTGGACCTTTCCGAAACCCAAGCCGGACGTGAGCGCAGCCGCCAGATGCTGCGCACCGCCCTGGGCCCGCTGCTGCTGGCCCGCCTCGAAGATCCGGGCGTGGCCGAGGTCATGCTCAACCCCGATGGACGGGTCTGGGTCGATCGCTTCGAGGGCGGTCAGGTCGACGCCGGCCTGACCGTCTCGCCCGAGGACGCCGAGCGCATCCTTCGGCTGGTCGCCCACCACGTCGCCGCAGAAATCCACGCTGGCCGTCCGCAGCTGTCGGCCAAGCTTCCCGGCACCGGCGAGCGGTTCGAAGGCTGGATGCCGCCGATCGTGACGGCCCCGACCTTCGCCATCCGCAAGCCGGCCAGCCTGCTGTTCTCGTTTGACGACTATGCGCGCGACGGGGTGATGACCGAGCGGGAAGGGCAGGTGCTGGCCTGCGCCGTGCGCAACCGCGACAACATCCTGGTCGCCGGCCAGACCTCGAGCGGCAAGACCACCCTGGGCAACACCCTGCTGTCCGAGATGGCCCGGACCGGCGACCGGGTGATCATCGCCGAGGACCTGCCGGAGCTGAAATGCGCCGCGCAGAACCAGGTGGCGATGAGCACCTGCGACGGCGTCGTCAGCATGACCGACCTTGTGCGCTCGGCCCTTCGCCTGCGCCCCGACCGCATCATCATCGGCGAAGTGCGCGGGCCCGAAGCCCTCGATCTGATCAAGGCCTGGGGCACAGGCCATCCCGGCGGCGTCGCCACGTTGCACGCCGGCTCGGCCCTGGGCGCGCTGCTGCGCCTGGAGCAGCTGATCCAGGAAGCGGTGGTCACCGTGCCGCGCGGCCTGATCGCCGAGACCATCGACGTCATCGCCGTGCTGGCCGGGCGCGGCCGACAGCGACGCTTGATCGACCTTGTCCGCCTGGAGGGCCAGGCGCCCGACGGCGCCTACCAGCTCAGCCCCGCCTGAGACCCTAAAGCCCCCAACCCCCGACATCGTTGAAGGAGATGGCCTCGTGTCCACGAGCCTTGCCCTGCCGCGCGCCTATGCGTCCGGCCTGCCGTTCCGTGCGCGCCTTCGTGACCGGCTTCCCGCGCTCAAGCCCTGGATCCTCGCCGGCCTGACCGTCGGCCTGGCGCTGATCAGCGCCCAAGCCCAGGCCGCTGGCTCCGGCATGCCGTGGGAAGAGCCGTTGCAGCAGATCCTGGAGTCGGTCGAAGGGCCGGTGGCCAAGATCATCGCGGTGATCATCATCATCGTCACGGGCCTGACCCTGGCGTTCGGTGAGACCTCCGGCGGGTCGCGCAAGCTGATCCAGATCGTCTTTGGCCTGTCGATCGCCTTCGCCGCCAGCTCCTTCTTCCTATCGTTCTTCTCGTTCGGCGGCGGAGCGCTGGTCTGATGGCCGGCGATCGCGCCCTGGGGTTCGCAGCCCCCGTCCATCGGGCCCTGACCGAACCGATGCTCCTGGCCGGCGCCCCGCGCGCGATCGCCCTGGTCAACGGCACCTTGGCCGCGGCCTTGGGGCTGGGACTTCGGCTGTGGATCGTGGGGCTGCTGGTCTGGCTGATCGGCCATGGTCTGGCCGTCTGGGCCGCCCGCCGCGATCCCCAGATCTTCGAGGTCGGTCGGCGCCACGTGCGCCTGCCGGCCCACCTGGAGGTCTGAGCGTGCTCGACCTTCGCGAATATAACAAGCGGCCCGCGCGACTGGCCGACTACCTGCCCTGGGTGGCGCTCGTCGCGCCAGGCGTGGTGCTGAACAAGGACGGCGCCTTCCAGCGCAGCGCCATGTTCCGCGGACCGGATCTGGACTCCTCGACCGACGCCGAGGTCGCCGCCGTGGCCGCCCGATTGAACGGCGCCCTGCGGCGCCTGGGGTCGGGATGGGCGATCTTCGTGGAGGCCCGCCGCGACCCGTCGGCCGCCTATCCCGACAGCGTCTTTCCCGACCCGGTCTCGGCCCTGGTGGACGAGGAGCGGCGCGCCGACTTCCTCCAGAGCGGCGAGCATTTCGAAAGCCGCTACTTCCTGACCCTGAGCTACCTGCCGCCGGTCGAGCGCCGTGGGCGGTTCGAGGGCCTCTTCATCGAAGGGCGCAGCGGCGTCGACATCGATTGGCGCGCCGAGCTGGCCGCGTTCATCGACCGGACCGACCGCTTCCTGGCCCTGCTCGACGGCTTGATGCCGAGCCTGGCCTGGCTCGACGACGCCGCGACGCTGGGCCTGCTGCACGGGGCGGTGTCGACGGCGCGCCAGAGCGTGGCCGCGCCCGACTATGGCATCCATCTCGATAGCCTGCTGGCCACCGAGCCGCTGGCCGGCGGGCTGGAGCCGCGCCTGGGCCGGGCGCATCTGCGGGTCCTGACCGTGGTCGGCTTTCCGCCGGTGACCACGCCGGGCCTGCTCGACGATCTCAACCGCTTGGCCTTTCCATATCGCTGGTCGACCCGGGCGCTCTGTCTGGACAAGACCGTCGCCACGGGCCTGCTGACCAAGATCCGGCGCCAGTGGTTCGCCAAGCGCAAGTCGGTGCTGGTGCTGCTGCGCGAGGCCCTGACCCAGGAGCCCTCGGCTCTGGTCGACAACGACGCGGCCAACAAGGCCACCGAAGCTGACCTCGCGCTGCAGGACCTCGGCGGCGACGCGGTGGCCTATGCCTATGTGACCGCCAGCCTTGTGGTCTGGGACGAGGATCCCGTCCGCGCCGACGCCAAGCTGGCCCTGGTCGAGAAGGTGATCCAAGGCCGCGAGCTCACGGTCATCCGCGAGACCGTCAACGCCGTCGAGGCCTGGCTGGGGACAGTCCCCGGCCACGTCTACGCCAACATCCGGCAGCCGCCGCTCTCGACCCTGAACCTGGCTCACCTGGCGCCGATGTCGGCGGTCTGGGCAGGGCCGGACCGCAACCGCCACCTCGACGGCCCGCCGCTGCTCTTTGCCCGCACGGCCGGCTCGACGCCGTTTCGGCTCAGCCTCCATATCGACGATGTCGGCCATACCCTGGTCGTCGGACCGACCGGCGCGGGCAAGAGCGTCCTGCTGGCGATGTTGGCCCTGTCATTCCGGCGCTATCCCGGCGCGCAGGTCTTCGCCTTCGACTTCGGCGCTTCCATTCGCGCGGCGGCCCTGGGCATGGGCGGCGACTTCCACGACCTGTCCGGAGAGAGCGGCAAGGCGCCGACCCTCCAGCCGCTGGCCTTGATCGACCAGCCCGAGGAGCGGGTCTGGGCGGCCGACTGGCTGGCGGCGATCCTGGCCCGCGAAGGCGTGACCATCACGCCGGCCGTCCGCGAACACCTGTGGTCGGCGCTCGGCAGCCTGGCGGGCGCGCCGGCGAGCGAACGCACCCTGACGGGTCTCGTGGCGCTCCTGGCGAGCCCGCCCCTGAAGGCGGCCTTGGCGCCCTTCATCCTGGGCGGTCCGCACGGCCGGCTCCTGGATGGCGCTGGCGAGCGGCTGGGCGAGGCCGACGTCCAAGTCTTCGAGACCGAGGGCCTGGCGCGGGCCGGCGCGGCGCCGGCCGTGCTGGCCTATCTCTTCCACCGCATCGCCCGCCGCCTCGATGGCCGCCCGACCCTGATCCTGATCGACGAGGGCTGGTTGGCGCTGGACGACCCGGCCTTCGGCAGCCAGCTGCGCGAGTGGCTGAAGACGCTGCGCAAGAAGAATGCGTCGGTCGTCTTCGCCACCCAGTCGCTGGCCGACGTCACGGCCAGCGCGATCGCCGCGGCCATCATCGAAAGCTGCCCGACGCGGATCTTCCTGCCAAACCCGCGCGCCCTGGAGCCGCAGGGCGCCGAGGCCTACGCGCGCTTCGGGCTCAACGGACGCCAGATCGAGATCCTGGCCCGCGCCACCCCGGCCCGCGACTACTACCTGCAATCGCGGGTCGGTGATCGCCTGTTCGATCTGGGTCTTGGACCCGTGGCCCTGGCCTTCAGCGCCGCCTCGTCCAAGGCCGACCAGGCGCTGATCAGCAAACTGCTCAAGAGCCACGGCAAGCGCGGCTTCGCCGCCGCCTGGCTGCGCGCCAAGCGCCTGACCTGGGCCGCCGACCTCCTGCCGGGCGGATCGGCCGCCCCGGCTTCCCCCGCTCCGGAGACATCGTCATGACCCTCACGCGCCGCCGTCTGGCGGGGATCGCGGTCGCCTGCCTGTGGGGTCTCGCGCCCGCCGCCCGCGCCCAGTTCACGGTCTTCGATCCGACGAACTACGCCCAGAACGTCCTGCAGGCCGCCCGCGCCCTGCAGACCATCAACAACCAGATCAGCTCCCTGCAGAACGAAGCGCAGATGCTGGTCGGCCAGGCCAGGAGCCTGGCCAGCCTGCCGTATTCGTCCCTGGCCGCCCTGCAGGCTCAGGTCGATCGCACGCGGGGTCTGCTGGCCGAGGCCCAAGGCCTGGCCTACGACGTGACCCAGATTCGCGAAGCCTTCCGCAGCCAGTATGGTGCGGTCGACCTGTCGGTGACCGACGCGGCCCTGACCCAACGGGCCGATGCGCGCTGGGGCGCGGCCGTGGCCGGCTTCCAGGACGCCCTCAAGGTCCAGGCCGGCGTCGTCGGCGGCATGGGCGCCAGCCGCGACCAGCTGGCCAGCCTGGTGACGGAGAGCCAGGGCGCAGTCGGGGGCCTGCAAGCAGCCCAGGCCGGCAACCAGCTCCTCGCGCTCCAGGCCCAGCAGCTTTCAGATCTGCTCGCGCTCAGCGCCGCCCAGGGACGGGCCCAAGCGCTGGAAGCGGCCGATCGTGCCGCCGCGCGCGCCGACGCCAAGGCCCGCTTCTCCAAGTTCATGGGGAGCGCAGGCACGCCGTGACCAGGTCCCTCGTCTGGGGGACAGCACTCATCATTCTGCTGGGCGCCGCTGTCTTGGCGGGCGGGGCGTCCCAGCCTTCGACGATCACCAGGCCGGCGGCCGCGTCCCGCGACCCTGACCTGGCGCGATGCCAGGCGCTGGGCGAGGCCGGCGGGCAGGACCCGCGCTGCCGCGCGGCCTGGGCCACGGCCCGGGCGCGCTTCTTCGGCGGGGCCGCGTCATGAACGACGTCGGCGTCATCGATCGCTTCTTCGACACCTTCAACCGCTACCTCGACTCCGGCTTTGGCCTGCTGGGCGGGGAGGTGGCCTTCCTGTCGACGACCCTGGTGGCCATCGACGTCACCCTGGCGGCGCTGTTCTGGGCCTGGGCTTCGAACGAGGATGTCCTGGCCCGGCTGATCAAGAAGACCCTCTATGTCGGGTTCTTCGCCTTCCTGATCGGCAACTTCCAGACCCTCAGCCTGATCGTCCTGAAGAGCTTCTCGGGACTGGGCCTGAAGGCGTCGGGGGCCGGCCTATCGGCCGAGGACTTCCTGCGGCCGGGCAAGCTTGCGGCGCTGGGCGTCTCGTCCTGCAAGCCGATCCTGCAGGCGGCCGCCGAGCTGGGCGGCTTTCCCGGCTTCTTCGAGAACATCGTCCAGATCGTCATCCTGCTGGCGGTCGCGCTGTTCGTGATCGTGGCCTTCTTCATCATCGCCGTTCAGGTCTTCGTGGTCCTGATCGAGTTCAAGCTGGTCACCCTGGCCGGCTTTGTCCTTGTCCCGTTCGGTCTCTTCGGGCGCACCGCCTTCCTGGCCGAGAAGGTGCTCGGCAACGTCATCGCCAGCGGCGTGAAGGTCATGGTGCTGGCCATCGTCGTCGGCATCGGCTCGTCGCTCTTCGCCGAATTCACCAGCGCCGCCAGCGGTCAGCCGACCTTGGAAGAGGTGTTGGCCATGGCCCTCGCCGCCCTGACCCTGCTGGGCCTGTCGATCTTCGGCCCGGGCGTGGCCTCGGGCCTGGTGTCGGGCGCCCCGCAACTGGGCGCGGGCGCGGCGGTCGGCACGGGCCTGGTGGTCGGGGGCATGGCCATGGCCGGCGCGGCCGCCGCCCAGATGGTCGCCACGGGTGTCGGCAGCTCCGGCGCTGGCGCTGCGGCGGCGGCGGCCGGTGGTGGGCGCCCGCCGCCCGCCGGCGGGGCGACCCCGGCCGGCGGTTCGCCGCCGAACGGACCTCAGGGTGGCGGCAGCGGCAGCGCGTCTAGCCCAAGCGGCTCGCCACCACCGCCTCCGCCGCCGCCGTCCGGCGGGGCGGGCGGGCAGGGCGGTCCCAGCGCGCCAAACGCGCCCGGTGGCGCGGGTGACGCCAGCGAGCAGCCGGCCTGGGCCCGCGAACTCGAACACCGCCAGACCATGACCCATGGCGCGGCCATGGCCGTCCACGCCGCCGGCAGCGGCGACGACCACAGCGCCGGCGCGGCGCCCAGCCTTTCGGAGGATTGATCATGACCCTGCTCAAGGGATCGGCGCGCTATGGCGCGACTCCTGCGCCCGAGACGCCCTACCAGCGCGACGGACAGGCCTGGGACGACCTTCTCGGCGCCGCCCGCGTCCAGGCCTTCAACTGGCGACTGATGGCGATCGGCCTCCTGGCGCTCAGCGGCGGCCTTTCCGCCGGTCTTGTGACCTTGTCCCTGCGCGGCGGCGTCACACCCTGGGTGGTTCAGGTCGATCATCTGGGCGAGCCCCGCATCGTCGCGCCGGCCGTGCAGGGCGCGCGACCGACCGACGCCATGATCGCCTGGACGCTGGCGCGCTTCATCACCGACGTGCGCACCGTCTCCACCGACCCCGTGCTGATGCGCCAGGCCTGGCTGAGGGCCTACGACTTCACCTCGACCGACGGCGCGGCGGCTCTTTCCGACCACGCCCGGCGCGCCGACCCTTTCAGCCAGGTCGGCAAGACCCAGGCGACGGTGACGGTGACCAGCGTGGTGCGCGCCTCGCCCGACAGTTTCCGCGTCGCCTGGACCGAACAGCGCTTCGCCGATGGCCAGCTCGTGGCCACCGAGCGCTGGACGGCGATCCTCACCGTGACGATCCGGCCGCCCCGCACCGCCGAGGGCCTGCGGGCCAATCCGCTGGGCGTCTTCGTCACCGCCCTGTCCTGGTCCAAGGAGTTCGGCGCATGACCCGCCTGGTTCTGTCCGCGGGCCTGGCCTGCGTGCTGCTGTCGCCCTCGGCCAGGGCCGGTCCGCAAGGCGGCGATCCGCGCCTGGCGACGCCGGCCGGCATGCACCCGTTCGACTGGTCCGACACCGGCGTCTATCCGGTGATCGCAACGCCCGGCCGCATCACCGACATCGTGCTTGAGCCGGGTGAGGCCCTGGTCGGATCGGGCGCGATCGCGGCGGGTGACACCGCCCGCTGGATGATCGGCGACACTAGTAGCGGCGATGGGGCCCAGCGCCGCGTGCATGTCCTGGTCAAGCCGACCGAGCCGGACCTGGCGACCAATCTGCTGATCAACACCGACCGGCGGACCTACTATCTGGAGCTTCGGGCCTCGGCCCGAACCTGGCAGGCGCAGGTCTCGTGGCACTATCCGGCGCAGACGCCGGTTCTGGTCGACGCGCCCCCGGCGCCCGCCATCCTCGATCTCTCCAAGGTCGATCGGCGCTATCGGATCGAAGGCGATCATCCGCCCTGGCGGCCGGTGGCGGTCTTTGACGACGGGCGCCGCGCCTATGTCGAGTTCGGGCCGGATGTCGTGCTCGACGATCTGCCGCCGCTCTACCGCCTCGGCGTCGACGGCAAGTCCACGGAGATCATCAACTACCGGGTCGAGGGGCGGTGGATCGTCGTCGAGCGCCTGTTCGACCGGGCGGAACTGCGTCTCGGGATCAAGCGCCAGGCCCAGCGTGTGCGGCTGATCCGTCAAGCCTCCGGCGTGGAGGCGGCGCGATGAGCGGCGAACGCACCGAGGCCGAGGAGGCTATCGCCAAGACCCTGCGGCTGCGGGGATCGCCCGCGCCGGTGGCGCGCCTGTCGCGCCGGGCGCTGGTCATCGCCAGCACCGCCATCGGGCTCGCCCTGTTCGGGGCCGTCAGCTGGTCGATGCTCCAGCACCGCCGCGCAGCGCCCGAGCGGTCGGAGACGCCCGCGGCCGCGACCCCGCCGGAACGGGTCACGGCCTTGCCCCGGGGATATGTCGGTCCGGCCGGCGTCCCGACCCTGGGGCCGCCACTACCGGGCGATCTGGGGCGGCCGATCCTGGCGGCCCAGCGCGCGGGCGCGATTGAGGCGGGGCCAGCGACACCGCTGGTTGCGGCGCCGGCGACGGTTCCAGTCGCGACTTCGGCGCCCGTCGATCAAGAGCGTGAGGCGCGCGCCGTTGTCCGCCGCGCCGCCCAACAGAGTGGGCTCTTCGCGGCGGGGCGATCGGAACGCAGCGCGGAGGCCTCGCGTCCGGCGGCGTCCGCTCCCGCCGCGCCGGACGCCCGAACGACCAGCGTGGAGCGCCTCCAGGCGCCGGCGTCGCCCTATGTCCTCCAGGCCGGCGCGGTGATCCCGGCGGCCCTGGTCACGGGCCTTCGCTCGGACGCGCCGGGCTTGGCCATCGCCCAGGTGACCCAGGACGTCTATGACAGCCTGGGCGGCGGCTTCCTGCTGATCCCGGCGGGCGCTCGGCTGGTCGGTGAGTACGAAGCCGAGATCCGAACCGGACAAAGCCGCCTTCGGCTGGCCTGGACGCGGCTGATCCTGCCCTCGGGCCGGTCCATCCTGCTCGACAAGCTGCCGGCCGCCGATGCCCAGGGCATGTCCGGTCTGCAGGACGGCGTCGATCGCCACAGCGGTCGCATCCTGGCGGCGGCGGGCCTTTCGACCGTGCTGGCGATCGGGGCCGAAACCGGATCGTCGAGCGACGAGTCCAGCCTGGTTCGGGCCATCCGCCGCGGCGGCGCCGATGCGGTCAGCGATGTCGGCCGCCAGGTCGTCGGCCGCAGCCTCGACCGCCCCCCGACCCTGACCATCCGTCCCGGCGCGCCCCTGCGGGTCCTGCTCACCAAGGACCTCGTCCTGGAACCCTATCGTGCGGGAGCCCGGCCATGAACAAGTTGAAGCTGCGTCCGCTGGAGGATGAGGCGCCCATCAAGATGACCATCGAGGTGCCGCCCGCCACCCACCGCAATCTCGTAGCCTACGCCCAGGCCCATGCTGCCCAGACCGGCGGCAAGGCCGCCGAACCCGTGCGCCTGGTCGTGCCGATGCTCGATCAGTTCATGGCCAGCGACCGCGCCTTCGTGCGCGGTCGGCGAGGACGGGGTGAGTAGCAGAAGGCTGGCCGCGCTAGGCGACCTCGATCCGATCGACCGCGCTGAACGGATCGACCTCGACGCGGAATTTCCGGGCGAGGGCGACCGGGACGCGACGTTTGCCCTCCTGCCGGAAGGTCACCAGGCCGGCGGCCTCCAGCTTGCCCAAAGTGCGGGCCAAGTTGGGTTGGGCCCGATGGGTCAGCTTGGAAAGAGCGGCGATAGAGGTTGGATGCTCGTCACGGATGATCCGCAGCAATTCGCGGTTGTCCGTCGTCAGCAGGCGCAAGAGCGCATCGACGCTCTCGACGACCAGGCCACCGGCATCGGCCGGCGCGCCCTGGCCCTTGGCGGCCCTGCGCAGATCGTCCTTGAAAGCGGCCCAGCTCTGTACCTTGGGGACGGCGCCGGGCGAGGGTTTGTTGGTCACCTATTTCATAACCGCCGAGACACCACGCTCGCCCAGGACGCGTTCGACCTCACTGAAGAAATCCTCCAGCAGATCGGACGCCGAGCGGAACGTATAGGGCCTGCCCTTGTCGGTCTCCGTACGGTGCCAATGATCATTCGCGGTCGGCGCGGCCTTGTAGCGGCCGCCCAGCGGCGGCACGGCGTGCGCGTTGTCGAAGCCGATCAGGCGCGTTCCGTCCGGGTCGTGGAGCGTCAAGCTGTAGGAAAGTCCATGCGGACGTTCCTGAGTGGGCTCGGCGCGCCGCACTTCGATTTTCACCCAATACCCTTCGTCGAAGAAGTAGCGGGTCCCGTCGAAGTCCAGAAGGTAGGCCAGTTCGTGTTCGGTAGGCGGCTCCATGTTATCCTAATCCTATGGGGATATGTATCGCGCCGCGCCCGTCTGGGCAAGACACCGATGTCTAGGCTTTCGTCGAAACCGCCTTGCGTTTATGGGCGGGCATCGCGGCGGCCTCCCGCTGCTGTTTGGCTTCCTCGGCGATCTTGGTGAAGTCTGGTTCGATAGCCTTGAGGCGATTGACCAAGCCGGTCAGGTCGTACTCGTTGGAGATCTTGCCGCGCCGACCCATGCGTTCGATCCGCTGCACTAGGCCCGCCTGTTCGAGATCGGCGATGTAGCGCTGAACCTGGCGTTCGCTGAGGCCCAGGCGTTCGGCCAGCGCTTTCTTCTTAGGGAACGGCTTTCGATCGGCGTCCCACCAAAAGTCGGCCAACTGCAGCAGCACGACCAGCTGCGTCGGGTTCAGGCCCAGGCGTTGTTGGGCGCGGAACAACAGGGAGGGCAGGATGCAAAAGCCCAGCTTCATCACCGGCTCGCCCCACTTGTCATTGGCGCGTCTGCGGCTCGCCGTCTTGCGCGCGGGCATCTGAATAACGTTGTCTGTCTCGTCGATATCAGCCATGTTGGGCTCCTCTAGCGATCAGGATGCCCGAATTTCCTGGCTCTGCAAGAAAACCGACCGGACGTTCATGTCCGGTCCGACTGGTCGCCGGCGCCCTCTCGGAGCGGTCACCGATGTCCGAACGTAATAAGGACGTCGGGTAATCGGGACATAGGCTCAGCGCAGATGAACGTAGTATGTTGGGCCGACCGGTCACGGATGTCTTGTCTTGCGCGCGTTTTTTCTGCCGAGATCACCTCATAGCCCCTGAACGCAGGCGTCGACCTAGCGTCTCCCGGTGAATGGCCTCGACACATGCTGACGAGCGGGCCAGCGCGCCGTGGACTAGACGCCCAGTTGTTGCCGTAGCTGGGCGATCTTGCGTTTGACGCCAAGCTTGGGGTCGGCCTGGACGGCGGCTTCATAGGCGGCCAGGGCGGCGGCGGCGTCGCCTTCGGCCTCATAGCCTTCGGCGCTGTAGCGTAGCATCCGGGCCTTGTAGGCGGGATGAAGGTCGGGGTCGGCCATGGCGCGGTTCAGGCCGTCTTTCCAGCGGCGCGCCAGCGCCGCATCGACCTTGCCGCCGGCCTCGCGCAGCAGGGTCTCCAGCACCATCGGCTTGCCGGCCGCCAGGCCGTGTTCGATCCAGGCCTCGCGATCGATGAAGCTCCCGTCGAAGCCGAAGGCGAACTCGCCGCCGTCGCGCTGGCGAAGCCGAATGGTCCTTGTCTTGGCGTTGAACTTGTAGCTGTCGGCCCAGCCGATCTCGGGGGAGAAGCGCGCGAGCAACTGGCCTGTGCTCAGGTCGAAGACGAACAGCTTGTTGCCGTCCTCGTTGGGGGCGTTAGCCGTCTGGGACGCGGCGAAGGCGCCGTCGGGCGACAGGCCGTTGTTGAAGAGGTTGGCTTCGACCGTGTGGTCGACGAGGACACGACCGTCGGCGGCGAAGGCGCAGATGCGCCCGCTCAGGTCCTGGCCGAACCGCCAGTCATGCAGCAGGAAGACGCCGTCGTTGGTGACCTTGCCGTCATGGGGGCGCTCAAGACGGCCTTCGACGACGACGCGTCCATCTTCCAGTAGCGCATAGCGGCCTAGGCCGCTATCGCGCATGCCGCCTCGGTGGCCGTCGGGGTCGGCGTCCGACCACACAAGCACGTACCGGCCGTTCGGGGACTTGGCGAAGGGGCCAAAGAGATCCCGGCTGCACACTCTGGCCATCGTCCGAGTCACGAGCTTCAGGTCGTCGGTGACCTGAGGCGCAGCCTTGGCCTCGCCGCCGAACAGCTTCTTGAACATCATCCCCCCCGGTCGTCTTCGCGCGCGGCCTTCGCGGTGGCGCTGTCACGTGATTAAGCTCGGCCATGGTCTACAAGTCCGCCGACGAGATCCTGAAGCCCGACAGCCGCTTCGACAACCTTTGCGTGCCCGAGGGCGAGGGCTACCGGTTCATGACCATCGCCGACCATCACCAGATGATCGGGGAGGTGGCCTTGGCCGGTTCGGCGCCGGCCGAGGTGCAAGACGCCTATGACCGGGCGCGCAACACCATGCTCTACGCCTTCTTCGACTACGACCTGTTCGTCGTCGGTGAGGTTCAGGCGTTTGGGGCCTTCGAGCTGGCCCTGAAGCATCGCCTCAACGGCCACGGCCTGCAGCAGAAGGGCACCTTGCGCAATCTCGTCGACCGCGCGCGCAAGGCCGGGATCTTTCCCAAGCTTGTCGCGGGCGCGTCCATTCTCGACGACCAGGTCGAGGTGATGATCCTGCTGCGCAATGCGCTGGCTCATGGCAATTCCGAGATCCATCCGCCGGGCATGGCCCTGCAGGCGTTGGAGCTGTGCGCGTGGGGGATCGACACCGTGTTCCCGCGCGACGACGCCTAGCGGCGCAGGCCGATCTTCGGGCGAGACCCGTGGGCGGACCCGGTGCAGACTGAGGTGACGGTTCACGAGAGAGCACCTGGCCATCATGAGACCCTTCGATCCGCAGCCCGACCCGGACGGCGTCACCGCCATGGACATGCTGGTGATCGAACAGGTCCTGGGCATGGGCGACGGCTACGTGCTGGATTTCAGCGACCGCAGGTTCAACGCCTTCGTGGCCCAACACTTCAGCATCGACGTCACCGCGCCGATGTACACCGGCCGCGGGCCGTCGAAGGCCAACCGTCTGCGGGCCCTGATCCATGCGGTGGTTCCGGCCTACCAGGCCGAAATCCTTCAGGCCTTCCTCAATCATCGCCGGACCCTGGAACGGGAAAATGGGATGGAGCCGCTGGAGGCCAGTCTGGCGGAGCGCTACCAGGCCATCGTCGCGCGGCTGGCGCGAGACGCGGCCGACGCGCCGAACGTGGCGATCGAGAGGTTCACCGACGACGCTACCCTGAACGCCCTGGCCGACGCCATCGACCGCGACGTCGCCGCCGGCGCGCCACACGCGGCCCTCGACCGGCTCCACACCTACTGCATGAAGAAGTTCGCCGCGCTGTGCGCAGCGGCCGGCCTGGAGGTGGTCGAGCGCGAAACCCTGCAAGGCCGGGCAGGGCGCTACATAAACGCCCTGCGCCAGAACGGCGGCTTGGACGAGATTTCTCACAAGATCGCCAAGTCCACCGTGCAGATTTTCGAGCAGTTCAACCACGTGCGGAACAACAGCAGCCTGGCCCACGACAACGACCTGCTGAAGCGTGCGGAGGGGCAGTACGTCCTGGAGACCGTGCTCAGCCTGCTGCGGTTCGTCAGGGCTTTGGACGAGAAGGCCTTCGGTCGTTAGCGACGGTGGGACCGCGCTGGCGGCGCAGGCCGTCGACTAGCTCTGTTCGGCGCGATCGTCGGCGACGCTCGTCTCGCTGGCCCCCTTGCCATGGTGGGCGGCCTGCTTGAGCGGGCGGGCGAACCGCAAGGTCAGGAAGGTGGTCAGGGCCAGCACGACAGCGATGTCGTAGAGGCCGTAGCCGACCGCCGCGCCCATCGCGCCGGTCGCCCAGAGGCTGGCGGCCGTCGCGGTTCCGGATGCGCGGGCGCCTTGCTTGAGGATCGCCCCGCCGCCGATGAAGCCCACGCCGGTGATCAGGCCTTCCATGATCCGCGCCTGGCCGGGCGATCCGCGGCCGAGCACCGCGATGCCGACCAGCACGAAGCCGCAGGCGGCAATGGCGACCAGCGGGAAGGTCCGGATGCCCGCGCTGCGCTCCTCGCGCTCGCGGTCCCAACCGACCGGCAAGGCCAGGATGAAGGCCAGGGTCAGGTTGAAGACGTGGTTGGCGGTCTCCCACAGCGCGGTCGGATCAACCTTCATGGCGTACGGACGTCTCCAACAGGGGCAGGTCCTTCCGCCATACTTTGACAGGAACCAGCGTGCCGAGCGCCACTATATGGCCTCGTGCGAGTTCTTAAGTGGCCGTCAGTCCTGGCGGGTTCCAAAATCCGTCGCCATCGTCACAGGGCAGCCGTTCCGAGGAGCTTGCGAATGACCGATACGATGTCCGCCGCCCGCCATGAAGGCGGTCTGCTGTGCCCCGTCTGCCGCGTCGATCTGGTCATGACCGATCGGCAAAGCATCGAGATCGACTACTGCCCGAAATGCCGTGGGGTGTGGCTGGACCGGGGCGAACTCGACAAGATCATCGAACGCAGCATGGCCTATGAAGCAGCCCCGCCGCCCCAGCCCGCGCCGACGCCGCGACAGCATGCACCCGAGTACGGCGGCCCCTGGGAAGGGGAGTATCGTGGAGATCATGATCGCGGTGGCCACGGCGGAAAGCACGGGGGCGGAAAACACGGCGGCGGTCACGGTGGTGGCCACGGCCGGCGTCGGGGCTTCCTGGGCGGGCTCTTCGACTAGAGCAGCCACGTCAGGAGCGACCTGCGGCCGCTGCTAGGGCTGTGGCCAAATCGGGCTGGCGGGCGAGGCGGCTTCTTGGGTCATCGGTGCTCGTGCGTACGCTCGAAGTCTGACGGCTAGGTCCGCACCATCAAGCCGGCCGCACGTCCGCCCGGGACGGCGAAGTCTCGCGACGAGAAGGCGTTGCGGTTGAAGGTCTTCAGGCCGATGGCGCTGGGCGGGTAGGGGCCTTCGACATGCAGGTTGCGCCATCGTTTGGAGGAACGCGTGTAGCCTCCGGCCAATTGTTCTTCACCGCCGCTGCTGTACCAGCTGGAGGAAGGGACCTCGATCATGTGCTTGTGCAGCACACCGCGCCAGAGTTGGCCGTTCACCGGGTCGATGAACCATAGCTCGCCCATGCCGTAGGCGTGCGCCCATTTCTCCCACGGGCGGACCGAGTAGCGCGTGATCTTCAGGCCCGTGGCGAGAGGCTCGGCGCCGGCGAGGGCCTCCGGCTTGATCAGGGCGATCCAGACGACCGGCACGCCGGCGGACATGTAGGCGCGGGTGCGCCGGTCGATCTGCTCGAAGTTGAGCGGCGTGTGCTGGACCTCCAGCGCGATCCGCAACTGGCCCGGCGGCCGCCAGACCAGCACGTCGGCGCGACGGTCTCCGTCTCCCGACAGGACCTCGGCCTCCACCGAACAGTTGAGGCCCTGAGCGACGAAGGCGTCGTGCAGCAACAGCTTGGCCTTGAGGTGCGCCTGGGTCTCGCCAGCGGCCCAACTGCACGTGACCGGCGGCTTGTGGGCGAAGTTGTGGGCGACCAGCGCGCCTTTACGGAGGATCACCTGGGTCTTGCAGTTGGGGCAATGGAACACCGGACCCTTCTGGGCGACCCAGGCGGTGATGTGCTGATCGCCTTGCAACGCCACCAGCATGGCTATGCCTCCAGATGCGCTCGGTCATCGAAGGTTGAGTCTGGCGCTATGGCAACGCTTGGGCTTGATTGGCGCCCGGCGCGTCACGTTAAGGTCGATCAGGCGGCGCGTGGCCATCAAGAAGCGATCCACTTTATGAACCTTCAGAAGTCCCAAAGGCAGCGGCTCGTGGACGGGCTGCGCTCGGTCCTGGGCCAGATCCACGTGGTCAGCAATACGATGATCACCACCGACAGCGCGCCGTTTTTCGACGGGCTGCTGAGGGGATTGGAGAAGCCTGCCCGGGAAGCCCTGTTGCGCTACGTCAGCGACCAGCCCCTCTACGACTTCATCTCCGACTATCTCTGGCGGCGCCTGAAGCCGATCTACGAACGCGGCGCCTCCAGGATCGCGCTATCGGCCTTGCCGGGCCTGGATCTTGACGCCCTGGCCGAGGAGATCACTGCAGCCATCGAGAGCCTGCCCTGGTCGTACGTCTTCGCCATTGAGGTCCCGCTGGCCCAGGCGCTGCCCAAGAGCTTCGTCTGGTCGCTCGGCGGCGACATTGGCCTGGCGCGTGGGGCAAAGATCGCCACGCGGTTTCGGCCCAATCCGTCAGGGCCGCCGAATTCCAGGCTCCTGACTCTCTTTCCTGAGGCCGGCGCGCCACGCGCCCACCTGCTGGTTGGTGTCGAGGGGTTCGTCGAGTCCTTGGATGGCACACGGCCTTATCACCTGGGTCTGGATCGCCTCAAATCCGTGTTGGGCTTGATGATGGCGATCGGGCTGGTGACGTGGTCGCCGGAATGGGATCGAGAGGAGCAGAAGGTGAAGGTGGCCATCTGCCGCCGCCAGACCGACGGCCTCTATCAGCACATCGATACGACGTCGTTCGGCCCCGATGACAACGAGATGATCATGGGCCTGGTCTTGAGTGCGAGGCCCGACCTGGCCACGTCGGGGGCCTGGGGCCAGTCCATCGGTGTCCATATCAACGCCATCAGCCACGTGATGCGCGCCGATCCGTCGACACGCGACCGCATCCTGCTGGGCGCGCAGTGGTATTTCGAAAGCCAGCGCGGCGGCAATCAACTCCTGAACTTCGTGCAGACGATGGTGTGCCTGGAGATCCTGGTCGGTGAGGAGCTGAAGGGCGATCAGGCCAAGCTGGGAATCAGCGAATTGATCCGAAATCGCGTCGCCTATCTGATTGGACGCGACATGGCCGAGCGCAACCAGATCCTCGAAACTTTCGGCGCGATCTACAAGGTCCGCTCGGAGATCGTCCATCGCGGGCAGACACGGCTGTCCAAGGCAGAGGCGGGTTACCACCAGACCCTGCGGGACTACTGCGCGCGCGTTATCCGCGCCGAGATCGCGCTGTTGGCCGTCGGCGACGACTTGAGGCTAGACGGTTGGCTCGACGATCAACGCGACGACACCCGTGCCGAACCGATCGCGGGGGTCTTCGATCCACCGATCGATATTGAAAGTCTGCTCGGACGCCCCGGCGCCAGGCGGCGATAGCGATCGTCTCCACGCCGGCTTGGGGCTCCGCCCCCAGCGCGCTTCGGATCGGCTTCCGCCCAGCTTCGGACGGCTTTGCCGTCCTGCAGCCGGGTCCCCGCGAAGCCGCCCCTCCGCTTGCACCCCCGGTCTCGCCGACGGGCAAGGGTTCGATGTCGAACCCCTGCCTTGAAGGATGAGGATCATGGGACAAGCCGCTGATGATCTGGCGCCCCGTATCTATGTCGCCTGTCTGGCCGCCTATAACAGCGGCGCGCTGCACGGCGCCTGGATCGAGGTCGAGGACGAAGACTCCGTCTGGGCCGCGATCAGGGCGATGCTGAAGGCCTCGCCCGAGCCGATGGCCGAGGAGTTCGCGATCCATGATTACGACGGGTTCGGCGGGGTCGAGATCGCCGAATATGCCAGCATCAGAAAGGTGGTGCAGATCGCCGACTTCCTGCGGGCGCGGGGACGGCTGGACGCCCTGGTGCTGGAGCAGCTCGACGGCGACCTCGACTCGGCAGCCATCGCCCTGGAGGACCAATACTGCGGCGTGTTCGCCAGTCTCGCGGACTATTTCCAGGACCTGACCGAGGAGACCACGCAGGTCCCCGAACACCTGCGCCTCTATATCGATTATGTCGCCATGGCCTACGATGCGCGGGCGGGCGGTGAGGTATTCACCGTCGAGACCGCCCACGACCAGGTGCATGTGTTCCGGACGCGCTAGGCGCGGGGCAGGGCCTTCACCACGGCGACGACCACGGCGGCGGCCGACATCGCCAGGGCGGCGAGGCCGGCCCAGCCGGCGGGGGTCAGCAGGCGGGCGGTCGGGCGGGAACGAGCGGGCATGGCGACAAACTAGGGCGCCGCGCACGGCGACGCTAGGCGTCGCCTTGTCGCGCGGCCCAGGCCGCATAGGGCGTGGTCCGGGCTAGGTGACGATTGAGGTCCGGCGCGCCGTCGTTCCACCAGACCGGGCCGCGTTCACCTAAACCCACCTTGGCGGCCTGGACCTGGGTCCGTGCGGCTTTCAGCGCCGCCGCGTCGTCGGCGGCCAGGGCCGCGCGGACCGCCCGCCGCGCGTCCATCAGCGCCTTGACCAAGGCCTCGCGCGCTGTCGCCGACAGGTTCGGGTTGGCGGCGCGCCACAGCCGGCCACGGACGACGAGGTAGCGGCCATCGGGCGTGACGGGCGGCGGCGCCTTCGTCGTCATCGGGAGAGTTCAATCCAGGTTGGCGCATGGTCGCTGGCGTGGTCCAGGCCCCGGACCCAGCGGTCTACGCCAGCATCGACGAGCTGGCCCGTCAGCTCCGGCGACAGCAGCAGATGGTCGATCCGCAGGCCCTTGTCCTTGGGCCAGCGCTCGCGCAGGTACGACCAATAGGTCCACGGTGGATGGTCGGGGTGGACGGCGCGCAGGGCGTCGGTCCAGCCCTGGCTGAGCAGGCGCTGGAAGGCCGCGCGGCTTTCAGGGCGCAGCAGGGCGTCGCCGCCGTACGAATGGTTCGGATAGATATCGGCTTCGGTCGGCACGACATTGTAGTCGCCGGCCAGCACGACGGGGACGCCCGCGTCCAGGAGGCTTTGGGCGTGGGTCATCAGGGCCTCGAGCCAGGCCAACTTGTACTGGAATTTGGGCCCAGGGACCGGGTTGCCATTGGGCAGGTAGAGGCAGCCGATCAGCACGCCATTCACCGCCGCCTCGATGTAGCGGGACTGGCTCGGGTCTGGCTCGCCGGGCAGGGCGGTGCGGGTCAGGGTAGGGGGCTTGCCCCGGGCCAGGATCGCCACCCCGTTCCAGGTGCGCTGGCCCTTCCAGACCGCGCCATAGCCCATCTGCTCCAGCGCCTTGAAGGGGAACCGGCCCTGTTCGGCCTTCAGCTCCTGCAGGCAGACGACGTCGGGCTGGGCGTCGTCGAGCCACTCGATCAGCGGGTCGAACCGGCTGAGGACGTTGTTGATGTTCAAGGTGGCGATACGCACGTCAGGACAACCGCCGCCGGCGCGGCGGCGTTCCCCTCAGGGAACCCCATCGGGGTGCGGATCGCTTAAATGGGGTCCGCCGCGTGGCGTATTGACGGACGGGGAGGCCGGCCCGATTGCTCGCCCTCTAGCGCCCTCGGGTCGGCCCACCTCCGGACGACCGCGTCCAGGCTGAGGCCGAAAGGGTCTAGATAGGCTTGCCGCCGCCGAGTTCGGCGACAATCGCGGCGTGAGCGCTTTCCGCCTCGTCCCAATGGGTGTGGTACTCAGTGCGGACGACTTTGCCAGCCTTGAAAACCGCCGTCTCGAAAAACACCGGCTGAGGATGATCCGGCGAGTCTTCATCGAGCCGTTGATCGAATCCGGCAAAGACCGTCGAGACCGTGACCTTGGGGTTGATCCGCGACCTGGCGACGACGCGCGTTCTGTCTTTCAGGGCCGCGCGCATCCAGGCGTCCCAGGCGGCCGGATCGGGCTCTGGCTTGGCGGTCTTACCGTCGAGGATGAAGCTGGGGGGCGGCCTTAGCATATCTCCAGCCTACAAGAGCTGGGGCGTCAGGAGCAAACCTAACAGAAGTTGCGGCTACGGCGAGCCCAAGCCATGTCGCCCGCGTCGGCGCCGCGGTCCTGCAAGGTCGAAAGCACATCGCCCAGGTCGTGCAGTTTGTAGGCGACGAGATGGGCGACATCGCCTTCGCGCTGGATGTAGCCCTCGACGCCCAGCAGATGAGCCGACAACGCCACGCGGCGCTGCTTTTCGTAGAGCGTCTTCCAGATCACCAGGTTGGAGACACCGCTCTCGTCCTCCAATGTCATGAACATCACGCCCTTGGCGGTGCCCGGCATCTGGCGGACCAGCACGAGGCCGGCCGTCTTGATGAACTGCCGATCTCGACCCGTGGCCGCCGCCTGGCAGGGCCTGTAGCCCTTGGCCTCCAGCGCGCCACGCAGCAGGGCCAACGGATGGCGCCGCAGGCTGAGGCCGACATGGCCATAGTCCTCGACGATCTCGCGGCCCTCGGTCATGGGCTTCAAGGCCAAGGCAGGCTCGTTCAGCTCGGCGGCGCCAGCCTGGTCGAACAGGGGCAGGACGGTGTCGCGCAGGCCCTTGATCGACCAGCCGGCCTCGCGGCGGGCCAGGCCTAGGCTGGGGCGGAAGGCGTCGGCCTCGGCCAGGCGCGATAGGGCGCCGGTCCCGACCTGGGCGCGCCTCCAGACGTCGTCGATCGACCGGTAAGGGTCCTCGGCCCGGGCGAGCACCACACGCGCGGCGTCCGCCTCGGCCAGCTTGCCGACCATGCGCAGGCCCAGGCGCACGGCCAGGGCGCCGTCGTCCGTCTCCTCCAGCGTGCAGTCCCACCGCGAGGCGTTGATGCAGATCGGCCGCACCTCGACCCCATGCTCGATGGCGTCGCGGACGATCTGGGCCGGCTGGTAGAAGCCCATCGGCTGGCTGTTGAGCAGGGCCGCGCAAAAGACCTCGGGGTGATGACACTTCAGCCAAGACGAGGCGTAGGCCAGGAGCGCGAAGCTGGCCGCGTGGCTTTCCGGAAAGCCGTAGGAGCCGAAGCCCTCTAGTTGGGCGAAGGTCGCTTGCGCGAACTCGATCGGATAGCCGCGCTCGACCATGCCGCCGACCAGCTTGTCCTTGAAGTGGCTGACCCCGCCGGTGAACTTGAAGGTGGCCATGGCCCGGCGCAGCTGGTCGGCCTCGCCGGGCGTAAAGCCGGCGCACTCGATGGCCACCCGCATGGCCTGCTCCTGGAAGAGCGGCACGCCCAGCGTCTTGCCCAGCACCTTCTCCAGCTCCGGCTTGGGATAGCTGACCGCTTCCTTGCCCTCGCGCCGATGAAGATACGGATGGACCATGTCGCCCTGGATCGGCCCGGGGCGCACGATCGCCACCTCGATGACCAGGTCGTAGAACGATCGGGGCTTGAGGCGCGGCAGCATGGCCATCTGGGCTCGGCTCTCGATCTGGAAGACGCCCAGGGTGTCGGCCCGCCGGATCATCGCGTAGGTGCGCGGATCCTCAGGCGGGATGCTGGCCAGGTCGAGCGCGATCCCCTTGGCGTCCTTGAGGAGATCCAGGCCTCGCTTCAGGCAGGTCATCATCCCCAGGCCCAGGACGTCGACCTTCATGAACTTCAGCTCGTCGATGTCGTCCTTGTCCCACTCGATGATCTGCCGGTCCTTCATCCGGGCGGGCTCGATCGGGACCAACTCGTCGAGCCGATCCTGGGTGAGCACGAAGCCGCCGGGGTGCTGGCCGAAGTGGCGCGGGGTGTTGAGCAGGATCTGCGACAGCTCCAAGGTCAGGCGCAGGCGTCGGTCGGAAAGATCCAGGCCCATGTCGCGGGCGTGCTTCTCCTCGATATCCTCGCGGCTGAAGCTCCAGATCTGGCTGGAGAGGCCCTTGGTCATGTCCTCGGGCAGGCCCAAGACCTTGCCGACATCGCGCACCGCGCCGCGTGGCCGAAAGCGCTGAACGACGGCGACGATGGCCGAGCGATGGCGGCCGTAGGTCTCGAAGATCCACTGCATCACCGTCTCGCGGCGGGCGTGCTCGAAGTCGACATCGATGTCCGGCGGCTCGTCGCGCTCGGCGCTGACGAAGCGCTCGAACAGCAAGTCGTTGCGCTCGGGATCGATGCTGGTGATGCCCAGCACGTAGCAGACGGCCGAGTTGGCGGCCGAGCCGCGACCCTGGCAGAGGATGTCCTGGCTGCGGGAATAGCGGACGATGGAGTTGACCGTCAGGAAGTAGGGCGCGTAGCCCAGCTGGCCGATCAGCCGCAGCTCGTGCTGCAGGATCTTGCGCACCTCCGGGGTCACCCCGTCGGGAAAGCGCTGGGCCGCGCCCTCCCAGGTCAGGCGCTCCAAAGTCTCCTGGGCCGTCTCGCCGTCGGCGATCACCTCGCGGGGGTACTGGTAGCTGAGTTCGGACAGCGAGAAGCGGCAACGGGCCGCGATCGTCACCGACGCCGCGATTGCCGCCCGGTGGCGTGGGAACAGCCGAAGCATCTCGGCCGAAGCCTTCAGGTAGCGGTCGGCGTGCCGGTCGCGCTTGAAGCCGACATCGTCGATCGTGGTGTTCTCACGGATGCAGGTGACGACGTCCTGCAGCAGGCGCCGGTCCTTGTCGTGGAACAGCACCCGATTGGTCACCACCGGCGTGACACCCGCCGCGGTCGCCAGGCGCTCCAGTTCATAGAGCCGCAAGGCGTCGCCGGGGCGGCGGCGCAGGGTCAAGGCCATGTGGGCGTCGGGGCCGAAGATCGCCGACAGGCGCGCCAGCTGCTGGGCGCAGACCTCGTCGGCGTCCTCCGGCACGAGGATGGCGATGAGGCCCTCGGCATGGGCGGCCAGATCGGTATGGTCGAGGTCGCAAACGCCCTTGCCGCCCCGGCTCTTGCCCAGACTCAGCATCCGCGACAGGCGGCCATAGGCGGCCCGATCGGTGGGGTAGAGTAGCACGGTCATGCCGTCGCGCAGGACCAGCTCGCAGCCGACGACCAACCTCACGCCGGTGTCCTTGGCGGCGATGTGAGCGCGCACCATGCCCGCCAGGCTGTTGCGGTCGCAGATGGCCAGCGCCCGGTGGCCCAGGCGCTGGGCCTCGTCGAAGAGTTCGCCCGGCGAGGACGCGCCGCGCAACAGCGAGAAGTGCGAGGCGCATTGCAGCTCGACATAGTCACCGAGGTCTTCAGACGGGGTGCCGGTCATCCGAACACCCCGGCCATGAACCAGCGCTGGCTGCCGGTGGCGGCGTCCTCGCCGTCGCCGTCGCGATAGATCCAGTAGCGCTCGCCGCCTTCGTCCTCGACCTGGAAGTAGTCGCGTGATCGAGCCAGCTCGACGTCGGACTTCCACCACTCGCCGAACACCCGCTCGGGACCGTCGGCCCGCCGCACGCGCCGGCGCACGCCGCGCCAGGTGAACGAGGCCGGCGGCTGGTCGGGCAAGAGGGCCACGGTCTCGATCGGCTCGGGCCTGGGAAAGAACCGCGTGGGTCTTGGCCAATCGACGGGCCAGGAGAAGGCGGCCGGCCGCTCGATGGCCGGGGCCTTGCGCACGCTGCGCTCGGGGATGTCGCTCTCGGTGCTGGCGAGGCGATAGACGGCGTCCGCGCCGAGCCGAACCCGCAGGGTGTCTATCAGGCCGGCCAGGTCGGCGACGGCCGGATTGTCGCCGCCGAGCGAGGCTTCGTCCTGGCGATAGGCCAACGGCTCCGCGCCTGGCGCGGCCAACACCATCTTGTCGACGCCGAAGCCGGGATCGACCGTCTCCAGCTTCTCGCAGAGGAGCTTGGCCAGGCGCCGCGCGTCGCGGGCCGGCGTCGACAAGCCCACCCGGACGCTCTCGATGCGGTTGTCGACCCGGTAGAACCAGGCGTCGATCGACTTGGCCCCAAGGCTCAGGGCTTCCAGAGTGGCGCACAGCTCGACGGTGAGTTCGGTGAGATAGCGGGCCATGGTCTCCGGCGCGCCGATCGGTTCGGCGAAGATCTTGGCCGCGCGCGGGGTGTCGGGCGCGAAGACCGGCTCGATCGGCTCGCGCTCGCGGGCGTGGGCCTGGTCGAGGCGGCGGATCGGCTCCAGGCCGAAGCGATGGGCCAGCGGTCCCTTGGACGTGGCCTCCAGCTCGCCGATGGTGTCGAAGCCGGGCTTGGCCAGGGCCTGGACGAGATCGTCCGGCAGGCGCAGGGCCGCGACGGGAAGGTCTTTCAGCTGCTGGCCCAGCGCCCCCGGCGGCACGACGAAAACCGCGCGGCGCGAATAGCGCGCCAGGGCGTGCGCGCCGCCCCAGCTGTCGGCGATCGCCACGGTGGCCGTATAGCCAGCCTTGGCCAGTCGCCCCCGGATGTCGACCAGCATCTTCTCTTCGCCGCCGAACAGGTGGTCGCATCCGGTGGCGTCGATCACCAGGCCATCGGGCGGGTCCGGGGCCACGGTCGGCGAGTAGTGGCGCTGGGTCCAGAGCGCCAGGCGCTGCAGGGCGGCGTTGTCGGCGTCGGGGTCGAGGTCGTGCAGGACGAGGCCGGAGACCATGGCTGTGGCGTGGGCGACGGCCTGGCCCAGGCGCAAGCCCGCCTTGGCGGCGGCCAGGTTCATGTGCGCGACCGCGCGGCGGCGGCCCACGCGCCCGACCATGACGATCGGGACGTCAGGCGACGGCGCGGCCTTGCCCTGCATCCGGGCCAGCCGATCGGTAGGCCAGCGGGGCAGGAAGACGGAGATGACCCTTGGCGTCACAGGCTTCTAGCTCGATGTCGAAGGCGTCGCCGGCCTTGCAGCGGAGGAGTTCGAGGAACCAGCGGGGACGGCCCACGCCGGGGACAAGAGGCGGCAGCGGCGAGGAGGGCAGGGGTGACACCCGCCAGCGGGTCTCGGCCGCCGTCGGCTGGCCAAGATCGGCCGCGTCGGCGATACGCCGCCATCTTCGGACCGCGATGGCGATCTGCCCGCTCTTCTCGGCCGCCAGCTGCAGTCGGCGCGACGCGGTCATGGAGAGTTTGCCGACCTCGCCGATCACCCCGGCCAGGCCGGGCCAGCGCAGGCCTTCTTCCATGGCCGCCAGCACCCCGGCCTCGTCGCTGGCGTCGGCGAAGATCACCCGGTCCGGCGGCAGGCCAGCCTGGGCCAGGGACGGGGCGAAGAGATCGGCCTGGCGTCGGCACCAGAGAACCTCGCCCTTGGCGCGGGCCAATATGCCGGCGGCGAACCTGGCGGCTGTCGCGCCATGGAGCGCCTCGTCGGCCCCGCCGGCCACCTCGTGCAGCGCGCCCAGCGCCAGACCGCCGCCGGGCAGACGCGCGTCCAGCGGCGGCACGCCGAAAGGCAGCACCATCCGGGTGACGCGGTCCTGGGTTTCCAGGGCGCGGACCTTGCGGCGGAGCGCGTCGAGCGCGGCGGGATGAGGGGCTGCTGACATGTTTGGAGAATGATTATGTTCCACCTTTGTTCTCTGTGGTCCGGTGGAGTCAACGGGGCCATGGGTGCGGCGCAGGCGCGCGCCCGAGCCCAGAGCCAAGCGCAGCAAGGGTTTGAGCGGAATCAGAATTTTTCGGCGGCGACCGAAGCTGACGTAACCGGCCGGCGTCATGGTTGCAGCGGCCCGTGTGGTCGCCCGACCCCTGGCGGTGGTGGCCGGTCGAAGACCCGTTGGGGTTGCTGGCTTGACTGTGACTAGGGGGCTGGCCAGAAGTGGCCAGATTGGCCTGTGGGATCGCTTGAAACGACTATGACGCTCGATGTCCGCGGCAGCATCAAAAACACCAAGCTCAGCAAGAACCCCTACGTCGTATTCGAGGAACTGATCTCGAACGCGATCGACTCCTATCTTATCCGCAAGCACGACGATCCGACCGCGCCGAGCCTCAGCGTCCGGATCGACGTGGCGTTTCACAAGGTCGATCTGCTCGACGATCAGGACCGGATGAGCATCACCTGCGCCGACAACGGTTGCGGGCTTGGAGAGGCCCAGCTGAAGGCCTTCCTGACCAAGGACACGTCGTACAAGGATGACCTGACGATCTCGGGGATCGGCAAGTGCAAGGGTGCGGGCCGCATCCAGTTCTTCCACTATTTCGCCGGCATGGCGATCGACAGCACCTTCCGCCAGGAAGGGCAGGTTCTTCGTCGCCGGATGACCTACGAAGAGTCTCAAAAGCAGATCGAGGCGGATGATTTCGCCGAGGGGGTCGGCGAGGCCTCGCAGATCGGCACGACCATCTGGCTGCAGAAGTTCAAAGATAGCGCCCGGGTGCGACTGCCGCCCAACGCGCTGCTCAGCGCGATGTTCTCGGCGGCGGTGCTGAAGAAGCAAATGCTGTTGGCCTTCCTGCAGCGCCTCGTGAGCCTATCTAGCCAGCTCGGCGACTTCGAGATCATCTTCTCGACCACCCACTGGGCGCAGCCCGATCAGACCGAGGTTCTGCGGCGCCAGGACCTACCGGTCGTCACGGCCGTGCAGGAGGTCGAGGTCGAGGAGCGTGACCCGGAGACCGGCCTTGGCCTTGGGACCTTCCAGACCTTCAAGCTGTCCCACTATCAGCTGGACGCCGCGTCGTTCGCTCTGCCGCGCAACGCCATCGCGTTCTGCGCCAAGTTCTCACCGGTCCGCGACATCACCAGCCGATACCTGCGCAGCAAGACCGAACAGAACAACCCTGTCGGCGGCTACAACCACATCGTCCTGATCGAAAGCGATTTCCTCGACCAGCACGTCAACGAGCAGCGCGACGATTTCGAGGACATTCCCAAAGAACTCGAGCCCGGCGGCCTCTTCAGCTCTGAGCGGGTGTCCTACGAGACGATTCATGCCGCCATCGATCCGGTGATCCACGCCATGGTGATCCCGGGAGACTGGAAGAAGGAGGACGTGGTCAAGGAGATCGCCGACAAGTACGGCGTCACCGAGGACATGCTGCACGATACATCCACCCGGGTGGTCTACGGCGAGTCCGCCCAGAAGATCGTCGACCGGGTCCTGAAGAAGTACCAGGAGAAGGTCATCGACGAGACCGCCGAGATCTATCGCCTGAAGGAAGAGAGCATCGCGGCCGAGCCGGACTCTGCAGATTTCCGCAAGAAGATCAGCGAGATTTCGTGGAAGTACACGGCCTCGCTGAAGAACTTCGACATGGCCAACCTCTCGCAATTGATCGTGCGGCGTGCCTGCATCGTCGAGGTCCTGGCGCTGGCGTGCGGGCGAAACCTTTCGGTTCAGAACCTGGGTGACGGCTCCCGGCGCAAGGACGAGCGGATCATCCACAGCATCTTTTTCCCGATGCGCAAGGACAGCACCGAGGTTACCGACCACGATATCTGGCTGCTGAGCGAGGAATACCACTACTACGACTACATCGCGTCAGACATGCCGCTGGCCAACATCGTCTGGAACAAGGACGAAAAGGTCTTCGAAAGCGACATCGATCAAGCGTTCAAGGACCTGCTGGCCCGCCGCGCACAGGACCACGGCGCCAAGCGGCCCGATATCGCGCTGTTCAGCAAGGAAGGCTCGGCGATCATCGTCGAGTTCAAGGCGCCGGGCGTGTCCATGGACGACCACGTCGGCGATCTCAACCAATACGCCCATCTCCTGGCGGCCAAGTCGGGCGGAAAGATCAGAAGGTTCTACGGCTATCTCATCGGCGATACGCTGGATCCGTTACGGCTAAACGGCTGGACCCCGTTTCCGACTGGCAAGGGCTGGTTCAACGCCGACAACCTCATAGACCCGACAACGCGTACCAAGCTGGGCGAGACCTACTACGAGATCCTGTACTTCGAAGATGTCGTGGATCGGGCCCGCAAGCGCATTGGCATCTATCAGGACAAGCTAAAGTTCAGCATTCCCAAGTAGGCGCAGATCGCGCCGGAAAGGATTTCGCCGTGGACTCGCCCTTCGTCAGCGAAGAGCATCGCGAGGCTTTCGCGCGCTACGGCCGCGCCCACTTCGCGATCCAGACGCTGGAGTACGAACTGGTCAACACCTACAGCGTCCTCAGCCTGCTGCCCGAGCGCAACGCGGTCGAAGATGTGGACTGGGAGGGGAGGGTGGACGACTTCTTCGACACCAGCTTCACCCACACCTTCGGGACCATGCTGGGCAAGATCAAGAAGACGGGCCGATTGCCGGCCGATTTGTTGGCGCGGCTCGAAGCGTGCAAGCCCGAGCGCGACTTCCTGGTCCATCGCTTTTTCAGGTTCTACATTGAGGACGGAGCGTCCCGAGACCAACTCGAGGCCGCCATGATCGCGCGTAGCGACGCGGCGTATGACATCTTCATGGCCTTGAACCACGATCTGGAAACCTTCAGCCACGGTATGGCCGAGCGCTTCGGAATCACCGCGCAGATGATCGCCGATGAGATCGAAGCCGACCGCGTCACCCGCCAGCGGCACGGCGACCCTTAGATCGCCGCCGGCCGGCCCAGCATCTCAATCCTGCGGGGCGGGTCGTCTTGGACCGCTCTCCAGAGCGCCTCGCCTAGCAATCCCTGGTAGGCCTCCAGCGCCGCCATCGCCGACGTGTGCTCCAAGGCCATGATCAGCACCGCATGGGCGGCGATCAGCGCCAAGTCGCGCGTGCCTTGGACGTCGTCGTGGATGCCGATCGCGGCTAGGGCGGCGCGACGGGTCCAGCCGTCTAGCGGGCCGCTCAACTCCGCCACTAGGTGTGGCCCGTCCGCCGTGCGCCGCACGCAAAAGCCCAGCGCCAGGACACCCCGACGCGTCACCGCGCGCCAGTAGTCGATGGGCTCTTGGCCGTAGTCCTGCGCCAGTGTCATGCTCGGTTTATAGCGCCGCTCGGGCCGGCGACGAATGGCTTTGACCGCCGAAACGTCAGGCGGCGACTGCCTCGCGCTTGGCCGGGGAGTCGACCACCTGAAGGTCGGCGTCGGGCAGGGGGCGCTGCAAGGCGATGGCCTCCTTCCAAGGCGCGCGAAGCCAGGTCTCGACCTCGTCCAGCGTGCGCAGGAACACAGGCATGGCCTTCTTGTGGAAGGGCTTTACCACCTCGTTCGGCTCGGTGGTCAGAAAGCCATAGACTTCCATCTCCTCCCAGCCTGCCTTGATGGTCTTGACGCAGGCGTGCGGCGTCCAGACCCCGGCGAAGTAGGCGAACGGCGCGCCGATCTGGGAGAACCACACCGGCTTGAGCGACTTTGTCAGGTCCTGGTCAGGTTCGCTGAACGCAGTGATGGGGATCACGCACCGGTTCTCGGTGGCCTGCCATCGCCGCCAGTGGGGGTTTTCCAGGTCGCGGATGTTGGTGACGCCCGGATCGGGCTCCATCCGCAGCAGTTCGTCGTAGTCGTAAGGCTTGCCCTGGCTTTCCAGCCGCGCGATCCGCTTGGCCAAAAGCTCGGTGATGCGCTTGCGCGAGGACGGCATACCCCAGCGCGCAAAATGGACGTGGTGCTCGCCCTCAGGACCGAGCCGCATCGTCGGCGCCAAGCGGTTGGGGCCGATGAACTGAGGGTAGTTCAGGTCGATATTGGCCGCGTCGAATGGAACGCCGCCCGGCAAGGTCAGATGTCGCTTGAGGAGATCCTCGTGCGCCTTGGCCCAGCCGAAGATGTCGTAATAGAGCTCATAGAGATTGCACATCGTTCAGCAGTCCCTCGCGTTCGCATGACGACGGTATGGGAATGGCTCCGCGGCGCAAGCGTCACAGTTCAGGCAGCCACCCGAAGCCAGACGCGCGCGTGCCACCACCCGAGCGGCGCGGCCTCGGGATCTCCAAGACCGTCGAAGAACATCTCGACATGTTCTGCGCGCGGATGATCGATCAGGGCCTGACGCGGCCGGCCCGGACCGTGGAGTTCGATCTCGGGCGGTCGCTCGGGACGGTGCTCGACCAGATCAGCGCCGACCTCAGGCGTCTCATCCAACCAGACAACCAGGCCGCCATCGGGGCGGAGGTCGACGTGATGGACCGAGGGGAGGGCTTCAAGATAGCCGAGATTGCCAACCATGCCGTCGATTTCCACGGCGGTCAGCGGCAAGGCGATGACGGGGAGAGCGTGGTTCATGAGAACGAATATAGAACATCAACGATTGGAGTCGAGTCGATATAACGCCGCGATCTCTAAAGCGTGCCACGCTCGCGCGACCGTTTCGGCCGCGGCCTCGGAGGTTCGTGGTTCCACGGCTGAACCCATGCCAAGGCCAGCATCACGCTCACCGCGCCGACGCAGACCATGCCGCCGGCTGACGGCCTCAGGCCGAGAACAGAAATGACGACCATCGCTAGGAAGCCCACGCCTCCGGCCACCAAGGCGACGCCGATCCCGCCGACGCCCCACTTTTCGGTTTTACTGAGCGGCGTTTCTCCACCGTCGGTCCACCGGTTTGCCATGCGCAACTCCACTTCTGGTGAAGCTTGAAACGCTATGCTCGCTAGGCGGCTATGGCTAGGGGGAAGGTGGCGGTCCGGCCGAGGGAGCCGCGAGTAGGAACCACGGCACACGATCGGGATAGGTCAAGGCTGCCAAAACGGCCGCGGCCATCGTCAAGGGATTGGACGGCGAGGTCAGGCGCGGCGAGGCGAGGCCGTCGAGTTCGGCGATGTCGAAAAAGGACCCGCCGATCGTCCAGTTCAGATTGCGGCCGCCCGTGATGAGCTGGTCGCCGAACCGCCCGTAGTCCTCAGGGACGTAGGTTGTAAAAATGTGCTCGTCGAGGCGCCAGAGATCAGGGTCGAAGACCTCGTGCAATCCAAGCCGGGCGCCCGCCAGCAGCACGACGCCCGTCATGGCGTCGGGGCGCGAGACCCATTCCTGAACGGTCGTATAGTCGCCGGACGCGCGGCCCTGCAGGAAATCAAAGATCGCCTCCGGAAGTATGTCGTCGCGCGCAACGTGTGCGCGGTGCTTGATCAGGTCGACAAACAACAGCCCGGCCAGCGCGTCGGCCTGTTCGGTCAGCCCTAGATGCGCAGCCTGGGCAAGCGCCACTGCGAAGGGCGCGGCCTGCCCATCGCCGACAGCCACGACCGAGGTGGAGTAGTGCTCGATCACACGATCGAGGAGCTTGGCGAAGAGCGCCATGGCCTCACCTTCGCGGGGATCTCCAGGCGGGAAGAGCCCCGTCGCTGCGCCGGTCCAGCCAAGGACATTGGCGATGCGAAGCGGAAGCAAGAACAGATCGGCGACTCCGGAATGGCGTTTCGACAGCAGAGCGTACCTGTCGGCGTCTAGAGCGCTCACCAGCGCGGCGCCGGCGGCGAGAACTGCATCGCCAATTTGCTCGCACAGAGCCTCTGCTTGCCGCGCGATCTGATCGATCGAGCTGTAGGGCAGGAGGCAGACCAGAAGCGCGCTGCCTACCTGCGCCGGGCGAAAGACGTCGGGCGAAAGGCGCGCGCGCTCGAAGCACGCCGCGGCCAGCCGCTCGACAACGGCAGCCTGTGCGCCCGGCGTTGCAGCGAGGGAGGCCAGGATGGCGTCGACGACGCGAGCGAACCGCCTTGGCCTCCAATCGTCGCTGATTGTCGAATAGACACGCCAGAGGTCTTCGAACCGCGCCTGGGCACCCTCCTGAGGTTCGTCAGGCCAAACCTGCAGGACGTCGCGCAAGGGCCGGCTGGGGTCGTCGCCCGCACGAATGTTGCGGCAGAAGCGCGGCGGGCCGTGGAGGTTGAAACCCCAGACCACCGGCGTCTGGTTCGACTCCGCACGAAGGCGAGTCGAGACCCGGCGCCCGATTTCGACCAGGTCAAATGCTGGCGCGGTATCATTGATGACATCGCGCCCTTCGATCACATCAAGCAGGGCCGTGGCGCCCAGACCGCCGTCATCCGTCTCCTCGGCGCTTTGATCCTGGGCCGCCGTCGCCACCAGGGTGACGCCCGGCGTGTCGGCGTCCCCGATGAGGTCGGATTTCAGGAGCACGCCAAGGTCGGCGATCAGGCCGTTGGCCTCGCAAGCATCGATGAAGATGTTGCTCTGCTGGGGAGCGGCTTCGCCGATGGCGCGGAAGAGGTCGGCCAGAGACAGTGCGCCCATCGAAAGACCGCGCGAGGGCGAGTCCTTCGGAAGCATGTAGAAGCTGCCGGACTCGACCGCGCCATGCCCTGCGAAGAAGAACGTGAACGTGTCGATGGGGCTGGCGTCGAACAGGACGCGCTTCAGCGCGCCCCGAATCTCGTCCAGGGTCGGGGAGAGCAGGAGTTCCGAATGCGCCGCGTCATAGTCGCCGATCTCGGGCCGTAGTAGCGCCTTGAACACACGCTCGGCATCGCTTTCCGCTACTTCGAGCGGGCTCTCATGGTCGTACTTGTTACAACCGATCGCCAGCAGGATGCGCATGAGCTAGCGCCCGTACCGCTTGAAGCGGGCCTGACGCGCGGCCTCACGCTCTCGGGCTTCGGCGGCCTTGGCCTCTTTAAGGGCTTCCAGCTTGGCCTTGAATGCGTCGCTGGCGCCGTTCATGGCCGCTTCGAGGCGCTCGGTTGCGCCCGCGCCGGCGATTTGCGTTGGCCACCGGATTGAGAAGTCCGGATTGGCCCTGACCTCGATCTTCTCCAGCATCTGGTAGTAGGCCTCTTCAGGCGCCTGGCCGGCGGCGTCGACGACGTTGCCGACCGACTCGGCGGCCTCTTCCACCGTGCCGAACATCATCTGCGCAAATTGCTGGTTCAGCTGGCCGTTCAGTGAAGCGACCATGTCGGCGATCATCTTCAGATCATGGTCGACAATAGCATCGAACTGGGCACCAGACTCCGCCTTGTGATCGCGCATTCCGGAGTCGCGGACGTCGTCAGCGCCGGGATGTTCCCAGCTGCCGCCATGGGCATATCGCTGCAGGTTTTCGGGGGGGAGGTATCGCATCGCGAAGGCATCGGTCGCCCGGCCGACGTGACGAGCCATGGCCGTGTGGATAGCCAAGCCCTCTCGATCGAAGCTGAAGAACTCCGCGGCATTGGCAACTGGAATGGCGTCGTCAGCCATGTGGTCTCGGTCCGGGCCAGCCGCCTACAGGGCTTTCCTGCAGGGCAGCGGACTTACATGGACGATCATTATCTAGGAGATTCTCGGAGACGGTGCAGGTTGAGTTTGTAGGGCGTGTGCGCTGTCTTCGCCCAAAACATTGACGGCACGGGCATCCAAGGCCCCATAAATGCGCTAACTTACCGAGATGACCGGCAACGATCCGAAACTCAACGGATGGGCTATCGAACAACTGCAGGCGACGCAGGCGCGCGCCGAGCACGCGGTTCATGATCTTGGCCTTCCCGATGAAACGCCGATCCCTGGCGCTGGCGGCGTCACATTCGAGAGCGAGGACAACCGCCAAGGTCGTCGGCGCCTGCTCCTGACCGCGCGACCCGTCCTCCTTGGTCAGGTTGAATTGCTCGCGGAGCTTTCGACGCAACCGCCAGGTCGAGCGAGGCCGCATCGTAAACTCGTCAATCTGACCGCCACCCCGGAAGCGCTACGAGATCTTGCGTACGCGCTCCTGGACGCAGCCGACGAGGCCGACCGCAACAAGCCCCGGCCAAAGCCGGTCCGCTAGTCGTCCGGGTCCGTCCACGGCTTAAGCTGCGCCACCGCGGCGTGGACGGATTTGGCTTTGATGTGCGTGTAGCGGCGCAGCATCTTCCAATCCTTGTGGCCGGTGATCAGGGCGACCTGCTCGATCTTCAAGCCGGCCTCGAACAAGCGGCTGGTGGCCTCATGGCGCGTGTCGTGGAAGTGGAGGTCTTCGATCTTGAGCTTCGCGACGGTCCGGGTGAACGCCGCGCTGATCGCCTCCGGCGTATAGGGGAAGATGCGGTCGTCGAAGTTCGAGCGGAAGCAGCGCTGCTGCTCGATCAGCTCCAGCGGATCGTAGCCGGTGATATTGACTAGCGGAACGCGCTGATCGTTGCCGTACTTGTCGCGCGGATCCTTGCGGTCGCGAATGATGACGGTCCTGGCCCTGAGATCGAGATCGCTCCAGGTGATGCGGCAGATCTCGTCCTGGCGCATGGCTGTGCCGATCGCGAACTGGATGATCCGCGTCATGGGGTTCTTCTGCCAGGGGTTCTCGTCGAACGCCTTGAAGATCCGATCCAGCTCCTCCTGGGTGGGGCGTCGGTCGCGTTCCTGGCTCTTGCCGATCAGGCCCAGGTGTTTGAGGGCCAGGCGCCCCAGCTCGATGGGCTCGAGCTTGGTGTCGATCTCGTGGACGGCCGACGCGTGGGCGAAGACCAGCTTGATCCAGCCGACGTACATGCCGATCGTCACCGGGCCGGTGCCGCTGCGCGCCCGGCTGCGCCCGAACTCGATGATGAACTGCCGATCGATCTTGGCGTAGGCGGTCTTTCCGATCGTGCGGCGCAGGTGAAGCAGCGCCTCCTGCTTCGTCCGCCCGATCGGCTTTTTCGCGTCGGCTAAGTCGTCGATGTGCAGATCGATCAGGTGGGCGAGCGACGTCTTGCTCGCGATGTAGGTCTTCATCGGAGCCAAGCCCCGGTCGATCGCGCTCTCCTGGGCCGTGGCCCAACGCCGCGCGTCCTCGCGAAGCTTGAACGTTTCGCTTATATAGCGGCCCTTCCGACGGACGATGGCTCGCCAGGCGCCGGAGGGCAAATTCACAAAGGTCGCCATTTTCGTGTACGCCATGTGTACAGTGAAATGTCGGAACATAGAGAAAACCTGGGTACATTCGGGTACGAACTTCGGTTTTCGGTATCTCCTAACGCATTGAATATACGACAAAAATGACGCGATTTGAACCCCATAGATTTTCTGTTGCGCCCATGATGGACTGGAGCGACGTGCAGGTGTTCCTGGCGGTGGCCCGCACCGGCGGCCTCGGCGCGGCCGGCCGCGAGCTTGGCCAGAGCCAACCCACCATGGGCCGCCGGGTCCGCGCGCTGGAGGACGCCCTCGGCCAGACCCTGTTCCAGCGCACCGCCGAGGGCTTCGTGCTGACCGCCGAGGGCGAGGCGATCCTGCCCCATGCCGAACGACTGGAGGAGGAAGCCCTGGCCATCCAGCGCACCCTGGACGGCGGGCGCGACCTGTCGGGCCTGCTGCGGGTGGCCTGCTCGGACTGGTTCGGGGTCCATATTCTCTCGCCTGTCGTGGCGCGGTTCGGCGCCCTGCATCCCAGCGTCACGGTCGAACTGCTGACGGATGCGCGCCCCTACAGCCTGGCCCGGCGCGAGGCGGACCTGGCCTTCCGCATCCGGCCCTTCGACGAACCGGACGCCATTGTCCGCAAGCTGCTGCACATGCCCTACGGCCTCTACCAGGCGGCGGGCGCGCCGCATCCCGGCGATGGCGAGGGCGTGCGGCTGATCACCATGGACACCGCCTTCGACGGCCTGCCGGACGTGACCTGGCTGCGGAAGGCCCTGCCCAAGGCCGCGATCGGCGCGCGCAGCAACAACCGCGACGTCCAGGCGAAGCTCTGCCAGCTCGGCGCGGGACTGGCCGTCCTGCCGCGTCCGTTGGGCGACAGTCTCTCAGGGTTGGAGCGGATCGACCTGGGCGAAGGCCCGCCCGGCCGCGACACCTGGCTGGGCTACCACCGCGATCTACGCCGCAACGCCCGCCTACGCGCGTTCCTCGACGTCGCCCTCGACCAGCTCGCGAACTAAAATCCGCTCGATATTCAGCTCGATCCAGTCGGCGAGGCCGCGCACCTTCTCGGCGACCTCCAGGCCCAGGGGCGTGAGACTGTACTCCACGTGCGGCGGCACGACCTGGTAGGCCACGCGGCGCACGAAGCCATCGCCTTCCAGCTGTTGCAGGGTCTGGGCCAGCATCCGCTCGCTGACGCCCTCGATCGCCCGGCGCAGTTCGCTGAAGCGGTGCATGCCGGTCTCCAGCGTCATCAGCACCAAGACGCCCCAGCGGCTCGTGACATGCATCAGCACCGCGCGTGACGGGCAGTCACGGGCCATCAGGTCGCCGCGCGCCAGCTTCTCGGACAGGGGAGCGGGGCCAAAAGACGTGGAAATTTCTTTCATACTTACATTCATGTGGGTACTTACGGAAAGTAAGCAAGGCGCCCAGATCGATCCCGTCATACCCATCGGGAGAACGATCATGACCATCGCCATCACCGGCGCCACCGGCCAACTGGGCCGCCTCGTCGTCGAAAGCCTCAAGAGCCGCGTGCCCGCCGGCGACATCCTCGCCCTGGTCCGCGATCCGGCCAAGGCCACCGACCTGGGCGTGGCCGCCCGCGCCGCCGACTACGGCAAGCCCGAGACCCTGGGTCCGGCGCTGGCGGGCGTCGACACCCTGCTGCTGATCTCTGGCAACGAAATCGGCCAGCGCCTGCCGCAGCACCGCGCCGTCATCGAGGCCGCCAAGGCCGCCAGCGTGAAGCGGATCGTCTACACCAGCATCCTGAGCGCCGATACGACGCCGCTGGTCCTGGGCGACGAGCACAAGGCCACCGAGGCGCTGCTGAAGGCCTCGGGCCTAGCCTACACCCTGCTGCGCAACGGCTGGTACACCGAGAACTATGCCGGTTCGATCCAGGGCGCGGTCGCCTCGGGCGCGCTGATCGGCAGCGCCGGTTCGGGCAAGATCTCGGCCGCCGCCCGCGCGGACTACGCCGAAGCCGCCGCCGTCGTGCTGGCGACGGACGGCCACGAGAACAAGACCTACGAACTGGCCGGCGACACCGCGTTCACCCTGGCCGAGCTGGCCGCCGAGATCTCGGCCAAGGCCGGCAAGGCCATCCCGTACAACGACCTGCCCGAGGCCGACTACGCCAAGGCGCTGGAAAGCCACGGCCTGCCCGCCGGCTTCGCCGCGATCCTGGCCCAGTCGGATATCGGCACGTCGCAAGGCGGGCTGTTCGACGACGGCAAGCAGCTGTCGGCCCTGATCGGCCGGCCGACCACCCCGATCTCGACCCTGGTGGCGAGCCTGCTGGCCTAAGAAGCTGTGGGTGGGTCCCGGAAAGTCCTCGCCAAGGGCCGCCGGGACTGCCAAGCCGGCGCGATGAACCGCGTCGGCTACTACCGCCTGCCGCCCGTCAGGGGCGTCTTCTTCAGCCCGGTCCAGGAGGAGCGCCTGCTGCTCCTGGGCTGCCAGGAGGTGTTCAGCGACCGGTGCCTGACCAACGCCATCATCCGCCCCGGACTCGACAAGGCCTTGGCGGCGCTGGAACCGGGCGGCACCCTGGCGGTGCTGAGCTTGCATTCGCTGGCCGGCACGACCACGGACCTGATGGAAGCGGTGCTGAAGCTCAAGAGCCTCGACCTGCACCTGGTCGTGGCCCAGCCCGAGATCGACACCAACACCGATCCCGGCTTCTTCGCCACGGTCGAGACCCTGACGGCCTTCAACGGCGAGCGCGCCATGGTCAAGGCCGCCGAAGCGGCCCTGGTCAGCAAGGGCGTGAAGGGCGGCGGCGTGCAGGGCCTGAAAGCCGGCACGCCACCTTCCGAGGACGAGACTGAGGACTAGACCTTCAGCCGGTAGCCGGTCTTGAAGATCCAGCCCACCGCCGTCAGGCAGATGACCAGGAACACGCCGGTCATGGCCAGGCTGACGCCGACGCCGACGTCCGACTGGCCGTAGAAGCTCCAGCGGAAGCCGCTGATCAGATAGACCACCGGGTTGAACAGGGTGACCTTCTGCCAGATCGGGGGCAGCATCTTGATCGAGTAGAAGCTGCCGCCCAGGAAGGTCAGCGGCGTCACGATCAGGGCCGGGACGATCTGCAGCTTCTGGAAGTTGTCGGCCCAGACGCCGATGATGAAGCCGAACAGGCTGAAGGTCACCGAGGTCAGGACCAGGAACAGCAGCATCACGAACGGGTGGGCGATCTCGAACGGCACGAAGATCCGGGCGGTGGCCAGGATCAGCAAACCGAGGCAGATCGACTTGGTGGCCGCGGCGCCGACATAGCCGGTGACCGCCTCGAACCAGGCCACGGGCGCCGACAGCAGCTCATAGATCGTCCCGGCCCACTTGGGCATGTAGATGCCGAACGAGGCGTTGGAGATGCTCTCGCTCAGCAGCGACAGCATCACGAGGCCCGGGATGATGAAGGCGCCATAGCTGACGCCGTCGATCGACTGCATGCGCGAGCCGATCGCCGAGCCGAACACCACGAAATAGAGCGAGGTCGAGATGACCGGCGCCAGGATGCTCTGCAGCAAGGTGCGGAACCACCGCGCCATCTCGAAGCGGTAGATGGCCTTGATCGCGTAGAGGTTCATTGCGGGGCCCTCACCAGGCTGACGAAGATGTCTTCCAGAGAGCTCTGGTCGGTCTTGAGGTCCTTGAAGTCGACGCCGTTCTCGGAGAGGCGGCGCAGCAGGTCGGCGATGCCGGTGTCGTCGGCCTGGGCGTCGAAGGTGTAGACCAGATCGGCGCCGTCATTGATCAGGCTGAGCGAGGCGTCGGCGGCCAGGCTCGTCGGCAGGGCGGTCAGCGGTTCGCGCAGGTGCACGGTCAGCTGCTTCTTGCCGAGCTTGCGCATCAGGACGGACTTCTCCTCGACCAGGATGATCTCGCCCTTGTTGATCACCCCGATCCGGTCGGCCATCTCCTCGGCCTCCTCGATATAGTGGGTGGTCAGGATGATGGTGACGCCGTTCTCGCGCAGCTGGCGGACCATCTCCCACATGTCGCGGCGCAGCTCGACGTCGACGCCGGCGGTGGGCTCGTCCAGGAACAGGATGGTCGGCTCGTGGCTCAGCGCCTTGGCGATCATCACCCGGCGCTTCATGCCGCCCGACAGCGCCATGATCTTGCTGTCCTTCTTGTCCCACAGGGACAGGTCGCGAAGGATCTTCTCGATCAGGGCGTCGTTGCGCGGCTTGCCGAACAGGCCGCGCGAGAAGCTGACCGTGGCCCACACCGTCTCGAAGGCGTCGGTGTTCAGCTCCTGCGGCACCAGGCCGATCTTGGAGCGAGCGGCGCGGTATTCCTTCACCACGTCGTGGCCGTCGGCCAGCACGACGCCGAGGCTCGGGTTCACGATCCCGCAGATGATGCTGATCAGGGTGGTCTTGCCCGCCCCGTTCGGGCCCAGCAGGGCGAAGATCTCACCCTGCCGGATGTCGAGGTCGATCGTCTTGAGGGCCTGATGGCCGGACGCATAGGTCTTGGTCAGACCCTTTACCGATATGATTGAAGTCACGCCGTCTCCCCTAAACGCGACGATGCCCAAAAAACGGGGGCAGCGTCGCGCGTGCCCTGCTAGGTGGCTGATGCGGGCCGTAAATGGTGTCGCCCAAGCGGGATAACAGGGGCAGGCGCAGACTTCTGTCAGCAGTCGCCGATCATGTCGGCAGCTTGCGGACCTTCAGCACCGCGCCGTCGATGCCCGTGACCACCACTTCCTGGCTGATGGCCGGGATCGGCTCCTCGGTCTCTGCCGCCCAGTCCTTGCCGTCGACGAACACCCGGCCGCGGCCCTGCTCGAAGGTCGACAGCACCTGGCCGCGCTGGCCGATCAGCCGTTGCAGCGGGTCATTGAGGTCGGCGTTCTTCGGCTCCAGCACCGGCCGCAGGAAGCGCCGGGCCAGATACGTCAAGGCGATGGTCAGGACCGCGAACAGCCCGATCTCCAGGACCGCGCCCGGGTGGATCGCCTGGGCGATCAGCCCGACCACGAAGGCGCTGGCGGCCGGCCAGAGTAGCCAGCCGGTGCCGGTCGAGACCTCGATGGCCAGGCAGATGGCCGCGATGGCCAGCCACAGCCAGAAGGGATGCAGGACGTAGAAACCGGCGATCGCGCCCATGACCTTAAGCTCCGCGCTTGGGGGCCGGGCTGGTCGGCGTGGCGGTCGAGGCCGTCGAAGCGGACCGCGACGGCGGCGGAGCCTTCGGCGTATCCGCGCCCAGACTCTTGATCAGCTCGGCGACACCCGCGACGGTCCCGGTCAGGCCTGAGAAGTCGGCCGGGACGATGACGGTCTTCTGTTGCGGGCTGCGGGCCAGTTCGCCGAACGCTTCGACGTATTTCTGGGCGATGAAGTAGTTGATGGCGTTGACGTCGCCCTTGGAGATGGCCTCCGAGACGAAGGCCGTCGCCTTGGCCTCGGCCTCGGCTTCCCGCTCGCGGGCCTCGGCGTCGCGGAAGGCGGCCTCGCGGCGGCCCTCGGCCTGCAGGATGGCCGACTGCTTCTGGCCTTCGGCGCGCGCGATCTGGGACTGCTTCTCGCCCTCGGCCTCGGTGATCACCGCGCGGCGCTCGCGCTCGGCCTTCATCTGGCGGGCCATGGCGTTGGTGATGTCGGACGGCGGGGTCAGGTCCTTGATCTCGATCCGCGCCACCTTCACGCCCCAGGGACCGGTGGCGTGGTCGATGGTCGACAGCAGGCGGGTGTTGATCGCGTCGCGCTGGCTCAGCACCTCGTCCAGCTCCATCGAGCCGACGACGGTGCGCAGGTTGGTCTGGGCCAGCTGGGTGATGGCGTAGATCAGGTTGTCGACGCGGTAGGCGGCTGCGGCGGCGTCCATCACCTGGATGAAGACGATGGCGTCGACCTTCACCGACACGTTGTCCTTGGTGATGACTTCCTGCTGCGGGACGTCCAGCACCTGTTCCATCATGTTGACCCGGCGCCCGATCGTCTCGACGAAGGGCGTGAGGATGCTGATGCCGGGCTTGAGGGTGCGGGTGTAGCGGCCGAACCGCTCGACGGTGAACTCGCGCCCCTGGGGCACGATCTTGATGACGCTCATCACCAGCACGAAGGCCAGGACCAGCAGGACCAGAACGACGATGGACGTGCCCAAGAGCGACGCTCCCCTACAAACTAGAAGTAGAGGTTAGCGCGCTCCCTCGTCGTCCGCCACGGAATCCGGCGCCTGGGCCTGACGGACCGACTGCGACAGCTTGTGAGCCAGGGCCTGGCCCTTGCGGGCGGCGGCCTGCTCGGCCTTGTGGCTGGCCTCGTCGCAGGTCGGATATTCGCTGCGGCGCGAGGCGAAGCCCGTGTTGAACCGCTCGCGCAGCTGGGCGTCGAAGGCCTGATCGGCCTGCTCCACCTCGGTCAGGCGGACCATGCGCGAGCGCCAGTACTGGTCGCCCTCGCCCTGGCAGGCCTGGCGCAGGGCGTGGCTCTCGCCCAGCGTATAGGCCAGGTCCAGAAGACGCTGACGCTCGTCGGCCGCGCGTTCCTGAGCCAGGACCGGAGCGGCGACAACAAGGGCGCTGAGGAGAACGCCGATAAGGAACGGACGCGACATGCGCCTGTTATCGCCAATGCGCGCGGACCTGTCACCGTCCCGCGCCTGACGGGCGAACAGCCGGTCCGACGCCTGGGGATGAAATGTCCCTCGGTGTCAAAAAAGCTTGAGCAATAAAGGCCTTGTGATCGCCACAGATCAGGCGTTCCCTGTGGATACTGCAAGGAGGTCACCCATGACTGAGGTGCATTATGGTGTCGTGCGGGTCGGCGATCGCTGGTCCATCATCGGCGACAACCTGCGCTTTGGCGCCTACGAGACACGCGGCGAAGCCCGCGCCGCGGCCCGACGCCTGGCCGAGCACCCGGCCGGACTGGGCCTGCCTGTGATGCTGTACGAGCAGGAAGACGACTGGGCGCCGCTCAGCCCGATCCAGCTCGCCTAAGCCTCGGCTGTTTCCTCATCGTCGCCGTAGAGGAACGGCTTGATGACGCGCCACACCTGAAGCCCCGACGCGACCGCCCCGACGACGGACGCGACGATCTGGAACGCCTGCCAGATGAGGCCGATCAACGGGTCCTCACCCAGCATGGCCGCCAGCGGATAGATCAGGTGGCTGACGGTGATGCGGAACTGGGCATAGGCCTGAGAATACTCCACCGACGCCCCGGCGATGGCGGCGGTGACCACCACGGCCAGGACCGGCGCCCACAGCAGCGGCAGGACCAACAGCAGGGCCAGGGCCGTGATCAGCGACTTGGTCGACAGGCTGACATCCTTGGCCACGGTCAGCCCGACGCCGGCGATCACCGCCAGGCCCAGCAGGGCCAGGGCGATCGGCAGGACGAGGTCGGCGGTGTCGGCCAGCGGCATCCGGACGCCGAAGACCATGGCGGCCATGACGAACAGCGTGACGACGAACGATCCGAGCCACAGCGCGCCGTACTGGCTCAGCCTTTGCCGCAGGTGACGCTTGGCGATCATCATGGTTCTCCCCAAACCTTCGCTTACGGGCCCGCGCGGAGGGTGCTTCGGAAGAGTCTCGCCGTCCACGGGAAACTAAGCCGTTCCCCGCGCGCTTAAGCAGTCGAGCTTCACGGGAGGTATGCATGACCGCCATCACCCGCATCGTCCGCAGCACCGCCGAGGGCGACGCCGCGCCATCCTATCAGTCCAATCGCCTGCTCGCCGCCCTGCGCCCCGACGCCCTGGCCGAGCTGATCTCGCACCTCGTGCTGGTCGACCTGCCGGCCGACGCCGTGCTGTTCGACGTCGGCGACGATGTCGAGCACACCTATCTGCCCTGCGGCCCGACCCAGGCCTCACTGCTGGTCGTCACGTCCGACGGCCAGGAGATCGAGGCCGCGAGCATCGGCTTCGAGGGCGCGATCGGCGGCGTGGTCAGCGCCGGCTTCAAGCCGGCCTATGGTCGCGCCGTGGTCCGCGTGCCGGGCCACGCCTTCTGCATCCCGACCGCCAAGCTGGAAGAGGTGAAGGGCCGCCACGCCATCGTCGGCGACCTGTTCGATCGCGCCGCCGACGTGTTCATCGCCCAGATGATGCAGGTCGCGGCCTGCAACGCCCTGCACCCGATCGAGCAGCGCGTCTGCCGCTGGCTGCTGTTCGCCCACGACCGCTCGGGCAAGGAGCCGATCCGCCTGACCCAGGAGACCCTGGCCCAGATGCTGGGCGTGCAGCGCACCACCATCAGCGCCGTCGCCCGCGTGCTGCAGGACGCCCGCGTCATCCATATCGGCCGCGGCAAGGTCGAGGTGCTGGACCGCCCGGGCCTGGAAAAGCGCGCCTGCGAGTGCCACGCGGCCGTCGAGGCGCACTTCAACCGAATCCTGCCGGCGCACGAGCGTTAGACGCGGAAGGCGCTGGCGCGGTCCAGCGCCGCCTCGGCCTCGCTGACCAGCCGCGCCACGATCTCGCCGGCCGGCAGCACCTCGCGCACGCCGCCGGCGCTCTGGCCCATGGCGAAGCAGGACTTGGCCGGATCGAGCCCCTCGATCTGGCCGCCGATGCCGCCCATGGCCCCCGCCCGGATCGAGACCATGGCCTGCTGCGGGAAGCCCTGGATGTCGCTCGGCCGCGCCTCCCAGTCGTCGACATAAGCGTTCTTGCGCACGCGCATCGGCTTGCCGGAGTAGCAGCGGGTGCGGACGGTGTCCTCGTCGGCCGCCTCGACCACCGCCCGGCGATAGAGATCGCCAGCATGGGCTTCATGGCTGGCGATGAAGCGGGTGCCCATCCAGACGCCTTGCGCGCCCAGCGCCAGGGCGGCGGCCAGGCCGCGCCCGTCATACAGCCCGCCGGCGGCGACCACCGGGATCTTCACGGCGTCGACAGCCTGCGCGACCAGCGGCATGGTGCCGACCAGGCCGGTATGGCCGCCGCCCTCGCCGCCCTGACAGATCACCGCGTCGCAGCCGGCCTGCTCGGCCTTGACCGCGTGTTTCACCGCGCCGCAGACCACCATCACCTTCAGGCCGCCGGCCTTCAGCTTTTCCATGATCGGCATCGGGATGCCCAGCCCGGCGACGAAGCTGGAGGCGCCTTCGGAGACGATCACGTCGACAGAGGCGGTCAGCGAATCC
>Ga0164241_10000076_pt1 | contig 233117 bp, 228 predicted proteins | sample OricomyardsoilBY_FD_108780 | JGI IMG/M metagenome (GOLD analysis project Ga0164241, IMG submission 108780) | Backyard soil microbial communities from Emeryville, California, USA - Original compost - Back yard soil (BY) | ecosystem: Environmental > Terrestrial > Soil > Unclassified | place...
CGGACAACGCGGCCCTGATCGTCGTCGGCAATTTCGACCAGGCCAAGCTGGACGCGCTGATCGACCAGTACTTCACCCCGATCGCCAAGCCGGCGGGCGACATCCCGAAGGTCACGGTGGTCGAGCCGGCCCGCACGGGTCCGAAGTCGGTCAACACCTACGGCCCCAACGTGCCGCTGCCAGCCCTGGCCATCACCTGGCTGGCGCCCGCCGCCGCCGACAAGGACACGCCCGCCCTGACGGTGCTGGACGCGGTGCTGTCGGCCGGCAAGTCCTCGCGGCTCTATGACAGCCTGGTCTACGATCAGAAGATCGCCCAGTCGGTGTTCTCCAGCGCCCCCAACAACGCCCAGCCGGGCCTGTTCTACGTCGGCGCGGTGATGGCCGGCGGCAAGACCGTGGCCCAGGGCGAGGCCGCCCTGCGCGCCCAGGTCGCCCGCGTCCGCGACGGCATGGTCACCCCCGCCGAACTGGCTGAAGCGAAGGCCGGCCTGCTGGCCGACGCCGTCCGCCGCCGCGAGGAGATCGACGGCCGCGGCTTCGCCATCGGCTACGCCCTGGAGACCGAGGGCGATCCGGCCACGGCCAACACCAGCCTCGCCAAGCTGCAGGCCGTGACCGCCGCCGACATCCAGCGCGTGGCCAGGAAGTATCTGACCGACGACCGCCGCACGGTGATCCGCTACCTGGCGGAAAAGGACAAGCCGGCCGGCGAGAGGGACGCCACGCCGGCGATCCCGAAGGTCTCGTCGGTCAAGTACGACGGCCCGGTCACCACCCTGGCTCCTGAAGGCGAGCGCCAGAAGCCGCCGGCCGTCGGCGCGCCCGTTCCGGCCGTGATGCCGAGCCCCGCCGAGAAGACCCTGGCCAACGGCCTGCGGGTCATCGTCGCCAAGTCCAGCGACCTGCCGCTGATCACCGCCGACCTGACCGTCAAGGGCGGGGCCAGCTCCGATCCCACGGGTCTCGCCGGCACCTCGAACCTGACCTCCGAACTGCTGACCGAGGGCACCACCAGCCGCTCGGCCACCCAGGTCGCCCGCGAGACCGAGGCCCTGGGCGCCAATCTGGAAGCCGGCTCGGGCTGGGAGGCCGCCTCGCTGACCCTCAGCGTCACGGCCAACAACGCCGCGCCCGCCATGACCATCATGGCCGACGTCGCCCAGCACCCGGCCTTCTCGACCGAGGAGCTGGACCGCGTCCGCACCGAGACCCTGGACGGCCTGTCGGTCTCGTTCCAGCGCCCGGGCACCCTGGCCGCCTTCGCCACCGCCCCGGTGCTGTACGCCGGCTCGGCCTACGGCCACGTGGCTGGCGGCACGCCCGGTTCGCTGCCGAAGATCAAGCGCACGGATCTCGCCAAGACCCACGCGACCTACTGGCGTCCGGACAATGCGGTGCTGGTGCTGACCGGCAACCTGACGCCCGAGGCCGGCTTCGCCTTGGCCGAGAAGGCCTTCGGCGGCTGGAAGAAGCCCGCGACCCCGCCGCCAGCCCCGCCGGCCGCCCCGACCGGCTACACGCCGCGCAACGTCGTCATCGATCTGCCCGGCACCGGCCAGGCGGCCGTGACCCTGGCCAAGCCCGCCATCACCCGCGCCGACCCGGCCTACTACCAGGGCATCGTCGCCAACACCGTGCTGGGCGTCGGCTTCAGCTCGCGCCTGAACCAGGAGATCCGCATCAAGCGCGGCCTGTCCTATGGCGCCGGGTCCAGCCTGACGCCGCAGGGCCGCTTCGGCGGCTTCTCGGCCCGGGTGCAGACCAAGAACCCGTCGGCCGGCGAGGTCGTCACCCTGACCCGCGCCGAGCTGACCCGCCTGGGCGCCGAACCGGCCTCGGCCAGCGAGCTGACGGCCCGCAAGTCGGTGCTGGTCGGCAACTTCGGCCGTGACCTGGGCACCTCGGAAGGCCTGGCCAACATCCTGGGCAACTATGCCGTCTACGGCGTGCCGCTGACCGAGATCCAGAGCTACGCCGCCAAGGTCGAGGACGTGACTCCGGAAGAGGTCCAGGCCTTCGCCAAGGCCAAACTCGATCCGGCCCAGATGAGCGTCATCGTCGCCGGCGACGCCAAGACCATGGGCGAGGACCTAGCCAAGGCCGCGCCGAACGCCAAGGTGATCCCGGCCGACAAGCTGGACCTCGACGCGCCGAGCCTGCAAAAGTAAGGACTACAAAGGTCCCACGATCCGACGGAGATCTCATGGACGAGGTCGACATCGCGATCGTGGGCGCCGGCGCTGCTGGCCTGGCCGCCGCAGAGGCCGTGGCCGCCAGCGGTCTGACGGGCGTCCTGCTGGAGGCTCGTGACCGCCTCGGGGGCCGCGCCCATACGATCCAGTCTCCGGTCGGCCCCATCGATCTCGGTTGCGAGTGGCTGCACTCGGCCGACGAGAACCCGCTGGTGGAGAAGGTCCAGGCCCTGGGCCTGACCATCGACAAGACCCCGCCGCCCTGGGCCAACATCACCGACAATCCGGTCTTCAAGCCCGAGGAGCGCGCCGAATTCGGCGAAGCGTTCATGGTCCTGGACGCGCGGCTGGAAGCGGCGGCCCAGGACGGTGGCCCTGACCGCCCGGCCTCCGACCTGATGGATCCGGAGAACCGCTGGACCCCGCTGCTGAACGCCTTCAGCGCCTTCTACAACGGCGCGGAGTTTGACCAGGTCTCGCTGCACGACTACGCCGCCTATGAGGACACCGAGGTCAATTGGCGGGTCGCCGAGGGCTACGGGACGGCCATCGCCGGCTTGGGCGGCAAGCTGGCCACGCGCCTGTCCTGCCCGGTCAGCCTGATCCGCCATGACGGCCCACGCGTGGAGCTGGAAACGGCGCTCGGGACGATCTCGGCGCGGGCGGTGATCGTCTGCGTCCCGACCGCGATCCTGGCCACCGGCGCCCTGCGTTTCCTGCCCGCCCTGCAGGGCAAGCTGGACGCCGCTGCAGGCCTGCCGCTGGGCCTGGCCGACAAGGTGTTCCTGTCGCTGGACGAACCGGAGATGTTCGCGGCCGAGACCCAGCTCTATTCCGATCCCCACACCACGGCGACCGGAGCCTATCACCTGCGGCCGCTGCACAAGCCGATGATCGAGGTGTTCCTCGGCGGCGCCCACGCCCGCGCGCTGGAGGGCCAGGGCCCCGGCGCGGCGGCGGCCTTCGCGGTCGATGGACTGGCCCAGGTCTATGGCGCCGACATCCGTTCCAAGGTGCACGTGATCGCCGAGACGCACTGGGCCGCCGACCCGTTCGCCGGCGGCTCCTATTCCCACGCCCTGCCCGGCCATGCCGGCGCGCGAGCCGTGCTGGCCGCGCCGGTCGACCAGCGCCTGTTCTTCGCCGGCGAGGCCTGCAGCCCGAACTTCTTCTCCACCGCCCACGGCGCCTGGCAGACGGGCCAGGTCGCGGCGCGGGCGGCCATCGCGAGCCTTACTTCTTAGCCAGCAGGTCCCGGATCTCGGTCAGCAGCAGTTCCTGCGGGGTCGGAGCGGGCGGGACTTCCGGGGCGGGCGCTTCGGCGTCGGCGCGGCGGATGCCGTTGACCACCTTGACCAGCAGGAACACCACCATCGCGACGATGAAGAACTGGATCAGGGTGTTGATGAAGGCGCCGTACTGGATCGACACCTTCTCGATCGCCTCGGTGGCCGGGTTCTCGGGGCGCAGCACCCATTCCAGCTTCGAGAAGTCGAGGCCGCCGGTCAGCAGGCCGATCGGCGGCATGATCACCTGATCGACCAGGCTCTTGACGATGCCGTTGAACGCCGCGCCGATGATCACACCGACGGCCAGGTCGATGACGTTGCCGCGCGCGATGAACTCGCGGAATTCCTTGACGACGCTCATGACAGGTCCCTCGCTGCCTCAAAAACAAGGCGCAAAGGCTGAAGGCGTTCGCCGCCCAGGGTCAACCCCGGGTCACGATTGTTGTTATTCGTCGCCGTCGGCGTTCAGGCGCGCGCGCAGTTCCTTGCCGCTCTTGAAGAACGGCACGTGCTTGGCGCGGACGTCCACCGCCTCGCCGGTGCGCGGGTTACGGCCGGTGCGGGCGGGACGCGAGCGGACCGACAGGGCCCCGAAGCCACGAAGTTCGACACGGCCGCCGTCTTCCAAGGCGCCAATCATGCGTTCCAGGATCACGCCGACTACGCGTTCGACGTCCTTCTGCGTCAGGTGCGGATTTTCATTCGCGAGCCTGGCGATGAGTTCAGACTTGATCATCGATATCCCCGGAACGCCCTTGGGAGGAAAAGGCGCGAGCGGACCTTTGCCCAACGATGGCTGAGTCTTCAAGGGGTTGCATGCGATTCTCGAACGGGGTTCGGTTAATAGAACGCCTTCGGAGCGCTCGGCGCGCGGACGATCGGCAGCCTGAAGTCGGGCGCTTCATCCGCCGCTCGGGGGACGAGCGCTCAATTCAGGGTTTCACGCAAAAGAAAACGGCGGCGGGATTGCTCCCGCCGCCGCTGACTTCATCCCACAAGGGGAAGAAGACTATTCCTTGGAAGCGCGCTCGCGGAGAGCGGCGCCCAGGATGTCGCCCAGCGAAGCGCCGGAGTCCGACGAGCCGAACTGCTCGATGGCTTCCTTCTCTTCGGCCATTTCCAGCGACTTGATCGACAGCGACACGCGGCGAGCCGCCTTGTCGATGTTGGTGATCTGAGCGTCGATGCGGTCGCCCACAGCGAAGCGCTCGGGGCGCTGTTCTTGACGGTCGCGCGACAGGTCCGACTTGCGGATGAAGGCCGACATCGGAGCGTCTTCTTCACCGAAGCGCACTTCGATGCCGCCCGTGGTGACTTCCGTCACGGTCACGGTCACGGTCTGGTTCTTGCGGTAGGTGTCGCCCGACATCGGGTCGCCAGCCAGCTGCTTGATGCCCAGCGAGATGCGTTCCTTCTCGATGTCGACATCCAGGACCTTCGCCTTGACGACGTCGCCCTTCTTGTAGCGCGCCATGGCTTCTTCGCCCGGGACGCTCCAGTCGATGTCCGACAGGTGCACCATGCCGTCGATGTCGTTGTCGAGGCCGATGAACAGACCGAATTCGGTCGCGTTCTTGACTTCGCCTTCGACCGACGAGCCGACCGGGTGAGCTTCCACGAAGGCTTCCCACGGGTTGGCCAGGGCTTGCTTCAGGCCCAGCGAAACGCGGCGCTTGGACGGATCGACGTCCAGCACGACCACGTCGACTTCTTGCGAGGTCGAGACGATCTTGCCGGGGTGGACGTTCTTCTTGGTCCAGGACATTTCCGAGACGTGCACCAGGCCTTCAACGCCGGCTTCCAGCTCCACGAAGGCGCCGTAGTCGGTGATGTTGGTGATGCGGCCCGTGAACTTGGCGCCGACCGGGTACTTGGCTTCAACGCCATCCCACGGATCCGACTGCAGCTGCTTCATGCCGAGGCTGATGCGCTGGGTGTCCGGGTTGATCTTGACGATCTGGACCTTCACGGTGTCGCCCACGGCGAGCACTTGGCTCGGGTGGTTGACGCGCTTCCAGCTCATGTCGGTGACGTGCAGCAGGCCGTCGATGCCGCCCAAGTCGACGAATGCACCGTAGTCGGTGATGTTCTTGACGACGCCTTCGCGGATTTCACCCTCTTGCAGCTGCGACACCAGTTCGGTGCGCTGCTCGGCGCGGGCTTCTTCCAGGATGGCGCGACGCGAGACGACGATGTTGCCGCGCGGACGGTCCATCTTCAGGATGGCGAAGGGCTGTTCCTTGCCCATCAGCGGGCCGACGTCGCGGACCGGACGGATGTCGACTTGCGAGCCCGGCAGGAAGGCCGAAGCGCCGCCCAGGTCGACGGTGAAGCCACCCTTCACGCGGCCGACGATGGCGCCCATGACGGGTTCGTTGCGGGCGTAGACGCCTTCCAGACGGGTCCAGGCTTCTTCGCGCTTGGCCTTTTCGCGGCTGATGACCGCTTCGCCCATGGCGTTTTCGAGGCGTTCCAGGAAGACTTCGACGGTGTCGCCGGTCTTGATGGTGGCCTTGCCGTTCTCGTCGACGCCGAATTCCTTCAGCTGGACGCGACCTTCGGTCTTCAGACCGACGTCGATGATGGCGAAGTCCTTTTCGATCCCGACGACCAGGCCCTTGACGACGGTGCCTTCCGCGAAGTCGCGGCCGCCCATCGAGTCATTGAGGAGCGCTTCGAAATCGTCGCGCGTCGGGTTGAAGCTCATATCGTCAGCCATGCTGATCTTTAGTCTCTAAGGTTAGGGGAAGCCCTGTAGCGAGCGCCGCTGGAGAAAGCGGTTCTCGGGATTCCGGATGAATTGGGTTTTCTGCGATCCCGCGATTTCTCTCTATCGCGGCGAGGTCGGCGGTGGATTTGCCCCTTCGGCCTAGGGCCGACGGCGGGCGCGCGCGTCCTCGACGATACGGCGGGCCGCATCGAAGGCCTGCTCTATACTCATTTCAGAGGTGTCGAGCAAGACGGCGTCCGCCGCCTGCGTCATCGGCGCGTCCTTGCGGCCGCCATCGCGTTCGTCACGCTTGCGGATATCGGCCAGGATCTCGTCGAAGGTGACGTTTTCGCCCTGCCCCACCAGCTGTTTCCAGCGGCGGTCGGCGCGGACCTCGGGGCTGGCGGTGACATAGAGCTTGGCCGGCGCCTCGGGGGCGATGACCGTGCCGATGTCGCGGCCGTCGATCACCGCGCCGGACGCCTGGGTCGCGAAGGCCCGTTGCAGGTCGAACAGGGCCGAGCGCACGCCAGGATGCACCGCGCAGCGGCTGGCGGCCTCGCCGGCGGCGCGGGTGCGCACGTCCGGCTTCTCCAGCTCGGCCAGGGTCAGGCCGCGCGCCTGGGCTTCGGCGAAGGTCGGATCGTCGAGATCACCGCCCGCATCAAGGATCCGAACACCGACAGCGCGATACAGCAGGCCGGTGTCCAGCATCGGCAGGCCATAGGCCGCCGCCAGGCGCGAGGCGATCGTGCCCTTGCCCGACGCGGCCGGCCCGTCGACGGCGATCACGAAGCCCACGGCCTAAGCTTCCGTCAGCGTGGCGCCCAGCCCGCGCATCAGGTCGGCGAAGCCGGGGAAGCTGGTGGCGATCATGCCCGGCTCGTCGACCGAAACGGCCTCTTGCGCGGCCATGCCCAGGATCAGGTGGCTCATGGCGATCCGGTGGTCGCCGTGGGTGACCACGGTGGCGCCGCCCTTGGGCGGTTGGCCGGTCCCGGTGACGATGAAGCCTTCCGGCTCCTCGACCACCTGGACGCCGCAGGCCTTCAGGCCGTTTGCGGTCAGGCTGATGCGGTCGCTTTCCTTGACGCGCATCTCGCCGACGCCGCGCATCACCGTCTCGCCTTCAGCAAAGGCGGCGGCGATGGCCAGGATCGGATATTCGTCGATCATCGACGGCGCGCGCTCAGGCGGCACAACCACCCCCTTGAGCTTGGAGTAGCGGGCGGTGATGTCGCCGACGTCTTCGCCGCTGGCGACGCGCTGGTTCGAGATCACCAGGTCCGCGCCCATTTCCTGCAGCGTCGTGAACAGGCCCGTGCGCAGCTCGTTGAGCATCACGCCCTCGACCGTCACTTCCGAGCCCGGGACGATCAGGCCGGCCACCAGCGGGAAGGCCGCCGAGGACGGGTCGCCCGGGACGGCCACATGCGTGCCGGTCAGCTTCTGCCCCTCGGGCAGGCGCACGTGGCGGAAAGTCTTCTCGCCGGCGACCCGGTCCTCGACGAGCACCTCGGCCCCGAAAGCGCGCAGCATGCGCTCGGTGTGGTCGCGGGTGGCTTCCGGCTCGATGACCTCGACGCCGCCCTCGGCGTGCAGGCCGGCCAGCAGCACGGCCGACTTCACCTGAGCGGACGCCATCGGCAGGGTGTAGTTCAGGCCGCGCAGATTGCCGCCCTTCAGGGTCAGGGGCAGACGGCCCTTGTCGCGACCCATCCAGGTCGCGCCCATGCGGGCCAGCGGATCCAGGACCCGGCTCATCGGTCGGCCGCGCAACGAGGCGTCGCCGGTGAAGGTGGCGCAGAGGGGGAAACCGGCCGCCGCGCCCATGATCAGGCGCACGCCGGTGCCGGCGTTGCCGCAGTCGATGACGTCGGAAGGCTCCTCGAAGCCGCCCTTGCCCTCGATCCGCCAGCGGCCGACGCCTTCCTGCTCGACCCGCGCGCCGAAGGCCTGCATGGCCCGCGCGGTGGCGAGAACGTCGTCGCCTTCCAGCAGGCCTTCCACCGTCGTCGTCCCAGACGCCAGCGCGCCCAGGATCATCGATCGGTGGGAAATGGACTTGTCACCCGGGGCCCGCACGATCCCTCGCAGAGCGCCTGCGGGTGCGCTCTTCAATCCAGCCGACGACATGCCGAAACCGGCTCCTTAGTACTTGGTGGTTTTCGCGAAGGGGTTTGCTTTTGACAGCGGGCTCTCGTCATGGCAAGTGACCGGCCGCTTTTCCCATCCGGATCAAAGGGTCGCCACTTGGCCAATCCCGAATTGGGCGCAAAACAAATTTGCCCCAACTGCCAATCCAAATTCTACGATCTCGACCGTCGCCCGGCCGTGTGCCCCAAGTGCGGTGAGACGTTCGACCCGGAAGAGGCGCTGAAATCGCGCCGCGTCCGTGCTCGTTCGATCACGCCGGACTACGACGCCGAGGACGAGAAGCCCGTCTCCACGCCTAAGGACGAGGACGGCTTCGAGGACGAGGCCGATGAAACGCCGGAACTCGACAAGGTCGAGCCGGACGTCATCGAGACCGAAGACGAAGACGCCGATCCGGGCGCGCCGACCCCCGCGGGCGGCGACGACCTGGGCGTCGACTTCGCCGAGGACGAAGAACTCGAAGACGAGGAAGCCGACGACGTTCCGTTCCTGGAGGACGAGGACGACGACGACAATCTCGACGACGAGATCGAAGGCCTGCCCGGCGAGGGCGCCGACGACTAGGAATACCTGGCGGGATAGCCGGTTTCGGACGTTCGAAACCGGCTATCCACAGGGGTTTTCAGGGGTGCGACATTTTTCTCGAAAAAAGTTCGAGAAGAGGCTTGATCCCAAAAAAATCCCGGACTAGTTTCCGCGCCTCTTCGGAGGGCGACGCAAGTCGAAACGCCGAAGAGACCAAGGATTTCCGAGAGTTACCGCAAGGTTTTCGAGGAAAAATTTGGGGCTATAGCTCAGCTGGTAGAGCGCTTGAATGGCATTCAAGAGGTCAGCGGTTCGACTCCGCTTAGCTCCACCATCAAGGCCCGGACGGAAACGTCCGGGCCTTGTCCATTTCTGGACCTAAGATCCTCCCCTTCCCGGTGGAGGTGGCCCGAGGGGCCGGAGGGGGCAGCACCGCCCTCTCAGAGCTATCCCCCTCAGTCGCTCCGCGACAGCTCCCCCAGAAGGGGAGCATCTCCCTCTTGAACCGTCCGATCACGGCCTCCACATCTGGAAGCGTGTCGCGGGGATCGGCGCCGATCCTCGGGTCTGTCTCCGCGAACGAAGTCGCTTGAGCGAGGACTTCGCGATGACCCGGACGATCCTGTTCGACAGCCCCTTCCTGCTGGGCTTCGAACACACCCGAGACCTGATCGAGCGCGCCGCCAAGGCCGCCTCGGAAAGCTATCCCCCGTACAATGTCGAGCAGGCCGACAATGGCGGCGTGCGCATCACCCTGGCCGTGGCGGGCTTCTCGCCCGATCAGCTGCAGGTGACGGTCGAGGGCGGCCAGCTGGTCGTCGCCGGCAAGCGCGACGCCCTGGACAGCCGCACGGAGGCCGAGAGGGCCTTCCTGCACCGAGGGATCGCCGCGCGGGGCTTCGTACGCACCTTCGTCCTCGCAGAGGGCATGGAGGTGACCGAGGCGACCCTGGAACACGGGTTGCTGCACATCGACCTGGCCCGCCCCGAACCCGAGCGCCTGATCAAGCGCATTCCGATCCGTAGCGCGGGCTGAAAGCCGCGCGGAACCCGCCTCCTCCGGCATTGGCTCTGAACCGGCTGGAGAAAGGCGCGTTCCCTCATCAAGGAGGTGGTCATCATGACGCCCAACACCCATCACAACACCACGCTCTTCACGAGCGAAGCGTTCGCGGCCCTTGGCGCGCCCGACCTCGTCTATGTCCGGCCGATCAAGGCCGCCGAGATCCTCGCCGACGTCCCCGAGGGCGTGGAGGACTTCAACCTGGCGCCCGACCAGACCCTGTATGCGGTCTGCCGCGCCGACGGCGCGCGTCTGGCCGTGATGATCGACCGCGACACGGCGATCGCCGCCGCCCTCGCCCACGAACTGGCGCCGGTTTCGGTCCACTAAAGTCCTGAGAAGGGCCGCCCGCAGCGGGCGGCCTCTTTAGGCGGCCGTGCTGGTCGCCTCGTGCGTCAGCAGCACATGGATGGCGTCGGCCGAACGGGCCTGGCGCAGGGCCGTCCGCATCGCGGGCTGGCGCATCATCCGCGCCACCCGCGCCAGGGCCCGCAGATGCTGGGCGTTGGCGTCGCGCGGGGCAAACAGGGCCACCAGAAGGTCGACAGGCTTATCGTCCAGGGCGTCGAAGGCCACGGGGGTGTCCAGACGCACCACGACCGCGCGGACGCGGTCCAGGCCGTCCATACGGGCATGCGGAATGGCCACGCCCTCGCCCACGCCGGTCGAGCCGGCGGCTTCGCGATCCACGAGACCTTCAAGAGTGATGTTGGGATCGACACCCAGCACGCGGGCGGCGACGTCGGCGACCAGGGAAAGCGCCTGGCGCTTGCCGGGCGCGCCAGCGCGCAGCGCGACCGCCCCGGGGTCCAGAAGATCGCCAATGGTCATGGACGTAACAAGCTCGCTAGATTCCGACCGCCTTGGCGCCGTCGCCGCGGATCCGCCGCGACGGCGCCAGACCATGACGGTCAGGTTAGCTCGCGGTAGACCCGTGCCCGTTCAGCGACTTCGTGCGTTCGGGGTCGATCCAGCCGATATTCCCGTCTGGACGCCGATAGACCACGGACAACCCGCCGTGGGCGGCGTTCCTAAACACGATTGCCGGGTATGCGGTCAAGTCCAGTTCCATGACAGCCATGGAAACGGTCATCGTCTTCACCGCGGCCTGGGTTTCCGCGATGACCATCGCCGCGGGCGCGCCCGTCGGGTGGTCGGCATCCACATCCCAGTCGTGCTCTTCGTGCTCTTCGACTTCGGGAGCCTTGAGGACGAACATCGCGGCGTTCTCGACCTGCTTGGCCGTGGCCGCCTCCGAGTGGCTCTTCAGCCGCCGCTTGTACCGCCTGATGCGGGTGTCGATCTTGGAAAGCGCGGAGTCGAACGCGGCGTGCGCGTCGCCCCCCGATCCATGACTGATGAGCTGCTGGCCCGAAGCCAATTTTACCGAGCAATCGACACGGAAGGCGTAGCCTTCCTTGCTGACCACGACCTCGGCGTTACCGCCGCGATCGAAGTATTTCCCAATGCTCAGGGCGATTTCGTCGGAGACTCGCACTCGCAGAGCCTCACCAACGTCGACATGCTTGCCGGAGACTTGGACTTGCATTCGAGTACAACGCGCCTGTCGCAGGCGGGTGTCAAGCGGGGCTTTAAACGTCTGTGGACGGTCTCAGAACAGGCCCGAAAACACGCCCAGGAGCTTGCGCACGGCCATCACGACAACGTGCGCGCTGACGAACAGCAGAGCCCCGCTGCCCAACGCCATCAGGTAGCCCAACAGCGCCAGAATCCCGTCCCTTTGCAGCAGAGCCAGGGCCAGTACGGCGACCGTCGCGCCGGGCGCCAGGTTGCCCAGGGGGATGGGCAAAACCAGCACCAGGGCCAGCAAGGTGCAGACCACGCCGATCGCCCGCTCGCCCAGCGGTGCGAACATCGGCCGCAGGCGCGGACGGGTGATCAGCTCCATGCTGCGCACGATCGGCGCCAGGCGGCGGAAAAGGCCGCGCAGGTCGTCGCGCTTCAGCGGCTTCTCCATCAGCCCGCGCGGCAGCCAGGGCGTATCAGCGCCCATGGCGATCTGCGGGGCCAGGAACAGGATCGGCAGCGACAGCAGGGTCGAGGAGCCGGGCGGCAACGGCAGGGTGTTCAGCAGGCCAAAGACCAGCAGCATGGCCCCGAAGGCGCGGCTGTCGAACGCCTCGAGCATCTCGCTCACGGTCAGGACGGGCCTGGCGTCCTCGCCGAAACCCTCGATGACGTCCGCGAGCGACTTCTCGTGCATACAATCTCTTCCAGGCGGCCCTTCAGGCGACCACAAACGCGCGGAAGGGCTAGACCGCTTCCTTCATCTGACGGCGACGCTCCACCGACGACGGGATCCGCATGGCCTCGCGATACTTGGCCACGGTCCGGCGGGCGATGTCGACCCCGGCGGCCTTGAGAATTTCGACGATGGCGTCGTCGGAGTGGACGCCGGCCTCGGTCTTCTCGGCGTCGACCAGGCCCTTGATCTTGTGACGGACGCTGGCGGCCGAGTGGGCCTCGCCGCCTTCCGACGACTGGATGGCCGAGGTGAAGAAGAACTTCAGCTCGAACACGCCGCGCGGGGTGGCGATGTACTTGTTCGAGGTGACGCGGCTGACCGTGCTCTCGTGCATGCCGATGGCGTCGGCGACGGTCTTCAGGTTCAGCGGGCGCAGGTGCTCGACGCCGAAGGCCAGGAAGCCGTCCTGCTGGCGGACGATCTCGCTGGAGACCTTCAGGATGGTCTTGGCGCGCTGGTCCAGGCTCTTCACCAGCCAGTTGGCCGTGGCCATGCAGTCGGCGACGAAGGTCTTCTCCTGGTCGCTGCGCGCGCCCTTGGCGACGCGGGCGTGATAGCGCTGGTCGACCAGCACGCGCGGCAGGGTGTCGGTGTTCAGCTCGACATGCCACATGCCGCCCAGGCCCTCGCGGACCATGACGTCGGGCACCAGGGTCTCGGCCGTCTCGCTGTGATAGGCCGCGCCCGGACGCGGGTTCAGCGCGCGGATCTCGGCGACCATCTCGCGCAGGTCCTCCTCGTCGACGCCGCACAGGCGGCGCAACGAGGCCATGTCGCGCTTGGCCAGCAGCTCGAGATTGTCGAGCATCGCCGCCATGGCCGGGTCGTAGCGGTTCTGGTCCTTCAGCTGCAGCGCCAGGCACTCGCGGACGTCGCGGGCGAAGACGCCGACGGGCTCGAAGCCCTGCAGGGTCGCAAGCGTCTCTTCGACCAGCTCCAGGGCGCAGCCCAGGCGCTCGGCCAGCTCGGTGACGTCGAGGCGCAGGTAGCCGCCCTCGTCGACGGCGTCGATCAGGATCTCGGCGATGGCGTTGCGGGCGGGCGACAGGGCCGCCTGGACCAGTTGCGAGCGCAGGTGGGCGGAAAGCGTGGGAACGTCGGTCAGGGCGCTCTCATAGCCCTCGTCGCCTTCGAAGGAGCCGCCGCCGCCGGCGCGCGACCAGTCGATCTGGCCGCCGGCGTGTTCGGCTTCGGCGCCGTCACCGGTGGCGCGTTCGCCCGGCGAGACGTCCTCGTGCGGGGTGTCCATCTCGCGGCCGGCCGTCGCATCGGCCACGGCGTCCAGCTGGGTCAGGCTGGCGTCGCGTTCGCTTTCGACCTCTTTGGTCTGTTCGGACTCGCCCTCATCGCGTTGCAGGAGCGGGTTACGCTCCAGCTCCTGCTCGACGAACGCGTCGAGCTCGATGTTCGACAGCTGCAGCAGCTTGATGGCCTGCTGCAGCTGCGGGGTGATGACGAGGCCCTGACCCTGACGGATCTCGAGGCGGTGGCTGAGCGCCAATGCGCCCTCCTGACAAATCGAAAAACTTCGACCGCCATTGAAGGGCCTGTTTGGTTAACGGGTCGCCAACGCCTGCAATTCTTGGGCCGGTGCGACGTTCCGTCCCGGAAAATATCATGCCAGGGGCATTAACCCTTATGCACCAAGGGCTTGATCCGGGTGCGGAGGGGTGACGCAGGCGCCTTTTGCCCACCCCTGCGCGGATTAATCACCCAGACGGGGCTCGCTGAAGCTGTCGCCCAGATAGACGCGCTTAACTTCCGGGTTCTCGACGATCTCGCGCGGCGAACCCTCGAACAGGACCTCGCCAGCGTGGATGATCGAGGCGCGGTCGATGATGTCCAGCGTCTCGCGCACATTGTGGTCGGTGATCAGGATGCCGATGCCGCGACCCTTGAGGTAGCCGATCACTTCACGGATGTCGGCGATGGCCAGCGGGTCGATGCCGGCGAACGGCTCGTCCAACAGCATGAAGGACGGCTCGGACGCCAGGGCGCGGGCGATTTCCACGCGGCGGCGCTCACCGCCCGACAGGGCGACGGCCGGCGACTTGCGGATATGGGTGATGCGCAGCTCTTCCAGGATGCTGGTGACCTGCTCGCGCGCCTTGCGCGGGTCCTTCTGGCGCATCTCGACCACGGCCATGACGTTCTGCTCGACCGTCATGCCGCGGAAGATCGAGGCTTCCTGCGGCAGGTAGCCGACGCCGAGGCGGGCGCGCTGGAACATCGGCTGCGCGGTGATGTTCTCGCCGTCCAGATAGATCGCGCCGTAGTCGGCGGCGATCAGGCCCGTGACCATGTAGAAGCAGGTCGTCTTGCCGGCGCCGTTCGGGCCCAGCAGGCCGGCGACTTCGCCGCGCTTGAGGCGCAGGGAGACGTTCTTGACGACCGGACGGTCGCCGAACGACTTGCCCACGGAATCGACGAACAGGCCGTCCGTGTCGTTGGGGTTCAGGGCCATGTAACGCGGATCCTAGCGCGGGGCGGCGGGTTGAGCGGGCGCGGCCGGCGCGTCGTTCTTCTTGTCGTCCTGGTAGAACACCGCGCGGACCCGGCGCTGCGAGGTCTTGTTCGCGGCGTTCGACTCCAGCTTGGCGTCGTTGGTCTTGGTGTTGACCGTCAGCTTGTCGCCGCGCGCCACGTCCTTGCCCTTCACCAGCACCACGTCGCCGGTGACGATCGCGATGTTGTTGTCAAAGGTGTAGACGGCGCGGTCGCCGCGGGCGGTCTGGGTGTCGCTGACCATATAGACGCCGCCTTCGGCCTCCATGCGCTGGGCCGCGCCGCAGGAATTGGCCCCGTCGGCCGAAGCGCCGGGCTTCTTGGCGCTGTAGACGGTCACCTTCTGGGCGCGCAGGCGCGAGCGGTTCTGCAGGATCTCCACATTGCCCGTGAAGATCGTGATGCACTTGCTGTTGATCGTTTCCTGATTGTCGGCGGAAACGTCCACGGGCGTGCTGGAATCCTGGGCATAGGCCGAGCCCATCCCACCCAGGATCAACGCGGTCATCATCGCCGCCGCCGTCCGTCGCTTCATCAGAACCATGTCCTCATTCGTCGCGGCCCGCGTCTTTGAGCGAACCTGCGCCATTGATCTTCTTTACTGCCGTTCGAACCGGGCGCGAACCCCACCCCGGAATATGACGCGATCGCCCTTGTCATATACGGAGTAGGCGTTGGATTGCACCTGTCCGCTGGGCCCTTCGCCATTCATTGTGCTTTCGCCCGTGACGTCGCCGGACTTGGTGTCGACGAAGGATTCCTCCGACGCGAACCGGTAACCGGTGCCATCGTCCAGCCGGACGTCGTCCTTCAGGTTCAGGCCGAAATTGTCCTGGCGGTAGACGCCGTGCTTGGCGGTCATCCGCGTGGGCGTGGGCGAGCCCAGGTCCAGGGTCAGGGCCGGCTCGTCCAGGATGATGCGGCGCGGGTCGTTGTCGTCGCGGATCGCCGAGCGCGCGGTGATCATGAAGCTGCGGCCGTCGGTCGACTGACCGTAGAAGCGCGGCGTGATCAGGCGGATCTCGGTCTTGGCCTCGGTCGGCGGATGGGTGGCGGCCATATAGGTGCGCCAGCCGACCTGCGAGGCGACGATCAGCAGCAGGCCCGCGATCGCGGCCGGCAGGAGGATGCGCGCGGCCAGGACACGACGCGAGCGACGACGCCAGCGCGCGAGGTCGGCGCTCATCGTTCGTCCGGTCATGACCGCAGCCTGTTGCATCGCGTCCGTCAGCTGTGGGCGAAGATGTCCATCTCCTCCCAGCCGGCCAGGTCGAGCGAGGCGCGGTGGGGGAGATAGTCGAAAGCGGCCTGGGCGTGGGCCATGCGGCCCTCACGTTCCAGCATGGCGTTCAGCTTCAGGCGCAGCGCGTGCAGGTGCAGCACGTCCGAGGCGGCATAGGCCACCTGGTCGGCGCTCAGGCTGGGCGCGCCCCAGTCCGAAGACTGCTGCACCTTGGACAGCTCGACGCCCAGCAGCTCGCGCGTCACGTCCTTCAGGCCGTGGCGGTCGGTATAGGTGCGGGCCAGCTTCGAGGCGATCTTGGTGCAGTAGACGGGTGCGGTCACGACTCCCAGATGGAGTTCGAACATGGCGATATCAAAGCGGCCGAAGTGAAAAAGCTTCAGCACGTTCGGATCGGTCAGCAGCGCCTTCAGATTCGGGCAGTCATAGGTGTCGCGGTTCAGGCGCACGACATGGGCGTCGCCGTCGCCGGCCCCCAGCTGGACCACGCACAGCGGGTCGCGGCCCAGGCGCAGGCCCATGGTCTCCGAATCGATGGCGATGACGCCAACGCCGGCGAACACGCCATCGGGCAGGTCGCCCTCGTGAACGAAATTGGCCAAGTCTCAGAAATCTCCGGCGAACATGTCTGGTCGCGCTCGCGTGAACACGACGAACCACACGCCCGATAAGAGCGCGTGACACTTATACTCACGATGAACGGGATATCTATCCGCCAGACGATCAACCGATGGCGATCTCGCCGTCGGGAACTTTGGCGCCACCCCCGCTTCAAAGAAGCTTTTAAGGGGTGGTGCCCAGGAGAGGACTCGAACCTCCACGACCTTTCGGTCACTGGCACCTGAAGCCAGCGCGTCTACCAATTCCGCCACCTGGGCCCGCTGCGCAACCGGGTAGGTCGCTGCGAGGCCGGGACGTTTAGGGAAAGCTTCTGACGCCGTCAACAGACAAAAATCGATAAGTCGCGATTTCATTGCGAAGCCGCTCCCAGTCGTCTAATTCCCCGTTATCGCGATGGGGTCATCGCAGGCGACGAGGAATGAAGATGCAAGGTCTGGTCACGGTGTTCGGTGGCTCCGGTTTCGTGGGCGGCCAGGTCGTGCGGGCGCTCGCCAAGGCGGGCCATCGCGTTCGGGTGGCCGTGCGCCAGCCCAACCTCGCCTACAAGATGCGGATGCTGGGCGATGTCGGCCAGATCGAGGTGGTCCAGGCCAATGTCCGCAACCAAGCCTCCATCGCCCGCGCGCTGGACGGCGCCGAGGCCTGCGTGAACCTGGTGGGCGTGCTCTGGGAGAGCGGCCGCCAGAAGTTCCAGTCGATCCACGTCATGGCCGCCCAGAACGTGGCCCAGGCCGCCGCCAAGGCCGGCGTGAAGCATCTGGTCCACATGAGCGCCCTGGGCGCCAACGCCGACAGCGAGTCGAAATATTTCCGCACCAAGGGTGAAGGCGAGGCCGCCGTCCGCGCCGTCTTCCCGAGCGCGACCATCGTGCGCCCGTCGCTGGTGTTCGGCGTCGACGACAAGTTCTTCAACAAGTTCGCCCAGATCGCCGCCCTGGCGCCGATCATGCCGCTGGTCGGCGGCGACAGCCGCGTGCAGCCGGTGTTCGTCGCCGACGTCGCCGCCGTGATCGCCAAGGCCGTGGCCAACCCGGCCGCCGTCGGCGTGACCTACGAACTGGGCGGCCCGACCGTCTACACGATGCGCGAGATCCTCCAGCTCATCCTGACCGAGACCGGCCGCAATCGTCCGCTGGCCCCGCTGCCCTGGCCGATCGCCTCGCTGCTGGGCTCGCTGGGCGACATCCAGGGCTCGATCATCCCCTGGACCCCGCCGCTGACCAGCGACCAGGTCGAGATGCTGAAGGTCGACAACGTCGCCGAACACGGTCTGCCGGGCCTGGCCGAGGCCGGCGTGATCGGCACGGCCGTCGAGGCCGTGGTCCCGACCTACCTCTACCGCTACCGCAAGGGCGGCCAATATGCCGAGACCCCGGCGGGCGCGTTCTAAGGCTCCACGCCAAAGCGAAAATGCGAAGCGCCGGACGATCGGATCGTCCGGCGCTTTTTCGTTACGGCAGGACCTGACTGGCCAGGCGATCCAGCGTCGGCAGCAGCTCCGACGGATCGGGGCGCTGGGTGTAGTCGGGATTAACCTCGGCATAGGCGATGACGCCGTCGGTCCCGATCACGTAGCGGGCCGGCATCGGCAGGGTCCAGGACGGGTCCTGGTTGATCAGCGGCAGGTCGCTGCCGAAGGCCTTGTACAGCTCGATCAGATCGTCCGGCAGGGCGAAGCGGATGCCGAACGCCGCGCCGACCTCGCCGCCCGCGTCGCTGAGGATCGGGAAGCTGAGCTCGTTCTGGCGCTGCGACTTGCGGCTGTTGGGCGGGGTCTGGGGCGAGATGGCGACGAGGTTCGCGCCGCGCGCCTGGATGTCCGGCAGAGCCGCCTGCAGGGCCTGGAGTTCGAAGTTGCAGTACGGGCACCAGACGCCGCGATAGAAGCTGACGACCAGCGGCCCCTTGGCCAGCAGGTCGCGCGAGCTGATATAGTCGCCGTCCGGGCTTTCCAGGTTGAACACCGGGGCGCGGTCGCCGGCCTTCAGGGCCCGGTCGGCCTGGCCGGTGGCCACCAGTTCGGCGGTGGCCTTGTGCATCAGCGCGATCACGGAAGCCGGGGCGTTCCAGGGCGCGGCGCCGGCTTCGAACTGGGCGCGGAAGGCGTCGAGGCGGTCTTGCAGCGACATGATCTAGATCTCCTTTCGAGGGTCTGGCGCGGTCGCGCCGTTTCGATGGAGCCAAGATCAGTCATCCGCTGAAGTGGGGGTATCCGGCGAATACGAAGATCATTTATACACCTGACGAATGAGTGATCGCCTTCAGGAACTGGCCGTCTTCGCCCGCGTCGCCGACAGCGGCAGCTTTTCGCGCGCCGCGCGGGAGCTCGCCCTGTCGCAGCCCTCGGTCTCGCGGATCGTCGGCGAGCTGGAGGCCCGGCTGGGCGTGAAGCTCCTGCTGCGCACCACCCGGCGCGTGACGCCGACCGACGCAGGCCTAGTCTTCCTGGAGCGGGCCAAGCAGCTGCTGGCCGACCTGGACGAGGCCGAGCACGTGGCGCGCGGCGTCGACAGCCTGCACGGCCTGATCCGCATCGTCATGCCGGTGACCTTCGGCCTGCGCGAGGCCATCCCGCGCCTGGCGCCGTTCATGGAGGCTCATCCGCAGCTGAAGCTGGACATCAACATGTCCGACATCCGCCAGGACCTGATCGCCGAGGGGGCGGACGTGGCCCTGCGCCTGGGCGACCTGCGCGATTCCAGCTTCGGCGCGCGCCGGCTGGCCAGCTTCGACCGGATCGTCGTGGCCTCAAGGAGCTATGTGGAGCGGCATGGCGCGCCGCGCACGCCCGCCGAGTTGGCCGCCCACGCCGTGGTGCTGGGCCCCAACCTGATGGCCCGCCGCCACTGGGTCTTCTCCCGCGAGGGCAAGACGGTGTCGGTCGAGCTGGAGGCGCGAGTCCAGGCCTCGACTGGCGAGGGCATGATGGCCTGCGTGCGGGCCGGCATGGGCGTGGGCATGACCTCGGCGGTCATGTGCCGCGACGAGATCGCCGCGGGGACGGTGGTGCGGCTGCTGGGCGACTACGACCTGCCCACCGTCACCGCCCACGCGGTGTTCCCCGGCGGTCCCAGGCCGTCGGCCAAGGTCCGGGCCCTGGTCGACCACCTGGTCCGCTCGTTCGCGGAGACCCCGGTCGCCGAGGCCCCGCGCTGAGGGTCGCTAGTGGTGCAGGTACAGCACCGCGAGGCCGCCGATGCCGACCGCGATCCGCCACCAGGCGAACGGGGCGAAGCCGCGCTTGCCGATGAAGTCGAGCATGTACTTGATGGCCAGCAGGCCCGACAGGAACGACACGACAAAACCGATGCCGACGATGCCGATGTGGCCGGCGTCCAGGGCGTCGCGGTTCTTGTAGACGTCCAGGGCGAAGGCCCCGACCATGATCGGGATGGCCATGAAGAAGCTGAACTCGGCCGCGGCCCGGCGCTCGATGCCGAACAGCATGGAGCCGACGATGGTCGAGCCCGAGCGCGAAACGCCGGGGATCAGCGACAGACACTGGAACAGGCCGACGATGAACACCTTGTGCAGCGGCAGGTCCATGGCGTCGTGATCGACGGCCGGCGGGGCCTTCTTGTCGATGAACAACAGGATCACCCCGCCGATCAGCAGCGACCAGCAGATGATCAGCGGGCTCTCGAACAGGAACTTCTTGATCACGTCGTGCAGCAGCAGGCCGGCCGCGAAGGCCGGGATCACCGCGACGATGACGCTGAGCGCAAAGCGTCGCGCTTCCGGCTTGGTCGGCAGGCCGATCAGCACGCCCCACAGCTTCTGGAAATAGAGGGCCACCACCGCCAGGATCGCGCCCAGCTGGATCAGCACGATGAAGGTGTCCCAGGACGGGTCCTTCAGACCCATCAGCTCCTTGGTCAGCAACAGATGGCCTGTCGAGGAGACGGGAATGAACTCCGTCAGCCCCTCGACCAGACCCAGAATGATCGCGCTCAGCCAGTCAGGCATCGTTCGGCTCCAAAACCCCGATCCGGCGTGCGCCCGACACGGTAAACAGGTCGTAAATCCACAAAGTGGACTATTTTGAGGTCATGTTGCGAGTCGATCTCAATGACCCTGCCCGTAACACGGATATATAAGTCTACTTATTTGACCATGACATTCTTCTTGCCCGAAAGAGTCCGTATGAGGCCCGTCTGAGCAATTTTTCTCCCGTGACGGGGACAAGGGAAGTCGCATGGCCGAGCGCATGCTGAAATTCACGACGGTGGCCCGCAAGACGCCTGAAAAGCGTGCGGCGGTCGAGCGTTCGGGCGACTTCCACGAGATTTACGCCGACTTCATCGACGCCAAGGCGACCGAGCAGGCCTCGCGTTGTTCGCAATGCGGCGTGCCGTTCTGTCAGTCCCACTGCCCGCTGCACAACAACATCCCCGACTGGCTGCGAATGACGGCCGAGGGCCGCCTGGAAGAAGCCTACGCCCTGTCGCAGGCGACCAATTCCATGCCGGAAGTCTGCGGCAGGATCTGCCCCCAGGATCGCCTGTGCGAAGGCAACTGCGTTATCGAGCAATCAGGTCACGGCACCGTGACGATCGGCTCGGTCGAACGCTACCTGACCGACAAGGCCTGGGAAAACGGCTGGGTGAAGCCGCTGGCGGCCGGGGAAGCCCGCGGCCAGTCGGTCGGCGTGGTCGGCGCGGGCCCTGCGGGTCTCGCCGCCGCCGAGAAGCTGCGCGAGGCCGGCTACGACGTCACCGTCTATGACCGCCACGACCGCGCCGGCGGCCTGCTGATCTACGGCATCCCCGGCTTCAAGCTGGAGAAGGACGTCGTGGAGCGCCGCACCAAGCGCCTGGCCGACGGCGGCGTCGCCTTCAAGCTGGGCTTCGAGGTCGGCAAGGACGCGACCCTGGAAGACCTGCGCGCCAAGCACGACGCGGTGCTGATCGCCGTCGGCGTCTATGCCGCGCGCGACCTGACCGTGCCGGGCGGCGGCAGCAAGGGCGTGGTGCCCGCGCTCGACTACCTGATCGCCTCCAACCGCCAGGACCTGGGCGACACCGTGCCGGAGATCGAGTCCGGCGTGCTGAACGCCGACGGCAAGGACGTCGTCGTGGTCGGCGGCGGCGACACCGCCATGGACTGCGTGCGCACGGCCATCCGCCAGGGCGCAGCGTCCGTCACCTGCCTCTATCGCCGCGACAAGGCCAACATGCCCGGCTCGATGCGCGAAGTGTCGAATGCCGAGGAAGAAGGCGTCACCTTCGAATGGCTGGCCGCCCCGCGCGCCCTGTCGGGTGAAGCCGAGGCCGTCACCGGCGTGCGCGCCATCCGCATGCGCCTGGGCGCCCCGGACGCCTCGGGCCGCCAGAGCCCCGAGGAGATCCCCGGCGGCGATTTCGACCGTCCGGCCCAACTGGTGGTCAAGGCCCTGGGCTTCGAGCCCGAGAACCTGCCGGACGCCTGGTCGGCGCCGGACCTGAAGGTCACCCGCTGGGGCACGGTCAAGGCCGACGTCCGCAACCAGATGACCAATCTCGACGGCGTGTTCGCCGCCGGCGACATCGTTCGCGGCGCTTCGCTCGTCGTCTGGGCGATCAAGGACGGCCGCGACGCCGCCGACGCCATCCACCGCTACCTGCAGGCCAAGGTCGGCGCGCCCGCGCTGATCGCGGCGGAATAAGAGAGAGGACCTAAGACCATGAGCGAGATGGACCTCTATCTGAAGAACCGCCAGGCGCTGATCGACGGTCACGCCTATGACCCGACCACCGAGCGCGACGCCTGCGGCGTCGGCCTGGTCTGCGCCATCGACGGCCAGCCGCGCCGCGAAGTCGTCGAGCTGGCGATCAAGGCCCTGAAGGCCCTGTGGCACCGGGGTGCGGTCGACGCCGACGGCAAGACCGGCGACGGCGCCGGCGTGCTGGTCAGCGTCCCGCAGGACTTCTTCATCGACCAGGTGCGCCGCACCGGCCACGCCCTGCGCCAGGGCCCGATCGCCGTCGGCCAGATCTTCCTGCCGCGCACCGACCTGGGCGCCCAGGAGACCTGCCGCACGATCGTCGAAGCGGAAGCCCTGCGCTTCGGCTTCTACATCTATGGCTGGCGCCAGGTGCCGGTCGACACCTCGGTGATCGGCGAGAAGGCCAACGCCACCCGTCCGGAAATCGAGCAGATCATGCTGGCCGGTCCGGCGGGCCTGGAAGGCGAGGCGCTGGAACGCGCCCTGTTCCTGTGCCGCAAGCGCATCGAAAAGCGCGTCCACGCCCAGAACATCAGCGACTTCTACATCTGCTCGCTGTCGGCCAAATCCCTGATCTACAAAGGCATGTTCCTGGCCGAGGCGATCGACGAGTTCTATCCCGACCTGAAGGACGAGCGCTTCACCGCCGCCGTGGCGATATTCCACCAGCGCTATTCGACCAACACCTTCCCGCAATGGCGCCTGGCCCAGCCGTTCCGGATGCTCGCCCACAACGGCGAGATCAATACGATCAAGGGCAACGTCAACTGGATGAAGTCCCACGAGATCAAGATGGCCGCCCAGGCCTTCGGTGAGTTCGGGGACGACGTGAAGCCGGTGATCCAGCCGGGCGGTTCGGACAGCGCCAACCTGGACAACACCTTCGAGGTGCTGGTGCGCGCCGGTCGTGACGCGCCGATGGCCAAGACCCTGCTGGTGCCGGAAGCCAACAATCCGAAGATGAAGGACGCCCACAAGGCGCTCTATTCGTACTGCAACGCCGTGATGGAGCCGTGGGACGGTCCGGCCGCCCTGTGCGCCACCGACGGCCGCTGGGTCGTGGCCGGCAAGGACCGCTCGGGCCTGCGTCCGCTGCGCGTGGCCTATACCGACGACGGCCTGGTGATCATGGGCTCGGAAGCGGGCATGTGCGGCGTCGAGGAAGCGCGCATCACCCGCAAGCTGGCCATCTCGCCGGGCCGGATGATCGCCATCGACCTCGCCGAAGGCCGCCTGTACGGCGAAAACGAGATCATCGACGAACTGGCCGAACGCCACCCCTATACGGACTGGCTGGGCAACATGGTCGATCTCGAAAAGGAGATCGGCCCGGGTCCCGAGCCGCGCAAGTACGGCCGTGAAGAGCTGACCCGTCGCCAGGCCGCCGCCGGCTACAGCCTGGAAGACCTGGAAATGGTCCTCGCCCCCATGGTCGAGGAAGGCAAGGAAGCCGTCGGCTCGATGGGCGACGACACTCCGTTGGCGGTGCTGTCGGAGAAGTACCGTCCGCTCAGCCACTATTTCCGCCAGAACTTCAGCCAGGTGACCAACCCGCCGATCGACCCCCTGCGGGAGACCGGCGTCATGAGCCTGAAGACCCGCTTCAAGAACCTGGGCAACATCCTGGCCCAGGACGCCGCGCAGGCCGACGTCTACGTGCTGGAAAGCCCCGTGCTGACCACCGGCATGTACGAGCGGGTCCACAACCTGCTGGGCGAGAAGAACGTCGCGGTCATCGACTGCACCATGCCCCTGCCGGCCGCCGAGGCCCGGGGCGGCGACGCCCTGCGCGCCAATCTCGACCGCATCCGCGCGGAAGCCGAGGACGCCGTCCTGCGCGGCTGCGGCGCCATCGTCCTGACCGACGAGGCCAGCGACGCCGGCCGCGTCGCCCTGCCGATGATCCTGGCCACCGGCGGCGTCCACGCCCACCTGGTGAACAAGGGCCTGCGCTCGTACGTCTCGATCATCGTCCGTTCGGCCGAGTGCCTCGACACGCACTATTTCGCGGTGCTGGTCGGCGTCGGGGCCACGGCGGTCAACGCCTATCTGGCCCAGGAAAGCTTCCAGGATCGCCTGGAGCGCGGCCTGATCGGCGAGAAGTCGCTGCGCGACACCTGCATCAACTTCAAGACGGCCATCGAGGGCGGTCTGCTGAAGATCATCTCCAAGATGGGCATCAGCGTCATCTCCTCGTACCGCGGCGGCTACAACTTCGAAGCCGTCGGCCTGTCGCGCGCCCTGGCCGCCGAGTTCTTCCCCGGCATGCCCTCGCGCATCTCGGGCATCGGCCTGGCCGGCATCGAGAGCAAGACGGTCGAGCTGCACCGCAAGGCCTGGAGCGCGGGCGCCATCACCCTGCCGGTCGGCGGCCTCTACAAGTCGCGCCGCTCGGGCGAGGCCCACGCCTTCGAAGCCCGCCTGATGCACACCCTGCAGACGGCCTGCGACACCGGCGACTACGAGCTCTATCGCCGCTGGTCCAACGGCCTGCGCACCCAGAAGCCGATCCAGCTGCGCGACCTGCTGGACTGGCGCTCGGACCGCAACCCGATCTCGACCGACGACGTCGAGAGCGTCAACGAGATCCGCAAGCGCTTCGTCACGCCGGGCATGAGCCTGGGGGCCCTCGGCCCAGAGGCCCACGGCGCCCTGAACATCGCCATGAACCGCATCGGGGCCAAGTCGGTCTCGGGCGAGGGCGGCGAGGACTCTGCCCGCTACAAGCCGCTGCCGAACGGCGACAACCCCAACAGCGCCATCAAGCAGGTAGCCTCTGGTCGGTTCGGCGTCACCGCCGAATATCTGAACCAGTGCGTCGAGCTGGAGATCAAGGTCGCCCAGGGCGCCAAGCCCGGCGAGGGCGGCCAGCTGCCCGGCTTCAAGGTCACCGAGATGATCGCCCGCCTGCGTCACGCCACGCCCGGCGTGATGCTGATCAGCCCGCCGCCGCACCACGACATCTATTCGATCGAGGACCTGGCCCAGCTCATCTACGACTTGAAGCAGATCAACCCGGTCGCCCGCGTCACGGTGAAACTGGTCGCGGCCACCGGCATCGGCGCCATCGCCGCCGGCGTGGCCAAGGCCAAGGCGGACGTGATCCTGGTCGCCGGCGGCGTCGGCGGCACGGGCGCCTCGCCCCAGACCTCGGTGAAGTACGCCGGCGGTCCGTGGGAAATGGGCCTGTCGGAAGCCAACCAGGTGCTGACGCTGAACAACCTGCGCCACTCCGTCGTCCTCCGGGCCGATGGCGGCATGCGCACGGGTCGCGACATCGTCATCGCCGCCATGATGGGCGCCGAGGAGTTCGGCATCGGCACCGCCTCGCTGGTGGCGATGGGCTGCATCATGGTGCGCCAGTGCCACTCCAACACCTGCCCCGTGGGCGTCTGCACCCAGGACGAGGCCCTGCGCGCCAAGTTCACCGGCACGCCGGACAAGGTCATCAACCTCTTCACGTTTGTCGCTGAAGAAGTACGCGAGATCCTGGCGGGCCTGGGCTTCAAGAGCCTGCAGGAAATCGTCGGCCGCACCGACCTGCTGGCGCAGGTGTCGCGCGGCGGCGAGCACCTCGACGACCTCGACCTGAACCCGCTGCTGGTCCGCGCCGACCCGGGCGCCAACAAGCCCTACAACACGGTCGTCGGCCGCAACGCGGTGCCGGACACGCTGGACGCCCAGATCGTCCGCGACGCCGCGCCGCTGCTGGAGCGGGGCGAGAAGATGCAGCTGACCTACACGGTCCGCAGCACGGCCCGCACCATCGGCACGCGCACCTCCAGCCACATCGTGCGCAAGTTCGGCATGAAGGGCCTGCCGTCGGGCCACCTGACCGTCCAGCTCAAGGGCTCGGCCGGCCAGAGCCTGGGCGCCTTCGCGGTCCAGGGCCTGCGCATCGAGCTGACCGGCGAGGCCAACGACTATGTCGGCAAGGGCCTGTCGGGCGCGACGATCGTGATCAAGCCAGCCCGTGGCCTGGCGGCTCCGGAAACCAACACCCTGATCGGCAACACCGTGCTATTCGGCGCCACCTCGGGCCGGCTGTTCGCGGCGGGCCAGGCGGGTGAGCGCTTCGCGGTCCGCAACTCGGGCGCCACCACGGTGGTCGAGGGCTGCGGCGCCAACGGCTGCGAGTACATGACCGGCGGCCAGGTGGTGATCCTGGGCCCGACGGGCGGCAACTTCGGCGCAGGCATGACCGGCGGCATGGCCTTCGTGCTCGACCAGCACGACCGCTTCGAGGACAACATCAATCCCGACAGCATCGTCGTGCAGCGCCTGGCCTCGCCCTATTGGGAAGGCGTCCTGCGCTCGCTGATCGCCGAGCATGCCCGCGAGACGGACTCGGTGTTCGCGGCGACCTTGCTCCGCGACTGGGACCGTGTCCGCGATCAATTCTGGCAGGTCTGCCCGAAGGAAATGCTCACCCGCCTGCCCCAGCCGCTGGCGGCCGAGGAAGCGGTGCACGAACGGGCCTAGGCCGCGGCCTTAGCCTCGAGCAGCTTGAAGGTTGCACGGGCGCGCGCGACGGGAACCCCGTCCGCGCGCACCGTCGCCTCGGCGAAGCAGATCGAGCGGCCCAGCTTGATGAAGTCGGTGTCGAACTCGAGCCACTGTCCAAGCTTGGCCGAGCCCAGATAGTCGAGCGTCAGCGACACGGTGACGAGACCACCGGCCGGCTGACGCGCAGCGGCCAGGTTCACGCCCAGCGACAGGCCCATGGCGTTGTCGGCCAGCGCCGCCAGGAAACCGCCATGCGGCATGCTGCGCGAATTGCAGTGCTCGGGCCGCACACGGACGCCCAGCACCAGCCGATCCTCGGCCTTGCGGGCATAGAGCGGCTCCCACGGATCGGTCAGCGGGCTCTTGCGGCTGTGAGGGGCGAAGCCCTCGGGAACGTCGTCCATGCTCGCCTCGCTAGATTTCAAACAGATGTTTTAATCTAGCATCGATCCCCCTCTTGCGCGAGGGCCCGTACGGCTTCGTTATGGCGTCGGCTGAACGAATGGAGGCCGCTCGACATTCCATGTCCATGCGCGCCTTCGCCCACCTGCTCGACCGGCTGTCCCTGACCAGCTCGCGCAACGCCAAGCTGACCCTGATCGCCGACCATCTGCGCCAGACGCCCGACCCCGATCGCGGCTACGCCCTGGCGGCCCTGACCGGGGCGTTGTCGTTCAACGCCGCCAAGCCGGCCTTCATCCGCAAGGCGGTCGAGGCGCGGATGGACGCCCAGCTGTTCGCCTGGTCCTACGACTATGTCGGGGACCTGGCCGAGACCGTCGCCCTGGTCTGGCCCGCCAAGCCGGGCGCCAACCGGCCGCCGGAACTGTCCGAGGTGATCGAGGCCCTGCACTCGGCCTCGCGGACCGAGGTGCAGCGTCTGATCGAGGGCTGGCTCGATGCGCTCGACCCCGACGGTCGTTGGGCGCTCTTGAAGCTGATGACCGGCGGCCTGCGGGTCGGGGTGTCCTCGCGCCTCGCCAAGCAGGCCTGCGCCAACTTCGGCGGCGTCGAGGTCGGCGAGATCGAGGAGGTCTGGCATGCGATGGAGCCGCCCTATGGCGATCTCTTCGCCTGGCTGGAAGGCCGCTCCGAGCGCCCCTCCCCCGATGCGCCGGGGCGCTTCCGCCCCGTGATGCTGGCCCAGCCGATCGACGAGGCGGTCGACTTCGCCAAGCTCGACCCGGCCGCCTACGTGGCCGAATGGAAGTGGGACGGTATCCGCGTCCAGGCCGTGTCCGAGCGCGGCGAACGGCGGCTCTATACCCGCACCGGCGACGATATCTCGGCGAGCTTCCCCGACGTGGTCGAGGCCCTGGACTTCGAAGGTGCGATCGACGGCGAGCTCTTGGTGCTGCGCGACGGCGCCCTGGCCCCGTTCGGCGACCTGCAGCAGCGGCTGAACCGCAAGACGGTCGACGGCAAGCAGCTGGCGACCTTCCCGGCCGGCATCCGCGCCTACGACCTGATGATGGACGGCGAGGAGGACGTGCGGTCCCTGCCCTTCGTCGAGCGCCGCGCGCGGCTGGAAGCGTTCGTAGCCCGGCTGAAGACGCCCCGCATCGACCTGTCGCCTATCCAGCCTTTCGAGACCTGGGAAGAACTGGCCGCCCTGCGCCTGGACCCGCCCGAGGGCGACGCCCGGCTGTCCGAAGGCCTGATGCTGAAGCGCCGCGACAGCGTCTACGAGCCTGGCCGCCCCAAGGGTCCGTGGTTCAAGTGGAAGCGCGACCCGCACCTGATCGACGCGGTGCTGATGTACGCCCAGCGCGGCCACGGCAAGCGGTCCAGCTTCTATTCCGACTACACCTTCGGCGTCTGGCGCGAGGACGAGGCGGGGGTTCGCCACCTGACCCCCGTCGGCAAGGCCTATTTCGGCTTCACCGACGAGGAGCTGAAGCTGATCGACAAGTTCGTCCGCGACCACACGATCGAGCGCTTCGGTCCCGTCCGCTCGGTCCGCGCCGACCTGGAGCACGGCCTGGTGTTCGAGGTCGCCTTCGAGGGCCTGCAACGCTCGACCCGGCACAAGTCCGGCGTGGCCATGCGCTTCCCACGCATCAACCGCATCCGCTGGGACAAGCCCTCGCGCGAGGCCGACGAACTCAAAACGTTGGAAGCTATGCTGGATCGGTGATCGGCGTTCACGTCTCGTTTGCCATGTGCCCCTACGCAAGGTTGCGAGGAGTACGCCGATGTCCCCCTTTCTTGCGTCCCTGCTGCCGCATCTGCGGGTCAACGCCACCGAACGCTATCGCCAGGTCTATTCCCGCATCGGCCTGACCGGGCTGCTGAGCTGGGCGCTGAGCCTGATCGACCGCGCCGACCTGATCCCGCTGTGGCTGGTCGCCAGCCTGTCGGTGCAGGCGCTGGAGCTCTACGCCGTCCGGCCGTTCGCCAAGGGCCGCTTCCCCGAGCGCCACTTGCAGGCGCGGGTGGTGCTGATGCTGGTCGCCTGCGTGGCCATGGCCGCCGTCCATGCCGGCGCGGTGCTGATCTTCTGGCAGAGCGGCCAGCCGCCCCTGATGGCCCTGGCCCTGATGGTGCTGGTCGGCGGGGCGCTGAACAATGTCGCCTCGGGCGTCGACAGCCGGCCGCTGTTCTATCTGGGCGCCACGCCCTACGCGCTGAGCATGGCGGCCATGCCGGCCCTGGCCTGGGGCTCGGCCCACGAGCAGGTGACGATCCTGGCGGTGTGCGTCGGCTTCTTCATGCTGGCCGTCCACACGATCTGGGGCCGGATGCACAACGACCGCCGCGCCGTGGTCGCCGCCCGCGAGGAGGCCGACCGCCGCCGCATCCAGACCGAGGAGGCGCTGTCGGAGCGCACCGCCATGGCCGCCATCGTCAGCCACGAACTGCGCACGCCGCTGTCGGCGATCCTGGCCGGGGCCCACCTGATCCGCGCCGGGACCAATCCGGCCCAGACCCACGCCACGGCCGACCTGATCGTCGACGCCGGCCACCTGATGACCGGCCTGCTGACCGACATGCTGGACCAGGCCAAGATCGAGGCCCGGGCCATGAGCCTGGAGGACCGCGACTTCGACGCCCTGGGCGCGATCCGCGACGCCACCCGTTTCTGGAGCGCCAACGCTCGCGCCAAGGGCCTGACCCTGCGCGAGCCGCCGGGCGAGCAGCCCTCGGCGTGGGTGCGCGGCGACCCGTTCCGCCTGCGCCAGATCCTCAACAACCTGCTCAGCAACGCCGTGAAGTTCACCGAGGACGGGGTGATCACCCTGCGCCTCTGCGCCAAGCCCACCGAGGATGGTCAGGTGCGGGTGACGATCGAGGTCGAGGACAACGGTCCCGGCATCGCCGAGGACGCCATGAGCAGGCTGTTCACCCCCTACGCCCAGGCCTCGCAGGAGACGGCGCGGACCTATGGCGGCACGGGCCTGGGCCTGGCGGTGAGCCGCCAGCTGGCCCGGCTGATGGGCGGCGACCTGGACGCCCGCCCCGCCGCCGAACGCGGCGCGATCCTGCGCCTGACCCTCGTCCTGCCCGTCGGTCAGGAGCAGGACCTTCCGCACCACGCGCCCACCATCGAAAGCGCGGCGCCGGACATCGGGGCATTGCGCATCCTGGCCGTCGACGATCACGAGGTGAACCGTCGGACCCTGGCCCTCGTGCTGGAGCCCCTGGGCGTGGACCTGACCACCGCCGTCGATGGCCTGGAAGCGTTGAAGCAGCTGGAGGCCCAGACCTTCGACGTGGTGCTGATGGACGTCAACATGCCGGGCCTGGACGGCCGCGAGGCCACGCGGCGTCTGCGCGCGAACAAGGGCCTGAACCACGACACGCCGGTGATCGGCTTCAGCGCCGGGGTCGCCGACGACGAGGTCCAGGCCTGCCACGCCGCCGGCATGACCGACTGGCTGGCCAAGCCGCTGGACATCCGGGCCCTCTACGCGGCGCTGGACCGCGCGAGGCCGAAGGTCGACGCCTAGTGGGCGGCTGACGGCGCCGGCGCCGAGGCGCCGGTCTGGAACAGCTTGCCCTTCTCGGTGGCCAGCACCATCAGTAGGCCCGCCAGGCCAAAGCCCGTGAAGCCGATGGTCAGCGGCACGGTGGTGCCGTTGTAGAGCTGGCCGATGAAGAAGCCGAACACCGCCCCGCCGATCGTGGTGATGAAGCCCTGGATCGAGGCGGCGGCGCCCGCCACGTGACCCAGCGGCTCCATGGCGATGGCCCCGAAGTTCGACATGGTCAGGCCGAAGCAGAACATCATGCCCGCCTGCAGCAGGGCGAAGCTCAGCAGGGTCTCGTGGCCGGTGATGGCGACCACGGCGTGGACGGCGGCGAAGGCGATGAAGCCGATCAGCGCCCAGTGCGAGACCTTGCGCATGCCCAGCTTCTCGACGATCCGCGAGTTCAGCAGCGACGACACCGCCATGGTCCCGGCGATGGCGGCGAAGATCAGCGGGAAGATGTCGCCCGCGCCCAGCACCTCGGCGAACACCTGCTGGGCCGAGTTGAGGAAGCCGAACAGGCCGGCCAGCACCAGGGTCGCGGCCAGGGTGTAGCCCATGGCGATGCGGTCGGTCAGGGCGGTCTTGAACGACGAGGTGACGCCGGCGACCGAGATCGGGATGCGGTCTTCCGGATGCTGGGTCTCGGGCAGCTTGATCGCCGCCCAGGCCATGACCACCAGGCCGAAGATCGACAGGATGCCGAAGATCCAGCGCCACGAGGCGAACAGCATGATCGCCTGGCCCAGCGACGGGGCGATGATCGGGGTGGCCAGGAAGACGATGAAGGCCAGCGACATCACCCGCGCCATCTGGCGGCCGGCATAGCAGTCGCGGACGATCGACACCGACAGCACCCGCGTCGAGGCCGCGCCCAGACCGGTCAGGAACCGCGCGATCAGCAGCATCTCGAACGAGTTGGAGAAGGCGCAGAGGGCCGCGAAGAGCGTGTAGAGCGTCAGGCCGACCATCAGCACCGGCTTGCGGCCATAGCGGTCGGCCAGCGAGCCATAGGCCAGCTGCGCCACGCCAAAGCCCAGCAGGTACGAGGTGATCACCCACTGGCGGGCGTTCGGGTCATGCACGCCCAGCGCCTCGCCGATGTGCGGCAGGGCCGGCAGCATCGAGTCGATGGCCAAGGCGTTGGTCGCCATCATCGCCGCGATCAGGGCGACGAACTGGCCGAAGCCCATGCCGGGGTGCGGCGAGGGGTTGGTGTCTGACATACGAATTTTCCCGCGGGTGACATCCCGGTCCCGCGAGAAGTCTTGCGGGCCATATAGGGCCCGGAGCCGGCCGCGCCAACCGCCGGCCGGCCCTCATCCCTTGATATGGGTCGCCTCAAGGGGTCTCGCCGCCTATATGCAGCGCCATGCGTAACAAAGACATCGCCCCCGGCGCCCCCCAAGCGAGTGTGTTGGGCCGGGGCCTGACCCTGGCCATGGCGGCGGCCACGGGCCTGGCGGTCGCCAACCTCTACTACAGCCAGCCGATGCTGGGCCTGATGCTGAAGGACCTGCCCGGCGAGGCTGCGGCGATGATCCCGACCGCCACCCAGGCCGGCTATGCCGCCGGTCTCTTCCTGCTGGTGCCGCTGGGCGATCTCGTGGAGCGGCGGCGGTTGATCGCCTTCCAGTTCCTGGCCCTGGCCGTCTCGCTGATCGCCACGGCCCTGGCGCCGACCGCCGGCCTGATGATCCTGACCTCGCTGCTGATGGGCGCGGCCGCCACGGTGGCCCAGCAGATCGTGCCGTTCGCCGCCCACCTGGCCAGCCCCGAGAAGCGCGGCGCGACGGTGGGGACGGTGATGGCCGGCCTGCTGTGCGGCATCCTGCTGTCGCGGACCCTGGCCGGCTTCGTCGGCGCCCACTATGGCTGGCGAACCATGTTCTGGCTGGCCGCGCCGGTGGCCCTGGCGGCCGGCGGCTGGATGGCCCTGAAGCTGCCGCGCAGCCATCCGCAGTCGGGCCTGTCCTATGCCAGCCTGATGATCTCGCTGGGCCAGCTGTGGCGCGAGTTCCCCTCGCTGCGCCTGGCCGTCGCCACCCAGGCGCTGCTGTTCGCCACCTTCACCTCGTTCTGGACGGTTCTGGCCCTGCACCTGCAGGAGTTCCACCTGGGCTCGGACATCGCCGGCCTGTTCGGGGTGATCGGGGCCGTCGGCATCCTGGCCGCGCCGATCGCCGGCCGCTTCGCCGACAAGCGCGGCCCGCGCCCGGTCATCATGCTGGGCGCGGCCCTGGCCCTGGTCTCGTGGCTGATCTTCGGGATCTGGGACGGCATCCCGGCCCTGATCGCCGGGGTGATCCTGCTGGACTTCGCGATCCAGAGCGTCCTCGTCTCCAACCAGCACATCGTCTACGCGCTGAAGCCCGAGGCCCGCGCCCGGCTGAACACCGTCTTCATGGGCGGCATGTTCGTGGGCGGCGCGGCCGGTTCGGGCATCGCGGTCACGCTGTGGAAGTCGATGGGCTGGACCGGCGTCTGCGCCATGGGCGTGGCGCTGACCGCCACGGCGACGGCGTTGCAGGCTGTGAACCTCTACCGTCGCCGGGCGCTGGAGGCGGCCTAGCCGTTGAAGGCCTTGATCGCGTCGATGATCTTCTGCTGGTCGGCCTCGCCCAGATAGGGATGCATCGGCAGGGCCAGCACGGTCTCGGCCTTGGCCTCGGTCACCGGCAGGCCGCCGGCGCCGCGCGGGAAGGCCGCGTACGGCGCCTGCACGTGCATCGGGACGGGATAGTAGACCGCCGTCGGGATGCCTTGCGTCTTCAGATGCGCGGCCAGGCCGTCACGGTTCTCATGCTCGATCACGTATTGCGCCCAGACCGAGACGCCGCCCTCGATCACCGCCGGCGTCGCGATCACCGCGCCCTTCAGGCCTTCGGCGTAGCGGTCGGCCACGGCCTGACGCAGCTGGATTTCCTCGGCGAAGATCGCCAGCTTCTCGATCAGGATCGCCGCCTGGATGGTGTCCAGGCGCGAGTTCATGCCGATGCGGGTGTTCAGATATTTGGGGTCGTGGTCGAAGGTCTTGCCTTCCAGGTCCGGACCGACCGCCTTGCCGTGGACGCGGTAGCTGTCCATCAGGTCCCACAGGGTGGCGTCATTGGTCAGCACCGCCCCGCCGTCGCCGTAGCAGCCCAGCGGCTTGGCCGGGAAGAAGCTGGTGGTGGCCACGTCCGCCCAATGCAGCGGATGCTTTCCATCCAGCGTGCAGCCGAAGCCCTGGGCGCTGTCGGCGATCAGCTTCAAACCTTCGCGGTCGCAGATGGCCTTGATGGCCGGATAGTCGGCGGGCTGGCCGAACAGGTCGACGGCGATGACCACCTTCGGGGTCAGCTTGCCCTCGGCCTTCACCGCGGTGATAGCGGCGTCCAGCTTGGCGGGATCGATATTGAAGGTGTCCGGCAGCACGTCGACGAACACCGGCGTCGCATCGACCCACGGCACCACTTCCGGCGTCGCGGCGAAGGTGAAGGACGGGCAGAACACCGCGTCGCCCTTGCCCACGCCCCAAGCCATCAGCGGCAGGGCGATGGCGTCGGTGCCGTTGGCGCAGGACAGGGCCAGCTTGGCCTGGCCGAACTCGGCCAGCTTGGCTTCGAACTCGCGGACCTGCGGGCCCATGACATAGGCGCCGCTGTCCAGCACCTTGGCGATGGCGGCGTCGATCTTGTCGCGGATCCGGCGCTGCTGCGCGGCGAGGTCGATGAAGGGCATGCTCATGGGCGCAGCCTCTAGTGTCCGTTCGCGGCGATTTCGAGCCAATTGATGTAACCGACTGTTTCCACGGGCGCATCAGGCGAAGTGTGCGCGGTTCGCCGCCCGGATGCGCCCACTCTGAGAAAGAGCTGAGCCTGCTCCGCAGGCTCAGTGGCAAGAAACTACAAAGCGGAACCGCGCGCACGCCTTGTCGTTGACCAACCACGGCGGGGGCGCCTATCGAGACATCCATGCAGACCAAGCCCAGCATCCTCCCGGCGGACACGTCCTTGCCGTCGCTCGCCAACGTGAAGGCCGACGAGACCATGTTCGGACATTTCCTGGACTGGCTGGGCAAGCTGGCGGTGAACCTGGTGGTCGCCGCCCTGATCCTGCTGGTCACCTTCTGGATCGCCGGCTGGGCGGCGGGCGTCATCCGCCGCGGCCTGGGCCGCGTGCACCGGAACAATCCCGACCCGACCCTGGAAAGCTTCGGCGCCTCTCTGGTCCGCTATGCGGTGATCGCCGTCGGCCTGGTGGCGGTGCTGCAGCAGCTGGGCGTGCAGGCGACCTCGATCATCGCGGTGCTGGGCGCGGCCTCGCTGGCCATTGGTCTCGCCTTGCAAGGCGCCCTGTCGAACGTGGCGGCCGGGGTGATGATCCTGCTGTTCCGCCCCTATCGCGTCGGCGACGTCATCGAGACCTCGACCCGCCAGGGCACCGTCAAGTCGCTGGACCTGCTGTTCACCGAGATCGCCACCTTCGACAACGTCAAGGTGATGATCCCCAACAGCAAGGTGTTCGGCGACGTGATCCTGAACTACTCGACCCACCGCACGCGGCGGGCCGACGTGCTGTTCAAGGCGCCGCTCAAGGTCGACCTCGTCATGGTGCTCAAGCGCCTGCGCGAGCGGGCCGAGAGCGATCCGCGCATCCGCAAGGACCCGGCGGTGATGATCGAGGTGGTCGACCTGTCGGAAGTCTATGCCCAGGCCGCGATCCGCGTCTGGACGGCGTCCGCCGACTTCGGCCCGGTCAAGACCGACCTGATGCTGGCCGCCCACCTGCTGGCCGAGGATCCCGCTCGCACGGACCTGCCGCCGCCGCGCCCAACCAAGGCCAAAGACCCCTCACCCGTCATGCCGGGCGAGGGCGAACACCATCACCTGCTCAGCCTGATAAAGCCGCGTCGAGGTCGAAAATCAGGTCCCGGCAAGACTCAATCCCCACCGAAAGCCTGATCAGGCCGTCGGAGATGCCCAGCGCCGCGCGCTGATCGGCTGGGATCGAGGCGTGGGTCATGATCGCCGGATGCTCGATCAGGCTCTCGACCCCGCCCAGGCTCTCGGCCAGCGTGAACAGGCGCGTGCGCTCCAGCATCTTGCGGGCCGGCGCCAGGCCGCCCTTGACGTCGGCCGAGATGATGCCGCCGAAGCCGCCGATCATCTGGCGCTTGGCAAGCCCATGCTGCGGGTGGCTTTCCAGGCCAGGATAGATCACCCGCTCGATGGCCGGGTGCTTCTCCAGCCACTGGGCGATCTCCAGGGCGCTGTCGCAGGCGCGCTGCATGCGCAGGGCCAGGGTCTTCACCCCGCGCAGGGCCAGGAAGCTGTCGAACGGGCCCAGCACGCTGCCGACGGCGTTCTGCAGGAACTTCATCTTGTCGGCGAGCTCGGCGTTGTCGCCGACCACCGCCACGCCCGCCACCACGTCGGAGTGGCCGTTCAGGTACTTGGTCGCCGAGTGCATGACGATGTCGAAGCCCAGCTCCAGCGGCCGCTGGATGAACGGGCTGGCGAAGGTGTTGTCGGCGACGGTGACCAGGTTGTGCTTCTTGGCGAGAGCCGCGATGCCGGCCAGGTCGGCCAGGCGCAGCATCGGATTGGTCGGGGTCTCCACCCAGATCATCCGCGTGTCCGGCGTGATCGCCGCTTCCACGGCCGCCAGATCGGCCATGTCGACGAAGCTGAACGTCAGGCCCGCCGAACGCTTGCGCACCTTGTCGAACAGCCGGAACGAGCCGCCATAGAGGTCGTCGCTGGCGATCACGTGCGCGCCGCTATCCAGCGTCTCCAGGATCGTCGAGGCCGCCGCCAGGCCCGAGGCGAAGGCGAAGCCCGCCGTGCCGCTTTCAAGATCGGCGATGCTGCGCTCGAAGGCGAAGCGGGTCGGGTTGTGGCTACGGCTATATTCGAAGCCTTTGTGCTCACCAGGGCTGGACTGGACATAGGTCGAGGTGGCGTAGATCGGCACCATGACCGCGCCGGTGGTCGGGTCGGGGAACTGGCCGCCGTGGATGGTCCGCGTGGCGAAGTCCAGGCGGTTCTTGCCGGGGATGTCGGTCATGCGGGGTCCTCTACGCGCTCAGACGCAGGTGGTTGATCAGATCGACCCGGGTGATGACACCCAGAAATTCTTCACCGTCGACCACAAGCGCCACCTCGTCGCGATCGAACACCTCAGGCAGGTCGTCGACCGACTGGTGGGCCTGCAGGGTGTTGACCGCGCGGGTCATGGCCGCGCCGACCAGGGTCTTGAAGCGCGGGGCGTCGTCGCCCGCCTCGACCGCGGCCAGGACGTCGCTCTCGTCGAGGATGCCGACCAGCTTGCCATGATCGACCACCGGCAACTGGCTGATGTCGCTTGAGCGCATGCGATTGTAGGCGGTCAGCAGGGTGTCGTCGGAACCGATGGCGATGACGCCGCCCTCGGCATAGCGCTTGGCGATCAGGTCGCGCAGGTCGCCATGCAGCTCGCGGCCGTCGAAGCCGTGGGCCGCCAGCCAGAAGTCGTTGAACATCTTGGTCAGGTACTTCGAGCCCGTGTCGCAAACGAGGGTCACGACCCGCTTGGGCTCGGTCTGCTCGCGGCAGTATTTCAGCGCCGCGGCCAGCAGGCAGCCAGAGGACGAACCGGCGAGGATGCCTTCCTTCTTCAGCAGCAGGCGGGCGGTGTCGACGCTCTCGCGGTCGCTGATCGAATAGGCCTGGGAGACCAGGTCCATCTGGGCGTTGTCGGGGATGAAGTCCTCGCCGATGCCCTCGACGATCCAGCTGCCGGCCTCCCCGAAGGTCCCGGTCTCGACATAGTCGCGCAGGATCGAGCCGACCGGGTCGGCCAGCACCATCTTGGTTTTCGGCGAATGGGCCTTCATGTAGCGGCCGACGCCCGTGAGCGTGCCGCCCGAGCCGACGCCGACGACGATGGCGTCGATGTCGCCGTCCATCTGGGTCAGCAGCTCAGGACCGGTCGTGGTCTCGTGGGCCAGCGGGTTGGCCGGGTTCTCGAACTGGTTGGCGTACAGCGAGCCGGGGATCGACTGGGCCAGGGTCTGGGCCATGTCCTGGTAGTATTCCGGATGGCCCTTGCCGACGTCGCTGCGGGTCAGGCGCACGTCCACGCCCATGGCCCGCAGGTGCAGGATCTTCTCCCGCGCCATCTTGTCGGGGACGATCAGGATCAGCTTGTAGCCCTTCATCGTCGCGACCTGCGCCAGGCCCAGGCCCGTATTGCCGGCCGTGGCCTCGATGATGGTGCCGCCGGGCTTCAGCCGACCGTCGGCCTCCGCCGCCTCGATCATCGAACGTGCGACACGGTCCTTGATCGAGCCGCCGGGGTTCTGGTTCTCGAGCTTGAGGAACAGCCGGCACAGGCCGGTGTCGATGTGCTTGACCTCGACCATGGGCGTGCGCCCGATCAGGTCCAAGGCGGAACCAGCGATGCCCGGAAGGTCGGATTTGAGGTCGTTCATGGCGCAGCTCCGCCGGCAGGTGAAACGATTTCCCCTAGCTAGGCCTGTTTCCCGAAAGAAGGGAAGAGCAGCCGGGCCGTCGGATATAGGGGGTTGGTACGGGATTTACGAAGGATCGGCCCCCTCATAGCGTCGTTATATGACCGACGCCTTCGCCGCCGATTTCGAGGACCTGTTCCGCGCGACCTACCGGGCCGCCGTCCGGCGCGTGCGCGACAAGCGCGAGCGGCTGTCGCCCGAGACCGTGGCGCTGCTGGACCATCTGGCTGCTGCCGGACCGCTGACGGCCGGCGAGCTCGCCCGCCACGTCGACCGCGCGCCCAGCACGCTGACAGAGATGGTCGATCATCTGGTCGACAAGGGCTTGCTAACCCGCGACCGCGATCCGACCGACGCCCGCCACAGCCTGATCTGGCTGACCGACGCCGGCCAGGCCGCGCTGATCGAGAGCCGCAACGTCCTGGACCTCGACGTGCTGGCCGCCGCCGGCGCGCATCTGTCGCCCGAGCAGCGCGACGCCCTGCTCGATCATTTCCGGGCCTTGGTCGCCCAGCTGAAAGGAGCCCGCCCATGAGCCACGCCTGCGAGAGCTGCGGCATGCCGATCGAGTCCGGCCCCTATTGCCAGTACTGCGTCGACGAGGCCGGCGTGCTGCAGGACTTCCCGACCCGCTTCGAGCGCATGGTGCAATGGCAGGAGCGGCGCGGCAGTCCCCGCGCCCAGGCCGAAACCGAGACCATCGCCTACATGTCGACAATGCTCGCCTGGAAGGACCATCCGGAGGTCCAGGCGCGGCTTAAGGGGAACTAGGCCGTACCGAGCGTGCCGCGCTGGCTGAGCCACTCGCTGGCGAACTTCTTCGACAGGCAGACGTCCTCGAACACCACGCGGCGCAGCTGGCCCAGGAATTCGGGCGTGTCGTGGACGATCACGAACGGAAAACCGTTGGCCGACAGGAAGCCGTGGAGGAATCGCGAGAAGCGGTCGGCCTCTTCGGGGCCGGCCAGGCGGACTTCAGTCTCGGCGGCAGTCGGAACCATGTGCGCGGCCCTCTGTGAACGGACCAAGACTTAACGCACGAACTCGCATTTGCGAACCAGCTTCGCCAATGCGAAATAAACTGTGATCACTTGATCGCCTCCCGGGCGAGTGGAAACCCGCCCGGGAACGCGGAATTCCTTACAGAATCGACTGGCCCGTCGACGCCCAGTCCTTCAGGAACTGTTCCAGGCCCTTGTCGGTCAGCGGGTGCTTGTAGAGCTCGGCGAACACCGCCGGCGGGATGGTGACGACGTCGGCGCCGACGATGGCGGCTTCCTTGACGTGGGCGGCGTTGCGCACCGACGCGGCCAGGATCTCGGTCTCGTAGCCGTAGTTGTCGTAGATCGTGCGGATGTCGCGGATCAGGTCCATGCCGTCGAAGCCGTAGTCGTCCAGGCGGCCGATGAACGGCGAGACGAAGGTCGCGCCGGCCTTGGCGGCCAGCAGGGCCTGGGTCGGCGAGAAGCACAGGGTGACGTTGGTCTTGATGTCGTCGTCGGCGAAGGCGGCGCAGGCGATCAGGCCGTCGCGGGTCAGCGGGATCTTGACCACCACGTTCGGGGCGATCTTGGCCAGCTTCTGGCCTTCGGCGATCATGGCGTCGGCCGTGGTGGCGGCGACTTCGGCGCTGATCGGACCCGGAACGATGTCGCAGATCTCGGCGATCACTTCCAGCATCGGCCGGCCCGACTTGGCGATCAGGGTCGGGTTGGTGGTCACGCCGTCGATCAGGCCGGTCGAGGCCAGGTCGGCGATCACCTTGGTGTCGGTGCTGTCGAGGAAGATCTGCATGGTCGCTCGCGCTGTTTGTTATGTCGGGAGTTGCGCTGGGTTTAGCCCGAGCGGCGGCGTCACGCCAGACTCGTCATACCAGCTTGGACGAGACGATCGGCCGTCCGCTCGACCGCCGTGCGCCAGGGCTCGGGCGTGAAACCGAACACCTGCTGGAGCTTGGCGGTGTCGAGCGGCGAGCGCGGCGGACGCGGCGCAGGTTCGGCGAAGGCGGCCTGAGTGGTCGGTTCCAGGCGGGCCTTGGCCTGCGGATCACGATCGATCGCCGCCTTGGCGAAGTCGAAGCGGCTGGTCTCGCCGGCGTTGGCGAAATGGAACAGGCCGAAGACCGGATCCCCAGCCGAGGCGGCGGCCCAGCGCGGCGCCATGGCGACCAGGAAGTCGGCCAGGGCCTCGCCATCAGTCGGCGTGCCGTACTGGTCGGCGACGATCTTCAAGACCTCGCGCTCGCGGGCCAGCTTCAGCATGAAGCTGACGTAGTTACGGCCGTAGCGGGAGAAGACCCACGAGATGCGCAGCACCACCGCCTTGGGATGGGCCAGCATCGCCTGCTCGCCGGCCAGCTTGGAGCGGCCGTAGACATTGATCGGCCTAGCCTCGTCGGTCTCGACATAGGGCCGATCGGTCAAGCCATCGAACACCGCGTCGGTCGACAGATGCACGAACGGCAGGCCGCGCTCGGCGCAGGCGGCGGCCATGCCCCCGGGCGCCGTGGCGTTGACCGCGAAGGCCTCGTCGGGCCGCGCCTCGGCCGGATCGACATGGGTGAAGGCGGCGGTGTTGAGGACGAGGTCGCAGTCGGCGGCCAGGATCACGGCGCGGACGGCCTGCGGGTCTTGCAGATCGCAGTCGGCGCGGGACAGGGCGACCACCTCGGCCTGTCCGGCGGCAGCGGCCTGGACGGCTGTCGCGACCTGCCCGGTCTTGCCGAACTGCAAAATCCTCATTTCAGGGCAGGAACGCGGTCGCCCAGCACCTGGCCGACGAAGGCCCGCAGGTTGCCGCCCTTGAACAGGTAGCCCGGCAGGCCCGCCCGATTGCCGGCCTCCACGTCAATATGGCGGTCGCCGATGATCACGGCCTCTTCCGGCGCGAGGTTCCAATCGGCGAGCCCCCGCAGGATCATGCCGGGATTGGGCTTGCGGTCCGGGTGGTCGGCGACGCGGAATTCCTCGACGACGGCCGTCTCGTGGAACGGCGAGTGGTAGAAGGCGTCGATCCGCCCGCCCAGCTCGGCCAACTGCGCCTGCATGGCGGCATGGAACCGGTCCATCTGCGCCTCGTCGAAATAGCCCCGGCCGATGCCCGACTGGTTGGTCACCACCAGCACCTTCAAGCCCGCCTGGGTCATCGCCGCCACCGCCTCGCGGGCGCCGTCGATCCAGTTGAGCTTGGCGGGGTCGTAGACATAGCCGTGGTCGACGTTCAGCACGCCGTCCCGATCCAGGAACACGGCCTTCAGCGGCGGGAGATCGGCGAGCGTGGTCATGGACGTGAGCACTACCGCGCGTCGCGCCGGATGTCTTGGCCTCGTCGCCCAAGCTGCCTAGAAATGGCGCCCATGACGAACGCTTTCACCGACGCCACCCGCCTGCGCGACCGCCTCAAGACCTGGGCGGCCGAGGCGGCCTATCCGCTGTGGTGGCGGGTCGGTGCCGATCACGACAAGGGCGGCTTCTTCGAGAAGATCGACCTGGAGGGCGCGCCGGTCGACGGCCCGCGTCGCGGCCGGGTGCTGCCGCGCCAGATCTATTCGTTCGCCATCGCCGGCGACCTGGGCTGGACCGGCCCGTGGCGCGAGGCGGTCGAGCACGGCCTGGACTTCTATCTCTCCGCCTATCGCCGGCCCGACGGTCTGTTCCGCACCCTGGTCGGGCCGGACGGCGAGAGCCTGGACGAGACGGCCGACCTCTACGACCAGGCCTTCGCCATCTTCGCCCTGGCTGCCGTCGCCAAGGCGCTGCCGGCCCGCACCGACGAGGCCAAGGCCATCGCCGTGGCGGTGCGCGAGAAACTGGTCGCCGAGCGCAAGCATCCCGTGGCCGGCTTCCATCAGAGCAACCCGCCGACCGCGCCGCTGCAATCGAACCCGCACATGCACCTGTTCGAGGCCATGCTGGCCTGGAACGAGATCGACGGCGACCCGGCCTGGCGCGCCCTGGCCGACGAGATCGCCGAACTGGCCTTGAGCAAGTTCATCCACGCCGAGACCGGCATGGTCCGCGAGTTCTTCGACCTCGACTGGAACCCGGCGCCGGGCGTCGAAGGCCGGATCTGCGAGCCGGGCCACCAGTTCGAATGGGGCTGGCTGCTGCTGCGCTGGGGCAAGCTGGCCGGCCGCGCCGATGCGATCGCCGCGGCGCTGAGGATGATCGACGCCGGCGAAACGCACGGGACCGACCTGGCGCGCGGCGTGGCGATCAACGCCCTGCTGGACGACCTCTCCGTCCACGACGACGGCGCGCGCCTGTGGCCGCAGACCGAGCGGATCAAGGCCGCCGTGCTGGCCGCCGAGACCACCGGCGAGGCGCGTTACTGGGACATGGCCGCCGCCGGCGCCGAGGGCCTGCTGACCTATCTGCGCACGCCGGTGACGGGCCTGTGGCGCGACAAATACCAGCCCGACGAGACCTTCTTGGAGGAGCCGGCGCCCGCCAGCTCCTTCTACCATATCGTGCTGTCGATCCTGGAGATGGACCGCGCCGTCAGCGCGGCCCAGTCCTAACGGGGTTTCGTAACGAGCAGCGTCGCGGCGCCGATGGCCCGCGCGCGGGTCTCGGCGTCCAGCGGGATGATCGCGCCGGCGGCATAGACGTCGCCGTCCATCTCCAGCACGCCTTCCAGCAGCTGCACGGTCGCGGTCGGCAGGGTGATCGTCTCGCCAGCCGGCACGCGGCGCAGCTCGACGTCGAAGCCGTCGGTCGAGACCAGGGTCTCAGTCCCGTTCGGCTGGGCGCTCTTGCGCGAAGCGATCGAGCGGCCCTTGGCCTTGAGGCCGTCGACCAGGGTCTTCACCGCCTGGCTGTCCTCACGGCGGCAGACCAGCACCGCGTCGGGCTCGACCACCACCACGATGTCGCTGACCCCGATGACGCCGACATAGGGGCCCGTCGTGCGCACCAGCACGTTCGAGGTCCCCTGCAGCTCGACATCGCCGTCGCTGGCGTTGCCGGCGTGGTCGCGGTCCGAGGCCTCCCAGATCGCGTCCCAGGCGCCCAGGTCCGACCAGGCGAACGAGGCCGGGGCCACGGCGGCCTTGTGGGTCCGCTCCATGACCGCGTAGTCGAGGCTGATCTTGGCCGCGCCGGCAAAGGCCTCGCGGTCCAGGCGGCCGACACCAGCCTCAAGCTCCAGCTTGGCCGCGCAGGCCCGGGCCGCGACGGCCACGGTCGGCTCGAACGCCTCGAACTCGCCCATCAGGGTCGAGGCCTTGAAGGCGAAATTGCCACTATTCCAGAGATAGCCTTCCAGCAGGTAGCGCTCGGCGGTCTCGCGGTCCGGCTTCTCGACGAAGGCGGCGACCTCGCGCACCGAACCGTCCAGCAGCGGCGCGCCGGGGCGGATGTAGCCGAAGCCCGTGGCCGGCACGGTCGGCTTGACGCCGAAGGTGACGATCAGGTCGTGCTCGGCGGCCTTGGCGGCGGTGACGGCGGCCTCGCCGAACACCTCGGGATCGGCCACGTGGTGGTCGGCGGCCAGCATCAGCACGACGCCGTCGGCGTCTAGGGTCTGGACATAGGCGGCGGCGGCGGCCACGGCGGGCGCGGAATCCCGGGCCTCGGGCTCGACCAGGATGGTCACCCAGGTGTCGATCTCGGCCGTCTGTTCGGCGACGAAGCCGACCATGGCCTCGCCGGTGACCACGACGATCTCGGCGACGCCCGGCAGGTCGCGCACGCGCAGCACCGTCTCCTGGAAGCTGGAGCGGTCGCCGACCAATTTCAGGAACTGCTTGGGCTGGTCGCTGCGCGAGGCGGGCCAGAGGCGCGTGCCCGAACCGCCGCAAAGGATAACCGGATAGATCGCGGCCAAGAGTAACCTCAGACTGACAAGCACCCCTGCTTGGGCGTGGGGATATCGTGAAGCGCGCGGAAAACGAAAGCCTTTTCGCCCCTGCCCGTATCAGTTCGGGATGTTGGCGTTCAGCTCGGCCAGCCAGGCGTCGGCGGTGACGTCCGAAGGCATCCGCCAGTCGCCGCGCGGCGACAGGGCGCCGCCCGACGAGATCTTGGGCCCGTTCGGCACGGCCGAGCGCTTGAACTGGTTGGCGAAGAACCGCTTCAGGAAGAGCTCAAGCCATTTCCTGATCTCAGCCAGCTCGTAGGCGCGACGCCCCGACTCCGGCAGGCCGACCGGCCAGCCGCCCTTGCCCGCGTCATGCCAGGCGGTCCAGGCCAGGAAGGCGATCTTGGACGGCGCCATGCCGTAGCGAGTCAGGTAGTAGAGATTGAAGTCCTGCAAGGCGTAGGGGCCGACGAAGCTCTCGGTCGCCTGGGTGACCTCGCCCGGCACCAGTTCCGGCGAGATCTCGGTGGCCAGGATGTCCTCCAGCAGCGCCGTGGTCGCCGCATCGACGTCGCCGGAATGGGCCACGAAGCGGATCAGGTGCTGGATCAGCGTCTTGGGCGCCCCGCAATTGGGGTTGTAGTGGCTCATGTGATCGCCAACGCCATAGGTGCACCAACCCAGGGCCAGCTCCGACAGGTCGCCCGTGCCGACCACCAGGCCGGCATTGTGGTTGGCCAGGCGGAACAGATAGTCGGTGCGCAGGCCCGCCTGCACGTTCTCGAACGTCACGTCATAGACCGGCTCGCCGCGCCCGAACGGGTGGTCGAGGTCCTTCAGCATCTGGGTCGCCGCCGGACGGATGTCGAGCTCCGCGGCGGTGACGCCCATGGCCCGCATCAGCGCCCAGGCATTGTCCTTGGTGCGGTCCGAGGTGGCGAAGCCCGGCAGGGTGTAGGCCAGGATGTTGGTGCGCGGCAGGCCCAGCTGATCGACCGCCTTGGCCGCCACCAGCAGCGCCTGGGTCGAGTCGAGGCCGCCCGAGATGCCGATGATCAGCTTCTTCAGACCGGAAGCTTCCAGCCGCCGGGCCAGGCCCTGGACCTGGATGTTGTAGGCCTCGTAGCAGTTCTCGCGCAGCTTGGCGGGATCGGACGGCGTGAACGGGAAACGCTCGATCGGACGGGCCAGGGCCAGGTCGCCGGCCGGCGGCTCGAACGCGAACCGCACCATCCGGAACGGGACCTTGGGCGGCGACAGCGCCATGGCGTCGCCGAAACTGCCGACCCGCATCCGTTCCTGGCGCAGGCGATCGACGTCGATATCGGCATAGGTCCAGGCCGGGCCGGTCGAGAACCGCGGGCTCTCAGCCAGCAGATTGCCCATCTCGTGGATGTCGACATGGCCGTCCCAGGCCAGGTCCGTCGAGCTCTCGCCCGCCCCGGCCGCCGAATAGACATAGGCCGCGACCATCCGCGACGACTGGCTGGCGCACAGCAGGCGGCGGGTCTCGGACTTGCCGATGGTGATGTTGCTGGCCGACAGGTTCAGCAGGATCTCGGCGCCGGCGAGGGCCTGGGCGGTGCTGGGCGGGGTCGGTGTCCAGACGTCTTCGCAAATCTCGACGCCCACCGTGAACGGCGTCAAGCCCTCGCCGCAGTAGAGGACGTCGGTTCCGAACGGCGCGGTCTGGCCGGCCAGCACCAGGCTCTTGCCCGTCACCCCGGCGCCCGGCGTGAACCAGCGGCGCTCGTAGAACTCGCGGTAGTTGGGCAGGAAGCTCTTGGGCGTGACGCCCAGCACCTTGCCGCCCTGGATGGCCACGGCGGTGTTGTAGAGCCGTCCGCCGTCGCGCAGCGGCGCGCCGACCACGATCATCGGCGAGAGTTCAGCGCTCTCCTCGACCAGGGTCGCGATCGCCGCCTCGACGGCGTCCAGCAGCACGTCCTGCTGCAGCAGGTCATCGATCGTGTAGCCCGTCAGGCCCAGCTCCGGGAACACGATGACCGCCACGCCGGCGTCATGCGCCTCACGGGCCAGGGCCAGGACGTTCAAGGCGTTGGTCGCCGGATCGGCCAGCTTCACCTTGGGAACGGCGGTGGCCACGCGGACGAAGCCATGGCGATAGGGCGAGAAGAACGACGGACGAGCCAAGCTACCGGCCTTTCAGGGTTATGCTGAAACTGAGCATAAGTCTGTATCCAGCTATAACGTCACCGGACGATGTTGCATAGCGTCCTCAACATGTCGCCAGAAGTCCTGCGCGGGTTGACCCCCGGGGGTTCCCATGCGAGTGCGCCCCTCGCGCAGCCCTGCAAAACATAACAAAGACGGAAGCTCACATGCCCGTTTCGCCCATCAAGATGGCCGACGCGATCCGCGTCCTTTCCATGGACGCCGTGCACAAGGCCAAGTCCGGTCACCAAGGCATGCCGATGGGCATGGCCGACGTCGCCACCGTCCTGTGGGGCAAGTTCCTGAAGTTCGACGCGAGCCAGCCCAACTGGCACGACCGCGACCGCTTCGTGCTGTCGGCCGGCCATGGCTCGATGCTGCTCTATTCCCTGCTTCACCTGACCGGCTTCAAGGCCGTGACGATGAAGGAGATCGAGAACTTCCGTCAGTGGGGTTCGCTGACCCCCGGCCACCCGGAAGTGCACCACACCCCCGGCGTCGAGACCACGACCGGTCCGCTGGGCCAGGGCCTGGCCACGGCCGTCGGCATGGCCATGGCCGAGGCTCACCTGGCCGGCCGCTTCGGCTCCGACATCGTCGACCACCGCACCTGGGTGATCGCTGGCGACGGCTGCCTGATGGAAGGCGTCAGCCACGAGGCCATCAGCATCGCCGGCCGCCTGAAGCTCTCGAAGCTGACGGTGCTGTTCGACGACAACAACACCACCATCGACGGTGAAGCGACGATCGCCGAGACCGGCGACCAGGTCGCCCGCTTCAAGGCCGCCGGCTGGGCCGTGAAGGTCGTCGACGGCCACGACCACGGCAAGATCGCCGCCGCCCTGCGTTGGGCGACCAAGCAGGACCGCCCGACCATGATCGCGTGCAAGACGCTGATCTCGAAGGGCGCGGGTCCGAAAGAAGGCGACCCCCACAGCCACGGCTACACCCTGTTCGACGACCAGATCCGCGACGCCCGCGTCGCCATGGGCTGGGACGCCGAGCCGTTCACCGTGCCGGGCGACATCGCCACGGCCTGGAAGAGCGTCGGCCGCCGCGGCGCCAAGGTCCGCAAGGCCTGGGAAGCCAAGCTGGCCGCCTCGACCCACGCCAGCGACTTCAAGCGCGCCATGGCCGGCGAGCTGCCCGCCAGCGCCTTCGAAGCCCTGGACGCCCACATCGCCAAGGCCGTTGAGACCAAGCCGGTCAACGCCACCCGCGTCCACTCGGGCTCGGCCCTGGACCAGCTGATCCCGGCCATCCCGGAAATGATCGGCGGCTCGGCCGACCTGACCGGCTCGAACAACACCCTGGTCAAGGGCATGGGCGCGTTCGATGCGCCGGAATACACCGGCCGCTACGTCCACTACGGCGTGCGCGAGTTCGGCATGGCTGCGGCCATGAACGGCATGTCGCTGCACGGCGGCGTGATCCCGTATTCGGGCACCTTCCTGGCCTTCGCCGACTACAGCCGCGCCGCGATCCGCCTGGGCGCCCTGATGGAAGCCCGCGTCATCCACGTGATGACCCACGACTCCATCGGCCTGGGCGAAGACGGCCCGACCCACCAGCCGGTGGAACAGGTCGCGTCCCTGCGCGCCATCCCGAACCTGCTGGTCTTCCGCCCGGCCGACGCGGTGGAAGCCGCCGAGTGCTGGAAGGTCGCCCTGCAAAGCGCCCGCACGCCGTCGGTGATGACCCTGTCGCGCCAGAAGACCCCGCACGTCCGCACGGCCAGCGGCGATCTGTCGGCCAAGGGCGCCTACGAACTGCTGGCTGCGGAGGGCGGTGAAGCGGCCGTGACGATCTTCGCCTCGGGCACCGAGGTCGGCGTCGCCGTCGCCGCCCGCGACATCCTGCAGGCCAAGGGCAAGCCGACCCGCGTCGTCTCGACCCCCTGCTGGGAACTGTTCGCCCAGCAGGACGCCGCCTACCAGGCCTCGGTCATCGGCCAGGCCCCGGTGCGCGTCGCCGTGGAAGCCGGCATCAAGATGGGCTGGGAGCGCTTTATCGGCGAAGACGGCAAGTTCGTCGGCATGAAGAGCTTCGGCGCCTCGGCCCCGTTCGAGCGTCTCTACAAGGAATTCGGCATCACCGCCGAAGCCGTCGCGGAAGCCGCCGGCGCCTAAGCACTGTGGTGGCGTGGAGTTCTAGAACTCCACGCCCACCCGCAGGATGGCCACCAAGGCGTGGCCCACCCCGGCGTCCGCACCGGGATCCTTCACATACTGGATGTCGGGCTGGATCGTGACCGGCCCGATCTTGTCCGCATAGGTCACCTCGATCGCGCTCTCGGAGTGCTGCAAGCGCAGGCCGGCGTCGATGGCGTTGTCGCGGTACTTGCCTGACAGGAACGCCTGGTTGACGCCGATCGAGAAGGCGCTGTCCGGGCGGCCTTCGAACAGGTGCTCGACCAGCATCCCCGCCTGCCAGCCGCCCTTGAAGGCGGTGGTGTCGCCGTCCGACACGCCCAGGCGCGCGAAGGCGGTGGTCTTGCGTACGTCGGTCTCGCCGGTCAGACGGCGCTCCAGCAGCACATAGGCGCCTTGCGCCGTCGCCGGGACCGGATCGCCGGACGGGGCCAGGAAGCGGATATCGTCCTGCTTGTCGGTGTAGCGCCAGGCGCCGACCGCGATCTTGCCGCGCCCCGTCCAGCCGGCCTCGCTGATCAGCAGCAGGCCGTTGTCGAACGAGGTCTTGATGCCGCCCGGATCACCCAGCACGCCGGCATTGGCGTTGAGCGCCGCGGCCTCGGCATAGACATGCTCATTCGGCGTCCAGCGCACCCGCACCGCCAACGCCGTGGACGGGAAGATCGACGGACCGTTCGGCCCCGTGGCCGCCAGTTCCGAACCGATGCCGAAAGCCGGCGCCAGCAGCATGCCGGCGCTGTCGTTGGAATAGAATTCGCTGTTGAGGTCGTAGAGACCCGCGCGGACCGAGGCCTTGTCGCCGAAGCCCTGCTCGACCCAGGCCTCGAACAGGCGGGTCCGCTGGCGGGTGACCTCGATATTGTCGACGCCCTGCAGGGTGCCGGCGTCGTCATTGGGCGTGGCGCCGCTGTTGTTCAGCAGCTCGAAGTGGGCGGTGGCGCCCTTCCAGCCGACGGCCTTGTCGAGATTGAGATCGCCAAAGACCTGCAGATCGTCCAGCACCCGGCCGCGCTTGGCCAGGCCGCCGCTCACCGTGCCGGCGACGTCGGCGGTGTAGTTGCCGCTGAGCTTGAAGGCCGGCCCGTCCTCGGCATGCGCGGCATGGGCGGCCAGGCACCCGGCGGCGATCAGGAACGCGGCGGCGGCCGCGCGGTAGGTGGTCGTCTGGCGCATTTAGCCCCCACTAGCCCGACATTCGATCGGGCTTGAGCGTCATCGCTCGGGAGGGGGCGCCATCCGGTAAACCGGGCCTGTGGCGAGTCGTCGCACGCCGCTCAGGCGCAAAGGCAAGATCGTGCGGAGGTCAGCCGCGAGGGCCGGTCTGCACGACTAACATTTTTCTGGGAAGGTCCTTGGTGGAGCCGAGGGGAAACTCCCCCGCTTCAACAAAATCAGATACTTATAGCGACGCCCACATGCGCGTGTAGATCGCGTGTGTAACTTCTATCCAGCGGGCCGACAAGGACGCGTTACCGCCTCACTTGACGCGCTAGCGCCTTCCGTACGCGATCGAAGCTGTCCTGCTTGCCCTGACAATGGGTCTCCCAATCGAAGTAGGAAGGTGTTGAAGGCATCGACGCCCAAATCAGGCTGAGGTAGTCCCGAAACTGAAGCGCCCGATCAAATCGCGATTGAAGCGCAAAATCTCTGATATTAGCGCGCAACGCATCAGCGTAGCTTTCATCGAATATCGGGGTGTCCACGCATACAGCATCTAAGTAAGCGAACTGACACATCCAAACATCGAGATGGTATGCACCGATACTACTTGTCCGGAAGCTTACCGGCATAGCGCCGAAAACGCCGACGTCATCTTCCTCGAAGGTTACCCGCTCCGGTGCCTCAATCAACTTCTTATTTGTGGCGGTTCTAAGCAAAGTATCTACTGAGGCCGGACGGAACCCATAGGACTGCATCTCTGTAATGATGTGCTCATGCAACACGAAGCCCTCTCTTGCCCTATGCATCCCCTCAGTGTTGAGAAGAGCAAGTATTATTGGCAATATAAAATGCTCGTTCGGATCGTTTGAATTAACCTGGAACAGGTTTGCACCTATGACCTTCTCTGGGTCATAGTACAAATTCTCGCCCTTAAGCGCCACTTTCCAGAATTCGTGAGAAGGAAATGTGTATTCTCCATCTCTCTCTAGAGCGAGTATCGCACCCTGAAGGTCGACATTCGGGTTGCCGAACATGCCAGATATGAACTGGATAAGCTCCCGAATGTTTCCGCCCGTTATATTCTCAAGAAACACCTTCACATCATCGTATTTGTCGATAGAGCTCAGCGTAATCTTAATAAGGCTCGCTATATTACTGAGGTTCAGAGATATCGCCCGTAGTCTCTCAAGCTGAACACGCCCTTCAGCGATGTTCAGTGCGAAGACCAACCTCTTCTCGATAACCTCGTCAATCCGTGGCGGCGCGACAGTGAACACTCGATGCGGATAAGCCGACAATGCACCCGAACGCTTCGAGAAAAAGAATGTCTTTGGTCGCACCGATATAAATACCGTAGCGCTCCATTCAGCAGCAAGACTTTGAGCTATGATGAACGCCTCTTGCTGGACCTCCAAGCTACGCTGGTCGGCGTTATCTAAAGCGATGATAATTTGCTTACGCTTATCCTTGGCGAGATATTCCACACATCTGCGAGTGTGCTCGCTTCTGTTTGCCTGCTTGTCAGCGAGCATATCTAGAAGCTTATCCGCGTACTTTTCCGGACTGCTCTCCTTCAGCGACCCATAAATAGATCTATCGAAGCGTTTTATATCCGCCTTGTAGACCGCTTTAACAAACGCCTCTTCAAGGATATCTATCCCGTAGCTATTAAGAAGCGCATCCTCTATCTGATCGAGCACTCTAGTCGAAAGATCAGCTTGAAGTGCACCCTTCCGACCAAGATTTACATAAGCGTATATAGCGTGTTGGAATTCTTCGAAGGCGGATACATACATCAAGTGCTTTAAAAATGAAGACTTGCCGGAACCGACATCCCCCACAAGGGCGATCGGCCTGTTTGATATAGCATCTGCAAGTATTTCGGGCGTAAGCGCCGCCCTATGCCCCTTAGCTTGAACCGGCTGTACTTTCGGCGCATCTTCAGCATCTGGAAACAGGGAAGCATATCGCGCGACAAGCATCTGCTTACTGACCAGCGCGTGCTGACTAAGCGCTCCACTCTCGCAATAGCACTCTCTATAAAATAGTTCTTCTAGTTCCTCTTGCTCATTTACGTTAAGCAAGAGCAACTCAGCAATGTCAGTTAGAGATCTTTGAAGATCATTCGGCTGCCTAGGCTGAGGATAGTTCGGAATGAATGCCGAAAGCTTTCGCGGAGGCTGAGGGCTAGCAGCGTGCTCTAGCAGCTTCCGAAGATTTCCCTCGGCAATGCCGCCAGGGGATAGCAACTGCCATATACGGGGAAATATAGTTCTCAGCTGCTCTAGGGAAGAGACAAGCGCACATTTCGCTTTTGTATCGCGAGCCAGATATTGATCAGCAATAAATGCGATAATCTGATGGCCATTAGTTGCAACAGCCACCTCAACACCGCGCGCGATACAGTAGCCATTAACCTGCTCGATAGCTTCTGCTGCATGTGTCGACATGAGCATTACTGAGGATAGCCCGTGTATTAGCGTCGGCGCTCGACGTACGGGAACCTCAAACACCTTGCCCTCTCGCTTGGCTTCCCAGATCGCGACAGGCACCTTGCCAAGCTCATAGTCGGAGTATTCGCGCCCCTGGGCTTGCTCCAGGCGCATTTCTCCCTTCGCCCAACCAAGGCACCCGATGACAACCTCATCAATTATGCGAAAGCGAGTGGTTGCCTCATTCCAGTCGTGCGGGGTGTCGCTGACTTCCGAAATAAGGTGGTCGAGATGTCGCGCGCCATCCGCCAACTCGGTTGCAGCCGTTATCAAAATCACCCCCTACGCTCTCCCACCTACACATCAGCTAGTTCCGTGGCGAAGCGCAAGCGTGTGCCGGGCACATTCTACGACCTATACGCGGTCTAGTTTTCTGAGAGGGCTCATTGCTCTCATCATCGGCGATGCCGCCCCCGTACCCCGTGAGGCTACCCGACCCGAGATGGATTTAGTTCGTCCCCTAAAGGACCGTTTCCGTTACACCCTCTCCAGCTGTCACGAAAACTAGCTTGACCCAGGTATCGTTACACCTCTAGTTTCAGGACGCGTTTTCGGAACAGGATACAGCTATGGGCCGCACATTCGCATACTGCCGGGTCAGCACGGCCGACCAGACCACCGATAACCAGGTCCACGAGATCGAAGCAGCCGGGTTCGCCGTCGTCAGCAACCGTATCATTGCGGAGACGGTCTCCGGCTCAGTGGCCGCATCGGACAGGAAGGGTTTCGCCAGCCTCGTGCCGAAGCTGGAGGAAGGCGACGTGCTTGTCGTTACCAAACTTGACCGCCTAGGGCGCAACGCGATGGATGTGCGCATGACGGTCGAGTACCTAGCCAAGGTGGGCGTGCGGGTTCACTGCCTTGCACTGGGTGGGGTCGACCTGACTAGCGCCGCAGGGAAGATGACGATGGGCGTCCTCAACGCCGTCGCCGAGTTTGAGCGCGACTTGCTCATTGAGCGGACCCAGGCGGGGCTCAAGCGGGCGAAGGCTGAGGGCAAGACGCTGGGAAGGCCCACGCGCCTGTCGTCGGAGATCGAACGATCCATCATCGAACAGCGCGCCGGGGGCGTCGGTGTCCGCGCTCTGGCCCGCCTTCACAAGGTTAGCCCGACCACAATCCAGCGCATTGAGAAGCGCGCCGCGCAGGGGGCCTCCCGGCCCGCGTGACGACCTCATCCAGCGACCCGAGCGGGATAGGATATCGGGCCGCCCCAGGGGCCGCCAGGAGGGGCGAAATCATCGACCGCCCCTCCACATCAAAGCGACCCCTTTCGCGGCTGTCAGGCCTTCTATTCCAAGCTGTGAGCGCAGATCGTCGCCGACGCCGGCAGCTTTGCCGCCCTGCGAGCCTCAATGGACCGCCGCCGCCCCTCGGTGGCGCTCGCCTGCTGCCCTGAATAGGGAACGTCTGCCAGGCGATATGCCTGCGCAAGCCCGCCAAAATGCTTCTTGAGGTAGGGGGTGGATGGGAGGTCACCATCAGCGTCGATTAGCTTGGCATTGATGTAGCCATTTCGTTCATGACATCGCTTCAGGGCCGCCAGTATCTCGGCCTCCGTCTCTCGAACCCTTGGTCGCCGCTTCCACTTCCGGCTGGGGGCGTCGTAGCCAATTCGCTCGTACGCGGCGTGCAGACTGCCAAAGTGATTACGGTACGTGTGCGGGTGGGCCATGTTCGGTTCGGCCTTAATGAGCCGGAGCGAGAGGTGGCCATGCTTGTCATGCAGGCGCCGGAGATCGCGAAGCATCTTCCCGTCGCCGATCCGATGAGCCCTTCCCTGCCGAGGCATTTCTCGGGCGCGCCTCACGAGGTCAGGGTCCACTAGGGGCGCGAAGACTTGAGCGACAATCCACTTGTCGACGCCATTCCGGCTCCACTGTCCGTGCAGCTTCCGAGTTGTCCGATTGTAGACGTACCTGCCGAGAACAAGGTCGTTGTGGAGGATGCCAGCGATCTTCCCATGGGTCCAAGGCAGGCCCCGCGCTGCTGGCACTCCCTTGTCATTCAGGATTTCGGCGATGCGATGATGAGATTTGCCGGAGATGTAGAGACGGTAGATGCGGTTGATGACCGCGATCTCATGCTTGGGTCCAGGGATTGGCACGACGCGATCGGACCTGAAGGCTTTTCGCTCTCCAGGCTCCATCACCCTCTTGGGCGCGCCGCTCTCGTCCACGATTAGCCGACGCACCCCGTAGGGGAGCATCCCTCCTTGGACGTACCCCGACGTGGCATAGTTGTTGTGGGCCTGGGTGACCTTGACTGATAGCTCCCGGCTGTACTCCCCGGCCATGACGCGCTTGAGCTGCTTGATGAGGCTGGAGGCGATGCTGCCGTCCTGTTCGAACGGCTCGTTGACGTAGTGGACGGCGACACCGGCCGATCGGCATAGCCACTCGTAATGACTGCCCTGGTCGACATCTTGGAAGCGGCCCCAGCGGCTGACATCAAGCACTAGGATTGCCTCAAAGCCGGCGTTACCGGAAACGGCGTCGGCCAGGAGCTGCTTGAGGCCATCGCGCCCGGTCAGCGTCAGGCCACTCTTGCCCTCATCAATGTAAGTCCTGGTGACCTCATAGCCGTGCTCGGCGGCGTAGCGTGCGATTGCGGCCCGCTGATTGTCGGGGGAGTACCGCTGGTGCTCTGTTGACATGCGCAGGTACTGCACAGCGGCGCGGACGTATTGAGCGGCACGGACCGGTGGCGTTTTAGGGTCTAGGTACACAGTAGTTCTCCGTTTGAGTGCCACGGAGAGTGAACAATTGAGACGGGTCTAAAAAGGGAATGGCGTCGGACGTCACATTTCCCGGAAACACATCGTCAGACGACTAGTCTGCAATCATCCTGCGTGAGTACTCCGGATTATGGAATTTGATCCATGTAGTTGCCTACTAACGACAAGCCCCATTTTGCGGAGAAGGCTACGTTTTGGTATCGTCCCGGTACACGGAAAGCAATTGGTACATTCTCGCTACAGAAGCGCGCAGCCCTCACTCCATGGCATGAAGCGATAGACTATCGGTAAGCCTGCATCTGACGCGATCGCTGCATCTATTTGCCCGGAGTACCTAGGAGTACGCTGGAGTGATCCCTGATTGAGCGAGAGAGATCGGCCCTTGAAGTCTCGGATGGCGGACCTAGATGTGCAACATGCAGACGGCATGGTTGCGAGGCGAGCGATATGGTAGGGGCTGGAGTACTTAGGAGTACTCAGGTCTACCTACATTTTGGATAGGCAAAACGACATTCTATAGACATTCTTGAACGAGGGCATCTATCTCATCTGCGGTCTCGCTAACGGCTTTCCGCTGATGCGATCCCGCCTTCCAAGCTGGCAAGTCGGTCTTGTATGCTTGGTGTCGCCACGGCGTCACTCCCTATCGGTTTGCTTGGGGTGAGCCGATCAAGGCTCCCCAGAATGGCGTCTTGCTGAGGCCGCCGCGCTTCCATCACACGCGAGTAGATACCTTCCGCCGTGATGAAATACCCCATCTCGTAGGGCGGCAGGCGGCCAGTCATACCCATAGCGGCAACCTCCTGGACAAGTCGGCCAAGAGCTAGAGCCATGATAAGCTGGGCGTCAGAGTTGTCTTCGGCGTCCTCCACCATTGCAGCAAGCGCCATCATGGCTAGCGTGTTGGTGGAAAGGCGCTTCTGGGCAGCGCCGCCGACAACGTCTGACCGGACAAGCTGCACCATCGCGACGGCGTTTCTAGCAAGCGCTTGTGGATCGAAGGGGCAAGGGCCAACCGAGTGTGCCCGAAGCATCCTCACCGCTAGGTCCGCCGCGTTGTTGAACGCGATATTGTCCATGAGCTTGCTGAACACGCATCACCCCCTAAGTCCGAGAACTCTACCGTAGGCGCCTCCGATTGGTGCGTAAACCCGGTGGTGCGTAAATCCATGGTCTGGCGCTGTCGCCACCGTGGCGAGGGTATCAGGCACCAGCGATGGGACGAGGGACGAGCGGCTATACGCCCTCGGTCAAGCCATCGTTGCCCGTCGCCGCGAACTCGGGATGTCGCAAGAAGCTCTGGCCGATTTGTCAGGGGTTAACCGCTCTCACATGGGTGAGGTCGAGCGAGGCAAGCGCAACATCACCACGTTGAACGTGCTGCGGCTAGCAAACGCATTGCGCACCACAGCGGCAGTCCTGTTCGACGCGGCCGGACTTTAGCGAGCTATCTAAATTTGGGCGGCGGTGGCGGTGGAGCTAGGCCGGACACCTTGTACTGCCGCATCCCTTCGACGAGCTGCCAAAGGAAATGTCCGTCACCGTATTCGTCGGCGGTGCCGACACCAGAATGGCCCATGATCCTCCGCTGCACCCCCTCGGCCATTCGACCTCGGCCATGGTCCTTGAAGGTGTGGCGAAACGAGTGAAACACCATCCCGTCGTCTGTAATTCCAGCTTCGGCACGCTTGTAGGCGCTAAACCACTCCCCCCATTTGGCGGTCAGCCGACCGTACTTGTTGGGTCGCAATTCCGGGAAAAGTCGCTGATTTCCTGATGCGTCCTGCGCAAACTTGACGAACCCCAACTCTTCCAGAACAGGATGCACCGGGATCAGTCGCCTGCTTCCCAGGTTCTTCAACTTGAGACCGTCTTCAGCGTCTTCCGTCACGCGGATTACCCACGCCGATTGTTCAATATCATCGCCGTCAGGATAGCTCTCAAGCCTGACATCCCCAGGCCTTAGCTGACCAAGCTCTTCAAGCCGAGCACCGGTGTAGAGCCCCAAGATTGGCAACCAGTACGCTGCTTCTCCCCGCCCCTGAAGAGGACGGAGGTCACTCGTATAGATCGGACTGGCGAACAGCGCCCTCAGCGACTGAAGATCGAAAGATTTTCGGTCCACCCTATCACCATCTGGAACCACCACCCTGACCATCGCAGCAGGGTTGTTGTCCATGAGGTCGTTATCGACCGCATAGTTGAGAAGGGTTCGAAGTCTAGTGAGCTTGACCTTGATGTTGGGAAGCTTTTGGCCTTCCTCAAGCAGTCGGTCTTTGAATGATAGTACATGCCGCTTCTTGATTGCCTCGACCGGCAATGGACCAAGCCGTTCGACAAACCAGCGAGCAACTGCACGATGTGCATCAACGGTTTTCGCGTCGGGCTTTCGCTCTGCTGCCCACCGGTCGACGAGCGTGTCCAGCAGCGTTTCTTGAGTTGCGGTTTGGGCTGCATCGCTGCTGCCAGTGGTCGCCACCGTCGGCAAGACCGTCATCGCGGGCTGAGGAACTTGAGCTTTCAGAGCTGTACCACTCTCGTATAGCTGACGGTACTCTGCCCTCTCCAAATATAACATACGTATCGCCTTCTCGGCGTCCGTAAGATCAATTGCCTCTCTTCGAGATATCTCGACGGCGCGCTCTTCTAGCGCTTCCCATTCGTACTGCTGACGAAGGTCGATCTCGGTTTGGTACTTACTTTCTTCCTGCATCTCCAGAATGTGCTCGAACTCAGCATCTGAGATGGTGTTGGTTGCGATCGTAGCTGCAGTGGGCGCGCTCTGGACTTGCGGCAACGTGCCGCGCCCACGACCGGAAAGGGCAGAATATTTCTTAGAAAGCAGGGGAAGGGACGAAGGTGCCGCACCGCTTCGAACGGCGTCAAACTCCTCCAACAGGTCCGCCAACAGCTGCGGCAGCATCCTGCGGGCTACCTTAGGATCATTTGTTCCGAGCGCGTGAGAGTATTCCGCATAGCCTAGTGCCGGGACCAAGTCCTTCGGTACGCGGCGACGGAGATAGTAGTACCCGTTCGACTTCCGTTGCAGACCTTCGGGCAACGTTGCCACCTCATCGTGTGTGATACGCACGCGGGGATCGGCCATTCTAAGTCGCTGATTTCTATGGAAATCCAAGGCCGCTAAGCCTTTGGGAGGTCCTTGGTGGAGCCGAGGGGAATCGAACCCCTGACCTCCTCATTGCGAACGAGGCGCTCTACCATCTGAGCTACGGCCCCAAGGAGCGGCGGAGATACGGCCCCTGAGCGCGGACGTCAAGCGGGGTTCTCACCGCGCCTTGCCAGCAACCTCCGGGCGCGGCAAGAAGCTGAGGCGTCCAACGGAAATCCCATGGCCCCGATCATCAATCTCGTCTTCTTCATCCTCAACGCCCTGCTCGACCTGCTGTGGTGGGCGATCGTCATCTCGGCGATCCTGAGCTGGCTGTTCGCTTTCGACGTGATCAATCGGCGCAACCAGTTCGTCTACAATGTCGCCACCTTCCTGGACCGCGTCACCGACCCGATCCTCGCGCCGTTCCGCCGCATCATCCCGTCGATCGGCGGCGTCGACATCAGCCCGATCATCGTGCTGCTGCTGCTGCGCGGCCTGCAGCTGTTCATCATGCCGGCCCTGCAAGGCACGCTGCTGAACCTCCTTGGCTAAGGAGACTCTGGCCGTCCGGCTCACCCCGCGCGGCGGCCGCGATGCGGTCGACGGCTGGGCGCTGGACGGCGACGGACGCCCCTATCTGAAGGTGCGCGTCGCCAGCCCGCCCGTCGACGGCGCGGCCAACGCCGCCCTGCTGGCCTTCCTGGCCAAGACCCTGAAAATCCCGCGTTCGGCCGTCCGCCTGGCGGCCGGCGACACCGCCCGCCTCAAGCGGCTGGAGCTGAACGACGTCACCCCTGCGGACTTGGAGCGGGCGTTCGGCCCGCGCCCTGGCCAAGCTTAACCAGGAAAAACTTACCTTCACCGTACGCCAAACGGGCGTTTTGACGCACGATCTTGCCTCAACCTCATTTTGAGCCAAGCCATTGACGCGGCGGGGTTTTCTATATTTTCCTTTAGCTCTTCGCGCCTAGCCTTGGTCGCGAAGGGGATCGGGGGATCCCTGGGGGTGTCAGGCGTCCATGTCGAGGACTGGAATTCAGGGGGATGTGGCTCGCGCCGCCGCTTCGCGGCGTGCGAACACCTATCTGCGCCTGGGCGCCACCCTGGTCATCGCCGCCATGCTGCAGATCTACCTGCGCCCGGCCTGGGGCTGGCTGTGGGCGCTGGTCTACACGGTCTGCTACACGTTCGAGCTCTGGGTGCGACGCCCCCTGGCGCTCGATCCGGACACGCCCGTCGCCGCCTGGCGCCGCTGGGCCGCCTTCGTCGCGCCGGCCATCACCTCGACGGCGTTCGGCGCCCTGTCGATCATCCTGTTCTCGTCGCACATCCGCTTCGCCCCCACCCTGGGCGGCATGCTGCTGGCCGGGGCCCTGCTGAACGTCGTGGTGGTCAATGCCGGCAATCGCTCGGCCACCCTGATGGCCGCCGCGCCCCACGCCCTCTATCTGCTGATCATCCCGTTCGTGGCCAAGGCGGCCAATCCGGGGGCCAATCTCGCCGACATGCTGTGGTTCGGGGCGATCCTGATGATCGTCTCGGTCACCGTGGCCGCCCGCACCCTGAGCACCGCCCTCAAGGCCGAGGCCGACGCCAAGGCCGAGGCCGAGCGCCGCCGCCATGAGGCCGAAGAGGCCGTCGCCGCCAAGTCCGCCTTCGTGGCCATGATCAGCCACGAGCTGCGCACCCCGATCAGCGCCATCCTGGCCGGCGCGGCCCGCCTGCACAGCGAGGTGCCGGAAGCCAGCTCCAAGGTCCACGCCCAGCTGATCACCGACGCCGGCGGCCTGATGCGCACCCTGCTGAACGACCTACTGGACTTCTCACGGCTGGAAGCTGGCCGGATGTCGGTCGAGAAGATCCCCTTCAACCTGCGCCAGAGCCTGTCGGACACCTTGCGCCTGTGGCGGCCCGAGGCGGCGCGCAAGGGCCTGCGCCTGCGGGTCACCGGCGCGGCCAGCCTGCCCCGCTGGACGACCGGCGACGCCATGCGCCTGAAGCAGGTGCTGAACAACCTGCTCAGCAACGCCATCAAGTTCACCGAGCGCGGCGCCGTCACCGTCGTGCTGGACGCCCGCCCTGTCGGCGACCAGCTGCTGCTTTCGATCACCGTGCATGACACCGGTCCCGGCATCCCCGAAACCGCCCTGCCCCGCCTGTTCACGCCGTTCGACCAGCTGAACGCCTCGGTGGTCCGCCAGCACGGCGGCTCGGGCCTGGGCCTGGCGATCAGCCGCGAGCTGGCCCGGCTGATGGGCGGCGACCTGACCGCGGCGAGCCTTCCTGGCAAAAGCGCAAGCTTCACCCTGACCGCCACCCTGGACCCGGCCGAAGCGCCGCGCGTCGAGGAGGAGAGCCGCTCGATCACCGGCCTGCGGGTGCTGGTCGTCGACGACCACGTGGTCAACCGCCGAGCCATCGAGCTGGTCCTGGAACCGTTCGGCGTTGACGCCACCCTGGCCGAGTCCGGCGAGGAGGCCCTTGAGCTACTAGCCGCCGAGGTCTTCGACGCGGTGCTGATGGACCTCTACATGCCCGGCATGGACGGTCGCGAGGCCACCCGCCAGCTGCGGGCCAGCGCCGGTCCCAATCGCGACATCCCGGTCATCGCCGTCACCGCCTCGGCCACGCCCAAGGACTGGGCGGCCTGCGCCGACGCCGGCATGAACGCCCACGTCGCCAAGCCGATCGATCCGGTCGAGCTGTTCAGCGCCCTGGCTCAGGTGCTGGCGGGGGCCGTCGAGGGCGCCGACGTGCTGGTCAGCAGGGCCTGAAGGCGAGCGGTCAGGGCCGCCTCGTCCTTGAAGTCGCACTCCCAGATCACCTCGACCCGCCAGCCGGCCGCCTTCAGCGCCGCGACCGAACGTTCGTCGCGGGCGACGTTGCGGGCCACCTTCGCCAGCCAGTAGTCGCGATTGGCCTTCGGCACGCGCGAGCCCCGCGCGCAGTCGTGACCGTGCCAGAAACAGCCATGGACGAAGAAGGCCAGCTTGCGGCCCGCCATCACCAGGTCCGGATTGCCGGGCAGGTCCTTGCGATGCAGGCGGTAGCGCGCGCCCAGGCTCGTCAGGATACGGCGCAGCGCCTTCTCCGGCGTGGTGTCCTTGCTCTTCACCCGCGCCATGACGGCCGAGCGTTTGGCCTTGTCGTAGACGTCGGTGGTCATGGCCGCGTCTCGGGCGGGAAACGGCCCAGGCGCAAGGTCCCGGTCAGCAGCAGCACGCCCAGCTGCTTGAGGCCGGGCCAGCGCGACATCGGGGTGAAGAACCAGTCCCTCATCAAGGGCCAGAACGCGCCATGGGCCTGGAAGAGCGGCGTCAGGGCCTTGGAAGTCAGTTGGTAGATGCCGGTGTGCCGCCGCCTGTCGTCCTGCCAGGCGCGGACAGCGACGGCGGTCGGGCGATGATCGCGGTCGAGACGCGCGGCCAGCTCGACCGCGTCGACCAGAGCCAGATTAGCCCCCTGCCCCAGCTGCGGACTCGTCCCGTGCGCCGCGTCGCCGATCAGCACGCAGGCCTCGCGATTCCAGCGCCCCACGGAAACGTCGCGATAAATGGCGCGGGAGAAGCCTTCCCAGTCCTCGCGGCCTTCCAACAGGACGGCGGCCTGCGGCCACAGCCCGCCCAGCCGCTCGCGCCGCCAGGTCTCGAAGTCGCCGGCCAGGAAGGCGTCCATGGCCTTGACCGGCACGGACCAGAACAGGCTGACCTGATCCCGGCCGATCGGCAGGACGCCGGTCATCACTTCGGCGCGGTGATAGACCTGCCGCAGAGCGCCGGCGAAGCGGCCGTCGGGATCGGCAGCGTTGGTCCAGACCGCGCCCCACGGATAGACCGGGGCCCGCGCGTTCGGCCGCACAGCGGCGCGCAGGGTCGAGGCCGAGCCGTCGCCGACAATGGCCAGGTCGAACGGTTCGAAGATGCGGCCATGCTGGTCATGCAGCACCGGCTTGGCCGGGTTCTCGATGCGGACGATGCGGGCGTCGGTGATGACCTCGACCCCGGCCGGCGCGAGCTCACCATGCAAGGTGTCGAACAGCACCGCCCGGTGGATGCCGACGCCATGCGCGCCGGGTCGCCAGTCGCCGTAGTCGAGGTCCATGACCCGGCGACCACGCGTGTCGTGGCCTTCCAGCTTGTCGACGCGGGCGCCGGTGGCGCGGATGGCTTCATCCAGGCCCAGCGCCTTCAGCGCCGCCAGGCCGGTCGGCTGCAACAGCAGGCCCGAGCCCAGCGGACGCGGGGCGGCGAAGGCTTCCAGCAGGGTGACGGCGTGGCCCCGGCGCGCCAGGGCCAGCGCGGCGGCCATGCCGCCGACGCCGCACCCGACGACGCCGATGCGAAGCGGCGAGGTCAGAGCCCCTCGAACAGCGCCGTGGACAGGTAGCGCTCGGCGAAGCTGGGGATGATCGCCACAATCACCTTGCCCTTGTACTCGTCGCGCAGGGCGAGATCGAAGGCGGCGACCAAAGCCGCACCCGAGCTGATGCCGACCGGCAGGCCCTCCGACGCCGCCGCGCGGCGGGCCATGGCGAAGGCGTCGTCATTGTTGACCTGGACGATGTCGTCGATCACGCCGCGGTCCAGCACGCCGGGCACGAAGCCCGCGCCGATGCCCTGGATCTTGTGCGGGCCGGGCGCGCCGCCCGACAGCACGGCCGAAGCTTCCGGCTCGACCGCGACCATCTTCAGCGACGGCTTGCGGGCCTTCAGCACCTGGCCAACGCCGGTGATCGTGCCGCCGGTGCCGACGCCCGAGACCACCGCATCGACGGTCCCATTGGTGTCGTTCCAGATTTCCTCGGCGGTCGAGACACGGTGCACCAAGGGGTTGGCGCCATTCTCGAACTGCTGGGGCATGACCGCGCCAGGCGTGGCCTCGATCAGCTCCTGGGCGCGGGCGACGGCGCCGCGCATGCCCTTCTCGGCCGGGGTCAGCTCCAGCTTGGCGCCCAGCAGCAGCAGCATCTTGCGGCGCTCGATCGACATGCTCTCGGGCATGACCAGGATCAGCTTGTAGCCCTTGGCGGCGGCCACGAAGGCCAGGGCGATGCCGGTATTGCCCGAGGTCGGCTCGATGATGGTCGCGCCCGGCTTCAGGAGACCCTGGGCCTCCAGGGCCTCGATCATCGAGGCGCCGATGCGGTCCTTGACCGAGGCGATCGGGTTGAAGAATTCCAGCTTGGCCAGCACCTCGCCCTTGGGCTTCAGCTCGGCCGACAGGCGCGGCAGGCGGATCAGCGGCGTGTCACCGATGGTGTCGATGATCGAGTCGTAGATCTTGCCGCGACCAGCACGCTTGAAACGCGCGGCGTCATAGAGGGAGGAAGCGTCGTCCATCTGAGAACCCAGAGCCTTAAGGTTGCGGGAAGCGGTCGCACCCTAGCCCCCGAAGCGGGGACTGTCAGCGGGTCATTCGGCGGCGAGGCTTGCAGTTTTGCTATCGAGCAGCGGCTCCAGCAGGCTTTGCGCCAGCCAGCGGACCACCGGGACCGCCACGCCGTCGCCGATCACCTGCAGCCCGGCCGTCTGCGAGCGCGGCAGGGCGTAGCTGTCGGGCAGGCCCATCAGGCGCGCGCCCTCGCGCGGGCTGACCAGGCGCGAGCGGACCTCGCCGTTCTCGATGACCAGCAGGGTCTGGCGCGAGGAGCCGCCGCGCGGGGTGCGCAGGCAGCCGGCCAAACCGTCGAACCGCACCTCGGCCCGCTGCTCGCCGCCGCGCATCCGGCGGAAGACGGCGCCGACCGAACGGCCGCCGGCCTTGCGGCGCGTCTCGACCGCCTGACGGTGGCTGTCGGCCATCAGGGCCAGCAGGGCCTCGGTGCGCTCGGGCGGGTTCCAGGTCACGGCCACGTCGGGCTCGAGCATGACGGCCAGATCGGTATTGCGGGCCGGCGGCGACGGGACGCCCCACCAGATCCAGTGGGCTTGCAAATCTTCCGGCAGCCGCGCGGCGGCCTCGCGCACGGCGCGGGTGTGGAAGGCGCTGGAGCCTTCCAGCTCGCCGGTCGGCAGGCGGGTGGCGACCACGAAGACGCGGGGCCGCGACTGCGGCACGAAGGCGCCGGCGTCGATCTCCAGCGCCCCGAAGCGGTAGCCCTCTTCCGACAGCACCCCACACAGGGCGGTGAAGTCGTCGCCGTGGTGCGAGGTCAAGAGGCCCACGACGTTCTCGATGACGATCACCGGCGGGGCGCGACCTTGCGCCGACAGCGCCTTCATCAAGGTCCAGAAGCCGAAGAAGGCCGAGGACTTGCCGCCCGCCAGGCCCGCGCGGGCGCCGGCCAGGCTGAAGTCCTGGCAAGGGCTGGAGGCCCAGGCCAGGTCGGCGCTCGGCAGGGCGTCTGCGGTCAGGTCGAAGACGTCGCCCGTGTGGAAGTGGTCCTCGGCGTCGCCCGGGAAGTTGGCCCGATAGGTCGCCGCCTTCACCGCGTCGAAGTCGTTGGCGAAGGCGCATGCCCAGCCATCGCCCAGGCCGAGGCGCGCCATGCCGCCGCCGGCGAAGAATTCAAGGAAGGCGTGTTGGCCGGTGCGATTCATCGAAGCGGAGTCTAGCCTCACCGGGCCTTGCCGGGATAGCCAGAGACATGCGCACCGCCGTCCTGATCGCCGCTCTTTCCACAGTCCTGTTGGCCGCCTGCGACGCGCCGCTGGGCTCGAACAAAAGCGCGCCGCCGCCGGCCGACGCGCCGGTGACCGTGGGGCCCGACTACAGCGGCGACTTCGACGCGGTCGGGACCGAGCCGTTCTGGAACCTGAAGATCCGCGCCGCCAGCATGACCCTGGCGCGCCCGGACCACGCGGAGGTCGCCACCGCCAATCCCGGCGTGCGGGCCGACGGCGACCAGGCCGTCTGGGACGGCACCGTGGAGAAGCAGCGGCTCGTCCTGCGCCTGACGCCGGGCGACTGCTCGGACGGCATGTCGGATCGCCGCTACGGCTATTCGGCCGAGGTCTGGATCGACGGCGAGACCCTGCGGGGCTGCGCGTCGAAGACCCAGGACCTGGCCGCTCAGCCCAAACCCTAGTCCCCCTTGGGCCCCAGGTAGTTCGGCCCATAGACCGCCGCGCGGAAGTCGCGGTGCAGCGTGCCTTCGAACGGGAAGGTCTGGACGAAGAACACCGCCGTCAGCTTGTTGGCCGGATCGACCCAGAACAGCGTCGTCTCGCGGCCGTCCCAGAAGAACTCGCCGGTCGCGCCGCGGTTTTCCTCGGCCGTCTTAGGCTGGCTCTTGCGGACCGCGAAGTCGAAGCCGAAACCGACCGAGCCCTTGCTGGGCAGCCACCACTTCTCCGTGACGCGGGCGTCCAGATGGTCGGTGGCCATCAGGCGGATGGTCGAGGGTTTGAGGATCCGCACCCCGTCCAGCTCGCCGTCGTTCAGCAGCATCCGCGAGAAGCGGGCGTAGTCGTCGATCGGCGCCACCAGGCCCGCCCCACCCATGGTCAGGCGACGGCTGGGGTCGAAGTTCAGCTTGCGGGTCTCGGCGTCGTCCTGCCGAGCCAGCTTGCCGTCCGCGCCCTTGTTGTAGGTGGCGGCCAGGCGCGCGAAGGCGGCCTCGGGCTGGGTCCAGCCGGTCTGCTTCATGCCCAGCGGATCGAGGATGTGGGCCTTGGCGTAGGCTTCATACGGCTGGCCGCTCAGCACCTCGACCAGGCGGGCCTGGACGTCGACGGCGGCGCTGTAGCTCCACTGTTCGCCGGGTTGGTAGAGCAGCGGCACCGTGGCCAGGCGGCGGCTGAATTCGGCCAGGTCGTTCTTCAGGTTCAGCGGGTCGACGGTCGCGAACACCTTGTCGGCCGGCAGGCCGCGCCCGCCGTACGAGAAGCCGGCGGTGTGGCGCAGGACGTCGCGGATCAGGATCGGGCGATTGGCCGGAACGACGTTCCCTTGCGCATCCATCACCTTCATGTCGGCGAATTCGGGCAGATAGCGCGACAGCGGGTCGTCGAGACCGAACTTGCCCTGCTCCCACAGCTGCATCAGCGCCACGCCGGTGACCGGCTTGGTCATCGAGAAGATCTGCACCAGCGTGTCGCGGCGCATCGGCTTGCCCGCCTCGCGGTCGGCCATGCCGGCGGTCCCAAAATAGCGCTCCTGGCCGTCCTGCCAGACCAGGGCCGAGACGCCGACGGCGCGGCCGCTGTCGACCATGGCCTTCAGGGCCGCGTCGATCCGGGCCTTGTCGATCTTGACGGGAGTGGCTGCCTCGGCCGCCGGGGTCGCTCGTGCAAACGCCGGTGCGGCCGGAACGGCCAGCAGCGTCGCCGCGATCGCGGCGAGGATGATCTTCTTGGACACGCGGCCTCCCCAACGCTTCTTGTGACAACGTTGGACTGTCGCTGAGGCCGAGACGCTTTTCCAGAGCGTCGTAGTCGTAGATCAGGTCAGGTCGCGTTCCTGGGTGGCGACCAGCTTCAGGTAGGCCCCGTAGGGCGACTTGGCCAAGTCGTGGGCCAGGCCCATCAGCTGCTCGGTCGAGATCCAGCCGTTCTGGTAGGCGACTTCCTCGACGCAGCCGATCTTCAGGCCCTGGCGGTGCTCCAGGGTGCGCACGAACTCCGAGGCCTCCAGCAGGCTGTCATGCGTGCCGGTGTCCAGCCAGGCGAAGCCCCGGCCCATGCGCTCGACCGACAGGTCCCCGGCTTCCAGATAGAGCCGGTTGATATCGGTGATCTCCAGCTCGCCGCGCGCGCTGGGCTTCAGGTCGCGGGCGAAGTCGACCACGCGCTTGTCGTACATATAGAGGCCGGTCACCGCCCAGTTGGAGCGCGGCTTCTCGGGTTTTTCCTCGATCGACACGGCCTTGCCCGCGGCGTCGAACTCGACCACGCCGTAGCGCTGCGGGTCGTTGACAAAATAGGCGAAGACGCTGGCCCCGGTCTTGGAGCGCTCCTTGGCGCCCTGCAGGATGCGGCCCAGGCCCGCGCCGTAGAACAGGTTGTCCCCCAGCACCAGGATCGAGGGCTCGCTGCCGACGAAGTCCGCGCCGATGCGATAGGCCTCGGCCAGGCCGTTCGGATTGGCCTGCTCGGCATAGGTGATGTTGATCCCCCACTTGGCGCCGTCGCCCAGCAGGCCCTCGAACAGCGGCAGGTCGCGCGGGGTCGAGATGATCAGGACGTCGCGCACGCCGGCCATCATCAGCACCGACAGCGGGTAGTAGATCATGGGTTTGTCGAAGACCGGCAGCAGCTGCTTGCTGATCGCCATGGTCACGGGGTGGAGGCGCGTGCCCGACCCGCCCGCGAGGATGATACCCTTCATTACGTCTTCTTCTTCAGTCCTGACGGTCGAAACCTAGAGCGGAATCCACGGCGACGTGAGCCCTTAGTTTCAGGGGTTGTGTCTTCAACGCGACGATTACGGGTATTTCTTGACCGATCGGGGCTCAAACATGCCCTTTGGTCCCGAGATAGCGGTCGAGCGCTGCCGACCAGTCCGGCATCGGACGACCGATGGCGGCGACCAGCTTGGCGTTCGACAGGGCGCTGTAGGGCGGCCGGCGAGCGGGAGTCGGGAACTGGCTGGTCGGGATCGGCACGACCTCGGCGTCGACGCCGGCTTTCTCGATGATCGCCTGGGCGAACGCGCACCACGACGCCACGCCGGAATTGACCACGTGATAGTCCCCCGCTGGGGCCTTGGCCGCGATCAGGTCGAGGATGGCCTCGCCGGCGTCCAGGCTGGCGGTCGGCGACATCACCTGGTCGGCGACGACGGTCAGGCGACCGCGCTCCTTGCCGAACTTCAGCATGGTCTCTACGAAGTTGCCGCCCTTGCCGCTGGCCCCGGCCACGCCGAACAGCGAGGCGACGCGGGCGACGATGACGTCGTCATGTTCCAGCTTGGCCAGGTCCTCGCCCAGGGCCTTGGTCGCCCCATAGACGTTGACCGGCGCGCGGCCGACGGTCTCGGACAGCGGTTCGCGCTGGACCTGGCCGCCATAGACATAGTCGGTCGAGACCTGGACCAGCCGCGCAGCCCTGGCGGCGCAGGCCTTGGCCAGGCGGCCGGCGAAGTGGGCGTTGATGGCCACGGCGGGCGCCGGGTCGGTCTCGCAGGCGTCGACCTTGGTGACGGCCACGCAGTTGATGGCGACGTCGAAGTCGAGGCCGTCAAAGCTGGCCGCCGGATCGGCCGCGTCGACCTGGGCGCGGGTCACGGGTGTGAGACCGAGGCCGCGCTGAGCCGCGAGCGTGACGAGGTCCGACCCCAGCTGGCCGTTGGCGCCGAAGAGGGCGATACGCATCAGGCGGTCTTCAGCCCCAGGCGCTGGCCGGCGTAGCGCTCGCGCAGCGGCGCCCACCAGGCCTCGTTGTCGAGGTACCACTGGATGGTCTTGCGCAGGCCGGTCTCGAAGGTCTCCTGCGCCTGCCAGCCCAGCTCGGTCTCCAGCTTGGTGGCGTCGATGGCGTAGCGGGCGTCGTGGCCCGGACGGTCGGCGACGAAGGTGATCAGGTCGCGGCGGCGCTGGCCCGCGATCGGGCGCAGTTCGTCGAGCACGTCGCAGATCGCCTCGACGACCTGGAGGTTGGTGCGCTCGTTGCGGCCGCCGACATTGTAGCTCTCGCCCGGGACGCCCTTGGTGGCGATCAGGTGCAGGGCGCGGGCGTGGTCCTCGACGTGCAGCCAGTCGCGGACATTGTCGCCCTTGCCGTAGACCGGCAGCGGCTTGCCTTCGAGTGCGTTCAGCGTGACCAGCGGGATCAGCTTCTCGGGGAAGTGATACGGGCCGTAGTTGTTCGAGCAGTTGGAGACCACCACCGGCAGGCCATAGGTGTGATGCCAGGCGCGGGCCAGGTGGTCGGACGAGGCCTTCGAGGCCGAATAGGGCGAGCGCGGGTCGTAGGGCGTGGTCTCGCTGAACAGGCCCTCGGCGCCCAGGCTGCCGAACACCTCGTCGGTCGAGATGTGGTGGAAGCGGAAGGCGTCCTTCTCGGCGCCTTCGAGGCCCTGCCAGTGCTCCAGCGCGGCTTGCAGCATCACATAGGTGCCGACGATGTTGGTCTGCACGAAGTCGCCGGGGCCGGTGATCGAGCGGTCGACATGGCTCTCGGCGGCCAGGTGCATGACGACGTTGGGGCGGAAGGCCTTGATCGTCGCCGAGACCGCCGCCGCATCGGCGACGTCGCCCTGCACGAACTGGTAGTCGGCCTTGCCCTCCAGCATGGCCAGGCTGGCCGGCGAGGCGGCATAGGTCAGTTTGTCGTAGTTGAGGATCGCGACGTCGTTCTGGCCGGCCAGATGGCGGCACACGGCCGAGCCGATGAAGCCCGACCCGCCGGTCACCATCACGCGAAGATTCTGCTGCGACATACGCTGAAAAGCTCTCGGACGTCGGGGAACAGCCCCGTACTCCAGTTTTTAGTGTACGCGCAACAGCCGGGGTCGAAACCCGGGTATGTGACCGTCAGTCAGTGAAGACCACGGTCTTGCGACCGTTGAGCAGCACCCGGTCCTCAAGACGGTAGCGCAGGGCGCGGGCCAGGACGCGGCGCTCGATGTCGCGGCCCTTGCGGACCAGGTCTTCCGGCGTGTCCCGGTGGCTGATGCGCTCGACGTCCTGCTCGATGATCGGGCCTTCGTCGAGGTCGCCGGTCACGTAGTGGGCCGAGGCGCCGATCAGCTTCACGCCGCGCGCATGGGCCTGGTGATAGGGCTTGGCGCCCTTGAAGCCCGGCAGGAACGAGTGGTGGATGTTGATGCAGCGGCCTTGCAGCTTGGCCGACAGGCCATCCGACAGCACTTGCATGTAGCGGGCGAGCACGACGATGTCGGTCTTGCTCTCCTGGATCAGCTTCCACAGTTCGGCTTCCTGCTCGAACTTGGTCTCCTTGGTCACCGGCATGTGGTGGAAGGCCAGGCCCGACAGGTCGATGTGCTCATAGGTCTCGGCCGGGTGGTTGGAGACCACGCCGACGATGTCCATCGGCAGCTCGCCGATCCGCCAGCGGTAGACCAGGTCGGCCAGGCAGTGGTCGAACTTGCTGGCCAGCAGCAGCACGCGATAACGCTCGGCGCGATCGCGCAGGGTCCACTTCATCTTGAAGGCGTCGCCCAGGGCCCCGAATGCCTCGCGCAGTTCTGCCCGGTCCGCGCCATCGGCGTCGAACACCACGCGCATGAAGAACTGACCGGTCTCCTGGTCGTCGAACTGCTGGGCGTCGAGGATGTTGCAGCCGCGCTCGAAGAGGAAGGCGGACACCTTGGCGACGATGCCGCGCTGGTCGGGGCAGGAGAGGGTCAGGATCATGGTCCGCTCCCTCTAGAGAACTGTATCGCCGAAGAAAAGCGGCTGAACGCGTCAGGCGAGGCCGATTTTCCCCGGGCGTACGGAGTTTTCCTAAACCTGCGGCACGGCCATGCCTCGCTGGACGGCCGGACGGTCGCCCACCGCCTGCAGCCAGGCCTCGACGGCGGGGACGCCCGGCTCGCGGTCCGGCTCGGCCTTGGCCATCCCCTCCAGGATCGACTTGGTCCAGGCGTAGCTGGCGATGTCGGCGATCGAGAAGTGTTCGCCGGCCAGCCAGGGATGGTCGTTGAGCCGCCGGTCCATGACGCCCAGCAGGCGCGTGACCTCGTCGCCGAAGCGTTCGATGGCGGCGGGAAGCTTCTCCTTGGCCCGCAACGCGAAATAGCCGTACTGGCCGCCCATGGGACCCAAGCCGCCGACCTGCCAGAAGGTCCATTCCAGCGCCGCCCAGCGCTCGGGACCGCTGGTCGCGAGCAGCTTGCCGGTCTTCTCGGCCAGATACATCAGGATCGCGCCACTCTCGAACACCGCCTGCGGGCCGCCCGGCGCGTCGTGATCGACGATGGCCGGGATCTTGTTGTTGGGCGAGATGGCCAGGAACTTCGGATCGAACTGCTCGTCCTTGCCGATGTTCACGGGATGGACCCGGTACGGCAGGCCGATCTCCTCCAGCATGATCGAGGCCTTGCGGCCGTTGGGCGTGGTCCAGGTGTAGAGGTCGATCATGGTGGCGTTCCCTGCTCGCTTTGGGATCAACAACGCGCAGCCCGGCGATCTTGCTGCGCGCGGGTAGGCGGCGACCGGAGAAGCGGTCTAGGCTCTGATCATGGTTTCCTCATCCGAAGTCTTGTCTGAACTCGCCGTCGACATCCTGGCCAAGCTGGTGGCGTTCGACACCACCTCGCGCCGCTCGAACCTGGAGCTGATCCAGTGGGTAGAGGCCTATCTGGCCGATCTGGACGTGCCGACCCGCCGGGTGCCGAACGCCGACGGGACCAAGTCGAACCTGATGGCCACCATCGGCCCGGCGGTCGAGGGCGGGGTCGTGCTGTCGGGCCATACCGACGTGGTGCCGGTCGACGGCCAGCCGTGGTCCAGCGATCCCTGGGTGCTGACCGAGCGCGACGGACGGCTCTACGGCCGCGGGACCTGCGACATGAAGGGCTTCCTGGCGCTGGCCCTGGCCGCCGCGCCGGACCTGGCCAAGGCGACGCTTGCGAGGCCCGTCCACCTGGCCTTCTCCTATGACGAGGAGGTCGGCTGCCTGGGCGCACCCGACATGATCGAGGTCATCGCCACCGACCTGCCCCGCCCAGCTCTCGTGGTGGTCGGCGAGCCCACCGACATGGTCGCCGTGCGCGGCCACAAGGGCATCGCCACCTTCACGGTCACCGTCACCGGCCGCGAAGCCCATTCCAGCCTCACCCACCTGGGCGTTTCGGCCAATACGGTGGCGATCAAGCTGATGGCGATGCTGGTCGCACTCTCCGAAAAGCTGGAGCGCGACGCCGATCCGGCCTCGCCGTTCACGCCCAAGGGCGCGACCCTGACCGTTGGCATGGTCCATGGCGGCACGGCCGGCAACATCCTGGCCCGCGAGTGCAAGTTCCTGTTCGACCTGCGCACGCCGGCCGGCCAGGACCCGATGACGATCCTGGCCGAGTTCTTCGCCGCCGCCGAAGCTATGGACGCCGAGATCAAGGCCAAGGCCCCCGAAGGCGGCGTCAAGGTCGAGCGCCGCTCGCTGACCCCGGCCTTCGCACCTGAGGAGGACGGCGTCGCCGAGACCTTCGCCCGCAAGCTGGCCGGCGACAACGGCCCCGCCCGTGTCGTGCCCTATGCCGCCGAGGCCGGGCAGTTCCAAGGCGCGGGCTTCTCGACCGTGATCTGCGGCCCCGGCTCGATCGACCAGGCCCACCAACCGGACGAGTATGTCGAGATCAGCCAGATGCAGCGCGGCGCGGCCTTCATGCGCCGGCTGATCGAGGACCTTTCCAGCGCCGGATAACGAAGCGGCGGCCGACAAACGCCGCCGGGTCGATCGACATCACCCGCAGGATCGCAGCCGGAGAAGCCTTGCGCTTGGCCTGGATCGCGCGGCGGTCGGCGAAGACCTGATCCAGGTCCTCGCGCTTCAGCGCCGCCTTGATGCCTCGGATGGCCGGCGCCACGTCGCCACGTCGCCAGTGCAGCAGCAACAGCCCCGCCGTCACCGCCACGTGCAGCGGCAGGGTGACCGGGAACAGCCAGCCGGGCGTGTTCTTGACGAAGGTCCAGATGCGGTTGCGCGAGCCGTGGAAGATCGAGAAGTCCGACCGCACGCCCGTGCTGGCCGAGCCGACGTGGGCGACCTTGGCCTTCGGCAACAGCAGGGTCGGATAGTCGTAGAGCCGCAGGCGGTAGCCCAGGTCGACGTCCTCGCAGTAGCAGAAGTAGCGCTCGTCAAAACCGCCGACCTCCAGGAACAGCTCACGATCGACCAGCATGGCCGCGCCGCAGGCCGAGAACACCTCGCCCTCGGGTAGGACCGCCGGTTCGCGGCGGCCATACCCGCCTCGGAACGGTATGCCGGCGCTGGTGACGTTGTCGCCGGCCCCATCCAGCAGGCCCGGCCGATCGGCCGACAGCTGCAGCGAGGCGAAGCTCTTCACGGTCGGATGGCGTTCGACGCCAGCCATCAGTTCGGCCAGCCACTCGGGCTCGGCATAGGCGTCGGGATTGAGCAGAACCAGCCAGTGGCCCTTGGCGCGGCGGGCCGCGAAGTTGTTGCCAGCCGCGAAGCCCAGATTGGCGCCCGCCTCGACGAAATCGACCCACGGATGGGCCTTGGCCGCCGCCTGCGGGGCGCCGTCGGTCGAGGCGTTGTCGATCAGGATCGTCTCGAAGTCGCGGAAGGTCTGGGCCGCCAGCCGTTCCAGGCAAGGCTCCAGGGTCGGACCGCTCTGGTACGAGACGATGATCACGCTCACCGCCGGGCTCTTGTGTTCGATCGTCTCAGCCGGCATCGGTGGCGAAATTCGTTTCTCTAGGTACGCGTCATGAAGATCACGCCGCTGGCGATCCCCGAAGTGCTGCTTATCACGCCCGCGCGCCATGGCGATGAGCGTGGCTGGTTTTCCGAGACCTTCCGCCAGTCGGCGCTGGAGGAAGCCGGATTTAAGGCCGCGTTCGTCCAGGACAACCATGTCCGCTCCACCACGCGCGGCATTCAGCGCGGCCTGCACTACCAGAAGCCCCCCCACGCCCAGGACAAGCTGCTGCGCTGCGTGGTCGGGTCGATCTTCGACGTGGCGGTCGACATCCGCCAAGGCTCGCCGACCTACGGCCAGTGGGTAGGGGTCGAGCTGTCGGCCGAGAATCGCCAGCAGCTGCTGGTGCCCAAGGGCTTCGCCCACGGCTACGTCACCCTGACCAACGCCTGCGAGGTGCTCTACAAGGTGACCGGCTACTACGCCCCGGCCGCCGAGGGCGCGGTGCGCTGGAGCGACCCGGCCATCGGCATCGACTGGCCCGTGCCGATCTCGGAGATCACCGCCAACGACCGCGACAATGCAGCGCCGCTGCTGGCGGACATAGAGTCGCCGTTCACCTACTAGCCCCCAAACCCGGGGAAATCGGAGTGTGTGATGAGCTTCACCGACTTCTTCTGGACTTCGCACGAAGGCCTGCCGCTGCACGCGCGGGACTATGCGCCCGCCGGCGAGACCACGAAGCTGCCGGTGATCTGCATCCACGGTCTGACCCGCAACGCGCGGGACTTCGAGGACCTGGCCCCGAAGATCGCCGCCACCGGTCGCCGGGTGCTGGCGGTCGACGTGCGCGGCCGGGGCCTGTCGGCGCGCGATCCGAACCCGATGAACTACCATCCGGGGACCTACGCCGCCGACGTCGTCTCGCTGCTGCAAGCGGCCGGGATCGAGAAGGCGGTGTTCGTCGGCACCAGCATGGGCGGGCTGATCACCCTGGTGCTGACCTCGATCATGCCCCAGGCGATCGCTGCCGTGGTGCTGAACGACGTCGGCCCCGAGCTGTCGCCCGTGGGTCTCGCCCGCATCGCCGGCTATACCGGTATGGCCAGCCGGTTCGAGACCTGGGACGACGCCGTCGCCTACGCCAAGGCGATCAACGAGGCCGCCTTCCCCGCCTATGGCCCCGAGGACTGGGACGCCTTCGCCCGCCGGCTGTTCGACGAGGCTGACGGCGCGTTTGTCCTGGCCTACGACCCGGACATCTCAGCCCCGATCAAGGCCGCCGCCGAAGCCGCCGCCAAATCCCAGGCCGAAGGCGGCGCGGCGCTCGCCCCGCCAGACATGTACCCGCTGTTCCGGGCGCTGGCGAAGGACCGCCCGCTGCTGCTGGTGCGCGGCGGGATCTCCGACCTGATCGACCCCGCCATCGCCGAACGCATGAAGGCCGCGGCGCCCGACATGGCCTATGCCGAGGTCCCCGGCGTCGGCCACGCGCCGATGCTGACCGAACCGGAAGCCTGGGCGGCGATAGAAAACCTGCTGGAGGTCGCGCCCTAAAGGGGTGTGCCCGGACGGTGCGGCCGTGTTAGAGCCCCGGCGAGTTCTCGTGCTGGAGCACCTATGACCCTCGACCTCGCCGCCATCCAAGCCGCCGCCGGCCGCCTGAAGGGTCAGATCGAGCGCACGCCGTGCCGCCACTCCAAGACGCTGTCGAAGATCACCGGCGCCGAGGTGTGGGTGAAGTTCGAGAACCTGCAGTTCACCGCCGCCTACAAGGAGCGCGGCGCGCTCAACAAACTGATGCTGCTGTCGGACGCCGAGAAGGCCAAGGGCGTCATCGCCGCCAGCGCCGGCAACCACGCCCAGGGCCTCGCCTATCACGCCGCCCGCCTGGGCGTGCCGGTCACCATCGTCATGCCCAAGACCACGCCTTTCGTGAAGGTGCAGCACACCCGCGACTTCGGCGCGACGGTGGTCATCGAGGGTGAGACCTATGACGACGCCAACGCCCACGCCCGCAAGCTGCGCGAAGAGCAGGGCCTGACCTTCGTCCATCCGTTCGACGACTACGACATCATGGCCGGCCAGGGCACGATCGCCCTGGAGATGCTGGAAGACGTGCCGGACCTGGAAGTGCTGCCCGTGCCGATCGGCGGCGGCGGCCTGATCAGCGGCGTGGCCACCGCGGCCAAGGCGATCAAACCCGACATTCACATCATCGGCTGTGAGCCGGCGATGTATCCGTCGTTCACCGCCAAGATGCGCGGCATCACCGCTCATTGTGGCGGCCAGACGATCGCCGAAGGCGTGGCGGTCAAGACGGTCGGCGAGCTGACCTATGGCGTCGCCCGCCCGCTGATCGACGACGTGCTGCTGCTGGAAGAGCCGCATATCGAGCAGGCCGTGGCGCTGTACTGCAATGTCGAGAAGACCATTGCTGAAGGCGCGGGGGCGGCCTCGCTGGCCGCGCTGCTGGCCTATCCGGAACGCTTCCGGGGCAAGAAGTGCGGCCTGATCCTGTGCGGCGGCAATATCGACACCCGCCTCCTGGCCTCGGTGCTGACCCGCGAACTGGTCCGCGCCCAGCGCCTGATCAGCCTGCGGATCATCGGCGACGACCGTCCGGGCCTGCTGTCGACCGTGGCCCACGAGATCGGCGCGATGGGCGCCAACATCATCGAGGTCAACCACAACCGCCTGGCCCTGGACGTCCCGGCCAAGGGCGCGGAGTTCGACATCACCATCGAGACCCGCGACGCCCAGCACACCCAGGACGTCATGAACGCCCTGCGCGACAAGGGTTACCCGCCGCGGGTCGTCTAAGACCTACTCTTTAGGCTTGCCCGGGCCCAGGCGGTTCACGCCCAGGAGCTCGATGCGGAAGATCATCACGCTGTTGGCCGGGATCGGGCCCTTGTCCTGCGCGCCATAGCCCAGGGCCGGCGGCACGTAGAGGATCCATTCGTCGCCGGCCTTCATGCGCTGCAGGGCGATGACCCAGGCCGGCACCAGGCCGTCCAGCGGGAACACCGCCGGCACGCCGCGCTCGTAGCTCGAGTCGAACACCGTGCCGTCCAGCAGCTTGCCTTCGTAGTGGACCTTGACCTCGTCGGCCTTGGTCGGGTGCATGCCGCCGTTCGCCCCCTCGCGCACCACCTTGTACTGCAGGCCTTCCGGCAGGCTGACGACGCCGGGCTCCTTGGCGTTCTTGGCCATGAATTCGTCGGCGACGGTCAGGTTCTCCTGCGCCTTCTTGCTGGGCCCGCAGGCGGCCAGGACGAGGCCGGCGGCGGCAAGGGTGGCGAAGAGAGCGCGGCGATGCATGGGAAGAACCTCGAACGATCAGATCACCCAGCTAACACGGACCGCCCGGAAATCCATCTCCGTACCCGCATCATCAAGACTTGGCCGAGATTTCACGGAACAGTGGTGGCTTTCGCCCGCCGCCCCTCCTAGAAACAGCCTCCCAAACACCAGACGAGCCGCTCATGAAACCCGTTCGTAAAGCCGTCCTTCCCGTCGCCGGCTTTGGCACCCGCGTACTGCCCGGCACCAAGACCACTCCGAAGGAACTGCTGAACGTCGTCGACCGGCCGATCCTGTCCTACATCATCGCCGAAGGCCGCGCGGCCGGCATCGAGCACTTCGTCTTCGTGACCGGTCGCAACAAGGGCGCGATCGAGGACTATTTCGACCACCAGGTCGAGCTGGAAGCCGCCCTGGCCGCCAAGGGCAAGACCGCCCTGCTCGACGAGCTGCTGGCCGAACTGCCCAAGCCGGGCGAGATGAGCTTCGTGCGCCAGATGGCCCCGCTGGGCCTGGGCCACGCGGTGTGGTGCGCTCGCGACATCATCGGCGACGAGCCCTTCGCCGTCATGCTGCCCGACATGGTCATGCACGCCCAGAAGTCGGCCCTGGCCCAGGCCATCGAGGCCTATGACCAGGTCGGCGGCAACATCGTCGTGGTCGAGCCCTGCCCCGAGGGCCAGGCCCACCAGTACGGCATCGTCGCCCTGGACGGCCAGGACGGCCGCCTGAACCGCATGACCGGCATGGTCGAGAAGCCGCCGAAGGGCACCGAGCCCTCGAACCTGTTCATCAGCGGCCGCTACATCCTGCAGCCCGAGATCTTCGATCTGCTGGCCAGCCAGGAAAAGGGCGCCGGCAACGAGATCCAGCTGACGGACTCGATGCTGAAGCTGCTGACCAGCCAGGACTTCCACGCCCTGGAATATGAAGGCGTCACCTACGACTGCGGCGACAAGATCGGCCTGCTGCGAGCCAATGTCGCCCTGGCCCTGGCCAATCCGGAGCTGGGCGTCGCCGCCCGCGCCGCCATCGAAGACCTGCTGAAGTAGGCCTTAGGCCCACTCGGCCAGGACCTCGGGATCGTCCTCGGCGCGCTTCAGCGCCGAGGCGTCTCCCAGCAGTCGCCGCGCGGCCCACACCGCCGCGCCGCGCACCACGGGCGCGGGGTCGGCCAGCAGCGGCTCGACCACCGCCATCAGGCCCGCATCGCCGCTGTTGCCGATCGCGTAGAGCACGTTGCGTACGAAGCGGTCGCGACCGATCCGCTTGATCGGGTTCTTCGAGAACAGCGCCCGGAATTCGGCGTCATCCAGCACCGCCAGTTCCGCCAGGGTCGGCTGGCGCAGCTCCTGGCGCGCCTGCAGCTTGGCCTCGCTCGACAGCGACGCGAACTTGTTCCACGGGCAGACCGCCAGGCAGTCGTCGCAGCCATAGATCCGGTTGCCCAGGGCGGGCCGAAACTCGGCCGGGATCGGGCCGGCAAGCTCGATGGTCAGATACGAAATGCACCGCCGTGCATCCAGCTGACGCGGGGCTGGGAAGGCCTTCGTCGGACAGATGTCGAGGCAGGCGCTGCACCGACCGCAGTGATCGACCTCGGCTTCATCGGGCGGCAGGTCCAGGGTGGTCAGCACACTGCCCAGGAACAGCCACGAGCCGAACTGGCGCGAGACCAGGTTGGTGTGCTTGCCCTGCCAGCCCAGGCCCGCGCGCTGGGCCAGCGGCTTTTCCATCAAGGGCGCGGTGTCGACGAAGACCTTCACGTCGTTCCCGAACCGGCGATGCATCCAGCCGGCCAGCAGCTTCAGCCGCTTCTTGATGACGTCGTGATAGTCGTCGCCCTGGGCGTAGACCGAGATCGCCGCGTGGTCGCCGCGCGCCAGCTGCTCCAGCGGATCGATGTCGGGCCCGTAGTTGACGCCCAGCACCACCGCCGACTTGGCTTCGGTCCACATCGCCGTGGGATGCGAGCGCCGCTCCAGCGTCTCTTCCATCCAGCCCATGTCGCCATGCCGCTCGGCCGCGACGAAGGCTTTCAGCCACTCGCCATTGGGCCAGGCGGCCGCCGCATCGGCGAAGCCGCACGTCGAGAAGCCCAGGCTCAAGGCCTCGGCGCGGATTTCGTCCTTGATCGCTTGGGAGCTGAGCTCAGAAGTCGAGGTCATCATAGTGCGCGGCCGGCGCGAGGCCGGGCCAGCGGTCGGCCAGGATCGGACGGAAGGCCGGCCTCGACTTCAGCTTCATGTACCAGGTCTTGGCGGTCTGGAAGTCCTTCCAGGGCACGTCGCCGAAATAGTCGATCACCGACAGGTGGGCGGCGGCGGCAAAGTCGGCCAGGCTCATGCGGCGACCCGCCAGCCAATCGCGGGTCTGCAGGAGGCCATCGATATAGCCCAGGTGCATCTTCAAGGCCTCGCGGCCCTGGCGCAGGGCGGCCAGGTCTGGCGCGCCCATCCGCAGCAGCCGCTTCTCCATCTTCTCGTGCAGGAGGAAGCCGTTGACCTCGTTGTCGAACTTGCGGTCGAACCACTGCATCAGACGGCGGGCCTCGGCGCGTTCGCTGGCGTCGCGACCCAGCAGGGCCGGCTCGCTCTCGGTCTCCTCGATATGCTCGAGGATGGCGCGGGTCTCGCAGACGACAAGGTTGCGCTGGTGGCGGGTCTCGACCAGCACCGGCGGCATGCCCGACGGGTTCAGCGAGGTGAACTCCTGCGGCATTTCCCAGTAGCGGACCTGCACCTCGAGGAACGGCAGCCGCTTCTCGCCCAGCGCCAGACGCACCTGTCGCGAGGCGGGGTCCAGCGGGAAATGGTGAAGGGTGCGTTCGACGCTCATGCCCAGGTGCGCTCAGGCTGCATCGAAAGAGCGATGCGCCGCTTTGCTTAACAAGAGATTGCCGAACGGGGTTTACCCAAGAAAAGCAGGCCTTTGTGCGGCCGATTTGTTGGGGATCAGCTGTTCATGCGAGCAATCAGGTTCGTGGTGCTCTGGCCTTGCTTGAGCTCTGCCAGGACAACCTTGCCGCCATAGCCCAGCACGATGTCGGACCCGACCACCGTCTCGACCGTGTAGTCGGCGCCCTTGACCAGCACGTCGGGGCGGAAGGCCTTGATCAGCTCCAGCGGCGTCTCCTCGCCGAACAGCACCACCAGGTCGACCGACGACAGCGAGGCCAGCACCGTGGCGCGGCCGCTCTCCTTCTGCACCGGACGGGTCGGGCCCTTCAGCTTGGAGACCGAGGCGTCGGTGTTGAGGCCGACGATCAGCCGGTCGCAGGCGGCCTTGGCCTGGCTGAGCAGCGAGACGTGGCCGGGGTGCAGCAGGTCGAAGCAGCCGTTGGTGAAGCCGACCTTGAGGCCGCGCGCGCGCCAGCCCTCGACGATCGCCTTGGCCTGCTCGCGGTCGGCGATCTTGATCTCGCCGGGCTCGCCCTGGGCCGAGACCGCGACGGCGGTCAGCTCGGCGGCGGTGACCACGTCGGTGCCCAGCTTGGCGACCACCAGGCCGCCGGCCAGGTTGGCCAGGTGGGCGGCGTCGGCGAGGCTCGCGCCGGCGGCCACGGCCAGGGCCAGGGTCGCGGCCACGGTGTCGCCGGCGCCCGAGACGTCGAACACCTCGATGGCGGTGGCCGGCAGGTGGACGTGAGGTTCGCCGCGCACCGAAAGGGTCATGCCGGCCCCGCCACGGGTGATCAGGGCCGCGTCCAGGCCCGGGGCCATGGCCAGGATCGCTGCGCCGGCGTCCTCGGAGGCTTCGTCGGAAATGTCGCTGATCCCGGTGGCCTCGGCGGCTTCTTTACGGTTGGGCTTGATCAGGGTCGCGCCGTCATAGCGGGCGAAGTCGCGGCTCTTGGGGTCGACGATCACCAGCTTGCCGGCAGCACGGGCGGCGTCAATCGCCCCGCGCACGACCTCGACGGTCAGCACGCCCTTGGCGTAGTCGGACAGCACCACGACGTCGGCGGCGGCCAGATGGGTCTTGAAGGCGGCCAGCAGCGTGGCGGCGTCGCCGGGACCCCGGTCCTCGCGGTCGACGCGCAGCATCTGGTGCGAGCCGGAGATGTAGCGGACCTTCTCGGTCGTGCGACGCTGGGCGTCGACAACCAGCTCGGCCTCCAGGCCCGGCTCGGCGTCGATCATGCCGCGCAGGGCCACGCCGGCGTCGTCCTGCCCCACTAGGCCGATCAGCACCGCCTTGGCCCCGAGGGCGGCGACGTTGCGAGCGACATTGCCTGCGCCGCCCAACATGGCCGTCTCCTTCTCGACCGCGATCACCGGCACCGGCGCCTCGGGCGAGATGCGGTCCACCGCGCCATAGATGAAGCGATCCAGCATCACGTCGCCGAGGACCAGCACGGTCTTGCCGGTAAAGGCGCGGGGGAGATGGGAGAGGGCGTCGTTCATGCGGCTTTCCGTACCCCTACGCCCCGAAAACTCAACCCTCGACGGGCTGCGCGAACAGGCCGCCGTGCGGCTCGGCCTTACCGCGCGGATCCGGGTGGATCAGGATATCGGCGGCCGGGAAGGCTTCCAGCAGGCGGTTCTCGGCCTCCACCATGATGGTGTGGGCCTCGGCCAGGGCGATGTCGGCGTCGAGATCGGCGTGCATCTGGATGTGGACATAGGGCCCCGACGCCCGCGTCCGCAGCTGGTGGACGCCCAGGACGCGCGGGTCGGCCGTCGCCAGGGCCAGGATCTTGGCGCGATCCTCCTCGGGCAGTTCGTGGTCCAGCAGCTGGTTCGAGGCGTCGCGGAACACGCCGATCGCGCCCCAGATCAGCCACAACGCCACGACCAGGCCCGCCGCCGCGTCGACCCAGGACAGGCCCAGCCAGGACGCCGCCGCCACCCCGACCAGGGCCACCGCATTGGAGCCCAGGTCGGCGGCGTAGTGCGCCCGGTCCCCGGCGATGGCGATCGAGCCGCTGGCCTTCAGCACCCGGCTCTGGGCGGTGATCAGGCCCAGGGTCAGGACGATCGAGACGATCATCACGATCACCCCGGCCAGCCCGTGCTCGACCGGCCGCGGATGGAGGAAGGCGTTGAACGCCTCCCGCCCGATCAGCGCCCCGGAGGCGAAGACCAGGCCGCCCTGCATCAGGCTTGAGAAAGCCTCGGCCTTGCCGTGGCCGAAGCGGTGCTCTGCGTCCGGGGGCTCGGCGGCGTAGCGCACCGCAAACAGGGTGATCAGCGAGGCGACCAGATCCAGCGCCGAGTCCGACAGCGAGGCCAGGATCGCCACGCTGTCGCTGGCCCGCCAGGCGATCGCCTTGACGATGATCAGCACGGTCGCCGTCGCCACGGACAACAGCGCGACGTTGCGGGTGGCCTTCGGATCGGCGGCGGCGGACAGGGACATGATCCCTATCTACCGCAAGACTAAGCCACCGCGCGAGCCTCCGGTCCCACATAGACCGACTGCGGCCGGATCAGCCGTCCGCCGGCCAGCTGTTCCCGCGCATGGGCCAGCCAGCCAGAGACACGGCCCATGGCGAAGACGCAGGTGAAGCTGGACGGCGGCAGACCCAGGGCTTCCAGCAGCAGCGCCGTGTAGAACTCGACATTGGTGTCCAGCGGCCGATCGGGCTTGTGCTCGCGCAGGATCTCCAGGGCCGCCTGCTCTACGGCTTCGGCAAAGGCCAGGCGGCCGGGCAGACCACCCGACGCCGCCGCCAGCTTGCGCACGGCCACCTTCAGGGCGTCGGCGCGCGGGTCGCGGACGCGGTAGATGCGGTGGCCAAAGCCCATCAGCCGGTCGCCGCGCGCCAGGGCCTTCTCCAGCCAGGGTCGGGCGTTATCGGGCGTGCCGATCTCGTCCAGCATCTCGATCACCGGTCCGGGCGCGCCGCCGTGCAGCGGGCCTTTCAGGGCTGACAGCCCCGCCAGCACCGCCGAGGTCAGGCCGGCGCGGGTCGAGGCCACCACGCGGGCGGCGAAGGTCGAGGCGTTGAGGCCGTGGTCGCAGACCGTGACCAGATAGGCGTCCAGCGCGGCGGCCTCGGCGTCGGTGGCGGGCGTCCCGCGCGTCATGCGCAGGATGTCGGCGGCGTGCGACAGGGCCGGGTCCGGCGCGACCGGGCTCTCGCCCTTGGCGACGCGCAGCACCGCAGGCGTGAACACCGCCGGGGCGGCGATCAGCAGCAGGGCGGTCGGCAGGTCGTCGCCGTCGGGCAGCCGGGCCAGCAGGGCGCGCATGGCCTCGACCGGATCGCGGCGGGCCAGGCCCTCGTCCAAGGCGGCGACCTCGGCGAAGGCGCGGACCCGGGCCTCGCCCAAGGCCGGCGCCAGGTCGGACGGCGCGTCCTCGAAGAAGCCGTCGAACAGCAGGTGCGCGGCCTCTTCGTAGCGGGTGCGGCCCGACAGATCCTCGACGGCGTAACCCCGGATCACCAGGCGGCCCTTGGCCCCGTCGACATCGGACAGAACGGTGCGGGCGGCGATGACGCCCTCAAGACCATCAGACATGTGCGGTCTCCTTTCGTGACGATGAAAAGCGCCCGCACTGCTTGATCGTCAATCTTGATCAATATAATCAATCTATATGGCGGATTGGCTCGACGCGGATCAGGTTCTGGAACGGCTGGGGATCCGGCCACAGACCCTCTACGCCTATGTCAGCCGAGGCCGGATCGAGGCCGCCGCCCATCCGCACGACCCCCGCCGCAGCCTCTATCGCGCCTCAGACGTCGCCGCCCTGGCCCAGAAGAAAGCGCGCGGCCGCCGCGCCGCCGACGTCGCCGCCGAGGCCATCGCCTGGGGCGAGCCGGTATTGCCCTCGGCGATCACCACAGTCGCGGGCGGCCGCCTCTGGTATCGCGGCCGCGACGCCGTCGAGCTGGCCGAGCAGGGCCTTACCCTTGAGAATGTCGGCCGGCTGCTGCGTGGTGGTCATGGCGCGGCGCTGAAGTCGTCCCGCCGCCCGGAGCCGCCGGTCGCCGACAGCGCCCGGGCGAGACTGTTCCTGACCCTGGCGGCCCGCGCTGGGCGTGAGCCACCGGCCCGGGGCCGCGCGCCGCTCGCCCTGGCCATGGAAGCCGCCGACCTGCTGGAGGCCGTGGTCGACGCCGCCACCGGCCAGGCCGGGGAAGGCCCGGCCCACGCCCGCTTCGCCGCCGCATGGGGCCTGGACACAGCCGGCGCCGACCTTGTCCGCCGGACGCTGGTGCTGCTGGCCGACCACGAGCTGAACGCCTCGACCTTCGCCGCGCGGGTGGCGGCCTCGACCGGCGCGTCGCTGTCGGCGGCCTGCCTGGCGGGGCTCTCCGCGCTGTCAGGCCCCCTGCACGGCGGCATGGCCGCCCGGGTCGAGGCCTTCGTCGAGGAGGCCGAACGCCGCGACGCGAACCATGCCGTCTCCGCGAGACTGGCCCGAGGTGCGTCGATGCCCGGCTTCGACCATCCGCTCTATCCCGACGGCGATCCGCGCGCGGCGGCGCTGCTGACAGCGTTCGAGCCCCCGCCCTTGTTGGCTGACCTCCGCACGACGACGGAGACTGCGACAGGGCTTCTGCCGAACATCGACTTCGCGCTGGTCACTCTGGCGCGGACCCTGAAGCTGCCTGCCGACGCGCCGTTCATCCTGTTCGCGACAGCGCGGAGCGCCGGCTGGGCCGCGCATGCGATCGAGCAACTGCAGACCGGGCGGCTGATCCGGCCACGGGCGCGCTATGTCGGCGTGGCCCCGGAAGGCTACTCGCCCTCTTCCTCGTCGTAGCCGACCAGACGCAACGCCCGCGCCGGCAAACCTTCCAGCTCACACCAGCGCTCCAGGGCCTCCTCGCGGCCGTGGGTGATCCAGACCTCGCCGGGTCGGAGCTCGCTCAACGTCCCCGTCAGCTCGTCCCAGTCGGCGTGGTCGGAGAGGATCAGCGGCAGCTCCACACCCCGCTGCCTGGCCCGCGCCCTCACCCGCATCCAGCCCGAAGCGAAGCAGTCGACCGGATCGGGAAACCGCCGCGACCAGCTGTTGGCGATGGCGCTAGGCGGAGCGATGATGATCTGGCCGGCGAAGGCCGCCTTTGGGCCGGACGACGTCGCCGGAGCCAGTGGGCCAAGCTCAACACCGTGAGCTTCGTACAGAGCGTTCAGCCGCTCCAGCGCCCCATGCACGAAGATCGGCTTGTCCCACCCGCCCTCGCGCAGCAGCTTGATCACCCGCTGCGCCTTGCCCAGCGCGTAGGCTCCAACGATGTGGCAGCGCTCGGGAAACTGCTCGACCGAGGCCAGCAGACTCCTGATCTCGCCGGCGTCGTCGGGATGGCGGAAGACCGGCAGGCCGAAGGTCGCCTCGGTGATGAAGACGTCGCAGGGCACGGGCTCGAACCGCGCGCAGGTCGGGTCGCGACGACGCTTGTAGTCGCCTGAGACCACCATGGTCAGGCCCTTCCAGCGCACCACCGCCTGGGCCGAGCCCAGCACGTGACCGGCCGGGACCAGGGTCACCTCGACACCGTTGTGGGTGATCGTCTCGCCGTACGGAACGGCCTGTCGCTGCCCCGTGAAATCCTCGCCATAGCGCGTCGCCATGATCGCCAGGGTCTCGGGCGTGGCGGCCACCGTGCCGTGGCCGGCGCGGGCGTGGTCGGCATGGCCATGAGTGATCACGGCCCGGTCCACGGGGCGGACGGGGTCGATATAGAAGTCTCCCGGCGGGCAATAGAGGCCGTCCGGCCGGGGACAGAGAAGGTCTTCGGGCTTGATCACGTCTGGATATGACAACGCGGGAAGCGCTAAGCCTATCCACATGAGCGATCACGAGCAGACGAAACTCATCGCCACGGCGATGAACGAGGGCAGCCCGCAGGCCAAGGCGCTGGGCTTCACCACCCTGGAGATCGGCGACGCGGTCGCCATCCTGAAGGTCCCCTACCGGCCCGAGATCGTCGGCGATCCCGAGACCGGCGTCATCGCAGGCGGGGTGGTCACCACCCTGCTGGACCACGCCAGCGGCCAGGCCGTGCACGCGGCGATGGAGACCTTCACCTCGATCGCCACCCTGGATTTGCGGATCGACTACATGCGCGCCGCCGAGCCGGGCCTGGACGTCCTGGCCCGGGCCCACTGCTACAAGCTGACCCGCTCGATCGCCTTCGTCCGCGCCGTGGCCTACGATCGCGATCCGGAGGACCCCGTCGCCACCGCCCAGGCGACCTTCATGCTGGACTCCAGCGCCGGCAAGAAGCCGGGCGCCAACCTCAAGCCCCCGCGGGCCAAGACCGGGAGCACCGGCCAATGAGCGAAGTCGACACCCGTCTGGTCTCGATGCTGGACTCCATCCCCTACGCCCGCTTCCTGGGGATCAAGGCCGAGCTGGCCGGCGACGAGATGACCGCCATCCTGCCCTTCGCCCACCACATCGTCGGCAATCCGATGCTGCCGGCCATCCATGGCGGGGTGCTGGGGGCGTTCATGGAGATGACGGCCCTGGCCCAGCTGTCGGTGGCAGCGCCGATGAAGCGCCAGCCGCGCACCATCGACGTCTCGATCGAGTATCTGCGCTCGGGCCGGCCGCTGACCACCTATGCCCGCGCCAGCATCAAGAAGCTGGGCCGCCGCATCGCCAACGTCCACGTCGAGGCCTGGCAGGAGACGCGCTCGGCCCCCATCGCGACCATGCGGGGCCTGTTCCTCGTCGCGCCCAGTGATGATTAATCATCAGGGTCCGGAACGATCGTCTCAGAGGATAATGTTTCCCGAGAAACTAAATTCTACGACCACATTAATCCTCTGTAATGCCGATTAGGTGCGACAAAGTTTCTTAAATTGGCGTCATGAAGCATGAGTAACGTGCATTAACGAGAGTCACCGCCTATATCCCTGATCACCGGACGCCAACGGGCGCCGGACAACAAAAACAGGGATCAAGACCATGACCATGAAGACCAACGCCGTCGCCGGTTTCGCCTCGCTCGTTCTGGCCGTTCTGCCGCTCGTCGTCATCGCCGGTTCGCTCGTCACGAGCTTCTAAGTGATCGCCGCGTAAACTCCGTCGGGCCGCCCATAAGGGCCGCCTCGACGGGGATGGCGACAGAACGAACGACCTAAGCTACCGAAGAATAAAGGGATTTCGCCGTCCGATGCAGGATGGCGTGGCGGCCCGCCAGACGATCGATATCCGCGTCATAGCCACCGCCGATGACCCCGACCACGGGGATCTCAGACGAAAGACAAGCGCCCAGGACATAGGCTTCCCGTCGCCCCAGACCGTCATCGGTCAGCGACAGGCGGCCCAGCTTGTCGTCCGCGTGCGGATCGACTCCCGCATTGAAGAAGACGATGTCCGGCCGGACGCTGCTGAGCAGCGCCGGCAGGATCTCCCCCAGCTTTTCCAGATACGCCTCGTCCCCGGTCCCGTCGGCCAGTTCGACGTCGAGATCGCTAACGGCCTTGCGATGCGGGAAGTTCTTCTCGGCATGCATCGACAGCGTGAAGACGCTGGGATCGCCCTCGAAGATCCGCGCCGTGCCGTCGCCCTGGTGGACGTCGAGATCGACGACCAGGGCCTGGCCGATCGCCCCCTCGGCCAGCAGCCGCTTGGCCGCCACCGCCACATCGTTGAACACGCAGAACCCCGCGCCGCTCTCGGCCGAGGCATGATGGCTGCCGCCGGCCGTATTGCAGGCAATCCCGTGCTCCAGGGCCAGCCGCGCCGCCAGCAGCGTGCCGCCGGTCGCCGCCCTGGCCCGCGTAGCGACGCTGTCGGTATTGGGCATGCCGATCCGCCGGACCACCTCGGCCGGCAGGGAAAGCTCGATCACGCCGCGGACATAGTCCTCGGTATGGGCCAGCCGCAGGGTCTCGACGTCGATGAACTCGGGCTTGGCAAAGCCGTCCGGTCCCGGAACGCCCTCGGCCTCCAGCACCGAGGCCAGGCGCGAGAACTTGTCCATCGGGAAGCGGTGTCCGGCCGGCATCTCGGCGCGGAAGGCGGGGTGGTGGATGACGGGCGGGCTGCGGCGCATCGTCCCACGATGGGGACCCGGTTCGCCTGACGCAAGGTGACGTCTTGCCGTGATGCTCCGACAGGAATATCGCACTGCACCATGCAGACGACCGAGAACCTCGCCGACATCCTCGACCTCGAACCGATCGAGGTGAACCTGTTCCGGGGCGTCAGCCCGAACGACGGCTTTCCGCGCATCTTCGGCGGCCTGGTCATCGCCCAGGCCCTGCTGGCGGCCTACAAGACCGTGCCGGACCGAATCTGCCACTCGCTGCACGCCTATTTCATCCGTCCGGGCGATGTGAACGCGCCGGTGCTCTACGAGGTCGAGCGGGCCCGCGACGGCGGCACCTTCACGACCCGCCGCGTCGCCGCCATCCAGCATGGCGAGCAGATCTTCAACCTGGCCGCCTCGTTCCAGACGCCGGAAGACGGCTTCGAGCACCAGTCGGACATGCCCGACGCGCCCGACCCCGAGAGCCTGCCGACCGAGGCCGAGTTCCTGCGCAGCCTGGGCGACCAGATCCATCCCAAGATGCTGGCCATCTCCGAGCGTCCGCGTCCCGTGGACGTGCGCTGGGTCGACATGCAGAACCCAGTCGCGCCGGTGAAGAAGTCCGGCACCAAGAACGTCTGGCTGCGCGCCAAGGCCCCGCTGGGCGACGATGTCCGCATGCAGCAAGCCGCCTTGGCCTACGCCTCGGACATGGCGTTCATGGAAAGCGCCCTGCGCCCGCACGGCCTGATCTGGACGACGCCGGGCCTGCAGGCCGCCAGCCTGGACCACGCCATGTGGTTCCACCACCCGTTCAACTTCAACGACTGGACCCTGTTCGCCCAGGACAGCCCCAGCGCCTCGCAAGGCCGCGGCCTGGTGCGCGGCCAGATGTTCAGCCACGACGGCAAGCTGGTCGCCTCGGTCGCCCAGGAATGCCTGATGCGAGTGCGGAAGTAGCTCTAGGCCAACTCAATCCGCGCCACGCCGGCGGCCGCCAGGCCCCGCAGCAGGGCGCTGGTCTGCATGCCAACGGTGAGCTCGCCGGCCAGGGCCATGCGGAGGGCCTCGGCCGCCGACACCCACAGCGTCTCGATGCGCTCGCCGGGATCGTCCTTCGGCGCGGCCACGCGGACCACGTCACGCGCCAGGACGATATGGGTGCGGTTGGTGTGGGTGCCGGCGTTCGGCCGGCTCTCGCCGACCAGGCTGAGGGTCCCGGCGCAACCGGTCTCTTCCAGCAGCTCACGCCCGCCCGCGGCGACCGGGTCGGTCTCGCCGGGGTCCATGCCGCCGGCCGGCAGTTCGGTGGAGATGTCGCCCAGGCCGTGGCGGTATTGGCGGACCAGCAGGACGTTGTTGTCGGCGTCGAGCGCGACGATCTCGACCCAATCGGGATATTCCAGAACGTAGTAGGGCGCGACCACCGCGCCCTCGTCGGTCACGCAGTCGTCGGCGCGCAGGCTGATCCAGCGGTCCTTGTGAATGTGGCGCGAGGCGGTGATCCGCCATTTTCCGTCCGACATCGCCAAGGTCTCCTTCGGAAAGTCAGTCCCGGTCGCCCAGTTCTTCGTCTTCGCCCTGGCCTTCCTTGTCGGGGCCTTCCTGTTCGCCCACCAGGGCGGGCGGATCGGCCAGGATCAGGCCTTCGCCGATCTTGACCTCGGGTACGGCCGCCCGCGTGAACGGCAGGTACCAGGTCGGGCCGCCCAGGTCGGGCGTGATCTCGAGGATGTCGCCAGCCCCGAAGTTCTGGACGCTCTTCACGCGGCCCAGCAGGACGTCGGTGGCGATGTGGCGGACCGACAGGCCCACCAGGTCGGTCAGGTAGAACTCGTCCTCGTCCGGGGTCGGCAGGGCCGAGCGGGGAACGTAGAGCCGCAGGCCGCGCAGGGCGTCGGCGGCTTCCTTGGTCTCGACGCCGGGACAGCGGCAGACGACGCCGTCCTTGGTCTTGCGGGCCGAGGCGATGGTCAGGGCGGGCGAGCCGTCCTGTCGCTTCAGCGCCTTGAAGGCCGCGATGCTCAGCGGGTCTTCGGTATAGGTCGCGATCCGCACCTCGCCGCGCACGCCGAAGCCGCCGGCCACGCGGCCGACCAGGATCAACGGATCATCGGGAGAGTGTGCCATCGCGCAGACAGAGTCGCGCCGCCGCCTCGATAAGAGACGACGGCGCTGGAACCCTGATTAGCCTTCCGAGGCTTCTTCAGCCGGAGCTTCAGCGGCCGGAGCCTCTTCAGCAGCGGCTTCAGCCGGGGCTTCTTCAACGGCCGGGGCGGCGGCGGCTTCAGCAGCAGCAGCGGCGGCGGCTTCAGCGGCGGCGGCCTTCTCGGCTTCGGCGGCGGCCTTGGCGTCGATTTCGGCTTGCTTGCGCTCTTCTTCACGCTGAGCGCGCTCGGCGGTGCGCTCTTGAGCCTTCTTGCCCGGGGCGCCCTTTTGCGGGTTGTTGCCGTGGGTCCAGGCGACCAGGCCTTGGGCGGCCAGGAAGCGCGCGACGCGGTCGGTCGGCTGAGCGCCCTTCTTGAGCCACTCCTGGATCGACTCGACCTTCAGGGTGACGCGGTTGGCGTCGTCCTTCTTGAGGAGCGGGTTGTAGGTGCCGACCTTCTCGATGAAGCGGCCATCGCGCGGCGAGTGGCTGTCGGCGATGACGATCGAGTAGTACGGACGCTTCTTGGCGCCGCCACGGGCGAGACGGATCTTCAGCATATCGGTAGTCCTTGGTCTAAAGTTCTATTTCTTGAACGGGTTGAAGCCGGGCAGGCCCAGGCCGGAGAGAGGGTTGGGCTTGGCGTCGCCGCCGCCCCCGAGGCCCGGCAAACCGGGCAGCCCCGAGAGGCCGCCAGGGCCCCCCGCTGCGTTGGGATCGGACGCCGGCATCTTGCCGCCGCCCATGTTCTTCATGCGCGCCATGTCGCCGCCGCCCATCATGGACGCCATGCGGGCCAGGCCCTTGCCGCCGTCCTTGGACATGGCCTTGAACATGTCGGCCATCTGGCGGTGCTGCTTCAGCAGGCGGTTGACCTCGGCGACGTCGACGCCCGAACCGGCGGCGATGCGGCGCTTGCGCGAAGCGGCCAGGAGATCGGGCTTCTTGCGCTCTTCCTTGGTCATCGAGCTGATGATCGCCTGCTGGCGACGGAAGATGCTGTCGTCGATCCCGCTCTCGGAGATCTGCTTCTTGACCTTCTGGACACCGGGCAGCAGGCCCATGATGCCTTCCATGCCGCCCAGCTTCTGCATCTGCTTCAGCTGCGCCGACAGGTCGTCCAGGTCGAACTTGCCCTTGGCCAGCTTCTTGGCCATGCGCTCGGCTTCGGCCACGTCGAGGTCGGCGGCGGCCTTCTCGACCAGCGCGACGACGTCGCCCTGGCCCAGGATGCGGCCGGCGACGCGGCGGGCGTCGAACACGTCCAGCTGGTCGATCTTCTCGCCGGCGCCGAGGAACTTGATCGGCAGGCCGGTGACGTGGCGCATCGACAGCGCCGCGCCGCCACGGCCGTCGCCGTCGGCGCGGGTCAGGATCAGGCCGGTCAGCGGCAGGCGCTCGTGGAATGCCTTGGCCGTGCGCACAGCGTCCTGACCGGTCAGGCTGTCGGCGACCAGGATGGTCTCGGACGGCTGAGCGATGCGGGCGATTTCCGCCGCTTCGCTCATCATCGCCTCGTCCAGCGTGGTGCGGCCGGCGGTGTCGAGGATCAGGACGTCATAGCCGCCCAGCTTGGCGGCGCTCAGGGCGCGCTTGGCGATGTCCGTGGCGCTCTGGCCTGGGACGATCGGCAGGCTCTCGACCTCGACCTGCTTGGCCAGGGTCGCCAGCTGTTCCATGGCGGCCGGACGACGGGTGTCCAGCGAGGCGACCAGCACCTTCTTGCGCTCGGTCTTGGACAGACGCAGCGCCAGCTTGCCGGTGGTGGTGGTCTTGCCCGAGCCCTGCAGGCCGGCCATCAGGATCACCGACGGCGGGTTCAGGGCCAGGTTGAGCCCCGTGGGGACCTCGCCGCCCAGCATGTCGACCAGACCGTCATAGACGATCTTGACCACCTGGTCGGCCGGCTTGACCGAGCGGATGACGGCTTCACCAGCGGCCAGTTCCTTGGCCTTGCTGATGAAGTCCTTGACGACCGGCAGGGCGACGTCGGCCTCGAGCAGGGCCACGCGGACTTCGCGCAGCGCCTCGTCGATGTCCTTCTCGGACAGCACGCCGCGACCGCCAAGACGTTCGAAGACGTCGGAAAGTCGCTCTGTAAGGCCGTCGAACATGTCGAACCCTGTTGAATGCACGGTTCCAAACGCAATCAGCCCCCATGGACGATCACGTCGATGGGGGTCCTCGCCGTCCTCGTCCGGATGGATCCTGCGCTAACAGGCCGGGGTCGTGACGGTGGAGGCGCTGCTGATAAAGCGCCGGAAGCCGGGGCTTATGCACAGAAAAGGGCGAGGAGTCAAAGGGGGCGGCCTCTAGGGCCGCCCCGGCGACATGGATCAGGCCGTGCCCAGGAAGTCGCGCTTGCCGACTTCGACGCCGTTGTGGCGCAGGATCGCGTAGGCCGTGGTGATGTGGAAGAAGAAGTTCGGCATCGCCTGGCCCTGCAGATAGTCCAGGCCCTTGAAGGTGTAGGTCTCGCCGCGACGGACCAGCTGGACGTCACGGTCGTGACCGCCTTCGAACGCCGCCGGATCCAGGCCTTCGACATAGGCGATGGCGCGGTCGACGCGGGCGATGAGGTCGGCGAACGAGGTCTCGACGTCATCCCAGGCCGGAACCTCGACGGCGGCCAGGCGCGCGGCGCCGCCCTTGGCGAAGTCGGTGGCGATCTGCACCTGGCGGATCAGCGGGAACATGTCCGGATACAGCCGCGCCTTCAGCAGGGCGTCCGGGTCCCACTTCTTGGCCTCGACGAGGTCGGCGGCCTTGGACAGGACGCCCTTCAGACCCTTCAGGCCCTGGATGAACACGGGCACGCTGGCCTGGTGGATCGAGATCGACATGGGAAGCTCCGGGAAGACGAAGCGCCTAGATAGGGCCGCCCGGTGACAACCGAAAGCGGAACGGTTGGCCCAAGCTGTGGGTTTTAGAGCCTCGGAATTCAAACCCACGAGGTTCCCCATGAAAGTCAGCGACGCCATGACCAGCCAGGTCTCGGTCGCCCGTCCCACCGACAGCATCCGCCAGGTCGCCGAGTCCATGGCCAAGGTCGACAGCGGCGTGGTGCCGATCGTCGACGACGACAAGGTGGTCGGCCTGGTCACCGACCGCGACATCGTCCTGCGCGTGGTCGCCGAAGGCCGCAGCTTCGACAGCGCCATCTCAGACGTCATGTCCGACGGCGAAGTGCTGAGCGTGAAGGAAGACGACATCCTGGCCGACGCCACCGCCAAGATGGCCAACAACCAGGTCCGCCGCCTGGTGGTGCTGAACGACGCCGGCCGCCTGACCGGCATCCTGTCGCTGGGCGATGTGGCCAAGGACTACGGCGCCAAGCAGGTCGGCAAGACCCTGGAGGAAATCTCCCAGGAGCCCGGCGACGCCGCCCACTGAAACCGTGGGTTTCGTCGACTTTGATAACAATAATAAGTTGTGATACTTCTAGGTTCGCGCCATCCGAGCGCGAACCAAAAAAGGGAGGTATCCATGTCCAAGCTTTCCAATCTGGCCGGCGTCGCCGCGACCGTCATCGCCGGCCTCGGCTCCACCGTGGTCCTGACGGCCGCGGCTCCGGCCATGGCCGCCAGCGGCTTCCAGAACACCTGCTCGAACATCTCGTTCGCCTATGACGCCTCCAGCACGGCGACCATCACCGCCATGTGCCTGAAGGCCGACGGCTCGGCCAACGGCAGCCGCCTGGTCCTGACGGGCATCTCCAACCAGAACGGCAAGCTGGTCCTGGGCGCCGGCCCCAGCACCTTCCAGAAGAGCTGCGGCAGCATCACGATCAACACCAGCGCCAGCGGCGCGACCCTGTCGGCCCTGTGCCGCAACTCGGGCGGCGTCGTCAGCTCCAGCAGCGTGCCGCTGAACATCGGCAACAATAACGGCAATCTCACCTACTGAGACGGCCCTGGTCGGTTCACAAAGCTTGCGACAAGAAAAGAAAAAGGGCGGCTCCGCGAGGAGCCGCCCTTCGTCATTCTTAGGATCGAGGTTCGCTTAGACCAGCGAGCTGTCGATGGCCTTGCAGGCTTCCATCAGGCCCTGGACCGACGCGACCGAGGCGGCGAACATCGCCTTTTCGGCTTCGTTGGTTTCGAACTCGACGATCTTCTCGGCGCCGCCGGCGCCGATGACGACCGGCACGCCGACATACAGGCCGTCCAGGCCGTATTGGCCGGTCAGGAACGTGGCGCACGGCAGGACGCGCTTCTTGTCCTTCAGGTACGACGTCGCCATGGCGATCGCCGATTCCGCCGGAGCGTAGAAGGCCGAGCCGGTCTTCAGCAGGGCGACGATCTCGCCGCCGCCCTTGCGGGTGCGCTCGACGATGGCGTCCAGCTTCTCCTGGGTCAGCCAGCCTTGCTTGACCAGTTCCGGCAGCGGCAGGCCGCCGACCGTCGAGTGACGGACCATCGGCACCATGTCGTCGCCGTGACCGCCCAGGGTCCAGGCGTGGATGTCTTCGACCGACACGCCGGTGGCTTCGGCCAGGAAGTAGGCGAAACGGGCCGAGTCGAGGACGCCGGCCATGCCGATGACCTTTTCCTTCGGCAGGCCCGAGAACTGCTGCAGGGCCCAGACCATCGCGTCGAGCGGGTTGGTGATGCAGATGACGAAGGCGTTCGGGGCGTGGGCCTTGATGCCTTCGCCGACGGCCTTCATGACCTTCAGGTTGATGCCCAGCAGGTCGTCGCGGCTCATGCCCGGCTTGCGCGGCACGCCGGCGGTCACGATGCAGACGTCGGCGCCGGCGATGTCGGCGTAGTCGTTGGCGCCCTTCAGGGCCACGTCCTTGCCGAACACGGCCGAGGCTTCGGCGATGTCGAGCGCCTTACCCTGCGGGGTGCCTTCGGCGATGTCGAACAGGATCACGTCGCCCAGCTCTTCGCGAGCGGCGATGTGGGCCAGGGTGCCGCCGATCATGCCGGCGCCGATAAGGGCGATCTTCGCGCGAGCCATGGGGTCTCCATCAAGGCTGTGGACAGTGGAATGTCGGGGCGCGGTCTAGACCCGTCGCGGCTCAGTCTCAAGCCCTCTTTCCGGTTTCGCTGCACTGCGGCAAAGTTGTCCGGATAACGATAAGAGGAACCGGGGATGAGCAAGACCGATCCGGGCCATTTCTTCGAGGACTTCCGCCTCGGTCAGAGACTGGTCCACGCCACGCCCCGGACGGTCACGGCCGGCGACGTCGCGCTGTACACGGCGCTTTATGGACCCCGCTTTTCGCTGTTCTCATCCGACGAGTTCGCCAAGAGCTGTGGCCTTTCCGCCGCGCCGGTCGATCCGCTGCTCGCCTTCCATGTGGTGTTCGGCAAGACCGTGCCGGACATCAGCCTGAACGCCGTCGCCAATCTGGGCTACGCCGAGGGTCGCTTCCTGGCGCCGGTTTTTCCCGGCGACACCCTGAGCGCCGTCTCGGACGTGATCGGGCTGAAGGAGAATTCCAACCGCAAGACCGGCGTCGTCTATGTCCGCACCACGGGGACGAACCAGCGCGGCGAGGCGGTGCTGTCCTACGTCCGCTGGGTGATGGTACGGAAGCGCGATCCGGAGGCCGAGATCGCCGAGCAGGCCGTGCCGACCCTGTCGGCGGCCGTGGCCCCGGCCGACCTCACGGTTCCGGAAGGGCTCGACTTGTCCGCCTATGACTGGGACCTGGCCGGCGCGCCGCACGCCTTCGAGGACTACGCGATCGGCGAGACCATCGATCACGTGGACGGCATGGCGGTCGAGGAGGCCGAGCACCAGATGGCCACCCGCCTGTGGCAGAACACGGCCAAGGTCCATTTCAACGCCTTCGAGCGAGCGAAAGACCCGTCCGGCCGCCGCCTGATCTATGGCGGCGTGGTGATCTCGACGGCCAAGGCGCTGTCGTTCAATGGCTTGCAGAACGCCGGCCTGATCCTGGCGATCAACGGCGGCCGGCACGTGGCCCCGTTCTTCGCCGGCGGCACGGTGTTCGCCTGGAGCCAGGTGCTGGACAAGGCCGACCTCGGATCGGTCGGCGCCCTGCGCCTGCGGCTGGTCGCCACGAAGGACCGGCCTTGCGACGACTTCCCGGACAAGGATGGCGACGGCGCGTACAATCCGGCCGTCATTCTCGACTTCGACTATTGGGCGGCGGTTCCGAAACGTGGCTGATTTCAAACTGGACCCGGCCTTCGTCGCCAGCTCGCACAAGGTCGCCGACCTGCCGCTCAGCGAAGCGCGCCTGCACGACGACGCCCGCTATCCGTGGCTGGTGCTGATCCCCCGCCAGCCGGACCTGCGCGAGATCGAGGAGCTGGACACCGCCCATCGCATCCAGCTGATGGAGGAGATCGTCCTGGCTGGCGCCGCCGTCCGCGCCATCGGGGCGGCCCTGGGCCTGGCGGTCGACAAGCTGAACGTCGGGGCGCTGGGCAATGTCACCGCCCAGCTGCACGTCCACGTCGTGGGCCGCCGCAAGGACGATCCGGCCTGGCCCGGTCCCGTCTGGGGCCACAGCCCAGCCGTGCCCTATGCGGACCTCGCCGCCCCGATCGCAGCGGCGCGGACGGCGCTGAAGCCCTAGCGCTTCTTCTTTTTCGCCGAGCTCTGCTTCGAAGCCGTCGCCTTGCCCTTCTTGCCGGCGACAGCCTTGGCCTTGCCGCCCTTGCCCTTCTTCAGGGCCGAGGCCTTGCCGCCCTTGCGGGCCGCGGCGGCGCACTTGGCCTTGGCGGCCTTCAGGGCCTTGCCCTTCTTGCCCTTGGTCGAGCAGGCCGGCGCGGCGGCGACCGGTGCGGCCGGACGGGCGACCACGCGCGGCGGCCAGACATAGGGGCCACGGCCCTGCGACTCGTAGCCGGGCGGGGCCTGCGGAAGAATGTGCTCGGCGCTCACCGCCTGGGTGACGCCGTTCTCGACCAGCTCGCCCGACCAGCGCTCATAGCCGGCCGGCCGCAGGGTCAGCACCGAAGACTGGCCGCCCTTGGGGCTGAAGCGGACAACGACGTCGCTCCCGTCGCGGCGCAGGTCGTCGATCAGGCCGGTCGAGCCCACGGTCCCGGGGCGACGGACGTCGCGCCAGGCGCCTTCCAGCTCGCCATAGCCGCCGGCCTTGTCGACGATCTGCAGGGCGTAGAGCTGGCCGCCATTGGTCGTGGCGACGTTCCAGCCGCCGTCCAGCGGGCCTTGCAGGTTCTGGGCGGCCGCGATCGAGCCCTTGACCCTCAGCTCATAGACCTGGGCCTTGGTCAGCTCGCCGCCGGCGGGCGCCTCGGGCTCGGGCGGCGGGATCGGCAGGATGGTGGCCCGGTGCTTGGGCGCGGGCTTGTTGGCGGTCTCGGCCGTCTCCTCGTCGACGGCCTGGCCGCTCTGCGAGATCAGGTCGGCCATCGGGTCGAGGGCCTGCGGGATCTGCGAGGAATCCAGGGCCGGCGCCGCTTCAGGCGCCGTGGCTTGCGGCGCATCGCTGGGCGGCGCGGGGACGGTCGGCGGCGCGGCCTGGGTCCCGAAGGTCGGCACGTAACCGGCGGGCGGCGCGGGCGCCGGAGTCTGTTGCGCCAGCGCGGGACTGGCCATCAAGACGACGGAAAGAACGATAGCCCGCATACGAAACCTTTTAGCGCCCCCTAGGCGTCGACCGATCGTGCCGAAATGGCCTCCGCCACCGCGACAAGACGCTGTGCCTGCGACAGATGCAAGCGTTCGGCCATCTTGCCGTCGACCCGCAAAGCCCCTTTGCCAGCATTTTCGGGCGCGTTGAAGGCGGCGATCACCGCCTGACTCCAGGCGATGTCCTCAGGCGAGGGCGAGAACACCCGGTTGCAGATCTCCAGGTGCTTGGGATGGATCAGCGTCTTGCCGTCAAAGCCGAAATCCACGCCCTGGACGCAGACGGCTTCCAGCGCGTCCAGGTCCTCGATGTCGTTGTGCACCCCGTCCAGGATGGTCAGGCCGTGGGCCCGCGCGGCGGCCACCGACAGGGTCAGCAGCGGCAGGAACGGCGCGCGGTCCGGCGTCTGGCGGGCCCGCATCTCCTTGGCGAAGTCGTTGACACCCATCACCCAGGTCGACAGCCGCGTGCCGTGGGTCGCGCCGGCGATCTGCCACAGGTGGAAGGCGGCCTTGGCGGTCTCGATCATGGTCCACAGCCGCGTGTGGGGCGGCGCGGCATTCAGGCGCTGGTCGTAGAGGCGCACGTCGTCGGCGTCGTTGATCTTGGGCACCAGCACCGCGTCCGGCCCGGCCTGGGCGGCGGCGTGCAGGTCGTCGGCGCCCCAGGGGGTGTCGAGGCCATTGACCCGGATCACCACCTCCCGCGCCCCGAAGCCGCCGGCCTTGACCGCCGCCACGGCCGCCTCGCGCGCCGCCGGCTTCATCTCCGGCGCCACGGCGTCCTCCAGGTCGAGGATGATGACGTCGGCGTCCAGCGTGCGGGCCTTCTCCACGGCCTTGGCGTTGGAGGCCGGCATGTAGAGGGCGCTGCGGCGCGGGCGTGTAGCGGTGTCGGTCACTGGGATTCCCTGCTCTGCTCGCTTCGGTCGCGACCCTAGTCTAGGATCGACCCATGAGCACCACCCGGTACGACAAGAGCGCCAAGAACGTCATGGGCGGCGAGCTCACGCCTTGCTCGATGGACCCGGTCACCGGCTTCTACCGCAACGGCTGCTGCGAGACGGGTCCGCACGACCTTGGCCTGCACACCGTCTGCGCGGTGATGACCGACGACTTCCTGGCGTTCTCCAAGGCCCAGGGCAACGACCTCTCCACCCCGCGCCCCGAACTGGCCTTCCCGGGCCTGAAGGCCGGCGACCGCTGGTGCCTGTGCGCCGGCCGCTGGAAGGAAGCCCTCGACGCCGGCATGGCCCCCCAGGTGGTGCTGGACGCCACCCACGAGGAGATGCTGGCCGTGGTGACCCTGGGCGTCCTGAAGGACCACGCGGTGGCGTAGCGCCGCACTTGCCCCCTCCACCGGCTCCGCCGGTCCCCCTCCCCCAAGAGGGGGAGGAGAGCGCTGTATTCTCCGCCCCGTTTGGGGGCGGACAGACCTGCGCAGCAGGTCAGGTGGGGGCCTGTGCTGAGCTAGCCGAACCGCGCCTTGGAGAGCGCTGCCGCATCGGCCCCGCCGGGAAAGTGCAACCGGCCCTTGGCATCCGCGATGGCATCCCAGACGGCTTCGGCGACGTCGATCTCACGGGTGGTCATCGCCGGCTTGGCGAAGCCTGCGAAGATCGGGCCGGCGAAGTCGGCATAGGCCGGCGGGATCAGGTCCTCGACCTTGACGTCGGTGTTCTGGGCGAAGCGGGTCGTGGGGCCGTAGCCGGGCTCGACCAGCTTCACGCGGACGCCGAAATGGCCCAGCTCGTGGGCCAGCGAGCCCGTGAAGCCCTCGATGGCCTGCTTGCTGGCGGTGTAGGCGGCGGCCAGGGGCATGGCCGCCAGGGTGACCGACGAGGTGACGTTGACGATCACCCCGGCGCGACGCTCGCGCATCTGCGGGATCACCGCCTGGCACATGGCCATGACGCCGAAGGTGTTGGTGTCGAACACCTTGCGGATGTGGGCCATCGGCGTGGCCTCGAACGCCCCGACCACGCCGATGCCGGCATTGTTGACCAGGGCGTCGATCGGCCCGGCGGCGGCGAGCGCCGCTTCGATGCTGTCGGACTGGGTGACGTCCAGGGGCAGGAACCGCAGATGCGGCGAGGCCGGCAGGACGCTGGGGTCGGGCCGGCGCATGGTGGCGATGACCTTCCAGCCGTTGGCCAGGAAGTAGCGGGCGGTCTCGAGGCCGTAGCCGGAAGACGCGCCGGTGATCAGGATGGTTTGCATGGGGACCTCCAAGGATTGGACGGTCTCCTCAATAGGCGTGAGAAGCCGGACGATCGATAGCCAGAAGTCCGAGATTTGTTTCAGATCGTCCAGATCACGCCGCAAGACTGCGCGCGAACCGGCCGGGCGAGCAGCCCTGGCGCTTGCGGAAGGCGGTGCTGAACGCGCTGGCGGACTCGTAGCCGATCTCGCCGGCGATGGTGTCGAGGGTCTTGGCCCCGCCGATCAGGGCGTCCTTGGCCAGGGCCATGCGCCAGCGTCCCAGATACTCGATCGGGCCGCAGCCCAGCACCTCGCCAAAGCGCGCGGCGAAAGCCGACCGTGACAGCCCGGCGATCCTGGCCAGGTCCGCGACCGTCCAATGGGCTCGCACGTCGGCGTGGAGCGCGCGCAGCACGCGGGCCAGGGCTGGGTCGCGCAGGCCGTTCAGCAGGCCGGCCTGGGCGTCGTCACGCGCCACGCCCTGCCAGCGCAGGGCCTCGACCAGCAGCACCTCCAGCATCCGCTGCAGGATCATGTCCTTGCCCGGCTCGTCGCGGGCGCACTCGTCCATGATCAGGCCGATGACGCCGCTCAAGCGGTCGGTGCGGCCTTCGGAGGCGGGGATGTGGATCATGCGCGGCAACAGGGCCAACAGCAGCGGAGCGTTGACCCGCTCGATACCGAACGCGCCGCCCAGGGACTCGAAATCGGCTTCGCCGTCCTGCTCGCCATGCCGAACGGGGGTGCTGGACGGCTCACGCAGCTCACCCGCCACGCCGGGGTAGCTGCTCAAGGCGAAGGCCGGGGTCGAGGGCAGCAGCAGGAAATCGCCCTGCCCCATCCGGAACGCCGGCTGGTCCTCGAAGGCGATCCAGGATTCGCCCTTCAGCACGATGGTGAAGCCCGGGGCGTCGTGGGCGGCGTAGCGCACGCCCCAGGTCCCCCGGCCGGTGATCGGCTTGGAGATGACCGAGTTCGGCCGAAGCAGGGCGATGACGTCGCTGAGCGGATCCATCTGGACGATCGAGACTGAAACCAGCCGCGATCATCATCGATCATCTCAGAGGCGTCTACTCCTCCCGCAACTCCAGCGCCGTGAACGGGGCTTGTCCGCGTTCGATGCGGATCAGGTCCAGCACCCCGACGATCTGGCGCGAGCGCCAATGGCTGAGGAAATAGCCGAGCGGGCCCAGGGTGATCATCGCGCCGATCTGGATCGCCGCGGTGGTGTGCTCGCGCAGAAGGCCCATGACGCTGTCGCCGGCCAGGTCGGCCGCCAGGGCCGTGATCGTCAGCGGCAAGGTCAGGTAGCCGATGACCACCGCCCGCAGCAGTTGCTCCTGACGGCGGGCGTTGAGGCTGGCCAGGGCCGACAGGGCGTCGAAGCGGGCGTCATCGACGTCCTTCAGCAGCTCGAAGGTCTTCAGGGTCGAGGGGTTCTTGCGGAAGCCGCTGACGAAGTCGATGCCGACATAGCCCCAGGCGCCGGGCGTGTAGAAGGCTTCCGGCAGCAGGCTCCAGCTCGGGAACAGGCGCTTGAGCTTGTCCCACAGCGCCCAGACGTCGTTCGTCGCCGCGCTTCCCGATGTCTCGCTCGCCATACCCGCCCCGGATTCAACCTATGGGAAGGTCTAAGCAGCCGACTCCGCGATGTCGATCCCACTCAGGACTTCGACGACAGGTCCGGACGCGAGGCCAGGAAGGCGGCCTTCTCTTCAGGGCTGAGCACCTTGGCGGTCTTGCGGCGCACCACCTTCGGGGTGGGGCGGGCATAGGCGCCGGCGGTGACCGCGGGCTTGAGGTCGGCCAGGCTCTTGATCGGCGGCTTCATGTCTTTTCCCCGGTTACGGACAGAGTCTAGGCGGCGATCCGTGACGACGGCAAGACAGCCCTAGCGCGCGACGCTGGCCCGAGCGCGCCTCAGACCCGGACGCGCGGCCGGCGCCGTGGCCTCGTTCTGCTCCAAGGCGGCCAGCAGGTCGGCCTTCATGGCGTTGACCTTGCGGGTCTCGGTCAGCTTCCCGCCCTCCGGCGTCTGGACGTAGAAGGCGTCGACCGCCCGCTCGCCATAGCCGTCGATATGGGCCGACTGGATGGAGAGGCCGTTGTCGGCCAGGGTCTTGGCCAGGGCGTGCAGCAAGCCTGGACGATCCCGGCCCGAGGCCTCGACCACGGTGGCGTCGTTGGAGGCCTCGTTGTCGATGGTCACGGTCGGGGCGATGGCGAAGGCGGCGGCGCGTGACAGTTCCGAGCCCCGGCGCGGCTCGACGCCGAGGGGTTCGCCCTTGCCGGCGGCCTCCAGGGCGTCAGCCAGCCGGCGCAGGGCCCGCGGGTTCTCGCAGCCGAACGGCGCACCGGTGACGTCCTGGACGTAGAACACGTCCAACGCCTGGCCCTGCCGGGAGGTGAAGACCCGGGCCCCGACGACATTGCCGCCCAGGGCCGAGATGGCCATGGCGAGATCGGCGAACAGGCCGCGACGGTCCTTGGCGGCGACCACGATCTCGGCGGCGTTCTGGTTGGGGGCCACCCGGCCCTCGGCGGCCGCCCCGCCCTGGATGGCGGCTCGGCGGGCGAGCGCGGCATGCTCGAACAGCTCTTCTTGCGGGAAGGCGCTGAAATAGGCGTTTTCCATCGCCGACACCCAGCCCTTGGCGGCCGGATCGATCTCCAGCAGCGTGGCGCGGGCGTTCTCGGCCAGGCTCTCCTGGTGGCGCAGGACATTGGCGGCGGCGTCGCTCCCGCGCCCGCCCCGGAACACCGCCTCGGTGGCGTTGTAGAGCTCACGCAGCAGCTGACCCTTCCAGCCGTTCCAGACGCCCGGCCCGACGGCGCGGATGTCGGCGACGGTGATGACCAGCAGCAGGCGCAAGCGCTCGGGGTTCTCGACGATGCGGGCGAAGGCGGCGACGGTGCCGGGATCGGAGACGTCACGCTTCTGGGCGAAGTCGCTCATCACCAGGTGGTGCTCGACCAGCCAGGCGACCAGCTCGACCTTGGCGCGGTCCACGCCCAGCCGCTCGCAGGCGCTGCGGGCGGCGCGGGCTCCGGCCTTCTCCTGACCGCCGACCCCGCCCTTGCCGGTGTCGTGCAGCAGCATGGCCAGGAACAGGGCTTCGCGGTCCTCGATCAGCGGCATGATCGAGACCGACAGCGGGTGGTCTTCCACCAGCCGGCCGGCGGCCATGTCGCCGATCACGCCGACGGCCCGCAGGGTGTGCTCGTCCACCGTGTACGAGTGGTACATGTTGAACTGCATCTGGGCGACGACTCGCCCGAACTCGGGGATGAAACGGCCCAGCACGCCGGCGTCGTTCATCAGGGTCAGGGTGCGATAGCTGCGCTTGCCGCGCGCCAGCAGGTCGAGGAATGCCCGGCAGGCCTCGGGCGCGCGACGCACCTTCGAGGTGATCAGGCTCAGCGAGCGGGTCACGGCCGTGAAGGCGTCGGGGTGCAGATCAAGGTCGCGCTCGTCGGCGATCTTGAACAGGCGGATCAGGTTGACCGGATCAGCCTCGAACACCGCCGGGCCGTCGATGTTGAGACGGCCGTTGTCCTCGAAGAAGCCCTCGACATCCAGCGCCTTGCGCTTGGGACGGCCGCCCGGCAGGAACCGTGAGATGCCCTTGGGTTCGTTCTTGAAGTGCTCGGCTTCCAGCTTGGCCGAGAAGGCGCGGGTCAGGGCCCCGACCTCCTTGGCGATCAGGAAGTAGCGGCGCATGAAGCGCTCGACCGCCGGCGCGTCGCCCCGATCGCCATAGCCCATGCGGCGGGCGATCTCGGGCTGCAGGTCGAAGGTCAGGCGCTCTTCGGGCCGGCCGGTCGTGAAGTGCAGGTGGGCGCGCACCGCGTGCAGGAAGTCGAAGGCGCGGATGAAGGCCTTGGTCTCGCGGCCGGAGAACACCTCCATCTTGAAGACGTCCTCGGGACGATCCACGGGATGCAGATATTCAGCGATCCACATCAGGGTGTGGAGGTCGCGCAGGCCGCCTTTGCCTTCCTTGACGTTGGGCTCGACCATGTAGCGGCTGGTCCCGGCACGCGCCTGGCGGTCGTCGCGTTCCTTCAGCTTGGCGGCGACGAACTGGGCGCCGGTGCCCTTCATGACGTCGTCCCGGTAGCGGCGCTTGAGGTCGTCGGCCAGGCGCTCGTCGCCGGTCAGGCGGCGAGCTTCCAGGATCGAGGTGCGGATCGTGAAGTCTTCCTTCGAGAGGCGCACGCACTCCTCGATGGTCCGCGAGGCGTGGCCGACCTTGAAGCCCAGATCCCACAGCGCATAGAGCATGAACTCGATCACGCTCTCGGCGTGCGGCGTCTGCTTGTAGGGCCGCAGGAAGAGGAGATCGATGTCCGAGAACGGGGCCAGGGTGCCGCGGCCATAGCCGCCGACGGCCAGCAGGCACAGGCGCTCGCCCTCGGTCGGGTTGCGGGCCCGGAACACGTGCACCGTCGTGAAGTCGTAGAGGGCGGTGATCACCTCGTCGGTGACGCCGCTGATCAGGCGGGCGGTCTCGACGCCGCTGGCGCCGTTCTCCAGCCGCTCCTTGGCGATCATCCGGCCCCGGAACAGCGCCTGCTTGAGGATCTCGATCGCCCGCGAGCGCTGCTCGGCCTCGTTGCCGATGGAATCGAGGGCGGCGGCCGACAGTCGGGCCCGCAGGGCGTGTCCGTCGACGACGTGTTCCAGGCGGGTGGGGCGAAGGCGACGGGGCATGATGGAGATATGGTTACTCTCTAGGCCCTGAGCAGACCCTTAAGACGATAGAGGGCCTCCAGGGCCTCGCGCGGGCTCATGCCGTCAACGTCGAGATCGCTCAGCGTATCCTCGACGACGCTGGGCGCCGCTTTGACGGGCACGGGGGCCGCGGCCTGACTCACCGCGAACAGCGGCAGGTCGTCCAGCTTGGCCGGCGACTGGTCCTTGCTCTCCAGGCGGTCCAGCACCTCGCGGGCGCGGAGCACGACGGGGTTGGGCACACCGGCCAGCTTGGCCACCTGGACGCCGTACGAGCGGTCGGCCGGACCCGGCGCGGCCTCGTGCAGGAAGACCAGATCGCCGTTCCATTCCTTGGCCCGAAGGCTGAGGTTGGAGACGAAGCTCAGCCGCTCCTCCAGCGTCGCCAGCTCGTGATAGTGCGTGGCGAACAGGGCGCGGCTCTTGTTGGTGTCGTGCAGGGCCTCGGCGCAGGCCCAGGCGATGGCCAGACCGTCATAGGTCGCCGTGCCCCGGCCGATCTCGTCCAGGATCACGAGCGAGCGCGGGCCCGCTTGCGTCAGGATGGCGGCGGTCTCGACCATTTCCATCATGAAGGTCGAACGGCCCCGGGCCAGGTCATCACCGGCCCCGACGCGGCTGAACAGGCGATCGACGACGCCCAGACGGAAGCTGGCGGCCGGCACGTAGCAGCCGGATTGGGCCAGGATCGCCAGCAGGGCGTTCTGGCGCAGGAAGGTCGACTTACCGGCCATGTTCGGGCCGGTGACGATCGACAGCCGCGCGCCGGTCTCGCCCGAGGCGTCCAGGCAACAGTCGTTGGGGGTGTAGGGATCGCCGGCGCGCTTGACCGCGGCCTCGACCACCGGGTGGCGGGCGCCCTTGGCGTCAAAGGCGTAGGACGTGTCGACCTGTGGCCGCACCGCGCCGGAGTCTTCCGCCCACTCGGCCAGGGCCGAGGCGACGTCCAGGCGGGCCAGGGCCTCGGCGGCGATCTGGATGGCGTCGGCCTGGGTGCGGGCCAGCTCGCGCCAGTCCTCGAAGGCGGCGACCTCCATGGCCAAGGCGCGCTCGGCGGCCTGGGCGATGCGGGCGTCCAGGTCGGCCAGCTCCACCGTGGTGAAGCGCACCTGATTGGCCAGGGTCTGGCGGTGGATGAAGGTGGCGTTCAGCGGCGGCTGGAACAGCGGGTCGGCCTTGCCGGCCGTGGCCTCGACGAAATAGCCCAGCACGCCGTTGTGGCGGATCTTCAGCGGCACGCCGCTCTCGGCCATCAGCTGGGCCTCAAGGGCGATGATCACCTTGCGGCTGTCGTCGCGCAGGCCGCGCGCCTGGTCCAGCTCGGGCCGGATGCCGGCGGCGACGAAGCCACCGTCGCGGGCCAGCGCCGGCAGATCGGGGCCCAGGCCCTGCTCCAGCACGGTCAGGAACTGCGACAGGCCTTCGTGCAGCGACGGGGTCAGGGCCTTGAAGGCGTGCTCCAGCTCGAACGGCGGCGGCGACAGCGGATCGGGCGAACCGCCCGCCATGCCGGCCAGGCGCTCGCCGACCTTCAGCGTATCGCGCAGACACCCGAGGTCGCGCGGACCGCCACGACCCAGGGCCAGGCGCGACAGGGCGCGGGCCATGTCGCCCGAACCCTTCAGCACCTCGCGCAGGCGCTGGCGCAGTTGGCGGTGCTCGACGAACCACTCGACGGCGTCCAGGCGCTGGTCGATGGCGGCGACGTCCAGCAACGGCCGGGCCAGGCGCGAAGCCAGCATCCGGGCGCCGCCGGCCGAAACCGTGCGGTCGATACAGGCTAGCAGCGAGCCGTTGCGGTCGCCGGTCTGGGTGCGATCGATCTCCAGGCTGCCGCGCGTGGCCGGGTCGATGGCCATGACATCCGCGTCGGCCGCGCGACGCGGCGCGCGCAGGGCCGGCAGCTTGCCGGCCTGGGTCATCTCCAGGTGGGCGGCGATCAGGCCCAGGGCCCCGATCTCGGCCGGGGTCAGCCCGCCGAAGCCATCCAGGGTGTCGACGCCATAGAGGCGCTTCACGCGGGCCTCGGACGCCTGCGGCTCCGACAGCGCCGAGGGCATCGGCTGCACCAGACCGCCGCAGATCTTCAGGGTCTGGGACAGGGCGTCGTCCGACAGCAGCCGGTCGGCGACCAGGGTCTCGGACGGGGCCAGGGCCGCCAGGATCGGGGCCACGGCCTCCTTGGCCAGGGCGAAGACCTCGACCTCGCCGGTCGACAGCTCGACCGACGCCACGGCGGCCTGCCCCGCGCGGATGGCGACGGCCGCCAGGCGATTGGCGCCCCGCGCGTCCAGCAGGCCGTCCTCGGTCAGGGTGCCCGGCGTCACCACGCGGACGATGTCGCGGCGGACCACCGACTTGGAGCCGCGCTTCTTGGCCTCGGCCGGGTCTTCCATCTGCTCGCAGACGGCGACCTTGAAGCCCATACGGATCAGCTTGGAGAGATAGGCCTCGGCCGCGTGCTGCGGCACGCCCGCCATCGGGATCGGCTGCCCCCCGTGCGTGCCCCGGAACGTCTGGCTGATGCCCAGGGCGGCGGCAGCCTTGTACGCGTCGTCGAAGAACAGCTCGTAGAAATCGCCCATGCGGAAGAAGATCAACGCATCGGGCTGCCGCGCCTTCATCTCGAAGAACTGCTGCATCACCGGCGTCGCGCCAGTGGGATCGAGAAGGTGCGCAGGGGTCGGCGTGGCGTGGGCGTTCATGACGCCCGAAACTACAGAGCGTCGCGACTCCCGTTAAGGGGCGGCGTTAAGGAAATGCGGGGATGAAACTCGGATCAATCAGGTTTGGGTTCATTTCGCTGACGCCGGACCTTCGGCAAAGCTCTCTCCGCGTGCTTCAGCTCGGCAAGACCCCGATCGGCCTCCTCCCTGCGCGCCAATCTGCGAGCCTCATCGAATTGCTTGTATTCCGCCTTAGCGCGGCTCTCGGCCTGCTCATGGCGAATTGATCCGCCGCGATCCAGCACCAAGCGGCCAAGATTGGCCAACTGCTGATCCAGCAACTGGGTCGCTTGCTCCATCAGGACCAGCCGCCCGATATCTAGCTGATCCTCAAAGATGCTGAGCAGGATGTCGGTGAGCCGGTTCAGCTCCTTCAACTCGACCGGTGAGAGGTAGTTCTTCGCGACCACCGCATCGGACTGACGGATCGTATCCTTCGGCCAGGTCTGCAGGCCCATATTCGGCGCACTGGCGTCAGCGCGGTCGATCAAGATCTCGGATGGCGTCCGATTGACGACTGCATAGAAAAGCTTGGCCTGGGTTCGCTGATAGAACTGATGCGCAGTTGACGAGCTCGGCTCGTAGTCCTGGCACATCGCGCAGATTTGCCGAAGTTCGGCATAGACGTTTGCTTCCGAAGCCCGGATGTCCCGGATGATCTCGCGCAGTTCGCGGATGCGGTCCTGCTCGTCGGGAGCCTTGAGCCGCTCGACATCGACCACGAAGCCCTTGGTGGCGAAGCGAACAAGGACGCCGGTAGCCCATTTTCGGAAGAGCGTCGCCTGAGCGGAGCTGACCCGGTAGCCGACCGAGATCACCATATCGAGGCTGTAAAGCGAGACCGGCTTGGTCGACCGAGCAATATGCATAAATTGCACATTGCTCCCCTCGTCGAGTTCACCCTCTTCGAGGATATTGGCGATATGGCGCGCGACAACGGAAACGTCGCGTCCGAACAACTGCGCCATCTGAGCGCGGGTCATCCAGAGCGATTCACCTTCATATCGAAGCTCGACTTGAGCGCCGTTCGCGGTCGCGTAGATCAGGAAGCGGTGACCCGTATCGACCTCTTCGACGAGACTGACGGGCGTGGAGGCGTCTTGATCGATGCTCATGGTTCTCGCCTGAACGGACGAGAACAATCATAGAACATCCTATGCGGCGACGCTAGTTCCCCGTGACCTCTTCCCAGAAACGCTTGGCCTTGCCGACGAAGTTCGCCGACTTCGGGTTCTGTTTCTCGCCGCACAGGCCGGCCAGTTCGCGGATCAGTTCCTTCTGACGCGCGGACAGGTGAGTCGGGGTTTCGACGAAGAGTTCGACGACCAGGTCGCCGCGTTGGCGGCTGCGCAGGGACGGCATGCCCTTGCCCTTGAGGCGGACGGTCTTGCCGGTCTGGGCGCCTTCGGGGACGGCGACGGTGATGCGGCATTCGCCGTCGCAGGTCTCGCCGCCCAGCAGGCACGGAGCTTCGATCTCGCCGCCCAGGGCAGCGGTGGTCATCGGCACCGGCACGGTGCAGAGGAGGTCGAGACCGTCGCGCTCGAAGAGCTCGTGCGGGGTCACCGACAGGAAGATGTAGAGGTCGCCGCGCGGACCGCCGCGCGCGCCCGCGTCGCCCTCGCCCGCCAGGCGGATGCGGGCGCCGTCGTCGACGCCGGCCGGGATGCGGACCGACAGGATGCGCTCGCGGCGCACCTGACCGTGGCCGTGGCAGTTGGTGCAGGGGTCAAGGACCAGACGGCCCGAGCCGCCGCAGCGCGGGCAGCCGCGCTCGACCGCGAAGAAGCCTTGGGTGGCGCGGACACGGCCAGCGCCGCCGCAGGTGCCGCAGACGGTGGGGTTGGTGCCGGGCTTGGCGCCCGAGCCCTCGCAGACCTCGCAGGTCATGGCGGCGGGCACCTTGATCTCGACCTCGGCGCCGGCATAGGCCTGCTCCAGGGAGATCTCCAAGTCGTAGCGCAGGTCCTGACCGCGTTGCGGGCCGTTCGACTGGCGACGACCGCCGCCGAACATCTCGCCGAACACGTCGCCGAAGACATCGTTGAAGATGTCGCCGGCGTCGAAGCCCTGGCCGCCGAAGCCGCCCGCGCCGCCGCCCTGCTGACCGTTGACCCCGGCATGGCCGAAGCGGTCATAGGCCGCGCGCTTCTGCGGATCGGAGAGGACCGAATAGGCCTCGTTGATCTCTTTGAATCGACCCGTGGCGTTCTCGCAGCCGCCATTGCGGTCCGGGTGGTGTTCCATCGCCAGTTTGCGGAACGCGGACTTCAGACCAGCGTCATCGATGGTCCGGGTCACGCCGAGGATTTCGTAATAGTCGCGCATCGTCAGCGTCTGGCGCCCAAAAGGCCCACGAAAGTGGCGTTGATGAAGGAAGAGGTGGGATAGCACGCGGCCCGGCGCAAGGCGTCCTCGGGCGAAGCGGCAAGAGGTCGCGGCCGCGGAACAAGACTATCGAGCATGTTCCGCGGCGCGCGCATGGCGATTAGTTCGCCGGCTTGTTGTCGTCGACTTCTTCGAACTCGGCGTCGACGACGCCATCGTCCGCGGCTTCGGCGCCGTCAGCGCCTTCGTCCGAACCCGACTGGGCGGCGTACATGGCCTCGCCCAGCTTCATCGACGCCTGGATCAGCGCCTGGGTCTTGGCCTGGATGGCCTCGACGTCTTCGCCTTCCAGAGCCGTCTTCAGCTCGGTGATGCCGGTCTCGATCGCGGTCTTTTCAGCCGCGCCGACCTTGTCGCCGTGCTCGGCCAGGGCCTTCTCGGTCGAGTGCAGGATCGCCTCGCCCTGGTTCTTGGCCTCGACCAGCTTCTTCTTGGTCTCGTCCGCGGCCTTGTTGGCCTCGGCTTCCTTGACCATGCGCTCGATGTCCGCGTCCGACAGGCCGCCATTGGCCTGGATGCGGATCGAGTGCTCCTTGTTGGTCGCCTTGTCCTTGGCGTGGACCTGCACGATGCCGTTGGCGTCGATGTCGAAGGTGACTTCGATCTGCGGGATGCCACGCGGCGCCGGCGGGATGCCGACCAGGTCGAACTGACCCAGGACCTTGTTGTCGACGGCCATCGGGCGTTCGCCCTGGAACACGCGGATCGTCACGGCCGACTGGTTGTCGTCGGCGGTCGAGAAGGTCTGCGAGCGCTTGGTCGGGATGGTGGTGTTGCGTTCGATCAGCGGGGTGAACACACCGCCCAGGGTCTCGATGCCCAGGGTCAGCGGGGTCACGTCCAGCAGCAGCACGTCCTTGACGTCGCCTTGCAGCACGCCGGCCTGCACCGCGGCGCCCAGCGCCACGACTTCGTCCGGGTTCACGCCCTTGTGCGGCTCACGGCCGAAGAAGTCCTGCACCGCCTGCTGGACCTTGGGCATGCGGCTCATGCCGCCGACCAGGATCACTTCGTCGATGTCGCTCTTCTTCAGGCCGGCGTCCTTGAGGGCCTGTTCGCACGGACCGATGGTGCGGGCGATCAGGTCGTCGACCAGGGCTTCCAGCTTGGCGCGCGACAGCTTGATGTTCAGGTGCAGCGGGCCCGAGGCGTTCATGCTGATGAACGGCAGGTTGACCTCGTACTGAGCCGTCGAGGACAGCTCCTTCTTGGCCTTTTCCGCTTCCTCGCGCAGGCGCTGGAGGGCCAGCTTGTCCTTGCGCAGGTCGACGCCCTGCTCCTTCTTGAACTCGTCGGCCAGGTAGTCGACGATCCGCAGGTCGAAGTCTTCGCCGCCCAGGAAGGTGTCGCCGTTGGTCGACTTCACTTCGAAGACGCCGTCGCCGATTTCCAGGATCGAGACGTCGAACGTGCCGCCGCCCAGGTCGTAGACCGCGATCTTCTTGCCGTCGTTCTTGTCCAGGCCATAGGCCAGGGCCGCCGCGGTCGGCTCGTTGATGATGCGCAGGACTTCCAGGCCGGCGATCTTGCCGGCGTCCTTGGTCGCCTGACGCTGGGCGTCGTTGAAGTAGGCCGGGACGGTGATGACCGCCTTGGTCACGGTCTCACCCAGGTGGGCTTCCGCGGCTTCCTTCATCTTCTGCAGGATGAAGGCCGACACTTCCTGCGGGCTGTAGTCCTTGCCCTGGGCTTTCACCCAGGCGTCGCCGGTCGGGCCCTTGACGATCTCGTAGGGCACCATGCCCTTGTCCTTCTCGACCACCGGGTCGTTCGCGTTGCGGCCGATCAGGCGCTTGATCGCGAAGAGGGTGTTGGTCGGGTTGGTCACCGCCTGGCGCTTGGCCGGCTGACCGATCAGGCGCTCGCCGTCTTCCTGGAAGGCGACGACCGACGGGGTGGTCCGAGCGCCTTCGGCGTTCTCGATCACCTTCGGGTTCTTGCCGTCCATGATGGCCACGCACGAATTCGTGGTGCCCAGGTCGATGCCGATAATCTTGCTCATTTTGGTACCTGTTCGCTCCTTAAGGCGGACGGTGGACTAGGGCCTTCTCGGAAGCGCCCCGGTTTTTCTCGTTCCCGTCCCCGATGGGTTCGTACGTTTACGGTTGGGTCCACATCCTGTTCCGCCGGCGAAAACCGAGCGGGCAAAATGCGTTGTGCGAAGTTGACGAGCCCGTCAACCCCGCTTCGAAGCCGGATATGGGGGATAGGGTACAGGGCGCAAGGCCATAACCCCATCCCGCGAGGGGGATTCTGGCTTCTAGACAAAGAAAAATGGCCGCACCCTTTCGAGCGCGGCCATGAAAAATATCACGTTATCCGGGATTTAGCCGTTCTTGGCGACCCAGGCGGTGATGGCGGGCAAGCGCTGTTCACGGATCTTGGCGCGGTTCAGCACCGAGACGGCGGCCTTGTCGCCTTCCTTGCGCGAACCTTCGGCCAGATTGGCCGCCGCCCACGCCTTGATCTTCTCGGCCGTGGCCGGGTTCGAGGAACCAGCGCCCAAGCCCGGGATGAACCGGGTCCGCGAGGTGGAGTCGACCTTCTCGTTGACCTTGTCCTTGTTGGCCACGGCCCAGTCGAAGGTCATGTCCGGGTGCGAGCCGGCCACGCGGCTGATCATCGAGCTGGACATGGTCTCGCCCGGCTCCGACGTCAGGGCCAGTTCGAGAGCCTTCTTGGCCAGGGCCTCGTCCTCGGCCGAGGCCAGCAGCGAGAACAGCTGGGCGCGGATCAGCGGGGTCTTCTCGGCCAGGGCCTGGGCGTGGATGTTGTCCCAGGTGGCGGCGTCGGCCTTGCGGGCCACGACGCTGAGGATGGTCTTGCGCAGGGCGCCGGGGATGGCCGACGGGTCGGTCTTGTCGGCGTTGAAGCGGCGGGTGGCCTCGGCCACGACCTCCGGATCGCCCAGGCCGCCCAGCGTGCCGATCAGCTCGCCACGCAGGATGGCGATGCGGTCGGCCTCACCGGCTTGCGCGCTCCAGCCGACCTTGGCCAGCAGCGGGCGCAGCTTGGCGATGGCCAGCTTGCGGAACGCGGCGCGCTCGGTCGGCATGCCCTGATAGTAGCTGTCGATGGCCGAATAGACGCCGGCGATCTTCGAGAACACCTGCGGGTCGGCGTTGTCCGGCGTGGCCTTGGCCAGGTCCAGGAAGTCGGTGGCGGGCTGGTAACCGGCCAGGCCCATCGACCAGGCGTCGCTCATCACGCCCAGCTGGTCGATCGCCGGCAACTTGGCGAAGTTCTGGACGATGCCGGCGAAGCGCTCGGGACCGTACTGGGTGCGGAAGTAGCCGGCCTGGCCCGCGTTCACGACCACCGGGCCGCAGCCGTCGACCGTGACCGAGCCCTTGCCGCCGGTGACCAGGGTCTTGGCCTCGCCGCCGCCGACAGCCTGGACCGTCACTGGCACGCGCCACAGCAGCGGCTTCTTGCCCGGCATGTCCTTGCTGAACTCGGACTGGGTCAGGGCCAGGGTGGTCTTGCCGGCCGCGCAGGTCGCCGCGTCGACGGTGATCAGCGGCACGCCCGGCTGCAGGGTGAAGTCGTGGGCGATGGCCAGGATCGGCTTCTTCGCCGCCCCCTCGACCGACGACCACAGGTCGTCGCTGACCGTGTTGCCGTGGGCGTGCTTCTTCATGTAGACGCGCACGCCGTCGCGCCAGGCGTCGTGGCCCACATAGCTTTCCAGCATGCGGATGACGGCCTCGCCCTTCTGGTAGGTGATGGCGTCGAAGGCCTGGCTGGCCTGCTCGACGGTGGTCACATGCTGCACCACCGGGTGGGTGGTCGACAGGGCGTCCAGGCCCATGGCGTATTCACGGCCGCCCACGGCGTTCAGGGTCGCGTTCCATTCGGGGTGGAAGTGCTCGGTTGCGCGGCCTTCCATCCACGAGGCGAAGCCCTCGTTCAGCCACAGGTCGTCCCACCAGGCCATGGTGACCAGGTCGCCGAACCACTGGTGGGCCATCTCGTGGGCCACGGTGGTGAAGACGTCCTGCTTGTCGGACTCCGTCGAGATCTTCGGGTCCAGGTTCATGGCGTATTCGAAGTAGAAGATCGCCCCCCAGTTCTCCATGGCGCTGAAGAACTGGCTGCGGCCCGGGGCGGCGATGTTGTCCAGCACCGGCAGCGGGTACGGGGTGCCGAAATAGTCGTTGTACCAGGGCAGGATGTCGGCGGCCGACTTCAGGGCGAACGCGGCCTTGGGCGTGTCGCCCTTCTTGGTGACCACGCCGACATCGACGCCGGCCGACTTGACCGAGGCGCGATCGAACTCGCCCAGGCCGAAGAACAGCAGGTAGGTCGACATCTTCGGCGAGGTCGCGAACTTCACCAGGGTCTTGCCGTTGCCCAGGTCCTTCGACGAGGCGATCGGCATGTTGCCCAGGGCCATCTGGCCGGTCGGAATGGTCGCCTCGACGCTGTAGGTGGCCTTGTAGAACGGCTCGTCCCACGAGGGGATGAAGCGGCGGGCGTCGCTGTTCTCGAACTGGGTGTAGATCGCGCGCTTCTTGCCGGTCTCGGTCTCGTAGTCGAGCGCGAACAGGCCGGCGGCCTGGGTGTAGATCTTGCCGGTATAGTCGAGGGCCAGGACGTACTTGCCCTTCGGAAGCGCCTTGGCGAACGTGAAGCTGGCGGTCTGGGCTTCGTCGTCGACCTTGACCTTGGCCGCGCCGACACCGGCGATCTCGGCCTTGGAGAAGGCCAGGTCAGCGGCCTGCAGGGTCACGGTGCTGGTCGGCTCGACCACCTCGATGGCGATCTTCACGCTGGCGGAAAAGGCCATCTTGTCGGCGTCGGGCGTGAACGACAGGTCGTAGTGCGAGGGCCGGACGTTGCGCGGCAGTTGCGTGGTCACCGAGGCGAAGGTCGCGCCCTTGCTGCCCGCCTGGGCGGCGACGGCCGCCGGCTTGGCCTTGGCTTGGGCTTTCGCAGCGGTCGCGGCCGACACATTCCCAGCGGCGAACAAAATCACGGCGACGGCCGCGGAAGACATAAGACGGCGCATGTACGGTCCTGATATGGAAAAATAGTCCGGCCCCCTCGCCGGAAGCGCAAACCAACACCTTCCGTCCCTATGGCGCGTCTTAAATTTCAGTAATGTTTCAGCCCCTGTCCGTCGTTCCGGGTTTCGACCTCTGGCCCGGCCTGCTGGACCCGGCGGCCCAGGCCGCGCTGGTCGATGCGGTCATGGCGGCGGCGCAGGTCGCGCCGTTCGCGCATTACGGCACGGCCTATGGCAAGGCGATGAGCGTGGGCATGACCGCCTTCGGACCGCTGGGCTGGACCAGCGACGCCGAAGGATACCGTTACGCCGAACGCCATCCGGGCACGGACCAGCCCTGGCCGGCCATGCCACAGGCCTTGCTCGATCTCTGGACGCAGCTGGGCGATCCGGACACCCCGCCGGACTCGTGCCTGATCAACCTCTACCGGGGCGACGCCCGCATGGGCCTGCATCAGGATCGCGACGAGGCCGACCCGGCCTTCCCGGTGCTGTCGGTCTCGCTGGGCGACACGGCGGTGTTCCGGATCGGCGGTGTGAACCGCAAGGACCCGACGCGGAGCCTGAAACTGAGCTCCGGCGATGTCTGCCGGCTGTCGGGACCGGCAAGGCTGGCCTTCCACGGCGTCGACCGCATCCTGGCGGGTTCGTCGAGCCTCGTACCGGACGGCGGGCGGATCAACCTGACGCTCCGGCGGGCCCGCCCTCGCCCTTCGACAAGCTCAGGGTGAGGACTACTATCGAGGCCGTCTCAGTAGAAACCTCATCCTGGGCTTGTCGAAGGACGAGGTTTCGGCCCCTCAAGCGTCCTCGTCCTCCAGCGCCTCGCGCATGGCCTTCAGCGCCGCCTGCAGCCGCCCTTGGGGCGGGCCGCCGACGCTGGAGATCAGCACCTCGACGCCCGGAGCCACCTGATAGCGATGCACAGGCTGGGGCACGTTCCAGCGCGCGTGGAAGCGCTCGGCGATCTCCAGCCGCTCGGTCCGGCCGCTCCAGACGGCCAGGGCGCTCTCGAAGCCCGCCGGGCGTCCCGCCAGCTCGACCTCCAGCTCGCCCAGATAGTCACGGATGGTGTCGAGGTCGTTGCCGGCCTGCTGCATGGCCCGGATCAGCCGCAGCCGCGTCAGGTGCCCGTCGTCGAAATTGGCCCCGCGCCCCCGCGCGGCCGGCGGCGGCAACAGGCCCTCGGCCACATAGTAGCGGACAGTGCGCTCGGAGACGTCGCACAGGGCGGCCAGATCCCGGGCCGTGTAGCGGGGCGGATCGTCGGACATGGCGACATACTGACACTGAACTGTCGAATTTCAACTGTCTCTTTTCAAAACGACCGAGGCGTAGTCTCTTGGGCCATGGCTCACGTCCTGATCCCCCTGCCCGCCCTGGACTTCGACCCGACCGAGGCCGCGGTCAGCTGGTCCGTGCTGAAGGCGGCGGGCCATCACATCACTTTCGCCACGCCCGATGGCCGTCCGGCGGAAGCCGACCCGATCATGCTGTCGGGCCGCGGCCTCGATCCGTGGAGCCCGATCCCGATCCTCGGCCACTTCAAGCTGTTCGGCCTGCTGCTGCGCGCCAACTTCAAGGCCCGCTGGGACTACGGACTGATGATCAGCACGCGCGGCTATCAGACGCCGAAGGCCTGGGCCGCGCTGAACATCGACGACTATGACGGCCTGCTGCTGCCCGGCGGTCACCGGGCGCGCGGGATGCAGCCGTATCTGGAGAGCCCCGACCTGCAACGCCTGGTCGCCCAGGCCTTCGCCGCCGAAAAGCCCGTCGGCGCCATCTGCCACGGCGTACTGCTGGCCGCCCGCAGCAAGGCCGCCGACGGCCGCTCGGTCCTGCACGGCCGCAAGACCACCGCCCTGACCTGGAAGCAGGAGAAGGCCGCCAGCGCCATCGCCCACCTGGGCCGGTTCTGGGATCCCGACTACTACCGGACCTATGTGGAGCAGCCGGGCGAGCCGGAGGGCCACATGTCCGTCCAGCACGAGGTCACCCGCAACCTCGCCTCGCCTGCCGACTTCCTCGACGTGCCCAAGGACGATCCGCAGTTCGGCAAGAAGACCAGCGGCCTGGCCCGCGACACGCTCAAGGACGCCAGCCCCGCCTTCGTCGTCCGCGACGACAACTACGTGTCCGCCCGCTGGCCCGGCGACGCCCACACCTTCGCGCGGACCTTCGTCGAGGCGCTCGACCAACGAAAAAGGCCGCCCCTTCCGGAGCGGCCTTTCCAATAGAAACCGTCTGAACCCCTCAGGATCAGCCGCGCAGCTTGCGGGTGATCACTTCCAGGTCGTGGTTCAGGGCGCTGTCCTCGGCGCGCAGCGCTTCGATGCGGCGCACGGCGTGCAGGACGGTGGTGTGGTCGCGACCGCCGAAGCGACGGCCGATGTCCGGCAGCGAGCGGGTGGTCAGCTGCTTGGCCAGCCACATGGCGGCCTGGCGCGGACGGGCCACGGCGCGGTTGCGGCGCTCGCTGAGCAGGTCGGCCTGCTTCATGCCGTAGTGCTCGGACGTCGCCTTCTGGATGTCGTCGATGGTGATGCGCTTCTCGCCCGACCGCAGGTGCGGACGCAGGATCGCCTGCACCTCGTCCAGGGTCATGCGCGACAGGCCTTCGCCGGCGCGGGCCGACAGGGTGTTCAGCGCGCCTTCCAGCTCGCGGACGCTGTCGGTGAAGCGGTCGGCCAGGAACTGCAGCACGTCCGGACGCATGGTCGGCTCGAAGCCGTGGGCCACGGCCAGGGTCTGGATCTTGCGTTCCAGGATCCCTAAGCGCAGCGAGCGGTCGGCCGGCTCCAGGCCGCAGACCAGGCCCGCCGACAGGTGCGAGCGCAGGTGGGCGTCCATCTCGGTCATGGCCGACGGCGGACGGTCCGACGAGAACACGACGCGGCGGCCTTCCTCGACCAGGGCGGTGAGCGTGTGGAACAGCTCTTCCTGGGTCGACTGATTGCCGGCGATGAAGTGGACGTCGTCGATGATCAAGAGGTCGGCCGCGCGCAGCTCTTCCTTGAAGGCCGCCGTCTGGCGATCCATCAGGGCGCGCACGAAGGTCGACAGGAAGCGCTCGGCGGTCAGGTACACGACGCGCTTTTCCGGCGCGTTACGCATGGCTTCCCAGGCCAGGGCGTTCAGCAGGTGGGTCTTGCCGAAGCCGTAGGGACCGTGGAACAGCACGGGATTGAAGTGGCCGTCGGCCCAGTTGGCGATCCGGCGCGCCACGGCATGGGCGAACTCGTTGGCCGGACCCGGGACGAAGGTCTCGAAGGTGAAGCGTTCCTGCAGGCCTTGGGTGCGGGGCGACTTGGCGCTCGGCGCCATGGCGGCCGGCGTGTCGCTCGACACGGGCAGGACGATCTCGATGGGTTCGGCGGCCTTGGGCGCGGCCTCGACATAGGCGACGCCCGAACCGACTTGCGCGGCTTCGAACTCCAGGCGCGACTTCAGGTCGATACGGCGACCGGTCGCGTCGTTCGCGGCCCACAGTTCACCGATACGACGCCAGGCGCTGCGACGGATCCAGTCGCGGGCGATGCCCGTCGACGTGACCAGCACGACGTCGCCGGTCGAGGCCTCGCGCAACATCGCCGGAGCGATCCACGACCCGAAGGCCGCATCGCCAAGCTCGCGCTTCAGGGCCACGCACACTTTCGACCAGACGTTCGTCGCCGGCTCGCAAGCCGCCGTCGAAATCGCCGCCGAGAAGTCCTGGCTGGCCACCCCGCCCTTCATCGTCATTCGTCCACCGCCTCGCACAAAAACAACCGCCGCAACATTCCTGCCGCCCGCCCCCCAAAGGCGTACGGCCGGTTCACTCAACGCACACAGGTTCTTACCCGGCGAACGCAATGGGTCCGCCGCCGCCTTGTTTTTTCCAAGACTGGAGAAGCGCTGAGACGCTTAAACTAGCCACCGGCCCCCGCCGGTCAAACGGAAAACTTGCGTCCGAGCCCGGATATTTCTGTTGACTCGCGAGAGCCCCTCGCCCGGCAAGGGAATAGCTAAGTCAGCTACTCAGATCACAGATTGCAACGGCAGGAATAGAGCCTTGGATTCAAAGCAAAAGCCGACCAGGCGGACCTGATCGGCTTTTGTAAATACTTGAAAACGTTGAACGAACGGCGTTCGTCCAAATCCTGGACTAGGCCGCGGCCTTATCCAGCTTCTTCAGACGGGCAGCCAGACGCGACACTTTGCGCGAGCCCGTATTGGGGTGAACCACGCCCTTCGAAACCGCGCGCATCAGCTCCGATTGAGCCTCCACGAAAGCGGCCTTGGCGACGGCCACATCGCCCTTGGCGATGGCGTCTTCGAACTTGCGCAGGAAGGTGCGCACGCGCGAGCGACGGGCGGTGTTGACTTCGGTGCGGCGGGCGATCTTGCGGATCGCTTTCTTGGCGCCGGGATTATTGGCCATTAGGTCGGACCTTCAAACGGACAGCCACGCGGCGACCGCGAAGCAGGGAAAACAGAGCGCGCGGATATACGGGAAGCGCTGGCCGGGGTCAACGGTCCACAGGCAGGAATCCTGCGGGCCATTTTGGCGCAATCGATTACTCGCCCTTGAAGGCGGGTTTCCGCTTCTCGACGAAGGCCGCCATGCCTTCCTTCTGGTCCTCGAACGCGAACAGCGAGTGGAACAGCCGCCGCTCCAGCGCCACGCCTGTCGTCAGGGTCGTCTCGTAGGCGGCCTCGACCAGTTCCTTGTTCATGGCCACGGCCAGCGGCGACTGGCCGGCGATCTTGGCGGCGATGGCCAGGACCTCGTCGATCAGCGTGTCGGCCGGGAAGATCCGCGAGACCAAGCCCGAGCGCTCGGCTTCTTCCGCGCCCATCATCCGGCCGGTCAGGATCATGTCCATGGCCTTGGACTTGCCGACGAAGCGGGTCAGGCGCTGGGTGCCGCCGATGCCGGGGGCGACGCCGAGGTTGATCTCGGGCTGGCCGAACTTGGCGGTGTCGGCGGCCAGGATGAAGTCGCACATCATGGCCAGCTCGCAGCCGCCGCCCAGGGCGTAGCCGGCGACGGCGGCGATGATCGGCTTGCGGCACTGCTCGATCGCCCGCGCGCCGGCGGTGAAGAAGTCGGCCTTGAACATCTGGGCGTAGGTCTTGTCCGACATCTCCTTGATGTCGGCGCCGGCCGCGAAGGCCTTGGCCGAGCCGGTCAGCACGATGCAGCCCACATTGTCGTCGGCTTCGGCCGCCGCCAGCGCCTGGGCCAGGTCGGCCAGCAGGGCGGTGTTCAGCGCGTTCAGCGCCTCTGGCCGGTTCAGGCGGATCAGGGCGACGCCGGGCGCGGCCTGCGGCGCTTCGACGATCAGGGTCTGGTACTCGGCCATCACGGTCTCCTGCTTGAACAGAGCCGTTATAAAGAGGCCGGCGGCCTTGGGGAGCCCCTTAGGCGGCGGGGCCGGCGACGCTTGACCGCCTCCTGCGATTTAGGCCACGACTTGGCTCAATTTCGAGTGGCGTCGTGGCTTCGCACCTGTCCGCGCGCTTGCGGACAAGGGGTTTCAGCATGGCCACTTTCATTGGCACGTCCGGCAACGACACGATCCAGGGCAGCGGCGTCAACGACACGCTGATCGGGCTCGAGGGCGACGACGTCCTCATGGGCGGCCAGGGCCACGACATCCTAGAGGGCGGCCCCGGCGACGACGTGCTGGACGGCGGAACGGGCACGGACACCGCCGACTACTCCCACGCCACGGCCGGGGTGACGGTCGACCTGAACCTGACCGGCCCGCAGGCCACAGGCGGCGCGGGGACCGACACCCTGAAGTCCATCGAGGTGCTGCTGGGCTCCGACTTCGCCGATCGGCTGACGGGGGACAACGTCTCGAACCTGCTCTATGGCGGCGGCGGGAATGACATCCTGCTCGGCGGGGGCGGCGACGACACCCTGCGCGGCGGACGGGGCGACGACGTGCTGGATGGCGGCGCGAACGGCTCGTTCGGCGACACGGCCAGCTATATAGATGCGACCAACGGCGTGACGGTCGACCTCTCGAAGTCCGGCCCGCAGGCGACCGGATGGGGCTCCGACACCCTGATCGGCATCGAGCAGGTGAGCGGCACGGCCTATAACGACGTGCTCATCGGCGGCAGCGGCGGCGACACCCTCTTCGGCAACGACGGCAACGACATTCTTCGTGGCGGCGCCGGCGACGATGTCCTGGTGAGCGGCAACGGCGACGACGTCCTGGACGGCGGTGACGGCTTCGACACGGTCGACTTTGGCTACACCAGCTCCGGAGACTGGGTCTATTCGGGCGCCACCGTGGACCTGTCCCTGACCACGGCCCAGGGCCGTCCCGGACAGATGAAGACCTATATCAGCATCGAGCGGCTGTTCGGCGGCGTCGGGGCCGACGTCTTCAAGGCCGGCGCGACCGGCGCGACGCTGGAAGGGTCCGACGGCGCGGACATTCTCTATGGCGGCGCCGGGGACGACATCCTCGACGGCGGCGATGGCGACGACACCTTCTATATCGGCGTCGGCGCCGACAAGGTGATCGGCGGCTTTGGGACCGACACGGTCCACTTCGTGGCGGGCGCGGCGGCCCTGAACCTGGACCTGAGCACCTTCAGGAACGGCCAATTCACGGCAGGCGGCCTCTCGATCAGCGAGGTCGAGACGATCGGCTCGATCACCGGCAGCGCCCAGAACGACAGGATCACGGTCGGAAACGCCTATCTCGGCTCGGTCACGATCGACGGCGGGGCCGGCGACGACGTGCTGGTCGGCGGCGGCGGCGATGACATCATCCGGGGCGGCGCCGGTAACGACACCATCGACGGCGGGGCCGGCAAGGACACGGTCCGCTATGCCGGGACGATGCAGGACTATCGCGTCGTCACCAATGGCGACGGCTCGATCACCGTGACCGATCTGCGCGTCGGGTCGCCCGACGGCGTCGACCACCTGACCAGCATCGAGCTCCTGGCCTTCGCGGCCACGCCCTCGGCCAGCGAGGTCTCGACGCGGATGCTCAACATCCTGAGGCTGCCCGTGGGCGGTACGGGCGCGGCGCTGTCCCAGACCCTGTTCACCCAGTGGCAGGCCGGCCAGCTGTCGGACGACCAGGTGACCAAGGCCATCGTCGACGCCGCCGACGCCACGACCTCGGTGGCCTCGATGAGCTACCAGTTCTTCACGGGCAAGGTGCCCAGCAGCTTCGGGATCGACTTCCTGATCGCGCCGACGGGACCCAACGCGACCAACCTCAACAGCGCCTACTACGCCCAGTTCAATACGGTGAACCGCTACATCAACTTCGCGGTGAACCTGGGCAAGAACGGCGAGGGCGCCGACAACTTCCTGGGCGGCTACCAGTACCTGTCGCTGTTCGACGCCACCAAGAAGGCCTACGCGGCGATCTTCGGCGGCGCGCCCAGCGACACCAAGGTCCACCAGCTGCTCGACGGCCGCGTGGACTATCTCGCCTACTATGGCGGCGACGGTCCGGAGGGCATGGGGACCAAGGCGGCGATGGTCGGCTTCCTGCTGGCGGCGGCGGCGACCGAGAACATCGGCGTCATGGCCCGCTCGAACGACGCCTGGCTGACGGACCTCGCCGACGGCGCGGCGCCGTACGCGGTCAACATCCTCGATCCGGCCGCCGGCTACTACAAGACCGAGTACATCTTCGGCGGCGGCTAGCCCCTCACACCTGGCAGACCGGACAGAAGAAGGTCGATCGACCGGCCTGGACCTCGCGGGCGATGACGCCCTTGCAGCCAGGCGTCGGGCACGGCTCGTCCTCACGGTCATAGACGCGGAAGCGGTGCTGGAAGTAGCCCAGCGCCCCGTCGGCGGCGGCGAAGTCCTTCAGGGTCGAGCCGCCGACCTCGACGGCCTCGCCCAGCACCTCCTTGATCGCCGTGGTCAGCGGGCCGAGGCGCTTCTTGGCGATCCCGCCCGACGGCTTGAATGGCGAGATGTGCGCGCGGTGCAGGGCCTCGCACACATAGATATTGCCCAGGCCCGCCACGGTCTTCTGGTCCAGCAGCAGGGTCTTGGGCCCCTGCTTGCGGTTGGCGAAGGCCTTTTCCAGCGTCGTGGCGTCGAAGCCATCGCCCAACGGCTCGGGGCCCATGGTCGCGAACCACGGATGACGGCTGACGGCGTCGGTCGGGATCAGGTCCATGAACCCGAACCGGCGCGGATCGTAATAGGTGACCGTCGCGCCCTCTTCCGTCTCGAAGACCACGTGGGCGTGCTTGTCGTCGGGCGTGACCTCGCGGGCGAAGTCGCCGGGGCGCACCGTTCCCTCGGGCGCGGCGATCTCGAAGCGGCCGGTCATGCCAAGGTGCATCACCAGGGTGTCGCCGCGATCCAGCGGAGCCAGGATGTACTTGGCCCGGCGGTCCAGCCGCAGGATCTTCGCGCCCGTCAGCCGCTGGACGAAGCCATCCGGCAGCGGGAAGCGCAGGTCGGGCCGGTTGGCGCGGACGCGGGCCAGGCGGGCCCCGGACAGCACGGGCTCCAGGCCCCGGCGGACGGTCTCGACTTCGGGCAATTCGGGCAAGGATCATTCCTTAAGGCGATGACGCGGCGCGAGGCGCAAGCTAAGAGCGGTTTGTCATATAGAGAGCGCGGCCCAAAGACGTCATGAGCAACACCTCCGCCAGCTTCGGTTTCAAGGATGTCGACGCCTCGTTGAAGGCCGGGATGGTGCGCGGGGTCTTCGACCGCGTCGCCAAGAACTACGACATCATGAACGACCTGATGAGCGGCGGCGTGCACCGGCTCTGGAAGGACGCCGTGGCCGCGCGCCTGAACCCGCAGCCGGGCGAGGTGATCATCGACTGCGCCGGCGGCACCGGCGACATGGCCCGCCGCTTCGCCAAGATGGCCCGCAGCGCGCAAGAGCGCCGTGGCGGTCCGGACGCGACGATCAACATCGTCGACTACAATGCCGAGATGATCATGGCCGGCATCGAGCGCGGCGGCGAACCGGAGATCACCTGGACCGTCGGCGACGCCCAACGCCTGCCGCTGCCGGACAACTACGCCAACGCCTATGTGATCAGCTTCGGCATCCGCAACGTCACCGACATCGACGCAGCCCTGCGCGAGGCGCGCCGCGTCCTGAAGCCGGGCGGCCGCTTCCTGTGCCTGGAGTTCTCGCGTCCGGTGACCGAAGCCCTGGCCAAGGCGTATGACGCCTACAGCTTCAAGGTCATCCCGCAGGTCGGCGAGTGGGTCGCCAAGGACCGCGAGGCCTATCAGTACCTGGTCGAGAGCATCCGCCGCTTCCCCGACCAGCGCACCTTCGCCGGGATGATGGAGAACGCCGGCTTCAAGCGGGTGACCTTCACCAACTTCACCGGCGGCGTCGCGGCCCTGCACCAGGGCTGGGCGCTCTAAAGCTGTGGCCAACCTGTCCGCCTTCTGGCGCCTGACCGGCGCGGGCTGGGCCCTGGTCCGGGCCGACGCCCTGATCCCGCGTGAGGTCGAGCCGCAGCTGCCGGCGTCCGCCAAGCTGGCCGGCCGGTGCCTGCGCCTGTTCGCCGGCGGCGCGGCCCGTCGTGGCCGACCGGGCGAGCGCCTGGCGCGGGTGCTGGAGAAGCAGGGCCCCGCCGCGATCAAGATGGGCCAGTTCCTGTCGACGCGGGCCGACATCTTCGGGACCGCCTTCGCAGAGGACCTGTCGCACCTCAAGGACCGGCTGGCCCCGTTCCCGCTGTCGGTCGCCGAGGCCGAGATCCAGCGCAACCTCGGCAAGCCGCTGGGCGAGATCTATCTGGAGATCGGCGAACCGGTCGCCGCCGCCTCCCTGGCCCAAGCCCATCCCGCCACGCTGGTCGACGGCCGCAAGGTCGCGGTCAAGGTGCTGCGCCCCGGCGTCGAGCGCCAGGTCGAGCAGGACAGCGCCGTGCTGCGCCTGGCCGCACGGCTGGCCGAGAAACTGGTCCCAGCCTCGCGCCGCCTGCGTCCCACCGAGTTCGTCGAGGTCGTGATCCGGTCGCTGGACCTGGAGATGGACCTGCGCTTCGAGGCCGCCGGCTGCGCCGAGTTGGGCGAGGCCATGGCGGTCGACCCGTACATGCGCGCGCCGCTGGTCTGCTGGGAGGGCGTCGGCAAGCGCGTCCTGACCCTGACCTGGGCCGAGGGCGCGCCGCTGTCGGAAGCCGCCGCGCTGGACCTGCCGGGCCTGGACCGCAAGGCCCTGGCCGAGAACGTCACCCGCGGCTTTCTCGCTCAGGCCCTGGACCACGGCCTGTTCCACGCCGACCTGCACGAGGGCAACCTGTTCGTCGCCGCCCCGGCCGAGGTTGTCGCCGTCGACTACGGTATCGTCGGCCGCCTGGGCCCTGGCGAGCGGCGCTATCTGGCGGAAATCCTCTACGGCTTCCTCAATCGCGACTATGCGCGGGTGGCCAAGATCCATTTCGACGCCGGTTATGTGCCCGCCCACCAGGACATGGACGCCTTTGCCCAGGCCCTGCGCGCCGTCGGCGAGCCGGTGTTCGGCCGCGACGCCCGCGAGGTCTCGATGGGCCGCCTGCTGGCGCAGCTCTTCGAGATCACCGCCCTGTTCGACATGGCCCTGCGGCCGGAGCTGGTGCTTCTGCAGAAGACCATGGTCACCGTCGAGGGCGTCGCCCGCCGCATCGATCCCAAGCACGACCTGTGGGCCGCCGCCGACCCGGTGGTCCGCCGCTGGATCGGGAGAGAGCTCTCCCCCGCCGCCAAGGCCCGCGACTTCGCCGAGGAAGCCCTGCGCGCCATCAAGGCCCTGGCCCGCCTGGCCGAAGCTCCGCCGCCGGCGCCGGCCGTGGTCGAGCGTCAGGACACCTGGCCGCTGCTGTGGTTCCTGGTCGGCGCGGCGACCGCGGGCGCGGCGTTCGTGACGGGGCTGCTGTTGGCGCGGTAGCCAGCGCGAAACCACCTCAGGCCAAAATCTCTTGTCATCCCGGAAGCGCCGTAGGCGCTGTCCGGGACCCCAGGGGGTGCGTGAGCTCAGTGCCGGCCGCCCCTGGGTCCCGGCCCTACGCTTCGCTTCGGCCGGGATGACAAGGAGAGAAGGTCAGACCCGCCTTCTCTACCCCTCCGCCGCCTCGCGCCGCTTGGCCGCCGAGGCTCGGCGCGCCTCGCGCGTCTTCTGCTCGTCCCAGTAGGCCGCGCCTTCGTCCGGCTTGAACATCGTGCGCGGCGCGCCTTCGCGGGAGACCACCGCGAAGACATTGCCCTTGGGGTCGTAGATCAGGAGATCGCCGTTGGACCGCTTCAGCGTCTCGGCGCCCTTGGGCGGGTCGCTGACGAAGGCGTGGACCTTGGCGACATAGTCTTCGGTCGACTTGGCCTTGAAGGTCGCGCCGTTGCTGCGGAACGAGCGCTCGGCGTTCTCCTCGGCGCTGCGGGTGCGGTTGGCGGCCCAGTAGGGCTTGCCGGCCACCAGCTTGACGGGCGCGTCGCGCGGATCGGCGCGGCGGCCGCCATCCTCGGTCGAGCCGCCAGTCTCCGCCGCCGGCGCGGCTTCGGTCTGGGCCCGCTCGCCGCCCTTGGGCGCCTTGACCGCCGAGGCGCCGCTGTCACAGCCCGCCAAGGCTGCTAGGGCCAGGACCGTCGCCACACCGTACGCAACTTGTCGTGCAAACTTCATGATCGTATCCGCCCTTTCATTCTACTTTTGCGATTACTGAACGAAAGCGGAACGCGAGTCGAGTCCCTATCTTTCAGGCTGGCGCTTTGCCGTCGGCATGGGCATGTGCAGGAGCGAGATGGACGTGGGTGCGGAGCACAACGTGAGCGGCAAGCGGGTTCTTCTGATCGTCGGCGGCGGGGTGGCGGCCTACAAGGCGCTGCTGCTGACGCGCCTGCTGCGCAAGGCCGGGATCGGCGTGCGGCCGATCCTGACCAAGTCCGGGGCCGAGTTCGTGACGCCGCTGTCCCTGGCGGCGCTCGCCGAGGACAAGGTCTATCAGGAGCTGTTCTCGCTGACCGACGAGCACGAGATGGGTCACATCGAGCTGTCGCGCTCGGCCGACCTGATCGTGGTGGCGCCGGCGACGGCCGACCTGATCGCCAAGGCCGCCAATGGCCTGGCTGGCGACCTCGCCTCCACCACCCTGCTGGCCACCGACAAGCCGGTGCTCATGGCCCCGGCCATGAACGTGCGGATGTGGCTGCACCCGGCCACCCAGCGCAATATCGCCACCCTGAAGGCCGACGGCGTCAGCTTCGTCGGGCCCGACGAGGGGGCCATGGCCTGCGGCGAGTTCGGCCCGGGCCGCCTGGCCGAGCCGGAAGAGATTTTCGCGGCGATCTTGGCGCAGCTTGAAGGCCCCGCCGCCCGGCCGCTGGCCGGCAAGAAGGCCCTGGTCACCGCCGGCCCGACCTTCGAGCCGATCGACCCGGTGCGCGGCATCACCAACCGCTCCAGCGGCAAGCAGGGCTTCGCGATCGCCGAGGCGCTGGCCAAACTCGGCGCCGAGGTCACCCTGATCGCCGGTCCGGTCGCCCTACCCACCCCGGTTGGGGTCAAGCGGGTCGATATCGAGACCGCCCGCCAGATGCTGGCCGCCAGCCAGGCCGCCCTGCCCGCCGATGTCGGGGTGTTCGTGGCCGCCGTCGCCGACTGGCGCGTGGACGAGGCGTTCGGGACCAAGCTGAAGAAGGAAAAGGGCGGGCCGCCGGCCCTGACCTTCGTCGAGAACCCCGACATTCTGGCGACCCTGTCCGCCAGCGGCCCACAACGTCCTAAGCTGGTCGTCGGTTTCGCGGCCGAGACCGACCATGTCGAGGAGCACGCCCGCGCCAAGCTGGCCCGCAAGGGTTGCGACTGGATCATCGCCAATGACGTCACCGAGCCGGGCGTGATGGGCGGCGGCGAGAACGCCGTGCTGCTGATCACCCAAGGCGGGGTCGAGCGCTGGGACCGCGCGGCCAAGGACCAGGTGGCGGCTCAGATCGCCCAGCGGATCGCTCAGGCGCTGGCCTGAGGCCCGGCAAATCAGCTACAGGCGGGCGGTCTTTCAGGAGCACCGCCCATGTCCGCCATCCCCGCCGGTCTCGCCATCCGCTTCAAGCGCTGGGAAGGCCAAGCCGACCTGCCGGTTCCGGCTTACGCCACAGCGGGCGCGGCGGGTTTCGACCTGCGGGCCCATGTGCCGGAAGACGCGCCGATCGTGCTGAAGCCGGGCTCGCGCTGCATGGCCCCGACCGGGTTCTCGGTGGCTGTGCCGGACGGCTATGAGATGCAGGTGCGTCCGCGCTCGGGACTGGCCTTCAAGAACGGCGTCACGGTCGTCAACGCGCCGGGCACCGTCGACAGCGACTATCGCGGCCAGGTCTGCGTGCTGCTGATCAATCTGGGCGAAGAGGACTTCACCATCCGCCGGGGCGACCGCATCGCCCAGGGCGTCATCGCGGCCGCGCCGCAATGGCGACTGGTGGAAGTCGAGGACCTGGACGCCACGGATCGCGGCGCCGGCGGTTTCGGCTCGACCGGAGTCTAGGTTAGGCGGCCGGGTGAATGGCCCGCAGGCCCAGCATCAGGTAGCCGCCAAAGCCGGCCGCGAAAGCGGCCGCGGCCATCCAGAGCACCGGACGGATCATGTCGAGCGGCGTCTGGCCGATGGGTTCGTGGGTCTTCAAAGGAACCTCCTGGACCTTGAGCATGGCCCGGCGGGAACTGGCGCCGGAGGAGATACGCACTCCCTAGGCATTGGTTGCGCTTGGGGAGCGGCTTTTAGTCTGTCGTGATTCCGACGCAAGGGAAATCGCGGCGTGTCGTCGCATGGTCAAGCTTGCGTGGCATCTTCGCCACTCAGGCATTGATCGGCACAGAGCCAGTAATCCTGTCCAGTATTGATGCGCGCGGCCTGCGTCAAAACGTCGCGAACCGGGGCTGTGCAAGGCGTCTGTTGGTCCGGAAATCGATTTCTCGACCTCGCATTTGACCTAACATTGATCTTAATCAAGACCCTTCAGGTTTGTTAACCCTGTCACGGCAACTTGCCCTCGACTTCGGGTCCTGGGGCACTGCTCATGTCTAATCTCAAGGTTGCGCACAAACTGTTGCTTGCCTTCGCCGTGCTGGTGGCCGGCGTCATTGCTGCAGGGGCGCTGGTCGCCGGCAGCCTGTCGTCGATCCAGAAGATCACGGCGCTGAACGAGCACAGCTACGCCTATATCGACGCGATCGCCGACACGACCGGGGCCCTGGTCGAAGAGCAGAACGCCGTGCGCGGCTATGTCGGCAGCCTGGACGGCTCGTTCCTGTCCAAGCGCGACAAGTACCAGGCTGAGTACGCCGAGGCCTACAAGCGGATCGCCGCCGGCGTGGAGGGCCCCGAGGAGCAGGCCCGCGCCGACGCCCTGACCGCCGCCGTCAACACGTTCCAGGCCGAGGTCGGCCAGCAGATCGCCGAGGCCAAGGATCCGGCCACGCTGGAGACCGCCCGCAGCCAGATCGCCTCCACCGGCCGCCTGACCGACACCCGCAAGGTGCTGGAGACCATGGCCAAGGTCGAGGAGGACCAGCTCACCGAACGCCGCGCCGACCAGGCCAAGGCCTTCCGCACGGGCCTGATCACCCTGGCCGCCGGCGGGGCGCTGGCGATCGGCGTCGCCGTGCTGATGGGCTGGCTGCTGTCGAACGCCATCGCCGCCCCGGTCACGGCCATGACGGCCGCCATGCGTCGTCTGGCTGGCGGCGACAACGCCGTCGCGGTGCCGGCCGTGGGCCGCAAGGACGAGATCGGCGGCATGGCCGCCGCGGTCCTGACCTTCAAGGAAGCCGCCCTGGAGAAGATCCGCCTGGAAGGCGTCGCCGCCGACCAGCGCGCCGACGCCGAACGGGCCCGCGAAGCCGGCGAGGTCGAGCGCCAGGGTAACGCCCGCGAACAGGCCCAGGTGGTCGCCGGCGTCGGCAAGGGGCTGGAAGCCCTGGCCGGCGGTGACCTGACCTTCCGCCTGACCGAGACCTTCCCGCCCGCCTATCGCAAGCTGCAGGCCGACTTCAACGCCGCCATGGACCAGCTGGCCGACACCATGACCGTGATCAACGGTGCGGTCGGCGGCATCCAGGCCGGCTCGGGCGAGATCAGCCATGCGGCCGACGACCTGTCGCGCCGCACCGAACAACAGGCCGCCAGCCTGGAAGAGACCGCCGCCGCGCTCGACGAGATCACCGCCACGGTCCGCCGCACGGCCGAGGGCGCCGGCAGCGCTCGCCGCACCGTCGACAGCGCTCGCAACGACGCGGAGAAGGGCGGCGACGTCGTCGACCGCGCCGTGGCCGCCATGGGCCAGATCGAGAGCAGCTCGCGCGAGATCGGGGCCATCATCGGCGTGATCGACGAGATCGCCTTCCAGACCAACCTTCTGGCGCTCAACGCCGGGGTCGAAGCCGCCCGCGCCGGTGAAGCCGGTCGTGGCTTCGCGGTCGTGGCCCAGGAAGTCCGCGCGCTGGCCCAGCGTTCGGCCGAGGCCGCCAAGGAGATCAAGACCCTGATCAACGCCTCGACCCAGCAGGTCGAAACGGGCGTCGATCTGGTCGGCGAGACCGGCGAGGCCCTGCGCCGGATCATCGCCGGGGTGCAGGACATCAACCGCATCGTCGTCGAGATCGCCGCCTCGGCCACGGAACAGGCCACCGGCCTGCACCAGGTCAACACCGCCGTGAACCAGATGGACCAGGCCACCCAGCAGAACGCGGCCATGGTCGAGCAATCGACCGCCGCCAGCCACGCCCTCTCCAACGAGGCGCGTGAGCTGGGCCGGCTAGTGCAGCGCTTCCGCCTGACCGACGGTGCGACGACCCGCCGCGCCGCTTAGGCGAGGAACCTTTTCAACGATCGTTGATTTTTGGACGGGTGCGTCCATTTATCCCTTGAAGCGCGCGCCGGACCCCAGTATCCGGCGCGTCGAACTCATTCGATCGGAACAGATCATGGCCTCGCCAGAGAAGACTTCGGGTAACAAGAAGCTGGTCCCGATGATCGTCGGCGGGGTCGTCGTCATCGCCGTGGTCGTCGGCGGGACCTTCTGGTTCCTCGACAAGCAGCACTTCGAAAGCACCGACAACGCCTTCGTCCAGGCCGACACCGTGCAGGTCAGTCCTCAGGTCAGCGGCTACGTGGCCGAGGTGCTGGTGGCCGACAACCAGCGGGTCGAGGCCGGCCAGGTGCTGGCCAAGATCGATCCGTCGACCTTCCAGGCCCGCCTGGACCAGGCGATCGCCAACGCCGGCGCGGCCGACGCCGCCATCAAGGCGGTCGACGACAAGAACAGCCTGGAACAGGCGATGATCGCCCAGAAGGCCGCCGGCGTGACCAGCGCCCAGGCCGACGCCGGCCGCGCCAAGGCCGATCTCGAGCGTTATGACGCCCTGGCCAAGCAGGGCTGGGTCAGCCAGCAGAAGGTCCAGACCGAACGCGCCGGCGCCACCCAGACCGCCGCCGGCGTCGCCAGCGCCCAGGCCGCCCTGGAAGCCGAGAAGCGCGCCGCCCAGTCGCTGGGCTCGGCCAAGGCCCAGACCATCGCCCAGGCCGCCGCCGCCCACGCCGCCGTGGAACAGGCCAAGCTGGACCTGGAGCGCACCGTGATCCGCGCCCCCGCCGGCGGCGTCGTTGGCGCCCGCTCGGTCCGTCCGGGCCAGCTGGTCCAGCCGGGTGTGGCCCTGATGTCGGTCGTGCCGCTGGGCCAGGCCTATATCGTCGCCAACTTCAAGGAGACCCAGGTCTCGCGCATCCGCGTCGGCCAGCCGGTCGAGATCAAGGCCGACGCCTTCGGCAAGCAGAAGATCGTCGGCAAGGTCGACAGCTTCGCGCCCGCCACCGGCCAGGAGTTCGCCCTGATCCCGGTCGAGAACGCCGTCGGCAACTTCACCAAGATCACCCAGCGCCTGCCGGTCAAGATCGTGGTCGACCGCAGCCAGCTGGGCGCGGCCCTGCGTCCGGGCCTGTCGGTCGAGATCAAGGTCGACGTCCGGGACCGCTCGGGCCCCTCGTTCGTCGAGGCCGGCCAGATCGCGCCGCAGGTCGCCCGACAGGGCGTGGACCGCTAGTCGAGGCGTACGGTCATGACCGACGCCGTCGCAACCGCCCCCGCTGCCCCGCCTCAAGTCGACTGGACCAAGCTGTTCCTCGGCTTCGGGGCGATGGTCATCGGCCAGTTCATGGCCATCCTCGACATCCAGATCGTGGCGGCCTCGCTGCCGCAGATCCAGGCCGGGGTCGGGGCCAGCACCGACCAGATCAGCTGGATCCAGACCGCCTATCTGATCCCCGAGGTCGTGATGATCCCGCTGTCGGGGTATCTGTCGCGCCTGTGGGGCACCCAGCGCCTCTATCTGATCTCGTGCACCGGCTTCATCGTCATGAGCGTGCTGACGGGCCTGTCCTCGTCGATCGACATGATGATCCTGACGCGGGCCCTACAGGGGTTCATCGGCGGGGCGATGATCCCGACGGTGTTCGCCGTGGCCTTCACCGCCTTCCCGCCCGAGCGGCGCATCACCGCCAGCGTGATCATGGGCCTGATCGTCACCCTGGCCCCGACCGTCGGCCCCACCCTGGGCGGCCACCTGACCGAGGCGCTGAGCTGGCGCTGGCTGTTCTTCATCAACGTGCCCACGGGCCTGATCGTGCTGTTCGGCGTCTATCGCTGGGCCGACTTCGACAAGGGCGATCCCAGCCTGGCCAAGGGCTTCGACTGGTTCGGGCTGATCGTCATGGCCATCTTCCTGATGAGCATGCAGTTCGTGCTGGAAGAGGGCGCCAAGGACGACTGGTTCGACGACAGCGGCATCCTGTGGCTGACCGTGGTCGCCGTCCTGGGCGGCGCGACCTTCATCTGGCGGCAGCTGACCTACAAGAACCCGATCGTCGAGCTGCGGGCCTTCGCCAACCGCAACTTCAGCGTCGGCGTGCTGATGACGGCCGTGTCGGGCGCCAGCCTGTTTGGCGGCACCTTCCTGCTGCCGCAGTTCCTGGGCCGCGTGCGCCATTATTCGGCGTCGGAGGTCGGCACGACGATGATCGTCTCGGGCCTGTCGATGTTCCTCACGGGGCCGATCGCCGGCCGCCTGGTGCGCAAGACCGACCCGCGCATCCCGATGTTCATCGGCTTCCTGCTGGCCGGTTTCGGCATGTACATGGCCCACGGCGTGACCAAGGACTGGGGTTTCTGGGAATTCGCCGGCGTCCAGGCTTGCCGTGGCGTCGGGGTCATGATCGCCATGATCGCGACCCAGCAGATCACGATGAGCACCCTGCCCCCTCAGATGGTCAAGAACGCCTCCGGCCTGGTGAACCTGTCGCGCAACACCGGCGGGGCCATCGGCCTTGCCCTGCTCGCCACCTCGATCACCCAGCAGACGGCGCTCTATTACGACGACCTCTCCTCGAAGGTGACCCAGGGCGGCGCGACGGCCGGGATGATGAACGGGATCATGGCGCTGATGCAGCAGCAGGGCGTCGCCGATCCCGGCGGCGCGGCGCGCAAGGCCATCGGCGGGATGTTGCAGCAGCAAGCCACGGTGCTGGCCTTCGGCGACAGCTTCACCCTGCTGGCCATCGGCTGCTTCGTCGCCGCCGGCGTGTCGCTGCTGGCCGCGCCGGTCAAGAACGCCCCCCCGCCGCCCTCGGACGCTCACTGATGCCCAGAGTCTTCTGATGCCAAGAGTCGCCGGACAGATCGACGTCGCCAAGACCGAAGCCATCCTCGACGCCGCCGTCGAGGTGATCGGCGAACGCGGCCTCTCGGCCCCGATGGAGGAGATCGCCCGCCGCGCGGGGGTCTCCAAGCAGACGGTCTACAATCACTACGGCTCCAAGGCCGAGCTGATGCGGGCGCTGATGAACCGCCGGGTCGAGGCCATCACGGCCTCCCTTCGGGAACCTGGGGCCATCGAGAACCCGACCGAGGCCCTGGAGGCCTATGCCCGCTCGGTGCTGGAGACGGTGATCACCAGCAAGAGCTATTCGATGATGCGGGTGATCATGCTGGGCTCGGGCGAGATGCCCGACGTGGCCAAGGAGGTCTTCGAGGCCGGCCCCTTGAGCGCTCGCAAGCAGCTGGCGGCCTTCCTGCAGACCGAGACCGAGCTGGGCCGGATGAAGGTCGAGAATTTCGACCAGGCGGCGGAGTTCTTCTCCGGCATGGTCATGGGCCACAGCCAGCTGCGGTCGCTGCTGCGCCTGCCGTCGGACAAGACCCCAGACGAATACGGCCGCCTCGCGAGGGAGGCGGCCGTCCGTTTCATGCGGGCCTACGCGCCGTAGAAGCCTAGGCTTCTTCCTGGTCCGGCATGCCCATCATGTGGAAGCCGGCGTCGACGTGGACGACTTCGCCCGTGGTCGATTTGCCCAGGTCCGAGGCCAGCCACAGGGCGCAGCCGGCGACGCCTTCCATCGAGGTGTCTTCCTTCATCGCCGAGAACGCGCGGCCCTGGGCGATCATGCCGCGGCCGCCCGAGATGCCAGCCAGGGCCAGGGTGCGCATGGCGCCGGCCGAGATGGCGTTGGCGCGGATGCCCTTGGGCCCCAGGTCGCGGGCGATGTAGCGGGTCGAGGCTTCCAGAGCCGCCTTGGCCACGCCCATGGTGTTGTAGTTCGGGATCGTCCGCTCCGACCCCAGATAGGTCATGGTGATCAGCGAACCGCCGTTGGGCATGATCTTCGAGGCGCGCTTGGCGACGTCGACGAAGCTGAAGGCCGAGATGTTCATGGCCGTCAGGAAACCCTCGCGGGTCGTGTTGTCCACGAACGAGCCCTTCAGCTCGTTCTTGTTGGCGAAGGCCACCGAGTGGATGACGAAGTCGATCGCGCCGAACTTCTCCTCGATCAGCGCAAAGGCCGCGTCCATCGAGGCGTCGTCGGAGACGTCGCAGGGGATCATGGTGGTGACGCCGATGCTCTCGGCCAGCGGGCGCACGCGGCGCTCCAGCTCTTCGCCCTGATAGGTGAAGGCCATCTCGGCGCCTTGGGCGGCCAGCTGGCTGGCGATGCCCCAGGCGATGGAGTTGTGGTTGGCCACGCCCATGACGAGGCCCTTCTTGCCCCGCATCAGCTCGCCCTTGGGGAACGCGTAATCGTCGGCCATGTGTCGGGCCCCTTCTGAAGTCGTTGTTCGCTGGTTAGCAGGGGCGAAGGCCGTGCGGAACCCTTCAGCGACGGACGAGGCTCTCGTACGCGGCTTCCAACGAACGGGCGAAGGCGGCCGGATCGAACAGGGTCGAGCGCTGGACAGCCTCGACGACGCGGGTTTTCAGCGTCGGATCGGCCACCAGGGCGACGGCCTTGGCGATGTAATCGGCTTCGGACTGCGCGATCAGCTCAGGCATGTCGATCGCGGTCAGCAGGCTGGCTCCGACCCGGCTGGCGAAGCTTTTCCCCGGCAAGGTCAGGACCGGAACACCCATTCGCAGGGCGTCGCTGGCGGTGGTGTGGGCGCCGTAGGGCCGGGTGTCGAGGACGAGGTCGGCCAGGGCGTGGCGGGCCAGGTGCTGGTCGTGCGGAACGGGCTCGGCGAAGATCAGGCGCTCGGGCGCAATCCCAGCCGCGACGGCGTGGGCCCGCAGGTTCTCAGCCGCTGCTGGCGCGCCGGCATAGAGCCACAACACGCTGCCCGGCGCGGCGTTCAGGATCGTCATCCAGGCCGCGAACACCTCCGGCGTGATCTTGGCCGGGTTGTTGAAGCAGCAGAACACCGGCGCGCCCTCCGGCAGGCCGGCTTCAGCGCAGCTGGGCGGTGGTAATACCGGTCCGAGGGCGTCGTTGGGCTGGTAGTGCGGCAGACGCACCACCGCCTCGGACCAGTCGGACTCCGCGCCCGGCGGGAGGGTCACAGCGTCGGCCAGGACCACGTCGGCATGGGCCGCCAAGGGGCCCGGATAGCCCAGCCAGCTGACCTGCACCGGGGCAGCGCGCTGGGCGAGGACGCCCGGCCGACCGTCCTGGGTGTAGCCCTTCAAGTCCACCGCGATATCAATGCCTTGCTCGCGACACTTCAGAGCGATTTCGGTGTCAGATAGGTTTCGCGCGGCGATCCAGTGCTCGCAAGCCGCCTTCAGTCGGACCTGCATCGGACCGCCCGTCTCGGGGCCATACGACACGGCGAAAACCTCGAACCGCGATCGGTCGTGCGCCTCCAGAACACCGGCCAAAAGCCGCGCTGTGGCGTGCTCGTGCAGGTCGGAAGAGAGGTAGGCGATCCTGATCCGCTCACCCGGCGGCCGGGTCGGCCATACCGGCGTCGGACCGGGTTTCGGCATGGTCAGCTGGGCGCAGCGCCGGTGCAGGACGGGGATATCGAAGATCGCCAGGGCCGCGAACGGCGCGATGCCGGGGCGACCCAGCTTCAGGTCGGCCTTGACCAGCATGTCCAGCGCCGCGTCCTCGCTCCAGTCGCAGACCTGACGGCGCGCCCACATCAGGTCGCCGGCCAGGCCCGGATGCAGCGGGTCCAGCTCCAGCAGGGCCTCCAGGTCCCGCGCCGCCTCGCCCGGGCGGTTCAGCAGCGATTTCAGCGCCGCGCGCTGGGCCAGGACGCTCGGTTCACGGGGCGCACGATCCAGCACCGCCAGCGCCTCGTCGAAGCCGCCCAGCCTTTGGAACGACAGAGCCAAGGCCTTGAAAACAGGAGGATTGTCGGGATCAGCCGCGAGCGCCGCCCGCGCGGCGACCACCGCCGCCTCGTCGCGTCTCAGGGCGGTCAGGGCCAGGGCTCGCGCCGACAACAGGCCTGGTCTCTGGCCGTCCAGCACCAGGCCGGCGTCGAGCGCCGTCAGGGCGGCCTCGGCCTGGTTCAGCCCCAGCCGCGAAACACCCAGGATGTGCCAGGCCTCGACGCTGCGCGCCTCGATCACCAGCCGCTCGCACAGCGCAGCGGCTTCGGCCAGTCGGCCGGCCTGATAGAGAGCGAAAGCCTCGCGGGCGCTCATCGACGCCCGCGCGCCTTAGTCGGCGCGGCTGAAGATCAGCGTGCCGTTGGTGCCGCCAAAGCCGAAGCTGTTCGACATCACCGTTTCCAGCGACTTGTCGACCCGCTTTTGCAGGATCGGCAGGTCGGCGAACTCGGGGTCCAGCTCCTCGATATGGGCGCTCTCGGCCGCGAAGCCGTTGTTGAGCATCAGGATCGAGTAGATGGCCTCCTGCGCGCCGGCCGCGCCCAGGCTGTGGCCCGTCAGCGACTTGGTCGACGAGATCATCGGGGCCTTGTCGCCGAACACGTCGCGCACCGCGCCCATTTCGCGGCTGTCGCCGACCGGGGTCGAGGTGCCGTGCGGGTTCAGGTAGTCGATGGCGCGGTTGCCGGCCTCGGCCATGGCCAGGCGCATGCAGCGCGCCGCGCCCTCGCCCGACGGCGCGACCATATCGTAGCCGTCGGAATTGGCCGCGTAACCCACGACTTCGCCGTAGATCTTGGCCCCGCGCGCCTTGGCGTGCTCGTACTCTTCCAGCACCACGATCCCGGCCCCGCCGGCGATGACGAAGCCGTCGCGGGCCTTGTCATAGGCGCGGCTGGCCACGGCCGGGGTGTCGTTGAAGTTGCTGCTCATGGCGCCCATGGCGTCGAACAGGTTCGACAGGGTCCAGTCCAGCTCCTCGCAGCCGCCAGCGAAGATGATGTCCTGCTTGCCCAGCTGGATCTGCTCGGCGCCCGCGCCGATGCAGTGGGCGCTGGTCGCGCAGGCCGAGCTGATCGAATAGTTGATGCCCTTGATCTTGAACCAGGTCGACAGCACCGCCGACGGGCCCGAGCTCATGGCCTTGGGCACCGCGAACGGGCCGATCCGCTTGGGACCCTTCTCGATCGTCGTGGCCGCGGCCTGGACGATGATGCTGGTCGAGGGACCGCCCGAACCGACGATCAGGCCGGTGCGCTCGTTGGAGATCTCGCCCTCTTCCAGCCCGGAGTCGGCGATGGCCTGCTCCATGGCGATGTGGGCATAGGCCAGGCCCGGCGACAGGAAGCGGGCCGCGCGGCGGTCGACCAGCGACTCCCAGTCGATCTGGGGCGCGGCATGGACCTGGCAGCGGAAACCGCGCTCGGCATACTCCGGCGCGGCCACGATGCCCGACTTGGCTTCCCGCAGGGACGCCAACACCTCATTGGCGTTGTTGCCGATGGACGAGACGATCCCCAGTCCGGTGACGACGACGCGACGCATATCGTAAATCCTCTTCTCCCCCAGGAGACCCGATAGGGGCCGGCTCTCGAGGGCCAGTCTCGTCTAACGGATCAGGACGCCATCTGTTCGGGCGTGAACAGCCCGACCTTCAGGTCCTTGGTTTCGTAGATGGGCTTGCCGTCAGCTTCCAGGACACCATCGGCGATTCCCATGACCAACTTACGCATGATCACCCGCTTCAAGTCGATCTTGTAGACGACTTTCTTGACGTCCGGGGTCACCTGGCCGGTGAACTTCACCTCGCCGACGCCCAGAGCGCGACCACGGCCGGGACCACCCGACCAGCCCAGGAAGAAGCCGACCAGCTGCCACATGGCGTCCAGGCCGAGGCACCCGGGCATGACGGGGTCGCCGATGAAGTGGCAGCCGAAGAACCACAGGTCCGGATTGATGTCGAACTCGGCTTCGACATAGCCCTTGCCGTACTTGCCGCCGTCGGATTCGATCCGGACGATGCGGTCGAACATGAGCATCGGCGGGGCCGGCAGCTGAGCGTTGCCGGGGCCAAACAGGTCGCCGCGACCGCAAGCCAGGAGTTCTTCGAAGGTATAGGCGTTCTTCTGCATGGGGACGCCCTAGCACGGCGTTGGGTCAGGTCTCAACGTTTCCCTGTCGCGGGGTGTTCCCGCGTTGGGGTCGGCCGACGCTAACCCTTGCGGCACTGCACGGCCGGGTCGGCGCCCCAGATGTCGCCTTCCTTGGCCCATCCCGAGGATCCGTCGGCTCGCAGCTTGCACCAGCCCTTCTCGCACTTGTCGAGCTGGGCGACCGAGCGGCCCTTCAGATAGGCGCTGACCTTGGCCCCGTCCTTGGGGGCGTGCAGCAGGGGCAGGTTGCTGGCCTGCACCCGCATGGCCGAGCGGCGGCCGTCGGTGGTGCGCTTGTGCACCCAGGCGAGGCCGCCTTCGGGATCGCAGATCCGCCGCCACTCGCGCGTTTCGGCCACCACCTGCACCGGCATGCCCTTGGCGTGGTAGATCCACAGCAGCTGGTGGGCTTCGTCCGGGCCGTTGCGCGCATTGACCTCGGCATATTTCAGCGAGACGTAGCGCGGCACCTCCAGGCCCGACGGCGTGATCTTGGGACCTTCCGCCAGGGCCGGACCCGCCAGCAGCGCTCCGGTGACCGCCATCAGGGCGAAACCCATTCGGATCGAACGATGTTCTGTTTTCGACGGCATGTTGCTTGGCCCCCTCGGGCCCCTTTGCTACAGCTTTCAAACGCCCGTCAGTGAGAGCTTTTCAAACCGCCCATGGCCGCCCGCAAGCTCAAAGTCATCGTCACCCGCAAACTCCCCGATCCGGTCGAGACGCGGATGTGCGAACTGTTCGACACCGAACTGAACGTTTCCGACAAACCGTTGACGGCGGATGAACTCGTCGATGCGATGGGCCGCGCCGACGTGCTGGTGCCGACGATCACCGATCGTATCGACTCGCGCCTTCTGTCGCGATCCGGCGATCGGCTCAAGCTGATCGCCAATTTCGGGGCCGGTGTCGACAATATCGACGTCGCCACGGCCAATGCGCGCGGCATCATCGTCACCAATACGCCCGGCGTGCTCACCGAAGACACCGCCGACCTGACCATGACCCTGATCATGGCCGCCTCGCGCCGGATCGTCGAAGGCGCCGAGGTGGTCAAGTCCGGCGGCTTCCATGGCTGGTCGCCGACCTGGATGCTGGGCCGCCGCCTGTGGGGCAAACGCCTGGGGATCATCGGCATGGGCCGGATCGGCCAGGCCGTGGCTCGCCGCGCCAAGGCCTTCGGCATGCAGGTGCACTATCACAACCGCAAGCCCGTCAGCCCGCGCATCGCCGAGGAGGTCGGGGCCACCTACTGGGAGAGCCTGGACCAGATGCTGGCCCGGATGGACTTCGTCTCGGTCAACTGCCCGCACACCCCGGCCACCTATCACCTGCTGTCGGCCCGCCGCCTGAAGCTGCTGCGGCCGCACTCGGTGATCGTCAACACCGCCCGGGGCGAGGTGATCGACGAAGGCGCCCTGGCCAACATGCTGGCCAAGGGCGAGATCGCCGGCGCGGGCCTGGACGTCTACGAGCACGAGCCGGCCATCAATCCCAAGCTCCTGAAGCTGCCCAATGTCGTGCTGCTGCCCCACATGGGCTCGGCCACGGTCGAGGGCCGCATCGACATGGGCGAGAAGGTCATCGTCAACGTGAAGACCTTCATGGACGGACATAGGCCGCCGGATCGGGTCATCCCGTCGATGCTCTAGGCTTCACCAATTGCGCTGAATGGGCGCAAACCCAGAAATACAACTTTTCCTTGACTCGATCCCAGCGCGCGACCTTCATGACGCGGTCACCTTCAGTGCCTGGCGCGCTTTCCCCTGCGCCGTCGAACAGCCTGGGAGACCACCATGTCGAACCTCGACACCATCAGCCTCAGCGACCTCAGCGGTCAGATCCGCAAGTCCGCCGACGTCGCCCTCAAGGGCCATCCGCTGGCGCGCGGGACCACCGCTGAGCTCAGCCTGGCGCCCAATCACGGCATCGTCGGCTATGTGATCCAGGGCGGCGACCTGGCCAATATCAAGCTGGGCGACGCCGCCGACCTGGCGCACAAGATCGCCGGCGCGCACGGCACGCCCAGCGTCCTGGCGCTGGACAAGAAGATCCTCATCGGCTTCGTCGCCAACGAGAAGATCTTCAAGCTTTAGGCGCGCGGTCATGGGCCCTCTCTGCCCCAGCGCGCCGCCGGATCAGGACGGCGCCCAGGTGCTGGGCGTCGTACGGTCGACCGAGCGCGGCCCCCGGGTGGGCTATCTCAACGCCCATCAGCCGGTGACCGACGAGATCCTGGCCGCCGCCGGCCCCGTGGATCCGCGCCAGGTGATCCGCGTCGCCGCGCCCTGCCAGGAAAACCGCTGCTCGCATCATGACGGCCAGACGTGCAGCCTGGCCGCCCGGATCGTCCAGACCCTGACCCCCGTCGGCGACAGCCTGCCGCCCTGCGTCATCCGTCGGCGGTGCCGCTGGTACCTGGAACAGGGCGCGCCGGCCTGCCACCGCTGCCCGCAGGTGGTGACCCAGGTCGACGCCCACGCCACGCCGGCCGCGCTGCTGAACGGCGCCGATGGCGCGCCGCTGGCGTTCGAAGCCTAGGGCCTGAGCGCCGCCGGCGGATGCGCCGCCAGCCAGGCCTTAAGGTCCGCTGCTGATCGTTCCGGAATCTGCTCCATCGGCACGTGGCCGACGGCCGGATAAAGGATCAGGGTCGCGCCCGGTATGGCCTTGTGGAACTTCTCGCCGTCGGCGGCCGGGATCAGCCGGTCCTCCTGGCCGACCATGATCAGGGTCGGCACGTGGATCCGCGACAGGTCCGCCGCCGTGGCCTGACGCCGCGCGCCGGTCTGCAGGCCCAGCAGGATGTCGCGATGCCCAGGGGCGCGGGCGAGATCGACATAGCGGTCGACCAGGGCCGGGGTGACCAGCTTGGGATCGAGATACGCGTCGCGCAGGCCCTGGGCGACCAGCGGCCGGGTGTCGATGTTGCGCAGAAGCTTGCGGCCCAAGGGATTGCGCATGATCGCAAAGATCGACGCCCCACCCTTCCTGCTCATCGGCCAGCCGGCGGCGTCGACCAGCACCAGGCGCTCGACCTTGCCCGGATGGTCCAGGGTGTAGGCCCAGGCCACGCCGCCGCCCATCGAATTGCCGCCCAGCGTGAAGCGGGTCAGGCCCAGCTTGGTGGTCACGCCCTCGACCGTGGCGTCGAAGCCGTCGCGGCCGGCCGTGTAGCCGGCAGGCGTGCGGGTCAGGCCGTGACCGGGCAGGTCGAGCACGACCACGCGATAGTCGCTGGCCAGCGCCTTGGCCCAGGCGTCCCAGGCATGGGTCGAGGCCGAGAAGCCGTGCACCAGCACGATCGCCGGCGCCTCACGCGGTCCCAGGTCGCGGTAGTGCGCCCGCACCCCGCCCGGCAGGTCCATATATTGGCTGTCGGCATAGCCATACCGCTGCTCCAGCGTGGCATAGGGGATGTCCGGCCGTTGCAGCAGGAACCAGCCCCCCGTGGCCAGGACGACGATGAGGACCAGGGCCACGCCCAGGCCGCGCAGAAGCGTCTTCATCCCGCCCTCCCCGACGATCTGAAATCGATGGCAAGCCTTGAGCGAACAGCGTTCGCCGTCAAGCGCCACAGGCTGTGCAATGGGGATCGGCCCCGATCCGCACTGTGCGGGTCTCGGCCGAAAGGGCGTCATAGATCAAGAGCTTGCCGGACAGGGGTTCGCCCGCGCCGACGATCAGCTTGATCGCCTCCAGGGCCATCATCGATCCGATCACCCCCGCAAGAGCGCCGACCACCCCGACCAGCGAGCAGGTCTCGGCGTCCGGCGGGACCTCTGGCACCAGGCAGCGGTAGCAGGGCCTGCCGTGGAACACCCCGACCTGGCCGGTCCAGCGGCCCAGGGCTCCGCTGACCAGCGGCTTGCCGTGGGCCAGGCAAGCGTCGCTGACGGCGAAGCGGGTGGCGAAGTCGTCGGTGCCGTCCAGCACGAGGTCATACCCGCTGACGATGTCGCCAGCGTTCCCCGCGTCCAGCCATACCGAATGGGTTTCGACCGTAGTGTGGGGGTTCAGAGCGGCCAGATGCTCGACGGCCGCCTCGACCTTGGGCCGGCCGACGTCGGAAGTGGCGTACAGCACCTGGCGCTGCAGGTTCGACAGCGAGACGGTGTCTTGGTCCACGAGGCCGATGGTCCCGACGCCGGCGGCGGCCAGATAGAGCGCGGCCGGCGCGCCAAGACCGCCCGCGCCGATCATCAGCACCCGCGCGGCCTTCAGCTTCTGCTGGCCCGGACCGCCCACTTCGCGCAGCACCAGGTGGCGGGCGTAGCGCTCCACCTCTTCCTGCGAAAAACTCATGGCGCTTGACCCTCCGGCCCGGCCTCGCCACATGCGAAGCCATGCAAAGCTCGACTTCCTTCCCCGACTGGCACGGCACGACCATTCTGGCGGTGCGCAAGAACGGTCAGACCGTGATCGCCGGCGACGGACAGGTCTCCATGGGCCCAACCGTCGTCAAGGGCAACGCCCGCAAGGTCCGGCGCCTGGCCGGCGGCAAGGTGGTGGCGGGTTTCGCCGGCGCCACGGCCGACGCCTTCACGCTCATCGAGCGCCTCGAGGCCAAGCTGGAGCAGTATCCGGACCAGCTGGCCCGCGCCTGCGTCGACCTGGCCAAGGACTGGCGCACCGACCGCTACCTGCGCAAGCTGGAAGCCATGCTGCTGGTGGCCGACAAGACCGCGATCTACACCGTCACCGGCGTCGGCGACGTGCTGGAGCCGGGCGAGAGCGCCGACGGCAACGCCGTGGCCGCGATCGGCTCGGGCGGCAACTACGCCCTGGCGGCCGGCAAGGCGCTGATCGACCAGGACCTTTCGGCCGAAGAGATCGCCCGCAAGGCGATGGCGATCGCCGCCGAGATCTGCGTCTACACCAACGGCAACCTCACGGTCGAAAACCTCTAGGGCGAAGCCCTGTAGGCTTTCGTCGCAAACGGGATGCGGGCCTCCTACTTGCGACGCCTGATCGCGAGCGGGAGGATCCACCACCATGCTCATCGCCGCTCTGCTCGCCCTGTCGATCGACACCACCCCCTCGCCCGCCGCCCAGGTGGAGGCGGCCGAACGCGCCTTCGCCGCCGACGGCTTGGCGCTGGGGTTGCGGGACTCGTTCCTCAAGCACATGGCCGACGACGCCATCGTCTTCGGACCGGGCGCCGTGAACGCCAGGGCGCTCTACGAGAAACGACCGTCCAGCAAGGCGCCGAAGCTGGAATGGTGGCCACAGAAGGTGGTGGCGGCACGATCGGGGGACCTGGCGCTGTCGATCGGTCCGTGGGCGATCGGTGGCAAGCGCGGCGGCTACTACGCCACCGTCTGGCGCAAGGAGCCGGACGGTCGGTGGAAGTGGATCTATGACGGCGGCGCGGCTGCCGACCCCTCCAAGGCCCCGGACGCCAAGACACCCGCGACGCTGGCCCCAACGGCGAAAGCTGGCGAGCGCTCCCCCGCCGCCGCCTTCGAAAGCGTCAGGGCCGCCGAGATCGCCCTGGCCAAGACAGCTGAGGAAGACGCGCCGAAAGCCTATCGCCAGGCGCTCTCGACGGACGCCTGGCTCCTGGGCCCGGAAGGCGCGGAGGTCCTGACGCCGGTGGCCTTGGCTGAACGGCTGGACGCCCGTCCCGAACGCATGGTCCTGACCCTGATCGGCGGCGGCGCCTCGAAAGGGGGCGACCTCGTCTGGACCCATGGCGAGGCCGGTTGGGCCGACCACCAGGAAATCATCGAACACGCGCACTATATGCATGTCTGGCAAAAGCGCCCCGAAGGGTGGCGCCTCATCTTCGAGACCCTGAACAACGACCGATGACCGAGTTTTCCCCCCGCGAGATCGTTTCCGAACTGGACCGCTACATCGTCGGTCACGCCGAGGCCAAGAAGGCCGTCGCCGTGGCCCTGCGCAACCGCTGGCGCCGCCGTCGCGTGCCGGCCGACCTGCGTGACGAGGTGACGCCCAAGAACATCCTGCTGATCGGCCCTACTGGCGTCGGCAAGACCGAGATCGCCCGCCGCCTGGCCAGGCTGGCCCAGGCCCCGTTCCTCAAGGTCGAGGCCACCAAGTTCACCGAGGTCGGCTATGTCGGCCGCGACGTCGACCAGATCGTCCGCGACCTGGTCGAAAGCGCCCTGGCCATGGTCCGCGACAAGCGCCGCGCCGCCGTGAAAGCGAAAGCAGAAGCCGCCGCCGAGGAGCGCATCCTCGACGCCATGACCGGCCCCGGCTCGACCGCCGCCCGCGACAGCTTCCGCAAGAAGCTCCGCGCCGGCGAGCTGGACGACAAGGAGATCGAGCTGACCCTGGCCGACACCGGAGGCGGCAGCTTCGAGATCCCCGGCCAGCCGGGCGCCCAGGTGCTGAACCTGTCGGAAATGATGAAGTCGTTCGGCGGTGGTCGCACCAAGACCCACAAGACCACCGTCGCCGCTTCCTGGACTCCGCTGATCGCCGAGGAAAGCGACAAGCTGCTGGACCAGGAGGCCCTGACCCAGGAAGCCCTGGAGCTGGCCGAGAACCACGGCATCGTCTTCCTGGACGAGATCGACAAGGTCGCCAGCAGCTCGCAGCGCTCGGGCGCGGATGTGAGCCGTGAAGGCGTGCAGCGCGACCTGCTGCCGCTGATCGAGGGTACGACGGTCTCGACCAAGTACGGGCCGGTGAAGACCGACCACATCCTGTTCATCGCCTCGGGCGCCTTCCACGTCGCCAAGCCGTCGGACCTACTGCCCGAGCTGCAAGGCCGCCTGCCGATCCGCGTCGAGCTGAAGGGCCTGTCGCGCGACGACATGCGCCGCATCCTCACCGAGCCGGAAGCCAACCTGATCCGCCAGCACCAGGCCCTGATGCTGACCGAAGGCGTGACCCTGACCTTTACAGACGAAGCGATCGACGCCCTGGCCGACGCGGCCGTGGCCGTGAACAACTCGGTCGAGAACATCGGCGCCCGCCGCCTGCAGACGATCCTGGAGAAGGTGGTCGAGGAGATCAGCTTCTCGGCGGCCGACCGCAGCGGTGAGACCGTGGCCATCGACGCGGCCTATGTGCAGGAACGCATCGGCGCCCTGGCGGCCAACGCCGACCTGAGCCGGTTCATCCTCTAGGGGCGACTAGGAGGCGGCCGCGACCGCCTCTATCCCCAAGATCGCCGCCTTGCGGGCCAGGCCCCAGTGATAACCGGTCAGCTTGCCGCTCTTGCCGATCGCCCGGTGACACGGGATCAGCAACGAGATCGGGTTGGCCCCGATAGCGCCGCCGGTGGCCTGGAACGCCTTGGGCTTGCCGGCCCAGCAGGCGACCTGGCCGTAGGTGGCGGTCTCGCCGGCCGGGATCTGCAGCAGCGCCTTCCAGACCTGCACGTGATAGGGCGAGCCGATCAGCACCACCGGCAGCGGCCCTTCGCCACCGGTGAAGGCGTGCAGCGCCGTGGCCTGGGCGGCCATGTCGTCCCGGGTCCAGGCGGCGGCCGGGAAGCGGCGATGCATGTCGGCGAAGGTCGCCTCGTCGTCACCGTCCGAAAAGGCCAGGCCGGCCAGGCCGCGGTCGGCCATCACGAACAGGCCTTTGCCGAACGGCGTCGGGGCCCAGCCCCAGCGCAGCTTCATGCCCTCGCCGCGCCGGCGCACCTCGCCGGGGGTCGCGGCCTCCTGGGCGATGAACAGGTCATGCAGCCGTGACGGGCCCGACAGCCCCGCGTCGAAGGCCGCATCCAGCACCGTGCCGCCGGCCTCCAGCGAGCGCCGGGCCTCGGCATGGGCGATGGCCGAGACGAAACTCTTGGGGCTGACCCCGGCCCAGCGGGTGAAGATGCGCTGGAAGTGGAACGGCGACAGGCCCACGGCCTGGGCGGCCTCGTCCAGCGAGGGGTGGTCCGACCACCGCTCGGCCAGCCAGTCCAGCGCCTTGGCCATGCGGTGGTAGTCGAGCGAGCGTTCGGCCAGACGGACCAGCTCTTCGCTGGCCGTCTCCGGGCTCGCGGTCTCCGGGAGGGGGGATGCGTCGTATGCCATGCTCATGAATTAAGGCCCTCGCATAACGGCGTCCGCCCGGTTCTTGCGGTCGGTCCTGAATCTAGGGGCCCTCCCCCTGCTTGGCGAGCGCTGCGCATCACGGCATGGTCCGGCGCATGGCCAAGGCTCCCGCTCCCAAGAAGAAGAAACCCGCGCAAAAGCGGATCAGCCCCGCCGAGCGCGAGCGGGTCGAGGTGTTGTTCGCGCGCTTCGAGAGCCTGGAGCTGCATCCCAAGACCGAGCTGAACTACGCCAACCCCTATGAGCTGGTCACTGCCGTGGCGCTCTCGGCCCAGGCCACCGACGTCCAGGTCAACAAGGCGACCGGCCCGCTGTTCCAGGTCGCCGACAGCGCCGAGGCGATGCTGGAGCTCGGCGAAGAGGGGCTGATCAAGTACATCGCCTCGATCGGCCTCTTCCGCACCAAGGCCAAGAACGTCATCGCCGCCGCGCACATCCTGATGGACAAGCACGGCGGCCAGGTGCCGCTGAACCGCGAGGACCTGGAGGCCTTGCCTGGTGTGGGGCGCAAGACGGCGTCCGTGGTGCTGAACGAGCTGGATATCGAGCCGGCGATCGCGGTCGACACCCACGTTTTCCGGGTCTCGCATCGTCTGAAACTGTCGGCGGGGAAAACGCCCGACGCGGTGGAGCAGGACCTGATGCGGATCGTGCCACCGCCCTACCAGACGCGGGCGCATCACTGGCTGATCCTGCACGGGCGGTATGTCTGCGTGGCGCGCAAGCCGAAGTGCGAGGTGTGCAAGATCAGCGATCTGTGTCCCTCGCGGGAGTTGTTCCTGGGGGCCTGACCAGCCCCCTCCACCAGCCACCCTTGTCCCCCTCCCCCAAGAGGGGGAGGAGAGTTCCCTCTCCGCCCCGTTTGGGGGCGGACAGACCTGCGGAGCAGGTCAGGTGGGGGCCAGTGCTGAGCTAGCCCAACGCCCGCATCACCGCCCGCGCAAACGCTTCGCCCTTGTCGTGCGCGTGTTCCAGGAACAGGTCCGGCTCGATGACCTCCAGCTCCATCAGCTGCGGCGTGTGCTCCAGGCCTCGGATCAGGTCGACCCGCGCATAGGTCAGCGGCTCGCCGGCCGCCGCCAGCACCATCTGCGCCGCGCGCAGGGCTTCCGGCTCCGGCGCGATCTCGCTGACCCGGCCGCCGAACTGCGGCTGCACCCGGAAATCACCCTCCACCGCGACCTTGGTCACGGCATGGCTGAAGACGCCGTCGAAGAAGAACAGCGACAGCTCGCCCTCCTCGCCCACGGCCGGCAGGAACGGCTGGATCAGGGCCGGACCCGTCGGGCCGCCGTCCAGCGAGAAACCATGACGCTTGACCCGGATCGTCTCGTGCGAGCCGGCCGAGACCTGCGGCTTGACCACCACCTCGTCGACCCCGAACGCGTCGAAGGCGGCGTGGACGTGCTCCGGCGTCAGCGCGTCGTGAGCATGGGTCGGCACGACGGGCGCGCCCTTGCCGGCCAGCTCGACCAGATAGGTCTTGGTCGAGTTCCAGCGCAGCACCGCCGGCGGATTGACCATCTTCACGCCAGCCGCCTCGAGAGCGTCGAGCTTCTCGAACCACTCGCCCTGCCGGCCGTGATAGCCCCAGGCCAGGGACGGCATGACCAGTCGCGCCTGGCCGGGCTCGATGGCGTCGGTCCAGGGCTGGGCGGCGACGGTCAGGCCGTGGGCGCGCAAGGGTCCGGCCAGGCGCTCGAACAGCCCCGCCCAGCTGTCGCCATAGCGGTGCTCGTCGCGAGCGGGGACCAGGATCAGGACGTCGGCCATCGGCGTACTCACGTTCTACGGAGCCCCGCAGCTAAGATGTTGGGCGGCGCGGAGCAAGGCTCGCGTTGCCTTGCGCGCCCACTTCCTTTAATCGCCAAGTGTTTGTGGCTTCCGCGCCCTGTTCTTTCAAAGGTTTGTCCCGCTCCATGACCGCGCTCTACGACGTCGCCGGCATCGGCAACGCCATCGTCGACGTCATCGCCCAGTGCGACGACGCCTTCCTCGCCAAGGAAGGCATGACCAAAGGCTCGATGGCCCTGATCGATCCGGCGCGCGCGGCGAGCCTGTATGACGCCATGGCCGCGGGCATCGAAGCCTCGGGCGGCAGCGTCGCCAACAGCATGGCCGGCATCGCCAGCTTCGGCGGCCGCGCCGCCTATATCGGCAAGGTCGCCGACGACCAGCTGGGCCGCGTGTTCCGCCACGACATGAACGCCATCGGCTGCACCTTCACGACCCCGGCCCTGGCCGAGGGTCCCGCCACCGCCCAAAGCCTGATCAACGTCACGCCCGACGCCCAGCGCACCATGTCGACCTATCTGGGCGCCTGCGTCGAGCTGACCAGCGCCGACGTCGATCCCGAGATCATCGAGGCGGCCAAGTACTCGTATCTCGAAGGCTATCTGTTCGACCCGCCGGAAGCCCGCCGCGCCTTCGCCAAGGCCGCCGCCCTGGCCCACGGCGCCGGCCGCAAGATCTCCATGACCCTGAGCGACAGCTTCATGGTCGATCGCCACCGCTCGGCCCTGCTGGGCTTCATCGAGACCCAGTGCGACATCGTCTTCGCCAATGCCGACGAGGTCTGCTCGCTGTTCGAGACCGACGACTTCGCCGCCGCCGTCCAGGCCCTGGCCGCGCGCTGTGAGATCGCCGCGGTCACCCGCAGCGAAAAGGGCTCGGTGATCGCCGCCGGCGAAAGCCTTTATGAAATCTCGGCCTACCCCGTGGAAAAAGTCGTGGACACGACCGGCGCGGGCGACCAATACGCCGCTGGTTTCCTCTACGGCCTCAGCCAGGGCCGCCCGCTGCCGATCTGCGGTCAGCTGGGTTCGCTGGCCGCCGCCGAGGTCATCGACCACTACGGTCCGCGCCCGCAGGTCAACCTGCGTGAGCTGGCCGCGAAGAACGGACTGTAAGGACACTCATGGCCCGCACCGCTGAAGTGGTCCGCGAGACGAAGGAGACCCAGATCCGGGTCTGGATCGATCTCGACGGGACCGGCGTCTCGACGATCTCCACCGGCATCGGTTTCTACGACCATATGCTGGAGAGCTTCGCGCGCCACGGCGGCTTCGACCTCAAGGTCGAGACCAAGGGCGACCTGCATATCGACATGCACCACACGGTCGAGGATACCGGCATCGTGCTGGGCCAGGCGATCAACAAGGCGCTGGATGGCTTCAAGGGCATCCGGCGCTTTGGCGCGGCCTATATCCCGATGGACGAGACCCTGACGCGCTGCGCCATCGACCTGTCCAACCGCCCGTACCTGATCTGGAAGGTCGAGTTCAAGCGACCCAAGGTCGGCGAGATGGACACCGAGCTCTTCAAGGAGTTCCACCACGCGTTCGCCATGAACTGCGGGGCGTGCGTCCATCTCGAGACCCTGTACGGCGACAACACCCACCATGTGGCCGAAAGCGGCTTCAAGGCCCTGGCCCGGGCGCTGCGTCAGGCGGTCGAGATCGACCCGAAGACCGGCGGCCAGGCTCCGTCCACCAAGGGCGTGCTGTAAGGATACCCTATGCAGACCGTCGCCCTGATCGACTACGGGTCGGGCAACCTGCGTTCGGCCGAAAAGGCCCTGCGTGAGGCGGCCCGCCGCTCCGCGCTCGACGCCGACATCGTCGTCACCGCCGATCCCGACCTTGTCGCCAAGGCCGATCGCGTCTTCCTGCCCGGCGTCGGGGCCTTCGCCTCGTGCCGCGCCGGCCTGGACGCCACCGGCGTCTATGAGGCGATGAACGAAGCCGTGCACGGTCGCGGCGTGCCCTTCATGGGCATCTGCGTCGGCCACCAGCTGCTGGCCACCGAAGGCCTGGAGTTCGGCGTCACGCCGGGCCTGGACTGGATCGCCGGCCAGGTGAAGAAGCTCAAGCCGACCGACCCTTCGCTGACCATCCCGCACATGGGCTGGAACGCCATCAAATTCGCCCGCCCTCACGCCCTGTTCGCAGGCATCGAGGACGGCGCCCACATGTACTACGCCAACTCCTTCGCCCTGAACGCGGCCGATCCGGCCGACGTCGTGGCTGTCACCGATCACGGCGGCCAGTTCGTCGCGGCGGTGGCCAAGGGCAATGTCGCGGGCGTACAGTTTCACCCCGAAAAGTCACAAGCTTCAGGGCTCGCCCTGCTCGCCAACTTCCTGGAATGGCGCCCATGATCCTCTATCCCGCCATCGACCTGAAAGACGGCCAGTGCGTGCGCCTGCTGCACGGCGACATGGAGAAGGCCACGGTCTTCAACAATAGCCCCGCCGACCAGGCCCAGCGCTTCGTCAAGGACGGCTTCTCGTGGCTGCACGTCGTCGACCTGAACGGCGCCATCGAGGGCAAGTCGGTCAACACCGCCGCCGTCGAGCAGATCCTGGAGTCGATCTCCATCCCCGTGCAGCTGGGCGGCGGCATCCGCACCCTGGAGGGGGTCGAGGCCTGGATCGAGGCGGGCGTGTCCCGCGTGATCCTGGGCACCGTGGCCGTCCACGACCCCGAACTGGTCAAGAAGGCCGCCCGCCTGTGGCCCGAGCAGATCGCCGTGGCCGTCGACGTTCGTGACGGCAAGGTCGCCATCGACGGCTGGACCGGCCTGTCGGACCTCTCCGCGATCGACCTGTCGCGTCGCTTCGAGGACGCCGGTGTCGCCGCCCTGATCATCACCGACATCAGCCGCGACGGCGCCCTGACGGGCGTCAATGTCGAGGGCGTGGGCGAACTGGCCGACGCGGTCTCGATCCCGGTCATCGCCTCGGGCGGCGTCGCCGCCGTGGCCGACATCGAACGCCTCAAGGCCCGCAAGGGCGTCGAGATCGCCGGCGCCATCCTGGGCCGCTCGCTCTATGCCGGCACCATCAAGCCGTCCGAAGCCCTGATCGCGGCGGCGCTCTGATGCTGAAGACCCGGATCATTCCCTGCCTCGACGTGAAGGACGGGCGGGTGGTCAAGGGGGTCAATTTCGTGGCCCTGCGCGACGCCGGCGATCCGGTGGAGCAGGCGCGGGCCTATGACGCCGCCGGCGCCGACGAGCTGATGTTCCTGGACATCACCGCCTCCAGCGAAGGCCGCGGCCTGATCCTGGACGTCATTTCGCGCACCGCCGAGGTCTGCTTCATGCCCGTCTCGGTGGGCGGGGGCGTGCGGCAGGTGTCGGACATGCGCCGCCTGCTGCTGGCCGGGGCCGACAAGGTCTCGACCAACACCGCCGCCGTCGAGAATCCTGACCTGATCGCCGCCGGCGCCGACGCCTTCGGGGCCCAGTGCGTGGTGGTGGCCATCGACGCCAAGCTGCGCGAGGACGGCTCGGGCTGGAACGTCTGGACCTATGGCGGCCGCAAGGACACCGGCCTCGACGTCGTCGACTGGGCCGCCAAGGTGGTCGAGCGCGGCGCGGGCGAGATCCTGCTGACCTCGATGGACCGCGACGGGGCCAAGATCGGCTACGACATCCCGCTGCTGAAGGCCGTGACGGGCGCGGTGAACGTGCCGGTGATCGCCTCGGGCGGCGCGGGCAAGACCGAGCACCTGGTCGAGGCCGCCCGCGAAGGCCACGCCGCCGCCGTGCTGGCCGCCTCGATCTTCCACTTCGGCGAGATCAGCATCGGTGAGGCCAAGCAGGCCATGGCCGACGCCGGCATCCCCGTGCGCCTGGACCGGAGCGCCGCATGAGCCGCCTGACCGAGGTCCTGGACCGCCTGGCCGCCACGATCGAAAGCCGCAAGGGTGGTGATCCGACCGCGTCCTACACCGCCAAGCTGCTGAACGACCCGGCCCTGGCCGCCAAGAAGCTGGGCGAGGAAGCGGTCGAGACCGTGATCGCCGCCGTGGCCCAGGGGCCTGACGCCCTGGCCGCTGAAAGCGCTGACCTGTTGTACCACTGGCTAGCCCTGATGGCCGCCTCGGGCGTCTCGCTGGACGCCGTGGCCGAGAAGCTTGAGGCCCGCGAGGGGACTTCCGGGATTGCTGAGAAGGCTTCGCGCCCCAAGTAGGCTGAAAGTCAGCGGAACCGTCCTCGCCCTTCGACAGGCTCAGGGTGAGGACTACGGCAATCCAGTAGAAAACCTCATCCTGAGCTTGTCGAAGGACGAGGTTTTCGGCCCCTCTGCCTCAGCAGCTTAGCCCAGCAGCTTACTCAAAAACGCCGAGTGCAGGCTCCAGCCCAGGAAGCCGGCCAGGCCCATCACCACGCCCAGCGCCCCGAACCCCCACGACGCCCACAGCGCCGCCGGGATCTCGACCAGCGCCGCCACCGCCGCGATCGACACGGCGATCGAGATCAGGGCGTCCGAGGCGTCGAACTGGTCGTCATGGACGTTCAGCGCGTCGTACTGCGCCGAAAAGCCCTCGGCCTTGGCCTTCAGGGTCGGCGCTTCGGCCTTGTACTTGGCGATCTCGGTCTCCAGCCGCAGGGCCTCCGCCTGGACCGCCGCGCGCTGATCACCCGCCATCAGGCGGACCTGGTTCAGCGCCGTCTCGTCGATATGCAGCTTGGTCTTGGTGGCCTGATACTCGTTCCAGGCGTCGACGCTGTCGGACTGGGCCTGCTGCATGGCCTGGGTGATGTTGCCGTCCTTGATGCCCGACACGCCCATAAAGATCGACAGGGCCACGACGGTGATGGCGACCTTGCGATTCAGGCTCTTGTCCTTGGCCTCGGCCCCGATCTCGATGTCCATGCGCGCCTCCGAGCTGCGGTGAAGCTCTGCGCGCCGATCGTGGCGCTTTCAGGCCTTGCGCTTCAGCGCCACATAGAGCGCGCCGTCGCCGCCGTGCCGCTGGTCGGCGGTCGAGACCCCGGCGATCATCTCGCGCACGGCCGGGCCGGCCAGCCATTCCGGCGTGCGCTGCTTCAGCACGCCGTGGCCGATGCGGCCCTTGCCGGTAATGACCAGCACCGCCCGGTGGCCGTCCTCGTAGGCACGGCGGATGAAGCCCTCCAGGGTTGCGCGGGCCTGGTCCTGGTCGAGGCCGTGCATATCCAGGCGCGCGCCGATCGGATCGTGCTCCTTGACGATACGGCGCTTGCGGTTGGGCTCGATACGCTGGGCGGGACCTTTCAGGGCCTTGGCTGGCGTCGGCTTCAGCTCCTCGGGACTGACCCGCAGCGGCGCGATCGAGGCCAGGTGCGTCGGCTGCTCCACTGGAATGGCGGTATCGCTCTTCACGGGCCGGATCCGCGCCTTGGAGCGCATCTTCTCGGGCTTGACCGGCGCGCGCGGGGTCACCGTCGAGGCGACGAGCTTCCAGAGGCGGCGGTCGTCCTCGGGGGCGGGCGGCGGCTTCTTGACCATCCTACTGGGGAACGAGCCGGTAGAGGCGCAGGGCGTGGCGCACCCGGCCCGCCTCGGCCCCGGCGGCGGTCCCGGTGCCCATATAGAGGTCGGCCCGCACGTCGCCCTTGATCGCCCCGCCGGTGTCCAGGGTCACGGCCAGGCGGCGATAGGCCGGGAAGGCGCCAGCCAGCTTCGGGGCGGCGGCGTCGATCCAGTAGAGTTCGCCCATGCCGTGGCGACTGGGGTCGATGGCGATAGCCCGGCCGGGCGGCAGCGGCACGCCGGCCGAACCGACCGGCTCCTTGCCATCATCGGGCAGGGTGCGGAAGAACACGTAGCGTGGGTTCAGCTGCATGATCGCGTCCGCCTCGGGCCCGCGATGCTCGGCCAGCCAGGTGCGGATGGCGTCGCCGGAGGTGTTGTTGTCAGGCAGCAGGCCCTTGTCGCGCATGGCGTTGGCGATGCCGACGAACGGCCTGCCATTGGTGCCGGCGAACACCGCCCGCACGCGACGGCCATCGGGCAGGACCAGAACGCCCGAACCCTGGATTTGTAGGAAGAACAGCTCTTCGGGCCGCATCCAGGCCAGGGGCTTGTCGGTCGGGACCGCCTCGATCTCGGCGCGGGCCGGATAGGGCGTGAAGGTCGGGCCCTCGACGTGGCCGGTGATCTTCTTGCCGACGAAGCTGGGTTCGAACGCGCCCAGGTCCAGCACCACCAGATCGGCCGGTAGGCCACGCACCGGCACGGTGAACTCGGCGTTGCGCGACATCCGCGCCTCGTACTGCGGAGCGAAATAGGCGGTCAGCAGGCCTTCGTCGCCGACCGGTTCGATCCGGAAATTGGCTTCCAGGAAGGCGCGGGCGCCCTCCCGGTCCTGGATGACCGTCGACTTGGCCAGGCCGCAGACGCGGGCCATGGCCACGTCCTTGGCGACGCCGCACCCGGCGCGGAAGGCGCTCAGGGCCGCCAGGTGATCCTCGTCCGCCCAGCCGTTCAGGCTGGAGAACGACACCGCCGTCGTCGGTCGGGTCGAAGGCGGCGGCGGGACATGGCTCACCGGAGGCGGAACCGTCGGACCGGTCGCGATCGGCGGGGCGGGAGCCGTCGTCGTGCTGGCGCAGGCGCTCAGCAGCAGGGCCGCCAGGGCCACGGGGGCCAGGGCGGTCGGGATGCCGCGCACTTGGGACATCTACGCCTCGGCGGCGGCGACGAACGCCAAGCGCCAGTTCGGGTTGGCGCTCTTGACCTCGCGCTCGAAGGTCCACAGCTCGGCCGTGCGGCGATCGTCGACGCCTTCGCCGCGCTCGTCCTTGGTGCGGGTGCGCACCTCGGCCAGGATGCGGACCACGGCCTTGGCCAGATCGCCGACCACGTCGATCTTCTCCAGATCCAGGCGCGGGGCGGTCATGAACTCGACCTTCTCGGTGCGGCCGGCGGCCTCGCGAGCGGCCATGGCCTGTTCGAAATTGTCCATGACGTCCTGGGCCAGCAGGGGCTTCAGCGTCTCGCGGTCGCCTTCGGCATAGGCCTTGACGATCTGCTCGTAGGCCGAGCGGGCGCCGGCCAGGAACTTGGTCGGATCGAAGTCGGGCTGCTTGGACTTCAGGGCCGCCAGGCCTTCGGTGCGCAGGATCGGATGCGCCTCGGCCGGGACCGGCGCGGCGCCAGGCTGGGCCGTCACCACGTCCTCGGGTTGACGACCGGTGCGACGCCCAAGGGTGGCGTACAGCTGGTACAGGACAACTGCGGCGACGGCGGCGAGGAACAGGATCTGGAGCACTTCAAGGTCCGGCAACGGGCTTGGGGCCCTGGATATCATGTCTATATAGGCGAGACGGGCTCTCCCGTCAGGCGCCCAGCGTTGCGCCGGACTAGCCCTCATGGTAGCAGCGCCCCACCTTTCTTAGGCGTTTTAGACGCCGATTACGGATTTTATCCTAATGACCGACACCACCGCCTCCAATGGCGCCCCCGAGGCGGCTTCGGACGACAACGCCGCCGCGCAATCGGGCATCCGTATCCTGGCGCAGTTCGTGCGCGACTTCTCGTTCGAGAACCCGCTGGCCCCCGACAGCCTGCGCGCCGGCGCGCCGCAGCCGCAGATCGACATGGGCGTCGAGATGAACGCCCGCGGCCGTCCGGACGGCCTGTTCGAAGTGGACCTGAAGCTGTCGGCCCGCGCCCTGCGCGACGAGCAAGCCGTGTTCCACATCGAAGTCGTGTACGGCGGCCTGTTCCACATCGAGGGCGTGCCGGAAGCCGATCTGGAGCCGGTGCTGCTGATCGAGTGCCCGCGCTTCCTGTTCCCGTACGCCCGTCGCCTGATCTCGGACGTCTCGGCCGAAGGCGGCTTCCCGCCCTTCCTGATCGACCCGATCGACTTCGCCGGCGTCTACGCCGCGCGTAAGGCCCAGGCCGAAGCCGGCGGCGTGGTCGGCAACGCCTAAGAGTCTGACCTCACGACCGAATACAAGAAGGCCCGGTCATCGCTGACCGGGCCTTTTTCGTTACGGCTGCAGGCGGTAGCCGCCCATCTCGGTGATCAGGATCCGCGCCACGGCGGGATCGGGCTCGATCTTCTGGCGCAGGCGGTAGACGTGGGTTTCCAGCGTGTGGGTCGTGACCCCGGCGTTGTAGCCCCAGACCTCGGTCAGCAGCTCCTCGCGCGACACGGGCTTGGAGCCGGCGCGGTAGAGGTACTTGAGGATGTTGGTTTCCTTCTCGGTCAGCCGCACCTTCTTCTGCTTCTCGTCGACCAGCAGCTTGGCGGACGGGCGGAATTCGTACGGACCGATGCGGAACAGCGCGTCTTCCGAGGCCTCGTAGACCCGCAGCTGGGCGCGGATGCGGGCCAGCAGCACGCCGAAGCGGAAGGGCTTGGTGACGTAGTCGTTGGCTCCGGACTCCAGGCCCAGGATGGTGTCGCTGTCGCTGGCCGCGGCCGTCAGCATGATGACCGGGGCCGTGACCCCGTTCTTGCGCATCAGGCGGCAGGCCTCGCGGCCATCCATGTCGGGCAGGTCGACGTCCAGCAGGATCAGGTCCGGCTTGACCTCGCGCGACATCTTCACGCCTTCGCCCGCCGTCGAGGCCTCGGCCACGGCGAATTCCTCGTGCAAGGCCAGCTGCTCGGCCAAAGCGCCGCGCAGGTCCTCGTCGTCATCGATCAGCAGAAGCGTCTTGCGTTGCGCCATAAGGCGGAACATGCACCGCTGCGGCCCTCGGGGACAACCCCGAGCGGGACCTTAAGTCCGGAGGACGACCTTACGATGCTGTTTCGAGCCCACGCTGACGGTCGTTTCGAACTGAACGGACAGGTCCTGCGCTGCGCGATCGGCAAGGCCGGCGCGATCGCCGCCGCCGACAAGCGCGAGGGCGACAACAAGAGCCCGACCGGGACCTGGGTCCTGCGCGAAGTCTGGTATCGGCCCGACGTCTACAAAGGCGGTCCGAAGACCGCCCTGCCCCTCCACGCCACGCGGCCCGACGACGGCTGGTGCGACGCCCCGGGCGATCCGAACTACAACCGCCCGGTCCTGCTGCCCTATCCGGCCAGCGCCGAGCGGATGTGGCGCGACGACAATGTCTACGACCTGGTGGTGATCCTGGGCCACAACGACCGTCCGCCGGTCTCGGGGATGGGCTCTGCGATCTTCATGCACCTGGCCCGGGACGGCTATCCGGGCACGGAGGGCTGCGTAGCCCTGGCGCGGCCGGACCTCGAAGCGCTGCTGGCGATCGCCAAGCCGGGCGATGCGGTCGAGATCGTGGCCGACTAGGCGTAGTTTCGAACCCCAAACAGCGCCGAGCCAACCCGCACCGAGGTCGCGCCCTCGGCGATGGCGATTTCGAAGTCATCGCTCATGCCCATCGACAGCTTCTCGACACCATTGCGTTCGGCGATGGCCCGCAGCGCCGAGAAGTGCGGGGCGGGATCGGCGTCGACGGGCGGGATGCACATCAGGCCCTCCACCGTCAGGCTATAGGTCCCCCGGCAGGCGGCGATGAAGGCGTCTGCCTCGGCGGGCGCGATCCCGGCCTTCTGGTCTTCCTCGCCGATATTGACCTGGACGTAGAGGCGCGGCGCCTTGCCGGTCCGCTGGACCTCCTCGGCCAGGACTCGCGCCAGCTTTTCGCGGTCGAGCGTCTCGATGACGTCGAAGAAGGCCACGGCCTCGCGGGCCTTGTTGGTCTGCAGCGGGCCGATCAGGCGCAGCTCCAGGCCCTCGCGGCGCGGGGCCCAGCGCTCCATCGCCTCCTGCACGCGGTTCTCGCCATATACTTTCTGTCCCGCGTCCAGCACGGGCGCGATATGCTCCCAGGGCTGGGTCTTGGACACCGCCACCAGGGTCACCGCGCCCGCCGGACGACCGGCGCGCAGCTCGGCGGCGGCGATGCGGGCTTGGATCTCGGCGAGGGCTTGCGACATTGGGGGACGCCTTGGACGGGGACGTGAGCGAACTGCAGGCCCTGTCTAGTGCGGCCGGCGCCTTTCCGCCAAGAACCGCGCGCGGCCGGACCCTGCCCGGCTTGCTGTTCTTCACCGATCCGCAGCGCGTTCCGAACCCGGAGGCGGTCGCCGAGCGCCTGCCGGCTGGCGCGGGCATCGTCTACCGGGCCTTCGACGCCGAGGACGCGGTCGAGCGCGGCCGTCGCCTGCGGACGATCGCCACCGAACGCGGCCTGCTGCTGCTGGTCGGCGCCCATCCGGGCCTGGCCGAGGGCATCCGCGCCGACGGCCTGCACATGCCGCAACGACTGTCGGCCGAAATCCCCCGCTTGCGCGCCGAGCACGGCCGCTGGCTGATCACCGTCGCCGCCCACGATCTGACTGCCCTGAAGGCCGCCGAGCGCGCACAGGCCGATGCCGTCGTGGTCTCGCCGATCTTCCCCAGCAACAGCCCATCGGCGGGCGAACCGCTGGGCGTGGATGGCTTGAAAGGACTGGTCACGGCGACGTCTCTGCCGGTCTACGCCCTGGGCGGCATACGCGCGCGCACAGCCACGCAGCTCATCGGCAGCGGGATCGTCGGGATAGCGGCCGTAGAGGCGCTAGCGACCTAGAACTTGAAAGCGGTCTCGAGGCGGACGCGCGGAGCCGGGTCGGGCTGCTGGGCCTTGCGAGCAGCGAGAGCCGGGTTGGATTCACCCAGGCTGACGGCGCCGCCGACGCGGATCGAGGGGGTCACCTTGAAATAGGCGCCGGCCTGGACGTCCTGCATTTCCATTTCGCGGCTGGAAGGCTGGTCGAGGTCCAGCTTCAGGCCCCAGCGGCCCTTCTTAGCGTCCCAACGCAGGGTGCGCTTGTCATCCTGCGGATACTGGACGCCGGCGGCGGCGCTGGTGAAGTCGTTCTTGACCGAGAAATCGGGCGTGACGGCATGCGGCTTGGCCTGGGCGAACGCCATCGACGCCGATCCCGTCAGGATCAGCGCGGCAGTCCCCGCCAGAAAGAAACGCGTCGCGGTCATCGCCACTCGCCGCCTGTACTCAGTTGTCCCCACCCATCCCATATAGGAACGAGCCCCTTACATTGCGATTAAAGGCTTGACCGGAACGCGGTCAACCTCGCTTCGGTCGCACCCGGCGCCAAATTGGGCGATTCAATCGACTCCTGTGGCGACGAGGTCACGCGATTCCTGTTTTGAGGCAGCGCAGCCATGCTATAGACCGGCTCCCGGCCGCGGGGGCGCGCCAGGGTGCGCGCTAGCGCCCGAAAGATATTTGGAGCGAGGTACTATGGCGTTTGAACGTGGGTCCGTGATGCGCGGCGTCGCCGCAGGCGTCCTGGCTCTGTCGATGCTGGGCATGACCGCATGCGCCAGCAACAAGCCCCCGAAGACGTTCACCACCCAAAGCGACGAGCCGGGCCTGAACCCGTTCAAGCGCTTCGGCGGCGGCAAGAAGGCTCCGACCTCGGAAGGTTCGATCGGCGTCAACGGCTATCTGTGGCGCGCGAGCCTGGACACGCTGGCGTTCATGCCGCTGGCCTCGGCCGACCCGTACGGCGGCGTGATCATCACCGACTGGTACGTGAACCCGGAAACCCCGGCCGAGCGCTTCAAGGCCACGGTCTACATCCTGGACACCCGCCTGCGCGCCGACGGCCTGAACGTCACGGTGTTCAAGCAGTCCAAGGACGTCAACGGCGCCTGGGTCGACGCTCCGGTCGCCGACCAGACCTCGACCGACCTCGAAAACGCGATCCTGACCCGCGCGCGTCAGCTTCGACTTTCGAACATCAAGGGCTAAGGCCCTTCCAAGGGTTCTCGTCGATGCGGCGAGAACCCTTGTGACGCCCTATATTTCTGCGCGCTCCGGCCGCGAAACCGCTTACGTTGTCGCGGACTTCGCCCTCGGGGCGCGTTCCTGCATCTAGACACCTGGTTTCCGATGGCCCGCTACAATCCCAAAGACACCGAGCCCAAGTGGCGTGAAGCCTGGGCGAAGGCCGACGTCTTCAAGACCGGCGAAATCAACGACGGCCGTCCGAAATACTACGTGCTCGAGATGTTCCCGTATCCGTCGGGCCGCATCCACATGGGCCACGTCCGCAACTACGCCATGGGCGACGTCGTGGCCCGCTACAAGCGCGCCCAGGGCTTCAACGTCCTGCACCCGATGGGCTGGGACGCCTTCGGCATGCCGGCCGAGAACGCGGCCATGGAGCGCGGCGTCCACCCCAAGGGCTGGACCTACGACAACATCGCCGCCATGCGCGAGCAGCTGAAATCGCTGGGCATTTCGGTCGACTGGTCTCGCGAATTCGCCACCTGCGACCCGGAATATTACGGCAAGCAGCAGGCCTGGTTCCTGCGCCTGCTGAAGCGCGGCCTGGTCTATCGCAAGGAAGCCTCGGTCAACTGGGACCCGGTCGACATGACCGTCCTGGCCAACGAGCAGGTCATCGACGGCAAGGGCTGGCGCTCGGGCGCGACGGTCGAGAAGCGCAAGCTGACCCAGTGGTTCCTGCGCATCACCGACTACGCCGACGACCTGATCGAGGGCCTGAAGACCCTGGACCGCTGGCCCGACAAGGTTCGCCTGATGCAGGAGAACTGGATCGGCCGCTCCAAGGGCCTGCGCTTCAAGTTCAAGTTCGAGGGTGAAGCCCCCGACGGCATGGCCGACGGGCTGGAGGTCTACACCACCCGTCCCGACACCCTGTTCGGCGCCAGCTTCGTCGGCATCGCGCCCGAGCATCCGCTGGCCGAGCGCCTGGGCATCGAGAACCCCGAGGTCCAGCAGTTCATCGCCGACTGCCGCAAGGGCGGCACTTCGGAAGCCGAGATCGAGAGCGCCGAGAAGCTGGGCTACGACACCGGTCTGCGCGTGCAGCATCCGCTGGACCCGTCGATCACCCTGCCCGTCTGGATCGCCAACTTCATCCTGATGGATTACGGCACCGGCGCGATCTTCGCTTGCCCGGCCCACGACCAGCGCGACCTGGACTTCGCCCGCAAGTACGACCTGCCGGTCCTGCCGGTGGTGCTGCCGAACGGCGAGGACGCCGCGACCTTCCAGGTCGGCAAGGAGGCCTATGTCGGCCCCGGCAAGATCTACAATTCGGAATTCCTGGACGGCCTGGACATCGAGGCCGCCAAGGCCGAAGCGGTCAGCCGCATCGAGGCCGCCGGCCAAGGCGAAGGCGCGACCGTCTATCGCCTGCGCGACTGGGGCATTTCGCGCCAGCGCTACTGGGGTTGCCCGATCCCGGTCATCCATTGCGAGAAGTGCGGCGTCGTGCCCGTGCCGGAAGACCAGCTGCCGGTCGCCCTGCCCGAGGACGTCACCTTCGACAAGCCGGGCAACCCGCTGCTGCGTCACCCGACCTGGCGCCACACCAGCTGCCCCTCGTGCGGCGGCCGCGCCGAGCGCGAGACCGACACGCTGGATACGTTCATCGATAGCAGCTGGTACTTCGCCCGCTTCACCGACCCGACGGCTGAAGAGCCGGTCGGCAAGGAAGCCGCCGACTACTGGATGGCCGTCGACCAGTATATCGGCGGCGTCGAGCACGCGATCCTGCACCTGCTGTACGCGCGCTTCATCACCCGCGCCCTGAAGGACGAGAACCTGCTGTCGGTTGAAGAGCCGTTCGCGGGCCTGTTCACGCAGGGCATGGTCACCCACGAGACGTATTCCACCTTGGAAGAGGTGGGAGAACCGTCACAGGTCACAGCGATTACGGAAGACGATCAAGGCAACAAGACCGTCGACAACGGTGAAGCTGGTCAGACCATGGGTGACCACAAGTGGGTCTGGGTCGAGCCCTCCGACATCAAGTTTGAGGTCGAGGACGGCAAGCGAACGGCCACCCGCATTTCTACGGGTCGAGCCGTGAAGATCGGCGACGTCGAGAAGATGTCGAAGTCCAAGAAGAACGTCGTCGCACCCGAGGACATCTTCGAGGCCTATGGCGTCGACAGCGCCCGTCTGTTCGTGATGAGCGACAGCCCGCCCGAGCGTGACGTCCAATGGACCAACTCGGGCGTCGAGGGTTCGTGGCGCTTCACCCACCGCCTGTGGAACGAGTTCGACAGCCAACCGGCCGGCGACTTCGCCCACGACGATGCGGACGAAGCGGCCCTGGCCCTGCGCAAGTCGGCCCACAAGCTGATCGGTTTCGTCACCGACAGCATCGAGGGCTTCCGCTTCAACAGCGGCGTGGCGCGCCTGTACGAGTTCCTGAACGCCCTGAAGGCCGCTCCGGCCGCCAATGGGGATGGAACTCCCGCGTCGCAGGGCGTGCTGGCGGCCCGCAAGGAAGCCCTGAACATCCTGGCCCGCCTGGTCGCGCCGTTCACGCCTCACCTGGCCGAAGAGGCCTGGGTGTCGATCGGCGGCGAAGGCATGGTCGTCAACGCGCCCTGGCCCAAGGCCGACCCGGCCCTGGCCGCGGACGACGAGCGCATCCTGCCGATCCAGATCAACGGCAAGCGTCGCGGCGAGATCAAGGTCAAGGCCGGCGCGGCCGAAGACGAGGTCCAGAAAATCGCTCTGGCGGATCCGAACGTCCTGGCTCACCTTGAGGGCGTCACGGTCCGCAAGGTGATCGTGGTCAAGGACCGCATCGTCAACATCGTGGCCAACTGAGACCCCAAGCGCTCATGAAACGCACCCTGCTCGCCGGCGTATTGGCCCTTTCCACCCTCGCCCTCTCGGCTTGCGCCGGCTTCACGCCGCTGTACGGCCGTCCGGGCGTCGAGGGCGGTCTCTCCAGCATCGAGACCATCGCCGACGAAGGCCGGGGCGGTTACCTGCTGCGCGAGCAGCTGGACGACTATCTGGGCCACAAGCAGGGCGATCCGGCAGCCTACAAGCTGTACTTCTCGGTCAAGGAGATCCGCTTCGCCCGCGGTGTGCGTCTCGACAACGTCGCCAACCGCTACGAGCTGCGGATGACCGTCGGCTGGCGCCTGATGGACGCCAAGACCGGCAAGGAAGCCACGACCGGCAACACCGAGGTCTCTGTGACCTACGACTCCGCCGACCAGCCCTACGCGGCCATCGCAGCCCAGAACGACGGCCAGGAGCGGGCCGCGGCGGAAGCCGCGCGCAAGATCCAGCTCGAGCTGGCCACCTGGTTGGCGGCCGGCAAGAAGAAGCCGGCGGCCTAGTCCGAAAATGATCCTCTCCAAGCGTCCGGACGTCGAACGCTTCCTGCGGGAGCCGACCCCGGACATCCGGGCCGTGGTTCTCTACGGCAAGGACCGGGGCGTGGTGCGCGATCGCGCCAACGCCCTGGCCAAGCGCGTGGTCGAGCGCCCGGACGATCCCTTCGACACCGCCATGCTGACCGACGGCGACCTGGACGCCGATCCGGCCAAGCTGGAGGACGAGCTGTCGGCCATGTCGCTGATGGGCGGCCGCCGCCTCGTGCGGCTGCGCTTGAACGGCGAAAAGGCCGGTCCCGACAAGCAGGCCGCCGAAGCCCTGACCCGCCACGTCGAGGGCCAGTTGAACCCCGACGCCTTCTTCCTGGTCGAGGCCGGGGCCCTGGGCCGCGAGTCCCAGCTGCGCAAGGTCGGCGAGAAGGCCAATGGCTGCGCCGTCATCCCCTGCTACGAGGATGAAGCGGGCGACCTGGCCCGTCTGGCCCGTGACACCCTGGCCAACGACAAGGTCAGCCTGAACGGCGAGGCCCTGGACCTCTTCGTCTCGCGCCTGCCCAAGGAGCGCGGCGTGGCCCGCGCCGAGATCGAACGGCTGGCCCTCTATCTCGGCCCGGGCAGCGGCATCACCGCCACCGCCGCCGACCTGACGGACTTCCTGGGGGTCGAACCCGAAGCCTCGCTCAGCGACGCCGCCGCCGACGCCTTCGGCGGCAAGGCCGGTCTTGCCCAGCAGGCCCTCCGGAGAGCCGCTGCAGAGGGTGAAGGCGGTCCGGCCGCCGTCCGGGCCATCGGCTACTATCTGGGCCGTCTGCGCCGCGTGCTGACCCTGCACAAGAACGGCGTCGACCTGCAGGCCGCCGCCAAGGCGTCGGGCGTGTTCTGGAAACAGGAACGCGAGTTCCTGCGCCAGGCCCGCGCCTGGAACCTGGAAGCCATCCTCGAGATCCAGGGCGAGGTCCTCAACGCCGACCGCGCCTGCAAGACCTCCGGCTCCCCCGACCAACTGATCGCCGAGCGCCTGGCGCTGATGATCGCGGGTCGCGCGCGGCGGTTGGGGCTGTAGGGCCAAAAACCCCCGAAAACAGGCCCTTTGCGCGCCTGTGGACGACTTTCAAGAAAGCCTTATGCGAGAAGGGTTTGCGGCGGAAATCGCTGTGGAGCGCCCTCCTCTCACGAAAACGGCGCCTCCCGGAGTACGGAAAGGCGCCGTTCGGTGCGCGACAGAGGCGATTTTCAGAGGCCTGAAATTCCGCTCATTCGCACGGTTTTAGGTGCAGACGATCACACTCCGCGCGTCAGTCGGTTGCACAGGTCGTCGAGCTGCTCGAGCGTCGCGTAGGTGATGGTCAGGGTGCCGGTCGAGCCGCGATGGTCGATCGAGACGTCGAGGCCGAGCACCGACGACAGGTCGGCTTCGAGCGCCTGGGTGTCGGTGTCCTTCACGCGCGGCGGACGACCGCCCTTGTTCTTGCTCGGCGTCGACGACGGCGCCTTGCGGGCCAGGGCTTCGGTCTCGCGGACCGACAGGCCGCCGTCGATGATCTGCTTGGCCAGGGCCACCGGGTCGGCGGCCGCAGCGATAGCGCGGGCATGACCGGCCGACAGCTCGCCGCTGACCAGGTAGGACTGCACCTCGTCCGGTAGGGCCAGCAGACGCATCGTGTTGGCGACGTGGCTGCGGCTCTTGCCGATGGTCTGGGCGATCGCTTCCTGGGTGCGCTCGAACTTCTCCATCAGCACCTTGTAGGAGAGCGCCTCTTCCAGGACGTTCAGGTCCGCGCGCTGGACGTTCTCGATGATGCCGATTTCCAGCACCGCCAGGTCGTCCAGCTCGCGGACCATGATCGGCACGCTGCGCAGGCCGGCGCGTTGCGCCGCGCGCCAGCGGCGTTCGCCGGCGACGATCTGGTATTCGCCGGGCGAGCCGGGCGCGGGGCGCACCAGGATCGGCTGCAGGACGCCCTTCTCGCGGATCGAGTTGGACAGGTCCTCCAGGTCTTCCTCACGGAAGGTGCGGCGCGGCTGGTCGGGATTGCGCTTCAGGATCTCGATCGGCGCTTCGCGCGAACCCGGAGCGTTGTCGCCCGGCGCCTGGGCCGGCGCGTTCTCGACCTCGCCCAGCAGGGCGGACAGACCCCGGCCCAGACCACGACGCCCCTCGGAACCACTCGGCTCAGCCACTACGGACTCCATCTTCTTCTCGTTCTAGTTCGGATCGATATTCGGAAAGTGCTCAGGCGGCCTGGGCCTGGCGATCGCGCTCACGGCTGATCACCTCGCGCGCCAGCTTCAGGTAGGCCTGGCTGCCGGCGCACTTCAGGTCATACAGCAGCACCGGCTTGCCGAACGACGGCGCCTCCGAGACGCGGACATTGCGCGGGATGACCGCGTCATAGACCTTGTCGCCGAAGTATTCCCGGACATCGCGGGCGACCTGCTCGGACAGGCTGTTGCGACGGTCGTACATGGTCAGCACCACGCCCTGGATTTCCAGGCGCGGATTGAGGCTGCCGCGGATGCGCTCGATGGTCCGCATCAGCTGGGTCAGGCCTTCCAGGGCGAAGAACTCGCACTGCAGCGGCACGAACACGGCGTCGGCGGCGGTCATGGCGTTGACGGTCAGCACGTTCAGCGACGGCGGGCAGTCGATCAGCACATAGGTGTAGGGCCCGTTGACGCGGATGCTCTCCAGGGCGTCGCGCAGGCGGTAGGACCGGCGGGCGGTCTGACCCAGTTCGATCTCGACGCCCGACAGATCGGCGTCGGCCGGTATGACGTCCAGGCCCGGCAGCTCGGTCTTCACGGCGGCGTCCACCACCGGCGACTCGCCCATCAGCACGTCATAGAGCGTGGTGCGGCGCTGGATGCGGGTGATGCCCAGGCCCGTCGAGCAGTTGCCCTGCGGGTCGGCGTCGATCAGCAGCACGCGCTCGCCGCAAGCGGCCAGGGCGGTGCCCAGGTTGATGGCGGTCGTGGTCTTGCCGACGCCGCCCTTCTGATTGGCGATGGCCAGGACGCGGAGAGGATTAGCGGACACGGGAAAGCCTCTTCACTTGCACGATGCGGCCACGAGGGTCGCTTTGACTGGGGAGCAGCTCAGCGGCGAACGACCAGGCCTTGCGGGCCTCGGTCAGCTCGGTCGCGACGTCCTGGCCCTTCAGGAACAGGCCGGTCGCGCCGCGATGCAGATAGGGTTCGGCGAAGCCCAGCAGCTTGGTCATCGGCGCGCAGGCGCGGGCGGTGACCAGGTCGACCTTCAGCTTCAGCTCTTCGGCCCGGACATTGTGGATCTCGGCGGGCAGGTCCAGCGCCTTGACCGCCACCTCCAGGAAGCGGCAGCGCTTGGCCATGCTCTCCACCAGATGGATCTTGGCCCCGTCCTGGCCCTTCAGGAGTATGGCCAGCACGACCCCGGGCAGACCGGCGCCGGCGCCGAGGTCGGCCCAGGTCTTCGCCTCAGGGGCCAGGGCCAGCAGCTGGCTGCTGTCCAGCGCATGGCGGGTCCAGTAGGTGGCGATAGTCAGCGGGCCGACGAGGTTCATGACCTCATTCCATTCGGCCAGCAGCGCCTGGAAGCGCGTCAGGTCGGCCATCTGGGCGTCGGAGACGCCGGTAAGGGCTTGGTAACCAGACGCGTCGAGCGCGGGCTGTTCAACGGTCACGGCTTCAGGCTGCACGGCTGCGCCTCACATGGGCCAGCAGCGCGGTCAGCGCGCCAGGGGTCACGCCCTCGATGCGCGCCGCTTGGCCCAGGGTCATCGGGCGCACGCGGGCCAGCTTCTCGCGGACTTCGTTCGAGAGACTGCCGATGTCGGCATAGTCGAGATCGGCCGGCAGGCGCAGATCCTCGTCCTTGCGCAGCGACTCGGCGTCGGCGCGCTGGCGGTCGAGGTAGCCGGCATAGGCCGCCTCGATCTCGACCTGCTCGCGGACGTCCGTGTTCCACGTGAAAACCTCGGGCCACACGGCGCCGAGATCATCGAGGGTCACATCGGGATAGGCCAGCATGGCGAACAGGTCGCGGCGGACGCCGTCGCTATTGACCTTGAAGCCGGCCTTCACCGCCTCGTTCGGGGTCAGGGTCACCGAGCGGGCGAAAGCGCGAGCCGCTTCCAGACGCGTCTTCTTCTCGGTCCAGGCCGCGGCGCGGCGCTCGCCGACCACACCCAGCGCGATCCCGCGATCGGTCAGGCGCTGGTCGGCATTGTCGGCGCGCAAGGTCAGGCGGAACTCGGCCCGGCTGGTGAACATGCGATACGGCTCGGTGACGCCCCGAGTGACCAGGTCGTCGATCATCACGCCGATATAGGCCTCGTCCCGGGCGAAGACAGCGGGCTCCCTGCCCTGCTCCGCCAGCGCCGCATTCAGGCCGGCGACAAGGCCCTGGGCCCCGGCCTCTTCATAGCCCGTGGTGCCGTTGATCTGGCCGGCCAGGTAGAGCCCCGGCAGGCGCTTGGTCTCCAGCGTGGCGTAGAGCTCGCGCGGATCGACATAGTCGTACTCGATCGCGTAGCCGTAGCGCTTGACCTCCACGGCCTCCAGGCCGGGGATCGTGCGCAGGAACAAGAGCTGGGTCTCTTCCGAGACCGAGGTCGAAATGCCATTCGGATAGACCGTCGTGTCGTCCAGGCCTTCCGGCTCCAGGAACACCTGGTGGCTGGTCTTGTCGGCGAAGCGGACGACCTTGTCCTCGATCGACGGGCAATAGCGCGGACCGATCCCCGTGGCGCGACCGCCATAGACCAGCGACTCGGTCAGCCGGTCGGCGATGATCTGGTGGGTTTCGGCGGTCGTGAAGGTGATGCCGCAGGCGATCTGCGGGGTGTCGATCCTGTCGTTCAGGAACGAGAACGGCACGGGCTCGTCGTCGCCGGGCTGCATCTCCAGACGATCCCAGGCGATGGTCGAGCCATCGAGACGCGCGGGCGTGCCGGTCTTCAGGCGGCCCATCTGGAAGTCGAGGCCGTACAGGCGCTCGGCCAGACCGATCGACGGCTGGTCGCCGACGCGGCCGGCCGGGATCCGAGTCTCGCCCAGATGGATGACGCCCTTCAGGAAGGTGCCGGTGGTGAGGATTACACGGGGCGCCCGGTAGGACCGCCCTTCCCCGTCGATCGCGCCGGCGACCTTGCCGTCCTCGACGATCAGGTCCTCAGCGGCGGCGGCGATGATGTCGAGGTTTGCCGTGGCGGCCAGTTCGGCCTGCATTGCCTCGCGATAGAGCTTGCGGTCGATCTGGGCGCGAGGCCCACGAACGGCCGGGCCCTTGGAGCGGTTCAGCATCCGGAACTGGATGCCGCCCTTGTCGGCCATGCGGCCCATGACGCCGTCCAGGGCGTCGATCTCACGAACCAGATGGCCCTTGCCCAGGCCGCCGATGGCCGGGTTGCAGGACATCTCGCCGATGGTCTCAAGCTTATGGGTTAGCAGCAGCGTGCGCGCGCCGGTGCGCGCAGCGGCGGCCGCCGCCTCGCAGCCGGCGTGACCGCCGCCGATGACAATGACATCCCAGGTATCGGACAAAAGACTCGCCTCAATGCGAACGCCCCCGGATAGCTGCGGGGGCGTTGGACTCGATCTATACGCCAATCAGGCGAGCGGGTCGATGTGACTCCATGGCGTTTCACGTGAAACACCCCCGCCGCAGCTGTGAGCGCGCTGTGGATAATATAGGGGACGTTCCACGTGGAACATCACTTGCCGATGCAGAAGGTCGAAAAGACGCGGCCCAGCACATCCTCCGGATCGACCCGGCCAGTGATCTTCTCCAGAGCGCGGGCGGCGAGGCGAACGTCCTCGGCGGCTAGCTCGATCTCCAAGCCAACCTCTGACAGAGCCCGCGCGAGGTAACCTTGGGCTTCCCTCAGGCGCTCGGCGTGGCGCAGGCGGGTCGCCGCCGGGAATTCCGCACCGGACAGCGCATCAACGACATGGTCCGAAAGCGCCTGCCTCAGATCACTGACGCCAGCCTCGGATTTCGCGGAGAGACGCAGGATGCGCAGCCCCTCCCCCGCCCACATAGCCTCGGCCCTACCGAGCGCATCGGCGTCGGCGATGTCGGCCTTGTTCAGCACCAGCCAGTCGCCGGGTCGAACCGCCTCTTCAAGCTTCACCGTATGTTTCACGTGAAACCCATCGACGACCCAAAGCCTTAGGTCAGCTTCCTCAGCCCAGGCCCGCGCCCGGCGGACGCCCTCGGCTTCGATGGCGTCAGCCGTTTCGCGGATGCCGGCCGTATCCGCGACCAGAACCTTGTACCCGCCGAGCACCAGCGGGACCTCGATGACATCCCGGGTAGTGCCAGGTGTGTCCGTGACGATCGCCGCCTCGCGTTCGACCAGGCCATTCAGCAGCGAGCTCTTCCCCGCGTTCGGCGCGCCGACCAGGGCGATGCGGAAGCCATCGCGCACGCGACGTCCACGGGAAACATCAGCCAAGGCCGCGTCGAGTTCGGCGCTCAGGGTGCGCAAGGCCGGACGCGCACGTTCGGCCACCTCCTCCGGCAGATCCTCATCCGGGAAGTCAACGGCCGCTTCCAGCATGGCCAGCGAGTGAAGCAGCAGATCGCGCCAACGATCGTAGCGCTGGCTCAGCGCCCCGCCGACCTGGCCAAGCGCCTGCTTGCGCTGCGCCTCGGTCTCGGCGTCGATCAGGTCGGCGACACCCTCGGCCTGCGCCAGGTCCAGCTTGCCGTTCTCGAAGGCGCGGCGGGTGAACTCTCCCGGCTCGGCCAAGCGCAGGCCCAGGTCGGACAGCGCCGCCAGCAGCGCCTCGACCACGGCCCGGCCACCGTGCACGTGAAACTCGGCGCTGTCCTCGCCGGTATAGCTGGCCGGTCCCTCGAAGCGCAGGACCAGGGCCTCGTCCAGATCGACGCCGTCGTGGCGCAGGGTCCGCAGGGCGGCCATCCGGACCTTGGGCGGTTTCCCCGTGAGGGCCTCGACCACCCGCAAGGTCGCTGGGCCCGAGACGCGCACCACGGCCACAGCCGCGCGCCCGGCCGCCGTGGCCGGGGCGAAGATCGTATCGCTCATAGGATCAGTCGCGCTTCCCAGCCGCCGCGCCGGCAGCCGCCGTCATCAGCTTGCGGAACTGCTCCTGGGCCCCCGTGCCGAACGCCATCCAGTTCTTCATCAGCTCCTCGGGGGCCAGCATGGCCATGTTGGCGTCCATGCGGTTCTGCATCTCTTTGACCAGATGGTCGTTCAGGGCGCTCACGTCCGGCAGGCCCAGGAAGGCGCGCGCCTCCACCGGGGTGCAGTCGATCTCGATGGTCATTTTCATGTGAGAGGTTCCCTTCGGTCAGGGCACGATATTGTTATGGGCCAAGCCCCGTCGGCACAGGTTAGAGCGCTTTGGTCGAAAGTCACATTGGTCCTCGCTGAGGACCCTTACGGACGGAGTATCCCGATGAGTGAGACCCTTACGATCACCACGCCCGATGGTGACTTCTCGGCCTATGTCGCGCGGCCCCAAGGGACTAGCGAGACGGACAACGCCCCGGCCATCGTCGTGATCCAGGAGATCTTCGGCGTCAACAAGGTGATGCGCGACATCGCCGACGGCCTGGCCTCGCAAGGCTATGTGGCGATCGTGCCCGACCTGTTCTGGCGGATCGAGCCCGGCATCGACATCACCGACCAGTCCGAAGCCGAGTGGAAGCGCGCCTTTGAACTGTTCAACGCGTTCGACGTGGACGCCGGCGTCGGTGACATCGCCGCCACCATCACCGCGGCGCGCGAGCTGTCGGGCGTCAACGGTAAGGTCGGGGCGGTCGGCTATTGCCTGGGCGGCCTGCTGGCCTTCCTGACCGCGACCCGCACCGACGTCGACGCCAGCGTCTCCTACTACGGCGTCGGTCTTGAGAAGCACGTGAACGAAGCCGAGAAGCTGACCCATCCGCTGCTGATGCACATCGCCGAGAAGGACCAGTTCGTCCCGCCGGAAGCCCGTCAGCTGATCCTCTCGGCTCTGAAGGATCACCCGCAGATCGAGCTGCACACCTACGCCGATCGAGACCACGCCTTCGCGCGCGAGGGCGGCGCGCACTATGACGCCGCCGATGCGGCCAAGGCCAACGGCCGCAGCCTGACCTTCTTCCAGAAGGCGCTGGGCTGATGCTGGCGATCCAGTTCGCGCGCACCGGCGGCCCTGAAGTCCTCGAGGCCGTTCAGGTCGAGACCCCCTCCCCGGCCGCCGGCCAGATCCTGGTTCGGCACCAGGCGGTCGGGCTGAACTATATCGACACCTATCACCGCTCCGGCCTCTACCCCCTGAAGCTGCCTTCGGGGATTGGGCTGGAAGCGGCCGGGATCGTCGAGGCGCTCGGCGAGAGCGTCACTCGGTTCCAGGTCGGCGACCGCGTCGCTTATAACGGGACCATGGGCGCCTATAGCGAAGCGGCGGTCGTTCCGGCCGAGCGCGCTGTGAAGGTCCCCGAGGGCGTCAGCCCGGAGACCGCGGCCGCCGTCCTGCTCAAGGGCATGACCGCCGAGTTCCTGGTTCGTCGGTGTTTCCACGTGAAACAGGGCGACCTCGTCCTGGTCCACGCGGCGGCCGGCGGTGTCGGCCAGATCCTGGTGCAGTGGTGTAAGGCGCTCGGCGCGACGGTGATCGCCACCGCTGGCGGCGAGGCCAAGCTGGCCCTCGCCCGTGAGCTCGGCGCGGACCACGCCATCGACTACGGCCATGAAGACGTCGCCGCCCGGGTCGCCGAGATCACCAGCGGCAAGGGCGTGGCGGTCGTCTATGACGGCGTCGGCAAGGACACCTGGGACGCCAGCTTCAAGAGCCTGGCCAAGCGCGGCGTGCTGGTCACCTTCGGCAACGCCTCGGGTCCGGTCCCGCCGTTCGCGCCGCTGGAGCTGTCGGGCAAGTCGCTGTTCGTCACCCGTCCGCGCCTGTTCGACTACATCGCCACGACCGAGGAACTGGACGAGAGCGCCGAGGCCCTGTTCGCCGTCCTCGGTTCGGGCGCGGTGAAGATCGACATCGGCCAGACCTTCCCGTTGGCCGAGGCTCGCGCGGCGCATGAAGCGCTGGAGGGTCGCCGTACGACCGGCGCCACCCTGCTTATCCCGTAGGGCCGGTCACACCAGTCCGACCGACAACAAAAAAGGCCCCGGGTAGAACCGGGGCCTTTCTCGTATCAGCGGTGAGTCCGCTTAGACTCAGGTGTTCATCGACTGGAAGAAGTCGCCGTTGGTCTTCGACTGACGCAGCTTGTCGAGCAGGAACTCGATCGCGTCGGACGCGCCCATCGGGTTGAGGATGCGGCGCAGGACGTAGGTCTTCTGCAGCTGGTCGCGCGGCGTGATGAGCTCTTCCTTGCGGGTGCCCGACTTGAGCACGTCGATGGCCGGGAAGATGCGCTTGTCCGCGACCTTGCGGTCCAGGACGATTTCCGAGTTACCGGTGCCCTTGAACTCTTCGAAGATCACTTCGTCCATGCGGCTGCCGGTGTCGATCAGGGCCGTGGCGATGATCGAGAGCGAACCGCCCTCTTCCACATTACGCGCCGCGCCGAAGAAGCGCTTCGGGCGCTGCAGGGCGTTGGCGTCGACACCGCCGGTCAGCACCTTGCCCGACGACGGGACGGTGGTGTTGTAGGCGCGGCCCAGACGGGTGACCGAGTCCAGCAGGATGACGACGTCGCGCTTGTGCTCGACCAGGCGCTTGGCCTTCTCGATGACCATCTCGGCCACCTGCACGTGGCGGGTCGCCGGCTCGTCAAAGGTCGAGGCGATGACCTCGCCCTTCACCGTGCGCTGCATGTCAGTGACTTCTTCCGGGCGCTCGTCGATCAGCAGGACGATCAGGTAGCACTCGGGGTGGTTGGTCTCGATCGACTTGGCGATGTTCTGCAGCATGACCGTCTTACCCACGCGCGGCGGGGCGACGATCAGGCAACGCTGGCCCTTGCCGAGCGGAGCGACGATGTCGATGACGCGGCCCGAGCGATCCTTGATGGTCGGATCGGGCAGTTCCATGTTCAGGCGCTCGTCGGGATAGAGCGGCGTCAGGTTGTCGAAGTGGACCTTGTGACGGACGTTGTCCGGGCTCTCGAAATTGATCTTCGAGACGTTGGTCAGGGCGAAGTAGCGCTCGCCTTCGCGCGGCGAACGGATGGCGCCGTCGACGCTGTCGCCGGTGCGCAGGCCATACTTCCGGATCTGCGAGGGCGAGACGTAGATGTCGTCCGGGCCTGGCAGGTAGTTGGCTTCCGGCGAGCGCAGGAAGCCGAAGCCGTCCTGCACCACTTCCATCGTGCCCGAGCCCGAGATCTCCACGCCTTCTTCGGCGAGGGTCTTCAGGATCGCGAACATCATGTCCTGCTTGCGCATGGAGTTGGCGTTCTCGACCTCGAAGGTTTCGGCGAACGCCAGCAGGTCGGCCGGGGATTTCTCCTTCAGCTCCTGCAGGGACATGGACTTCAGGCCCAGGGCCGCGACGGCCGCGGCGATGTCGGAGCCGTCGTCATCGCCCTCGGCCTCGCCTTCCGCATCAGCGGAAGCGGCCTCGACCGTGGTGTCGATATCGACAGTGGTCTCTTCGGGGGCGGCGTCTTCGACGCCGATGCCTTCCGAGGAGGGGATTTCGTTTTCGGTTTCTTCGGTCATGACAAGACTCAAGGAGGGGCGCGGACCCCAAGACGGAGTCCGGCCGGTAGAACTTTGAAGGTCACACTGGCCAAACCCGTCGGGCAGACCAACATGCGCGTCGATTGGCGATGACGCGGTCGCTTGGGGGACAGACCTTGGAGCGGATGGCTCGCGGGGCGCGCCAGGACGGGCGCCGGTCCGTGAAGAGAGACGGTTTCCTAGAAAGAAACCCTCACCGGATGCAAACCACGCGCAGGACGGCCGGTCAAGCGCCGGCCGCTTCGGCTAGTGGTTCAGGAACTTCGTCGTCACCGAGATGACGATGACGATCGCCAGCACGAACGGGACCTCGTTGGTGATCCGCCAGAACTTCTCCGAGCGGACATTCTCGCCGCGCTCGAACTTCTTGCGCGAGGCCGACAGGAAGCCGTGCCAGCCATAGAGGCCGACCAGGGCGACCAGCTTGGTGATCATCCAGGGCTGAGCCAGGAAGCCCCAGCCGCGGATGGCGCTGTCAGCCAGGATCAGGCCAAGACCGAACACCGCCGTGGCGATCGAAGCGGGATTGATGATCCCGCGCAGCAGTCGCCGCTCCATGACCTTGAAGGTCTCGTCCATCTCCGAGCCCGGCGTGGCCTTGGTGTGATAGACGAACAGGCGCGGCAGGTAGAGCATCCCGGCCATGAAGGCGATGACCGACAGGATGTGCAGCCCGCGCACGACGTTGAAGTGGGCCACCAGGAAATCGATCACGCCGAGTGTTCCTCATTGCAGGGGCAGTTTTCAGGTCCACGCCAGTCGCCACCGGGGATGACCCCGCCGGTAGTCATGGCCTTGCTGACCATTCCAGCCAGACCAGCGATGAACTCCGGCGCGACACCCAGAGCTGGCACGCGGATGTAGGGGGCGACCCCCACCTCCTGCGCCAGTTCGGCGTATTCGTGGTCCAGCTCGACCAGGGTCTCGACGTGTTCGGAGACGAAGGCGATCGGGGTGACGATCACGCCCTTCCCCTCCGTGCCGGCCCGGCGGATCTCGTCATCGGTCGAGGGGCCAATCCACTTCATCGGCCCGACCCGGCTCTGGTAGCAGACCGTCCAGTCCAGGCCGGCCGGCAGCTTGGCGGCGACCGCGGCGGCCGTAGCCTCAACCTGTTTCTGGTAGGGGTCACCGGCCAGGATCACCTTCTCCGGCAGACCGTGGGCCGAGAACAGTAGGCGGACGTTCGCCGGCGAACCGGCCTTCTCCCAGGTCTCGCGGATCAGCCGGGCATGGGCCTCGACCAGGCCGGCCTCGTCCGGATAGCAGCACACCGTCGTCTGACGACCCGGGCCCTTGTAGCTCTCGCGCCAGGCCTTCAGCGACGAGGCGGTCGTGGTCGCCGAATACTGCGGATAGAGCGGCAACAGCACGATCTCATCCGGTGCGAACGCACTGACCTTCTTCGCCGTCTCGCCCGTCAGCGGGTTCCAGTAGCGCATGGCTATGAAGCACTTGGCCTCGACGTCCGGCAGGCTCTTGGCCAGCTCGGCTTCCAGCGCCCTCGCCTGCTTCTCCGTCTCCGGCAGCAATGGCGAGCCGCCGCCCATGATCGCGTAGTTGGCCTTGGCGGTCTTCTCGCGGGTCGTGGCGATCAGGGCCGCGATCGGATAGCGGGCGATCGCCGGCAAGCCGATGATCGCTGGATCGCGGAACAGATTGAACAGGAACGGCCGCACCGCGCGCGGACCGTCCGGCCCGCCGAGATTGAACAGAACGACGGCGAGCTTCTTGTCCACTAGCCGCCGACCTTCTGGCCGGTCACCCGTTCCAGCACCAGCTCGACATTGGCGATCGGCGTGTCGGGCAGGATGCCGTGGCCCAGGTTGAAGATGTAGGGACCCTGGTTCCACTGTTCCAGCAACTGGTCGACGCGACGCAGCAGCTCGTCACCACCGGCCCGCAGCAGTAGCGGATCGAGCGCGCCCTGGATGGTCTTGGTCTTCTGGATCAATTGACCCAGCTTCGCCGACGCTGAGGTGTCCAGCGCCACACCCTGCACCGGCACCTTCGCCGCGTAGTCCTCGACCAGCGTACCAGCGCCGCGCGGGAAACCGATGATCGGAACCGTCACACCGCGCGCCCGCAGGCCTTCGATGATCTTGATGTGCGGCTGGGTGACCAGGCGGTCGAACAGCGGCTCGGACAGGCCCTCGGCCCAGCTCTCGAACAGCTTCAGGGCCTGGGCCCCCGCATCGACCTGCATGGCCAGGTAGTCGATCGTCGAGTCGACCAGCACCTGGATCAGGGCGTCGAGCTTCTCGGGGTTCTGGTAGGCATAGGTCCGCGCGCCGCTGCGATCGCTGGAGCCGCCTTCGATCATGTAGGTCGCCACGGTCCAGGGCGCGCCGGCGAAGCCGATCAGGGCCTTCGACGGATCGAGCGCCGATCGAACCCGGGTCAGCGTCTCCCCGACGAGCTTGAGGGCCTCGCCCGCATTCCCGGCCTTGTCGGCCATGGACTCGATCGACGGCATCTCGCCCAGCTTCGGACCTTCGCCGGCCTCGAACCAGACCTTCTGGCCCAGCGCTCCGGGGATCAGCAGGATGTCGGCGAACACGATCGAAGCGTCGTACGGGAACCGCCGCATCGGCTGCAGGGTCACTTCCGCCGCCTTCTCGGGATCGAAGCAGAAGCTGATGAAGTCCGGCGCCGTCGCTCGCACCGCGCGATACTCCGGCAGATAGCGACCCGCCTGGCGCATGAACCAGATCGGCGGATGAGCATGGCTCTCCCCCGACAGCGCCGAAAGGAATTTAACCGTTTGTTGGGACTTAGGGGCCGAAGACGTCATGTCCGCGTTAAAGCCCGGCGGAGGCTTCGGCTCAAGTCCGTAAGCTCCCTGAGATCCTTCTATAATATCTTAATAAGAAATTAAGATTTTAAGAGGGGGTTGGAGGGCAACTGCATAGTGGGGAAAACGCCCGACGGGCGAGTGACTCCCACACCCCATCCGCCTTTGCCCCCAGGCCTTCCCACATGTGGTTAAGGCTCTGTTAATCATGTGGATGGTCGGGCAGCGCTTTGAAGACCTTAATGAATTCTTAATCCGAATTGGCGCGCGAAAGACCCCTCACGGGACTCTTTCCCAAGCTTTGGACAGCCGGGATTCACGCTTCGGGGTATGCGGGGTGAGCCTGGGGATGGTACGCGAGCAATGCGACCGTTGATCACAGCGGCGCCATGTCACGACACCTTCAGGGCCATTCGGCGCCCAGGTGTCCCCAGAGGCAGGGCAAGTGGTTAAGCAACCGTTAACGGATGATCCACAGGAGAGTCTGGCTCAGGGGGAGGGGGAACGGCTTCCGCCGCGCTTCGCCACCTACTTCCATATCCACCTGGTTTCGGACTCCACGGGCGAGACCTTGAACGCCATGGCGCGAGCGGTCTGCGCGCGTTTCACCGACATCCTGCCCATCGAACACATCTACGCGCTTGTCCGTTCCACGCGCCAATTGGATCGGGCGCTCGAGGAAATCGCCGGCGCGCCGGGCGTGGTGATGCACACCATCGTCGATCCGAACCTGCGCGCGGCGCTGGAAGAGGGTTGCCGCAAGCTGGAAATGCCCTGCATCGCCGCCCTGGATCCGGTGATCAGCGCCATGTCGCGTTATCTGGGCGCGCGGATCTCGACGCGGGTCGGCGCCCAGCACGCCCTGACCAACGACTATTTCGACCGCATCGAGGCGCTGGACTACGCCATCGCCCATGACGACGGCCAAGGCGGTCAGGACCTGACCCAGGCCGACGTCATCCTGGTCGGCGTGTCGCGGACATCGAAGACACCGACCTGCATCTATCTGGCGCACCGAGGCGTGCGCGCCGCCAATGTGCCGCTGGTGCCGGGCCGGCCGCCGCCGCCGGAGCTGTTCGAGCTGAAGAACACGCTGATCGTCGGCCTGATCACCTCGCCCGACCGGCTGATCCAGATCCGTCGCAACCGCTTGCTCTCCCTCAAGGAGAACAGGGAGAGCGACTATGTGGACAGCGACGCCGTCCGCCAGGAGATCATCGCCGCCCGCCGGCTGTTCGAGCGGATGAACTGGCCGACCATCGACATCACCCGCCGCTCGGTCGAGGAGACGGCGGCGGCGATCATCAACCTGCTGTCGGGCGGCCGCGGCAAGGTCGAGGTCCTGGGATGACTCCTGTTACCCTCGCGTCGAAGAGCTCGGCGCGCCAGATGATCCTGAAGAACGCTGGCGTCGCCTTCGAGGCGGTCAGCCCCGGCGTCGACGAGGACGCGGCCAAGGCTGGGCTGCTCGCCGAAGACGTCACGCCGCGCGACATCGCCGACGTCCTGGCCGAAATGAAGGCGGTCAAGGTTTCGGCCAAGCGGTCCGGCCTGGTGATCGGCGCCGACCAGACGCTCGATCTGAAGGGCAAGCTGTTCGACAAAGCCGAAACCCTGGCCCAAGCGCGCGAGCATCTGCTCGAGCTGCGCGGCACGACCCACAAGCTGCATTCGGCTGTGGTTGTGGCCCGCGACGGCCAGCCGATCTGGCGGATCGTCGAAAGCGCCAAGCTGTCGGTGCGCCCGTTCAGCGACGCCTGGCTCGACGCCTATATAGAGCGGCGCGGCGAGGCCCTGCTGTGGTCGGTCGGCTGCTACGAGCTGGAGAGCGAGGGCGTGCAGTTGTTCGACGCCGTCGACGGCGACTATTTCACCATCCTGGGCCTGCCGTTGATCGGCCTGCTCGACTTCCTGCGCCTGCATGGAGCGCTCGCGGCATGACGATCTCTGGAGCCGCCATCGTCGGCGGCGTCTGCGGCGCGCCGATCAAGCACTCGATGAGCCCGGTCCTGCACAATGCCTGGATCGCGGCGGCCAGCATCGATGCGGCCTATGTCCCCTTCGCTCCGACCCTGGACGGGTTCGAGGCCTTCATCGGCGGTTTGCGCGGTGGGACGATCAAGGGCCTCAACGTCACCATTCCGTTCAAGGAACGCGCCCTGGCCCTGGCCGACACCGCCAGCGATCTGGCCAGGATGGCCGGCGCGGCGAACCTGCTGGTCTTCAACGCCGACGGCAGCGTCCATGCCGACAACACCGACGGCCCCGGCCTGCTGGACGCCATTGCCGTCCAGGCCCAGGGCTTTGACGTCACGGCCGCGCCTGTCGTGATCCTCGGCGCCGGCGGCGCGGCGCGCGGCGCGGTAGCGGCCCTGCTGCTGGCCGGCGCGCCCAAGGTCACGGTCGTCAACCGCACCCTCGCCCGCGCCCAGGAGCTGGTCGACGCCTTTGGCGCCAAGGTCGCTGCGGCCGAGGAAACCGCCCTGCCCGATCTGCTGCCCGAGACCGGCCTGATCATCAACGCCACGTCGCTCGGTTTGAACGGCGGCGACGGTCCGGCCGCCGACTTCGCCCTGACGCCGGAAACGGCTGTGGTCATGGACATGGTCTACAAGCCGCTTCGCACCGAGTTCCTGCGCCGCGCCGAAGCCGCCGGCCGCCGCACGGTCGATGGCCTGGAGATGCTGCTGCGCCAGGCGGTCCCGAGCTTCGAAGCCATCTACGGCGTCGCCCCGCCGGCGGATGTCGACGTCCGGGCCATCGCCCTCAAACTGCTGGGCGAGGCCTGACATGCTGATCCTCGGCCTCACCGGTTCGATTGGCATGGGCAAGTCGACGACCTCGACCTTGTTCCAGGCCGAGGGCGTGCCGGTCTACGACTCCGACGCGGCGGTCCACGCCCTCTACGCTACCGGCGGCGCGGCCGTCGGGCCGGTGGAGGAAGCCTTCCCCGGCGTGGTGGTCAACGGCGCGATCGACCGCGCCAAGCTCAGCGCCCAGGTGGTCGGCAATTCCGAGGCCCTGGCCAAGCTGGAGCAGATCGTCCACCCGCTAGTCGGCGCGCACCGGATCGGCTTCTTCGAGACCGCCCATGCCGAGGGCCATGAGATCGTGGTGCTGGATATCCCGCTACTGTTCGAGACCGGCGGCGAGAAGAAGGTCGACAAGGTCGTGGTCGTCTCGGCCCCGGCCGACATCCAGCGCGCCCGCGTCCTGGCGCGTCCAGAGATGACGCCGGAGAAGTTCGAGGCCATCCTGGCCCGCCAGACGCCCGACGCTGAAAAACGCGCTCGGGCCGACTTCGTCATCGACACCAGCCAGGGTGTCGAGGCGGCCCACAGCCAGGTCCGCGACCTTCTGACTCTGTTGAGAACTCCCGGCCACGCTTGAAGCCGGCGACGAAGCGGGCCATTGAAAAGCGATGGCCCGGGAAATCATCCTCGACACCGAAACCACCGGCTTCGATCCGAAGACGGGCGACCGCCTGGTCGAAATCGGCTGCATCGAGGTGGTCGACTTCATGCCGACCGGCCGCTCGTTCCACGAATATTGCGACCCGCTGCGCGACATGCCGGCCGAGGCCGAGAAGGTCCACGGCCTGTCGTCGGCCTTCCTGACCGGCAAGCCGAAGTTCCACGAGGTCGCCGACAAGTTCATCGAGTTCGTCGGCGACAGCGTCGTCGTCGCCCACAACGCCGCCTTCGACCGCAGCTTCATCAATTTCGAGCTGGAGAAGTGCGGCCGCGCGCCGATCCTGGAAGAGCGCTGGATCGACACCCTGGCCATGGCCAAGAAGCGCTTCCCGGGCATGTACAACTCGCTCGACGCGCTCTGCAAACGCTTCAAGATCAGCCTCGACAGCCGCGACAAGCACGGGGCGCTGATCGACTCCCACCTCCTGGCCGAGGTCTATCTGGAACTGCAGGGCGGCAAGGAACGCGCCCTGGAGCTGACCCATGTCGAGTCCCTGTCGGTCTCGGCCGCGATCCAGGGCTCGTACGGCGCCCGCCCGCGTCCCCTGCCCCTGCGCTCGACCGACGCCGAGCGGGAAGTCCACGCCGCCTGGATCCGCAAGAACCTCAAGGACAAGGCCCTGTGGATCACCCAGGGCGTCGTGGCGCTGGAAGGCTAGAGCCCCCAGGCGGTCGGCGACGCGATCTCACGTTCCGGCGCGATCGATGTCCAGGATTGCGGCAGGTCTTCATAGGTCGCCGCCTGCAGGGTGAAATCAGCGCCGCGGGTGGATCGTTCGATGCTCAGGATGGCGCCGCCGGCGGTGCGGCACTGCTGCTCCGAGAAATCCATGACAAGGGCCGTCATGTCCCACCACCGGCAGGTCTGGCCCTGGATGACGCTGTTAAGCCGGGCCATGGCGTCGCCGGTGAAGGCGGCCGCGGCGGGGTTCCGTTCGATGGTCAATTGCCGGCGGCCGGGTCCCGAGGTGGTGTAGGTGAAGATGACGCCCGTGGCGGTGTCGGTCAGCCGGGTGGTGCGCATCGCGCCTTGTGTCTCGTCGACCCGAACCCAGGAGCCGCTGCGGCGCATGTCGATCAGGCCCAGCCGGACGCGATAGTCATGCGAATGATCCTGGGTGCTCACCGGCGCCCAGGTCGCTAGATCGAGCCATTCGATCGGCGGCGTTACGGCCTTGGCGGCGACCTTGGTCCGCTCGATGCTGACAGCCGTGCGCTCTCCATAGGGCATGTCCTGGAAGAACAGCTCGACGCCGTCGGCGGACGTACATCCGGTCTGGAGCAGGGTCGGGGTGAAGCTGGCTTTCCAGACCTGGCAGGCCTGGCCCAGCAATGTGCGGGTTTCTCCCGAATAGGTCCGCTTGGCGTTCGGCGCGGGCGCGGCTGCCGGGTCTTCGATCAGGCTGACGACGCGCGGCGTCCCGTCGGCGCGCCGGACGACCTCGAACTTCGCCGTCTGACCCGGGGTCGTGAAAGTCTGAGTGACCTCACCGGACTGTCCCACATCGTCGAACCGCATCCGCTGGCCGTGCTGATGGAGCACCGTGCGGAGCGGCTTGCCGAACGTGGGCTTGGCGCGTTCGTAGGTGATGGCGAAATCGCCCGCGACCGCTGGCGTCGCCGCCAGGACCAGGATCGCCAGGAACAGGGGACGCGTACGCATGCGTCCACTCTACGTCCGATTGCGGCGAATTCCAGTCACGCTTGATCGACCAGCGCCCGCACGCGCGCCAGGTCCTCCGGCGTCGCCGGGTTGTAGACGATCATCCCCAGGTCCGGCCGGCCGTCGACGGCGAAGGCGGAATATTCGAACGACACCTGGCCCAGCGCCGGGTGGCGCAGGGTCTTGATGCCGTCGCCATAGTAGCGGACGTCGTTCTCGGCCCACATGGTCGCGAAGTCGGCGCTGCGGCGGGTCAGTTCCTCGACCAGGGCGTTGACCGAGGCCTCCGCCCCTGCCCCGGCGCGGGCGACATCGGCGCGGAAGGCGGCGACCACGAACCGGGCGACGTGTTCCCACTCGGTGTTGAAGGCGCGCGCCCGAGGATCGCAGAAGATCCGCCGCAGGATGTTGCGCTCCTCCAGCGGCAGGTCGCCATAGTCGGCCAGCACCACGGTGGCGGCGCGGTTCCAGGCGATGACGTCCCAGGTCAGGGTCTTGATCATCGCCGGGCTGGGATCGAGGGCGTCCAGCACCCGCTGCAGCCGGGGACTGACCCCCTCGGTCTCGCGATAGCGGACCTCCGGCGGCCGACCCAGGCCCAGCAGATAGAGGTGCTCGCGCTCGACCTCGGTCAGCATCAGGGCGCGGGCGATGCGGTCCAGCACGTCGGCCGACGGCGCCCCGCCTCGGCCCTGCTCCAGCCAGGTGTACCAGGTGGCGCTGATATGGGCGCGCTGGGCGACCTCCTCGCGGCGCAGGCCCGGCGTGCGGCGCCGCGCGCCCGGAAAGCCCAGGGCGGCGGCGTCCAGCTTGGCCCGGCGGTCGCGCAGATAGGCGCCCAGTCGGTTTTCGCTGAGGTGAGGCGCATTCATCCTGTTAGGCCTTATACCCGTATAAGCTCACTACTTTAACAGGATGATCTTAGCGCACAGGGTGTTCCACGTGAAATCCTTGGAGCGTTTTCCCATGCGTGTTTTCGTCACCGGCGCGACCGGCTTCGTCGGCTCGGCCGTCGTCCAGGAGCTGCTCGCCCACGGCCACCAGGTGCTGGGCCTCTCGCGCTCCGACGCTGGCGCGGCACAGCTGAAAGCGGCGGGCGCGGAAGCCGTACTCGGCACACTCGACGACCATGAGGTCCTTAGCCAGAGCGCGGCCGCCTGCGACGGTGTGATCCACACCGCCTTCAACCACGACTTTTCGAAGTTCGCCGAGAACGCCCAGCAGGACGGCCGGGCGATCGGCGTGCTGGGCGGCGCGCTGGAAGGCACGACCAAGCCGATCCTAGTGACTTCGGGCACGGCCATGCTGGCCTCGGGCCGGATGGCCACCGAAGAGGACCGGCCCGGCGGCGGCTCGCCGCGCATCTCCGAGCCTTCGGCCGACGCGCTGGTGGCGAAAGGTGTCCGCGCCTCGATCGTGCGTCTAGCGCCGACGACCCACGGGGCCGGCGACCATGGTTTTGTGCCGATGCTGATCAACCTGGCTCGCGAGAAGGGCGTTGCGGCCTATATCGGCGAGGGCGCCAACCAGTGGTCGGCCGTCCATCGCTCGGACGCCGCCCGCCTCTACCGCCTGGCGCTGGAGCGCGGCGCGGGCGGCGAGCGCTATCACGCCGTCGCCGAGGAAACGGTGCCGTTCAAGGCGATCGCGGAGGCGATCGGCAAGGGGCTGGGCCTGCCGGTCGAGAGCCGCACTGCCGAGCACTTCGGCTGGTTTTCGATGTTCGCCGGCATGGATGCGGCGACGTCGGCGGCCTGGACGCGGGAAACCCTGGGCTGGAGCCCGACGGGGCCGAACCTGGTCGAGGACCTGGAAAACGCCGGCTACTTCTAGACCTTCAGGTCGGCCGTCACTGGCGCGTGGTCGCTGGGGCGCTCCCACTCCCGGACATTGTCGTGGACGCGCGAGCTGACCTTGCCGTCCACGATCGCCGCGTCGCGCAGGCCGGGGCTCGCGAGGATGTGGTCCAGGCGCAGGCCGCGGTTGGACTTGCGGAAGTCGGCGGCGCGATAGCTCCACCAGCTGAACAGCTTCTCGGGTTCCGGCGTGGCCAGGCGCGGCAGGTCCAGCAGGTCCATCGACTTCATCATGGCGTCGAAGGCTTCCAACTCGGCCGGCGTGTGGCTGACGACCTTCAGCATCTGGCGGTGGCTCCACACGTCGTTCTCACCCGGCGCGATGTTCAGGTCGCCGGTGACGATCAGCGGGGCCTTGGGATCGCGCTTCTTCAGCGCGGCGGTCAGGGTCTCGTAGAAATCCAGCTTGTGGTCGAACTTCGGATTGCCGATCCGGTCGGGCGTGTCGCCGCCGGCCGGGATGTAGAAGTTCTGGATGTCGACGCCGGCCACCTTGACCGCCACGCAGCGGGCATGGCCTTCTCGGCAGTTCATCAGGGTCGGCACGTCCTCGAACGGCAGGCGCGAGGCGATGGCCACCCCGTGCCAGCCCTTCTGGCCGGCGATCTTCAGATGCGGCAGGCCCATGGCCTCGAAGGCCTCACGCGGGAACTCGCCCTCCTGGCACTTGATCTCCTGCATGCACAGGACATCCGGCCCCTGCTCGTCGACGAAACGAGCGGCCTGTTCGGCGCGGAGGCGGACGGAATTGACGTTCCAGGTGGCGATACGGAGGCGCATGGCCCCGCTCTAAAGCTCCGGAAAGGGAAACGCCAGCCTGTCAGGGCCAGCCCCCGGCCAGCGGCCGGTCACGCCCAAAAGAAAAATGCCCCCTGACGCCTTAGCGTCAGGGGGCAAAAGTCTAGTCTCTCATGCCGCCGCCGGGAGGGGATAGGATCCGGCACGGTTTGCGAGGAGCGGGTCGGTCGCTCATCGCCATGCGTGTTAAATATGCCACGTCCAAACTTTAAGTCAACCCTAGAACAGGTTGATTCTTGCCTGTTGTGGTAATGTCACATTCACGACAACTCTACGGCAGCGCTACGGCTTGCCGACTTTGCGGCGCGGATCGGTCAGAACGAAAAGCTTGGGATCCAGGTCCGAAGTCTCGGCGAAGTCGATCAGACGCACACGGATCTGGCCGCCCTTGATGTCGGTGACGGTCCAGCCCATCAGCGCCACGGGGCTGTTGGAGAAGTCCATCGAGATGCGGCCCAGCGCCTGACGCTTGGCGTCCTGGGCGACGATGGTGAAGCCGTCGGCCAGCTGGCGGATGTCGGTGATGACCACGCCGCGATCCAGGCGGACCTCGCGGGCCAGCAGCAGGTTCAGCGGCGTCTTGCTGAGCGGGTAGCTCTCATAGGTCTTCAGCCGGCTGTCGAAGATGTTGACGTTGTTGCCGTTGCTGACGACCAGCAGGCCGGCCGGCGGGTCATAGGCGAACCGCGCCTTGCCCGGGCGCTGCATGTAGAAAGCGCCCTGGGTCTGGGTCCCGCGCTGGTCGGTCTGCACGAAGCGGCCCTTGGCCGAGGACAGGCCCTGGATATAGGCGGTGGCCTTGTCCATCAGCGCCTTTTGCTCAGGCGTCAGGGCTGCGGGGACGGGCTTGGCGTCTTGCGCCATGGCCGGTGAGACGATGGCGGCGGCGAGGCCGGCCGCGAGAAGAAGACGGCGAGTGGTCATGCGAACTCCTTAGCCGCAACCTTGGCCTGCGCGAAGGCCGCCGCAAGGCCATTTTCCGGCGCCCCGATGAAGGGGCGTTCAGGTTTGGATGTGGGGAACGTCGCGGCCAAGGTGAAGGTTGCCCTCCCCAACTCCGATCTCCCCGGCGTTCGCCGGGGAGATCGGAATAGGGTCACATCGGCGGCGGAGGCGGAGCCAGGATCTCCCGCTTGCCCGCATGGTTGGCGGCGCCGACGACGCCTTCCTTTTCCATGCGCTCCATCAGCGAGGCGGCGCGGTTGTAGCCGATCTGCAGGCGGCGCTGGATGTAGCTGGTCGAGGCCTTGCGGTCGCGAGTGACCACGGCCACGGCGTGGTCGTAGAGGTCGTTGGCCCCGCCCTCGCCGGCGAAGGCGCCCTCGATGGCTTCTTCCTGTTCCTCGTCGCCGCCGGCGGTGACTTCTTCCAGGTACTGCGGGATGCCCTGGTCGCGCAGGAACTTGGCGACCTGCTCGACTTCACCGTCCGAGACGAACGGGCCGTGCAGGCGGGTGATGCGGCCGCCGCCGGCCATGTAGAGCATGTCGCCCTGACCCAGCAGCTGCTCGGCGCCCTGCTCGCCCAGGATGGTGCGGGCGTCGATCTTCGACGTGACCTGGAAGCTGATCCGGGTCGGGAAGTTGGCCTTGATGGTGCCGGTGATGACGTCGACCGACGGGCGCTGGGTGGCCATGATCAGGTGGATGCCGGCGGCGCGGGCCATCTGGGCCAGACGCTGCACGGCGCCTTCGATGTCCTTGCCGGCCACCATCATCAGGTCGGCGACCTCGTCGATGACCACGACCAGGTAGGGCATGGCCTCGGGACGGATCTGCTCGGTCTCGTAGATCGGACGGCCGGCGTCGTCGAAGCCCGTCTGCACGGTGCGCTCGAAGTGTTCGCCCTTGGCCGCGGCCTCGTTGGCCTTCTCGTTGTAGCCGCCGATGTTGCGCACGCCGATCTTCGACATGCGGCGATAGCGGTCCTCCATCTCGCGGACGGTCCACTTCAGGGCCACGACGGCCTTCTTCGGATCGGTCACGACGGGGGCCAGCAGGTGCGGGATGCCGTCATAGACCGACAGTTCCAGCATCTTCGGGTCGATCATGATGAAGCGGCACTTCTCGGGCGGCAGCTTGTACAGGATCGACAGGATCATGGCGTTGACGCCGACCGACTTGCCCGAGCCGGTCGTACCGGCGATCAGCAGGTGGGGCATCTTGGCCAGGTCGGCGATATAGGGCTCGCCGCCGATGGTCTCGCCCAGCGCCATGGGCAGGATCTGGCTGGCCTTCTCGTAGTCGGCGCTGGACAGCAGGTCGCGCAGATAGACCGTCTCGCGCTTGGAGTTCGGCATCTCGATGCCGATGGCGTTGCGGCCTTGGGCCACGGCGACGCGGCACGAGATCACGCTCATCGAGCGGGCGATGTCGTCGGCGAGCGCCACGACGCGGGCGGTCTTGACCCCCGGGGCCGGCACCAGCTCGTACATGGTGACCACGGGGCCGGGGCGGATCTGGTCGATCTGGCCCTTCACGCCGAACTCGGCCAGCACGCTTTCCAGCAGACGGGCGTTCTGGCGCAGCGAGCCGGCGTCGACTTCCGACGAACGCGGCTTGGCCTTGGCCAGCATGGCCAGCTCGGGCAGCTGGAAGCCGGCGTCTTCCTCAAAATCGAAGGTCTTCTGCTGTTCGCGGGCCTCGCGGCCGGATTCCTTGGGCGCGGTCTTCGGCTTGGCGATGGCCATCGGACGGGCGTCGAGCATGTCCTCGAACTCGTCCTCGTCGTCCTGGGGCGGCGGCGGGGTGTAGGCGCGCTCCGGAGCACGCTCCGAAATCGGGGTCGGCGCAGAGGCGGCGACCACGGCCTCATCGTCACCGTCGATCGGCGGCAGGCGGCCCGGACGCTCGCGCGGCGGCGCGGGCTGGGCCTTTTCCTTGCGGACGCGGGCGGGCTTGGGCGCCGGTTCGGGCATCGGTTCCGGCTCGGCGCGGACGCGCGGCTGCAGGGCGTTGCTGACGGCGGTGTGGATGGCGTCGGGATCGACCTCGCGCACGCCGATGGCGAAGCCCAGGGCGACGATGGCGGCGACGGCGAACAGCAGAGCGGCGATGATGGTCGCGCCGGGGATGTGGGCGAAGCGCAGGACGCTGGCGACCATGTGCAGCAGGGCGTCGCCCCAGAAGCCGCCCAGGCCCTTCTCCAGCTGCCAGATGGCCGGCGGCGGGGGGGCCGCCAGGGTGGCCGACAGGGCCAAAAGACCAAGTGCGCCGACGCCGGCGCGTTGGCGCAGGTCCTTGCGCTCGGCGTCCGGGTCGGCCTGGGCCACGCGGGTGACGCCGAAGACCAGCATGAACAGGGCCACGCCCCAGCCGGACAGGCCCAGCGACTGCATCAAGAGGTCGGCGATCGCCGCGCCCGGACCACCCAGGGCGTTGCGGGCGGGCTCGCCGGTGGCGGCGTTCAGGCTGGGGTCGGTGGCGTTGTAGGTGGCGATGGCCAGCAGCAGGCCGGCCCCGATCACGGTGATGATCCCGCCCCGGAACCGGGCGGTCCAGGGCTGGACCCAGCCGTAACGGATCGCATCCCAGAGGAGCTCCGTCGTGGATCGCCGCGCGGCTCGCGCCATGAAAGTCTCCGAACTCAACTTCGCCGTCGGACCCTCAGAATGGGTCGAACCGCGATGTTGTGCCCGAAGAGCGTTAAGAGGCGTTTACGGCGTTCGTCAGGAAATGATTCACAACGTCGCGGATCAGGCCTGCTCGAACGCGACGGGTCCGCCCCAGAAACCCTGGACGAGGCCGTTCTGCGGACCTGGCGTGCCGGTGGTCAGGAACACGCGACCGCCGCCGGTTCCGGTCAGGTATTCCGGGTGGCGCTCCAGATAGAGCTCCAGCGCGTCGGCGGTGGCCTCGGGCTGCTGGATCAGCGGGGTGCCGGCCGGCAGGGCGGCGCGGAACAGGTCGGCGATGATCTCGTAGTGGGTGCAGCCCAGCACCACGCGGTGCGGATAGCGGCCGATGCGGGTCTTCAGGGCCTGAACGTGGCTCTCGACCGCCTTGGCGATCTCGACCACCGAGGCGTCGGCCTCGATCAGCGGCACCAGCTCCGGGCAGGCCTCGGAGAACACCGCCAGGTCCTGCTTTCGCTTGTCGATCTCGATCTCGTAGACGCGCGAGCGGACTGTGGCCTGGGTGGCGAACACGCCGAGGATATCGAGCTGCTCGACCTTGTCGCCGCGCCGCTCGGCCTCGTGCTCCCACGGCAGGCCCGTGGCCTTCTCGATGGTCGGGACGATGATGCCCAGGATGTTGACCGGCCGGCCGATCTCTTTCCGATAGCCGGGCAGCCAGGTCTGCTGCAGGCGGCGCAGGGCGATGGCCGAGGCGGTGTTGCAGGCCAGGACCACGATGCTGGCGCCGCGATCGAACAGCCGGATGCAGCCGGCCTTGGTCAGCTCGACGATGTCCTCGCCCGTCCGCACGCCATAGGGCGCATGGGCCTGGTCGGCCAGGTAGGTGAAGTCCGCCTGCGGCAGACGCTGCACGAGGGCGCGGTGGACCGAGAGGCCGCCCACGCCGGAGTCGAAGACGCCGATCATGGCCAAAGCTGTAGCCGCCAAAGCGGGCCTCGTCCACGGACTGAGCACCCCTTGGGGGAAGGTTACGGTCCTGTCATGTGACACGCCCTGGAACCTTGTTAGGGTCGCGTCCAAATCTTCACCGGAGACACTCCGTGCAACGTCGTACGTTCCTAGCTTCAGCCGCCGCCGTTGGGGCCTCGGCCGCCCTCAATCCGAGCTTGTCCATGGCCCAAGGCGCTAACCCGATGACCCAGAAGTGGGTCGGCCCCTATGGCGGCGTGCCGGCCTTCGACAAGGTCAAGGTCGCCGACTTCAAGCCGGCCCTGGAAACGGCCATGGCCAAGAACCTGGCCGAGATCGACGCGATCACCAGCAACAAGGCCGCGCCGACCTTCGACAACACCATCGGCGCGCTGGAAGACTCCGGCCGGATGCTGAACGACGTCTCGACCTTCTACGGCATCTGGGGCTCGACCATGAGCACGCCGGAATTCCAGAAGGTCGAGGAGGAGATGGACCCGAAGCTCTCGGCCCACGGCGACAAGATCAACCAGAACGTCGCGCTCTTCGCCCGCGTCGAGGCGGTCTACAACTCGCCGGACAAGGCCAAGCTGACGCCGGAACAGCAGCGCGTGCTGTGGATCTACTACCGCAACTTCGTGCGCTCGGGCGCCAAGCTGAGCCCCGAGGCCAAGACCCGCGTCGGCGCGATCAACACCGAGCTGGCCGGCCTCTACACCAAGTTCAGCCAGAACCTGCTGGCCGACGAGAGCACCTGGATCGAGCTGTCCGACGCTGACCTGGCCGGTCTGCCGGAAGGCCTGAAGGCCGCCGCCGCCTCGAACGCGGCCTCGCGCAAGCTGCCGGGCAAGTTCATCATCGTGAACACCCGCTCCAGCGTCGACCCGTTCCTGGCCGCCTCGCCGGTCCGTTCGGCCCGCGAGAAGGTCTGGCGCGCGTTCGTCAACCGCGGCGACAACGGCGGCGCGACCGACAACAACGCCATCATCGCCAAGATCCTGAAGCTGCGCGTCGAGCGCGCCAAGCTGCTGGGCTACAAGACCCACGCCCACTGGCGCCTCGAGAACGCCATGGCCAAGACGCCCGAGAACGCCATGGCGCTGATGGAGGCGGTGTGGACCCCGGCCATCGCCCAGGTCGCCATCGACGTCGCTGACATGCAGGCGATCATCGACAAAGAGAACGGCGGCTTCAAGCTCGAGCCGTGGGACTACCGCTTCTACGCCGAGAAGGTCCGCCTGGCGAAGTACGCCCTCGATATGAACGAGGTGAAGCCGTACCTGCAGCTGGACAAGCTGCGCGAGGGCATGTTCTGGGCCTCGGGCCAGCTCTACGGCTTCGAATACAAGAAGCTGGAAGGCATCCCCGTCTATCACGAGGACATCACCGTCTATGAGGTGACCCGCGCCGGCAAGCATGTCGGCCTGTGGTACTTCGACCCCTATGCCCGTCCGGGCAAGCGCTCGGGCGCGTGGATGAACGCCTACCGCACCCAGGAGCGGTTCAAGGGCGAGATCACCACGATCGTCTCGAACAACTCCAACTTCATCAAGGGCAAGCCCGGCGAGCCCCTGCTGATCTCGTGGGATGACGCCACCACCCTGTTCCACGAGTTCGGCCACGCCCTGCACGGCCTGAACGCCAATGCGACCTATCCGTCGGTGTCGGGCACGGCCGTGGCGCGCGACTATGTCGAGTTCCCGAGCCAGCTGAACGAGCACTGGCTGCCGACGCCGCAGGTGCTGAACCAGTTCGCCCTGCACTACCAGACCGGCAAGCCGATCCCGCAGGCTCTGGTCGACAAGATCGAGTCCGCCGGCAAGTTCGGCGAGGGCTTCGGCACCACCGAATACCTGGCCTCGGCCCTGATCGACATGAAGCTGCACCTGGCCGGCGACGTCGACATCGATCCGGACAAGTTCGAGCGCGAGGAGCTGGCCAAGCTGAACATGCCGCATGAGATCGTCATGCGTCACCGCACGCCGCAGTTCGGCCACGTGTTCTCGTCCGACGGCTATTCGGCCGGCTACTACAGCTATCTGTGGGCTGACACCCTGACCGCCGACGTCGCCGAGGCGTTCGAGGAGGCGCCGGGCAAGTTCTACGACAAGCCCACCGCCAAGCGCCTCTACGAGACGATCATGTCGAAGGGCAACACCGTCGATCCGGTGGACCAGTTCCGCGCCTTCCGCGGCCGCGACGTGAAGATCGGGGCCCTGATGCGTAAGCGCGGCTTCCCGGTCCCACCGGGGGCGTAAGCGACAAGACCCAAGCCCTTCTCCCGCCATGGGAGAAGGGCTAAATGGGCTCGGGGGCTGAAGGAGTTTCGATGGTCGCGTCCGCCGTTCTAGCCCTGTCCCTGCTGCTTTCCGGTCAAGTCGTCCCTCCTCCGCCGCCTGTTGTCGAGCTCGGCCAGGCTCCGGCCCAGGACGAGAGCGCGGTGGTCGCCGAGCTGACCGTGGTGGCCAAGCCTAAAGGCCCGGCGATCTGGCTGGTCGAGAAGGACGGGGCCAAGCTCTACATTCTGGGGTCCGCTACCCCCCTGCCCCACCAGCTGAAGTGGGAAAGCCCGCGCCTGAACAAGGCCTTGGATAAGGCTAGCCTCGTCCTGGTCCCACCCGAGGCGGCGGTCGGCGTCACCCAGGCGGCGGGCTTCCTGCTCAGCTTTGGCGGCGGCCTGCGCCAGCCGATGGGCAAGAAGCTGGAAGACCAGCTGCCGGACGACCTGAAGGCCCGCTTCGTCGAGTCCCGCACCCAGGCCCGCAAGGGCGCGGGCGACTACAAGAACTGGAAGCCGGGTGTGGCGGGGTTCCTGCTGCTGTCGGATTTCCGCCAGGCGGCGGGCCTGTCCGAAGCCAAGCCGGTCAGCACCGTCGAGCGCATGGCGAAGGCCCGCAAGCTGAAGGTCAAGTCGGTCGGCCAGTACCGGATGAGCGCGGTGACCTCGATCGCCGCCAAGCTCTCGCCAGAGGACCAGCTCTTCTGCCTGCGCGTGGCCCTGGACGAGATCGCCTATGACGGCGCCCACTCGACGACGATTGGCCGCGACTGGGCCGAAGGCGATCTGGGCTCGGTCCGCGCCCGCTACCGCGCCAGCGGCGCCCAGCGCTGCCTGCTGCGCGCGCCGGGTGGTGCGGCGCTGCTGGAGAAGGGCGTCGATCAGACGGCCGATGCGATGACGGATGCGCTGAAGCGCCCCGGCGTCACCGTGGCGGTGGTCGATCTGGGCTTCCTGTTGCCGGCCAATGGCGTGCTGGACCGGCTGAAGGCCGGCGGCGCGACGGTGTCTTCGCCTGTAGAGTAGATTTCATCGCGGTTCCGGGGAGGGAAACCAGCATGAAGATGATCGCTATCGTCGCCGCTGCCCTGGCGTTGTTGGCCGCCGGCTCGGCGCGGGCCGAGGTCGTCGACGCCCAGCCCAACGGCTTCGAGGTCAAGCATCAGGTCGTGATCGCCGCGTCGGCCAGCGCGGTCTGGGCGATGCTGGTGACGCCGTCGAAGTGGTGGGCCTCGGCCCACACCTGGTCGGGCTCGGCCGCCAACCTGTCGCTGGGCGCGGCCTCGGGCGGTTGCTTCTGCGAGCGGTTGCCGAACGGCGGCTCGGTGCTGCACATGACTACGGTCAACGCCGTCCCGGGCCAGAAGCTGGTGCTGGCCGGCGCCCTCGGCCCCATGCAGAGCTCCGGCGCCAGCGGGGCCCTGACCTTCCTGCTCGCCGAAAAGGACGGCCAGACGACGGTCACCGTCACCTACGACGTCGGCGGCTACTTCAAGGGCGGCCTGGACAAGATCGCCGCGCCGGTGGACGGCGTGCTGGGCCAGCAGGTCGCGGGGCTGAAGGCGGCAAGCGAGGCGAAATAGGCGCCCCCTCCTCCGATTTCCCCGGCGAACGCCGGGGCCCAGATCGTAGGACTGTGAGGCGCATGCAGAAACGCCCGCGAACCTCTCGGTGTCGCGGGCGCTCTTGCATCTGGGTCCCGGCTTTCGCCGGGAAGATCGGGTGTGGGGTTTAGGCGGATTCCGCCATCCCGTCGTCTGAAGCGCCCAGCAGGGCCATCTGCAGACGCGAGCGGTCGCGGCGGGCGGCTTCCAGGGCGCCTTCAGCCAAGGCCGCTTCGGACGTGAGGCGCTCGATCGTGGCTTGCAGGTCGGCGACCTTGTCCTCGTGCTCGCGGCGCAGCTGGTCCTGGGCTTCCTGCATGCCGTCGAGGCGGCTGCGCAGTTGCTGGGCCCGCTCTTCGGCGCGCTTCATGGCCTTGTCCTGGGCCACGGTGCTCTTGGCCAGCTGGTCGGCGCGCTCGATGGCCGTGGCGCGGGCGGTGTCGACGCCGGCGTGGCGCTGACGCAGGCCGTCCGACTCTTCTTCCAGGGCCCGGATGCGTTCCAGGGCGCGCTCCAGGGCGACGTTGAGGTCGCCGGCGCGACGCTCGACGGCCTTCTGATGCGCCGAGGACTCGGCGAGACGGGCCGAGATCTGGCCGTTCATCTCTTCCAGCTTGTCGGCGCGGCCCGTGGAGGTTTCCAGGCGGGTCTGCAGGGCCGAGATCTCGGCGCGCGAGGCTTCGACCTGGCTTTCCAGGCCGCGGATGATGCGGCCGCTGTCGGTCTGGTGGGCGTGCAGGGCGTTCTCGATCGCCTGGACGCGGGCGCGTTCGCCGGCCAGCTGGGCTTCAAGGTCGGTTTCGATGCGCGACAGGCGAGCGACGTCCAGACCGGCCTGGTCGACGCGCTTCTTCAGGGTCGCGGTCTCGTCGCCCAGCAGGGCGTTGTCCTGGTTGGCGCGGGCCAGAGCGGCCTCGGCGTCGCCACGACGGGTGTCGATGTCCTGGGCCTGGACACGCAGACCTTCGACGTCCTGCACCAGGTGCTCGATGCGGGCGTTGGAGTCGCGCAGGGAGGCGTCGAGGCTGGAGACCTTGAGGTCCGACTGCAGCAGGGCGTTGCGCAGGCGGTCGATCTCGAGGGCGTTGTCTTCCAGCGCCGCGTCCTGGGTCTGGCGGCGGGCGTCGGATTCACCGAGAGCGGTTTCGGCGGCGGACAGGCGGGCGCTGACGTCGCGCTCCTCGGCCTGGATCTGGGCGACCTGGCGCTGGGCGTGGTCGTAGTTGGCGCGCAGGGCGATCAACTCGGCGTGCTCGGCGCGGCGGGCGTCGAACTCCTGGGCGACCGGGCCGCGGATCTCGGCGATCAGAGGCTCGATGGCCTTCAGGTGCTCCATGACGCGGCCGATGCTGTCGAGGCCACCATGAATGGTCTCGTAGCGTTGGCCGATCGCCTGGGTGGATTCGATCTGATGCTGCACGGTCTCGACCTGGGCGTCCTCACCCAGAACGATCGGCTTGCCGTTCTTGTTCTCGCGAGAATTCTTCGACAGCAGTCTCATGTCGCCCACTTTCGCCCCGTGCGAGTCCGCCGCGACCTGACAGGTCGCTTGCGGACGCCGCGAATCTCTTACCCAGAGGTTAACAACTTAGTTTACGGGCAAGGTGAATGTCGAGGGGCCGACCCCGCGACGGGGCGTCGCGGATCGCTTTCAAACGCCCGAAAATTGGGGACGATCCGAGGTTTCGGCCCCGATGACCCTGGCGACGGCGTTCACCACGGCGCCGATGCGCAGGGCGGCCTGAATCTGGACGGGCTCCACGCCGCGCCGGCGGAGCTCGGCTTCGTGGCTGTCGAGGCACGCGCCGCAGCCATTGAGCGCCGACACGGCCATGCAGCAGAGCTCGTAGGCGGTCGAATGATCGCGGCTGAAACGCAGGCGCGAGGGCAGATGCTCGTACTCGGTCGCGGTCATCAGGTGGACGGCGCGGAAATAGACATTGGTCATGGCCATGGTCGCCGCAGCCGTCTTGGCGTCCTCGAAGGCTTCCGGGGTCAGGCCGGCCTCGCGAGCGGCCATCGTGATGGCCAGCAGGGTCTCGGGCTCGCCGGCCGCGCAGGCGCTGGCGACGAAGCAGCTCCACTTGGCCACGTCGTCCAGGACGGTCTCGCCGGCCAGGACTTCCAGATTGCGGGCGGTGTCCTTGGCGTAGGCGGGCAGCTGGGCGCGCAGGGCCTCGATCGGCATGGGGTCGCTCCGTCCGGGGTGGGACAAGCGGCTTAGCACTGTGGGGCAAGGTTCGTCCCGGTCCGCGCCGCTGGGAGGGGAGACGCGGGCGGACCGGGATCGACGGGGTGGGCGTCCGGCGGCGGAGGGGGAGACGCGCCGGAACTTTTCCCGTGAGAAAAGGTATGCGCCTCAGCTCATCAGATAGCCAATCGATAGTTTTTGGCTTTCCGATAGATGCGACCTATATTGCAGTCATGCTTCTCCCGACCCTTCGCCAGCTGCAGTACCTCAAGCTCCTGTCGGAGCACGGCTCGTTCAGCCGGGCGGCCGAGAGCGCCTATGTCACCCAGCCCACCCTGTCGGCCGGCATCCAGGAACTGGAGAAGATCCTGGGCGCGCCAGTGGTCGATCGGGCGCGCTCGGGCGTGATCCTGACCGCCGCCGGCCAGGAGGCGGTGCGGCGGGCCGAGGACATTCTGGCGCGGGCCGAGGACCTGGTGCAGGCCGCGCGCGGCGCCGGCCAACCGCTGGCCGGACGCTTCCGCCTGGGCGTAATCCCCACCGTGGCGCCCTATCTGCTGCCGCGCGCCCTGCCCGTGCTGCGTGACCGCTTCCCGAAGCTGAAGCTGTTCCTGCGCGAGGACCTGACCAACCGCCTGATCACAGCGCTGAAGAACGGCGCCCTGGACGCGGCTCTGATCGCCCTGCCCTACGACATGAGCGGCCTGGACTGGGCCCATGTCGAGGACGACGAGCTGCTGGCCGCCGCGCCGGCCAACCATCCGATGGCCGCCTCGACCCGCGTCGATCCCGACAGCCTGCGAGGCGATGACCTGATCCTGCTGGAAGATGGCCACTGCCTGCGCGACCACGCCCTGGCCGCCTGTGGCCTGGAGCCGCCGCGCGGCGTCGGCGACGACGAGACCTTCGCGGCCACCTCGCTGCCGACCTTGGTGCAGATGATTGGCTCAGGGCTGGGCGTCTCGTTCCTGCCGGCCATGGCGGTGCATGCGGGCCTGACCGACAAGACCGCCCTGACGATTCGTCCGTTGGCCACCGAGCATCCCAGTCGCGAGATCGTGGTGGCCTGGCGTGCGGGGTCGAGCCGGGGTGTCGAAGGTCGTCTTCTGGCCGAAACCCTGCGGGAAGCGCCCTAGCGCGGCGCCAGCTTGATGCGGGCGGCCTGCTCGACCTTGTCGAGGCCCCTCAGCGTGTCGTCCGTGCTTTCCAGCGTGGCGTTGAAGGCGCGGAGGTCGTGGGTGTCGATCTTGCGGACCGCCTTCTCGCGCGACCATTCCAGGCCGATCAGCTGACCCAGGCGACAGGCCTTGGGCAGGATGGCCACGCGTTCGGACGGGCCGCCCTTGACCAGCAGCTTGCCGACGATGTCGTTCCAGTTCGGCGAGCCGGGCACGCAGAACGCCAGGTGGTCGCAATTGCCGGTCCAGAACCGCTGGTACCAGCGCGCGTGCTCGGACGAGTCGTAGCGATTGGGCGAAACCCCGACCAGGCCCTGGCAGTCCGGACGGACATAGGCCTGGGCCTGGGCGGCTTGAGCGACCAGCAGGCCCGTCGCCAGGGCGGCGAGGGCGACGAGCTTAAACCGCATGCGAGATCGGACCGTCGGCGCGTCCTTCGACGAACTGGCGGACATAGGGGTTGTCGGTCGTGCGCAGCTCGGCGGCAGGCCCGCGCCAGATGATCTTGCCCCCGTGCAGCATGGCGATCTCGTCGCCGATGGTCTGGGCCGAGGCCAGGTCGTGGGTGATCGACACGGCGGTCGAGCCCAGGCGACGCACCTGGTTGGAGATCAGCTCGTTGATCGCCGCGGCCGTGATCGGGTCCAGGCCCGTGGTCGGCTCGTCGAAGAACAGGATCTCCGGCTGGGCGACGACGGCGCGGGCCAGGCCGGCGCGCTTCTGCATGCCGCCCGACAGCTCGGACGGGAAGCGGTCGGCGACGTCCGGAGCCAGGCGCACCTGCTCCAGGGCCTCGATCGCCCGTTCCTTGGCTTCCTTGCGCGGCACGCCGTCGGCGTTGATCAGGCGGAAGGCGATGTTTTCCCAGACGGTCAGGCTGTCGAACAGGGCCGCGCCTTGGAACAGCACGCCGACGCGGGAGAACAGCTTGCGACGCGCGCTTTCGGACAGGTTGACGGTGTTCTTGCCGTCCAGCTCGATCTTGCCGGCGTCCGGGCGCATCAGGCCGAGAGCCGTCTTGATCGTCACCGACTTGCCCTGGCCCGAGCCGCCGATGATCACCAGCGACCTGCCTGGGGCGACCGACAGGTCGAGGCCGTCCAGGACCGGGCGGCCTTCGAAGCGCTTGCTGACGCCCTTCCAGGCGAGTTTCGGGATCGCGTCGGTCATTGGGCGGCGTGGGTGAAGAGCGTGGTCAGGAGGTAGTCCGAGGCGAAGATCAGGATGGCCGAGGAGACCACCGCGTGGGTGGTGGCCCGGCCGACGCCGCGCGCGCCGCCCTTGGCGTTGTAGCCGTGGTAGCAGCCCATCAGCGCGACGATGAAGCCGAACACGGCCGCCTTGACCAGGCCCGAGCCGATGTCCCAGCCCTGCAGGAAGTCCAGCGTGTTGCGGATGTAGACGGCGGAGCTGAAGTCCAGCACCCGCGTGGCGACCAGCCAGCCGCCGGCGATGCCGATGGTGTCGGCCACGGCTGCGAGCAGCGGCATCATCAGGACGCCGGCCAGCAGGCGCGGGCCGACCAGATAGCGGAACGGGTCGGTCGACAGGGTGCGCATGGCGTCGATCTGCTCGGTCGCACGCATGGCCCCGATCTCGGCGGCGATGGCGGCCGAGACCCGGCCGGCCAGCATCAGCGAGGCCAGCACGGGACCCAGCTCCCGGGTGATCCCCAGGGCCACGATCTGCGGCATCACCTGCTCGGCGTTGAAACGCCCGCCGCCGGTGAAGATGTTCAGGGCCAGGGCCGCGCCGGTGAAGATGGCGGTCAGGCCGACGACCGGCAGCGAGAAGAAGCCGATGGCCACGAACTGACGCATCAGCTGGCCGAAGAACCAGGGCGGGGTCAGGGCGGCGGTGACGCCGCGCACGGCGAACACGCCGACCGAGCCGACCATGCGCACGGCGCCCAGGGTCGATCGGCCCAGCACGCGGACAGGATTGGTGGCGACCTTCCGGGCCGCCTCGCCCGCCGTCACGCTAGTAGCTCACGGCCGGCTGCGACGCGGCCGGAGCGGGGGCGGCCGCAGGAGCCGCCGCATCCGAACCACCGCCTTGCGGACGGATCACCGAGCCGATCAGGCCGAACAGATCGACTGCGCCTTGCGTGTTCTCGATCTGGCCGCCCGGCTTGATGTCGTCCATGGCCGCGCCCGGGGCGATCGACACGTGGGCGCCGCCCAGGATGCCGTCGCTGGTGATCTTGGCGGTCGAGTCCGACGGCAGCTTGACGGTCGGGTCGATGGAGAGCTTGGCCACGGCCAGGAAGGTCTTCGGCTCCAGCGTGATCTCCGAGACCGTGCCGACCTTGACGCCGGCCACGCTCACCGCCGCGCCGGGGGCCAGCGAACCGGCCTCCCCGAACTTGGCGGCGATCTCGTAGTTACCGCGCTTCATGTGGACGCCGCCCACGCTCAGCGAATAGGTCAGGAACCCCGCCGCCAGGGCGAGGACGACGACGCCCATGGCCGTCTCGGCCCATTGTTCGCGCAATGCCAAATCCCCTTAAATCTAGCCCCGGCCGCGCTTAGCGCTTGCCGCCAGAAGAGTTCGAGCCGCTCTTCTGGAGTTGATTGATCAGCACGTCGATATTGCCGCCGGCGTTATCGATCGTCGACACGAAGTCCTGTTGCTGGGTGATGGCCAGCCAGATGCCCTTGAACTGGACGTCGACGACCTTCCAGGTCTGGCCGCCGCCCAGGACGCGCCACGAGACGGGCAGGGGCTGGGTGATCTGGCCGCCCGAGATCACGGTCTTGACCGTCACGTCGCCCGGCTTGTTGACCACCGAGCCGACCACCTTCAGCTGCTCGCCGCGATAGTCGTCGATGCGGCTCTGATAGACGTTCTCGGCATAGGTGCGGAAGATCGGCGTGAAGCGCGCGCGCTGTTCCGGCGTGATGGTGCGGGCGTATTTGCCCAGCACGAAGTTGGTGATGCGCGGCACGTCGGCCAGTTCGTCCACCGCCTGGTGGAAGACCTGGGCCTTCTGCGCGTCGCTCATGCCCTTGTTGGCCAGCACGGTGATCACGCGCTGGGCCTTGGTCTGCACGAAGGCCTCGGCGCCGGCGTCGCGGGCGCTGTTCTGGGCGAAAGCCGGGGCGGCAAGAGCGGCTGCCCCGAAGAAAGCCAAAAGCGCGGCGTTGGCGCCGCGCCGGGTGGTGGTGTTGGTCATGGTCATACCGGTCATGGTTTGGGGGCCTCCGCCGGAGCGCCTTGGGGCGGCGCTTCCGGGGGCGGCGAGTCGAAATCGGGAAGCACCTCGGCGTCGCCGGTCGCTTCGCGCACGAAGGCCTCGCGATACTGGGTGTAGGCCGAACGGGTGGTGACGTACGGGTCGGCGGCGTCCTTCAGGGCCTGGAACGCCGGATCGGTCTGGGCGCGCAGGTCGACGATGGTGACGCCGGTGCGGGCCTTGCCGAAGTCGGTGCTCAGCCCGCCGACATAGAACGAGACGGGGTCGGTGAAGATGTCCAGCGCGCGGCCGACGCCGTCGCGGACGTTGAGCGGGCCCATCAGCGGCACATAGACATAGGGACCCGCCTTGGCGCCCCACTTGCCGAAGGTCTGGCCGAAGTCGGAGTCGCGGCGCGGCAGATGCATCTTGGCGGCCACGTCGAACAGGCCCAGCACGCCGACGGTCGAATTGACGATGAAGCGGGTGGTCGAGCGCGCGGCGCCCTTGGGCTTGCCCTGCAGCACCAGGTTCATGACGGTGTTGGGCTCGCCCAGATTATAGACGGCCGAGCTGACGCGATTGCGGACCACGCGGGGCGTGACGGCCATGTAGCCGTGGGCGACCGGGGACAGGATCGCGCGATCCAGGCCCATGCCGAACTTGAACGAGCCGCGGTTGAAGCCTTCCCACGGATCGTTGGCGGTTTCGACCGAGGCGGTGGTGCCGACCGACTGGCCGGGGACCGCTTGATCCTGCGCAAGGGCGGGCGCGAACGTCGCCAGGCTGGCGGCCACGGCAAGCCCTGCGGCGGCGATGTGCCTGCCGGTCGCCTCGTGGCGCGGGCTTTGGTGCTGGTGGCTCAAGCTCATGCTCCTGCTTCTACACGCGGCATGTATTCACGCCGCAATCCGTATCAAGACCGATTACGTTGTATTTCGGTCACGTTCGGACGGCCTTGCTTCAAATAGCCCTGACTTGAACGGCCCGGCTCCAAAAGCGCCTCTCCGTGCGCTTCGTAATTTTCCGACACAATCAGATATATCGGAAATAGCTCTTGACGATCCACCGATCCGATATATCTATCATTTCGATATAACGGAATAGGATCTAAATCACACATGTTTGGACGACATCATCACCACCGCGGCCATTGGCGCGGTCACGCCGACGAGCATCACGGCCGTCATCCCTTCGGCTTCCACGGTGGCCATGGTCATCATGGCGGCGGCCCGCGCGGTCGCGGCGGCCGGATGGGCCGGTTCTTCGATCACGGCGACCTGCGCTTCGTGGTCCTCAAGCTGATCGCCGAGAAGCCCAGCCACGGCTACGAGCTGATCAAGGCCATCGAGACGGCGGCCGGCGGCGCCTATACGCCCAGCCCGGGCGTGGTCTATCCGACCCTGACCCTGCTGGAGGAGCTGGGCTATGTCACCGCCAGCGACGCCGGCGGCGGCAAGAAGCTTTATACGATCACCGCCGAGGGCGAGGCCTTCCTGGCCAGCAACGAAGCCCCGGTCCGCTCGCTGTTCGAGCGCATGGCTGAGGCCGCCCAGGCCAGCGCAGCCTTCTCGCCGCAGATCCTGCGGGCCCGCGAGAACGTCAAGACCGCCCTGCGGCTGAAGCTCCACGGCCAGCTGACGGCCGAACAGATCGCGGCGGTGGCCAAGGTCCTGGACGACGCCGCCCAGGCCATCGAAGCCATCTAGGGGAGGGGGCAACCATGGAAAGCCACGCCCGCGTCGCCACCGACAAGGCGGCCCGCTACATGACCCAGCTGGCCAAGCACTGGGCCCACAAGTTCGAGGTCACCTATGATGAGACCTCGGCCTTCTTCCCGCTGCCGACCGGGACCTGCCGGATGACGGCCCATCCGGACGGTCTCGACATCACCGTCGAGGCCGCCGACCTGGAGGGTCTGGCCCGGCTGGAGGACGTGGTGGCCAAGCACCTGGACCGCTTCGCCTTCCGCGAGGGCGAGCTGCAATACGGCTGGACCCGCGCCTGGCCGGCAGGCGGCATCGATCCGCGCGCCATGCGGATCAACGCGGTCCACTGATCTCTTGAGCTAGTGCAGGCCGCGCAGCAGGTCCATGCGGCGCATGGCCTTGCCGGGGATCTCGGAGATGCGGCCCAGCGGCAAGGACTCGGCGACCTGGCGCACGCCATAGACGGCGTGGCGCACCAGGGTCGGCACCGAGGGCGAACCCAGGAAGCCGAACACCACCTTCTGCTGGGCGTTGGAAAGCTCGCGCTTGAAGCGGTAGTCGCCGGTGCCCAGGTCCAGGCGCGTGTACGGCGTGCCGTCCATGCTCTTCAGGATGTCCTGGAACAGCATCAGGCCCGGCGAATAGCGCTCCAGATCCGGATTGTGGGCGATCAGCCAGCCGTGGATCGTGTGCTCGCCGCGCAGGTGCAGGTGGACGGCGGCCAGGCGCTCGCCCAGGTGCAGGGTGTAGAGCCCGCCGCCGAACTCGGGGCCGCGCATCTGGAAGAGATCGTCCAGCAGCTTGTTGACCCAAGGCGTCTTGAAGAGGTCGGTCTGGTGGGTCAGCAGCAGCTGCACGCGCTTCCAGGCCACCAGCTGGTCGAAGGCCGCGCGGCTTTCCGACATGGCGGTGAAGCGGCAGGGGCCGACCTCGCGCTCGGCCTTGCGGCGCTTCTTCTCGATGTCCTTCAGCACCCCGACATTCGCGGCCTTGCGCTCGGCGGCGTAGGCCTCGTAGCCGTCCGGGGCCTCGACGACCCAGCTGTCGGCCTGGCCGCGGCCGTGGCGGGCCAGGGTCACGTCGTCGGCCATCATGTGGCAGAAGTCGATGCGGTGCGCGCCCAGGGCCGTCAGCAGATCGCGCGGGTCCATGGTCGCACCGGGCGCGGTGACCAGGGCCTGATAGTCGCACATCGGCGCGCCGACCGGCATGGCCACGTCCTGGCGGACGCGGGCGGGCAGGAAGCCGATGGCCTCGCCCTCCGCACCGCGCTGGATGGCGACCTTGACCTCGTGGCCCTTGTCGCCCTGGGCCCGGGCCACGGCCAGGGTCCATTGCGGCGACAGGAACGGCGAATCCAGCCGGCTCTGGCCACGTCGCAGCTCTTCCCACCGCGCGATGTCGGCAGGCAGAAGGTCCAGGGCTTTGACGACTTCGATAGGCACGGCGGTTGTCCCGACGGTTTTGTCGGGCGCATCCTGACGCCGATAACTTTCAGTAGGGTTGACGGCGCGGCGTTATCCGAAACGGCCGCGCCGCCAGCCTCAGTCCATCAGCTTGCGGCTGAGATAGACATATTCCAGCGCCTGGCGGCGCGCGGTCTCGGCCAGGTTGGCGCTAGCGGCGTGGCCGCCGTCGATGTTCTCGTAATAGAGCACCGGATAGCCCAGCTCCTCCAGCCTGGCCGCCGCCTTGCGGGCGTGGGCCGGGTGGACGCGGTCGTCCTTGGTCGAGGTCTCGATGAAGACCTCGGGATATTTCTGGCCGGCCTTGAGGTTGGAATAGGGATCGTACTTGGCGATCACGGCCCGCTCGGACGGTATGGCCGGGTCGCCATACTCGCCCACCCACGAGGCGCCGGCCCCGATCTGGCTGTAGCGGATCATGTCGAACAGAGGCACCTGCACGACGATGGCGTTGTAGAGCTCGGGCCGCTGGGTCAGGGCCACGCCCATCAACAGGCCGCCGTTGCTGCCGCCCATGATGCCGAGGTGACGCGGCGAGGTGATCTTCCGCGTGATCAGGTCCTGGGAGACGGCGAAGAAGTCGTCATAGACCTTCTGGCGATTGGCCTTCAGGCCCGCCTCGTGCCAGGCCGGGCCGAACTCGCCGCCGCCGCGGATGTTGGCCACGACGTAGGTACCGCCGCGCTCCAGCCACAGCTTGCCCATCACGCCCGAATAGCCGGGGGTCATCGGCACCTGGAAACCGCCATAAGCATAGAGCAGGGTAGGGGCCAGACCGTCGTACTTGATGCCTTTCGGGCGCACGACGAAGTACGGGATCTGGGCGCCGTCCGTGCTGGTCGCCTCGAACTGCTCGACCACGTGGGTGGAGGCGTCGAACCGGGCCGGCGAGGCCTTGATCTGCTCCAGCTTCAGCGAGCCAGCGTCGGCCAGCCAGTAGGTGCTGGGGGCCAGGTAGCCGGTGACGGTCACGAACAGGCGCTCGTCGGTCTCGGCGGTCGAGCCCAGGCCGATGGCGCTGTTGGCCGGCAGGTCCAGGGTCTGGGACGTCCAGCCCTTGGGGCCATGGGTCAGCACCCGCGCCGCGCCCTTGACGTTATCCAGCAGGCCCACGACCAGCTTGGTGCGGGTGGTGGTGACCTGCTCGACCGACTGCTTGGCGGTCGGGCGCAGGACCAGGGTCGCCACGGCCGTTTCCGGTGAGGCTTTCAGCTTGGCCAGGTCGTAGCTGATCAGGTCGCCGGTCTTGAAGCCCTTCCAGTCCTGCTCCATCAGCACGACCATCTGGCCGGCGACATAGCCCTGGATGGAAGCCTTCAGCGGCAGGTCCAGCTTCACCGGTTTGGGGCCGTCGATCAGGTAGGTCTCGGTCTCGAAGAAGGTCACGCCCCGGCTGGCCAGCGCCGCCACGACCTTGCCGTCGCTGTCGCGCAGCACGAACGGGCTGACCGAGACGTCGGTCTCCACGCCCCGATACACCTCGACCGCCTGGTCCAGGGTCTGGCCGCGCTTCAGGGTCTTGAGAACATAGGCATAGCCCGACTTGGTCAGCTCGCCTTGTGTCCATTCGCGGGCGACCAGCAGGGTGTCCTTGTCCAGCCAGGTGTAGTTCTGCTTGCCCTCGGGCAGCACGAAGCCGCCCCCATGGACGGGGTCTACGAAGCTCTTGGTCGTGGTGTCGAACTCGCGGACCGTCACGGCGTCCTTGCCGCCGTTCGACAGGGTGACCAGGCACCGCGTGTCCTGCGGCGGCAGGCACGACGCGCCCTTGAACACCCAGTTGGCGTCCTCGGCCTTGGACAGGGCGTCGACGTCCAGGATTGTCTCCCAGGCCGGATCGGCCGTGCGGTAGCTCTCCAGGCTGGTCTTGCGCCACAGGCCGCGCACGTGGTCGGCGTCCTGCCAGAAGTTGCGCAAGGACCCATCGCCGGCGAACGAGACGCCCGGCACGCGGTCCTTGGCGTTGAGGATCGCCAAGGCCTTGGCCTCCAGGTCGGCGTAGCGTTTGTCGCCCTGCAGCACCGGCAGGGTCTTGGCGTTCTGCGCCTTGGCCCAGTCCATGGCGCGCGTCCCCTCGATCTCCTCCATCCAGAGATAGGGATCGTTCTTGCCCAGCTCGGACAGCGGGGTGCGGGCTTCTTCGGCCTTGGGGGCCACGGACTTGTCGGCTTCGGCGGCGGTCGCGGGGGTGATGGTCATCAAGCTCGTGGAGGCTAGGAGAACGGTCAGCAGCCTACGCACTTAGTGATCCATCAGCTGACGCGACAGGTAGGTGTAGTGCAGCGCCCAGCGGCGGGCGTTGTTCTTGGGGTCCGCGCCATTGGCATGACCGCCGTCGGTGTTCTCGAAATAGAGGTGGTCGATCTTCAGGTCGTCCATCTTGGCGGCGAACTTACGGGCGTGGCCGGGGTGGACGCGGTCGTCCTTGGTCGAGGTGGTGATGTAGGCCAGCGGGTATTTCACGCCCGCCTTCAGGTTCTGATAGGGGCTGTACTTCTCGATCCAGGCGCGTTCGGCCGGGATGGCGGGGTCGCCATACTCGCCGATCCACGAGGCGCCGGCCGGCAGGTAGGTGTAGCGGATCATGTCCAGCAGCGGGCTTTCAACCACTACCGCGTTCCACAGATCCGGACGCTCGGTCAGGGCCACGCCCATCAGCAGGCCGCCGTTCGAGCGGCCATAGGCGCCCAGGTGGCGTGGCGTGGTCGCCTTGTCGGCGATCAGCTTTTCGGCCACGGCGAAATAGTCGTCATAGGCGCGCTGGCGGTTGGCCTTCAGCGCCGCCTCGTGCCAGGCCGGGCCGAACTCGCCGCCGCCGCGGATATTGGCGACCACGAAGGCGCCGCCGCGCTCCAGCCACAGCTTGCCGATCAGCGGGTCGTAGACCGGCAGCTTCGAGAGGTTGAAGCCGCCATAGGCGTGCAGCAGGGTCGGGTTCTGGCCGTCCAGCTTCCAGCCCTTCTTGTGGACCACGAAGTAAGGGATCGCCGTGCCGTCCTTCGACGTCGCCGACTTCTGCTCGACCACCAGGTCCTTGGTCTCGAACTGGGCGGGCAGGGCCTTGACGGTCTGGGCGGTGGTCCCGGTCGCGTCGGCCAGCTTCAGCTCGGTCGGCGTGAGGAAACCCTCGTTGGTATAGAAGACCTCGTCGCCTTCGTCCGAGTGCGAGACGAGGGCCACCGAGGCGTTGTCGATCACCGGCAGGGCCTGGGCCTTCACGCCGAACTCACCGCGCAGCTGCAGGCTGACCAGGCTGCCCCGGACATTGTCATAGACAACCGCGACCACCCGATGATCGGTCACCGTCACCTGGTCGATCGACTGGCGCGGACCGGGGACCAGCAGCTGGCAGGGATCGCAGCCGTTATCGATGACGATCTCGTCGCCGGGCTTGCGGGCGCTGTTGGTCAACACCCGCGTGGGTGAGGCCGCGACGATCGAGCCGGCCGGATAGGTGATGGTCTTCGTACCGGTATTGACGGTCCATGGCTCTTCGATCTTCAGCACCAGCTTGCCGTCGATCAGGCCGCGCACGCCGACCTTTTCCGGAATCGGCAGGCGTTGGGCCGCCTTGCCGTCCCACAGATAGGTCTCGTCGTGGAAGAAGTCGGTGGCGCGGGTCAGCAGCACGACCGTGTTGCCGGCCGCGTCGCGCAGCACGTTTGGCCGCGCCGAGACGTCGGACGCCTGGCCGCGATAGACCTCGACCGCCTGGTCCAGGGCCTGACCGCGCTTCAGGGTCTTGATCACGAAGCCGTAGCCGCTCTCGGTGGTCGTGCCTTCACCCCAGTTGCGGGTCAGGATCAGGGTGTCGGGGTCCAGCCATTCGATCGACTGCTTGCTCTCGGGCAGGACGAAGCCGCCGGCCGCCGGACCGATGAAGGCCTTGGTCGTCAGGTCGAACTCGCGGACCGTCACGGCGTCCTTGCCGCCGTTCGATAGGTTCACCAGGCAGCGGTCGTGGGTCTTGGGACGGCAGTCGGCGCCCTTCCAGATCCAGTTCTTGCCCTCGGCCTTGGCCAGGGCGTCGATATCGAGGACCGTTTCCCACTGCGGGTTGGCGGTCTTGTAGGACTCCAGGCTGGTGCGCCGCCAGACGCCGCGCACGTGGGTCTCGTCCTGCCAGAAGTTGAAGACGTCCTTGCCGATGAAGTTGGGCATGGCGATCCGGTCCTTGCTGGACAGGATCTTCAGCGCCTGGTCCTGCAAACCCGCGAACCGCTTGTCGCCTGACAGGACCGGCAGGGTCTTGTCGTTCTGGGTCTTCACCCAGGCCAGCGAGTCGGGGCTTTCCACCGCCTCCAGCGCCAGGTGGGGATCGGCCTCCTGCGCGTAAGCTGCGGTGGAGAGCATGGCGGCCAGGGCCGCGGCGGAACAGGTGCGGAGCAGGGTCATGGCGTAGACGGTATCCGAAAATTTTCCGCGCGCCAGAGCTTGGCTGGAAGATCAGACCCCGTCGTCGGGAATGTTCAGCAGAACGCCGCACGCCTTGCAGTGCACGGCGTCCGGATCGTGCCGGCGCAGGCCGCAATCGTGGCACTGGTAGATCACCTTGTGCGGCCGCAGGATCGACTGGATCAGGCCGATGAACAGCGACACCCCGCCCAGCATCACCGCCATCGACAGCAGCTTGCCCCACACGCCCGGCAAGGTGACGTCGCCATAGCCGGTGGTCGTGAGGCTGGTGACGGTGAAATAGAGCGCGTCGACATAGCCGCTGATGCCCTCGTGGCGGCCGGCGAAGCTCGTATAGACGAAGCCCGTGACCACGAAGACGAAGGTCGCCAGCGAGCTGGCCGCCCGGGTGATGTCCTCGACCCGCGTGTCGTCATAGCGCCGCCCGACCGTGCGCCAGAAGAACTCGCTGTGGATCAGGGTCCACAGGCGCACGACGCGCAGGAAGCCGAAATTGAACAGCCAGGCCGGGAACATCAGCGTGGCCAGCACGAAGAGATCGACCCAGACGATCGGCTTCTTCAGCCAGGACTTCACATCGCCATGCGCGACGGCGCGGGCGGCCAGGTCCAGGGCCAGGAACGCCGCCACCCCGTAGTCGATCAGATAGAAGGTCAGGCCGTGCCGCTGCATCAGCGGCGCGGCGATGAAGAAGGCGATCAGGGCCAGGTCGATCAGGATGATCGCATAGCGGAACCGGACCGCCGCCGGCGAGGCGCCGTGATAGAGCGCCCTAAGCCGGGCGCGGAGGCGAAGGTCCTCAGTCATGGCTGGACACTAGGCGCAGCGGCGGGACCTCGACCGGCGCAGGCGGCAGGCCGCCGACCAGGGCCAGGGCGGTCTCGTAGGCGCCGCCGAAGTCGATCCTGGTCACCTCGTCCAGCCGCCGGGCCTTGGGCTGGGCGTCCCAGGTCGCGTCGGGTCCGATCTCGCGCAGCCACACCACGCCGCCCTCCAGGCTGACGAACGCGCCGATGTGGACCTCCGCATCGCCGTAGACCGCGATGACGGGGAACAGGTTGCCGGCGGTCGCCAGGATGTCGTCGACGCTGTTCAGCGCCACGGCCGGCGTCTCGGGCTGGATCTGGCCCAGTTTCTCAAGCGCCGCCTCCGCGAAGTCGGGGTAGGGCGCGGGTTGCAGGTTCTTGATCCCGTCGAGGCGATAGCAGCCGAAACCGTTGAATCGCAGATGGTCGCCGACCTCGCACAGCATCAGGAAATCGGGCCCGATCCCGACCACATAGCCCCGCACCCAGCCGTCCTCGAACCGCCGGTGGAAGCGCGTCAGCTGGCGATCCCGCATGGCGTTGGCCAGCTGCTCGCGAATGTCAGTCGCCGTCATCTTTGCTGCGTCGTCCCGCTGCGGTGCAATTGCCGCCGCTTTCCACTATATAGCCCGGCCATGAGCCGCACCTTCCTGAAGATGAACGGGCTGGGCAACGACTTCGTCGTCATCGAGACCCAGACCCAGACCTTTGATCCGACGCCTGAGGAGATCCGCAAGATCGCCAAACGCGGCGACGGGGGTGTCGGCTGCGACCAGGTCATCGCCATCGACCCGCCCAAGGCTCCGGGCGCGTCGGCCTATGTGCGCTTCTGGAATTCCGACGGCGAGGAGACCGGCGCCTGCGGCAACGGCACCCGCTGCGTGGCGTGGCTGCTGATGCAGTCGTCGGGCAAGGACGCCGTGGCCTTCGACACCGTCGCGGGCCGCCTGTCCGGCGTCGCGGCCGGCGAGAAGCTGGTGACGGTCGACATGGGCCAGCCGGGCCTGGACTGGACCCAGATCCCGCTGTCCGAGGAGATGAACACCGAGCGCGTGGAGCTGCAGGTCGGTCCGATCGACGCGCCGCTGGTCCATACGCCGGTCTGCGTCTCGATGGGCAATCCGCACGTGGTGTTCTTCGTCGACGCCCCGGTCAGCGACGCCTTCGCCACCGGCACGGGCAGCCTGGTCGAGCACCACCCGCTGTTCCCGGAAGGCGTCAATGTCGGCTTCGCCCACATCGCGGCGCGAGATCACATCCAGCTGAAGGTCTGGGAACGCGGCGCGGGCCTGACGCTCGCCTGCGGCACCGGCGCCTGCGCCGCCCAGGTCGCCGCCGTGCGTCGCGGCCTGACCGATCGCACTGCCCGTGTCGAATTCGAGAGCGGCTCGCTGACCATCGAATGGCGTGAGAGCGACGGCCACGTGATCATGACCGGCCCGATCACCATGGAATATGCCGGCAAGCTGCCCGAAGCGGTGGCCGCATGACCCATCCCGCCATCGCGGCCGGCAAGACCGCCGTCATCACCGGCGCGGCCGACGGCATCGGCCTGGCCGCCGCCAAGGCGTTCCGCGCCCTGGGCCTCAACGTCGTCATGGCGGACATCACCGGTCGCAAGCTGAAGACCGAAGCCGAAGCCATCGGCGCCCTGGCCGTCCCGATCGACGTCGCCGACCGCGCGGCCGTCGAGGCGCTGAAGGCCACGGCGATCGACGCCTATGGCTCGGTCGACATCCTGATGAACAACGCCGGGATCGGTGGCGGCGGCGACGCCTTCGCCGGCGACGACGCCTGGAAGCGCATCCTCGACGTCAATCTTTGGGGCGTGATCAACGGCGTCCAGGTGTTCGGCGAGGACATGGCCGCCTCGGGCAATCCGGGCCTGATCATCAACACCGGCTCCAAGCAGGGCATCACCCAGCCGCCGGGCGACACGGCCTACAATGTCTCCAAGTCGGCGGTGAAGTCGCTGACCGAAGGCCTGGCCCACACCCTGCGCGAGACGGAAGACTGCCAGGTCAGCGCCCACCTGCTGATCCCGGGCTACACCTTCACCGGCATGACCAAGCGCGGCCCGGGCGAGAAGCCGGCCGCCGCCTGGACGTCGGAGCAGGTCGTCGACTTCATGCTGGAGAGCATCGGGCGCGGCGACTTCTACATCCTGTGCCCCGACAATGACGTGCCGCGCGCGACCGACGAGAAGCGCATGGCCTGGGCCATCGGCGACATCATCGAGAACCGCCCGGCCCTGTCGCGCTGGCACAAGGACTGGAAGGACGCCTTCGCGGCGTTCATGTCCAAGTGACCACCTACACCGTCATCAAGGCGACCCCGAAGCCCAAGCCCGAAGTGGGCGAAGAGGGCGGCCCGGCCACGACGATGTCGGGTCCGGATGGCGTCGATGTCGTCACGTTCGGCTGCCGCCTGAACGCCTATGAGAGCGAGGCCATGCGGGCCCGGGCCGCCGCCGACGGTCTGTCGGATGCGGTGGTGTTCAACACCTGCGCCGTGACCAACGAGGCCGTGCGTCAGGCCCGCCAGGCGATCCGCAAGGCCCGCCGCGAGCGTCCGGGCGCGCGGATCATCGTCACCGGCTGCGCCGCCCAGGTCGATCCGGCCGCCTTCGCCGCCATGCCCGAGGTCGACCTCGTGCTGGGCAACGCCGAGAAGGCCGCGCCGGGCGCCCTGACCGACACCTCGACCCGCGTGCGGGTCAACGACATCATGTCGATCAGGGAGACCGCCGGTCACCTGATCGACGGCCTCAAGGACCGCGCCCGAGCCTATGTCGAGGTCCAGAACGGCTGCGACCACCGCTGCACCTTCTGCATCATCCCCTATGGCCGGGGGAACTCGCGCTCGGCTCCGGCCGGCGAGGTCGTCGAGCAGGTCCGCAAGCTCGCCGCCGAAGGCTATCGCGAGGTCGTGCTGACCGGGGTCGACGTCACCTCGTGGGGTACGGACCTGCCGGGGACGCCGACCCTGGGCCAGCTGGTCGGTCGAATCCTTCGTATGGTTCCGGACCTGCCGCGCCTGCGGCTATCGTCGATCGACGCGGCCGAGATCGATCCCGATCTCTTCAAGCTGCTGGAGACGGAAGTCCGCCTGATGCCCTACCTGCATCTGTCGCTCCAGGCCGGCGACAACATGATCCTCAAGCGCATGAAGCGCCGCCACAGCCGCGAGGACGCGCTGAAGCTGGTCGCCGAAGTGCGCCGCGTGCGTCCCGACACCGCCTTCGGCGCCGACCTGATCGCCGGCTTCCCGACCGAGACCGAGGAAGCGTTCCAGAACACGCTGGACCTGGTCGAGGAAGCGGGCCTGGCCTTCCTGCACGTCTTCCCCTACAGCGCCCGCCCCGGCACCCCGGCCGCGCGGATGCCGCCGGTGAAGGGCCCGCTGATCAAGGAGCGCGCCAAGCGCCTGCGCGAAGCCGGCCAGCGCGGTCTGGAGCGCCACCTGCAGCGCCAGGTCGGCCGCACCCTGCCGGGTCTGGTGGAGCGCGACGGCGTCGCCCGCGCGGACGATTTCACCGAAATCCGTTTCGAAGGCGAAGCGCCGCTGGGCGAGATTGTAGCCTTCACAGTCACCGGCCATGACGGGGCTCACGTCATCGCGGAGCGTGCAAACTGATCCGGTCAGCCTGGGCTCTCGCGGCTCTAGCCCTACTCACGGCCGCGCCGGCGCGCGCCGACGAGTCCAAGCCCGTGACGCTCAGCGTCATGACCTACAATGTCGAGGGCCTGCCCTCGCTGGTCCGCAAGGGGCGCGGCAAGGCGCTGAAGCAGATCGGCGCCGAACTGGCCGAAATGCGCGCCAAGAACAAGGAACCGGACGTCGTCCTGATCCAGGAAGGCTTCCGCGACGAGATCTGGGACCTGATCGACCAGGCCGGCTATCCGTACGTCGCCCGGGGCCCGCGCAAGGGCCAGCGCGACGAGAACTACCTGAAGAGCGAAAAGCCCGACTACCGGCGCGTGAAATATCGCCGCCAGGGCGAGGGCTGGGGCAAGTGGGGCTCCAGCGGCCTGTGGGTGTTGTCCAACCACCCGATCGACTGGGTCAAGTCGCACGCCTATCGCTATTGCGCGGGCCTGGACTGCTTGGCCAACAAGGGCGTGATGCTGGTGTCGATCCAGGTCAAGGGCCTGCCGACCTCGGTCGAGATCGCCGACACCCATATGAACTCGCACGGCGCTTCGAAGGTGCCGCGCAAGCGCTACAACGAGGCGCACTTCCTGCAGACCCAGGAGCTGGGGCGGTTCCTGCAGGCCAGCCGCACGCCCGGCGCGCCGCTGATCGTCGGCGGCGACTTCAATGTCCGCCGCTCGCCGGACCGCTTCGACAAGATGATGAGCGACTATCCGTTCATGGTGGTCAGCCGCTGGTGCCACGAGAACCCGGGCAAGTGCGACACCCAGATCTCGTACACGGGCGAGGCCCCGTGGCTGAACACCCAGGACCTGATCGGTTTCCTCAACGGCGACGCGGTCGAGGTATTGCCCAAGGCCGTCGAGGCCACCTTCGACGGCGCCGAGGAGCCCCGGCTTTCGGACCACGACGGCTACAAGGTCACCTTCAAGCTGAGTCCGAAGGGGTAGGGCGATGGCGTTGAGCGGCGGCTGCCAGTGCGGCGCGGTGCGGTTCCGGGTCGAAGGCGAGCTTGGCCGAGCGTCGATCTGCTGGTGCCGCATGTGCCAGAAGGCCTTCGCGGGTCCGTTCGGGGCGCTGGTGACGGTGAACGTCGCCGACCTGACCTGGACGCGCGGCGAGCGCTCGACGTTCCAGAGCTCTGACAGCATCAGGCGCGGCTTCTGCGCGGCCTGCGGCACGCCGCTGACGTTCGAATATAGCGCCGAGAAGATCGACCTGGCGGTATTCGCCTTCGACGATCCGTCGGCGGTGGAGCCGGTGGTTCAGCTGGCGACGGAGAGCCGTCCGACCTGGACCGAGCATCTGGTGGACATGCCGGTTCGTCCGCCGATAGGGCCGACCGGACCGGTGGTCAGCCGGCAGCATCCGGATCGGGATACCTGAGACTCAGCACTGGCCCCCACCTGACCTGCTCGCGCAGGTCTGTCCGCCCCCAAACGGGGCGGAGAGGGGGCGCACCGGGCGTGCCGGGGGCTTTTCTCCTCCCCCTTTGGGGGAGGGGGCCCGCCGAACGGCGGTGGAGGGGGCCTACTCCGCCTCGTCCCCGTGGAACCCCGGCAGGCTCCACCCGAACTTGATCGCGCATGCCCGCAGGCCAAACGCCGCCACGAACCCCGCGATACCCGCCGGCCAGAACGCTACGCCCAGCAGCTGCAGCACCGCGAACACCGCCGCCCCCAGCAGCGCCGCGGTGATATAGATCTCCCGCCGCAGCAGCAGGTTCGGCTCCTCGGCCAGCACGTCGCGGATCACGCCGCCGAAGGCGGTGGTGAGCACCCCCATGACCACGGCGCTGAACGGGTGAACGCCCAGGCTCAGCGCCTTGGCGGTGCCGACCACGGCGTAGGCGGCCATGCCCAGGGCGTCGAGCCACAGCAGCGCCCGGAACCGCCAACCGCGCTTGCCCAGCAGCCAGACGACCGTGGCGGCGGCCAGGCAGGCGATGATGTAGCCCGGCCGCTGCACCCAGAACACCGGCGCCCCGATCAGCAGGTCGCGCAGCGTCCCGCCGCCCACGCCGGTGATCGCGGCGAAGAATCCGAAGGTGATGATGTCATGCTTGCGCCGGGCCGCCGCGAGGGCGCCGGTTGCCCCGAAAACGGCCACAGCCGCGTAGTCGAGCCAGAAAAGGGCCGTGCCGAGCGGGTCAAGCTGCAAGTCCATGCCCCTTCTAAGCATGCGTCGCGGGCCCGCGCTAACCTTGCGCCGTTAAATCCCGATTTACACTTTCGCCCGTTCCCCTAAAGGAGCGCGGATGAGCGATAAGCCCGAGCAGAAAAAAGGCTGGTTCCAGCGCCTCACGTCTGGCCTGACCCGGTCTTCCCAGCAGATGACCGAGCAGGTCACGGGGGTCTTCACCAAGAAGCCCCTGGACCAGGAGCAGCTGGACGCGCTGGAGGAGATGCTGATCGAGGCTGACCTCGGTCCGCAGATCGCCGCCCGCATCACCGAAGCCTTCGGCAAGGCGCGCTTCGGCAAGTCGTCGACCGACGACGAGGTCAAGGAGGCTCTGGCCGACCTGATCGCCGCCGAGCTGGGCGATCGCCAGGGCAGCTTCGACCCGCTGGCCGGCCCGCGTCCCTATGTGGTGCTGTTCATCGGCGTCAACGGCTCGGGCAAGACCACGACGCTCGGCAAGATCGCCGCCGACCTGACCGAGAAGGGCGCCCGCGTGCTGATCGCCGCCGGCGACACCTTCCGCGCCGCCGCCGTCGAGCAGCTGAAGGTCTGGGCCGACCGGGCCGGGGCCGACTTCATGTCCAAGCCGACCGGTTCGGACGCCGCCGCCCTGGCCTATGAGGCCGTCGAGCGCGCCAAGGCCGAGCACTATGACGTCGTGCTGATCGACACCGCCGGCCGCCTGCAGAACAAGCAGGGCCTGATGGACGAGCTGCTCAAGGTCATCCGTGTGGTGAAGAAGGTCGATCCCGACTACCCGCATGAGACCCTGCTGGTGCTGGACGCCACCGTGGGCCGCAACGCCCTGGCCCAGGAGAAGATCTTCGGCAACCAGGTCGGCGTGTCCGGGATTGTCATGACCAAGCTGGACGGCACCGCGCGCGGCGGGGTGCTGGTGCCGGTGGCGCGCGCTTCGGACAGCCCGATCAAGCTGATCGGCGTCGGCGAGGGCGTGGAAGACCTGCAACCGTTCGACGCCCGCGCCTTCTCGCGCTCTCTCGTCGGCCTGAAGGACTGATCCGTGAGCGAACTGATCGAGAATCCTCGGGATCCCAAGAAGAACAACGGCTGGGTCCGGACGGTCGTCGACTACGGGGCGGCCATCGCCTTCGGCGTCGCCTATTTCGCCACCAAGGACTTCCAGAAGGCCACATGGGTGCTGGTCGCCGCCTCGGCCCTGGCCCTGGTCATCGGCTATGCCGTCGAGCGCCGGGTGGCTCTGCTGCCGTTGTTCTTCGGCGGTATGGCGCTGATTTTCGGCACGCTGGGCCTGATCTTCCACTCCGACGTGTTCGTGAAGATCAAGGTCACGGTGATCAACCTGGCCCTGGCCGCCTTCCTGTTCGGTGGCGTCTTCACCGGCCGCCAGCCGCTGAAGCTGCTGATGGGCGAGGCCTTGCATCTGTCCGATGCGGCCTGGCGCACCCTGACCCTGCGCTATGGCGGCTATTTCGGCGTCGTGGCGCTGATGAACGAGATCGTCCGTAACACCCAGGACACCGACACCTGGGTGAAGTTCCGCCTGGGTCTCTTGCCTCTGGCACTGGTGTTCGTCGCCACCCAGGTGCCCTTCATGATGAAGCACATGGCCAAGGGCGACGAGCCGAGCGCGGCCGAGCCGCCCGATGCTGGTTTCTAGAGACGCCGGTTTCTAGGTATCCACCGTCCACGGACCGTTGTCGTCAAATCGACGTGTATTGGTGGTAGCGTTCATCCGTCGGCCGAGCGACGGCCGTGCGAAACGGGGGCGCGAGCATGGCCAAGAGCAAGGGTGAGAAGACGGTCGGGGGTCTCCTGGAGCGCTCGCCCAGCCACCTGCTTCACCGGGTCCTGCAACTGGCGCTCGACATCTATGCCGAGGAGTGCGGCGAGGCCGGGGTGACCCAGCGCCAGTTCGCCGTGCTGGCCGCCGTGGCCGAGAACGAGGGCGTCACCCAGACGGCCCTGGTCCGCGCCACCGGCATCGACCGCTCGACCCTGGCCGACATGGTCGCCCGCATGATCACCAAGGGCCACCTGGAGCGTCAGCGCTCCAGCGAGGACGCCCGCGCCAACAGCGTCCGCCTGACCGACGCCGGCCGCGAGGCGCTGGAAACCATCCGCCCGATGGTCGGCATGGCCGACGCCCGCATCCTGGCCCTGCTGAAGCCGGGCAAGCGCGAAGGCTTCCTGGACCTGCTGTCCGACATGGCCGGCGCCGAGCTGCACCCGGCCGAGCCGGAAGCCAAGGCCAAGAAGCCGAAGGCCCTGAAGGCTGAGAAGCCGAAAAAGGACAAGAAGCCCAAGAAGGACAAGGCCGCGAAGAAGGCGGCTTAGTCCCCAACCACTCGTCCCCGCGAAAGCGGGGATCCAAGCTGAGCTTCAGCGAGGAGCGCTGGCTTCCAGATCAACTACTGCAGGGTCCCCGCTTTCGCGGGGATGAGCGGTGGTTTCGTTAGACCACGATATTCAGCAGCGAGCCCGGACGCAGGACCTTCTGCGGCTGGGCGTCCGGCTGCACGAACGGCTTCTGCGGCGCCTGGCGCTGCTGGGGCTGGGCCATGGTCTGCATCTGCACCGTCGACGGCGCGACCGCCGGACGGGTCGGGGCTGCGTCGCCCAGGGCCGACTGGAAGAATGCCGCGCGCGTCTGTGCGCCCGTCCCGCCAGAGGGCGTGGAGGCGGGCTGCGACGGGACGGACGGCCAACCGGCGGGACGAACGTTGCTCATGACGCGGACTGTAACATGGTTAACGAACACTCGGCGAGTATGGTCAACGCGGAGTTAACAGGATAGGTCCGCGACCAGTGAGCGCACCCTCGTTGCGTGGTTTGGCCGCTGGAGTCCCTGTGAGCCGGTACAAGATCGTCTTCCTGATCGTGCTGATCGCGGTCGGCCTGTTCATCGCCTCGGTCGTGGCTTCGATGTTCGCGACCAAGCAGAAGCTGACGAACGGCTATGAGCTGTCGGTGGGCGGCAAGGGCGAGGTCTGGATCCGCTCGCCCGATCGCAAGACGCAGGTGACGGACGTGACCGCGGTCTGGATGTCCCCCGATCGGATGCTGGTCGAGCGGCGGACCGCCGACGACAAGCCGCCCTTCAAGGATCGTGACTGCGACTATCTGGTCGCCGAAGGGCGCGGCGCGCTGCATCCCATCACTACGGCGGATGCTCAAACCCTGGCCAAGACCCTGGAGCCTCGCGCCGGGTCGGCCCGCGCCTGCATCCGCTAGGCCGCTAGCGAGCCTTCTTCAGCAGGTCCTCGGCCACGTCGGGCGTCAGGGGGCCGGTGTGCTTGGCGATGATCATGCCGTCCGAGCCGACGAGATAGGTCTCCGGCACGCCGGTGACGCCGAACTCCAGCCCCGCGCGGCCGTCGCGGTCGACCAGACGGGCGGCGAACGGGTCGCCCATGCGGGTCAGGAAGGCTTGCGTATTGGCCGGAGCGTCCTTGTAGGCGACGCCGACCACCTTCACGCCCTGGGCCTTCAGCGCCATCAGCTGCGGGTGCTCGACCTCGCACGGCGCGCACCACGAGGCGAAGAAGTTGACCAGGATCGGGCCCTCGGCGCTGCCCCGGATCGGGACCGGGCGGCCGGTGTCGAGCTCGGGCAGGGCCAGGGCTGGCATCGGCTTGCCGACCATGGCGTGGGGCTGGACGTGCGGGTCGCGCTTGAGGGCGAAGCCGGCGAACAGCGCCGCCAGGGCGATCAGGATGACCAGCGGGGCGAAGGCCAGCCAGCGCTTCACTGGTTCTCGTCCAGTTCGGCCTGCAGGCGCTCAGCTTCGCGCTTCCAGCGGCGGGCGGTCAGCAGGCTGTCGCTGATCATCCAGGCGAAGGCCAGGGCCGAGATGGCGAAGGCCGGCCACAGATAGACGGCGTACTTGCCGGCGTCGAAGTCGAAGCTCATCGCTCGCCCTCCGCCAATTTCATCGAGAGGCTGCGGGCCTTGCGGCGCCAGACCAGGGCGCGGATGCGGACCAGCCACAGGGCGCCGAAGCCGCCCAGATAGGCCAGGCCCATCAGCACGGCGGGCCAGGCATAGATGGCCGGCAGGCCGTCGCCGTCCTTGGCCATGAAGGTCGAGGAGCCCTGGTGCAGGGTATTCCACCACTCGACCGAGAACTTGACGATCGGCAGGTTGATCAGGCCGACCAGGGCCAGGATCGCCGCGGCGCGGGCGGCCTTCTGTTCGTCTTCCAGCGCGCCGCGCAGGGCGATGTAGCCGAGATAGAACAGCAGCAGCACCAGCACCGAGGTCAGGCGCGCGTCCCAGACCCACCAGGTCCCCCACATCGGCTTGCCCCACAGCGAGCCGGTGATCAGGGCCAGGGCCGTATAGACCGCGCCGATCGGGGCGCAGGCCTGGGCGGCGAGGTCGGCGAGGGCCTGGCGGAACACCAGCGCCAGGAAACTGGCCACGCCCAGGCAGACATAGATGAAGATGGCGATCGAGGCGGCCGGGATGTGGATGAACATCATCCGCACCGTGTCGCCCTGCTGATAGTCCTCGGGGACCAGGAAGGTCATGACCAGACCGGCGATGGCGGCGGCGGCGGACAGGCCGCCCAGCCACGGCGCGGCCCACCGCGAGAAGGCCATGAACCGCTCGGGATTCGTCAGGAATTCGAACGTGTGGCGCGCGTCCATATTCGCTGCTTAGAGGCGAGAGCCCGCGCGGGCAATGGTCGTATGTCTACTGAAGAGGGGAAGACGCGGCGGTTGCAGGCCCGCCGCGCCTTCGTGCTCGGTCGGGGTCAGCCGACCTTGCGCTCGATGATGACCTTGCGATCGTCGCGCTTGATCATCGGGGCTCGGGTCTCGAAGCGGCGGATGAAGACGTGCTGGTCGCCCTCGCCTTCGCCCATGCCCAGGATGTCGAAGGTCTTCTGCTGGGCCGGGGTCAGGGCCGTGTAGAAGGCGCGGGTGGCCTCGGCGCGTTTCTTCATGGCGTCGGCCATCTTGGTCATGCGGTCCAGGCGCTCCAGCGTGGTCGGCGGGGCGCGTTCAGCGCGCTCCATCCTGTCGCCGTCCTTCTTGTCGCTCTTGTCCTTCACGACCTCGCGCTTCTCGATGACGATCTTGGGCGTGGTGGCCTCGACATAGGCCTTCAGGGCGCCGTCCTGGTCGCCGCGCAGCTGCAGGATGTCGCGCAGGCGCTGGGCGCGCTTTTCCGGATCGGCGTGGCGGTCGCCGTGCATGAACATCATGTCCGGCCCCATCGCCATCATCATGTCCATCGGGGGCAGGGGCGGCAGCGGCGGGAGCGGGGCTTCCGGGGGCGGCGGCGGCGCGGGCGGGGCCGGAGGCGGCGGAACCTGGGCCAGGGCGGCGCCGGTCAGAAGGGTGGCAGCGGCGCCCGCGAGCGCCAGGCGGGTAAGCGTTTTACGCATGGTTGTGAGCTCCCTGTCGTAATGATGAGGGGGAGCTTGGCCATCGGCTTATGGCGCGAAAATGTCCGAGTTCATGAACAATGTTCAATGTTTGTCGAACTGCGGAAAAGGTTCCGTCCTTGCGCTGAAGCTGGCGCGCGTTATGTCAGCTGCCAGTTCCGGGATCGCTGCGATCTAGAGGACGCCGGGCTTGCCCGCGCGTCCGCGTCGGGCCGTCGCTGTCTGGAGCCCCGCATGAAATCGCTCGCCTTTGTCGCCCTGGCGCTCGCGGGGATCTGCTGGGGTCTGGGCTTTCCGACCGGCAAGCTGATCCTGACGCAGATGAGCTCGGCCCACATGGTGCTGCTGCGCTTCGCCGTCGCCGCCCTGGCCGCCGCGCCTTTCGCCCTGCGCGATCCCGAGGTCCGGGCGCTGTTCAAGTCGCCGGTCGTGCTGCTGGCCGGCGTTCTCTACGGCGTGGCCTTCATGGTGCAGTTCGAGGGCCTGGCGCACGTGTCGGTCACGGTCGCGGCTTTGCTGGTCGGGGCCATGCCGGCCCTGATCGCGGTGAGCGCCAAGCTGCTGGGCGAGAAGGTCTCGAGGATGTCGTGGGCCGGCGTGGCGGCGGCGACCCTGGGCGCGGCCCTGATCGCCGGCAAGCCGGACGGGGCCAGCTCGCCGCTGGGCGTGGCCCTGTCGCTGGGCGCGCTGCTGCTGTTCCTGGCCTGGCTGCTGACCCTGCGCAAGGCGCCGAAGGCCCCGAACGCCATGGCCATCCCGGCGGTGTCGATCATCATCGCGGCCGCGACGGTGCTGCCGATCGCCTTCGTCATGCACGGCGCGCCGAAGCTGGCCTTGAGCGCCCCGGTCTGGACCGCGATCGTCGCCCAGGGCGTGCTGGCGACCCTGCTGGCCACCGCCGCCTGGCAATATGGCGCAGCCCGGGTCGGGGCCGCTAGCGCCGGGGTGTTCATCAATATCGAGCCGCTGATCGGCGCCTGCTGCGGCGTGCTGCTGTTCGGCGACCACCTGACCGCGGCCCTGTTCGCTGGCGGCCTCTTGATCATCGGCGGCTCGCTGACCGTGGTGCTGGGCGAGAAGAAGGCGGCGCTGGGCGATGTCCAGGCGACGGTCGCGCCGACGGCCTAGTCGAGCGCGTTCCGGCAGGCCGCGCCCATAGCGAGCGGCGACAGCGCGATCGCGCCGACGCAATAGGCCAACAGCAGGAAGAGGCCGCCGGTCCACGGCAGGCCGGCCGAATAGGCGTCCAGCGCGCCGGCCCCGAAGATCACCGGCGGGGCGAACAGCGGCAGGACGATCACCGCCACCAGCAGGCCGCCGCGCTTGCTGCCCAGGGCTAGCGCGGCGCCGAGGCCGCCGAGGAAGGCGAAGGCCAGTCCCCCGGCCAGGGCGCAAAGCACCAAGAGCGGCATGACCTTGAGGTCCGCGCCCAGCATCAGGGCCGCGACCGGGGCGGCCAGGGCCAAAGGTGAGCCGGTGGCCAGCCATTGGGCCAGGCACTTGGCGACGGCGACAGCCTCCAGCGGGGCAGGGCCGAGGGCCAGAAGGTCCAGGGCGCCGTCCTCGTAGTCGCGCTCGAACAGACGCTCCAGCGAGAGCAGGGCCGCGAGCGCCAGGGCCAGCCAGGCGATGCCCGGCGCGATGGCGGCTAGCCGTTCGGGCGCCCGGCCCGAGGCCATCGGCAGCAGCACGACGACACAGGCGTAGAAGGTCAGGGCCAGCAGCGGCCCGCCGCCTCGACCCCAGGCCAGGGCCAGCTCTCGCCGCAGGAGGATGCCGAACGCCCTCATGCGCCGATCTCCACGGATCGGGTCGGGACCGGCAGCGGATCGTGCACCGAGGCCAGGATCATGCCGCCAGCGGCGAGGTGCTCGGCCATCACCGTCCCGAACGCCGCGCGTTGGCCGGCGTCCAGCGGAGCCATCGGCTCGTCCAGCAGCCACAGCGACCGGGGACTGGCGACCAGCCGCGCCAGGGCCAAGCGGCGGCGCTGGCCGGCCGACAGGCGGCGGACCTCCAGGTCCAGCAGGCGATTGAGGTCGAAGCGTTTGGCCGCCCCACGCGCGCCGTCCTCGGTTCCGCCGGTCCACAGGGTCTGGAAGCGCAGTTCCTCCCAGGCCGTGCGGCTGGATTTCAGCCCGTCCTGGTGGCCCAGCAGGTGCAGGTGCTCGGCCCGCGCCGTGTCGGCCTCGATTGGTCCGGTTTCGCTCTCGAAGGCGACCGTCCCCTCGACCGGACGTAGCAGGCCGGCGACGGCCCGCAGCAGGCTGGTCTTGCCCGCGCCGTTGCGGCCGACCAGGGCTGCGGCCTGGCCGGCCTCAAGCGTCAGATCCAGGCCCGAAAACAGCCGGCGCTCGCCCCGCGCGATCGCCAGTTCCTTAATGAGAACAACTCTCAACATGCCAAGACCCCGCGCGCGACATGGACGTTGGACTGAGGTGGCGCTAAGAAGCGCGCGGTCGTCCCCCTCCAGTCGTTTTGGGTGGTACGCGGCGCGGAGGCGGAACCTGTGTGTCCCTTCCGATCAGCGCGTGATCCCGGGAGCGGTTTTCGGGCGGCCGTGGACAGAGAAGGATCCTTGAGAATGGCGTCTGTTGACAGCCTGAAAGCCCGCCGCGAGCTTAAAGTCGGCAACAAGTCCTACGTCTATTACAGCCTTCGCGCCGCCGAGGAAGCCGGTCTGACCGGAACTTCGTCGCTGCCGGTCTCGATGAAGGTGCTGCTGGAGAACCTGCTCCGCAACGAAGACAGCGTTTCGGTGTCGGAAGACGACCTGAAGGCCGTCGCCGCCTGGCTGCAGAACAAGGGCTCGGTCGAGCACGAGATCAGCTTCCGCCCCGCGCGCGTGCTGATGCAGGACTTCACCGGCGTTCCCGCCGTCGTCGACCTGGCCGCCATGCGCGACGCCATGGTCGCCCTGGGCGCCAACCCGGCCAAGATCAACCCGCTGAACCCGGTCGACCTGGTCATCGACCACTCGGTCATGGTCGACAACTTCGGCAACCCGAAGGCCTATGACGACAACGTCAAGCGCGAGTACGAGCGCAACATCGAGCGCTATCGCTTCCTGCGTTGGGGTTCGTCGGCGTTCAACAACTTCCGCGTTGTCCCGCCCGGCACCGGCATCTGCCACCAGGTGAACCTGGAATACCTGGCCCAGACCGTCTGGACCAACGAAGTCGACGGCGATGAAGTCGCCTATCCCGACACCGTCGTCGGCACCGACAGCCACACGACCATGGTCAACGGCCTGGCCGTCCTGGGCTGGGGCGTGGGCGGCATCGAGGCTGAAGCCGCGATGCTGGGCCAGCCGATCCCGATGCTGATCCCGGAAGTCATCGGCTTCAAGCTGAACGGCGCCATGCCGGAAGGCGCGACCGCGACCGACCTGGTGCTGACGGTCACCCAAATGCTGCGCAAGAAGGGCGTGGTCGGCAAGTTCGTCGAATTCTACGGCGAAGCCCTGGCCGGCCTGACCCTGGAAGACCAGGCGACGATCGCCAACATGGCTCCGGAATACGGCGCCACCTGCGGCTTCTTCCCGATCTCGGCCTCGACCATCGCCTATCTGAAGGGCACCGGCCGCACGGCCGAGCGCGTCGCCCTGGTTGAGGCCTACGCCAAGGAACAGGGTCTGTGGTGGGAGCCCGGCGTCGCCGAGCCGACCTTCACCGACACCCTGGAACTGGACCTGTCGACCGTCCAGCCGTCGCTGGCCGGCCCGAAGCGTCCGCAGGACCGCGTCCTGCTGGCCGACGCCTCGGTCAAGTTCGCCGAGTCGCTGGCCGGTGAGTTCGGCAAGGGCGACCAGCCCGACCTGCGCGCCCCGGTCGAAGGCGAGAACTTCGACGTCGGTCACGGCGACGTGGTCATCGCGGCCATCACCTCGTGCACCAACACCAGCAACCCGAGCGTCCTGATCGCCGCCGGCCTGCTGGCCAAGAACGCGGTGGCCAAGGGCCTGAAGGTCAAGCCGTGGGTGAAGACCTCGCTGGCCCCCGGCTCGCAAGTCGTCACCGACTACCTGGCCAAGGCCGGCCTGACCAAGCACCTCGATGCTCTCGGCTTTAACCTCGTGGGTTATGGCTGCACCACCTGCATCGGCAATTCGGGCCCGCTGCCGGAAGCCATCAGCAAGACGATCAACGACGCCGACCTGGTGGCGTGCTCGGTGCTGTCGGGCAACCGCAACTTCGAAGGCCGCGTGAACCCGGACGTCCGCGCCAACTACCTGGCCTCGCCGCCGCTGGTGGTGGCCTACGCCCTGGCCGGCTCGCTGAAGATCGACCTGGCCACCCAGCCGATCGGTCAGGACAAGAAGGGCAACGACGTCTTCCTGAAGGACATCTGGCCTTCGAACGAAGACATCGCGACCCTGCAGCGCAAGGCCATCAACGAGAAGATGTTCGCCACCCGTTACGGCGACGTCTTCAAGGGCGACAAGAACTGGCAGGGCATTAAGACCACGGGCGGCCAGACCTACGCCTGGGAAGGTGACTCGACCTACGTCCAGAACCCGCCGTACTTCCCCAACATCTCGATGACCCCGACTCCGGTCACCGACATCGTGGAAGCCCGCGTCCTGGCCGTGTTCGGCGACTCGATCACCACCGACCACATCAGCCCGGCCGGTTCGATCAAGACCTCCAGCCCGGCCGGTCAGTACCTGATCGACCAGGGCGTGCAGCCGGTGGACTTCAACGGCTACGGCGCTCGCCGCGGCAACCACCAGGTGATGATGCGCGGCACGTTCGCCAACATCCGCATCCGCAACAAGATCACGCCGGACATCGAAGGCGGCGTGACCAAGCACTTCCCGACCGGCGAAGTGATGTCGATCTACGACGCGGCCATGAAGTACCAGGCCGAAGGCCGTCCGGCCGTCGTGTTCGGCGGCAAGGAATACGGCACCGGCTCGTCGCGTGACTGGGCCGCCAAGGGCACCAAGCTCCTGGGCGTCCGCGCGGTGATCTGCGAGAGCTTCGAGCGCATCCACCGCTCGAACCTGGTCGGCATGGGCGTGCTGCCGCTGCAGTTCGTGCAGGACGGCTGGCAGAAGCTGGAGCTGACCGGCGAGGAGATCGTCTCGATCCGTGGTCTGACCGATCTGGCGCCGCGCAAGCAGCTGATCGTCGAGCTCTATCGCCCGACCGACGGCCGCATCGCCCGCTTCCCGGTCCGCTGCCGCATCGATACGCCGACCGAGCTCGAGTACTTCAAGAACGGCGGCGTCCTGAACTACGTGCTGCGCAACCTGGCCAAGTCGGCCAGCTAAGCGAGCGCGCGTTCAGACGCACGGAAAAAGGCGGCCGGCTCCTTCGGGGGCCGGCCGTTTTTCGTTGCCCCTTTTCGTAGGCTGGGACCCTGACAACGGTGTCTCCACCTTTTCTCCCCATGGACCGGCGCTATTCACGGCCTCGTGAACGGCTATCCGAGGCGTTCTTGGCTTAAGTGACCCGTAATGCGTAAGGCCGTCCTCCCCCTGCTCGCCCTGGCCCTGTCCGGCGTCTTTGTTCCTGCCGCCTGGGCCCAGAAGGCTCCGGTGGTGGTCGAGCTGTTCACGGCCCAGGGCTGCTCGTCCTGTGGCAAGGCCAACCAGCTGGCGGCCGACCTGTCCAAGCAGGATGGGGTCCTGGCCCTGACCTATTCGGTCGACTACTGGGACTATCTCGGCTGGAAGGACACCTTCGCCAAGCCGACCTTCGCCGAGCGCCAGCGCGCCTACGCCAAGAAGTTCGCCCTGCGTGACGTGCCCACGCCCCAGATGGTGGTCGGCGGCAAGGTCCAGGCTTCAGGCACCAAGGCCGAGGCGGTCGAGGACCTGGTCAAGACCGCCAAGCGCACGCCGCTCAACGCTCCGGACATGCAGTTCGTCGGCAAGGTCCGCGTTGCGGTCGGTTCGGGTCCGGCGCCGCGCGGCGGGGCCGATGTCTGGCTGGTCCGCTACGACCCGCGCGAGCAGGACATCGCCGTCAAGCGCGGCGACAACAAGGGCCAGACCCTGGTCCACCGCAATGTGGTGCGCGAGCTGACCAAGCTGGGCCCTTGGGCCGGCCGGCCCAAGCTCTATCGCCTGCCGACTGTGGCCGACGACGGGCTGGAGAGCGTGATCCTGGTGCAGGGCGCCAAGGGCGGCCGCATCCTGGGCGTGCTGGAAACCACGACCCCCGAGCGCTAGGCGCTTCTTCGAATCCTTTCAGGCAAAGAAAAACCCGCGTGACCGGAGGGGACGGGTCACGCGGGTTCCTTTTGCATGTCGACGAGAAGCGTCTCGTGACCGGGCGGGCTGGGGGGCTGGACAGGAACCCGGTCCGCTCTTCGTCGACACTGTCTTTATCGCCGCCCAAACAGGCGAGGGCTGGACCAAACAAAGGTCGTTTCAGGGCGGCGCATGTCAGGACTGAGACCTGAATCCAAACGCAAAAAAGCCCGCGTGGTGGGGGAAGTCCACGCGGGCTCATTTGGGGGAGGGGATATAGAGTTTGTCGGCTGACCGGCCCGCGATCTGGGGGGCTGGGGGGGCTGTTCAGGATCCTGGACCACAGGGTGTCCGATCAGCCGACAATCACTTTATCGACCCGCAAACAGGCGGCCGAAGGTCCGAAATAAGGTCATATCGGGGCGTAGCATGGCCGTGGCGTGTCTTTTTGCCCGGGCGTGACCGCCGCGACACGAAGGCGCTTTCGTGCGGCGGGCCTGTTCCAATCGTCCGATTTGGGACTAGATTCCAGTGATGGCCCTGGAATCTCAGTCCGCGCCCCCCTCTGGTTCTGGCAGCGGTGGCGTTGTCTTCTTCGAACGGCGCGAGCTGGACCAGCTGATGCGCCTCTATGGCCGCATGGTCGCCGCCGGCGAGTGGCGCGACTACGGCATCGCCGGTCTCTCGGACCATGCCGTGTTCTCGATCTTCCGCCATACGGCCGAGGCGCCGCTCTATCGCGTCGAGAAACGCCCGGCCCTGGCCCGCAAGCAGGGCGCCTGGGCGGTGACCGGCCAGGGCGGCATGATCCTCAAGCGCGGCCACGAGCTGGCCCAGGTGTTGAAGGTGTTCGAGAAGGGCAAGTTCTCGGTCGTCGACTAGCCCGTCCGTTAGAACGAGAAGCCCAGCTTGGCGCCGACGAAGCGGCCGTCGTTGTCGTAGCCGCGCGCCGTGCCGATGCCGCTGGTGTCCGCGCTGGGCTGGATGCCGCACAGAACCCCGACCCCGCCGGAGACCGCGCCTTCCTTGCGCTCGATCGCCGTCCGGGCCACGCCGCGGGGCAAGGGCGTGCGCGCGTTGGCGTAGCGCAGCTCGACCGGACCGACGGGCTTGAGGTTCAGGGGCGTGGAGAGGTTCGGACCCTTGGTGATCGGCGGATAGGCCGGAATGGTCGTCTCGGCGTGGGCGGCGGTCGCCAGCATCAAGCCGGCAGTCAGGGCGAAGGTTCTGATCATCATCGTCTCCATCCCCGACAATGTGGGCGCGATGCAGGCAAAGAAAAAGCCCCGGCGGTTTCCCGCCGGGGCTTCGTCGTCTTGGACCTCCGTCCGGTCGTCTTAGCGACGGCTGCCCAGGATGCTGAGCAGGAATTGGAAGAGGTTGATGAAGTTCAGATAGAGGTTCAGCGCGCCGTAGTTGGTGGCCACGGCCATCGACTGCTGCTCGCCGCCCAGCTGGTAGTAGGTCATCTTCAGGCGCTGGGTGTCGTAGGCGATCAGGCCCGCGAAGATCAGCACGCCCAGGACGCTGATGATGAAGCTGAGGCCCGGCAGGTGCAGGAACATCTGGACCAGCGAGGCGATCACCAGGCCGATCAGGCCCATGATCAGGAAGCTGCCGAGGCCCGTGAGGTCCTTCTTGGTCGTGTAACCGACCAGGCTCAGACCGCCGAAGGCGATGGCGGTGATCATGAAGGTCGAGGCGACCGAGGCGCCGGTATAGGCCAGCAGCCACACGCCCGCGCCGGCGCCGATCGAGGCGACCAGGGCCCAGTACAGGATGCCCGACGAACGCGCCGTCGGGTTCTTCATGGCGAACATGGACACCAGCATCATGGCCAGAGGCGCGAAGCGGACGATGGTGCCCAGCATGGTGAAGCCGGCCAGGCGGCCGTCCGGGGTCAGCACGTACAGCTGGCTGGCGACCGGCACATAGGCGCTGGTCAGGAAGGCCAGGCCGGCCGACAGCAGGAGACCCAGCGCCACCTTGTTGTAGACGCCGAGCATGAAACTACGCAGGCCGGCGTCAACCGACATGTCGGCGCGATCCGCCGGGATCGAGCGCGCGTAGTCGCGGTTGAAGTCGTTCATCGAATTAAGCCCTTGAGCTAGAGCGTCCACAATGGACGCCCCATGAATATCGGGTGTCCTGGCCGGTCGCGCAATCCCCCTCGGCATGCGTTCATGGTATGCATTCGTGAAAGCAGCTGAACTGCGCTGAGCCTTGCGGGAGAACAGCAGACGCCCGTAGAAAGCTTGCCTAAAGAGGCAAAAGAGGGGCTCGCCCATGGAGTACGCTAAACTCGGCCGCACGGATGTGTCGGTCTCGCGCTGCTGCCTGGGCACCATGACCTGGGGCTCGCAGAATTCGGAAGCCGAGGCCCACGAGCAGATGGACTACGCGCTGGGTCGCGGCGTCAACTTCTGGGACACGGCCGAGATGTACGCCAGCCCGCCCAATCCGGAGACGCAAGGGCGCACCGAGCAGTATATCGGCACGTGGCTGGAGAAGACCGGCAAGCGCCACGAGATCGTGCTGGCCTCCAAGGTGGCCGGTCAGGGCGCGGCCTTCGGCGGCCTGCCGTGGATGCGCAAGGACGGCGCGACCACCCGCCAGACCAAGGCCCAGATCGACGAGGCCGTCGAGGGCTCGCTGCGCCGTCTGAAGACCGACTATCTCGACCTCTACCAGCTGCACTGGCCCGACCGCCCGGTGCGGGTGTTCGGCGGCCAGGGCTACAAGGACTACGCCCAGGACTACGAGAGCTTCGGCGACATCCTCGAGGCGCTGGACGCCCACGTGAAGAAGGGCTCGATCCGCCACGTCGGCGTCTCGAACGAGTTCCCCTGGGGCGTGATGAAGTTCCTGGCCGAGAGCGAGACGCGCGGCCTGCCCCGCATCGCCTCGATCCAGAACGCCTACCACCTGGCCAACCGCACCTTCGAGTTCGGCCTGGCCGAGATCGCTATGCGCGAGCAGGTGGGCCTGCTGGCCTATTCGCCCCTGGCCCAGGGCCAGCTGACCGGCAAGTATCTGGATGGCGGCCTGCCCGAGGGTTCGCGCAAGGCGCTCTACAACCGCATGCAGCGCTATGAGGGCCCCGGCGCGGTCGAGGCGTTCCGCGCCTATGTCGAGCTGGCCAAGGCCAACGGTCTGGACCCGGCCCAGCTGGCCCTGAAGTTCTGTGACACCCGGGCCTTCGTCACCGCCACGATCATCGGCGCCACCTCGATGGCCCAGCTGAAGACCGACATCGACGCCTTCGACCTGGCCTGGACCGATGACCTGGAAAAGGCCGTCAACGACATCCACGCCCGCCAGCCGAACCCCTGTCCGTAGGGACTAGGGGCGGCGGACCGTCGGCCACTCGGCGATCTTGTCCCATTCGAACGGCACGGCGATGGTCTGGAGCGACGTCTCCAGCCCGTCGTCGGTCTTGGCAGGCGCGCGCAACTGCGGCAGCGTCGCCTCGACGATGCCGCGGGCCTTGGGCGAGAGCTGGTCGCCGCCGAAGGAACAGCCCTGTAGTGAGCCGTCCACCCCGACGGTGCAGACCACGAAGGTGATCCCCGTGGTGGGCGCGTCCTGGCCGAGGATCTTGCGCGTCAGCGTGGCGGCCGGCTGTTCGGCCCAGACGAAGGCATGGGGCTGGCACTCGCCCAGGCCATCGAAACAGGGGAAGGTCTTGTCCGTGGCGGTCGGGGTCGCCGAGGTGCCGATCCGGGTCAGGACGGCGGCGTTGTCGCCCAGGCGATCCTCCGGGAAGGCGAAGACCAGGGGGATGAAGACGGTCCCGCCGTCGACGGCCTGGCCGTCGATCGTCTTGGGTTTCATCAGGAAGGTCTGGCTCAACGCGATCGCGGCCTCGTCGAAGCCGTAACCCTTCGGCGTCGCGTTGATGGCCTTGCAGTCGACCAGAGAACCGTCGGCCTTGACGTTGCAGTTCAGCACCGCGCGGCCCGCCTTGCCTTCGTCCATGGCCCGCTGCGGATAGGCCGCCGCCATCTCGTCGCCGGTGGGCCTCTTGGCCCAGTCGGGCCGCGTGATGATCGACTTCGGCGCGGCCGCCGCCGAGGTCGCCATGGCGATCGTCAGGATCAGTGCTCCGATGATGCGCGACTTCAAACCCATTCCTGCCCCCATTCCTGCCTCTCGCTGCTAGCAGTCCGAAGGGCCTGGAACAACCTTGGGTGAAGTTGGACGTCCTTGCCTCGCAGCGGGGCCAGCGCCTAAATCGGCCGCATGATCCGCCTCTTCACCGCCATCGCCATCCCGCCGGAAATCGGCCAGGGCCTGCTCTCGCGCCAGCACGGCATCGAGGGTGCGCGCTGGCGGCCGCTGGAGGCGTTCCACATCACGCTACGGTTCATCGGCGACGTGCAGGAGCCGGTGGCGGCCGAGCTGGACGAGACGCTGGAGGCGATCGAGGCGCCGGCCTTCGACCTGGAGCTGACCCGCGCCGGCCACTTCGGCGAGGGCGCCGACATCCACGCCGTTTGGGCCGGGGTCGAGGACAGCGCCCCGCTGCGGCGGCTGCAGAAGGCCAATGAGAGCGCCGCGCGGTCGGTGGAGCTCAAGCCCGAGAGTCGGCTCTACACGCCGCACGTCACCCTCGCCTATCTGAAGCGCGCCCAGGTCCAGGAGGTCGGAGCCTGGATCCAGACCCACAACCTGCTGCATTCCCCGGCCTTCCACGTTGACCGTTTCGGCCTCTATTCCAGCTGGCAGACCAGCGAGGGCTCGGCCTACCGGCTGGAACGGGAATATCCGCTAGCGGCCGTTGGCCCCTAATCCTTGTTGGAGAGCGCGTTGGCGGTCTGGGCCAGCAGCATGTAGCCGGCCGCGACGTTCACCACGTACTCGTTCTCGCCCCACAGGAAGGGCCAGTCCTCCTTGTTCTCGGGCAGGTCGGGCTTGATGATCAGCACGCCCGGCACGACGCCGCCGGCGATGAAGCTGAAGTCGGCGCGGTTGTTGCCATAGGCCACTTCCTTGGACTGGGTCCCGACGCCGGAGACCAGCGACAGGTTCGAGCCCGGATGGGTCCCGTAGAGATAGTCGAGGGCGCGATAGACGCCGCCGGCCGGGACGATGTCGGGGAAGGCCTTGCGCAGGGCCGCGTGGGTCAGGCCCGCCTCGACCACCTGGCCGCTGCCGGCCCAGCCGCCCGTGCCGATGAAGACCCCGAACGGATTGTCCTTGGCGTGCTTGGCGTCCGCCGCCAGCCAGGCGCGGACCGCCGGTTCCATGCGGGCCTTGTAGGTGGCCGGCATGAACGGGATCGCCAGGGCGGCGGTGCGGGCGTTGGCGGCGAAACGCTTCTCGACCTCGGGCCACATGGCGTCGATGCGGGCGGCGTATTTCGGGTCCTTGGTGGTCACCAACAGCTCGACCGTGGCGTCGAACTCCTCGTCGGTCAGGTGGCCGCCGGTGGTGTTGCCGTGTCGGTAGGTGTCCGGCGGATGGCTGTGCTCGTCATCCCAGACGCGCTTGGCGATGGAGAGGCTCTCGTCGGCCAGGGCGTCGTCGGCCCCGCGCAGGGCGCGGCTGGCGGCGGCGAGGGCGGCGGCCGAGCCGTAGTTCAGAGCGGATGATTTGCTGGTGAAGGCCCAGCGGTCGTCCTTGGTCCCGGGAATCCCGTCGGTCTTGGTCACCGCGTCGCCCAGGTGGGTGTATTGGTCCAGGTCAGGCTCGACGATACCGTGGATGGCGTGGCCGACCGCGCGATGCTGGGCGACCAGCTGCAGGGTTCCGTGACGGATCTGCTGGACGAGGTCGGGCTTGCCGTCCGGGACGTGGATCTCGACCCGGCGTGTCGCATCATCGACGCTGGTCTGGTCGCGGGTCGGGCGGAACTGCTCCCAGGTCTGCACCATGTCGCGGACCACCGCGTACTGGGTCTGGGTGCGGATGTCGAAGTCGCCGGCGTCGAACCAGCCGCCGATATTGAGGCCGGGGATGTGCTCGCCCGGCTTGAACGGTGTGTCGGTGGTCGGACCCTGGGCGTAGAGGTCGAGATGCTCGTGGTTCACGGGCGCTTGCAGGGCGTCGTCCTTGTGCGCCTCGCCGTGCCAGACGCGATAGGCCTCGTTGACGAACATGTGGTCCATGGCGACCGGGAAATAGACGTCCAGCGTCGGGTGCCAGGCGTCGGCATAGACGTCCGGCCCGATGCGGAACGGCGCGCTGCGGGTCTTGCCGTATTCGATCACGTAGGCGCCGGGCTGCTTGACGCTGCTGAAGTCGAAGCGGCCGTAGGCATAGCGCAGGTAGCGGCCCCACGGCTTGACTGGACCCTCCAGGGCGGTGGTGAAGGCGCCGGTGTCGGAGATCCGCAGCAGTCGGGCGGTCGCTGCCGGTTTGTCGGCCGCATCCAGCTCGATCACCGCCGCCTTGGCCTGGCCGGGCGCGTAGCCGACCTGCGAATGGGCGATCATCGGCGGGCGGACCCAGGCGGCGTCGGCCTGGGGCGACAGGGTCCATTCCAGCACCTTGCCGGCCTTGCCCGACGGCAGCAGCCCCCGCGCCACGAACCAGCCGTTCTGGGCCTGGTTGCGGCCGTCATAGAGGGCGATGGGCGCGGATGAGGTCAGGGTCACGCGATGGGACGCGTCCTCCGGGGCCAGCACAAAGCGCTTGCCCTGGGCCAGCGGCAGGGGCTCGGGCCGGCCGTCCATCGGCGCCATGTCGCTGGCCGGATAGAGCGGGAAGGCGCCCGCCTTGCCGTCGGCCATGAAGGTCTTGCGGAAATAGGCGCTGGGCAGGAATTCCAGGTTGAAGCCAGCCTTGCCCTCAAGCGCCTTGGGCAGGGGCTTGTCCAGCACGATGCTGACCACGACGTCGCCGCCGCGTGGCTCGGAGCGGATCACGTATCGGAAGCCGTGCTCGGCATACTCCAGCGTGGCCTCGACCACGCCGGTCTTTGGATCGGTCTTGCGATCGACCAGCTTGCCGATCGGGTCCCACTGGCCGGGCGTCGGCGACAGGCGGACGTCGCCATTGGTCGCGGTGCGCACGCCGCGCTGGATCAGCTCTACGCCGCTGATCTTGGCGTCGCTGAACAGGCTGTCGTACCAGTTGCTGAACACCAGCACCTCGGCCCCCGGCGCGGCGTAATAGCCGGCGTCGTTCAGCTTCATCTGCGGGACTTGGGCATAGGCAGTGGTCGCCATGAGGCTGGCGAGCGAAAGGGCGAGCGAGGCTCCGCGCATATCTTCTGATTTCCTCCTGGCCCGTCGAACGCGGGTCTTGCCATCGAGGGTTGCGGGCGGACGACAGCGCCGTCAATCGAAATCTGTTACCGGTCACATTTCCATCTAAGCGCCCTTCTGCGCGCTGTCGCTTGACGCCCTATCGGCGGCGGCACACAAGCCCCGGGTGACCGACGCCGTTCCCCCCGCCTCCGCCGATACGCCGCCCGCTCCCAAGAAGGGCGGCCTGCTCAAATCGTCGATGATCTATTCCGGCCTGACCCTGGTCAGCCGGTTCATGGGCTTCGCGCGCGATCTGGCCGTCTCGTACCGGATGGGGGCCAGCGCCACCCCGGCCGCCGACGCCTACAACGCGGCCCTGGCCTTCCCGAACCTGTTCCGGCGGTTCTTCGCCGAGGGCGCCTTCGCGGCCGCCTTCGTGCCGGCCTACGCCAAGTCGCTGCAGCGCGACGGCGAGGAGAAGGCCGACATCCTGGCGGCCGACGCCATGGCCACCCTGGCGGCCTCGACCATCATCATCACCGTCATCTGCCAGCTGGCCATGCCGTGGCTGATGATGCTGATCAGCCCGGGCTTCGGCTGGGGCACCGAGAAGTACAAGCTGGCGGTGCTGCTGACCCAGATCACCATGCCCTACCTGCCCTGCATGGCCATCGTCGCCCACCTGTCGGGCGTGCTGAACGCCCGCGACCGCTTCATCCTGTCGGCCGGCGCGCCGATCCTGCTGAACATCTGCACCCTGGCCTTCATCCTGCCCCAGACCACGGCGGTCGGGGCGGCGCAGTGGGGCTCGATCGGGGTGATCGTCGCTGGCGTCGCGCAGGCGTCTCTGCTCACCTGGGGCGTCAACAAGTCCGGCGCCCAGGTCCACTGGCGGATGCCGCGCCTGACGCCGGAAGTGCGCGAGCTGATCGGCAAGGCCATCCCCGGCGCCCTGGCGGCCAGCGCCACCCAGGTCAACATCTTCATCTCCGGCAACCTGGCCAGTCACGTGCCCGGCGGCCGGACCTGGCTGGCCACGGCCGACCGCCTGTATCAGTTGCCGCTGGGCCTGGTGGGCGTGGCAATCGGCGTCGCCATGCTGCCGCGCCTGTCGCGCGCCGTGCACTC